>OMOM01000001.1_pt1 | contig 605554 bp, 527 predicted proteins | sample 1646501 | NCBI WGS metagenome assembly OMOM01 (sample SAMN05416802, study PRJEB24817) | seawater metagenome | isolation source: Sea water | place: Canada:Atlantic | collected 2013-07
CGGCAGGGTGGCAATTAACACTCGGCGACAAACACCGCTCTACGCGGTGCTGGATGGCCCTCGCAGGTGCGGCTGCTGTCGTTAGCGTCGAGGAAATCGGGCAGGGATTCAAAGTGCATCCACGGGGTGCTGCGCTGTTCAGCGGTACTGGTGTCGCACACATCCACCAGGCGTGGCGTTTTAAAACCACATTTGCGCAACCAGCTGAGCAGGGTCGGCGGGCTGGGTATAAACCAGACATTACGCATTTTTGCATAGCGCCCCTCGGGCACCAGTACCTCATCTTTACTCCCGTCGATAACCAGCGTTTCTAGCACCAGTTGGCCGCCGGGTTTAAGACAGGCTTTGAGTTCGAGCAAATGATCCATGGCTGAGCGGCGGTGGTAGAGCACGCCCATAGAAAAGACTGTGTCAAAGGCCTCTAGTGTCGCAGGCAGGTCTTCAATACCCAGAGGCAAAATATCCACGGGTAGGCTTGTGTCTACCGCATGTTGTGCGGTTGTGGTGCGTGCTGGGGCTTGTTGCGTGGATGGGCCGGTTTTTTTTAAAGCAAGGGTCTCTGGGGAAGCGGCCTTTGATGGGAACTGAAGGGCAGAGGTCGGGGTTGCAAATTGATTGGCAAAATGTTTTAACGCATAAAATTGCACAACGAAGCGGGGCGAGGGGTCGATGCCAATAACCCGTTGTGCGCCCTCACCGTACATGCGCCAGCAGTGGTAGCCATTGCCACAGCCAACATCGAGTACTAGCTTATCTTTTAATGGCGCGATGTGGGGCAGTAAGCGATCCCATTTCCAGTCAGACCGCCACTCGGTGTCGACATCGAGGCCGAAGAGTTGATAGGGGCCTTTGCGCCAGGGGTGGAGAGCCATCAAGCTCGTGCGCAATTGTTCGCGCTGAGCGTCGCTACAATCATTGGCTTCGCCAATGCGCACGCCAGTGCTGAAATCACAGCTGCTCGCGGTTAGAGAGGGAAGACTGTCCAGACACTGTTGCCACTGAGGGAGATCGCCCCAACGTTGGGGGTTCAAACCTCTGGCGATAGCGTCGGGTAGTTGAGCGGCCCACTGACTGAGAGAGGCTGGCTTGACCGAGCGTTTGTTGGCGGCGCGTTTGCTATGGGCACGCAAGGCTTGGGCCTGCTGTTCACCGAGGGTGTTGAGCCCTGTGAGCAGGTCCTGATAGTCGATTACGGGTTGGTCGCTCATTTTATGGCCAGGAGAGAAGCGAAGTTAAAACATTGAAACCAGATGTCGATACGACGAAAGCCAACACTGGTAAGCCGTTCGCGGTGTTGGTCGAGGGTTTCGGGAATAAGGACGTTTTCCAGGGCCGAACGCTTTTGCGCAACCTCCAGTTCGGAGTAGCCATTGGCGCGCTTAAAGCTGTGGTGCAGCTCTATCATCAGTTGGTTCAAGTGGTCATCGGCAAAGGCAATTTTCTCTGACAAAATGACGATGCCGCCGGGTAAAAGGGCATCGTAAATGTGCTGCATCAGTGCCGTGCGTGTTTCTGGGGGCAAAAATTGCAGGGTAAAGTTGAGCACCACCATTGAGGCATCGGCGAGGGGCTTTTCAAGGGGTAAGTCGAGCAAGTCGGCGCAAATGAGGTCGACCGTGGTGTCGGGCTGCTCATGGGCGAGAATGTTGGCACAGTGCTCAATCATCGCGGGGGCATTGTCGATGGCGACAATGCGGCAGTCGGGCACTTGAATGTGTTGCGCCATAGCCAGCGTTGATGCCCCGAGAGAGCAGCCCAGGTCGTAGCACTTTGATCGGGGTTGGGCGTAGCGCCCGGCCAGGGTGCCCGTCATGGCGATAATCGTTTCGTAACCCGGTACGGAGCGCTGGATCATATCCGGAAATACGGCGACCACATCAGCGTCGAACTTGAAGCCGGCAATATCAGCGAGGGGGCGGGAAAATAGTTTATCGTGGTTCAATTTGGCTTTTCTGTTGTTCGTGGAAAGGGCGTGAGAGGGCAGCCGCTCCTCTGTACATGACACAGCACTTGACACATTGTGAATACATCATAGTACGCTCAATGTCGGCATCCATTGGTTAATGGTCGCCGTGCGTTTCTCCAAGGCCTGCATCCTTGCAGGCGTGCTTGCGGCCGTCATGAATAGAGAGGCGCCTCTCTTTAAGTTCAACGTTGTCGTAAGGGGCTAGTTACAGCGTAAATAACGTTAAATCTAAGGCGTCTAGTTTGGCGGCGCTATCGGCATTGGTGATAACAGCCGTACTGCGCTGTTCTTCGCGCAGATAGTCCCAGCCGACACGCTGCAGGTCGTCCAGTTTTACCGCGCGCACCTGATTGCGGAAGGCTTCGCGTTCTTCACGACCACGGCCATAGAGCTCGGCATGGAAGTTTTGCTTGGCTTCACCGGCGGGCGAAGAGGGTTTGTCGAGACCGGACACGACGCCAAGTATCGCCTCTTCTACCTGCTGCCACTGGTGCTGCCCTTCCTGCAGCCAGACTAATGAGGCCTGGAAGTCGTCGAGGGTGCCCTCAATACGAGGGTCACGGTAGGAGAAGAAGCGGAAGGCGCCACTGTTGTTGTCCTGTCCGGCACCGCCGCCGTAGGCACCGCCCTGCTCGCGAATGGCGCGGTGTAAATAGCCATTGCGTAGAAAGCCGCCGAGCACACTCAGTGGTGCGGCGTCGGGGTGAGCCATGGGCACAGTGGGGTAGGCGTGAGCGCAGAAATTGACCTGGGTGCTAGTGGCCCACAATTGCTGGCTTGGAGAGCAGAGTTTGGGGCGACTAAAGGGTGTAAAGGTGGAATCGTCACCAGGTGCCAGCGCACCGAGAAAGTCTGTGGCAAATTGGCTCATGTGTTCTTGCTCGCCGACCAGCAAAGCCTGTCGTGGTGCCTGTAAAAAGAGGGCGTGAAGCTCGGTCAGTTTGGCGGCGAAGTCAGCGAGTTCAACCTGTGCATTGAGGCTGCCATCGAGTCGTTTGACAAGACGGATGCCTTCCATGCCGCCCCATTGGTGGGATAACCAGGCACAGGGACTGGTATGACTGGCGGCAGCAGTCATGACCAGAGTATGGCCGTTACCGGTAACACTGCTTTCGCGGCGCGCGCGGATTTGTGCAATAAGCTCGCGCAAGCGCGGTAATTCATCGAAGCGAACGGACTCAAAGGTCGTGTTCATTAGCTCAGAAAGTGCTTTCTGATTATTTGCTAAGCCCTTGGTGCTAATAACTAAATGTCCACTAAGATTTTGCAGGTCATCGACCGCACAGCGCACGGAGGCATGAGTATTAATCGAACCACAGACCTGAGACTGCCAGAGTTGAGTGGCGAGGTAGTCTTTGTCACCAACACCGAGTTCGGTAAGGCAGCTGGCGTAAAGGGGTAGCAGGTCAATCTGTTCTTCAGAGAGTGCCGGCAGCTCAATTAACAATTGTTGATAGACCAGACCATTAGTGCCGACTTCGTATTGAGTAAGGGGGAAGTCTCCGTCAGTTTTGCGGGTGGCACCGACATAGGCCATCTCGGGGGAGATGTCTTCAAGGCCGACCTTGGGCAGCACGCCTTCGTCATCGACCTGCATTTGACGTGCATTCAAGGCGGCCGTTTGCTTGATAATTTCTTGTTTTTCTGCATCACTGAGCTGGGTCTTGATAGCGGCCAGTTTTGCGGCTTCGCTTTTTTCGCGCCGTGCTGAGAGGGCGGGTTCTGGGCGCAGGGTTAAGCGTACGCGATGGGGGTTGTCTACCAACAACTCACGGGCCAGTGATTGTATAAACGTGGGATCGGCGATGGCTTCACGCAACTCTGCCAACACAGGTTCTAAATCGAGCAGGGCGATGGGGTCGCCGCGGTGTGTGGCGCTGGTCAAAGAGGTCAAAATCAACTGCAGGCCGTAGGGGTAGCCGTCACCACCAATTTCACGCTGCTGCAATTCGAGTTGATGCAAAGAGGCTTCGACCTGGTCCTGGGCGACGCCATTCTCGGCGACATCACGCAGTACGTCCATCACCAGGTTTTCCAGCTCAACGGCTTTCTCGGGCTCGCTGCCCTCTATGCCGCAGACAAAGCACATTTCTTTCTGCGAGTCGTCCAGTCCGCACAATGGTGATGGCGAGCTGCCGAGATCGCTGGTTTCGAGGGCTTTCAACAGCGGTGATGCGCTGTTGTCCAGCAAAACGCTATTGAGCAAATGGGCTTGCATACAGGCTTTTAAATCGGTGGCCTTGCCCAGTAGCCAGCTGATGATAATGTGGGTTTTGTTGTCGGTAGGGCCTTCCTCGTCAAAAGCATACGCTTCTTCAACGGCAATGGGCGCCAGGTAGCGTTTTTCGTCGGCGACGGCGATGGTTTCAGGCAGCGGCTCGAACCGGTGCAAAGCCTCGCGCTCAAAGTTGGCTTGATGCTCAGCGGCGGGGATGTCACCAAAGGTCATAAAGGTGGCATTGCTAGGGTGGTAATGGGTGCGATAAAAGTTTTTTAGCTGCTCATACGTTAAATCGGGAATCGCTGCCGGATCGCCACCACTGTTGTAGTGATAGGTGGTGGTCGGATAGAGGTAGGTACAAAGGGTGTGCCACAGGGTCGAAGTGACTGAGCTCATTGCGCCCTTCATTTCATTGAAAACAACGCCCTTGTAGACCAGATCAGAGTCGCTATTTTCGGCGTCTTTAAACTCAAGACGGTGCCCTTCCTGGGCGAAATCGAGGGGGTTGAGTCGCGAGAAAAATACCGCATCAAGATAGACTTGGAGAAGATTGTTAAAGTCCTTTCTATTCTGGCTGGCGAAGGGGTAAGCCGTCCAGTCGGAGCTGGTAAAGGCATTCATAAAGGTGTTTAGCGAGCGGCGAATCATCATAAAGAAGGGGTCGCGCACCGGGTATTTTTCACTACCACACAGAGCCGTATGTTCGAGAATATGCGCTACACCCCGTGAGTCTTCAGGCACTGTGCGCAGGGCCACCAGAAAGACATTCTCACTGTTATCGGTGGCAATATGAATATGTTGAGCGCCGGTTTTAATGTGGCGGTATTCACTGACATCGAGGTCGAGGGATTCAATACGCTGGCTGCGCAAAAACTCAAAAGTGGGGTGGGGGGGAGCATTCATAAACAGCTTACCTGGGTGTTAATGGAGCGTGAATTCAGATTGATTGCCAAGGAGCAAAGATTTCAATTGACCAATTATTATTCTACTCTGCGCGGGGCTCCTAGGGTGAAAATTTTTAGGGTGCATCAAGCATGTTACAACGCTAAAGGGTACGACTAAAGCCCTCTGCAAGAGAGCTTATTTAAGTTTGCGAGCAAATAACGCAAAGGCAATATCCCAATGGCGCTCGGCGGCATCGTGGTTGTATGTCATACGTTGGGGAAAGGCGAAGCCGTGTTCAGTGTTAGGCACTTTCTCGAGCACGTAGTCGACGTTGTTTTCGCTCAGACAGGCATCGAGGGCTTTGATCTCAGCATCGGGCACATAGGGGTCGTGGGCAGCGAAGCCGAAGTAAAGCGAGCAGTCGCTTTCGATATTGGGGATCAGAAGGTGGGCGGAATCACTTTTTCTGGTGACGTGGGACACCCCGTAGAGGGAGGCCATCGCTTTAAAACGCTCGGGGAAGCGACAAGTGACGGCAAGTACAAATTTGCCGCTCATGCAATAGCCGATACAGCCCATGGGGCCGGGTAGGGCGTTGGGGTGGGCATCGAGCCAGTCAATCATGGCGCGAGTGTCGCTGATAATCATGCCGTTGGTGTGAGCATCGAGCATGGCCATCATCTGGCCACCGGGATCGCGCACGCCGTAACGGTAGTAAAGGTTGGGAATAATGGCGATATAACCCTGGGCGGCGATGCGGCGTACAAAGTCGTAGAGCTCGCCACGTACACCGGGGGCGTCCATATAGAGAATAACAGGCGGATAGGCTGTTATCGCATCGCTGGCGGGCCAGGCGACAAAGCATTCCATGTCACCATCGGGGGTGGTGATAGTGACGACATCTTCGGTTAAGCGTGTTTGCGTGCTCATCAGTGGGTTTGACCTTTTTATAAGGTTAAGAGCTTGGGTTTGTCTTTCCTGGGCTCGTATTTGGAAATTTTGGCAACACCAAAAAGTGTTAAGCTCAAAACCAGTTTGGGCTCAAACCTGTTTAGAGTTGATGACGCCCTCAGCTTCTAGTACGGCAATATTCTCAGCGGAGTAGCCAAGCACGTCACTGAGAATTTCGTGATTATGCTCGCCGAGAAACCCCGCTGTTTGTTCAGGTATGTCGGGAAAGGTTGAAAAACGCAGGGGGGTGCGAGGAATTTTAAGTGGCCCCCAAACGGGATCGACGACTGTTCGCACCATATTGCGGGCCCGGGTGTGAGGGTGTTCCATCACCTCGGGTACGCTGAGTATGGGGGCGCTGGGTATACGTGCGTCTTGTAAAATGGCTAAGGCTTCATCGGGATCGACAATAGCATCGAGCCAGGTTTGCACAGCCTGGTTGACCGCCTCTTTATTCTCACGGCGAGCGGCGAGGTCGGCAAAGCGCGGGTCGCTGAGCATATCTTCACGTCCCATTGTCTTTGCCAGCTTATCCCACTGAGCGCCCAGGGCGAGAACAAATAGATAGCGCTCGCCACATCTAAAAATGCCTGCTGGGGCGGCGACACCGTGCGTCGCGCCCGCTCGCTTAGGCGTGTAGGCGCCCGCTGACGCATCGTAGAGCTGCACGTTCATTTCGTGGTAACTGAATAAAATTTCCTGTAGACAGAGATCGAGGTGCTGTCCCTCTCCACCGCGAAAACGGTGGAAAAGTGCGGCGACAATAGCGGCATAGGCATGTGTGCCGCTGGAGACATCACCAAAGGTGAGGTCGGCAAAAACCGGGGCTCGATCAGGCTCGCCATTCATGTCGAGAATACCCGCGTAGGATTGGCCAATGTAATCGTAACCGGGCAAGGATGCGAGTGGACCGTCCTGGCCGAAGCAGGAGATAGAGCACATCACTAAATTGGGATTAATGGCCTTAAGACTTGCCCAGTCCATATTGAAACGCTTCATCACACCGGGACTAAAGTTTTCTACCACGACGTCGGCATCTTTAATTAAGTCATGGCAAATTTTTTGTGCCGCAGGTTTGGTTAAATCCAGGCTCATGCTTTTTTTACCCAAATTGTGTTGCACATAAAAGGCACTGCGGCCGTCTTTGTGCATGGGTAACAGACGAGCGGGGTCGCCGTTTAAAGGCTCGATCTTTATGACATCGGCGCCGTGTTCAGCCAACATCTTGGTGCAGTGGGGGCCGGCAACGAAATGGGAAAAATCAATGACTTTAATGCCGTCGAACATGCTCTGTGGGGCCACGGAGAACTCCTGTTATGTTGAAATCGTGTTTATTATTTTTCAGTGTGTTCAATGGATGCTTAATAGATTGTTAGGCGCTCGTCATTAATCGGGGCTGCACACAATCAGTCCCGACTAATGAGGTAAGTTAAAGGCTAGACGTTTTTTTCGCTAAGCACGCCCGATGCTTGTAAAGCGCTAATTTTTTCAGGCGAATAGCCTAATTGTTCACGTAGTATTTCCTCATTGTGCTCACCAAGGAAGGGAGCCTGAAGCTCAAGCCGTTCGGGATACTGCGAGTAGCGCAGCGGTGCACCTGGGATTTTTACTTCGCCAAAAATGCGATCTTTAACCGTTTGTACGATGCCGCGCTGCTGCATATGGGGGTGGGCCATAACGTCGGGCACGCTCAGGATCGGCGCCGCGGGCACATGGTTTTCCTGTACAAGAATGCGCACAGCCTCGGTGACATCGCTCACCGTACTTAACCAACGTTCGATTTCGGCGCTTATTTCATCGCGGTTTTCATTGCGTACCAGGGGGTTGGCAAAGCGGGGATCGTCTGCCCAGTCTTCGCGACCCAACAGCTTGATCAGGTTATTCCACTGAGCACCAATGGCGACGATAATGAGATAATCTTCCTGGCACTTGAAGAGCCCAAGGGGTGCGACGAAGGCGTGTTGGTGGCCACTGCGCTGGGGTACCTGTGCACCACCGGAGGCATCGTAAACCTGCACGTTCATTTCGTGATAGCTGAACAGGCAATCGAGCAAGGCGATATCGAGGAACTGTCCGCCGCCGCCCATGGCTTTGTGATACAGGGCCGTAACAATCGCCCCATAGGCATGAGCGCCGGTGGAAATATCACCAAAGGCCATGCCTGAGAGTGCCGGATAGCCGTCGGCTTCACCGGTCATGCCCAAAATACCAGAGTAGGCTTGGCCGATGTAATCAAAGCCGGGCAGTTTTGCCAGGGGGCCTTCCTGGCCCAGACAGGAGATAGAGCACATGATGACATCGGGGTTGATCTTGCTGACGGCGTCCCAGTCCATATTGAATTTCTTCATCACGCCGGGGGTGAAATTTTCAATCACCACGTCGACAGTTTTAATCAATTCGTGGCAAATTTCCTGGCCTTCTGTGGTACGCAGGTCGAGGCAGAGATTCTTCTTGCCGCGATTGTGCTGAATAAAATAGCCACTGCGACCTTCTTTGATGATCGGCAAATGACGGGCGGCATCGCCGATTTGGGCTTCCACTTTGATCACCTCGGCGCCGGCCTCGGCCATTAAACGAGTGCAGTGTGGGCCGGCTACAAAGTGAGAAAAATCGAGAACTTTGACACCGTCGAGAACGTGCTTTCTTGTCATGAGATATGCCCTTGTATTATTGAACCGGAATGCTTTCCTATTGGCTCAGATCAATGAATGTGCTTTATCTAATTACCGTTACGTTGTATGTGGCGGTTTTACTCTTATAATTTGCGGCTCATTTGTAGCGTAAAGCGCCGCAAAATGCCAGCTTATTGACCGGCGGTTTTACTCGAACGCGAGGATGTAGTTTTAACAATAACGGAAGGGGTGAGTACAATGACAGCAGTTTACGGCGACGGCGATGCTTCGTTTCAGGCAGCCGGCGGCCAGGCAGGGATTCAGCGTTTGGTGGATCGTTTTTACGATTACATGGATAGCCTGCCAGAGGCGGCGGCGATTCGTGCTATGCACCCCAAAGATCTTGCGCTTACGCGGGATAAATTATATTGCTTTCTCTGTGGTTGGCTCGGTGGTGAAAAACTCTTCGCCCCGAAATACGGGCCGATTATTATCCCCCGCGCCCATGAACATCTGGATATTGGCGAATCTGAGCGGGACGCCTGGCTACTGTGCATGGAAAAAGCCCTCGCCGAACAGCCCTACGCGGAAGATTTTAAAGCCTATTTAATGCGTGAACTTTTTGTGCCCGCCGAGCGCTGTCGTATCTTGAGTCAGCGTCGAATACAAGCCGAGCAAGCGGAGCAGTAGGGTTATTCACTGTCATGGAGCTTCTTTTCTAAGGGGCGCCCTTGTTAGGCTTTGTTGATGCCCATTAAGTCTTTTACGACAGATTTCATTATTTTACCGTTAGCATTGCGAGGTAGAGGCTCGTGGTGTTGGTCAATGCGCACCGGTGTTTTGAACGCGGCAATTTGGCCGGCGACGTGGGACTGTAGTTCCTGCGGTTTGAAACAGGCCTTCGGGCGCAGCTGTACCATGGCGCCGACTTCTTCTCCGAGTACCGGGTGGGGTATGCCAACCACGGCAGCGTCAATGACATCGGGATGGTTGAACAGCGCATTCTCGACCTCAATGCAGTAAATATTTTCACCGCCACGCAGCAGCATATCTTTAATACGGTCGACCACATACAAAAAACCCTCTGCATCGACATAGCCAAGGTCGCCGGTATGAAGCCAGTTATCGATAATGGTTTTGGCGGTGGCTTCGGGGTTGTTCCAGTAACCTTTGATGACTTGCGGACCTTTGACACAGATTTCACCGATGTCTCCAGCGGGGCACTCACGACCATCGCTCGCTAATATTTTGATTTGGCAAATCGGTGCGGCCTGGCCGACACTTTCGGGTCGGGCGATGTAATCTTCGGCCACATTCACTGTACTTAAAGCACTGGTTTCAGTCAGCCCATATCCATTGCTGGCATTTGAGTTCGGGAAAGCTGTTTTAACTCGCGCCGCAAGTTCTGGTGCGGGCGGTGCACCACCAAATAAAATGGTGCGAATGCTTGAGGTGTCGTGGTCAGGGAAGATGGGTGACTCCAGTACCTGCAGGGGCATGGATGGTACGCCGCCAAATGCATTAAGTTTTTCTTTTTCAATTAAACGAATGGCATCCTCGGCATTCCATTTGTACATAAAAACAATTTTGCTGCCCATTATGGTACTGCCACAGAGCATCGCTAAGGAGCCAGTGACGTGAAACAGAGGTGCACTGATTAACTGGCCGATTTGCTCAGTGGGGACGGCGGGTTCGCGGCCGTAACGGTATTCGGTGCGCACTCGTAAATAGACACCGCTGAGTTGGTTGCTGCAAATATTTCGATGGGTGTTGATCGCACCCTTGGGTCTGCCGGTGGTACCCGAGGTGTAAAAAATGCTGGCATTATCATCCGGATCAATCACTCTATCGGGCATACTTTGGCCGCTATTCAGGGCTGCCATCAGTGTGCTGAATTCTTTGACGTTGGCGAGAGGACTATCGTCACTTCTGACTTTAATGATGTGCTCGAGTGTAGGGATGTGAGTCCCGACCAGCATCTCAGCCCGTTGCAGGTCGGTGAAGATCAGCCGCGCGCCACAGTGCTGCAGGGCGTATTCTAGCTCTGCTCCCGTCCACCAGGCATTGAGCGGCACAATGACCGCACCGATGGAGACTGTTGCCCAAAAGACAACCGGCCACTCGGGATAGTTGCGCATCGCCAGAGCAATTCGATCCCCTTTTTTAATGCCGTATTCTTCGATCAGTGTATGGCCCAGCGTCAGTACTTGTTGATAGTGCTGTTCATAACTCAGGCGTTGTTCTTCATAGACCAGATAGTCGCGTTCGGCAAATTGCCGACTGTGTTCGATAATCGCCCGCAGGTTGGGAAAAGCGTTTTTCCACACGGACGTGGTGGCGCCACGAACCTCAATTTCTTCAATTTCAAAAGGTGAGCCGGGCGCCGTGAGTTTTTTGTCGAGCAGCTGAAAATCGATGGCCATTTTTGTTCTATGCCTTAATACACGCTTTTATACAATGGCAGCATAGTTGAGGGCTTAAATGAAGACAAATGACAGATCTTAAAACCCACCTTGTTGTGTCAATGCTTATAATGTAGTCATAGTTTGAGTTACGCTGACGATGATTAAATGACCCCTTTTTATGTTCTGTTCTAAGGAAAAATCTATGAATCTCTTTGATCTTACCGGCAAAGTTGCCGTTATTACGGGTTCCACCAAAGGTATTGGCCGGGCGATTGCCGAGCAAATGGCGTTGCACGGCGCTCACGTTGTGGTGTCGAGTCGCAAGGCCGACGCTTGTGAACAAGTCACTGGCGAGATTAACACCTTGGTCGAAGGGCAGGGCGGACAGGCCATTGGCATCCCGGCTAATATTTCCCGTAAAGCGGATCTTGAAAACCTGGTGGCCAAAACGGAAGAGGCTTTTGGCAAAATTGATATTCTCGTTTGCAATGCGGCAGCAAATCCTTACTACGGTTCGATGCTCGGTATCAACGATGAGCAATTTGATAAAATTATGGATAACAATATCAAGTCGAATCACTGGCTCTCTTCAATGGTGATACCTCAAATGCAGGCGCGTAAAGACGGGGTGATTATTATTATCTCTTCGATTGGGGGCGTAGTGGGTCACTCATCACTGGGTTCTTACGGCTTGTCGAAGGCGGCGGATATGGCTCTGGCGCGCAATATAGGTGCTGAGTTTGGTGCTGATAATATCCGCGCCAATGCCATTGCCCCAGGGTTGATTAAGACCGATTTTGCCAAGGCTTTATGGGACAACCCCGAATACCTTAAAACAGCCACCGCAAATTGCCCATTGAAACGCATCGGTGAGCCCAATGAAATCGCTGGGGCCACGGTGTTTCTTGCGTCTGCAGCGGGTGCTTTTATGAATGGCCAAACCTTAATTATTGATGGTGGCCGGACAATGTCCAATTAGATGATGGCCTCTTAACGGTCAATTTTTAGCCCTGTTTTCGTTTCATCGGGATGCCAACCCATAGGCTCGGGTAAAAAAAGCCGCAGTGTGACTTTAGCGTTGTCGGGGAGCCTTTCGATGATGTCGACGTGGCTCTGTGCTGATTTGCCGAGACATCTTGCCAGTGCTGTAAAACGGGCTCCACGAATGGCTTGAAAAGAAAACCATAGCCCGGGCCTAATATCTGAAATTGCTAGAAGCGTTAGAGTCCCTGGACGGGAGCACCTCTTGTCAATGGTCTTTTTCTCACTGTTGTAATGCCAGTACTTAATGAGCGTTTACTGGGGTTTCTAGCTGATACCGTCACCATTGCGGCGGTCTGGGCTTTGTTGCACACTACTCTCGAAAATAACCGGTAGCCGTACTTTTCAATCGAACAATTCAATCGAAAAATTCAAAGGAGATTAACAATGGCGAGTTTGCGCAGTCAGTTAGTAGCGCCCATTATGCGAATGACCATGAAGAAAAAGCTGGGTAAAAGTGGTGACCCGGCGAAAGAGCGAGAGTTTCTCGACAAAATGTCGGGCATGACCTCGCGCCGTTCTCCAGGAAAATACGATGTCGTTGGCGGTGTCTCTGGAGAGTGGCAACAAGCCACACTCGGCAGTGCTGACAATGTGATTTTATATTTACACGGTGGTGCTTTTGTTATCGGTTCCCCAGTCAGTCATCGGGATATGGTCGGTGCTATTGCCGATGCTGCTCAGGCGCGAGCTTTTATTGTGGATTATCGTCTGGCACCGGAAACAATCTTCCCTGGGGCTGTAGAAGATGCCGTCGCCGCTTACAAAGGTTTGCTGGCCAATGGAGAAAAAGCAGAAAAAATCATTATCGCCGGCGACTCTGCCGGTGGCGGCCTGACCATGTCTACCCTGGTTGCCCTGCGCGATGAAGGTGTTGAGTTGCCCGCAGGGGCTGTTTGTATCTCCCCGTGGGCCGACTTGACTTTCACTGGTGACTCGATGATTGCCAAAGATAAGGTTGACGCAATGCTCGGTCGCGGCAGCTTGTCGTGGTTCGCCGATCAATACCTGGCTGGGCAAGATGCAGCACAGCCTCTGGCTTCGCCAATTTTTGCGGATCTTGAAAACCTGCCACCCATACTTATTCAAGTGGGTAGTAATGAGGTCTTGCTCGACGATGCCATTCGTCTCAATAAAGCCCTTAAAAAAGCCGCTGGCGATGTCACTTTAGAAGTTTGGGATGGGCAAATGCACGTATGGCACCTGATGTCGACGATCGTGCCTGAAGGTAAACATGCGATTAATGTGATAGGCACCTTCGTTAAAACCCATACGTAACACTTATTGATCGAGGCGGCCTCCCTTTCTATGAGATAGAAGAGGTGTTCCCGATATTGAATAAATGGCTGTGTCACTCAGCGATTAAAAAGATGAAGGGGTGGTTGACAGGAGACTGTGTAGCACTCAATGGTTATTAGCCTTGCCACCCTGATTTGATCGCCTCGTTTTCAGTTCTGTGATTGACCCTTGCGCTAACGCAGTAAGTTGATCTGCTATCTACTGTACTCTGGTAGTGGGATTAGCGATGTCAATGATGTGAGGAGCAATACATGAAAATCACCTTTCTGGGCGGCACGGAAACTGTTACTGGCTCGAAATACCTGGTTGAAACGGCCAGTACAAAAGTTCTGGTCGATTGCGGTTTGTATCAGGGTTACAAGTGGCTGCGAGAACGCAACTGGCAAACTTTGCCGCTGGATGTTGACCGACTTGACGCTATTTTGCTGACCCACGCCCACCTCGATCACTCCGGCTATATCCCTGTGTTGTACAACAGAGGGTTTCGGGGGCCGGTCTTTACCCACTATGCGACGCGTGATTTGTGCGAGATTTTATTACCCGATAGCGGTCATATCCAGGAAGAAGATGCACGCTACTATGGCAAGCACAAAATAAGTAAACACGCGCATCCTCTGCCTCTTTATGATCGCGCAACCGCAGAACGCTGTATGTCATTATTTTCGCCTCTGGCTTTTGAGGAGGTCTGCGAGGTTGGCGATATTACATTTCACCTACAAAGTGCAGGGCATATTCTCGGTGCCGCCAGTATCATCCTGGAAGCTGATGGTAAGCGTGTTGGCTTTTCTGGCGATGTCGGTCGTCCTGATGACCTCTTTATGCGTCCACCCCAGGCTTTGCCCGAGCTTGATCTATTGTTGCTCGAATCCACCTATGGCAATCGTCGCCATGACAAGCAAGACGCTTTTCAGCAGCTCGCCGATGTGGTGACGGCAACGGCCAAAAATGGCGGTGCATTATTGATCCCCAGTTTTGCAGTCGGCCGGGCACAGGCCGTGCAGTTTATGCTCACGACCTTGATGAAAGAAGGACGTGTTCCAGCCATGCCTATTTATCTCGACAGTCCTATGGCGATTAATGTTTCAAATATTTATTATCGCTACACTGAACTTCATCGGCTCAATCACCAGCAGTGTGATGCCATGTGTAATAGCATCAATTTCGTTAATCACGTTGAACAATCGAAAGCACTGGCTGATATTCATTTCCCCCATATTATTATTGCCGGTAGTGGCATGGCCACTGGAGGTCGAATTCTCCATCACTTGAAATCGCGCCTGGCAGATCATCGCACAACGGTGCTTTTTACTGGCTATCAGGCAGGGGGAACTCGTGGTGCAAAAATGTTACAGGGTGTTGAGAGTGTCAAAATTCACGGCCAGTGGATACGTAATCGCGCACGTATAGAGGTTTTATCCGGTTTATCCGGGCATGGGGATTATCGAGATCTGAGTCGCTGGCTGGCCCAGTCTTCACTGGCGCCGGGCACGGCTATTCAATTGGTTCACGGCGACCCTGATGCACTGGACGGTATGTGCGATCATCTGCGTCGAACGACAAAGTTTGATGTCACGATTGCGGGTTACAGAAAAATACTGAGACTGTAAACCGAGGCACCTTTTTCTCAGTTGATCGTTCGTTCGGTGAGAGAATTTAAGAGGCTCGTTATTGCATTTTATTGATTGGGTAGATATCGACACTGCGTTTAAAGGGTTGCAATAACATGCGATGCAGGGCGAGATCATGTTCAGTGCGAAATGAGCTGATGCCGATACTCATTGCCTGGTGACCGGCTTCGGGCTGGGCGCAGTAGGTGCCAAACCAGCGATCCCAAATGGCGAGATTAAACCCGAAATTACTGTTGGTTTCTTGAGGAACGACAGAGTGGTGAACGCGGTGCATGTCAGGAGTCACGATGACGCGACGCAGCGAGTTATCAAAACCTAAGGGTAAGCGAGCATTGGCATGATTAAACATCGCCAGTGTATTAAGTAATACTTCGAATATTAATACTGCAACAGCGGGCGGCCCTAATGCCGCGATAACAATGAGCTTGATTAGCATTGAGAGAATAATTTCAATGGGATGGAAGCGGGCGCCGGTAGTGACATCAAAAGCCAGATCAGCGTGGTGCATGCGGTGTAAACGCCACAACACGGGTACGGCATGAAACATAACGTGCTGTAAATAAATAGCCAGATCGAGGCAAACAATAGCGAATAGAGAGCTAGACCATAGAGGTAGGTCAATTTGTTGTAATAGCCCCCAACCTGCGGTTTCGGTTGCTAGGGCCAGGCCGACAGCGGTGGTTGGCATGACAAAGCGCAACAGTAGCGTATTGAGGACCACAATGCCGAGATTGCCGAGCCAGCGTGAACGCCTTGTCACTTGTCCTGTACGTCGCGGTGCCAATACTTCCCAAATGGCCATAAAGGCAAAAATAGCAGCGAAAAAACCCAGGCGAATTGCCACCTCGTTACCGAGTAAAAGGTCGTTCATCGTTTTAGGTCCCTCATATATTAAGTTTCAATATATTAAGCCTTTATCTATCGATTTCGGTGCTCTATAGGCAGACTGTTGTCGCATTAGTGCTCGTGAGCGACCCCGGCACCTGCTGGAATACGAATGTCGTCAATCATGTCCTGGACCTGGGCTGGCGGTGGAGGGGTGAAGCGACTAACAACCACTGTCACGATGACGTTCAATATCGCACCAAGAGAGCCAATACCGGTTGGCGAGATCCCCAAAAACCAGTGATCGGCATTATTGATTTCAGGCGCAATAAAACTAAAGTAAATGATATAAGCCAGCGTGCTACATAAACCTACCAGCATGCCCGCAACCGCTCCCGAGCGATTAATGCGCTTGGAAAATATGCCCATCACAATGGGGGGAAAGAGTGAAGCCGCTGCCATGCCAAAGGCGAAGGCGACCACTTGAGCGACAAAGGCCGGAGGATTAATGCCAAACCATCCAGCAATAAGAATAGCAACAACGGCAGCGAGCCTGGCGAAGAGCAGTTCTTTTTTGTCGCTGATGTCGGGCATAAAAGTACGTTTCATTAAGTCGTGAGCGACAGAGCTGGAAATCACGAGTAATAAACCTGCTGCGGTGGATAGAGCAGCGGCGACCGCACCGGCGGCAATGAGGGCAATGACCCAGTTGGGCAGCTGGGCAATTTCCGGGTTGGCCATTACCATAATGTCCCGGTCGACATACATTTCATTGCTATTGTTGGTCAATTCGTTGCTAATGACTCGCTCGCCATAGTCGCCCCGTGCTTCGGTAAAAACAGGCTTGGTCGGAATAAAAGCATGACCTGGACGATACTGCATGATGCCGTCATTATTTTTGTCTTTCCAGGCAATGAGACCGGTATTCTCCCATTTTTCAACCCATGCGGGGGCTTCACTGTAAGCCACTTCGTGAACACTTTCGGTAAGGTTTAAGCGTGAAAATGCGGCGACGGCGGGTATGGTGGTGTACATAATACAGATGAAGGCCAGCGCATAACCTGCCGACTTGCGCGCATCGGATACCTTGGGCACAGTAAAAAATCGCACGATAACGTGGGGTAACCCGGCGGTGCCAATCATTAATGCGGCGATAATGGCCAGTGAGTCAATGGTACTGCGTGTGCCTACTGTGTAGGTGTTAAAACCTAACTCGGTGGTCACCTGGTCGAGCTTTTGCAACACACTAAGACCCGAGCCGTCATTGAGCTTGTCGCCGAGACCAAGCTGGGGTATGGGGTTGTCGGTCCACATAATCGACATAAAAATAGCTGGCACCATAAAGGCAAAAATGAGTACGCAGTATTGTGCGACCTGGGTATAGGTAATACCTTTCATGCCTCCAAGCACCGCGTAACAAAAAACAATGGCCATGCCAATCACGACACCGGTGTTAATGTCGACTTCCAAAAAGCGCGAAAAAACGATGCCGACGCCGCGCATTTGTCCAGCAATATAGGTAAAAGAAATAAAGATTAAACAGATAACGGCGACCACTCGAGCAAGTTTCGAGTAGTAGCGATCACCAATAAATTCGGGCACTGTAAAACGGCCAAACTTGCGCAAATAGGGCGCTAATAGCAGGGCGAGAAGCACATAGCCACCGGTCCAGCCCACCAGATAAACGGCACCGTCGCGTCCGTTAAAGGCGAGTATGCCAGCCACGGATAAAAACGATGCGGCGCTCATCCAGTCGGCTGCGGTTGCCATACCGTTAACAACAGGGTGAACACCCCCACCGGCGACATAAAAGTCTTTAGTGGAGCCCACCCGCGACCAAATGGCAATGCCGATATAGAGCGCAAAGGAGAGACCGACGAAAATAAAACTCAGTATTTGTGCGCTCATGGCTGTGCGCCCGTACCGGTCTGGTTGGTCGGATGATTGTCGATGCTACCTTCGTCGTCATCGACACCGTGGGCGCGTTCAATTTTTTTCATCCAAATATGGTAAATAAAAATAATAGCTACGAAGCAGAGCATAGTGCCCTGCTGGGTGAACCAGAAGCCGAGGGGGAAACCGCCAAGATTGAATTGGTCCAGCCAGTCACTAAAGAGTACGCCACAACCAAAAGAGACCAAAGCCCAGAGGCTGAGTAGAACCGTCAGTACTTTAACGTTGGCTCGCCAGTAGGATTGTACATTGACTTCGCTAAGGGTTTCCTTATCGTGGTGGGAGTGGGGTGGTAGGTTTTCTGCGTCGTCGTGGTGGTAAACTCTACAACCGTCTTTCGGCTGACCTTTGCTATTGGTACTATGATTCATTGTGTCCTCTGATGGGCGTTATTATTTTATTATGCAAGGCTGTCAAGATGCCGTGTCGGTGTCAACCGAAAGCATTGTGTGTCCGTTACTAAATAAACAAAGTCAAAGCAGGCTACCCGGATCTTCGCTGAACCGGATAGGGGTGGTTCAATTATAAACAATGGGCTTGGTCGGTACAGGAGAAACCGCATTATTAACGCTCCACTCTGGAGTTGTAATAATAACCCCAGGTTTTTATAGTGCAGCCCGTTACTAAACGTTGCTACTTCATTGAGCCAGCATTGTCTGAGTTATTTTAGATTTGAGTTATTTTAGGTTGTGATTACGGAGCTATGTATGAATAAAGTACTGATGATATCCCTTGCCATTGTGCTGGGTGGCTGTATGTCGACAGACCCTTATACCGGTGAGCAAAAAACCAGTAATACGGCAAAAGGTGCCGGTGTTGGCGCTATAACGGGTGCACTAGTGGGTATGGCTGTGTCCAGCAAATCGGATCGCGAGAAAGGCGCCCTCATTGGCGCGGCAAGTGGCGCGGCAATTGGTGGCGGTGTCGGCTTTAGAATGGACAAGCAGGAGGCGGCACTGCGTGCCAAGCTTGAGGGCACAGGTGTTCGCGTTATCCGTGAAGGCGATAACATTCGATTGATAATGCCGGGGCATTTAACGTTTGACGTCGATCGCTACGATGTGAGATCTCAGTTTTACGGTACTCTTGAATCGGTGGCTCTGGTGTTAAAGGAATTCACTAAGACGAATATTCGTATTGGCGGGCATACTGACTCCACGGGAAGCGACAGTTATAACCAAACCCTTTCCGAGCGTAGAGCGAACAGTGTCGGTCAATTTTTGATTGCCCAGGGTGTAGCGGCTGGCCGCATTTCTACCACAGGCTATGGCAAGCGCTACCCTATTGCCAGTAATGATGATGCTGTTGGGCGAGAAGCTAACCGTCGCGTTGAACTGGAGTTAGTGTCATTTTAAAGATTTAGTTTGCAAGCGATTGCTAGAGAAGCTCCCAGACCTTGCGCGTCGTATTAAAGTTTGAAGCTGTCTATCAGGTAGAGGCGGAGACCCTGGCAAAGTCTCTGCGAATACCCTTAGTCGCGTATGATCAGGCTCCGACATCAGATATAGACTTCGAGCTGATATTGGATCACGCGGGGCTTTCGCTGCGTCAACAGTCGCTTGAAAGAGACGCGACGCAGCCAGGAAAACGTAAAAACAAAACGGATAATAAAAACAAAGCAGATATTCGTTGCGATTTTATCAGTGGTGAACTGCGCCATCGCCGTCTTTATGGCGGTGGTAAAAATCAGATGATCCTCAAGGCAACGGGGCTCAACAAACACAAACCATCAATAATGGATTTAACCGCGGGACTGGGTCGCGACAGTTTTGTCTTGGCGACTGCCGGAGCACGAGTGACCATGTTTGAACGCCAGCCGATTGTAGCGGCTTTGCTTGTCGATGGTTTGCAACGCTTGCATACCGCCGGTGATGAACAGGAGGTAACGATTGCTGAGCGTCTCACTTTGCATGAGGGAGATAGTCTAAATTGTCTGGCTGCACTCGCCGAGTCTGAGGCACCAGATGTGATTTATCTCGACCCTATGTTTCCTGAGCGGGATAAAGCAGCGAAGGTCAAAAAAGCCATGGCTTTTTTCCATCATTTGGTGGGGGCAGACGATGATGCCGCTGCCTTGCTGCCCTTGGCGCTAGCAACGGCACGCTATCGGGTAGTGGTTAAGCGGCCTCGTCATGCGCCGCCCTTGGCAGGTTTAATACCGGGACTGTGTTTTGAGGGAAAGTCGACACGCTTCGATGTCTATCCCCTAAAAAAAATGACCTAAAGAAAAGACCCTCGTAGCATAGGCTATCTTTTTAGCCTGTGTTGGAGGGTGCTGCCGTTGCTATTGGGGGCTTAGTGCGTAGCGCTAAAGTGCTCCCTGCGGTAATCAGAGCCAGGCCAATCAAGGCTGGAAGCGTCCACTGATAATCTTCAAAGACGGTGGAAATTAACAGCGCAACGATGGGAAAAATCAAGAAGGTATAACCGCCTTTATCAGGGCCGATAAGCTCGAGCAAGCGTAGATAAAAAACAAAACCTAAGGCTGTACCAAAAACGGCTAGATACATAAGTGCGAGAGAATATTGTACTGTGAATTCATAATCGAAGGTTTTTCCGCTAAACAGAGCGACAAGAAATAATAGGCAGCAGCCGTAGAACATACCCCAGGCGTTGTATTGCACGACTGGTAACTGCCGTCGCGTGCTCATCCAGGTTGCTGTAATACTGCCTAAAGAAGCCAGCAAAGTCGCTAGCAAAGCTAACAATAAACCGCGAACACTATCGTTAGCAAATGAAATGCTGGTCAGTTCTGTCGAGAAAACCAGGCCGATGCCGGCGACACCAATCAGTGCGCCCAGTAAGGCAGGGAGGCTGGTTTTATTGCCGAGGATAAGGCGTGCAGTAAAAATATTAATAAATACAATGGTGGAAAAAACAACGGCCACCAGGCCGCTGGTGAGGATGCTCGTGGCCTGGTAGACCAGATAATAATTGCTAGAAAAGAGGAAGAAGCCAAGTAATAGAAAACTGAAATGATCACGTAGAGGGAAATTGAGGGAAAGCTTTTTCCCGCGACACCAGGCAAACATGACTAACGCGGCAATGGCGTTGCGATAAAAGGCCGAAACACTGGGGTCGACTACACCGAGATGAAGTTTGACTGCGATCCAAGTGGAACCCCAAATTAATACGGTGGCACTAAATAATAGAAATACCTGCAAAGCTTGGCCCACTTCTTATTGTGATCACACATTTTGTTATAGGGAGTAAAGAATTAACAGAGTAGTTTGTGTAAAATACCCTGATAAATATTACTAAGTTTGTCAAGATCACTGGCAGCTATTTGTTCATCGACTTTGTGAATCGTAGCGTTGAGAGTACCGAGTTCAATCACTTGAGTGCCGAGTTTGGCGATAAAGCGGCCATCGGAAGTGCCGCCGCTGGTCGACAGTTCTGTGTCAAGGCCGGTTTCTTTTTTAATGCTGTCGACGACGGCTGAAACGAGATCCCCGGGTTCAGTAATAAAAGGCTCGCCGCTTAAATTCCACTCAATGTCATAACTCAGTTCGTGGTTTTTGAGAATGTCTTCAACCCGTGCCTGTAGTTGTGGGGCAGTGACCTGGGTGGAAAAACGAAAATTAAAAACGACGGTGACCTCCCCGGGGATCACATTGGTCGCACCAGTACCGCCATTAATATTCGATACCTGGAAGCTGGTGGCCGGGAAAAAATCATTCCCTTCGTCCCACTGTTGTGCCATTAACTCGGCAAGGGCGGGCGCGGCGCGGTGAATGGGGTTGTCAGCCATATGGGGGTAGGCGATATGGCCTTGTGTGCCCTTAATAACAAGCGTGCCATTGAGGGAGCCCCGACGGCCATTTTTTACCATGTCTCCAAGTTGTTGGTGGCTGGAGGGTTCACCGATGACACACCAGTCGGGAATTTTATTCTGATCTTGTAACCACTCGACAACTTTAACGGTGCCGTTAACGGCGGGGCCTTCCTCATCACTGGTGATCAGAAACGCAATGCGGCCAGCGTGATTGGGTTGTTGCTCAACAAAACGCTCGCAGGCGGTAACCATTGCCGCTAACGCTCCTTTCATATCGGCAGCACCTCGACCGTATAAAATATCGTCGGCAATGACGGGTTCAAAGGGGGGGTGTTGCCAATCGTCGAGTTTTCCTGTTGGCACGACATCGGTGTGCCCGGCAAAACACAGTACCGGGCCAGATTCACCTTTGACCGCCCAAAAGTTATCGACATCAGCAAAGGGTAGACGCTGGATAGTAAAACCGAGGGCCTGCAGGCGATCAATCATCACCTCCTGGCAACCACCGTCGAGTGGCGTTACGGAAGGCCTGCTGATAAGTTCGCAGGCCAGCTGCAAGGTGGTGGATACGGTCTCGTTTTTTTGTGTCATATTTTTGCTTTCGTTAAGGACGATATTGCTCGGCGATCTAATCCGCTGGGAGCCTCTCAATTAAGGGAGCCTTTTTCTTCACTATGGGCACGCTTCTGGTGGTGAAATCTACTGTGTCCAGATTGAATCAGAAGCTCTGTCGATTTATTGCACGTTTAGCCGATCACTATGACGGGTCGGCTAAACTATCGTCGTTCGACGATTAGTTATGGGCGTGTAAGGCCTCGTTGAGCTCAACGGCGGTCTGGTTGGTCAAACACTCAATGGCACCACTCACGGAATTGCGACGGAATAACAAATCCGACTTGCCGGCTAATTCTCGTGCTTTGGTTTCACCAGCGGCTTGTTGGTTGTCATCGAGCATAAGGACTTTTGTGCCAGCGGTAATATAAAGCCCAGCTTCCACAATGCAGCGATCGCCGAGGGGAATGCCGATGCCGGCATTGGCACCTAGCAGGCATTCTTTACCGACAGAAATGATGATGTTCCCGCCACCAGACAAGGTGCCCATGGTTGAGCTGCTACCGCCAAGATCAGAACCGGCACCGACAAAAACGCCAGCAGAAATACGGCCTTCGATCATATTCGGCCCTTCCGCTCCTGCGTTAAAGTTGACGAAGCCCTCATGCATAACTGTTGTGCCTTCACCAATATAGGCCCCGAGTCGCACGCGACGAGTGTCGGCAATGCGAACACCCGTGGGCACAACGTAGTCTGTCATTTTGGGGAATTTATCGACGCTGTCGATGCTAAGGTTTTGACCCTTGATTCGAGCCTCTACCTGTCGCGCGGGGAGTTCGGCGAGGTCAATAGCGCCTTCGTTAGTCCAGGCGACATTAGGCAGGGAGCCAAAAATACCACTGAGATTAATGTCGTGGGGCCTGACCAGACGATGGGAAATCAATTGTAGTTTCAAATAGGCTTCGGGCACTGAAGCAGGCTCGTCATCGTTGGCCAAAATGGTTGCCACGCAGGGCCGAGAACTGTTCAGCAGTGAACGTACAGCAGCTGCCTGGGCATTTTGCTGTTGTTTGTCCAGTGCATCGGCTAGGCTTTTTAGCTTGCTGTCATCGAGGCTAATGACAGTATTGCCTTCACTGTAACCGAGCGCATCGCTCAGCGCAGTGGTGATAGCAGCGTCGGGATTTAGCAGGGGGGCAGGGTAGAAAACTTCGAGCCATTCAGCGTTTCGATTGTGCGTGCCGACGCCGATGCCGATGCTGTAGAGTTTGGTCATTCGTTATACCTCTTTTGTAACTTGGTCGAGTTGTTTGGAGTCATTGTTGGGTTTGGTTGCTCACTGAAAAATGGCGTGGTAGGTATCGGCTTTAAAACCGACATGCACCGCACCGTCGTACTCGAGCACGGGGCGTTTGATCAGTGTTGGCAGTTCGACAAGTAAGGCCTTAGCGCTGTCTGCGTCAAGATTTTCTCGTCGTGAGGGGTCGATTGTTTTCCAGCTGGTGCTGCGCTTGTTGAGTACGACTTCCCAGCCGAGGGCATCTATCCATCTGGCGACCTGCTCCTGGGTTAAACCATCGCTGCGAAGGTCGTGAAAGGTGAAGGCGATATCGTGCGCCTCAAGCCAGCGCCGCGCCTTTCTGACGGTGTCACAATTTTTAATGCCAAAAAGTACAGTCACAATTTTCATCCCTCCGTCGTTATTTAAAAAGACATACTGAAAAACGCTGGCTAGGATAGCAAAAGCGACTCTCGAGCACATTCTGTTTATCGTTAGTTGTCGTCACTCATAAAGTTTAGGCTTTTTGAGTGACGACAGCTTTTTTTCGTCGCGGGTAGCAGGTAGTGCAAATTTCACACACGGTGCCATCGCAGCCACGAGCGGTACAGTATTCGCGACCGTAGTAAATAATTTGCAGGTGGAGAGCGTTCCAGCTTTCTTTTGGAAATAGTCGTTTTAAATCTTTTTCAGTTTGCACGACATTTTTACCGCTGGTGAGCCCCCAGCGTTGCGCCAGCCGATGAATATGGGTGTCAACAGGGAAAGCGGGGTGGCCAAAGCCCTGTGACATGACGACACTGGCTGTTTTGTGGCCGACACCGGGCAGGGTTTCTAGTGCCTCCATGTCTTCGGGCACCTCGCCGTCATACTGGTCCACCAGAATCTGCGAGAGTTCGGCAATCGCTTTAGATTTGCGAGGGGAAAGACCACAGGGGCGAATAATGCCAAGGATCGTGTCGACGGGGACATGACACATATCGGCCGCATTATCGGCCAGCGCAAATAATGCGGGCGTTACCGTATTGACACGAGCATCGGTGCATTGGGCGGAGAGCAGTACGGCGACGAGCAAGGTGTAATGATTGCTGTGGTCGAGGGGAATGGGCTGGCTTGGGTAGAGCCGTGACAGAGTGGCACGAATATAATCGGCCCTTTCTTGCTTTAGCACCTAGAGAGTCTCTATATATTTTTTGATACGTTGTGCGGCCTCTTTACACTGAGCCAGTGGTGCAACCAGTGCCATGCGAATACGTTGCTCCCCAGGGTTGCCTGTTACGGTATCCCGCGCCAGATAGCGTCCCGGTACGACGGCGACGTTTTGTGTGGCGAGTAGCTCACGGGTAAACGTGTCATCACGAATAGGGGTTTCTGGCCATAGGTAGAAGCCAGCATCGGGCTGATTAAATGTCATTACCGGGTCGAGAATATCCGTGACGGCGCTAAATTTTTCACGGTACTGACGGCGATTGTCGAGCACGTGTTCTTCATCATTCCAGGCGGTTACGCTGGCCCACTGGTGTTGTAGGGGCATGGCGCATCCGTGGTAGGTACGATAGAGCAAAAACTGTTGAAGGATGTCGGCGTCACCTGCGACAAAGCCTGAGCGCAGACCGGGCAGGTTGGAACGCTTTGACAGGCTATGAAACACCATGCAGCGTTTAAAATCGTGCCTGCCCAATTCCGCGCAGGCCTGCAATAGACCAGGGGGTGGCAGGTCTTCACTGGCGTAAATTTCTGAGTAACATTCGTCACTGGCGATGACAAAATCATGGCGATCAGCCAAGGAGATCAGTTCTTTAAGGGTATCGAGTTTCAACACGGAGCCGGTGGGATTTCCCGGAGAGCAAAGATAAACCAGCTGGCAGCGTTGCCAGTCAGCATCACTGAGACTGGAGAAATCCGGTGCAAAGTTATTCTCTTTTGTACAGTTGATAAACACTGGTTCGGCGCCGGCGAGTAGAGCCGCACCTTCATAAATTTGGTAGAAGGGGTTAGGCATGACCACAGAAGGGTTTTTATTGGGGTCAATCACCGCCTGAGCAAAGGCGAATAGTGCCTCGCGGGTGCCGTTGACGGGCAAGATATGTCGTTCGGGGTCGGGTATTGCCGACAGTTTAAAACGACGGGCCAGCCACGCGGCAATGGCCTGTCGTAGTTCGGGGATACCCTTAGTGCCTGGGTAAACCGATAGGCCACTGTTCTGTGCCAGGCCGTCGATCTGTTGAACTAATGTGTCGATGACCAATTGTGGCGCGCCGTGTTTGGGTTCGCCAACGGAGAGGCTGATGGCTGGCAGTGTCTGGGGGACCGCTGTGTCGGCGAGTAGGCCTTTTAGTTTTTCAAAAGGGTAGGGCTGTAGGCGATTTAATTCGGGATTCATGGCTCTCTATCTGGGCAGCCCACTGTTTAAAATAACCAGGGGCAGTATCTTTGAATGGACGCATTAATGGCGTGATTGCAATAACTCGACGCTGTTGCCCGGGCTTTCATCTTCCAGGTTCCGCGTGTCCAGTTCTCTGCATATGGTCTCTTCTATCTCACGGCATAAATCAAGGTCTGTAATAGCTTCATTGTTTTCACCGGTGAGATAAAAAACATCTTCTACACGTTCTCCAAGGGTCGCAATTTTAGCGCTATGTAAGTGTAGTTTGAAGCGCATAAATATCTGCCCGAGCTGAGCCAGCAAACCGGGGCGATCGGGAGTAATGACCTCGAGATACGTTGTCCGAGAGTCATGATCATGATCAATATGAGCGGAGGTGCCAATGGTCAGTTGTTTAAGTTGCCGCGGTGTATGCCGCTTGACTTCAATATCATTTTTGTCATTGGCCAGTAGCGCTGCGCTTATTTTACGGATTACTTTGGCGACTTTGTTGCGGCGATGGGCAAAGGGGTGGCCCTGATCATCGAGCACATAAAAAATATCGTAGGTGTGATTATCTTTGCCAGTGTAGAGCCGGGCATCGTGAATATCCAGGCGCAGTGTGTCGAGGGTGGCGGCCGTAATTGGGAAGACATTGGTAAGACCCTTGGTGTAAATAAATATGCGAGTCACGCTGTTGTCTTCCACGCCGACGTCTTCAATCAAAATGACTGGCAAACTGGGATCTTCAGCAGTCAACACGGCTTTGACACCACGGGCAATGACACTGGCGCTTTCGCGTAAAAACAGTTCGTTGTCCATATCACGCCATAGCGCCGTGCTTTGTTCTTCTGGAATACCTTCTTTTTTGAGCAGAGCGAGGGTGTCGTTGTGCGTGTTTTCAATCCATTTATTTTTGTTAACTGGGTTTTCCAGACCTCGTCGTAGGGCATCGCGCGTTTGAAAATAGAGCTGGCGCATTAATGAGCCCTTCCAGTTATTCCACAGGGTTGGGTTGGTGGCATCCATATCGGCGATAGTTAATATAAACAAATGGTCGAGGTGAATTTGATCGCCCACTAATAGAGCAAACTTATGGATAACATCGGGATCTGAGATGTCTTCGCGCTGGGAAATGCTCGACATTAGCAGATGGCTTTCGACGAGCCAGCCGACGAGTTGTGTTTCCTGTTCGGAAAAACCATGGCGTCGGGTGAAATCAATGGCATCGACCGCGCCTAATTTTGAGTGGTCGCCGCCCCGTCCTTTGGCAATATCGTGGTAAAGCCCGGCGATAAGAAGTAACTCGGGTTTCGACAGGTTTTTCTGTATATGAGAGGCAACCGGGAATTTCTCTTCCTCTTTAGCGTTCCCGAGCCGGCGAATGTTGCGAATCAGCTGAATGGTGTGGGCGTCGACCGGGTAAATATGGAAAAGGTCGTGTTGCATTAAACCGATGATGCGATCGAACTCGGGGAGGTATTTGCCAAGAACACCGTAGCGGACCATGCGCTGAAGCTGTGTGGTGAGCTGCCCATCACAACGGAACAGGCGCATAAACAACTCGCGATTAGCCGGGTTGTTACGGAAAGTGTCGTCGATTTGATGACGATATTGGCGAATTTGGCGGATGGTCGTCGAACGCACCCCATGTATAGAAGCGTCTTCACCCAGCAAAACGAAAATTTCCAGTAAAGCTGAAGGGTGGTCAAGAAAAACCGTATCGTTAACGACCTCAATATAGTCATCACGTACCTGGAAGCGTGAATTAATTACGCGTACGGTGTTTTTCTTTTGATTTTTATTGATAACCTCATCCAAATACTGGAGGAGCATGTCATTCTGTTCCCGCATAGCCAGTACCATGCGGTAGTAGCGTTGCATAAACTGTTCGACCGCAAGCCGCTCTTTCGTGTCTACATAACCGAACATTTGTGCCAGCTTGCGCTGAGAGTCAAAGAGCAAGCGTTCTTCGGGACGCCCTGCAATGAGGTGCAAGCCATAGCGCACCCGCCATAAAAAAGCCTGGCCTCTACGCAGTAATTCGTATTCCTCGGCAGCAAGAAACGGGGTGTTGGCCAACTCGACTAGACTGCGTTTGTGGAAGTATCGTTTGGCAACCCAGCCAATGTTTTGGATATCTCTCAAGCCGCCAGGGGCTTCTTTAATATTGGGCTCCAGGTTGTACTCGGTATTTCCGTGCTTTTCGTAGCGTTCGTTTTGTTCGTCGTATTTAGCACGAAAAAATTTGTCAATTGGCCAGATCTTATTGGGTCCCGTGCGTTCCTCCATCTTCAGGCGTAGTTCGATATTGCCAGCCAGCGTACGAGACTCCATGAGATTAGTCGCAACAGTGATATCGGCTTTCGCCTCTTCAACACAGTGGGACAGGGAGCGTACACTGTGTCCGATGTTGAGTTGAATGTCCCAGAGAAAAGTCAGGAAGCCTTCGATACTGTCTTTATAGGGTTTGTGGTTTTTATGCTGGCTTAACAAAAGCAGGTCGATGTCGGAGTGGGGATGCAATTCGCCACGACCATAACCACCTACTGCGAGCAGGCTAATGTCTTTGTCCCACTGGAAGCGCTGCCAGGCGTGTAACAGAATGCGGTCAATAAAAGCAGCGCGTTCATGCACCAGGGTTTCGGTGTCTTCGCCCTGTTCAAAGCGATTGTTGAGAAAGGTGTCTGCAGCGCGGATAGCATCGCGAAATACGGTTTGCGGATCACCTGTGCTGAGGTTGGCGAGAAAACGCTTCTCGTCAAAAAACAAGGGTATGGGCAGGGCTTCGATGGCTAGATTCATGGCTTGTGGTTGGTACGCCTGTTGTCGTGTTTCTAGAAGGTGGTACGAGTCTTGATAAGACCGGAAGACTGAAACTCGAGCTTTTTTAAAATAGCATCGTTGTAAGGTGGTAATCTATAATAAATTATCCGTTAAAAAGACTCTCCGGGGCGAGCCGTCAGTACATCGACGCCAGTTGCTGTAACTAACAGGGTGTGTTCCCATTGTGCCGAAAGGCGACCATCGCGGGTTTCAACCGTCCAGCCATCGGGCTTTAATTTGGTGTGTTGTTTGCCGGCATTGACCATGGGTTCGATGGTGAACGTCATGCCTTCTTCAAGCACCAGTCCGGTGCCCGGCTTACCGTAGTGCAGCACCTGGGGCTCTTCGTGGAACTCACTGCCAATACCATGGCCACAATACTCACGAACCACGGAGTAATGCATACCCTCGGCATGTTTTTGTACCACGTGGCCAATATCCCCCAGACGGTTCCCGGGTTTGACTTGTTCTATGCCTAAGTACAGGCACTCCTGAGCAACCTTGATGAGTCGGTCTGCGTGGCTGGGTGTTTTGCCAATGCCGAACATCATGCTGGTATCACCAAAATAACCGTCTTTAATTACAGTAATGTCAAGATTGACGATGTCGCCATTTTTCAGCACTTTATTTGCTGAAGGGATGCCGTGACAAATGACCTGGTTCACCGAGGTGCAGATCGACTTTGGAAAACCCCGATAGTTTAGACAAGCGGGAATGGCTTGCTGAACATCGACGATAAAGTCATGACAAATAGTGTCGAGTTCAAGCGTGCTAATGCCGGCCTGTACATGGGGGGCAATCATCTCCAGAACATCGGCGGCTAGTTTGCCGGCAATACGCATTTTTTCGATTTCTTCAGGTGTCTTAATGGTAACGGGCATCGGCTCAGGCAGTGGCAGTGAATTAAGCGTCCTATTGTAACCAATTTTGTCGGGCTTGATGTGAGATTACATGTGAGGAAGAACTTTATTTATGAGATGGCGGGTTTCGTGGCTAGGCTACTGCTGTAAGAGATGCTTGTAAGGAGGCCATAAATTGCCGCCAGTTCTTCTAATAGCCCTTTGATTGTGGTATAAAGCGCGCCCCGATGGAATGGCTGTCGGGGTTAACTTTAACGACTCACACTTACCGACACATTGGCTTGGGTGCCTGTTTTTTTTCAAGCGGGTTAGACAATGGGGTGGTGGAGGCTTAACCCAACAGGAAACTTAAATTATGACTATGGTTAGTATGCGCGATATGCTCCAGGCTGGTGTCCATTTTGGTCACCAGACACGTTACTGGAATCCGAAAATGAATCAATACATTTTCGGTGCTCGAAATAAAATTCACGTCATCAACTTAGAGCACACTGTGCCGGCATTTAATGATGCTCTCGAGCAAGTTCGTCAGCTCAGCGCCAGTGGCAACAAAGTTCTCTTCGTCGGCACCAAGCGTGCTGCCCAAAAAGCCGTTCAAGAAGAAGCAGAGCGCGCGGGCATGCCTTATGTTTGTCATCGTTGGTTAGGCGGCATGCTGACAAACTATAAAACGATTCGTGCCTCTATCAAACGCTATCGTGATCTTGAAGCACAGAGTACTGACGGTACTTTCGAAAAGCTGACTAAGAAAGAAGGTCTAATGCGTCTGCGTTTGAAAGAGAAGCTCGAGCGCTCCATTGGCGGTATAAAAGATATGGGTGGCCTGCCCGATGCCCTGTTTGTGATTGATGTGGATCATGAGCGTATCGCCGTGCAGGAGGCCAACAAGTTGGGTATCCCCGTTATAGGTATCGTTGATACTAACAGCAACCCCGATGGCGTTGATGTGGTTATTCCTGCCAATGACGATGCGATCCGTGCCGTTAAGCTTTATGCCATGGCAATGGCTGATGCCGTGCTCGAAGGTAAAGCTGGTGGCGTTGTTACTTCTGAAAAAGACGAGTTTGTAGAAGTCACTGAAGCTCAAGCTGATGCTGCTACAGAGACGGCTGAAGCGGTGGAACCTGGATCTTCAGAGACAGAAGAATCCACGACAGCGACTGAGGCTTAAGTCTTTTAAGGCCAGCTGATTTTCAGTTGGTCTACGATAAATGAAAGGGGGCACGGCCCCCTTTTTTACCAACTATTCACACTAGGCTTTAATTGGCTTGATGTCGATGAAAGCAGAGTTTATTGAGAGGATTTCCCATGGCAGCGATTTCTGCTTCTCAGGTTAAAGAATTACGTGATCGAACTGGTCTTGGCATGATGGAGTGCAAAAAAGCACTGGCTGCAGCCGAGGGCAATATAGACACGGCGATTGAGAATTTACGCAAATCCAGTGGTATGAAAGCGGCTAAAAAAGCGGGGCGCACAGCGGCTGACGGTGTTGTTGCTGTGAAGGTTGCCGACGATGCTTCATTTGGCGTGCTGGTTGAAGTGAATTCTGAAACGGACTTCGTCACCAAAGATGAAGGCTTTAAGGCTTTTGTTGGCGCAGTTGTCGACAAAGCGTTTGCCGACAAACAGCGTGATGTAGAAACGCTTGCCGCTGACATGGAAGATGCTCGCCAGGGGCTGGTGCAAAAATGTGGTGAGAATGTCAACGTGCGTCGTGTGCAAGTCGCTGAAGCGCCCGTTGTGGGTGCTTATGTGCACAGCAATAATCGTATTGGTGTGCTGGTGACGTTGGAAGGTGGTAGTACTGAGCTTGCCAAGGATGTGGCTATGCACGTTGCTGCGGTTAACCCTCAGGTTGCTACGCCCGATGACATGCCCGCTGATGTGATTGCCAAAGAAAAAGAAATTTATGTTTCCCAGGCTATTGAGAGTGGTAAACCCCCTGAAATTGCTGAAAAAATGGTCGTTGGCCGTTTGAAAAAGTTTCTCTCGGAGAGCAGTCTGGTTGAGCAACCTTTCGTGCGGGATCCTGATATTAAAGTGGGCAAGATGTTGGCTGATGCGGGTGCCAGTATTAAAGGCTTCACCCGTTATGAAGTTGGAGAGGGGATAGATGTCGAGGAAGTTGACTTTGCCGCTGAAGTGGCTGCACAGGTTAGCGCTACTCAATAGCTGACCTGCCACGGGCTGCTTAATCGTGCCGGTGGTGTCAGTAAAATAATGAAAATACTACAGTGGTGCCCTGATTTAATGTGATGGCTTAGTGCTGATACGCTGATGCCCAAGGAGAATCGCCAATGAACAACCCAAGTGCAGACAAGAAGTACAAACGCATTCTCCTCAAGCTCAGCGGAGAAGAGCTAATGGGCGATGGCGATTTTGGTATTGATCCTAAGGTATTAAATCGTATGGCTTTGGAGATCGGCCAGTTAGTGGGCATCGGTGTACAGGTTGGTCTGGTAATCGGTGGTGGTAATTTGTTTCGTGGCGCGGCACTCAGCGCAGCAGGCATGGAGCGAGTTACGGGTGATCATATGGGCATGTTGGCTACCGTCATGAACGCCCTGGCCATGCGCGATGCGCTCGATCGCAACAATATCTCGGCCCGGGTGATGTCGGCCATTCCTATGAGTGGTGTGGTCGAGCACTATAATCGACGTCGTGCTTTGCAATATCTGTCGTCCGGGGAGGTGGTCATCTTTAGTGCTGGCACTGGCAACCCGCTCTTTACGACAGATTCGGCAGCTTGCCTGCGTGGCATCGAAATCGATGCTGAGGTCGTATTGAAGGCAACGAAAGTGGATGGTGTTTATTCAGCGGACCCGATGAAAGTACCCGATGCAACGCTTTATACGCGTTTGAGTTACGATGAGGTGCTGGATAAAAAGCTGGAAGTGATGGATCTTACGGCCATCTGCCTCTGTCGCGAACATGATATGCCAGTGCGGGTTTTTAGAATGGCCAAACCCGGTGCGCTTTTGAGTGTTGTGGTGGGTGATGAAGAGGGAACATTGATCGAGGAATCGTGACCCCGGCAGTTTATTTTAAGCAGGTCTACTGCAAAGGATGAGTTGTAAAGAGACCAATTACGCGAGAACTGATGATGATTAATGAATTAAAAGAAGATGCCAGGCAACGCATGGATAAAACCGTTGAGGCACTAGGGCATGCCTTGAATAAGGTGCGCACCGGTCGTGCTCACCCGAGTATTCTTGAGGGTGTAAGGGTGTCTTACTATGGCAGTGAGACCCCACTTAGTCAGGTGGCAAATATCTCTGTAGCCGATGCCCGTACATTGACCGTGACACCCTGGGAAAAAAATATTGTCCAGGATGTTGAGCGTGCCATTATCAATTCTGATCTCGGCCTCAACCCTTCCAGCGCTGGAGAGGTGATTCGTATTCCCATGCCGGCGCTCACTGAGGAGACGCGTAAGGGCTTTATCCGACAGGCTCGAAAAGAAGTCGAAAACTCCCGCGTTTCAGCGCGTAATATCCGTCGTGACGTACTGAGTGACATTAAAGACTTGTTAAAAGAGAAGGATATTTCGGAGGATGAAGAACGCCGAGCTCAAGACGACGTGCAGAAAATAACCGATAGCTACATCCAGAAAATGGATGATATGCTCGCTGCAAAAGAAAAAGATTTGATGGAGATTTAATAAATGGCTGAACGCCGACACAAATGATCTAGAGTCATATTAGAAAGCCGTAAATCCAGAATAAAAAGCTCAGGAAAACCCAGGAAAAAATATGGCAGAAGTTTTGGGTGGCGATAGTGCCCAGCCTCTTAGACATGTCGCCGTGATCATGGATGGCAATAATCGATGGGCGAGAGCACGAGGTTTAGCTGGTCATGAAGGTCATAGGGCTGGCGTAGAGCGCGTGCGCGATATGATAGAAAGCTGTCAACGTTACCATGTAGAAGTGGTCACCTTGTTTGCTTTTAGTAGCGAGAATTGGCAACGACCGGCGCTTGAAGTCAGCGCTTTGATGAAATTGTTTTCTACCTATATTAAGAAAGAAGCTAAAGTCCTTCATGAGCGTGGCATTCGCTTACAAGTGATCGGCGAACGCGGGCGTTTTAGTTCACGGTTGAAAAAGCGTATTGCCGATGCCGAGTTATTAACTGCCGGTAACACTGCGATGACTTTAGTGCTGGCTGTGGACTATGGCGGTCGCCAGGATATCGTTGTTGCCAGTCAAAAATTGGCACAACAGGCTGTCGATGGCTCGCTAGCGGTGACTGATATCGATGAAGACTTGTTTGAAAAAAACCTTTCCCTGGCCGACCTTCCGCCACCTGATTTGTGTATAAGAACGGCGGGGGAGCAAAGAATCAGTAATTTTTTACTTTGGCAGCTGGCCTACAGCGAATTTTACTTTGCCGAGTGTTACTGGCCTGATTTTGATGCTGCTGCTTTTGACCTGGCCGCAGCGGCCTATTACCAGCGTCAACGACGTTTTGGTTTAAGCCAGGAACAAACAGTAGAAGATGTAAAGCAAGTTGCGAAGCCCAGTGATACTCGAGTGAGCGCTTAATGCTTAAACAACGAGTTATGACCGGCTTGCTGCTGGCTATTAGTTTTCTTGCGGCCCTGTTTGCGTTACCGACGATGGGCTTTATCGCCCTGATGTCTGCGGTGCTGGCTTATGCGGCATGGGAGTGGAGTCGATTGGCTGGCCTCAATGGCTTCCTTGGGCGTGGCTCCTATACGTTTGCTGTCGTTGCCATTGGCGCGATAATGGCAGCGTACATTGGGTTTGCAGAGAATAGTTTATTCGCTGAAGAATCTCGTTTCTTATTACTTCTGGCCTGCACCTGGTGGGCTTTAGCCATACTTTGGGTGCAGGGCTACCCCTCTAGTGCGCTTCTTTGGGGCCGGCGTTCGCTCTGTCTATTGATGGGGCTCTTTGTCTTATTGCCGATGTGGCTGGCCTTTGCGGGGTTGCTGTCTCTGGCTGAAGGGCCGAGGTTGGTTGTGGCTGTAGTGCTCTTGGTTGCTCTGGCGGATATTGGTGCTTATTTTGTGGGGCGAGCTATTGGCCGTACGAAGCTCGCATCGCAGGTGAGTCCCGGTAAAACCTGGGAGGGGCTGTTGGGTGGGCAGTTGGCTATTGTTGTTGCCGTGGCAACTGGCGGCTGGTTTCTGGGTTTTGAGCCATCACGCATTGGCTTGTGGCTGGTTCTCGCTATGGTGACAGGACTTGCTTCAGTGCTGGGCGATCTGGTTGAAAGTATGGTTAAGCGCCATCGCGGTGTTAAAGATAGCGGCACTATTCTACCCGGTCACGGAGGGGTCCTCGACAGAATTGATGGCCTAACGGCAGCCTTACCTGTGTTTAGTCTGGGTTTGTCCCTGCTGTACAATCGTCTTTAAATGCTTCTTTGAAAACGACATCCATGAATAGAATTCTGAGTAGGAGTGGTTGCTTGCCCACTAACCGTTTTTTTATCACTCGCGGGGTCGAACGTTAACATTATCATGAAGCGCCCCCTGCAGAAGCTCACTATTCTCGGTTCGACGGGATCAATCGGTGTTAGTACATTGGATGTTGTCGTCAGACATCCAGAACAATTTCAAGTGTTTGCGTTGACGGCTAACCAACGGGTCGAGGTTCTGGCTCAGCAATGTCGGCAATTTCATCCCCGCTATGCCGTGTTGGGCTCAGAGGCTGCGGCTGAACAGCTGCGCCCTTTGGTCGGTCGTGGTGTAGAGGTGCTCTGGGGAGAAACGGGTCTGGCGCTGGTCGCAGCCCACGCAGAAGTTGACACGGTGATGGCGGCGATTGTCGGTGCAGCGGGTTTGCTCCCCACCCTGGCGGCAGCAAAGGCCGGTAAAAAAATATTGCTGGCGAATAAGGAAGCGTTAGTGATGGCGGGCCAGTTATTTATGGATGTCGTGGCTGAATCTAAAGCGACTTTACTGCCCATCGACAGCGAACACAATGCGATTTTTCAGTGTTTGCCGGCCGATTACAGAGGGCGTGAAGAGGCCGGAGTACGTCGTTTGTTATTATCTGCTTCTGGCGGGCCGTTTCGTACGACACCGCTTGCCGAGCTGGCCTCGATGACCCCAGATCAGGCTTGTGCTCATCCCAACTGGAGCATGGGTCGAAAAATATCTGTGGATTCGGCAACCATGATGAATAAAGGCCTTGAACTTATAGAGGCAAGTTGGCTATTTGCTGTGGATGCGAGCGATATTGACATCGTCGTTCACCCTCAAAGTATTATTCACTCGCTGGTGGAGTATAAAGACGGTTCTGTATTGGCGCAGCTTGGCAATCCCGATATGCGTACGCCCATTGCCCACGCATTGGCCTGGCCAGAGAGAATTGATTCTGGTGTTAGTTCTCTTGACTTAATTGCCATTGCCAGCCTGGATTTTGAGGCGCAGGATGAACAACGTTTTCCTGCGCTAGCGTTGGCCCGGGCGGCCGCAGAGAGCCGCGGCGATGCACCGGCGGCACTCAATGCAGCCAATGAAGTCGCTGTCGAGGCCTTTTTGAATGAAGCTATCGGCTTTACCCGCATTGCGGAAGTTGTCGACGGTGTTATGCAGACATGGCAAACGGATGAACCTCGAGACCTCCTTGCAGTCCAAGACGCCGATCAGCGGGCTCGGGCCATGGCAAAACAGGTGATCGATCAGTACGTGTGAAATCTGTACTGTTAAGCGCTGAGCGAAACCTCATAGCAGATTCGGGATAATGACTCGGGTTCACTGCTACAACAAGACGAGACAAGGTTTATGGCATTTCTACAAATGGTTTTTTACACCCTGATTGTACTCGGCGTCTTGGTGACCTTCCATGAGTTTGGCCATTTCTGGGTTGCTCGCCGCTGTGGTATTAAGGTGACTCGTTTTTCTATTGGGTTTGGTACACCGCTGTTGCGCTGGCGTGATCGTCACGACACGGAGTTCGTTATCGCACTCTTACCTCTTGGTGGCTATGTAAAAATGGTCGATGAACGGGAGGGCAATGTTAGCGCAGCGGATTTACCGTATGCTTTTAATCGTAAACCCGTTGGCCAGAGGATGGCCACGGTGGCTGCCGGGCCAATTGCGAACTTTATCCTCGCTATTCTGCTTTACTGGGTCGTCTATCTCTTAGGTGTTCAAGGTGTCGCCCCGATTATTGGAGACGTTAAGCCCGGTTCAATTGCAGCTGCGGCGGGCTTAGAGGCTGGTCAGGAAATACTGGCCGTAGATGGTGAGCCGACCCCAACCTGGCAAACCCTCGGTGAGCGCCTGGTGCACCGTATTGGTGATGATGGCGAGATCCGTTTTACTGTGGCTTACGCAGATTCAAATTTACAGTACGACAGTGCGGCATCTCTGGCGGGGTGGCACGTTGATGCGAAGGTCCCAGACCCCATTGGTAGCATGGGTATTGAGCTGTACCAGCCAAAAGTGTTGCCGCTTATCGACGCTGTTACACCGAATAGCCCTGCAGACCGGGCGGGGCTTGTCAGTGGTGATCAGGTGTTATCCGCCGATGGCATTGCCATACCTGATTGGTACACCTGGGTCGAGTACGTTAGAGAAAGGCCGGATCAAAGCATTGCAGTACTTGTCGAACGAGAGGGGCAGACACGGGAGTTGAGTTTAACCCCGCGTCGTGTCGAGCAGGGCGGCGAAGTCTTTGGGCAGGTCGGTGTCAGTGTCGTGACCCCTGAATGGTCAGAGGATTTCTTCCGTGAAACTCGCTATGGGCCGGTTGGTGCTTTTACTAAAGCGCTTTCCCAAACGGGTTCCACGACACAGATGACCTTTAATTCTATAGGCAAAATGCTAACGGGTGCGCTTTCGGTTGAGCATTTAAGTGGGCCTATCACCATCGCCAAAGTAGCGGGTACGTCTGCTGATTACGGTTTAGTGCCTTTTTTACAGTTTATGGCTATGCTCAGTGTTAGCCTTGGCGTGCTCAATCTATTACCGGTGCCCGTGTTGGACGGTGGCCATCTTGTTTACTACATGCTTGAGCTTGTCAAAGGAAGCCCGGTTTCTCTCCGGGCTCAAGCAGTGGGACAGCAAGTCGGATTGTTCTTAATTATTGGTTTGATGGTGCTAGCACTATACAATGACGTGCTGCGGCTTTAAGTCGATAACCCAATCTAACAACAAGAGTTACTTTACGCGTCTATGAAACGACTTTTTCTGCCGTTGTTGCTTTGCCTGTGCCCTCTGTTAGCTATTGCTGATGTGTTCCAGATTGAAGATATCCGTCTCGACGGCCTGCAAAGGGTTTCGGCGGGAACCGTATTTGCTTCGCTGCCTGTGCAGGCCGGCGAGCTGATCGACGAGGAGGGTGTGCGCGTAGCGGTACGGACTTTGTTCAAAACAGGTTACTTTAACGACATCAATATTGCTCGAGAAGGTAATGTGCTGGTTGTCAGTCTAAAAGAGCGCCCAGCCGTGGCTGAGATTAATATTGATGGCAACAAGGCGATTGAAACACCCGACTTGTTAAATGCTCTGCGAGATTCTGGCCTCGCTGAAGGACAAATTTTTAAACAGACGGTGCTCGAAGGCATGAGTCAGGAGTTGCGTCGTCAGTATGTCAGCCAGGGTCGCTATGGGGCATCGGTTGTCTCTGAAATTGATGTCTTGCCGCGTAATCGCGTAGCCGTCAACTTGACGATTGATGAAGGTCAGGTTGCCTCGATTAAGCACATTAACGTGGTGGGCAATAAGGCCTTTGATGACGAAACCCTTCAAAAACTCTTTGAATTAAAGACCAGTAATATTTTGTCGTGGATTTTTAACGATGATAAATATTCGCGCGAAAAGCTGTCGGGTGATCTGGAACGTATTGAATCCTGGTACCTGGATCGTGGTTATTTAAAGTTTGCTATTGACTCAACACAAGTGTCCCTTAGCCCTGATAGAGATGCTGTTTTTGTCACGGTGAATATCAGCGAAGGCGATGTGTATACGGTTGGAGAAGTTGAACTCGCCGGTGAGCTGATTCTTCCCGAAAATCTTTTGCGGTTGATGATTCTAACCCGTAAAGATATGACTTTTTCCCAAGCCTTGATGACCCGGACGAAAGATATCATTATTCGCCGCCTGGGGGCAGACGGTTACACTTTTGCAGAAGTTGAAGCGTATCCCGATATTGATGAAGAAAATAAGACAGCGAAGATTACCTATTACGTCACACCTGGTAAGCGCTCTTATGTGCGGCGTATAGAGTTTCGCGGCAATACGAAAACTGACGATGAGGTTCTGCGTCGTGAAATGCGGCAAATGGAAAGTGCTTCGGCGTCTAATACCTTATTGGAGCGCTCTAAAGTCAGACTTGAGCGTTTAAGTTATTTTAAACAAGTGGATATGGAGACCCGAGAGGTACCGGGTACCGATGATCAGCTTGATGTTTTTTACACGGTTGAAGAACAACCGTCGGGTAGTGTTGGTGCCAGTCTTGGTGTCGCTCAGGGATCGGGCATTATCTTGGGCGGTAATATCTCTGAGAGCAACTTTTTTGGTACGGGTAATTCTGTAAGCCTTGGGTTGAGTAGTAGTAGTTATCGAGATAGTGCTTCCCTGTCTTTTAATAATCCTTATTTTACGAAGGACGGTGTGAGTGTCGGTTACCGTGTTGCATTTACTGCAACGGATTATGGTGAATATGATGTCGCGGACTACACCACAGATAGCCTTAGCACGAGTGTCAATTTTGGATACCCTCTCTCTGAAACGTCGCGGATCAGTATCGGCTTTGGTTATGAACAACTGGAAGTGGATGTGGGGCTGTTTCCAACACTGGAAATCCTACAGTTCCTCCAGGACAACGGTGATACCTACAAGATGATTACCAGTACCTTAAGCTGGACTCAGTCGACTCTGAACCGTGGCATATTGGCTACGCGTGGCGCATCTCAGCGAGCCAGTGTTGAATATTCCACCCCCATTGGAGATATGGAATACCTCAAGTTTAGTTACTCAGGTCAGTACTTTCGTCCTCTCACTCGCAGTTTGACGCTGCATCTAAAAACCGATATTGGCTACGGTATTGGGCTCGGTGATACAGATCGTTTGCCGTTTTTTAAGAATTATTACGGTGGTGGTTTTGGCTCTGTGCGTGGCTTTGAACGAAATAGTCTTGGGCCCCAGGACACACCGAATGCCTTTTATGGCGATGACTCCGATGCCTTTGGGGGCAACGTTAAAATTACGGGGACGGCAGAAGTGATTTTCCCTGTTCCATTTATGAGAGATAATCGCAGTGTTCAAGCGGCTGTTTTCCTGGATGCTGGTAATATTTTTGATACAGATTGTAACGAGACACAAATCAATTGCTTTAGGCCAGAATTAGGTGAGTTGCGTTATTCGATCGGTATCGGTGGTACTTGGTTGAGTGGCTTTGGGCCAATTACGGTTGCGCTAGCCAGAGCAATGGATAAGGGCGATTTTGATGAAACTGAAGTTTTCCAGTTTTCATTAGGGCAGGGTTTCTAATCACGTTAAACAGGTTTGAAGTAAGTACCATAACTTTAGGATAGGAGAATGGATGTGTTGAATATAAAACGATTGTTACTAGTCGCAGCCTGTATGTTGAGTTTGAGCGCTGTCGCTGAAGAAAAGATTGCGGTTATTGATGTCGCGAGAGCTATCTTTAGCACAGACATTGCTAAACAACGCCAGGAAGAAATGCAAAGCGGTTCTGAATTTGCTTCGCTGCAAGCAAAATATGACAACATCGGTGCAGATATGAAAGCTCTGCAAAAAGAAGTGGAAGGTAAGGCTATGACCTTATCTCAGGAAAAGGCCGCGGAATATAAGAAAAAAATGGAGTACTTACGTGCCGATATGGAGCTTGTTTCACGCAAGCTCCAAGCAGAAATAAAAGCTTTGCAAAACAGAATTATGCAAGAGCTACAGCCCAAAGCTTTGGAATCCATTAAAGAGCTGGTCGAAGAGGGGGAAATTACCTTGTTGCTACAACGCGAGTCGGTGATTTCGGCAACCCCTGATAAAGACTTAACCGGTAAGCTGGTTGAGCGTCTGAATAAAAAACCCTGACCGTTCGATTACGATGACGAAAAGTTACAGCCTGCAAGACATTGCCGACTACCTGGGAGCAGAGCTTCGCGGTGATACAGCCTGTCAAATAACGGGACTCAATACACTTGAGCATGGTCAGACAGGGGACTTGGTTTTCCTGGCTAATAAAGCCTATGAGCGCTACCTGAGCACTACCCAGGCAAGTGCTGTACTTCTTGAACCACGTTATGCTGAAGCCTTTGCCGGGAACGCGCTTGTGCTCGACAATCCCTACGTTGCCTATGCCCGAATCAGCAGCTGGTTTGTTCACAGTACACCGCCCGAGGGTGGTGTTCACCCCTCGGCCGTTATCGCCGATTCTGCCTCGCTGGCGGACGGCGTGTCTATCGGCCCCCATGTCAGTATCGGTGAGCGAGTGAAAATTGGCGCCGGTGTCAATATTGGCCCCGGCGTGTCCATAGGCAATGATAGTACTATCGGCAGCGGCTCTCGTTTGTATAGTAATGTCAGTGTTTATCACGGTGTCAGTATTGGTTGTGACACAGTGATACACAGCAACACAGTGATTGGTGCTGACGGTTTTGGTTTTGCCAATGACGGCGGTGAGTGGATCAAAATTCACCAGCTTGGTAGCGTTGAAATTGGTAATAACGTCGAAATTGGGGCCTGCACGACAATTGACCGTGGCGCTTTGGATAACACTGTGATTGAAGACGGCGTGATTCTCGATAACCATGTTCAAATTGCCCACAATGTGCGTATTGGTGAGAACACCGCAATGGCCGCTTATGCCGGGATTTCCGGTAGTACGAAGATTGGCAAGAACTGTGTTTTTGCTGCGCATGCTGGAGCCGTAGGCCATATCACCGTAGGTGATGGTGTGGTCGCGATGGCGCGCTGTACGATTTCTAAATCCACTGCCAAAGCGGGCTCTTATTCTTCAGGCTTGTTGATGGATGAGACGCGACAATGGCGCAAGAACGCTGTGCGATTTGGCCAGCTTGATGATATGGCGCGGCGTCTAAAACAGCTTGAAAAAGACAGCCAAGCATAACCTCTGTTTTTAATTAAGGAACTTCATGGACATTGATGAAATAAAGAAATTACTACCCCACCGTTATCCGTTTTTATTGGTTGACCGTGTCGTAGAGATAGAGCTAGGTGAGCGTATCCTTGCCTACAAAAACATCAGTGCCAACGAAGAAGTCTTTAATGGACATTTTCCAGAGAGACAAATTTTCCCCGGAGTGATGATTATAGAAGCTATGGCTCAGGCAGCGGGCTTACTTGGCTTTGCCTCGGTGAACAAACAGGCAGGTGATAACTCTCTGTATTTATTTGCCGGTGCAGATGACGTGCGCTTTAAGCGTCCGGTTGTACCGGGTGATCGCTTAATGCTTGAAGCCGAGATTGATTCGAATAAGCGCAACATCTGGCGCTTTAAGTGCAGTGCTCATGTCGATGGGCAACTTGCTTGTCGTGCCTCTATTCTTTGTGCGCTGCAGGGTGATAACGCGAAATGATACGGTTCGTTGATCTTCTATTCAGACTCTCGTGCTGCGAATGGCCTCTATGACAAAGATACATCCCGCGGCGATTATAGATCCAAGCGCAAAAATCGGTGAAAATGTCGAGGTGGGTCCCTGGACTCAGATTGGTGCCAATGTTGAGGTCGGTGACAATTGTGTTATTCATTCCCATGTGGTGCTAAAGGGCCCCACGGTGATTGGTAAAAATAACAAAATTTTTCAGTTTTCAACCCTCGGCGAAGATACTCCTGATATGAAATTCCAGGGTGAGGAAACCCACCTCATCGTTGGTGATAATAATACCTTCCGAGAAGGTGTTACTGTTCATCGGGGCACAGTGCAAGATAATGCAGAAACCCGCATTGGCTCTAATAACTTGTTTATGGCTTACGTTCATGTTGGCCACGACTGTGTGGTCGGCGATCATAATATTCTGGTCAATAACGCCTCTATATCCGGCCATATCCATCTTGGAGACTGGGTGTTTCTCTCTGGCTACACCCTGATACATCAGTTCGTTAGAATTGGCTCTCATGCCTTTTTGGGTGCGGGGGCCTATCTCAATCAAGATTTGCCCGCCTATGTGATGGCAGCTGGGCATCCGGCGATACCACGTACGATTAACAAAATTGGCCTGGAGCGTAGGGGTTTTGATAAGGCGCAAATTGCGGCAATTAATAAAGCCTACAAAATACTTTATCGCCAAGGTTTAAAGCTGGATGAGGCAATGACGCGTATTCTTGCCAATGAACAACACCGCGATGTGTTGCAGCCCTTTATCGATTCAATCAATAACACTGAGCGCGGCATTATCCGCTAACCGTGACTAATCACCCCTTACGCATCGGTCTCGTTGTCGGCGAGGCTTCGGGCGATCAGCTCGGGGCAGGTTTGATAGCAGCCTTGAAACAAAGCCATCCCGATGCGATTTTTGAAGGTGTTGCGGGTCCACAAATGCAGGCCTTGGGCTGCCAGTCACTTTATCCCATGGAAACCCTCTCCGTGATGGGCTTGGTTGAACCGCTCAAGCGTTTACCGGCTTTACTGCGTATGCGACGAGGTCTGATAGAGCATTTTATTGCCCAGCCCCCAGATGTCTTCATTGGCATTGATGCCCCCGATTTTAATCTTGGCATTGAGCTGCGCTTAAAAAAAGCCGGTATCCCGACCGTGCATTACGTGAGCCCTTCTGTCTGGGCCTGGCGACAGGGGCGGATTAAGAAAATTGCTCGAGCTGTGTCCCATATGCTGACTTTGCTACCCTTTGAGGCTGATTTTTATCAGGATCACAAGGTGCCGGTCACGTTTGTCGGTCATCATCTGGCTGACGAATTGCCGTTGCAGCCTGATGTGCAAGCGGCCCGCTCTCAGCTTAACTTACCGAGTGGAACACCGATTATCGCGTTGTTACCGGGTAGCCGGCAATCTGAAGTGGCATTGCTGGGTCAATTATTTCTCGATACGGCACGTCTGTGTTTAAAAGAAAAGCCCGAATTATTATTCGTTTTGCCGGCAGCCAACCCTGCACGACGTCAACAAATTGATGGGATGCTCGCCGAGTATGGGGACTTGCCTGTAACGGTCTTCGATGGCCAATCGCATTTGGTCATGGAGGCCGCTGATGTTGTGTTGCTTGCCTCCGGGACCACTGCACTTGAAGCAATGCTGCTGAAAAAACCGATGGTTGTGAGTTATAAAACCGGTTGGTTGACTCACGCTATTATTTCAAGAATGCTCAAAGTGCCCTATGTTTCTCTACCTAACCTTCTGGCAGGACGAGAACTTGTACCCGAGGTCTTACAGGGTGAGGCCACTGCAGAGAAGCTCGCTGAGCTTTTATTGGCTCGCTTGGGTAATTCGGCGGTGGCTATCAAATTGCGCAGCGACTTCACGCAAATACACCAGCAAATAAAATGTAACGGCAACCAGAAAGCCGCTGAAGCGGTGCTTGCAGTGATTGCAAAACACGGCGGTCATGCCTAATGGCGAAGCGTAGTACACCGCTAGAAATAGACCCGCAATGGGAGACCGTTCGTCTGCTTGCCGGCGTTGATGAAGTCGGCCGTGGTCCATTGGCGGGTGATGTGGTCACCGCTGCGGTCATACTCGACCCACAGCGGCCCATTGCAGGTCTGGCGGACTCGAAGAAACTGACTGAAAAGCGACGTCAAAGTCTCTATCGGGAGATTACAGAGAAGGCGCTGCACTGGACCGTCGGCAGGGCAAGTGTCGCAGAAATTGATGAGATCAATATTCTGCAGGCCACTCTACTGGCGATGGTGAGAGCAGTTGATGGCTTGGCAGTGGTGCCAGAGTTGGTGTTAGTTGATGGCAACCGACTACCTCGTTGGTCTTATAACTCACAGGCTGTGGTGGGTGGCGATGGGCAGATAGCAGCGATTAGTGCGGCGTCAATTATTGCCAAAGTCACTCGCGATGCTGAACTGGCCGATTTAGACATACTTTATCCAGGCTATGGTTTTGCGGGCCATAAAGGGTATGGTACGGCACAGCACTTGGCTGCTTTGAAGTCCTTGGGTCCGTGCCCTGTCCATAGGCAGTCTTTCCGCCCCGTCAGGGAAAACCGCCGTTAAAATTCACCGCCAATGGTAGTGCAGTGCTGGCACTGGCAGTCCGTCGAGTGAGCTATACTTTTGTGTAACCTTTGGGAATGTGTCCACCGTGCTTGATACCCGCCCCCTTTTATTAACGAGCGACTTCCCCGCAGTACACCGTGCACTGCCAGAGACACTGCAGGTTAATCTCGGTTATCTCTGCAATTTGAGTTGTACCCATTGTCACGTCAATGCGGGCCCGAAACGCACTGAATTAATGGCGCTGACACAAATTGAATTGGTATTGGACGTTTTACAGCGGCGTCAATTAAAAACGCTCGATTTAACCGGCGGCGCGCCGGAGATGAACCCCCACTTTCGCTATCTGGTTGAACAAGCCCGAGGGCTTGGTGTGACGGTGATAGATCGCTGCAATTTGACTATTCTAGAAGAGCCAGGCTATGAAGACCTGGCAGAGTTTCTCGCCACTCAGGGCGTCGAAATTGTCGCCTCGCTACCGTGTTATTCCGAGCGAAATGTCGCCGAGCAGCGTGGCAAAGGTATTTTTGAAACCAGTATTGCAGCCCTGAAAAAATTGAATGCTTTGGGTTATGGACAGGGCGAAGGGCTATATTTAAATCTTGTTTACAATCCCAATGGCACGTTTTTACCGCCCCCTCAGGCGGCTCTTGAGCGAGAATATAAGCTTCATTTACAGCAAGACTTTGGCTTGCAATTTGACCAGCTTTTTACGATAACCAATATGCCGATTAAGCGTTATGGCGCTATGTTACTGGCCAAAGGCGAATACGCTACTTACATGCAATTATTAAAAGATAACTACAGTGCTGAAAATGTAGGTACGTTAATGTGCCGGCGTCTACTTAGCGTCGACTGGCAGGGCTATCTCTATGATTGTGATTTTAATCAAATGCTGGATTTACCAATAAACCCAGGGAAAAATGTGCTACAAAACCAGCAGGCTTTAATTGCATCCGATAAACCGCGCCCCCACTTACGCGACTTGATGGAGACTGACTTTTCAACTCAGGCTATTGTCGTTGGCGATCACTGTTACGCTTGTACAGCCGGGCAGGGCAGTAGCTGTGGGGGCTCTTTACATGAGGAATCAACAAATGAGTAAAAACCAGTCCTCGACAAAGACGGTCCCGCCAATAGAGGACGATGCACTACCGCTGTCGATTGTTATTCCCGTTCTAAATGAGGCAGAAGAAATTTACTCCTGTCTGCGACATTTACAGCCACTCAGGAAACAGGGCGTTCAGGTGATCGTCGTTGATGGTGGCAGTGAAGACGCTACCATTACTGTGGCAACACCCCTGGCCGATCAGGTGATTAGCTCCGAAAAAGGGCGGGCGCGGCAAATGAATGCGGGTGCCGCTTTGGCAGATCGTGACTGGCTGCTCTTCCTGCACGCTGATACACGACTGCCTGCTAACTTGTCTGACATTATGATTGTGTGGCGTTTCAGTCCTGCAGTGTGGGGCTACTTTGGTGTTAAAGTCAGGGACGCGCCACCCTTATTGCGTGTCGTCCAGTGGTGTATGAATCGCCGTTCATTCTTGACACGCATTAGTACGGGCGATCAATGCCAATTTGTAAAACGTGAGGTGTTTGAGCAAATAGGTGGCTTTGCCGATATTCCTCTGATGGAAGATGTCGAACTCAGCAAGCGGCTTAAGAAAAAATCTCGCCCCCTTTTCGTCAATGCCAAGGCAGAGACCTCGGGCCGCAAGTGGCAGCGTGACGGCATCTGGCCCACTATCTTTTTGATGTGGCGTTTGCGTCTGGCCTATTTTCTAGGTGTTTCACCAGTGGTTCTTGAGCAGCGCTACTACCCGCCTGAAAAGCCGTGATACCAGCTCTGTGTTTGATCAGAGTGGAGTCATAGCGGGCCTAAGAGTCCTTTTATGAGTTACGAATTTCCCGACGCTCTACTTATTCAGTTTGCCAAAGCGCCTCAGCTGGGCCAGGTGAAAACCCGTATGCAACCAGTGCTGAGTCTCGAACAAAGTCTGGCACTGCACTGCCAGTTGGTCCAGCGTGTCCATCAAACACTTCACGCCGAAGGGCTCTGCCATAGCCAGCTGTGGATTACTGGTGTCGATGATAGCGGTTTTTTCCAAAGTCTTAAGCCGCGACCTGAGGTTAAGCATCAACACGGCGATGATCTTGGGGAGCGTATGTTCTCATCAATTGCGGCAGGTCTAGAACACAGGAGCGCCGTGGTGTTAATTGGCAGTGATTGCCCGGCCATCACTAGTGATTATTTACGCACAGCTTTGTGCGCTCTAAGCAGGGTCGATGTCGTTCTCGGTCCTGCTGCAGACGGTGGCTATGTGCTAGTTGGCATGAAAAAAGCCGAACGAGAAATCTTTGCAGGTGTCGCTTGGGGTACGTCCAGGGTTCTGCAGCAAACCCGTGAGAGGTTGCGGGCCATCAAGCGGTCGTGTTTTGAATTACCCGTATTAAATGATATTGATCGTCCTGAAGACCTTATTCATCTCGACAGCGTGCCAGCCTTGCAACAATAACTTCTGAGCAATAGTTCTTTTTATAGCTTTAATGTTCTTGACGGCTTGACTTTATAGGATTATTTTGCGCCCGACTGGTTATTGCGGTGTGCCGCTATTACGCCAGTAGTTGACGTATTTTGTGTAGCCTTGCTTTGTTGTACAAGGATTGTTGGTAAGCGCTGGTTTACCAAAATATGTTTCCATTTTTTGGTATCGAGGTTGGGAGATTTCGGTATGGGTGACGACGATTTTGATGGGCTAGAAGAGCCTTACACTGAACCACGTGGGGAGCTGAATGCACCCAATGAAGAGAAGCAGTCTAGCAACCTTTCTGGTGAGCAAAGGCGGCGTCTCGAAGAAAAGTTAGAACAGCGCCGTCTGGAACGACAAATTGCCGATTACGAGTTCGATTGACGGCCTTGTCATTTCGCCTAGACAGTTAACACGCCTGCACAGATAACCCATTTGAGGCATAATACGGCCTTCTTTTATGGGGGGCCTAGCGCTTGTCGTCGCAACCACTGTTGGAGTTTCAAGCGCTGACGTTCGAGCGGGATGATTGGCCCCTGTTCAGCGACCTGTCTGGCACTATAAAGGCCGGTGAAATTCTTCAAATCACCGGCCCCAATGGCTGTGGTAAAACAACTCTTTTACAGGTTCTAGCGACGATTCAGCCTGTTAATCGTGGTACTTTGCGTTGGCTGGGTAATAATATTGCCCAATGCCTTCAGCAATACTTGGCCATCATCGCGTTTATTGGCCACAAGCCTGGACTTAAATTATCCCTTACACCGCGCGAGAACCTCCAGTGGTTGGCTAAATTGCAGCCCTTGACCCGCTGCACCAGTGCAGAAGCTTTGGCGCGTATTGGCCTGGCTGGTTTTGAAGATGTGCCTTGTTATACGCTATCGGCCGGTCAGCTACGCCGTGCTGCCCTTGCGGCCTTGTGCATGACGCAAGCCACGCTTTGGTTTCTCGACGAACCACTGACAGCGCTCGATGTAGAGGGCATTGCCAATCTTGAAGCGCTATTACTGGAGCATGTGGCAAAGGGCGGCGCCGTGGTGTTAAGCAGCCACCAGCCTCTGGTCAATCCACTTGTGCGCACCCTCGCGCTGGATACTATGGCAGAGGCCGGGTTATAAAATGATGACCCTGAGCGGTGCCTTCTTTGGTGTCATTCGACGCGATTTGTCTATCGCCTTACGTCACCGTGGCGATCTCCTTAACCCTTTGTTCTTCTTTCTTATTGTTGTGACTTTGGTGCCTTTGGGTATTAGTCCCGAACCGGCTCGGTTGGCAGCAATGGCGCCGGGTATGATCTGGATTAGTGCCTTGTTGGCAACCTTGCTAGCCCTCGATAATTTATTTCGGGCTGATTTCACCGATGGCTCGCTAGTACAGTTGATGCTGAGCCCCCAACCCTTGTGGTTGTTGGTGCTAGCAAAGATAATCGCCCACTGGTTGGTCACCGGTTTGCCCGTGGTTTTATTCTCACCCTTACTTGGTTTGATGCTGTCATTGCCAGAAGCGGGTTTTCTGCCGCTGCTACTGGGCTTGATATTGGGCACTGCGGTGTTCAGCTTATTGGGCGCCGTTGGTGCGGCGCTGACTGTGGCCTTACACAAGGGCAGCGTCTTGCTGTCTTTGCTGGTGATGCCGCTCTATGTGCCTGTACTGATTTTCGGCACCAGTGCGGTACAGCGGGCAGTCGATGGCGTGAGTTACGGTGGTGTGATGGCGATGTTGGCGGCAGCGTCGGCTTTTACTTTATTGGTGGCGCCCTTTGCTGCAGCCGGTGCTCTCAAAGTTGGTATAAACGGCTGATGGGCTTTTTTGTCGAATCGCTTTAGTAGGATAGTAAATATGTGGCAGTGGTTTCACAAGTTGGGTTCACCACGCTGGTTTTATCAAATCAGCGGCAGAGTTTTGCCCTGGCTCGCCCTGGCCTCGGTGGTACTGATTGTTAGCGGTGCGGTTTGGGGTTTGGGGTTTGCCCCTGAGGATGCGCGCCAGGGTAATAGTTTTCGTATTATTTACATTCATGTGCCGGCTTCTTTTTTGGCTCTGGCAGGTTATTACGTGATGGCAGTGGCGGGTGCTGTCGGCATGATCTGGAAAATGAAATTAGCCGATATGGTGATGGTTGCTGCGGCCCCACTGGGCGCCGCGTTAACGTTTATTGCGTTATTTACGGGGGCGGTATGGGGTAAGCCAACCTGGGGTACCTACTGGATCTGGGATGCTAGAATCACCTCGATGTTGGTCCTGTTATTCCTTTATATCGGCATTATTGCGCTATCGCGTTCTTTCAGTACTCGGGAAACCTCCGCGCGGGCCTGTGCCATTTTAGCGTTGGTGGGTACGGTGAATATCCCTATTATTTATAAGTCAGTCGACTGGTGGTACACCTTGCATCAGCCGGCGACGATCAAATTGACTGGTGCGCCATCGATGCACCCCGATATGTTTAAACCTTTACTGGTGATGATTCTCGGTTTTTACTGTTTTTACGCGCTGGTTTTGCTACTCAATACCCGCACAGAAATTCTCCAGCGTGAAAGCCGCACAACCTGGGTTAAACAACTCGCTCAATCGAAATAGTTTTATACTTAGTCATTTTTCCTGGAACAACGAGAAGACAGACAATGTTTCAATTTGAAAACTTTGATGCCTTTATATCAATGGGCGGCCACGGCCCCTATGTGTGGGGTGCGTATGGCCTTAGCCTGACAATTATGACTTGGCTGGCGCTGGCACCGCTACGCCGCCAGCGAGTACTGCTGGCGACACTCCGCCAGCGGATACACGCACAGGATCAGAAAGGTGGGGGTCAATGAAACCAGAACGCAAACAACGTCTATTGGTGGTGGTCTTTATTGTGGTAGTGGCGGGACTTGTTGTGGGTTTGTTGAGTTATGCCTTGCGTGAAAACATCAATTTATTTTATACGCCGTCTCAGGTTGCGGCAGGTGAAGCGCCCACCCATCAACAGATTCGTGTTGGCGGCATGGTAGTGACTGATAGCTTTCAGCGGGCGAGCGACTCACTCGAAAGCTCCTTCTTTGTTAGCGATGGTTCGGCAACATTATTAATTCACTATTCTGGCATTTTGCCCGACCTTTTTGCCGAGGACGAGGCCGCTGTTGCGACTGGGTCATTGGGTGATGACGGTGTATTTATCGCCCAGCAGGTACTGGCCAAACACGATGAGGAATACACTCCGCCAGAAGTCGCTGATGCTATGCAGCAAGCCATTGATAAAAAAGCAAAAGCAGAGAGCACTGGGGCTCAGCAAGGGGAGAGTAAAATTCGGAACATGCCTGAGGCAAGCTACTGATGATGGCCGAACTGGGTCACTTTGCCCTCATATTGGCGCTTTGCCTGGCCTTTGGTCAGGCGCTGATTCCACTCGCGGGAACACTCGCTAATAAACCGCTATGGATAGCCACGGCCCGTCCTTTGAGCTGCGGGCAATTTGTCTTTGTCGCGGTGAGTTTCGCCTGCCTGGTGACTGTTTTTCTGCAGGATGATTTTTCCGTCGCCTATGTTGCCAATAACTCAAATTCGCTGTTGCCCTCTTATTATAAAGTCAGCGCCGTGTGGGGCGCGCATGAGGGTTCGTTGTTGCTATGGGCCTTGATACTCGCCGGCTGGACGTTCGCCGTCGCTCTGTTTAGTGGGGCTTTGCCTGAGGACATGGTGGCTCGAGTGCTGTCAGTGATGGGCATGATTGCTGTCGGTTTTTATTTGTTTATGTTGCTCACCTCCAATCCCTTTGAGCGTCTTTTGCCGTTTCCGCCTATGGACGGTAAAGATCTCAATCCCCTGTTGCAGGATGTTGGCTTGATTATTCATCCACCCATGCTGTACATGGGTTATGTCGGTTTTTCGGTAGCTTTCGCCTTTGCGGTTGCCGCTTTGTTGGCCGGGCGTATGGACTCGGCGTGGGCGCGTTGGACGCGACCCTGGACCAATGCCGCCTGGTCATTTTTGACCCTTGGTATTTTCCTGGGTAGTTGGTGGGCCTATTACGAATTGGGCTGGGGTGGCTGGTGGTTTTGGGACCCGGTCGAAAATGCCTCGCTGATGCCCTGGCTTGCCGGTACCGCTTTAATCCACAGCCTTGCAGTATCGGAAAAGCGTGGTCTGTTTCGCAGCTGGACCCTGCTATTGGCAATACTCGCTTTTTCTTTGAGTTTGCTGGGTACTTTTTTGGTTCGCTCAGGAGTATTGACCTCGGTACATGCTTTTGCGACAGATCCTACTCGGGGTGTGTTCATTTTGGCTTTTCTCGGTGTGGTGATTGGTGGCTCGTTATTGCTGTTTGCCCTGCGCAGTTCAAGCCTTGGCGCGACCGCTAGCTTTAGCTGGTTGTCTCGGGAAGCGGGCCTGCTGCTTAACAACGTGTTATTAGTGGTCATACTGGCGATGATCTTACTGGGCACACTTTATCCGCTGGTGGCTGATGTCCTGGGTTGGGGCAAGATTTCAGTTGGCCCGCCGTATTTTAATTTTTTCTTTGTACCTCTCGGATTACTGCTTGTACTCGCAATGGGCGTCGGCTCCAGTTTGCAATGGAAGCGCCAAACCAGCGGCAGTTTACAGCGTCTGTTAAAAGCCCCCGTGCTGCTCAGTCCTGTACTCGCGGTGCTCTGGCTCTTGCTGGCGGGCTGGCATTTAAAGGTAGCTTCGCTGCTCGGTTTAGTAGCGGCGCTGTGGTTAATTCTTTTCACGTTGCAAGATATCTGGAAAAAATCCGACCATTCCCGTGGACGTCGCATTGGCTTACGCCGCCTGAAACCGAGTTATTGGGGCATGGTGATCGCCCACCTGGGTATTGCTGTGCTCGCTATCGGCATTACGTTGACCAGTAATTACAGTGACCAGCGTGATGTGCGTTTGGTCGCCGGTGAGCGTATTGAGGTTGCCGGTTACGGTTTTTTGTTTAAAGGTATCGAAGAAGTTCGTGGGCCAAACTACATTGCGCAACGGGGTCGTTTTGATGTTTTTACAATAAAAGAGAGCGTTGGGGGTACACCCTTTGCTGACTTGAAACCCGAGAAACGACGGTACCTGGCGACCGGTAACGTGATGACCGAAGCGGACATAGACGGAAGCCTGTTCCGCGATCTTTATGTGGCCCTTGGCGAGCCTTTAGGTGAGGGTGCCTGGTCGGTGCGTGTTTATGTGAAACCCTTTGTTCGCTGGATTTGGCTGGGCGCTTTTATGATAGCTTTGGGCGGAGTCATCGCGGTATTCGACAAGCGGTATCGCAAAAAGCCTGTCGATCTAACGAGAGGTTCTGTGAACCAGCCCGTTGCTGCGCCAGTGCGCGATTCCGATCCGGCCTTAGTACAGACCAAAAAGGGGAATTAAACTGTGGCTAGAATTAAATTATTTATTCCCTTAATTATTTTTGTCGTGTTGGCAGGCATGCTTTATTGGGGCCTCGGTCGCGATCCCAATGCCATGCCTTCTGCGCTAATCAATCGTCCTGTTCCGGCCTTTCAACTACCCGAGCTCGGGTTATCGCAAGATACCGATACGACTAAACCGGCGCTAACAGAGCAGGGTGAATTGCTCGATGAGTCGCTATTTCTCGGTCAAGTATCGCTATTAAATGTGTGGGCAACCTGGTGTGTGTCTTGCCGGGTAGAACATCCCTATTTAATGGATATCGCCGAGACCGGCGTGCGTATTATCGGCCTCAATTACAAGGACGAGGTTGGCGCTGCGCAGCAGTGGTTAGCCAGGTATGGCAATCCCTATGCGCAAACTATTTCAGACCCCTCGGGCGGCTTGGGCCTTGATCTGGGTGTTTTCGGTGCGCCCGAAACCTATCTGGTCGATCACCTCGGGGTGATTCACTATAAGCACATAGGAGTGGTTGATGACCGCGTTTGGCGCACGACATTGCAACCGAAGTATCAACAGCTGCGTGATGCCAGCCCCGGGCAAGACAATGACAGTTGAACAAGCTACCGGCATTCATCACCTTTCAGCACAGGGATTCGCAAATAAAAGAATCTTTTTTCCTATAAAAGCCTTCCTCCTTCTTTTCAGCTTATGGTGTTTGCCAGCATGGAGTGTCATCGAGGTAGATAGACTCTCTAGCCCCGAGTTAAGCGCACGTTATCAACAGTTAGTGGCGGAGTACCGCTGTCCCAAGTGCCAAAACCAGAACCTGGCGGAGTCCAATTCACCCATCTCCATTGATTTGCGTGCGGAAATCCGCCGCTTGCTCGAAGAAGGGGCCAGTGATGCTGAGATTAGCGATTATCTAGTGGCTCGCTACGGAGAATTTGTCCTCTATCGCCCCAGGGTTCAGGCCACAACCTATTTGCTTTGGTTGGCTCCAGCAGCCTTACTACTGATGGGTTTGTTAATTGTTGTTTTCATTATTCGCCGTCAACAACGGGGAGTTAGTGCAACGCAATCAACCTTGAGTGGGGAGGAGCAGGCGGCACTCCAAGCGCTATTACGGGATACGGAAAACCGACAAGATAAAAACACACACCCAAATAAGGCGGAAGTAGAGTGAGTTTCTGGTTAGTGGTAAGCGTTTTTCTAGTCATGGCGCTCAGCTTTTTACTCTATGGCTTTTTCCCGCTTGTTAAACGAGGCCGCAACGACCTCGCTGTGTCTCAGTCAGCGGCTCAAGAAAACGATGACCAACAGCAAGCATTAAATATTGGCCTGTTCTACGAACAAAAAGCCGCTCTTGATCTCCAACGTGATAGCGGCACACTCGCTGACAGTGAATACGAAACTTTACTGGCCGATGCGCAAAGGCGCTTGTTACAGGATGTACAACCGAAGGAAGATAATCGCTCAGCCGCTGGGCAAAACGCCGATACCCATAGCGGTCGCTGGTTGCTGATTAGCTCAGCCCTTGTCTTATTAGTGTTCTCCTTGTTTCTTTACGACAAGCTGGGTGCCGCTAACGATATGGCGATCGCTAACCTGTTGAAACTCAGCCAGAGCCAACAAGCAACAGCTCAGAATGCAAAAAGCACTATTGCCGAACAACTTCACGCGTCTTTAATCACAGGCACTCACAATAGCCCCGATAACCTCTATTACTGGGTATTACTGGCGCGAATTGAATTAGAGCGTAATGACCTTAAGGCAGCGACAGTAGCTTATAGGAAGGCCTTAATCGTCGCTCCTGACGACGCTGATATTCACGCAGAACTGGCTCAGGTTTTATTTTCTCTCGCGGACAATACGCCCACTGACGAGATGCAAGCACATGCTCAAAAAGCACTAGCAGCAGATCCAACAAATGCCGGCGCTCTCGGCTTATTGGGCATCGCTGCTTTTGCCCGTGAAGACTATCGTGCTGCGAGCACTTATTGGCAGGCAGCATTAACAAACACTCCGCCTATGTCGAGTAGCGCGGAAGCTTTGCGTTCGGGTATCAAGCGCGCAAAAGTGTTGTTGGGAGAAACCGTTAACGATTGGTCGATGAGCCTTAAGGTTTCGCTACCCACGCCTTTAGTTGCCCCGCCAGATGCGACTGTATTTATTTATTTGCGTGAGTGGCAGGGGATGCCTATGCCTCTGGTTGCGCAACGTGTACGCGTGGCTGACTTGCCGCTAACGATTAAATTTGATGACACTATGGCACTATCGCCTGAGCGCTTACCCAGCAGTATGAATCAGCTTGAAGCGGTGGCGCGTATTGCCATGTCGAATAACCGGCAATCGAGCAGCGGTGATTTGGAAGGGAGGCTGGGGCCACTAAGCGCTGCGCAAATGGCGGAGCCTTTAGTTCTGGAGATTAACCGGCGTATCCCCTGACCCGTGGAACGATCGGCTCGCAGTCATTATAGTTGTCACCTTTAGAAAGGAAAAAATATGATTTGGACTATCTATCTCTCCGGTGAAATACACACTGATTGGCGTCAACAATTACAGCAGGGTTGCGAAGCGCATAACCTACCGGTTGAATTCACCTCCGCTGTTACCGATCACGAGGCTAGTGACAGTGCCGGTGATGTGTTGGGTAAGGAGGAAAGTGGCTTTTGGCGTGACCATAAGTCAGCGAAAATCAATGCTATACGCACGAAAAATCTGCTTGAACATTGTGATCTGGCGATTGTGCGCTTTGGCGATAAGTATAAACAGTGGAATGCAGCTTTTGATGCGGGTTACTGTGCGGCCCTCGGTACGCCTTATATTACTTTGCATGATGAGGATGTCATACATCCACTGAAAGAGGTCGATGGCTCGGCAATGGCGTGGGCGACAACACCTGAACAGGTGGTTGAAATACTCAAATATCTTGTTAGCAAATGATAAATTCAGGTCTTTCTATCTCTGTTTTCAGTTTTTGCGATTAAAGTACCATGAAAAAAACCGATAAGAAATATGAAAAGGCGATTAGAGAGGCGCTCACTGGGGCCTGTGATATTGCCCTCGATGAAGTGCCAGGCTTTAAGTGGCTGACTCACAAGGTTAACTATAGCTGCTTTCCCGACTCTCTCGCAGTGGTTTGTATATTTGATACGAATAGCGATTTGGCCAATGCATTATTGGCTCAACAAGATGATTTTTTACGCAGTGTCATTCGTGAAAAGTTAAGTGCTGCGGGTATCTCTATCAAGGATATGGCGCGGCAGGTTCGTTTTGATACCGAAGAGGCCTGTGCACTCGAACAGGGTGGCAGGTGGCAGGAGCGTTTGAGATAAAGGGTCAATAGTTCGGGCTAAACTATTTCTGCCTGTTCGCAACAATGACGTGTCTTGTAGTTGGAGAGTGGGATTGTAATATGAGTCAGATTAAACACGAAAATAAAGAAACTTATCAGGCCATTCACACGCCCGAGAAGATTGCTAGTCGTTTGCAGGATGGCCCCAGCTCCGTTTATCTCAAAGATTTTGTCTACGGCGCTATCGATGGTGCGGTAACGACCTTTGCTGTCGTAGCGGGTGTAGCGGGGGCGGGCATGTCGGCTGGTGTGATCATTATTTTGGGTTTTGCTAATTTACTCGCCGATGGTTTTAGTATGGCTGTTAGTAATTATCTTGGCACGCGGGCGGAGAACCAGTTTCGTGCTGAGACCCGCAAGCGAGAACAGGACGAAATTCACAAGTGGCCCGCTGGTGAACGGGAAGAGGTGCGGCAAATTTATGCCTTAAAGGGTTTCGAGGGCGAGCTGCTCGATCAAGTTGTTGCTGTCATTACAGCCGACCATGAGCGTTGGATCGACACCATGCTGCTGGAAGAACACGGTATGACCCTGCAGGATCATCATCCTGGTAAAGCTGGTTTAGCCACCTTCGTTGCTTTTTCCCTGGTCGGGCTTATTCCTCTACTGCCTTATCTTCTCAACTGGATAAGCCCTGGGGCTGTGGTGAGCACTTTTTTCTGGAGCTCTGCTTTAACGGCGGCAGCTTTTCTTTGGGTGGGTGCGGTGAAAGCCCGCTTTGTTAATCAATCGCGACTCATTGGCGCTGTTGAGACTATCGGCATCGGTGGTATTGCCGCTGTATTGGCCTATGGTGCGGGTGTGCTGTTGAAGGGTTTAGTTGAATAGAACAGATTACGGTTATATTGGGTACGGTGCCCATAATTCTCTATTGGCGCAATTTAAATAAAATCATCATTGATAATAGTCCGCATGGCAGTGAGCACTATCTCATGCTCGGGAAACTGCCCACCTACGGGGTTGCTCACCTCGAGGAAAAATGTTTCGTCACTCTCTGGAATGCTATCCGCTATTATTTCGACACCAATAAGAGCACTTGTTTTACCGGCCTCGATAACGGCGAGTCCGCTTGAGGCTATATAATCCTCTCCGGCAATGGCACTGCCATCAAGGGTCCTATAATTAACAGTGGCGTCAATATTAAGGGTTTCCGGAAGAGATAATAAAAAATAGTTGATATGATTTTCATTGCCTTCTTGAGGCTTTAATACGACCTCGCCGGGGTTTTGAGGGATATTTTCGATGTACTGGGCGGTAGCGACGAGTTGGTCATTAAATTGCAGCCACTCAATTTCATTCAATAGATCGCTTTCCCCCGTAGCGGGTGTACTTACGGCGAGCTGGCCAAGGCCCTTGTGGTCAACGAAATAATTGGAAAAATTGCCCTCGTAAATAGCGGTATCAATACCTTGACCACCGATCAAAATATTGCTGCCCAGACCGCCCTCAAGTTGATTGTTAAACTGATTGCCGATAAGTATGTCGTCGCCCGAGCCACCAATGGCATTTTCGATAATAGCGTCGTAGGCAATAGCGATATTATTGTTCGCCGCTGAAACCACAATGCCAAGGTTGTCGTCCCAGGTTTCCTTGATGCCAATGTCGCTAAACTCACCGTCATTGAGGTCAACTCGCAGAGGCGTGTTTTGGTTGGAAAGGTCGAAGGTGTCGATGCCGCCGGCATCCCAGATTGTTTGAAATTCTGCCTGCTCATTACTGAAAACATAGGTGTCGTCGCCAGTTCGAGTAGTGAGATTGGCTCCGTATAAATACTGCATGGCCAGCAGGTCGTACAACATGGGCGTTGTGGGTTGTACTGGATACCAGTTGTAGGAATAGGGACCCGTCTTGATGAAAGTATTACCTACACCGGCGAAATCATTATTGCTCATGATGCTGTATTGAGAAGTATTTTCGATACCAATTAAAAGACTGTTGTTATCGTCTTTACTTTCATAGGGATGAGCCAAACCGAGGGCATGGCCGAGCTCGTGGAGTACGGTGGTATAGCCGAAAGAACTTGGTTGGTAAGTGCCACCGGCAAAGCGATCTAGCCAGATATCGCCTGCTTCATCAGGTTCACCGGGGATATAAGCCCAGCCGGCTGCAGTAGGGTTGTCAGTGACAACCTGGCTGAAGGCAATGCGAATATCACCATAAGTAAGGCCATCATCGACTTCAATGAAAGTGATATTAGCGACTTCGGCCCAAGCGTTTAAGGTCAGGCGGAAAGCATTGATTTGTGAACTATTAAGTGGACTCCAGTTCGAGGGCTCATTGCCGGCGTAATCGTCGACCCAAAAGGCTGTCCCCTGGGGGATACTGTAGCTCAAGGTAATATGCTCACCAAAACGCGGCCCCCATTGCTGACCGATTAGCAGGCTATCAATCCTATAATCAGCAGATAGAGGTGTTGTTATGCTTTTCATGAAGATTCCTTGCTTATCAATGCTCTTTTCTGTCTAGGTTCACTCTGTGTAACGCTCAGTTGAACAAGGCATGGTGGTTTACGCACGATGCTATTTTAGCTCATAGAGTAGCATTGGCAGGCGCAAAAAACTGAGAATAAAGTGCTATTCCTGGCTGGTTCCACTGGTAGTAAAGCATCTGGTGCTGGTAAGCCAGACGGTTTAACTCGCCACCTCTTTCGTCCAGCTTCAATGAGAGGCTTCTGTGCTTTACACGCGCTCGTAATGATGCGGTTGTTGTGCTGTCAATCGCGTTGATAACAGACTGGCCATAACGACAAAGCCAGAGGCCAGTAACAGACATGCTTCCAAACCTTGCCACTGATAGATTAGCCCGGATAGTAATGAACCAACCAGGCGCCCACCGGCATTAGCCATGTAGTAAAACCCAACATCCAGAGAGACCCCGTCACGCTGTGCATAGGCGACGATAAGGTACGAATGGAGAGAGGAGTTAATGGCAAAGAAGATACCGTAAATGCCTAGCCCAAAGAATAAAACGGTTGCCGGTTCAGCCAGGCGGTAGTGGAGAGCAGTGGCTATTACCGCGGGGATGAGGCAGAGGGGCAGTATCCAGTGCAATGCCGTTCTCCCGTCGGGACCCTTATCAGGTTTCAAACTACGGCCCAGCTGGGTGAGTTTTGGTGCGATGGCTTGTACTCCGCCGTAGGCGATAATCCATAGGGCGAGCAAACTGCCAACAGCCGTGTGGCTCCAGCCCAATACACTTTGCAGGTAGACCGGCAGGGCGACGACAAACCAGATGTCCCTGGAAGCAAAAAGAAAAAACCGTGCCGCTGATAGTCGATTGAGAATGGGGCTTTTTGAAAATAAGTCACGAAACTTTGGCTGGTATTCGCTTTTACCCATGCCGCGATCGAGGAGTAGAAAGCTGGCGATGCAAACCAGCATCAAGCCGAGAAATAAAACAAATATAGCGGCGCGAAAACCGATACTGGAAAGTAGCAGTGCGCCGATAAAAAAACCTACGCCTTTTAAGGTGTTCTTTGATCCGGTGAGCACGGCAATCCAGTGGTAAAGCTTACCTTGAGCATTGTCGGGCAGCAGTAATTTGATGCTGCTTTTGGCACTCATTTTATTCAGATCTTTGGCAATGCCTGATAGTGCCTGGGCGGCCATGACGTAAATAACGGAAAGCCAATCGGGTTCGACTAACAGCATGGCCAAAGCCGCCATTTGCAGGACCAGGCCAACATGCAAGGTGGTATTGAGACCTGTGTGAGCGGCCAGCCAGCCACCAAATAAATTGGTTAGCATGCCAAAGAATTCATAAAACAAAAATAGCGCAGCGACTTCAAAGGGGCTGTAGCCCAGCTGATGAAAATACAAAACCACCAGCATGCGCAGGGCGCCGTCGGTTATGGTAAAGCCCCAGTAACTGAGAGTCACCAGGCCGTATTGGCGGAGGGCGTGGCTCATGGGTGACATTACCCTTGCGTTGAATGATTCATAGACGTGCCCACCTTTAGCGCCAGTTCCATCATCCGGTTAACGTAACCCACTTCATTGTCATACCAGGCGAGAATTTTTACCTGCGTTTTATTGATGACCATGGTCGAGGGCGCATCAATAATGCTGGAGCGAGTGTCGTCGGTGTAATCGACAGAAACCAGAGGCGTTTCTTCATAGCCTAGAATGCCCTTTAATCTGCTGTTTGCGGCGTCCTGTAAGATCTGGTTCACAAACTCGACGCTAGTTGGGGTTTCAACCTCAAATACGCAATCGGTCAGCGAGGCATTCGCCAGGGGTACACGCACTGCGATGCCGTTCAGGCGACCCTTTAATTCGGGGAAAATTTCGGCAATGGCAGTGGCCGATCCGGTCGTGGTGGGAATTAACGATAAGCCACTGGCGCGAGCGCGACGTAGATCACTGTGGTATTCATCAAGAATACTCTGGGTGTTGGTGATGTCGTGAATGGTGGTGATGCTGCCGTGCTTTATGCCCAGTTCTTTTTGTATGACCTCGACCACTGGCGCCAGACAGTTGGTCGTGCAAGATGCTGCCGTGACGATGTGGTGCTCTTGAGCCCGATAGAGATGGTCGTTAACGCCCATGACAATATTTAAGGTGCCATCTTTAACGGGTGCGGAGACGACGATCTTTTTTATCCCTTTACTTTTTTCCGGTGACGCTACCGGTGGTGTTAATAGTGGCGCCAAAGCGTGCTTTGATTTAAATTTACCCGAGCATTCAAGTAGTAAATTGACATCAGAATTAAGCCAGGGGGAGGCCTCTAGTGCTGTATGTTGTGTATAGGTGATGGCTTTGCCGTCAATGACAATCTTGTCGCCATCGACGTCAACGTCGTGGGCCCAGGTGCGGTGAACGGAGTCATATTTGAGAAGATGAGCCGCAGTGGCAATATCACCGCCTGGCTCGTTGATATGTACAAACTCTAGTTCTGGCCAATTCCAGGCGGCACGAAGGGCCAGGCGGCCCATGCGGCCAAAACCATTAATCCCAATTTTGATTGTCATTAGAGTTTCCTCTTCATTGTTTGTCTAAGCGTGAATTTAGTTAAACGTGTATATGCGTATAAACAAATGTTTTACTTTGCAGCTGTGCGCGTCGATAAATATAAGCGGCCTTGTTGTGTGGCTCCTGACGGTTTAACGGTAGTAGTTTAAGTGCAGTCTCTACTGGCGCAGGTGCTGAATTTTTTAAGATCAGCTTGAAGTGAAACTGAGTTTTCAGCTGACTGGTGAAACAAGGCCAGCAGCTTATCAATAAAAGGTGACACTTTAATGACCTGATAATAAATCCACACGCCTTCACGGCGTGTGCTAAGCAAGTTGTTATTACGCAAGTAGGCTAGATGTCGTGACACGACACTTTGTGAGAGCCCCAGGGTATCGACGATGTCGCAGACACAAAGCTCACCCTTGTCGAGCAGTAGGAAAAGGATGCGTAAGCGCACTGGCTCTGAGAGGCATTTAAACAGGCTGGCGTATTCGTCACTATTCATCGCGGCAACTATATTTGCAGAGCCAAATATAGTCAAGTTGTCCAAGGCTTACTTCTCGCCTTACATCAAGCAGCGTTGTCGTTATTTAGTTCTGTAGCGCAGCGTTACAATCCTGCTTAACGACTATCGATAGCGCAACTTTCAGATGACGGATGGCGATGGCCTTGAACCGCTGTTACCGATTATGGTCTACTGGTTCGATATGAGCAGAAATAAAACAATAAGCCACCAGAGGAAGGGCGCATCGTTGTCTTCTTTCAGAAAACGTTTGTCCTATGGGCTGGCTTTACTGTTTGTTTTTGTTTCCTTCAATCCAGCTCAAGCGAGGATGATGATGGGGCAGGGCGTCATGGGTGTGGGTACTATGGCTATCAGTGACGCTGCTGTGCCGACTGGCACTGTTTTGAATAGCTTTTCTCTCCATCACAGAAAGACGGGGGAGAGCAGTCACCATCATCCAATGGCTATCAATATGGACAACATGAGTACGACAGGTGATTGCCAGTCTGAGTGTGATTGTTGCCCGGGCTTGTGCTCTGTTTATCTGCCGAATAACGTGGCGGCATCAAACTTCCCTCCCTCTAATCTTGCATTGGCTGAGTCGGCCTTTCAAGGCACCGTTGGCACTCGTACCCGCTTGTTCCGTCCCCCCATTTCCCACTAAGACAGGATAGCTGCGCCTGTACATAGGCGCCACTGGATAGTGGGAGCTGTTATTTCGCTCCTGATTATGTCAACCGCCACTTGGCGGTCACATGACTTTATTGGCTGTTTGCACGCTTCTTCAGGTCGTGTAATGGCTAATGAATTTAATATCGAGAGCAGAAATGAAAAATGCAGTCATTGGTTTGACGTTAATAGCGCTGGGCTTTATTAACGAGAGCCGCGCAGAACCAGCAGCTGGTCCTCACTTGACTTTGGGTTTACAGCAAGCGATTGCTTATGCCGTTAGCAATGACCCCTGGTTAAAGGGCAGTGCACTTAACGAGCGAGCCCTATTAGCGGAAAGTGTCGCCGATGGGGAACTACCTGATCCGAGTTTAAGTATGGGGCTTTTTAACCTGGCGACCGATACATTTGATTTTGACCAGGAGCCGATGAGCCAGTTTACAGTGGCGTTTGCGCAAAACTTTCCCCGTGGCGATACCTTGCAATTAAAGCGTCGTCAGAAACGCCAACAAAGCTCGGCTTATCCCTTTTTGCGTGCAGATAGAAAAGCTCGGGTCGCCTTAAAAGTGAGCTTACTCTGGCTTGACACTTTCCTGGCTCGCCAGAGCGTGGCTTTAATTGAAAATAACCGGCATTTATTTGAGCAGTTGGTTGATGTCGCCCATGCTAACTACACGAGCACATCGGGTTTGACTCGCCAGCAAGATATGATTCGAGCCGAGCTCGAACTGAGCAGGCTTGATGACCGACTGAGCCGTCTTTGGCAAGCTCACGATGCCGCGCAACAGGCGCTCGGTGAATGGCTGCCCGCAACACTTTTGAAGAGAGCCTTACCTGACAACCTGCAAACCAGCAACCTGATTCTCAAAGGTGTTGACGATAAACAACAGATGCATGCGCATATTGTTAAACACCCTCGAGTGCAAGCTCTAGACCGCAACATCGTGGTCAGCGCCACTGAAATAGAACTGGCCAGGCAGCACTATAAACCCGAGTGGGGTATCAATGCGGCCTATGCTTACCGTGACGATGGACCGGGGGAAGATGATCGCTCAAATTTTATTTCCATGGCTTTCACCGTTGACTTACCGCTATTTACGGCCAACCGGCAAGATCGTCGCGTTTCAGCAGCCAGTGATCGTCGAGCGGCGGCCCAAACGGAACGGGTTCTACTTCTGCGCGAATTGATGGCGGGCTTTAGGCAGACAGTCGCAGAATTACTGCGTTTAGATGAGCGTTTAACACGATACCAGGACTATTTGATGCCGCAGGTACACGATCAGGCCGATGCGATTCTGGCGTCTTACAGGTCTGACGGCGGCGATTTTGCCGAAGTAGTGCGCGCCCACATTGCTGAGTTAAATACCCGGGTTATGGCCTTGCAGCTCAAGGTAGAACGTCAAAAAACACTGGCAAAAATGCAGTATTTTCTTGGGGCTAATAGTGTGGCTGAGCCATTAGAAGGAGAATTAAAATGAAAAAAACCGGTATTTTTTTCATCGCCTTATCGCTTGGTCTTATTGTCGGCGTCATCGTCGGTACGAACTTTTTTAATAGGCAATCTGCCAAAGCTGATGAAAGGGCACAGCATTCTGATGAGCCCCTCTATTGGCAAGCACCCATGGATGCTAACTACCAGCGCGATGAGCCGGGTCTGTCACCGATGGGCATGCCCTTGGTTCCTGTGTATGCAGAGCGGTCTGGGACGGCAAAACAAAGCCCAGGGTTGGTGACAATATCCCCAGAGGTTGAAAATAACTTAGGTGTGCGCACGGCGCTGGTTGAATTTAAATCCCTTGAATTAGCGATTAATACGGTCGGCTATGTGGGCTTTGATGAGGACCGCTTGATTCATATCCACCCGCGTGTTGAGGGTTGGTTGGAGCAACTTTATGTTAAGTCAGAGGGCGAGACGGTTCTGGCTGGGCAACCTTTGTACGCCATGTATTCTCCGAAACTGGTGGCGGCTCAGGAGGAGTTCGTGCTTGCCCTGAAACGCGGTAATCAACGCTTGATACGCTCTGGAGAAGAGCGGCTGCAGACTTTACAGGTGGCACAGGCACAAATTAATGCCTTAAAAAAATCCCGTCAACCGACAAAAACCATCATTGTGCATTCACCTCAAGAGGGTGTTATTGCCAATCTGGGTGTGCGGGAAGGTATGTTTGTTAAACCCGGTACGGCCTTGATGTCAGTCGGTGCACTGGACGAAGTCTGGGTCATCGCTGAAGTGTTTGAACGTCAAGCCGGCGCTCTTGCTGTGGGTAATGCCGTGACAATGTCACTGGATTATTTGCCGAGGCAGAAGTGGCGTGGGCAGGTCGATTATATTTATCCCATTCTCGACAACGAAACTCGAACGGTGCGGGTACGTTTACGTTTTGCCAATAACGATAGCTTGTTGAAACCCAATATGTTTGCCCAGGTGATTATTCATAGCGCTGAATCGACCCCGGTTCTACAAGTGCCCCGTGAAGCGCTAATTCGCACCGGCAGTCAAAATCGGGTGGTCCTGGCCCTGGGTGAGGGGCGCTTTAAATCTGTGGCAGTAACCCTCGGGCGCATAGGAGGCGGAGAGGCAGAAATTCTCAAAGGCATTGAGGAAGGTGACAGGGTTGTGACTTCGGCGCATTTTCTATTGGATTCTGAGTCCAGTATTGATTCCGATTTCCAGCGCATGACTAGAAACTGAGGCACAGTAGATGATAGAAAAAATTATTCGTGGTTCGGTTCATCATCGATTCTTCGTCGTACTGGGGGCACTGATAATCATTGGCGCTGGTTGGTTCGCAATTGAAAATACACCGATTGATGCTCTTCCGGATCTTTCCGATGTGCAGGTGATTATTAAAACAGACTACCCAGGCCAGGCTCCTCAGGTGGTAGAAGACCAGGTGACGTATCCACTGGCCACAGCGATGCTGTCAGTGCCCGGGGCAAAAACAGTACGGGGTTACTCGTTTTTTGGTGATTCTTATATTTATGTGATTTTCGATGACGATACAGATTTGTACTGGGCGCGCAGCCGGGTTCTTGAGTATTTGAGTCAGGTGGCACCGACGTTACCAGCAACGGCGAAGCCGCAATTAGGTCCGGATGCCACGGGTGTGGGCTGGGTTTATATTTATGCTTTGGCTGATAAAACCGGCAAACACGATATCAGCCAGTTGCGCAGTTTGCAGGACTGGTTTTTAAAGTATGAATTACAGACTGTGCCTGGTGTCTCTGAAGTCGCAGCAGTCGGCGGTATGGTCAAACAATATCAGGTCAAGGTGGACCCGGAGAAACTCCGCGCCTTTGGTATTCCCCTCAGCCATATTCAACAAGCCGTGCAGCGCAGTAACCAGGAAATTGGTGCCTCAGTGGTTGAAATGGGCGAGGCGGAATACATGGTTAGCGTCAGTGGTTATTTAAAAAACCGTGCTGATCTTGAAAGCATTCCCCTGGGCATGAATATCAAAGGCACGCCTTTATTATTACGTGATATTGCTGAGATTAACCTGGGACCACAGATGCGCCGGGGTATCGCGGAACTGAATGGCGAGGGTGAAACAGTCGGTGGTATTGTGGTGATGCGCTATGGCGACAATGCCCAGCAAACCATCAATGGCGTTAAAGAAAAACTGGAAGAGTTAAGACTTGGCCTGCCAGACGGTGTTGAGATTATCACTGTTTACGATCGCTCCGGTCTTATAGGCAGGGCAGTGGATAACCTTTGGCATAAATTACTTGAAGAATTCGCCATGGTGGCACTGGTTTGTATGGCTTTTTTATGCCATATACGCTCTTCTTTAGTCGCAATTATCAGTTTGCCAGTGGGTATTTTAATTGCGTTTATCATCATGCATCTACAGGGTATTAATGCCAATATTATGTCTCTAGGCGGTATTGCCATCGCCATCGGTGTGATGATTGATGGTGCTATTGTGATGATCGAAAATATGCATAAGCATATGGAGGGGAAAAGTCTCACAGATAGTAACCGCTGGCAAATCGTTGCCACATCGGCCAGTGAAGTTGGCCCACCTCTGTTTTTCAGCTTGCTGATTATTACCGTCAGTTTTCTCCCCGTCTTTGCTCTCGAGGCCCAGGAGGGTCGAATGTTCGCCCCTCTTGCCTACACCAAGACCTATGCGATGGCGGCATCGGCCGTGTTGGCGATTACCCTGGTGCCCGTGTTAATGGGGTACTTTGTACGTGGCAACGTTCGGCCCGCGCAGAAAAATCCGCTTAATCGTTACTTGACGGCACTCTATATGCCGGCGTTAAAGCAGGTACTACGTGCACCAAAAATCACAATGCTGATTGCTCTTTTCTTGACGCTGCTGGCTTTATGGCCAGCCAGTCAAATTGGCAGCGAATTTATTCCTCCATTAGATGAGGGCGATCTGATGTATATGCCCAGTGCCTATCCAGGTATTTCCATTGGTAAGGCGAGAGAGTTATTGCAACAAACGGATAAACTGATTCGCACAGTGCCAGAAGTAAAAACAGTGTTTGGCAAAATGGGCCGGGCCGAAAGTGCCACTGACCCTGCGCCTTTGACCATGATAGAAACGTTTATTCAATTTAAAGACCGCGATCAATGGCGCAAGGGTATGACAGCTGAAAAAATCCGTCAGGCGCTGGATGAGCGCCTACAATTCCCAGGTATCACCAATGCCTGGGTTATGCCGATTAAAACACGTATCGATATGCTGGCCACTGGCATTAAAACTCCTGTGGGTATTAAAATCGCAGGGCCGGCGTTAAAAGATATACAAGCGATTGGTTTGCAACTTGAGTCTATTCTTATGGCGGTGCCGGGTACCGCTTCCGTGTATTCAGAACGTGTGGCCGGAGGGCGCTATATAAAAGTGGATATCGATCGCGAGAGGGCGGCCCGCTATGGATTGACAATTGCCGATGTGCAGCAAGTTATTGCCACAGCCATTGGTGGGGTTAACGTCACTCAAACGGTTGAAGGTCTGGAGCGCTACCCGGTCAATATTCGTTATCCCCAGGCTTATCGTGATTCCGTTGAGCAACTGGCACTGTTGCCTATCGTTACAACACGGGGTCAACGTATAGCCCTCGCTGATGTAGCGCGCGTTTATATTGAGGACGGCCCGCCTGGTATTAAAAGTGAAAATGCACGGCTGCACGGTTGGTCGTTTATTGATATTAAAGATGTTGATATTGGTAGTTATGTGCAAGAGGCGCAGCAGGCGGTCAGTGCGCAAATAAACTTGCCACCAGGTTATTCTCTAACTTGGTCGGGACAGTACGAATATATGTTGCGGGCCCAGGAAAAGCTTAACTATGTGGTGCCTCTAACGCTGATGATCATTATTTTTCTGTTGTACGCCAATTTTCGAAGTATCGCTGAGGTGGCCATTATCATAGGGACTTTGCCGATAGCAGTGGCCGGTGGCTTGTGGCTAATGTATCTCGCCGGCTATAACTTCTCCGTTGCTGTTGGTGTTGGCTTTATTGCCTTGGCGGGTGTGGCGGTGGAGGTCGCTGTGATCATGCTAGTCTATCTGAATCAGGCCTGGGAGGAGACGGTCGAAGCCTGTGCCCACGAAGGGCTGGGTGTCGATGAGGATAAGCTCAGGCAAGCGGTGATACGGGGGGCCGGACTGAGAGTGCGGCCAGTGATGATGACCGTTGCGGCGACTATTGGTGGGCTGCTACCAATTTTACTGGGGTCTGGCACCGGCTCAGAGATCATGAGCCGTATCGCAGCCCCTATGGTTGGAGGTATGCTCAGCGCGCTTTTACTGGTTTTATTGGTCTTGCCGGCAGTTTACTATTTGTGGCGCAAAGCTCAGCTTGGAGAGGCTTCGTATTAGGTATCGTCGGAGGCGCATGATGGGAAGAGATATTTGATGAAAACAATTGTGACGAGCCAAGTTCTTCTCTTTGAGCTGGAGCCGCATCCTCTGGCAGGGTCTTTAGCGCGGCAATTGGGTGTTGAGCAAGGTAAAACCAGCCAGCGCTTGTTTCCCGATGGTGAATCCTATGTGCGTATCGATACGCCTGTGGAAAACAAACACTGCATCGTACTTGCCGATTTATCCCGGCCCAATAGTAAATATTTACCACTGGTATTTTTAGTGCAAACTCTGCGTGAATTCGGTGCTGCTTCAGTGGGTTTAGTGGCACCTTACTTAAGTTATATGCGTCAAGACAGGCGCTTTATTCAGGGCGAAGCTATCACCTCGCGTATTTTTGCGCAGCACTTATCGACACAGATCGACTGGTTGGTGACGGTTGACCCACACCTGCATCGTTACCACAAGCTGGATGAAATTTATTCTATCCCAAGTCGTGTGGTCAGCGGGGCACCGCTTTTGGCCGATTGGTTAAAAGGCCAGACAAACCTAGTGTTAGTTGGGCCGGATGCCGAAAGCGAACAATGGGTATCACAGATCGCCAGACATAGCGGACATCCCTTTATAATAGGCAGTAAGCAGCGCTTTGGTGACCGTGATGTGCAGGTTAGTTTGCCGGATTTAAGTGCTTACCAGCAGTGTACAGCGGTGATTATCGATGACGTGATTGCCAGTGGCCAAACTATTTTGAAATGTATTTTGGCACTGCGGGCACTGGGTATTAATTCTATTAAATGTGCGAGTGTGCACGGTATCTTTGCTGATGGTGTCGATGTTGAATTACTTGCCGCAGGTCTCGATGAGTTAGCGACGACGAATACCATTGTCCACACTTCCAATGCCATGGACATTAGTTCCTTGTTGCTAGAGCCGATACGGGACTCTGTTCGGCAGGTTGGCGATGAGAATTGATGGATGATGAATTTTTTACTGACATTGCTACTAACCTTTATTCTCGTGTCGCTAGGGCTGTGGGTATTTCTTCGTCTCGGTGCTCCTGTCTATCGCCCTGATAAAAATAATATCATTACACTATTAGAGCTTGTGCTGGCAGGTAATGCCACAGAGAATGACTGGCATGTATTTATGGGTATCCCGCTGCGCCATTGCGAACACCTACGGCTTATTCAACAGCGTTGTTCTGATCTCGCCGAGACTGAATACATCGGTGAGAGCAGTGCGACGTTATTTACACAAAAAGGAACACAGGCCCTTGAACAAATTCTCGAAGAGCTCAAGCATCAGGATCTCGATCAATGAATGATATGTCTACAGCCGCGCGATTTATCGTGTTGGGGGCCGCTTTTGTTATTGTCATCGCTGGGCTTAAGGCTGCTGAGCCTCTACTGGTGCCTTTTTTGTTGTCAGTTTTCATTGTTCTCATTTGTTCGCCGTTACTGGTATGGCTCAAATCCAAACGGGTGCCCGGTGGTCTGGCTGTTTTGTTGATTGTGCTTGGCGTTGTTTGCCTGGGAGCCATAGTCGGTGTGGTGGTTGGTTCCTCGATAAGAGAATTTCGTGCCGATTTGCCTGAATACCAGGCACGTTTGCAGTTGATCAGCAGTGGGGTTCAGCAGTGGTTAAGCCATAAGGGGGTCGATCTAGATCCTGCGATCTGGCAGCAAAGTTTTAATCCCAATGTTGCCATGCAGCTGGCGGGGAACACTCTGGCATCCTTCGGCAATGTGATGACCAATGCATTTTTGATTTTACTCACGGTGATCTTTATCTTTGCTGAGGAAGTAGGTTTTCGGGAAAAACTACTTAATGCTCGAGGCGCTAACGGGAGCTCGCTCGAAAGTTTAAAAAACTTCAGCAGCAGTGTGAATCGTTATCTCGCGATTAAAACCTTACTAAGTCTGGCCACGGGGCTACTTGTCTTGTTGGTGCTGTGGATACAAGGAGTTGACTACCCGGTGATGTGGGCTCTGCTGGCGTTTCTTCTCAATTTTGTGCCGACGGTGGGTTCTTTTTTGGCGGCAATACCCGCTGTATTATTGGCGTTGGTTCAACTGGGGCCGGGGCAAGCGAGCTTTCTTGCTTTGGCTTATGTCACCATTAACCTGGTTATTGGCAACGTAGTGGAGCCCCGCTGGATGGGCAAGGGCTTAAACCTCTCGCCTCTTGTCGTTTTCCTGTCACTGGTTTTTTGGGGTTGGGTACTTGGGCCAGTTGGCATGTTGTTATCCATTCCCCTCACCATACTGGTTAAAATCGCCTTAGAAAGTGACGCCGATACAGCCTGGATTGGCGTTATGCTTGGCTCCGGTACGACTCAGCTGCGAACGACGCAAGAAAAGGAAAATCTGCTTTGAAGGGAGAGCTTCATCCCGCACACCGGGAGCTAGACAATCATATTAAGAGTTTATTGCCTGCTGCTCGCTTAAAACTGTCACCTCTACACTTTGAAACTACAGAGTACCGTGAGCTCAAGCTTTGGTTGATTGATCCCGTTGGTATGGATGCTCCCTTGAGCGAAGAAGAGGTCAATGCAATTTTTACGGCCCCCCCTTATTGGAGTTTTTGCTGGGGCAGTGGTTTGGCGTTGGCCGAACGTTTGCTGAATGGCGCACATGCTATTAAAGGGAAAACAGTGCTCGATTTTGGCTGTGGCTCTGCAGTGGTTGGCATCGCGGCCGCTTTAGCTGGAGCATCTAAAGTGATTGCGTGTGATCTTGATCCGCTCGCTTTGAAAGCGAGCGCTTTAAATGCTAGTGAAAATGGCGTTGAGCTAGAATTTTTGGATGATTTCTTTACTTTCGAGGGCAAAGTAGACGTTTTACTTGCCTCGGATGTACTGTACGACCCTGAGAATAGGCCCCTTGTGCAGCGTTTTCGAGCCGTGGCGAATGAGGTGGTGGTGGCAGATTCGCGAGTGAAAAACTTCTCTGAACAGGGCTTTGTTTTGTGTGATCAAGTGCGTGCGGTCACCGAACCCGATCTGGGTGAGTTGGACAGCGTCAAGCAGATTCGTTTTTATCAAAGCGTAGTCAGCTGAGCTGACACCCGCTTAGTTGGTGGAAAGGTGCCCTGTAAGTACGGGCTTGGCTTCGTGTTGGCGCAGGGCCTAGAGGCTAGGGTCGCTGACAGGGTGCTGCTCAAGCCTCCCGCCACACCAATTGGGCAGGAGGCGAGAGCTGCCTACAATGTGCTCATTCAGAATCACTATCGCCGTCGCGAGAGGGAACTTTTATTTTATCTTCAATGCGCTGAACAGTATCAGATGCCGTTTTCTTAGCTTTGGCTGTTACTTCAGATGCGGCTTCTTTCGCTTTGGTGGTAGCTTCGGATGCGGCTTCTTTCGCTTTGGCGGTAGCTTCGGATGCGGTTTCCTTCGCTTTCGATGAGGCGTCCATAACCGCGCCTCTTATCTCTTCTGCTTTATCAACATCTGAGGCGGGCTCATCGCCTCCGCAAGCGGATAAGCCAACAATAACGGCGCTAAATAACGCGGCTATAACAGTGGGTTTCTTAAATAGTGACATTGAGGACTCCTTCGTAGTAAATCTAATGCTGAGTGCACCAGAGTGTGAGCATTTATAGTGATTGTAGGCAAAAGGTCAACTGTTATTCGCTCTTCTTTTTGTCTAGATCAAATGAGTTTATATAGGTCTTCACCAATCTGTTTTATTAAATTTTAGCCGTGATCTTCTGAGCTTTTGTTAAACTTCACCGAATACCCCTTTATATGAGGTCGTCGGTGTTAAAAGAGCTTGGCAATGGGCCCCGTCTGGAAGAGACAGTTGAGCAATTCTTACGTTCTACTGATGACGTACTGCGTTTGCGTTTTCATTTTTCTCAGTATTATCTACCTTTTTCACCATCAATTGAGTTACTGGCAATATTCTTTAAAGCTAAAGACGGTTTGCGTGTTTTGCTGACGGATAAGCCGTCTCAGGTTGACGCGACTCTCACTGCAATGAGTGAACCGTTGTCGGCTGATAACTTGCGACGGTTGGCGACCCGCGTAGACGCTCCTTTTTTTAATCTGGACCAGGCTCTGATTTTATCACCCATTGCGATCGGTAAACCCTGGGGCCAGGAAATCTGGTATACAGGTGTTGAGGCAAGAGGCCAGTCGGGTTTTAGTGACGGTGCTTTTAGCGTACCCATTCCCTGGTTACTGGCGCTATTACCCAAGCGTTTACTGGGTGCAGAGCAGACGAGTTTGAATTTGCTAAAGATTCTCGATCCATTGCCAGAACCTGTTTATGGCGACCTGTATTTTGAGCTCCACGAGGAAAAACAAGAAGTCTACGTCGTCACTCATGTCGATTCCCAGAGTTGGCCCGACGGTGAGGGTGGTATCCGTTTTGGTTTCGAGCCAAATGTTCTCGATGAATTTGACGGCCCCGATGAGTTTCGCCAGGCCTACCTGCAAGCAGTGCAAAACTATGAGCAGATAAGACGTCAGATTGACAAGATCTTTGATCAACGACGTCGAGAGCAGGGGCTGGATTTGAATCAGCCTGTCGAAACGGACTTGTTAAAGGAGTGGCATCGACAATTGACTCCTGAGCTACAACAGCAAGAGTTGGTGTTGCGAGAGGCAATGAATCGTTTTACCCACCTACAGGGATTACGCGAGGGCGATGTGGTCAAAGTACCCTGTTTAACCCCCCATGCACTGCAGCATGGTGTACGCACAGTGGAGTTTCAGACGCCAGTCTATGAACGCAAAATTCTTGCTTTTGGCCAAAAAGTGCTAACTCAGGAGCGCTGGGATACTGAAGCAGCGGTGGACTTGATGTCGTTACAGCCTCAAGTCGAGCAGAAGCTAACGGTGCTTGAGGAAGGGCAGGGTGTCTGCCGTGAGCTGGTTGTTAGTTTTGATGATTTTCAGGTGCAACGAGTTACTCTAGCGGAAGCAACTTGTTGGCAAATCCAACCTGTTGGAAGTTATCAGTTGTTAATTCTAGTCTCTGGTGTGTTGAAGATTGGTGCTGATTGTGTGCGCTTAAGCTCAGAACAGGCTGTCTTATTACCCGCCCTTGATTCAGCGACGCTTATCCGTAATTGTGGACCAGGCGAATGCATCGCTTTGCTGTCCCAGCCCCTGAAAGCCAAATAGTCGCGATTTTGCCTGTTGTTTGGACCCTGTGCGAAATCACACGGAAATAAGTGTTGTGCCTTCGAAGAAGGAATGTCGCTGTATCTAGTTGCTCCCGAGCAGACGCTGTGGCAAAATCTGCGCCCCTTGACAGGGTGAGCTTAGAAGTCACTCTGCACAAGCGTAAACCTGTGCTGACAAACCTAGCGCTGCAGGTGGAATAAATCGCGGTGATAGTGACTGCGAACAGGTATAGCGGAAGTGGTGAAATTGGTATACACGCTGGTTTTAGGTACCAGTGCCGTAAGGCGTGGGGGTTCAAGTCCCCCCTTCCGCACCAACTATTTAATGAACACCTTGTGGTTAAGGTGCTTCAGACTTAATTCATAAATTCAATGACTGTTGTGAGGACAATCCATGCAGGTTTCTATAGAGACAACCTCCGGGCTCGAAAGACGTATGACTGTGGGTGTTCCCGCTGAAGAAATTGATAGCGAAGTTGCTCAACGTCTGCAGAAAGCGTCGAAGACTGTGCGTATTGATGGTTTTCGCAAGGGCAAAATCCCCGCTAAGGTTATCAAACAACGTTTTGGTCTCGGTGTACGCCAGGAAGTGGTCGGCGAAGCACTGAGTCGCAGCTTTTATGAGGCTGTTAGCAAAGAAGAGTTGCGCCCCGCTGGACAACCTGCCATTGAGCCGGTAAAAGATGAAGAGGGTGCGGATCTTGAATATATTGCGACATTTGAAATCTATCCCGAGGTTGAACTACAGGACTTTGCACAAGTAAGTGTGGCCCGTCCCGTTGCGACCATTTCTGACGATGATGTTGCTGCCATGGTCGAAAATCTGCGTACTCAACGTGCTAACTGGAATGAGGTTGATCGTGCAGCAGCAGACAGCGATCAGGTCAATATTGATTATAAAGGCACTCAAAACGGCGAAGAATTCCCTGGTGGCACTGCGGACGCCTCTGATCTGGTGCTAGGCTCAGGTCGCATGATCCCAGGCTTCGAAGACGCTGTCATTGGCCTGTCTGCTGGTGAAGAAAAAACGATTAGTTTGACCTTTCCAGAGGATTATCACGCTGAAGAATTGCGCGGCGCCGCCGTTGAATTTGCCGTAAAAGTGAATGCCGTTAAAGAACAAGTGCTTCCAGAGCTGAATGATGAATTTTACGAACAGTTTGGCGTAAAGGAAGGGGGTGAAGAAAAGTTCCTCGAAGAAATTCGTTCGAATATGGAGCGGGAACTCGAAGCTGCGATTAAGAACAAGGTCAAGTCCCGTTTGATGAATCAGTTACAGGACTTACATAGCGTTGACATTCCTAAAGCCTTGCTTGCTAATGAGATTCAGGCGCTACGCCAGCAAATGGCCGGCCAGTTTGGTGGGGCGCAGCAGATGGATATGTCTATATTTCCTGATGAGTTGTTTGCCGATGAGGCCAGTAAACGTGTCTCTCTAGGCTTACTAATGGCGGAAATTGTTAAAGCCGCTGAAATTACTGTCGATAACGATAAAGTCAAAGCTTTTATTGAAGAGAGGGCTGCTGGTTACGATGACCCCGAGCAAGTGATTCAGTATCACTACTCCAACGAAGAGCTGCTCAATAGCGTTCAATCTGCGGTGATGGAAGAGCAGGTCGTCGATCATGTTTTGAGTATAGCGACAGTGACAGAAGAGGCGACAGATTATAAAGGGGCGCTCACTCCAGACCCAGTTGTAGAGAAAGAGGCTGACGAAAGCACAGACTGATTACAAGACCTAGTGTAGAGTATAGCGTTGTAATACTGAAGCTCGACCCAATAAGAGAAAGTCTTGTCTGCCTATAAATGAGAAGTTAGGCTTAATGAGCTGATTGTTAGGCGAATTGTTACTGATTAATCCGGGAATTGACTATGGTCTATAATGGTATGAAACATAATGATGAGATCAGAGCGGCAGGGGGTCTGGTGCCAATGGTGGTTGAGCAAACTGCCCGGGGCGAGCGTTCTTTCGATATTTATTCTCGCCTATTAAAAGAACGTGTGATTTTTCTGGTCGGGCCCGTTGAAGATTTTATGGCCAACTTGGTTGTTGCTCAGTTGCTATTTCTCGAATCAGAAAACCCGGATAAAGACATTCACCTATATATCAACTCCCCAGGTGGATCGGTGACAGCAGGCATGGCTATTTACGACACCATGGAGTTCATTAAGCCCGATGTAAGCACTATGTGTATTGGTCAAGCGGCCAGTATGGGAGCCTTCCTTTTGTCAGCTGGTGCCCCGGGCAAGCGTTTTTTGCTGCCCAATTCTCGCTGTATGATCCATCAACCCAGCGGTGGCGCCCAAGGTCAGGCTTCTGATATACACATTCAGGCTCAGGAGATTCTTAAAATCCGCAAGCAATTAAACCGGGCGATGGCTAGACATACCGGTCAAACCGTCGAAAAGATTGCTGCTGACACTGAGCGCGACAACTTTATGAGCGCGCAAGAGTCTAAAGAATACGGCTTGGTTGACGAAGTATTGGACAAGCGCGCATAGTCGATGTAGCCTTTTTTTAGTTTTGCTGAAATTGAGAAATGTAAGTAGCTGTATTTTGTGCATTTATGTGATGCGAGGAGAGAGAAGTGAGCGATAAAAGCGGCGACGATAAAGACGGCGATAAACTTCTTTATTGCTCTTTCTGTGGCAAGAGTCAGCATGAAGTTCGCAAGCTTATTGCGGGACCGTCGGTTTTTATCTGTGACGAGTGCGTAGATCTCTGCAACGACATTATTTCCGAAGAGCTACAAGAATCTAAAACCACTGAGACTGTTGAAAAGCTGCCAACGCCGATCGAAATTAGCAACACGCTTAACGAATACGTGATTGATCAACTTCGCGCTAAGAAAGTACTGTCAGTGGCTGTTTACAATCACTATAAGCGCCTTCAGTTAGGCGCCAAAGTGGGAAAAGATGGAGTTGAGCTTGGTAAAAGTAATATTTTGCTGGTCGGACCCACAGGTAGTGGTAAGACGTTACTGGCTGAGACTCTTGCTCGTCTGTTGAATGTGCCTTTTACAATCGCTGATGCAACGACCTTGACCGAAGCTGGTTATGTCGGTGAAGACGTTGAGAATATTATTCAAAAGTTGTTGCAGAAGTGCGATTACGATGTTGAAAAAGCCCAGCAGGGCATTGTCTATATCGATGAAATCGATAAGGTTTCACGCAAGTCAGATAATCCATCAATTACTCGCGACGTTTCGGGTGAGGGTGTGCAACAGGCGTTGCTGAAACTTATTGAAGGTACCGTTGCGTCTGTCCCTCCACAGGGTGGGCGAAAACACCCTCAGCAAGAATTTTTACAGGTCAACACCTCGAATATTCTCTTTATTTGCGGTGGGGCTTTCGCCGGCCTGGAAAAAATTATCCGTGATCGCTCAGAGAAAGGCGGTATTGGTTTTTCGGCCAGTGTCAGCAGTAAAGACGAAGAGAGTAATGTGGGTGATATATTAAAAGATCTGGAGCCAGAGGATCTTATTCGTTTTGGCCTTATTCCTGAATTTGTTGGCCGACTCCCTGTTATAGCAACTCTCGAGGAACTCGATAAGGACGCTTTAATCAATATATTAGTTGAACCAAAGAACTCTCTGGTGAAACAGTATTCTGCACTCTTTGAAATGGAAGACGTAGAGCTCGATATTCGTCAGGATGCACTAGAGGCAATAGCTGAAAAAGCGCTGTCGCGTAAAACGGGTGCCAGAGGTCTGCGTTCTATTATCGAGAACACCCTGTTAGATAGTATGTATGACATTCCCTCAAGCAAAGATGTGCACAAGGTTGTCGTCGATGCGTCTGTTATTAATGGGGACTCTGAACCTTTACTGGTATACGACAATCCCGAGCAACTGAAATCAGCGAGCGAAGAAGCATAAACAAAAACGGGCCCAAGAGGCCCGTTTTTGTTTATGAGTGCTTGTATTAATTAAAACTGGCCCCATACCATAGTGTATTAAGCCGAACCTGCACTGAGCTGGAATAAGAGGTAAAAATGGGACAGAAAACAGATAAAGATTTATCACAGACTCGCTTGCCGATGCTGCCTTTGCGAGACGTAGTGGTTTTCCCGCAGATGGTTGTGCCACTGTTTGTAGGCCGAGAGCGCTCCATCCTTGCGTTGGATGCGACTATGGCCGAGCATAAAAAAATTGTACTGGTTGCTCAACGGGATGCGGCTTGTGACGACCCAGGCCCTGAAGATGTCTATGAGATTGGCACTGTGGCTACAATTTTACAGCTGCTCAAATTACCCGATGGTACGGTGAAAGTATTAGTCGAAGGCTCTGAGCGAATTAATATAGATGCTATTGAGGAATATGACGATTATTTTGTGGCTGATTACTCAGTGGTTACAGATGAAGAAGCGGTGGAGAGTGAGCGTGGTGCGTTGGTGCGTACACTGGTTAATGCCTTCGAGGAATATGTCGGTTTAAATAAGAAGATCCCGTCAGAAGTAGTGACAACCGTTGCAGGTATCGATGAGCCTGGACGGCTTGCTGATACCGTTGCGACACATATGACTCTCAGTCTTGAGCAGAAGCAGGAAGTGCTGGAAATCAGCGATGAAAAGTTGCGGATTGAGCATCTTTTAGTGTTGATGGAGTCTGAGCTTGACATAGCACAGATTGAGCAACGCATTCGCGGTCGCGTAAAGAAACAGATGGAAAAGAGCCAGCGTGAGTATTACCTCAATGAGCAAATGAAAGCGATTCAGAAAGAGTTGGGGGATATTGATGATGTCCCCAATGAGTTGGAACAGCTCGAAAATCGCGTTAAAGAAGTGGGGATGCCTAAAGATGCTTTGAAAAAGGCTACTGCTGAGTTGAATAAACTAAAAATGATGTCGCCAATGTCGGCAGAAGCGTCTGTTGTGCGCAGCTATCTCGACTGGATGGTCAGTGTACCCTGGAAAAAACGCTCTAAAGTACGCCACGACCTCGTGTTGGCAGAGAAAATACTGAATGAAGATCATTACGGTCTAGACGAAGTCAAAGAACGCATTCTTGAATTTCTAGCTGTACAAAGCCGTGTTAAAAAACTTAAGGGGCCGGTTTTATGTCTCGTAGGGCCACCGGGTGTTGGTAAAACGTCTTTGGGTGAGTCTATTGCTCGGGCGACGGGAAGAAAATTTGTGCGCATGTCACTTGGCGGCGTTCGAGACGAAGCTGAGATACGAGGTCATAGGCGTACTTATATTGGTTCTCTGCCCGGTAAGCTGATCCAAAAAATATCTAAAACAACCGTTAAAAATCCGCTCTTTCTGCTTGACGAAGTGGATAAGCTGGGCATGGATCATCGTGGTGATCCTTCTTCTGCCTTGTTGGAAGTTTTAGACCCTGAGCAAAATAATAGCTTCAATGATCATTATCTTGAGGTCGACTACGACTTGTCAGAAGTGATGTTTATTTGTACTTCAAACTCAATGAATATCCCCGGCCCGCTACTCGATCGCATGGAAGTGATCCGTATCCCCGGTTACACTGAAGCTGAAAAAGCGAACATCGCGTCTAGATATCTTTTGCCTAAACAACGTAAAGCGAATGGTTTAAAAGACGATGAGCTTAACATCGAGGAGGCCGCCATTCTCGATATCGTACGCTATTATACCCGCGAGGCCGGTGTCCGTGGCTTGGAACGAGAAATTGCCAAGATTTGCCGGAAGGCTGTTACGGGTTATGCCAAAAATGCCGATCAGCAGGCGGTGAATGTTGGTCCGGAAGAGCTTGAGGATATGTTGGGCGTACGAAAATATGATTTTGGTCGTGCAGAAGATCAAAATCAAGTGGGGCAGGTGACAGGTTTAGCCTGGACATCTGTCGGTGGCGAGCTACTAACGATAGAGGCTTCATCAGTGCCTGGCAAAGGAGGGATTGTAAAGACCGGGTCTCTTGGTGATGTCATGCAGGAGTCAATACAGGCTGCCTTAACCGTAGTGCGTAGCCGCTCACAGGTATTAGGTATTCACCGGGACTTCCATCAAGGTCGTGATTTGCATATTCACGTTCCCGAGGGTGCCACACCTAAAGATGGTCCCAGTGCTGGCATTGCGATGTGTACAGCTCTGGTTTCAGTATTGACCGATATTCCCGTACGAGCAGCGGTGGCGATGACGGGTGAGATCACTCTCCGTGGTCAGGTGTTAAAAATAGGCGGCCTTAAGGAAAAGTTACTGGCAGCTCACAGGGGCGGTATTACCGAAGTGATTATTCCGAAAGAAAATGAACGGGATTTAAAAGAAATTCCTGATAACATTAAAGCGGATTTAACCATCCATCCGGTGAAGTGGGTCGACGAAGTGCTGGAGTTGGCTTTGCAGCAAATGCCTAAGCCTCTAAGCGATGAGGAGTATAGTAAATCATCTGACTCATCGCTGTCCGGTGACAGTGAAAGTAGTTCACAATCAACTTCGCGTATTAGTACACACTAAAATAGCTTGCGTGCTTGACCGCCCTGAGGGCGGTTGGTATAAAGTCTCGTCCCAGCGTATTAGTGAATACGCTGCAGGATATTCAATCAAATTTAGAGGGGTTTACAGTGAATAAATCAGAGCTTATCGACGCAATTGCGGAATCAGCTGACTTGTCAAAAATGTCTGCCGGCAGAGCACTGGATGCAGTTGTAGAAGCGATTACAGCATCTTTACAAAAGGGTGATCCTGTTTCGCTGGTGGGCTTTGGTACTTTTGCCGTTAAGCACCGACCTGCAAGGAAAGGCCGCAACCCAAAAACGGGTGATGAAATCCAGATTAAAGCGGCCAATGTACCCGGCTTTAAAGCAGGTAAAGCACTTAAAGACTCGGTAAATAGCTAGTTAGAGCATAGCGTTTACTTTTAAAACAAGTAGTAAGTAAAGGCGCTTTGAGGCGCCTTTACTTTTTTCGTTCCGCACGAATATTTATCAAGGGAAAGAAATTACAATGCTACAAGATTTTCGCGAAGGCATGAAAGGCATCGCTTTTTTTATTGTTATTTTGATTATTGTGCCATTTGCTTTTGTTGGTATCGATTCAATTTTTTCAAATAGTCCGGCCAGTGATACAGAATTAGAGGTCGATGGACATAATATTTCTCGACTAGTCGTTGATCGTGCATTAGCCATTCATAAGCAACGTTTGTTACAGCAGCTTGGCGATATTGATCCCGCGCTGCTCGATGATACTGTGCTCCGTGGGCCGGTTAGAGAGCGCTTGGTTAGAGAAAAAGCGGCGGAACTCGCAGCAATCGAAACCGGTATGGGAGTTTCTCCAGCCACTATCGCGTCCTTACTTCAAACCGTTGATGCCTACCAAACGGATGGGCGCTTTGATCGTGATAAGTACGAATTTACCATTCGGCAAATGGGTTACACCCCACGAGAACACCATAATTACATGAGCAACGGTTTATTACTTAGTCAATTTGCCAGTGGCGTTGTCGATACGGCATTTGTGACTGAAGCTGATTTAGAGCTGGCGGCAAGAATTTTTGAGCAGCGCCGTGACTATCATTATCTCACTCTGCCAATTGCCCCTCTGATGGCCGAAATTAACATTGATGAGGCCGATGCCAAAGCTTACTACGAAGAACACAAAGAAGAATTTCGCACTGAAGAAAGGATTGAAATAGACTACATACAATTGTCGGTCAGTGATTTACTCGATCAGGTCGAGGTTGATGCAGCCATGGTTCGCGAACGCTTCGAGACTCGCCAGCAGGCTGCACAGGCAGCAGTGCGACGACGAGTGGCGCATATTTTAATAGAGCCTGCCGAGGATGGGAGTCATGCAGCCAAGCTTGAAGCTATTCAGACCAAGCTCGCCAGTGGTAGTGATTTTGCAACGCTTGCACGTGAGTACAGCGATGATTTGGGAAGTGCGGAGCAGGGTGGTGATCTAGGTTTCGTTGAATTGGACGCCTTTCCTGCAGAATTTGTAACAGCAGTACGTGGTCTCTCCAGAGGAGAGATTTCAAAGCCTGTGGCAACCGATAGCGGTATTCACCTGATTCGTCTCACGGAGTTAGAAGCAGGTGAAAGATTGGTTTTTGAAGATGAAAAGCCTGCCCTAGAAACTGAGCTTAAATATCAATTAGCGGCCGAGCTACTGCCTGAAAAAATTGAACAATTGCGTGAGTTATCCTACAACGCGGAAAGCCTTGCAGAGCCAGCGGCAACGATGGGGCTTGATGTTGCGAGCACAGAACCCTTTTCGCGAAATGGTGGTTCTGGTCTTGCAACTTATCCTGCTGTGGTTAATGCCGCGTTCGCAGAGGATGTTCTGAGTAATGGCTATAGCAGTGATATTATTGAGCTGGGAGATGCGGGTGTGGTGGTACTGAAGGTTCGTCAACACTACCCCGCTGGTTATCAGCCCTTTGAAGAGGTGGTGGCTGACATTACGACTTTGTTGAAACAGGACTCGGCGAAACAGGCGCTTACTGCCAGAGCAGGTGCTTTACAGGCACAAATTGCCGAGGGAAAAAGTGTCGAAGCTCTCGCTGAAGAAGAAAGCCTGGCATGGCAGGTGAGTCTTGATACCTCGCGCTTCGATAACCGTGTGGATGGGGTAATCCGCGATTATGCTTTTGGCTTACCCGCGAACAGTACCTTACCTGTAGTTGGTGGGCTTGATCTCGTCAACGGCGATTATGTGATTGTCTCTTTGACCGCTATTCAGCCTGGTGAACTGAGTAATATCTCGGAGCCACGTCGTGATAACTTGGCACAGTCTGCTAGCCGAACGTTAGCACAGCTTGAGTATCAGGGTTACGAATCTTTAATTCTTGCCGGAGTGACGGTGGAGATGGACAAATGAGTACCTGACTTTCGTTATAAGACGTAAGCTTATTTTCGATAAGCAAGATTTTGCGTTCTTGTCGGGTACTTTTTGTCGTCCTTTTTAGCTGGTTTTTCTCTCGACTGAGCCGTTCTTCTTCAAATTGGAGGCTGAAAACTGCTCTATGTGCGGGGAAAAAGCGTAAGAATTTGTCCTGCTTTGATGAAACTGCGTGAATTGAGCTTATTCCAGCGTACAAGATCACTGACACTAACTTTGAACTGTTTTGATATCAGAGAAAGCGAATCACCTTTCTTGATTTTATAGTGCCGTCGCACCTGAGAAATGACAGGGACTGAGGCACGAATCGTCAATCGTTTGCCAATTTGCAACGGGGCATGCGGTTTTAGGCCGTTCCAGCGTGCTAAATTGTGGGTTTTAACCTGGTAGGCTCGGGCAATTTTCCACAGGCTGTCGCCACGACGAACATGATAATACTGGATTGGCCTCGCAAAACTGGGTAGATAAGCGTTGCTGATACTGGGGATTTCCAAAGTCTGCCCAACACGAATCTTACTTGAGCTCATATTGTTTTGTGCCATCAGCGATTGTGAGCTAAGCCCGTGTTGTTGGGCAATTTCACTGAGAGTATCGCCCCGTTGCACTTTGTATTCACGAATTTTAAGCCACCTATCTTTGGGTGTATCGTTGAGGCGTGACGAAAATCCGGCTGTTTTATGTTGTGGGATTAAGAGCCGGTGAGGCCCTTCCGGCGGTGTTGCCGATTGCTGGCAGCCTGGGTTTAGCCGGTAGACACCGTCGATACTCATTTCTGCCAGTAAGCTGACCTGATAAAGATCTATCTGTTGAGGCAGTTCAACAACCTCGAAATAAACCTGCATTGGTATGTTGGGGAGTTCCAATTGGTAGTCAGCGGGAGAGGCGGTAACCTGAGCCAGGGCAATGAGCTTAGGGACATAATCTCTCGTTTCGCGGGGTAGGCGCAGAGACCAGAAATCTGTAGGTTTACCCTGACTCAGGTTAGCTCTCATGGCCTTATTGACGGTACCTTCGCCGGCATTGTAGGCTGCTAGTGTTAGTAGCCAATCTCCTTCGAAGCGTTTATTCAAGTACTTAAAATAACGAATGGCTGCATCGGTCGAGCTAATGATGTCGCGTCTTCCGTCGTACCATTGGTCGCGTTTTAAGCCCAGGTGATCCCCAGTGGGACGCATAAACTGCCAAAGCCCCGCCGCGCCGCTTGGGGAATAGGCGAAAGGATTGTAGGCACTTTCTACAAAGGGGAGTAATGCCAGCTCTAGTGGCAGGTTGTTCTTTTCAAACTCCTCAATGATGTGTGCCATATAAAGTTGAGCTCGAGCACCCAGACTGTCAAAGTAGCGTTGTCTGCCGTTATACCAGTCACGATATTTTTCGATCTCAAGGTTATTTATCTTCTCGGAAAAGCCGTGGGCCCCTGCGATTTTTTGCCAGGCATTCATCGGTATTTTCGAGGTCTGGGCTTCGGGTTGAGCCTTTTCGACAGCAGTGATATCCAGCCTGGCATTACCACTTGCTGATAATTCTTCTAGACCCATAGTCTGCAGTGGATGATCTGGGTGTGCCGCGACTTTCGGTGCTATATTTTGCTGAGCGCAGCCCGCTAAAAAACTCAGAGCGAATGTCAGTGGCAGTAAGAAATATTTCATAAAAACCTAAGTAATTTGTAAAGGGGTTTATTATTTCGATAAGCAGAAGTTTTTGAGCGGCCGATCGGTGTGAGTGAGATCGATCCCACAGTGCTAGTTTGAGAAAGCGCTCAAATTTTAGAAAGTGTCTTTCCAGAGGCGAATTTCACGCAGCACTTCAATAGGGTTGCTTAACTCCCGTGCGCTGTGCTGACTCGCCGCCAATGCAAGAGCGGCTAAATGGCAGCGTAGGAAGGGGTTGGTTTCACGCTCGATAGCCAGTGTGGTGGGTACAGTAGGCAAACCTTGTTGGCGTTTTTTCTCGTCGGCAGCCAATTTATGCTGTAGCGCTTGATTGGAGGGTTCGACGACAGTGGCGAAGGCCAAATTGCTGAGTGTGTATTCATGTGCGCAGTAAATGCGGGTTGTGTCGGGCAGGGCCGATAATTTTTGCAGGGATTGATACATTTGTTCGGCACTGCCTTCAAATAGGCGACCGCAGCCGGCGGCAAACAGTGTATCACCACAAAACACCAGCGGGGTTTCTCCCTCGGGTGAGGCTGTAAATGCAATGTGGTCGAGAGTGTGGCCGGGTATTTCGAGTACCGAGAACTGGGTGTCAGCTAGATTAATGCAATCGCCTTCATAAAGACGATGGCTTATTTGTGGAATGTTAGCTGAATCGGGACCATAGACAGGCACATCGTTACTGGCAACTAGGGCTTTGATACCTCCGGTGTGGTCGGGGTGATGGTGGGTAATTAATATGCCGGCCAGTTCAAGATCATGTTCTTTTAAACAGTTGAGTACCGGTTGGGCATCACCTGGGTCGACCACAAAAGCAGCTCGCTGACCTGCCTGGTGAAATAACCATAAATAGTTGTCTTGAAATGCTGGGATGGTGTGGATCACAAGGGGCATATTGTATTCTCCAGTGTCTTTTCAGCGCATTTTTAGCCATGATAAGATGCATCGCTTCACAAGTCATTACCGGGAGGCCTTACTTTGGGCAAAGACCGTTCAAGTCTTCGATATTTGCTCAAACGGAAATACCGGGTAGCACATTTGCCATTGGTTCAAGATGATTTGGCCGCCTGGTTTGATGAGGGCTTTGGCCAAAAACTCTACGAGTGTCAACAAAGATGTTGCCAGCAGGGTTTAAGGCAGATATTCGGCTATCGTCTGGCGCAAGTCGGGATCTCACCCCGGCACAGTCTTTTGGAAGATTTGCAGCCAAGTCATAAGTTCATATTGTCCCGCGCCCATGACGATGCTTCTTGCCAGTGTGAATTTGATGCCTTGCCTCTGCCATCGGATACTATTGACATTGTCTTATTACACCATGTTCTCGATTTTTCCAGTCATCCCCATCGAGCCTTAATTGAGGCTGCTCGTCTCGTAACGGCAGGTGGGCATATCGTAATTATTGGCTTCAATCCCTTTAGTTTGTTTGGCTTTTGTAAGTGGCCAGCCGTTTTTTGGCCGGGTAAAGCGATCTGGCGGCATAATAGCTTGCGTAAAGGCAGGGTTATTGACTGGTTGCAGTTGCTGGGCTTTCAGGTGAGTTATGGCTCATTAGATTGTGGTAAAACAAAAGGAGGGGAATACAATCGAAGGGAGAATAGATTAATGACTCGGTATCTTAGCCAGAGTGCTTTTTATATGATTGTTGCGAAAAAAATGGTTACGCCACTAAAGCCCATTAAGCCTCGGCACTGGTCTCCATTGAAGGCGGGTTCATTGGTAGGACTAAAACAGGTACAGGTGGAGAAAAAATGCCTTCAGAAAAAGACACTGGAACAATGAAATCTGTAGAAATATTTACTGATGGTGCTTGTCGTGGTAATCCGGGTCCTGGTGGCTGGGGTGTTTTATTGTGTTATAACGGCACGGAAAAACGCCTTTATGGTGCTGAAGCCCATACAACGAATAACCGAATGGAGCTATTAGCTGCGATCCGGGGCCTTGAGGCTGTTACTGAGAACTGTCAAATTGATCTAACATCGGATTCCCAATATGTACGCAAGGGTATTACCGAATGGCTAAAGGGCTGGAAAGCAAAAGGATGGAAAACTGCAGCCAAAAAACCCGTGAAAAACCAGGATCTATGGCAATTACTCGACCAGCAGGCTCAACGGCATAAGATTAACTGGCACTGGGTTAAGGGGCATAGTGGTCACAGGGAAAACGAAATCGCCGACGAATTGGCCAATCTTGGTATTGATAAGCTATTGGATCAGACATGAGACTCGTTGTACTCGATACTGAAACCACAGGTCTTGAGGTCGCTCTTGACCACCGGATTATTGAAATCGGTTGTGTGGAGATTATTAATCGCAAACTGACCGGACGTCACTTCCATCGTTACATTAATCCACAGCGAGAAATCGATGCCGGCGCTATGGAGGTTCACGGCATCAGCAACGAAGACTTGGCCGATAAACCACTCTTTAAGCAGGTCGTTGCTGAATTTATTGATTTTGTAAAAGATGCCGAACTTGTTATACACAACGCGCCTTTTGATGTGGGCTTTCTTAATGCCGAGCTGGAAAAACTTAATGGTCAATACCAACCGCTAGAAAGCTATTCCGGTATTATCGATTCACTCACAATGGCTCGTCAGATGCACCCGGGTCAGCGCAATAGCCTAGATGCTCTATGTAAGCGCTATGGAGTGGACAATTCCCAACGCACGCTCCACGGTGCCCTACTTGATGCTGAGATTTTAGCGGATGTTTATCTGCTAATGACGGGAGGTCAGGTTGACCTTGTGCTGCGTAGTGAGGCTTCCGACAATGATCGAGGGGAAGAGAATGAATCGGTGATTAGACGACTTTCTACTCAACGGCCACCCCTTAAGGTTATTCGAGCCAATGATGATGAGCTCGCTCTGCATCAACACAAACTTGAAGAGATTAATGAATCCAGTGGCCAGCAATGTACCTGGTCACTTTAAGGTTCTTGGGTCAATCATGGCTTGTGGTTCATCCTTGATCTTAAGGCTCATTAATCAATCTTATTTAGACGCCTTCAAATAACGCACATTTCCTGTATGGCCACACGGTTTTAATCTTGAGTCAGTAGCTTTTGAAGAGCTTAAGAGCTCGACTTCGACGGCTAGGGTAGTTAGTTGCCTTGTGACAAGTTATGTCATAGCTGTCCTATTTCACACGCTTTTTTCTCGGTTAAAGCCCCTATGTTGAAGAGTTGACAGGCTTTTCTCCTCCATCTTCTTCGTTCAGGCTTAATTTAGAGTCTAGCTGGCCACAGGTAGGCTGGAAGAGACTGTACTTGTTAAAAGTGGGACTTGTTAACAGCGTCTCTTCGCAAAAGTCTGTTATAGTTTGAAGGGTCATTAGATATAAGATCACTTAAGTTATTTAGTCTTTTGATTTAAAAGGGTTTTCCCGTTTACTAAGAAGAAAGAAGTGAGTCGCTTATGCAAAACATAAACCCTCAAGTACTAGAGTTCATCGGCAAAGAGTATAAGTTGGTGATTCAGTCTGTGCATGGCCTGGTGCAACGACTCACTATTGCTCATTTAGAAGAGCTCAATGGGCAACTGATTGAATTACGTGGTGCCGCACAAATTGCTCAACTTGTTGGTATGAGCCGATTGTTTGTTGAAATGAGCACCGCGGTGGAGGTGGTGATTAATGGCGGTCAAACTATTGATGAGTTGCAGCCACTGCTTTCTCAATCCTTGCTGCTGGCTGAGGGCTTGATTGATACTATTCTCGAACAGTCCAGTGAAAACCCGTGTGTATTACTGCCTGAAATGACTGCACTACGACGCTTTAGAGGTGCGCCACCCCTTTACGAGTATCATTTGCTGAACGACCTCGATTGGCCGTCTTTTGGAAGCCTGACGCAAGGTGAGGTGATGATAGGTCCTCAAATTGAAGGTTTGAAACGTTGGCATCATCTGTATCAGCTGGGTTTGTTAGATATTATTCGTAATAATAACCGACACAAGGCTTTATTTAACTTATTCCGTGTTGCGGGTCGCTTACAAAAAGTGGCTATTTCTGAGCGAGAAAGTGATTATTGGTGGGTATTTGCCGTCATCATTAAAGGTTTTGCTGAGAAGAAATTAAGCCTGCAGCCCGAGCGTATTCGATTACTTGCTGCTGTAGAAAAACAGCTGCGCTTGTTGACAGCGACGGAACACCCAGTAAAAAGAAACCTCTATCCGGAGGGCTTATGGCGAGCTTTCATTAGTTTGCTGGCAATGACCGATATGTCCAATGATAGCCGGTCCAGGTCGATTGGTGTGCCGGAATTATCGTTTTCTGACTCAGCGATATCATCAGTACGTAACGCGATCACTGGGGAGTTGGATGCTGATGAGAGTATTTTTGAGGCTATGTCGGCTTCGGTCGCGAACCTGCGTAGTCTACTTGACAATGGTGATGAACCCTCTTCATTTAATGGCGAAAAACTCGACACATTGAAGCAGGGTTTCGAGACTCTTGCCAAAGCCTGCGAGGAGGCTGGGTTCCGTGGGCTTGCGCGTCAGTACAAGCAATTTTGTTCACGCCTAAAAACAACAGATACGCAGGGCTTGTCTGCTGAATTGTTGTCAGAATTTACTGATGCCATTCTGCATGTCGAGTGTGCGATGGCTGATTTCTATGGAAAAAACCCCAGTGTTGAGCAGATTGAAGCTTGGGAAGATCAACCACTGCTTTCAATTTTACAACAAAGTTTATTAAAAACAGCCGAAGTTGCATCAGTCAATGAAATGACATCGCGGCTGGACGATATCAAACAGTTAGTTGACAGTGTGGCTTCAGGCTATGCTTCCGCCGAAGTTCTCCCCGATCTTGAGCGGGCATTTGCAGAAATTGCAGGTAGCGCAAGCATGTTGAATCTACCACGCCTATCGAGCCTTGCAAAACGCTGCTTGAGTCTCGCTAAGGATGTGCTTTTTAACGATCATGAAAGTGACAGTGATAAAGCGATCGACGTTTTCGCCGATACCATTGTCTGCCTCGAGTATTTCCTTGATGGGCGCATGGTGGGGGATACTGGTGATGAGAGTTCCCTGGATGTCGCGAACGAGTGCTTGTCAACATTAGGTGTTTAGCTTCTGGGGCTGACTTGGCAGATCTAAAATGGCTGTATCTGAGATGCACCTGTCCCTCTTGACAGCGCTTTATCCCATTTTTCTTACGTCCCCGCAGTGACCGTTACTGAATATCGGTTAGAATGACACTAGTTTTTACCCAACAGTGTTTAGCAAAATAATCTACTTATTTGTCACGCTTAGTCGTTGATAAATAGCAGTTGATAGAGGTGTCTCTTTGGAATTTTTGAATGAATACGGTCTGTTTCTAGCCAAGTCAGTAACGGTTGTTATTGCAGTGGCTGTTATCGTGGGTATTCTCGCGAGTCTGGGACAAAAAAGTAAAAAACATGAAAAAGGTCATATCGAAGTGGTCTCTCTGAATGAGACGGTGGGCAGCATGAGTGATGCCCTGGCCGATGTTCTGGAGCCTGCCGATACCCGGAAAGCAACACTAAAAGCAAAGAAAAAAACTGATAAAAGCGAGGCAAAAGCTGAAAAAAAGGCACTGAAAATGGGTTCCGGCCCGGCTATTAAAAAGCGTGTTTTTGTGCTGGATTTCCACGGCGATTTACGCGCTTCTGCCGTGGAGAGTTTCCGAGAAGAAATCACCACAGTGCTGGCTCAGGCGAGCAATGATGATGAGGTGGTGGTGCGCCTGGAAAGTGGTGGTGGCATGGTGCCCGGCTACGGTCTTGCGGCAAGCCAGCTCGACCGTATTAAAAAGAAAAAAATTCCACTGACCGTCTGTATTGATAAAGTGGCGGCCAGCGGCGGTTACATGATGGCTTGTGTTGCTGACCAGATTCTTGCTGCCCCTTTTGCCGTGATTGGTTCTATTGGTGTGGTTGCCCAAATCCCTAATGTCCATCGTCTACTGAAAAAACACGATGTCGATATTGAATTAATGACCGCAGGTAAGTACAAGCGAACCTTAACTATGCTCGGTGAAAATACCGATGAGGGGCGAGAAAAGTTTCGTGAGGAGCTGGAGGACACCCACGATCTTTTTAAAGCATTTGTTGGCGAGCACCGTCCTGGGCTTGATATCGAAGCAATAGCGACAGGTGAAGTCTGGTATGGAGCTCCAGCAGTTAAAAAGGGCCTGGTTGACGACACTAAAACCAGTGACGAATATTTGACTGACCAGTTAGATAATGCTGATGTTTATACCGTTAGCTATGTGCACAAAAAGAGCTTGCCGGAAAAGTTCGGTTTCGCTTTAGAAGATAGCGGTGACCGTTTCCTTATGCGCTGGTTGCGACGCTTAATGAGTCCTGCTCCTCTGGGTTGAATTGAATTTAACCGCTTGATAAGTGATTTTTCGGGAACAGTTAATCTCGGCGCAATGAATCTTTAATGGCAATAGGGTTGGGGAAGTTGAGAATTACGATATAGCTCGATAACAGGAAGGTCAAAATTGCCGCAGCCTGAATCAAGTGAGAGGCGAGAACTCCTATCAGTGACGCATTAAATGCCACATAGGCAATCAGCAGTGAGAATTCGCTAATTTGTCCCAGCCGACAACCAATGTCCCAGGCAAAACGGCTTTTTTCACTTTGTCGGTGCAACAAATAGCGGAAACTCAGTGGTTTTATCAATAGCATTACGCCGCCTAATACCAGCGCCGGAAGCATCACTTCAGACAGCAATCCAAGGTTGAACTGAGCGCCGAGAGCAAAGAAAAACATGACCAAAAAGAAGTCCCTGAGTGGCTTCAGGCTGAGCGCAATATATTGGGCGATAGGACTGTTAGCAATGGTAATGCCCGCAAGGAAGGCACCAATTTCTGCCGATAGACCGAGATATCCCGCCGCCGCAGAAACGCCCAGGCACCAACCGATTGCCAGTAAAAACACATACTCGCCAATACGATCAAAGCGAGCGAATAAGGGTAATAAGAAGTAACGCACCGCGGCAATACAGGCCAGCACGAGTAGCGGAAGGGCCAATAAAGTGATACCGATTTGGCCAATATCAATTTGGCCGTTTTTACCGCTGAGTAAAACCAAAAGTACAAAGATCGCAATAAAGTCCTGCATCAACAGCATACCGACCATCATCTCCCCGATATGACGGTGGTGGAGAATCGTCGTTGGTAACAGTTTGATGCCTATAATAGTGCTCGAAAACATCATTGCAGCACCGATGATTAAGTTTTCGAGATGGGTGAAGCCAAATAAATAGGCAATACCATAGCCGGTGGCGGCAAAAATAACCGAGCTAATCAGGGTGACGTGGGTGACCTTTTTCAGCACACTGAGAAGTGCTTGGGGCTGCATATCTAAGCCCAGTAAGAAGAGCAGAAAAATGATGCCGATATGGGAGATTTCGGCAATTAAATGGACGTCCGGAATCATTCCGGTGCCATACGGACCGAGAATGGCTCCTAGAGCAATATAGGCAACTAATAATGGCTGGCGCCCAAAGAGAGCAAGCGATGCGACAATAGCCGCACCGCTGAAAATCAGCACAAACGAATGAAAGACCTCACTACCCATAAGCTCGCTTTTCCTTTTCCCTGGCTATTTTGCCGACGGGTAGGAGAGATGCAAATATTATGCCTGTCGGCGACGAAACAGGGGTTGTTGCTCGTTAGCGGAGGCTTGGTAGGTAACACTAAAGGATGACAGGTAGTCTTCGAAGCGGTGGGCTTCGTCGACTTCTTGATCAAGAGCGAGTGCGTCAAGACAAAAGGCATCGAAGCCGCAGCGTGTTAAATAAAAAAGCTGGTCCGGAGCAATTTGTCCAATGGCCCGCAATTCGCCTGCAAACTGGTAGCGGTGGCGAATCAGCCGGGCAATAGAAAATCCACGACCATCCGTAAAGGTTGGAAAATTTACAGCGAGATGCTCAAGATTCTTAATATCGCCAGCAATTTCTTCGGGCTCCTGTTCGGAATCGAGCCACACGCCAACCGTCTTAGGGTTTTGCAGCTTGTCTTTGTTCGCTAACCAGTAGTCGAGGGGTACAAAGCATGGAGCATCGGGTAATGTTCCCGTGAAATCTTTCTCTAATACTTGCCAACTATTATCGACAATACCTTTATCTTTAAGCAGCTTTGGCATAAATAAATTCCTTGAAAGGGGCGGTGCCGATACGCCGATGCGTGTCGAGAAAAGTCTCACCTTCGATACGTTGGTCGACATAGATACTGAGAATTCTTTCCAGAACATCAGGTATTTCGTGAGCATAGAAGGAGGGGCCTAGCACTTTGCCCAAAGAGGCATCGTTAAGGGCACTGCCGCCGAGTTGAATTTGATAAAATTCCTCCCCTTTCTTGTCGACGCCGAGAATGCCAATATTGCCCACATGATGGTGGCCACAGGCGTTCATGCAACCGGATATATTGAGATTGATATCACCCAGGTCGTAAAGATAATCAAGATCATCAAAGCGGCGTTGAATGGCTTCGGCAACAGGGATGGACTTGGCATTGGCCAATGAACAGAAATCGCCACCTGGGCAACAAATCATATCGACCAGAGTGCCAATACTCGGTGTTGCGAAGCCCTGTTGTTTGGCCGCTTGCCAGAGTTCTGGCAGGTCATTTAATTTAACGTCGCCTAATACTAAATTTTGATGGTGAGTGACACGAATCTCAGAGAAGGAATAGCGATCCGCTAGGTCGGCAATTGCTTCAAGTTGTCTATCAGTGACGTCACCAGGAGCTACGCCCGTCGGTTTGAGTGATAGGTGGACTGCACAGTACCCGGCCACTTTGTGGTCAACCACATTTCTATCGCGCCACTTCCCGAAGGCTATGTGTTCCGCGGCAAAGGCTTGTAGAGTTGTCTCGCAGCTTTCTGGGTCGATATTTTCATAGGGCGGGCTGGTGAAGAAAGCTTTGGCATGGTTGATTACCGCATCGGTTAGTGTTGAGGGGCTATCAATCTCTTGTAACCATTCTTGTTCAACTTTTTCGGCGAAGACTTCTGCTGTCCAGGCTTTGACAAGGATTTTAATACGCGCCTTGTACTTGTTGTCACGTCGACCATAGCGATTATAGACCCGTAAAATCGCTTCAAGATAAGTCAGTAAATGCTTGGCGGGAAGAAAATCCTTGATGACTTGTCCAATTGCGGGGCTGCGGCCTAGACCTCCGCCGACCAGGACTTTAAAGCCAACCTCATTGTTGGAGTTTTTAAAGACCTGTAAACCAATGTCGTGCACTTGAATCGCGGCGCGATCACTTTCTGCACCAGTCACGGCAATCTTAAATTTGCGGGGTAAAAAAGCGAATTCAGGGTGTAGTGTCGACCACTGACGGATAATTTCGCACCAAGGGCGCGGGTCTTCTATTTCATCGGCGTTAATGCCAGCAAATTCATCGGAGGTCACATTGCGAATGCAGCTTCCGCTGCTTTGTATGCTTTGCATGTCAACAGCAGCTAGTTCGGCCAGAATATCGGGCACTTCTTCCAGTCGGGGCCAGTGGAGCTGGATGTTTTGCCGCGTGGTAAAGTGCGCGTAACCTTTGTCGTACTTGCGGGTTATATTAGCCAGTGTGCGTAATTGGGTTGCCGACACCATGCCGTAGGGAATGTTGATACGCAGCATGGGTGCGTGGCGTTGTATATAAAGACCGTTTTGCAGACGTAAAGGCAGAAAAACTCCATCGGAAATTCTACCTGCTAAGTAATCATCGGTCTGGCGGCGGTACTGAGCGACGCGTTCGCGAATCAGAGTTTTGTCGTGTTGGTCGTATATGTACATAAAGTTTCGCTTCCTTCCCTAACTATCAGAAATCCCGAGTAATTCGAGTATTCCCAGAGGGTGAATGATAGCCTTCCGAAGCCGTCAGGTGAAAAACCCTTTCTTCATATTCCCGTTTAAAAAGGGAATAAGACACCCTGAGAAGAAAGAGGACAGTCAGCCCTTTGGCTGTTAGAATGCAGCCCGTTTTGCATGTCTACAGGCTGTTTGAAAACCTGTAGATTCGTATATCGAGGCTCTGACGAGCTCGGTTATATTTCTTAATTAGTTAGGTAGTTGTATCTGCCGAGGTTGAAAGACGATGAGTGATCAGGATAAAGCAGGGAAAAGTGATAGTTTTGTTGACGCGGTTGCAGCAATAGCGGTTATTTCACTAGCCATATTAACAGCGGTGTTTTTCCTGAGCAACCAGTAACACGTAGGTGCAGTTGTCTTTGCAAAGCCCATCTTTATATAAAACGTCAAAACCATTTTGCTAGTGACGTGATTGCTGTGCGTGCGACGAAAGCCATTTATTGTTAAATAAGGCCTGTTTAATCAGGCTACTCTTAGGAAGAAGGTTTTTCTTTTTGCATTTTATGCTTTCAGCTCGATTCAGCTGATTTAGCGAAAATGGGCCTGCAACTCGTATGCGCATCAGGCGGAGCTGAATAAGGCTATTGATCATGAAAGTAGCAAATAACGTCTGGCTATTTATGCTTTGCCAGGCCTTGACTATGTCGATCCCCTCTTTTGTCATTTTTGTGGGCAGTATTATCGGTGCAACACTGGCTCCTGATCCGGGTTTTGCGACACTGCCCGTTGCCGCTTTTATACTCGGTTCAGCGCTTTCCACTTTACCGGTCATTCTCACAATGCGGCGTTTCAATCGCAAGCGAGTCTTTCTCTTCTGTGCGGCGGTGGCTAGTATTGGTTGTCTGCTAGCTATTTATGCACTGGCATTACAGAGTTTTTCTGTCTACATCGTGGCAATTGTCGTACTGGGAGTCGGCCTGGCTGCAGGACAGCAATATCGTTTTGCAGCGATGGAGAGCGTCCCCCCAGAAGGGGCCCCCCGTGCTGCATCTTGGGTTTTAATGGGCGGCATTGGTGCAGCTTTTTTGGGCCCGGAGTTGGCGGTGCGCGGTGAGCAGTTGATGGCTACGGCTTATCAGGGTTCTTTTGCTCTTCTGATGGCAGTGACTGTTGCCGTTTTTTTACTGCTGCTTCTTTTCGATGAGGCGCCAAAGGGTGATCGGCAAGGTGCCGTTAAAGGCCGACCTCTACTTGAAATCATCCGCCAGCCGGTTATTTTGGTTGCTATTGTTTCTGGCTGTGCAGGCTTTGCCATAATGAGTCTAGTGATGGTCTCCACCCCTTTGCACATGCATTTTGAAAATGGCTATAGCCTGATTGATACCAAATGGGTGATTCAAAGTCATATTGTGGCGATGTTTTTACCTTCTTTCTTTGTGCCGTGGGTCATTCGCCGCATTGGTGTGCTGGGTCTTATCAGCTTGGGTGTTATCGCTTTATTGTTAATGGTAGCAGTGGTCTTTACTAATTATGCCTTAATTAACTACTGGGTCTCTTTGGTATTGTTGGGCATTGGTTGGAATTTTCTATTTGTCGGTGGCACGACGCTGCTTCCCGAAGGCTATCGCGAATCTGAGCGATTCAAAGTGCAGGCTTTAAACGACTTTACTATCTTTGGCATTCAGGCTGTAGGTGCACTGTTAGCAGGATGGATACTAAGCACTCTAGGTTGGCAAAGCTTATTACTCATTAGCTTGCCAATATTGGTCTTACTGATGATTACACTGATTTACTGGCGTAAAACACAACAGCCTGTCATTATTTCTTAATTTAAGGGTTAATTGAGTCTCGTTAACCGAGCTATCGTGTCTATTGGGCGTGCTGGGTAAAAAAAGCTCTGTCCCTCGGGTTGGCGAGACGGAGCTTTTCTTGGTATGGCTGACAGTTTTCTAGCCAATCATGCTGTAACCGCCACTGGCACTGAGTACCTGGCCGGTAATGTAACCTGCCACGTGGTTTGACGATAAAAACACTACGGCATTGGCAACATCTTGTGGCTTGCCGATGCGCTTAAGTGGCAGGGTTTTGGCAATGGCTGCAAACTGATCTTCAGTAAACATCGCATCTTTCTCCTTCCACATGCTGTTTTCGCTGGTTTCCTCAGTAGTCTCGGGTACGGTGACTCCCGGGCAAACGCAGTTGCAGCGAATATTGTAGCGGCCATTTTCTTTGGCGATGGTTTTCATAAAGCTATTAGTGGCCGCTTTTAAACCGCCGTAAACGGCTTCGCGGGGTTCACCCTGGCGGCTGGCATCGGAGCTGATGGAGACCATAGAGCCACCACCATTGGGAACCATATGGGCCAAGGCGACTTTAGTGCAGTTCAGCAGGCCGACGTAGTTAATGGCGATCAGTTTCTGCCACAACTCGGGAGTGGTCTGAGTAAAAAACATCAAATCATCCCAGCCGACGTTGTTGACCAGAGCTTCAACGGTGCCAAAAGTCTTAGCAACCGTGTCAAAGAGGTTTTCGACACTGTCTAGGTCGGTAATATCGGTTTTGATCACCTGGGCATCAGCGGCACCTGCCTTTTTTGCCAGGTCGGCAACTTTCTCTCCACTTTCTACGTCGAGGTCGGCAATGGTGATTTTCGCGCCTTCTTCGGCAAACTTAAGCGCGATAGCGCGGCCAATGTTTGAAGCTGCACCTGTGACGATAACTGAACGAGCTTTTAAATCTAAGTCCATAATAAAATCCTTAATAATCAGTTGGCTAAAGAATAAACCTAGTATTTACTTTACATATTTTCGGAAGTTAGGTTTGCGCTTTTCTGCCAGTGCATTAACGCCTTCACGAGATTCTTCAGAATCGTAATAGAGGCGCAGAGCCTCCAGGCCAAGACTGGCGATGCCGCGAATGTTTTCAGTGGCAGCGTTGAAGGAGCGTTTGCCAATAGAAATTGCCGTGGGGCTACGTTCTTCGAGCTCGGCACACCAAGCATCGACTTCGGCGTCAAGCTGCTCATTGGGCACAACCTTATTAACCAGCCCCATTTCGAGGGCTTCAACAGCAGTGTAGCGACGGCACATATACCAGATTTCCTTGGCTTTTTTGTCGCCTACAATTTGTGCTAGTAGTGCGGTACCAAAACCGGGGTCAATGGATCCCATTTTGGGGCCAACCTGGCCAAACTGCGCGTCTTCACCGGCAATGGTTAGATCGCAAATAGTGGCCAGCACGTTGCCGCCGCCAATAGCGTAACCCTGTACTTTGGCAATTACTGGCTTGGGCACATCGCGAATGACTGTGTGGAGTTCTTCAACGGGTAGGCCGATAGTGCCGCGACCATCGTATTGGCCGTCGTGTGAGGACTGGTCGCCACCGGTGCAAAAGGCTTTTTCACCAGTACCCGCTAACACGATCACACCAATACCGTTATCCCAGCCGGCTTGCTGGAAAGCGTGAATCAATTCATCACAGGTCACGCCGCGAAACGCGTTGTAAACTTCAGGGCGGTTGATGGTGATATAGGCTGTTGCGCCTTTAACTTGGTAAATAATATCCTGATAATCCATAAGGCCTCTTATTCGCGCGTTGCGCATTTAGGGTGGGTGTACTTCATCGCAGGCCGATCACTGGCCAGCGATGAATCTCGTTTATTGTAACGGTGGAGCTTTGATGAAACGAGCCTTATTCATTCTTGCCGCCATAAATTTAGCCATGACACAAACTTAGCTAAACTGGGGTGGGCGCTTTTCTACAAACGCTTTCAGGCCTTCACCGACAGCATCGCTGCGCAGAGCGGGTGTGGCGAGATCGAGTTCCATAGCCAGACCCTGCTCAAGAGGCATATCAAGTCCTCGATCGCTCAGCTGCTTCATCAGTGCTAATCCTGCAGAGCTGCGCTGGCAAAGCTGTTGACAATAGGCGAGGGCACTGTCAAATAACGTGTCATCTTCTTCCACATAGTTAACCAGGCCGAAATCAAGAGCTTGCTCTGCATTTAACCAGCGGGCGCTGAACATGAGTTCAATGGCGCGGCGGCGGCCGATTAAGCGTGTTAAGCGCTGGCTGCCCCCCCAGCCCGGAACTAAGCCAAACTGAGCGTGTTGGTCACCCAGTTTGGCGCTTTTTCCGGCAAAGACCACATCGCCCGCGAGAATCAGTTCAAGTCCTCCAGCCAATGCCAGGCCCTGTTGGGCGATTACCACAGGCAGGGGGGAGACCTCTAGTTTTCGCAGTGTCTCGTGCCCGGTTTTTAGGAAAGTGCGTATACCTTCATCACTGTCGCGAAAGCCACTGACTTCTTCGAGATCCGCTCCAGTGCAAAAATTTTTGCCATTGGCAGCAATCAGTACGGCGCGGATAGTGCTATCACTTTCAAATTGTTCCATTGCTTTGTATAGCGCTTCGTGCAGCGCCATCGATAGGCAGTTAAACTGCTCGGGCCGATTCAGCGTGATAATGCCGACGCCATGACGTTGACTTGTTTCGAGAGCTTGTTTCATAATATTTCTCTATAATATAACTTCATAACTCTATGATAGTTATTTGGTTTGATTTTTCTGTTAGGCAGGTTTTCCGACGTAAGTACGGGCGATAACCATCTTCATAATTTGTGCGGTGCCGTCGCCAATTTGCATACCAAGCACATCACGTAGACGTTGTTCAAAGGGTAGTTCGTCACTGTAGCCACCGTGGCCGTGAGTCAGCAGGCACTGCTGAGTTATGTCGAAGGCCAGTTTAGGTGCCCACCACTTCGCCATTGCGGCTTCTTTCGTGTGGTCCTTGCCCTGAGCTTTTAGCCAAAGAGCTTTCAGGCAAACCAGACGTGCGCCTTCGAGCTGGGTTTCAGCTTCGGCAAGGGGAAAGGTGATACCCTGATTAACAGCGAGCACTTTACCAAAGGTTTTGCGATGCTGAATATATTCCCAGGTTTCGTCCAGGCAGTTTCGAGCCACTGCAAGACATTGCAAGCCGATAAGGGCACGACTGAAATCAAAACCCTGCATGACTTGTACAAAGCCTTTGCCAGGATCGCCAATGCAATATTTTTCCTCAATGCGTACATCATCAAAGAACAGGGACCCCCGGCCCACTGATTTTTCACCGAGATCGTCAAAGCGGGTGCGGGTAAGACCGGGGGTAGTGAGATCAACCAGAAAGGCGGAGACGCCGTGGGCCTTTTCTTCCACAGTGCCGGTACGCGCAAAAACGAGACATAGGTCGGCTTGCTGGGCCATTGAAATAGACGTTTTTTCACCGTTAAGCAGATAAAAGGTACCGCTTTCGTCGGTATGACGTGTTGCTTTCAGGGAAGCCCCCGCAGCATCTGAGCCACCGCGGGGTTCTGTTAAGCCGATACAGACAATAGCATCACCACTGCAGATGCGCGGCATAATTTCTTCTATCACGTCTGCTTGGGCGTGGCTAAGAATGCAATTGCCGACGAGTGAGGCGTTGATTGGCACATAGGCAATATTCATATCGCCCTCGGCAATGGCCTCGGTAATCAAACCGGATGAGAGGGCGTCAAGTCCACTTCCACCGTATTCCTCAGGTGCTTCTGGGGCGATGAAACCGAGCAGGCCCATTTCACTAATCAAGTCTCGATTAAAGGCGTGGGCTTTATCTCCGGCTTTATAGTTGGGAGCGAGTTTATCAGCGGCGAAGCGCTGCGCGCTATCGACAAGTGATTGTTGAAAATCAGTGAGTTCGAAATGCATAGTGAGGTCCCTTATTGATTGAATACTCCTGAGGTGACTGTAGATGTTTTACTTCATTCTTATCGTGAAAGATGACCTACGTCAAAACTACTACTGCAGAGAAGTGTCAAGGTCTTCCCATATAAGGTATATTGCAGTGTAATAAGAATAACACGATGATCAAATTTCATACGGAAGTCATATATGGCAGACACTGACGAATTAAGCTCAGATATTCCTCTTAAGCTGTTTTTTCGCTTATACCAAGCGATGAACCTTTCACTGCGTAGGGCTGCGGAGGTGCTTAGTGAGTTTGATATGAGTGCCCAGCAATGGTCTATCCTCGATTCGCTAACACGCCCGGGTTATGAAAATGGCATGACAGTGAATGGTCTGGTGGAGTATTTGATGGTGAGCCGCCAAAGTCTTAACGGTGTGCTGCGTCGTATGGAGGAATCAGGCTATATCGAGCGTGTGGTTAATCCAGACGATTTGCGCTCGCGACAAATTCGTCTTACAACTTATGGCCGTGATGTCTGTAAAAAGGTTGAGCCCAAGGTGAAAAAGTTTTACCGCGATAGCGTGCGACATATGACGGAAGAGGAGAGAGTCAATAGTCTCAACCTGCTCAATCAAATCCTGGGAAATATGCGTAAAAAATAACTTTTTTTACACGGCCAATTTCCCGCGACCTTCGCGCGTGTTATTTATCGGTTCTCATCAGTGAATTTATCTGCCAGCGATAATCAGTGGATGGCTCGCGCCATGGTTCTGGCCCAGCGTGCTGAGTCTTCGGACGAAGTTCCCGTTGGTGCTGTGCTGGTGGTTGATGAGGCGATAGTTGGTGAGGGCTGGAACCGCTCCATAGGCGCTTGTGACCCTACCGCGCATGCCGAGATACAGGCTCTTCGATCTGCAGCTCGTGCATGCAATAACTATCGTCTTCCCGGGTCAACGCTTTATGTCACCCTTGAGCCTTGCGCCATGTGTCTCGGTGCGATGATCCACGCGCGGGTTGGGCGCCTCGTGTTTGCGGCCTATGAGCCACGAGCGGGCGCAGTGGTTAGCCACCTGCAACTTCTAGAAAAGTCGCATTTTAATCACCATGTTGAGTGGCTTGGCGGAGTGATGGAAGCAGAAAGCAGTGCTTTGTTGAAAGCTTTCTTTCGGCGCCGTCGAAGAAAATCTTGAAAAGCAATCCCATCGTCGATTCTTCAGAATTGCTTGAAGGGGCTAATTGTCTGGCACGTTTTACCGGAACAGGCTTTAGAGTGATAAGGGGGGGGTAGTAGGAGCGAGGCTTGAACTTGAGGCGCTGGGCACTGCATCGGTCGCTGCTTCTTGTAGTGCCTGGGCGATACGTTTCTTTTCGATATAATGCCAGCGCAAGATGGAATGAAAGTGGCGAATGTTTTGTACGTATTTCACGGGTTCCCGACCTCGAGCAAAACCGTAACGCAGAGTGCTGTAGTATTTTTTCTGTTGTAACAGTGGTAAGTATTTGCGGATATCTTGCCAGCGATCAGGATTGCCACCGTGCCTTTCAGTCAGTACCCTGGCGTCCTCTAAGTGACCGTAACCGATGTTATAAGCGGCCAGGGCTAACCAGGTGCGGTCCGGCTCAACAATATCTTTAGGTATGCGCTTCTTCACTTGTAACAAGTATTCAGTGCCTCCGCGCAAGCTTTGTTCTGCGTCAAGGCGGTTGTTGACTCCCATTTCCTTTGCCGTGTTAAGGGTCAGCATCATCAGACCGCGTACCCCGGTGGGTGATTTGGCCCGAGGGTTCCAGTGAGATTCCTGGTAGGCGATGGCGGCGAGTAGTTGCCAGTCTAACTGGTATTGCTCGGCAGTGGTTTTAAACAAAGTCTCATAGTTACTTAGCCGGCTTTCGATGCGATGGCGAAAGAGTTGTGAACCGCCGACACTGAAGTTGTCAGTGTGGCCGAAAAATCTGTCCTGTAAACGCTGTAAATCGCCACTCGCAGCATAGCTGGTCAAAAAACGATTGGCGGCCTTTAATAAGCTGTCATCACCGTGGATGGGGAAAGCCCAGGCTATAGGCACGTTTTGAGACAGGTCAAATGCTCGACGGGCACGGGGATAGAGCCCTCGATTAACGCTAAAAGCGGAGGAGTCGACCACAGCATAGTCAGCCTCACCGTCGTGAATCATTTGCATTAGTTCAAGCATGTCGCTGGTGGCAATGACTTCCCATTGTAAGTTGGGGAACTCATTTTCCCGCAGGGTTTTGAGGCGTTCAATATGGGAGCTGTCCGGTAATACAATTAGGCGCCCCCCCATAACATCGCGTAAGTTTTTGGGACGACGCTCGCCCAGCCTGTAGATTAGCGTTTCATTTACAGTGGCGTAGGGCTCGGTGAAGCGCAGGAATTGTTCGCGTTGTTGGGTTGCGCTCAGGCTGGCCGTTGCAAAGTGTCCTTTAGGCCCGCCTACTGCGTTGAGTATTGCCGCCAGATCATCCATCACTGTGAGGTCGAGCTGGACATTGAGCTGTCTTGCAAATTGCTGAGCCAGCAGGTATTCGAAACCGTTATCGCCCTTGATGTCGTGAAAATAAACAGTCGGGCCAATCATAGAGATGACGCGTAATACGCCTTTATCGAGCACAGATTCTAATATCGATGTGGTGCGACTGGCGCTCAAGGTTAAGCAAAGGCCGCCGATCACCAGAATCAAAGCAAGACGATGGAGGCGGCGTTTCATGCGGATTAATACAAAATTCATTGCAACCTTGGTCTTTGACCTTAAAAAGACAAACTGGTGTGTTGATGGGATTCTAGCACCTTGACGCTGGGCTGAGCCTGTCTGCGCCTGTGAGAGTGATCAAGTCCACGTTCTTCAAGTAATGACACTTGTTTGTTTGGCGTAAGTAGTATTGCTCGCAACCAATAAAGGGTCACGATTTACGGCTATTAAGTCGGGAAGGACCGTTCAGCGCAAGGTCGACGCAGTGACCATCAGGTCAATAATAGTCATTGTATGTTGTAGGGCGGGCACTTACTCTCCTACCGATATAATTACAGTATGGGAAGGTTGTATGGATTTCAATATTTCTGACGAACAAGCCATGATTCACGAGTACGGTAAGAGTCTAAGTAAGACTTTTGACCGCGCCTACTGGATGGAAAATGCGGCCATTCACCGCTTTCCTGAGGAGATGTATCAGCAAGTTGCCGCGGATGGCTTCCTGGGCACCATGGTACCAGAAGCCTTTGGCGGTGCCGGTCTGGGTATGCTCGACATGCTTCTGTTTCAGGAGGGTATTGCTAACGAAGGTATACCGCTTTTAAGTCTGGTGGTCGGTGCCTGCATGACTATGTCCGTTCTTGCAGAACACGGTAGTGATCAACAGCGCAGTAACTATCTACCTGCAGCCTGTAAGGGTGATATTCGTTTTTGTTTTGCCATCACCGAAGCTGACGCCGGTACGAATACGATTAACATTGGTACCCTGGCAAAGTCGACTGGGCAGGGTGGGTTTAAGCTAAGCGGCAATAAAACCTTTATTACCGATGCAGCGGAGTCCGACTATGCACTGGTCGTCGCGCGCACGACACCTGTCAGTGAGGTCAAACGCAAAACGGATGGCTTTACTTTATTTATTGTGCCCACCAAAGCTAAGGGCGTCGAGATGCAGCCCATCCCCGTGAGCATTGCCCTGCCTGAATTACAATACCAAGTGTTTTTTGATGAGGTAGAATTGGGTCCGGAGAATGTTCTCGGCGAGATTGGCAAGGGTTTCAATATCCTTTTCGACTCTCTTAACCCTGAACGAATACTCGGAGGTGCTATATGCACCGGTATCGGACGCTTTGCCATGGACAAAGCCGTTGCCTATGCCAATGAACGGGTGGTGTTTGATGGTCCTATCGGTGCTTACCAGGCCTTGCAGCATCCCCTGGCAAAAGCCAAGACTGAAGTTGAAATGGCATCGCTAATGGCGCGCAAGGCTGCCTGGTTATTTGACCAGGGCAAACCCTGTGGCGCAGAGGCCAATATGGCCAAGCTGGCAGCCTCTGAGGCGGGTATTAAAGCGGTGGATGCTTCCTTGCAATGTTTTGGTGGTAATGGTTTTACCAAAGAATACGGTATTTTTGATCTTTACCCACTGGTGCGTTTAACGAAAACCGCACCCATTAATAATGAAATGATTCATAATTATATCGCCGAGCACGTGATGGGCTTGCCGCGTTCGTATTAGATGTCGCGAATAACACCAACAAATGGCGCACCGAACGGAGTGTAGATAATGGACTTTTCCCTGACCCAAGAGCAGCAAATGATCTATGGCTATGGCGCAAACTTAGCCAAAACTTTTGATCGTAAACACTGGCTTGAATACGCTGATAAGGCGCGTTTCCCCACTGACATGTATCAACAGGTTGCCGAGGATGGCTTCGTCGGCATCATGGTGCCCGAAGCTTACGGTGGCTCTGGCCTGGGCATGATGGAAATGGGGCTGTTAAATGAAGGGCTCGCAGAGCAGGGCATCCCGCTGCTCAGCTTGGTGATTGGTGCGACTATGGGCTTAAGCTTGATATCTAGCTTTGGTACAGAAGAGCAAAAACAGCAGTATTTACCGGAGGCCTGTAGCGGCAAAACCCGCTTTTGCTTTGCTATCACCGAACCGAACGCTGGCACAAACACCATCAAAACTAACACGATCGCCAAAGCAACGAATGACGGTCGCTTTAAAATTAATGGCGCAAAGTACTTTATTACCGATGCGGCCGAGTCCGACTACATGTTGGTGGTCACGCGCACGACACCTCACACTGAGGTTGAACGCAGCACTGACGGCTTCACGCTGTTTATTGTGCCAACCAAGGCGAAGGGTGTCGAAATGCATCCGATCCCGGTGAGTATCAAAATTCCAGAAGTTCAGTATCAAGTATTTTTTGATGACGTCGATCTGGGTCCGGAGCATGTATTGGGTGAAGTCGGTAAAGGCTTTAGAGTATTATTCGACGCATTAAACCCTGAGCGGATATTGGTCGGCTTTATCTGTGCTGGTCTGGGTCGGTATGCCATGGGTCGGGCAGTTGAGTATGCCAATGAACGCGTGGTATTTAATGGCCCCATTGGTGCTTACCAGGCTTTGCAACATCCCTTGGCAAAAGCTAAAACCGAAATTGAACTGGCCAGTTTAATGGCAAAAAAGGCGGCCTGGTTATTTGACAAAGGTGAAGCCTGTGGTGGTGAATCCAATATGGCCAAGTTTGCCGCTGCCGAAGCAGCCTGCCATGCTATCGATGCCTCACTGCAGTGTTTTGGCGGTAATGGTTTCACGGCGGAGTACGGTATTTTTGACCTTTATCCGCTGGCGCGCTTACTTAAAACAATCCCCTTGAATAATGAAATGGTACTCAATTATGTTGCCGAGTATGTACTCGGCTTGCCCCGTAGTTATTGATCGTAAAAAACACACTGGAGAGTTGATCAATGGATTTTAATTTATCCGACGAACATAAAATGATTTACGAGTACGGTAATAGCCTCGCTAAAACCTATGATCGTAAATATTGGATGGAATGTGCAGAGCGACGCGCTTTCCCAAAAGAACTTTATCAGCAATCTGCCGCCGACGGCTTTGTTGGCACTATGGCTCCCGAGGCCTATGGCGGTGCCGGCCTGGGTATGCTCGAAATGGAGCTGTTTACTGAGGGCCTGGCGAATAATGGCATCCCTCTTTTAACCTATGTCATTGGTTCCGTTATGTCTCTCGGCCCCATCGGTGATCACGGCACCGAAGAGCAGAAACAGCGCTATCTGCCTGATGCCTGCGCCGGTAAAACACGCTTTTGTTTTGCCATCACCGAGGCTGATGCAGGTACCAATACCATGCAAGCAAAAACCTTCGCGACTAAAACCGCCGATGGTCGCTTTAAACTCAATGGTAATAAAACATTTATTACCGATTGGGGTGAATCTGACTACGCGCTTGTGGTGACGCGTACCACCAGCCTGGCCGATGCGAACAAAAAAACAGAAGGTTTTACCTTGTTTATTGTCGACACCAAAGCCAAGGGTATAGAGGCTCAGCCGATTCCGGTCAGTGTAGCGTTGCCTGAAATGCAGTATCAGGTCTTTTTTGATGATGTGGATCTTGGCCCGGAAGATGTATTAGGTGAAGTGGATAAAGGTTTCGAAATTTTGTTTGAATGCCTCAACCCCGAGCGCATCATGGTGGGTGCTATTGGTGCAGGACTCGGTCGTTTCGCTATGGACAAAGCTGTAGAATATGCCAATGAGCGCGTCGTGTTTAACGGCCCCATTGGGGCCTACCAAGCTCTGCAACACCCGCTAGCTAAGGCTAAAACGGAAATTGAGATGGCTTCGTTAATGACGCGCAAAGCGGCCTGGCTATTCGATAAAAATGAGCACTGCGGGGCCGAAGCCAACATGGCTAAGTGTGCTGCGGCGGAGGCTTCGATCCATGCTGTTGATGCTTCCCTGCAGTGTTTCGGTGGTAATGGCTTTACCAAGGAATACGGTATTTTTGATATTTACCCGATGGTTCGCCTATTTAAAACCGCGCCGCTGAATAACGAAATGGTACTCAACTATATTGGTGAGCACGTGATGGGATTGCCGCGTTCTTATTAAAAAATTATAGAGATTTTTTATTTATTTTCCTATTTGTAATATGCGACTAACCAAGAGATAACATTTTATGGATTTTTCCCTGAGTGATGAACAAAATATGATCTATGACTATGGCCAAAGTTTGGTCAAGTCTTACGATCGAAAGTACTGGATGGAATGCGCCGATGCTGGACGTTTCCCAGAAGAGATGTATAAGCAAGTTGCCGCTGACGGATTCGTCGGCACTATGGTGCCTGAAGCTTATGGTGGGTCTGGGTTAGGCTTGCTCGAAATGGATTTGTTCCTGGAGGGTTTATCGAACCAGGGCATACCTTTGTTAAGCCTGGTAATTGGAGCCACCATGTCGATGGCACCCATTGGCGATCACGGTACTGAAGAGCAAAAACAGAAGTACCTCCCTGATGCATGCTCTGGCAAAACCCGTTTTTGCTTTGCTATTACCGAATCCGGTGCCGGTACCAATACCATCCAGGCATCGACTATTGCCAAGCAAACCCCCGACGGTCGCTTTAAACTCAATGGTAATAAAACCTTTATTACTGACTTTGTTGAATCCGATTACGCACTGGTTGTCGCGCGTACTACGCCTCACACTGAAGTTGAGCGCAAAACTGACGGGTTTACTCTGTTCATCGTCGACACTAAGGCTAAGGGTATTGCCGCTAATAAAATACCGGTAAGCATTCCCATCCCTGAAATACAGTACGAAGTCTTTTTTGACGATGTCGATCTGGGGCCGGAACATGTACTCGGAGAGGTCGGCAAGGGCTTTAATATTTTGTTTGAATCTCTTAATCCCGAGCGCGTGCTCGTCGGCGCTATTTGTACAGGTATTGGCCGTTACGCGATGGAGAGAGCCGTAGAATATGCTAACGACCGGGTGGTCTTTAATGGCCCCATTGGTGCCTACCAGGCTCTGCAACATCCACTGGCCAAAGCTAAGACAGAAATTGAGCTGGCCTCGCTAATGACCCGTAAAGCGGCCTGGTTGTTTGACCGGGGGGAAGCTTGTGGCGGTGAATCTAATATGGCGAAATACGCCGCCGCTGAAGCCACCTTACATGCTGTCGATGCATCATTGCAGTGTTTTGGAGGCAATGGCTTCACCAAAGAGTACGGTATTTTCGATATCTATCCTATGGTGCGCTTATTTAAAACGGCCCCATTAAACAGTGAAATGATACTGAATTATATCGGTGAATATGTGCTCGGTTTACCGCGCTCCTATTAATAAATTTTTAAATATCGCCGACAGTGACTGCGGCACCCAATTGGAGCAAAGGCTCCTGATTCGTTTTATAGAGTGGAGTGAATGATGGATTTTAATCTCAGCGAAGAACAACAAATGATTTACGAGTACGGTGTGAATCTTGCCAAAGATTTCGACCGTAAATACTGGACCGATTGTGCTGAGCGCCGCGAATTTCCTACGGCCATGTACCAAAAAGTAGCTGATGATGGCTTTGTCGGCATTATGGTGCCCGAATCCTATGGTGGTGCAGGTCTGGGTATGACCGAAATGGTGCTTTTTCAGGAGGGTTTATCGAACCAGGGTATCCCACTGTTAAGTCTTGTTGTCGGTGCAACAATGTCTCTCTCTCCCATTGGTGACCACGGTACTGAAGAGCAAAAGCAAAAATATTTAGCGGCAGGTTGTCGTGGTGATATTCGCTTTTGCTTTGCCATTACCGAGCCAACGGCCGGCACCAACACGATGAAAACCAACACCATGATCAGGGAAGCGGGTGATGGTCGTTATAAATTAAACGGTGCCAAAACGTTTATCACCGATGCCGCTGGTTCAGACTATATGCTGGTCGTCAGTCGCAATAAGGCCTTTGACGAGGTTGATCGAAAGACTGACGGTTTCACGATTCTGATTGTCGACAGAAATGCCCCAGGCGTTTCTGTTCAACCCATTGATGTCAGCATTCCCATCCCCGAGTGGCAATACCAGGTATTTTTTGACGATGTGGATATTGGCCCAGAAGACGTCCTTGGCGAAGTAGGTAAGGGCTTTGATATTCTCTTTGAGTCACTCAACCCTGAGCGCATTATTCTTGCTGCCGTGGCCAATGGACTGGGCCGCTATGCGATGGATCGAGCGGTAGAATACGCCAATGACCGTGTGGTGTTTAACGGTCCGATCGGGGCCTACCAGGCTCTGCAACACCCGCTCGCCAAAGCGAAAACAGAAATTGAAATGTCATCACTGATGACTCTCAAAGCAGCCAGTCTGTTTGATAAGGGAGAGCCTTGTGGTGCTGAGGCGAATATGTCGAAATACTCCGCCGCAGAAGCGGCAATGCATGCCATTGATGCCTCCCTACAATGCTTTGGCGGCAACGGCTTCACCAAAGAGTACGGTATTTTTGACCTCTACCCGGTCGCACGCCTACTGAAAACAGCCCCTTTAAATAGCGAAATGGTACTTAACTATATTGCGCAACATGTGATGGGTTTACCTAAGTCCTATTGATTGTTTGGGTTTGAAAAAAAGCCCAGGTAGGTTTCTGCCTGGGCTTTTTACATGTTTATGCACACCTCACAAGAATTGAGCGATTAACAGCCGGAGCCGAACAAACCTGGCTACTGTTCAGAACTTCCAAACTCTCTATTTCTTCGTTGTCTTTGGTTTTAGTCGATCCTTGTACCGTTCTGCCCTTTGATTGTAATCAAGAGTCACACGAATCACTGAGCACGCAATGGTAAAATTGCGTCAATCAGTCGTGGTGCCCGACCGCTTTCAGAGGACTTAACATGTTGTGGTGGGCGAGTCATACTCAAAGGGTGATGTTGTCCAGGTTGGGTGACAAGGACAATCTATACACAGGAGATGTACGCTCTGATTCAAGATAACTAGAACGGCCCGTTATCTCTGAGTCATGACATCCCAGGGGTGCTTACTTCTCTTTTCTTCAGGTTGAGCAGAGCCGGGCGCAGGGGTAAAAGGTAGGGTTAATGCCGTCTTTATATTACTTTTCATAATCATTGCGTCATGGTCTTTATCGTGATGATGATTCACATCAAGCACACGACAAACACCGGCTCAGGATCATTTAACAGATAATTGATCGAACCAGTGGTTAGAAATAAAGAAATCGTTAGGGTTTGCAGGTCTTTGGATTTGTTCTTAGCTGTGCCTTTTTCGGGGGTGCTGCTCGGTGCGCAAAGCCGAGCAGACTCGTACTGGATGGGGCAGCTCTATCTTGAGCTGCCCCGGTAGAACCACGAACTAATCTTCGATGTCGTGGACCTGCGCTTACTGCCTGGCTACAGCAGCTATTGATTGGGGCTCTGGGCAGGGCCAGCAATTAATGCTAAACAGCATGCTGGATATACGAGAGCGATAGCTCATATATGCTTTGTAATACCCGTTAGAGCATTCCCCGTATCCCAATACTGAAGCCTCGTCCAGGTAGTGGCGCCAAGTCCTTTAGAAAGGAAGAGTGCACCCGTGCCTTTTCGTCGCCTAAGTTACGACCTTTGAGATAGATAGTCAGGTTTTTACTGCTACGGACGAAGGTGTAAGCCAGCTCCGCATCGATGAGAGTATAGGCATCGGTTGTGGTTTCGAATTGAGCTGTCTTGTCTTGCTCAAAATAGTGGGAAATATCCACTTCAGCTTCCCAGCCATTGCTTTCATAGCGCAATTGGCTGCCCAGGCGTACGGGAGGAATGCGGGGAAGATTTCCGCCGTCATCCAGTTTGCCGCGGATGCTGTCGCCCCAAAAGCTCAGCGTGATAGGGGCGGACACTTGCCAGGCCAATTGGGCCTCTATTCCGTACAACGTCGCATCTGCTTGTTCAAACAGATAGACCGGTAGGTCACTGCCATGGTCATGATCATGATCTTCTTCCACTTCTTCGTGTTCAAAGTCTTCACTACTCAGACCCGTATTGCGCTCGTAATAGAAATTATCCACCTCATTGTAGAACAGGTTCACCACCCACCCGATATCGCCTGAATGTTTACGTAAGCTCAGGTCAATATTATTAGAAACTTCTTCGTCAACATCGTTACCGTCATGAAAATGCGGGCTTTCGCCATCATGTAGCCAGAACAGAGCGCCGACTTCAAAGCTGCTGGTGCCGATGTGAGGGCCGTAGGAAAACAACTCCGAGGCACTGGGTGCTCGTTGAGCGTGAGTCACTGAGAGGGCGGCGTTGTAGTCTGCCGCAAAATCCCAAACTACACCTACGGAGAGGCTGTAGGGTGTGAAATCTATTTCGTCGAAGTGCAGTAGGTCGTCTTCATCGTGGCCAAAGACGATGGGGTCAGCGTCGAGAGTGACTTTTTCGACCCGCGCTCCGAGTTGCCATAGAAAATCACCGAAGTGCTTTTCTTGCATCAGGGCAATGGCGTAGCTGTCGGTGCTGCTTGGTGGGGTGAAGGCCTCTTCGCCAACAGCTTCAAAATCTGAAAGCTTGGCTTCGAAAGACAGTGCACCACGCCAGCCGGCGATTTCCTGAAGCATAAGATCGACGCGGGCTTGTAGAGTTTCATTACTGAACACAGTGCCAACCTCGCCATTTTCGAGTTCGGCGTGTTCGTAATCAGTATAACCAATGCGCGTGTTAACACCGCTCAGCCATGGTGTATCCAGCGAGAGCTCACTAATCAGTTGCCAGCGGTCCTGTTTTAGATCGGAGAATACATTGGCATCCTCTTCTTCATACTCATCGTGCTCGTCTTCATGTTCTTCTTCTTCATGGCCATGGCTGTGACCGGGAATACCGTTGGTCCGTTCCAGTCGTCCATAGGCCAGGCCGATATAGCCATTGTCCAGTAGTAGGCTACCACCGATATTGAACCCTTTACTTTCTGAGGCGCTGTTTTCCAGCACGCCGTTTCGATGTTCGTCGTGGCCTTCTTCCTCATGCTCTTCCTCTGTTTCTTGTACGGCGAGACCGGGGACCTCGTAGTCGCTGCCATCCCGCCAGAAACCGTCAAGATGAAAAGCGAATTGTTCGTTGCCGCCGGTATAAGCCAGAGAGGTCTCATCTTCATCAGATACGGTGTTGTGCCCCATTGAGAACACGCCCTTGGCCTCGCTAGAGGAGGGTACCCGATCATCGACAATGTTGACTACACCGCCAATGGCACCGGAGCCATAGAACAAGGTAGCCGGACCGCGCAGGATTTCGATCTGCTCGGCAGTACTTGCCTCGGTGGCCACCGCGTGATCGGGGCCGACGCGTGATGCGTCACTGACATCAAGACCATTTTGGGTGATTAACACCCGTGGCCCACTTAAACCACGGATAATCGGACTGCTGGCCACTGGTCCAAAATAGCTGGAATGTACGCCCACTTCGTTTTTTAAGGTCTCCCCTAGAGTGGATGCCTGTTTTCTACGCAGTTCATCGCCGGCCACGACAGTGACGGGTTGGGCTGATTCCATAATAGAGGTGTGGAAGGGCGTGGCGGTAACATCAATCTGTTCAATGATTGAGCGTCGTAAGGCAATCTGGAGTGCATCATTGTTGCCTGCTTCCACATGGAGGGTCTGGTGGCTGTAACCGGGTGCATGAATATGGAGTTCGGCAGCGGCATCGGTCTCCAGTGTGAATTGTCCCTGGGCATTAGTGCGGGTATTTAGCTGGCTGCCAATGACTTCAATGGCAGCGTCACTGACGGGGTTGCCAGAGGCATCGGTGACCTGTCCCGACAGCGCTTGAGCTAAGTTTGAAAGGGTCAGTCCTGACAAGGTCAATAGGGCGAGAAAGCTCGCGGATTGTTTCATTATCTACTCCTGGCGGTGTGTGGTACGGGTGGGTGATGCGTTGGCTAATACAAATCGCGAGTGGTCAATAATAAAGTGATAAAGACGTCCTTAGCGATGGTGCTGAACATGGTTTACATCGTAGTTTTTACCGTTGTGCAATATTCGGTGGTGGGATGTATCAGTAGTTGGGCAATGCCGATTGGCTCTCCGCTGATTAGACAGTAGCCGTAGTCTCCGTTATGGATACGCTTTAGAGCGGCGTCAATTTCGTGTAGCTTTTTTATTTCTTGTTCCACAATACGCCGTGCTATCCGAGTTTCTTCTTCATCTTGGGCTCGGCCTGTTTTATCGCTGCGTTCAGTGTGTTCGGCGAAACTTTTTTGCTCATTATGAATCTGGCAAAAAGCCGATTCCTTGAGTGTAAGTAGCTTATTTGAGAAGTGCGACAATTGCTGCGCGTTCATGTACGGCTTTAATGCGATATATTTAGGTAATACCATGATGAGTGGGCCGTCTCTGTCTTGTGTTATGACACGAGCTATCTTAATGAAAGTTATAATGTAACATATCATAAATGGCCTGCTCGATTTGGGCAAGCACCAAAAAAACAAGTAGGGGTTGAACAGTGGTCAAGGGAGACAGCTGAAACAGTATTTTGATCAGAGAGAATACAGCTCAAGGGTAATGGCTTTACGACAGCAGGTTTAGCGTTGACGAGTAAATTTATCGGTAGTGAGAAGGTGTTAGTCGAGACCGTTATGGTGACTTTTTGAGGAAGATATCTTCAGGATCTGCCCTCGTTGAACAGCCGTGGAATCGTTAAGTAAAGCTGGGACTTAAATCATGATCGGTGTTGAGGATGCCTTTGCTTTTTCCGGATCCTCTTTAATTGTCGGCCAATAGTAAGTCTTGCTAACACTATCCTCATCAAGAGATTCCAGTTTTATATCGAAGCCCCAAAGACGATGGATATGTTTCAGTACTTCAGGCGTGGATGCCTCTTCCATAGGGCGGTGATCGTGCACATAATGACGGAGTAATAAACTGCGGTCGCCACTAAGATTGGCATTGACCACCTGAATATTTGGCTCGTTATTACCAATATTATGTGTGCCGGCAAGGGCTTCCCTAATTATTTGGTAACCGCCGTCGTTATGTATTGCGGCGACTTCCAGGTAGTCATTTCTATCACTATCGAGCACAGCAAAAAGCTTTAGATCTCGGATTAATTTTGGTGATAAAAACTGCAGAATGAAGCTCTCATCTTTGTAGTTTTCCATCGCAAAGTGTAACGTTTCTAGCCAGGGGCTACCGGCAATATCAGGAAACCAGCGTTTGTCTTCTTCACTCGGCTTTTCGCACATTCTGCGGATATCCTGCATCATAGCAAAACCGAGGGTATAGGGATTGATACCGCTAAAACCGGGATGATCGTAAGGTGGTTGATAAACTACATTGGTGTGGGACTGAAGAAACTCTAGCATGAAGCCCTCGCTGACACGTCCCTGATGGTACAAGTCATACAGCAAGTGGTAGTGCCAAAAGCAGGCCCAGCCTTCGTTCATTACTTTGGTTTGGCGTTGGGGATATAAGTACTGTGCCATTTTGCGCACGATGCGGATGATTTCCCGCTGCCAGGGCTCCAGTAGGGGCGCATCTTTTTCAAAAAAATAGAGCAGGTTTTCCTGAGGTTCAGATGGATAGGTTAATTGTGCTTCTGGTTCGATAGTGTTGCTATGCTGGGGAATGGTGCGCCACAAATCATTGACTTGCTGTTGAAGAATCGTTTCACGTTGCTGTTGGTTTTCTCTTTCTTCTTGCAACGAAAGAGGGTAGGGACGCTTGTAGCGGTCGACCCCGTAGTTCATCAAGGCATGGCAGGCATCAAGTATAGATTCAACAGCTTCAAGTCCATAGCGCTCCTCACACTTGCTCACATAGCCACGAGAAAAAACTAGATAGTCGACGATGGAGCTGGCGTCAGTCCAGGTCTTAAATAGATAATTACCTTTAAAAAAGGAGTTGTGACCAAAGCAGGCATGAGCGATTACAAGCGCCTGCATCGTTAGCGTGTTTTCTTCTTGCAAGTAAGCGATACAAGGGTTGGAATTAATCACCAATTCATAGGCCAGGCCCATGTGGCCGCGACGATAATTTTGCTCAGTACCAATAAAGTGCTTACCAAAAGACCAGTGGTTGTAATTAATGGGCATGCCAATGGAGGTGTAGGCATCCATCATTTGCTCGGAATTAATTAACTCGATCTGGTTGGGGTATGTGTCCAGTTGGTAACCCTCAGCCAGTTCCCCAATTACTTTTTCATAGGTCTCGAGTAATTCAAATGTCCATTCTGAGCTATCTGAAATAAGCAGGCTTTCGCTCATCGGTCTTGCTTCCTGAATAAGGCGCGCAGAACGGGGTAGATGTCAGCAGCGCTAGTAATATGCTGCATGGCAAAGGTTTCACCATGTTCTGCCGCTATTGAAAGATAGGATTTCCACAATACATTATCTCGATGGGCAATTTCGACATAAGCGAAATACTGTAGTTTCGGTAATAAATGGGTGAGTAATTCCTGGCACTGTGTGCTGTCATCGTGCCAGTTGTCCCCGTCAGAAGCCTGGGCCGCATAAATATTCCATTCATTCGTGGGGTAGCGTTTGTCAATAACCTCCTGAGTTAATTTCAGTGCACTGGAGACCACAGTCCCGCCGGTTTCGCGCGAATAAAAAAAGTCGTGCTCATCCACTTCGCTAGCAACAGTGTGATGACGAATAAAGACGATATCTGTTTTTTCGTAGTGCCGGTCAAGAAACAGGTAGAGCAAAATGAAAAAACGTTTTGCGAGATCCTTGGTGGCCTGATCCATGGACCCGGAGACATCCATAATACAAAACATGACCGCCTTTGAGCAGGGTACGGGTTCGAGTATCTGCTGGTGATAACGTAGATCAATATCGTCGAGAAAGGGCACTCGGTTGATTTTGTCACGCAGCCGGGCGATTTCTTCTTCCAGTTCGTCTGCCTTTACGACGGAAAAAGAGGGTTGTTGACGTAGCTCTTTGAGTTGTGTTTGCAGCGCGCGTAGTGCTTTACGCTTAGCGGCACTCATGGCAATACGTCGAGCGCTGGCAGAGCGCATAGAACGGATAACACTGATGTTGGACGGTGAGCCACTGCTGCTAAAGCCCGCTCGTCGTGGTTTAAAATCTCTATCGACAGCCAACTGTTTGCGTATCAGGTTGGGTAGTTCGAGATCTTCAAACAACAGCTCGAGAAACTCCTGTTGGCTGATTTCGAAGACAAAATCGTCATTGCCCTCGCCAGTGTTGCTAGCTTGTGGATCCCCGCCATCGGCTCCCCCTTTGGGGCGTGGCAATTTGTCACCGCTGGCAAATTCGTGATTGCCAGGGAATACGCGAATTTGTCGTCCGCCAGGCCCGTGTTTAAAGTGAGGCTCAGAGGTATCTTTGTTCGCAATATTAATTGACTCGCCTTTATCGATATCGGTAATGCTGCGTTCGCGCAAACGCTCCTCCAGCGAGCGGCGGATTTGTGCTTTATGGCGTTTTAAAAACCGTTGACGGTTAACGGCGCTTTTGTTTTTACCTTGCTGTCGTCGATCAATCAAAAATCCCATGGTATCTCCTTGCGGACTTATTTCACTGCGATTTTCTGACGCGCAAATACCACTCGGAGAGTAAGCGAACTTGTTTTTCGGTATAGCCGCGTTCGACCATGCGGTGGACAAAGTTTTGATGCTTGTTCTTTTCGTCCTCAGATGACTTGGCGCTGAAGGAAATGACCGGCAGTAAATCTTCGGTGCTGGCAAACATTTTTTTCTCAATCACTGAGCGGAGTTTTTCATAGCTGGTCCATTTAGGGTTGTCGCCTTCGTTACTGGCGCGGGCGCGTAGTACGAAATTGACGATTTCACTACGGAAGTCTTTGGGGTTGCTAATACCAGCGGGCTTTTCGATTTTCTCAAGTTCAGCATTAAGCGTTTCTCGGTCAGAAATCTCGCCCGTTTCAGGATCTCGGTATTCCTGGTCCTGCACCCAAAAATCGGCATAAGTGACATAGCGATCAAAGAGGTTTTGCCCATACTCAGAGTAAGATTCCAAATAGGCGGTTTGAATTTCCTTGCCAATAAATTCGATATAGTTAGGCGCGAGATATTCTTTTATATAATTAAAATAACGATCGCGTGTCTCGGCCGGGAACTGTTCCTGCTCGATTTGGTTTTCGAGTACATAAAGCAGGTGCACAGGGTTCGCGGCAATTTCCGTGTTATCGAAGTTAAATACCTTCGATAACACTTTAAAAGCAAAGCGGGTCGATAGACCCTGCATGCCTTCGTCGACGCCTGCGTTGTCGCGATATTCCTGTATTGATTTGGCTTTCGGGTCGACGTCTTTCAAATTTTCACCGTCGTAAATACGCATCTTGGAGTAAATGCTAGAGTTTTCAGGCTCAGTAATGCGCGATAAAGTGGTGAACTGGGCGAGCATTTTAAGCGTGTCCGGTGAACAGGGGGCACTGGCTAGAGAGCTATTTTCAAGCAGCTTGGCGTAAATTTTGATCTCATCACTGACGCGCATGCAGTAGGGCACTTTGACGATATAGACTCGGTCGATAAAAGCTTCATTGCTGCGATTGTTCTTAAAGGTTTGCCACTCCGCTTCGTTTGAGTGAGCCAGTACCGTCCCCTCGTAAGGTATGTTGCCAATAGCTTCGGTGCCGTTGTAATTACTTTCCTGTGTGGCAGTTAGCAGTGGGTGCAATACTTTAATGGGTGCCTTGAACATTTCGACAAATTCGAGGAGCCCCTGGTTTGAGCGGCACAGCCCCCCGGAATAGCTGTAGGCATCGGGATCGTCTTGCGAAAATTCTTCGAGACGGCGAATGTCGACCTTGCCGACCAAGGCAGAGATGTCCTGATTATTTTCATCCCCAGGCTCGGTTTTACAAATACCAATTTGGTCGGGTCGTGAGGGAAATACGCGCGTGACACGAAACTGTGTAATATCGCCACCGTATTCGTGCAGACGTTTCACCGCCCAGGGTGACATTTTGGCGCGAAGGTAGCGTGTCGGAATGCCATATTCTTGCTTCAGAATCTCGCCGTCTTCCGATTTTTCAAATAAGCCTAATGGCGATTCGAAAACAGGTGAGTCTTTGAGGCAATAAATGGGCTGTTTTTCCATTAAGCTCTTTAGCTTTTCAGCGAGAGATGATTTGCCTCCACCGACCGGGCCGAGTAAATAAAGTATTTGCTTTTGCTCTTCGAGACCCTGTGCAGCATGGCGATAAAAACTGACGATATTTTCGACAGCCTCTTCCATACCATAGAAGTCTTCAAAGGGCTTATAGCGGCTGATGACTTTATTGGAAAATATTCTGCTCAGCCTGGGGTCTTGTGACGTGTCGACCATCTGCGGCTCACCAATGGCCAGTAGCAGGCGTTCGGCAGCGGTGGCGTAAACGCTCGGATCTTCACGACACAGTGTCAGGTAGTCCTGAATACTGTATTCCTCTACCTGAGTCTCTTGATACTTTTCCTGATAGTGACTGAATAGCGACATAAGTTAGCTCCTTTGCTATCAATTTAGACACCTCGCTTGAATAAATCTGCAATAAAAATGCCGCCATAATTTCTCTGACTCTGTTGAGGCTTAAAATTTCGCTAAGCCCTGTTCTTTGAAGAAAAGTGACATCGCTGCAAACTAGGCAAAGTTTGAGCCTTACTCCGTCAAACTGCCTTGTACATGTTTGTATCGTGCTGGTCTTATGCTTGACGCTTTTATGCTGTAAATGATTTAAGAAAATGCTAGTTAGGACAAATAGAGCTATATGGAATGAGACATAGAGCAGAAACGCCTCGTGGATTGGCTTAACCCTTGTCGAGCCAGGAGAGTGAATTGAGCGCTCGTTGGTCGATCGCTCATCTATGGTGCACATATAAGGGCACGGTAAAATTTGAACGTTGAGATGATCTACGGGTGTTTCCAAAGCTGCTGGTTGTGGGGATTTACAGTACAATGCGCGCTGTTTTCATCTTCCAACTGATAGAGATTTTTTGATGCTGACTCTCCGTGGCGCTCCAGCCTTATCCCCTTTTCGCAGTCAGAAATTACTTGCTGTACTTCGTTCGATTCAGCCGGCTGTCAGTAAGCTAAGCGCTGAATATATTCACCTCGCCGATGTGAGCAAAGCGTTGACGGAGGCCGAGCTGACAACCCTTGAGGCCTTGCTTCGCTATGGTCCTGTGAGTGATGGTGGGACGTCTTGCGGGGAAACTCGGGCCTCTCAACATTGTTTGCGTTGCATCGTGCTGCCACGGCCGGGAACCATTTCACCCTGGTCGAGCAAGGCAACTGATATTGCCCATAATACGGGCCTTAGCAATATTAAACGTCTAGAGCGGGGTGTGATTTATCATCTCGAGACTCGAACCCAGCTCGAGTCACAGGAGAAGCAAGCGCTGACAGCAGTTCTTCACGATCGCATGACTGAGACTGTCTTTGACGAGTTAAATGAGGCTGAACAGCTCTTTGTTGACCATAAGGCCAAACCGATGACCCTGGTTGATGTATTGGGTGGTGGGCGCGAAGCACTGGTCGCAGCGAACACCGATTTAGGCCTGGCCCTGGCCGAGGATGAAATTGATTATTTAGTGGCGAATTTTATTAGCCTCGGTCGCAACCCTGTCGATGTCGAACTGATGATGTTTGCCCAGGCCAACTCTGAGCACTGTCGACATAAAATCTTTAATGCCAGCTGGACGCTCGACGGCAAAGAACAGGAAAACTCCCTGTTTGGCATGATTCGAAATACCAATGCGTTGGGCGGCGAGAAGGTGTTGTCGGCTTATTCCGATAACGCTGCTGTGGTCGTCGGTAGTCAAGCGGGCCGGTTTTTCCCCGACCCCGCATCGACAACCTATGGTTACTCACTGGAAGATATTCATCTGCTGATGAAGGTTGAAACTCATAATCACCCGACAGCGATTGCGCCTTTTCCCGGTGCAGGCACAGGTTCTGGCGGTGAGATTCGTGACGAAGGGGCCGTTGGCCGTGGCTCAAAGCCGAAGGCGGGCTTGAGTGGCTTCAGTGTCTCTAACTTGCGTATTCCCAATTTTATTCAGCCCTGGGAAGACGATTACGGCAAGCCGGGACGGATAGTCTCAGGCCTCGATATTATGCTTGAAGGTCCCATTGGCGGTGCTGCCTTTAATAACGAATTTGGTCGCCCCAACCTCTGTGGCTATTTTCGCACCTTCGAGCAAGACGTGGCCGGTGAGCGCAGGGGCTACCACAAGCCCATAATGATCGCCGGTGGTTACGGCAATATTCGTGCAGACCATGTTGATAAGCCACCTTTCGCACCGGGGCATAAACTGGTGGTATTGGGTGGCCCCGCGATGCTGATTGGCCTCGGTGGTGGCGCGGCGTCCTCGATGGCGACCGGTAGTAGCAGCGAGGACCTCGACTTTGCCTCGGTGCAGCGGCAAAACCCCGAAATTGAACGTCGCTGTCAGGAAGTTATCGACCGCTGCTGGCAGTTGGGTGATGACAACCCTCTGGCCTTTATTCACGATGTTGGGGCCGGGGGGCTTTCCAATGCGCTGCCCGAGTTGGTAAAAGATGGCGGTTGTGGTGGCAGTTTTGAACTGCGTGCCGTGCCCAATGCTGAGCCGGGTATGTCGCCACTGGAAATTTGGTGCAATGAAGCCCAGGAGCGGTATGTGCTGGCGATTGCCCCAGAACAACTGGATGTTTTCGTCGCCATTTGCGAGCGTGAGCGCTGCCCCTACGCGGTGGTCGGCGAGTCGACCCAAGAGCAGATGTTGACGGTGAAAGATAGCGAGTTTAATAACTCACCCGTCGATTTGCCCATGTCAGTGCTGTTTGGCAAAGCGCCGAAAATGCATCGCGAAGCCGACAAGCACGCTCTCGCGTTAGCACCTATAGCCCTTGATAATGTAGACCTGAGCGAAGCCGTCGAGCGAGTACTCAGTCATCCCACTGTGGCGAGCAAGAGCTTCCTTATTACCATTGGCGATCGCTCGATTACCGGCATGGTGGTGCGAGATCAAATGGTGGGTCCATGGCAGGTGCCAGTGGCCGATTGCGCTGTTACGACGGTGTCTTACGACAGCTTTGCCGGTGAGGCCATGGCTATGGGTGAGCGCACGCCGCTGGCCTTAATTGACGCCGCCGCATCGGCACGCATGGCGGTGGGCGAGTCGCTGACTAATATTGCCGCCACGCGCATTGGCCAGCTAATCGATATTAAATTATCAGCGAACTGGATGTGCGCTGCAGGTCATCAAGGTGAAGATGAAAAGCTTTATCGTGCGGTTGAAGCCGTGGGCATGGAATTGTGCCCGGCTCTAGGCATCACCATTCCGGTCGGTAAAGATTCGATGTCCATGCGCACGGCCTGGCAGCAAGATGGTCAAGACCGAGCTGTCACCTCGCCACTGTCGCTGATCATTACCGCCTTTTCTCCGGTGCTCGATGTGCGTAAAACGCTGACACCCCAACTTCAGGCGGGCAATGTTGATACCACCCTGCTGTATGTGGATTTGGGTCTGGGTCAATACCGTGTTGGTGGTTCTGTGCTAGCTCAGGTTTACGGACAAACCGGTGATAACTGCCCTGACCTTGATAATCCTCAACTGTTCAAAGGCTTTTTTGAAGCCATGCAGGCCTGTCTGGAAGCTGGTGAACTGCTGGCCTATCACGATCGCTCCGACGGCGGCCTGTTGGCGACATTGCTAGAAATGAGTTTTGCCGGTCACTGCGGTATTTCAGTGCAGTTACCTGATGGCGCGAGCGCTTTAGAAACGCTGTTTGCGGAGGAGTTAGGTGCAGTCTTACAAATTGAAACAGCGCTACTGGGTTCTGTTTTGCAGCGTTTTAAGGCCGCTGGCCTGGGGGCATATTGTCACGCCATTGGTACAACCAATAAGTCGGACCGCATAGAAATCAGCAATGCCAGTAGCCTGCTTGTTTCACAGCCGCGGGTCAGCTTGCAGCAATGTTGGGCGCAAACCAGCTATCGCATGCAAGCGTTGCGCGATAACCCCGTTTGTGCGCAGGAAGAGTTTGAGCAAATTGCTAATACGGATCCTGGTTTAAGTGTAAAACTCAGTTTTGATGTCAACGATGATGTGAGTGCACCATTTGTTAATAGTGGGCTCAAGCCTCGTATTGCTGTACTACGTGAACAGGGCGTTAACGGCCAGGTTGAAATGGCTGCCGCCTTTGACCGGGCTGGTTTTTCAGCTGTCGATGTGCATATGAGCGACATTATTGCCGGTCGTGTCGACCTCGCCGATTTTAAAGGCATGGTTGCCTGCGGTGGTTTTTCCTACGGCGACGTCCTGGGTGCTGGTGAGGGATGGGCAAAAACCATCCTCTATAACTCAGCTGTCAGAGATATGTTTGCAGGTTTTTTCGAACGTGATGATAGCTTTAGTTTGGGTGTTTGCAATGGCTGCCAAATGTTGTCCAACCTCAAGTCATTAATTCCCGGTGCTGGCTTGTGGCCACGCTTTGTTCGCAATACCTCTGAGCAATTTGAAGCACGTGTTGCTCTGGTTAGAGTGGAATCCTCACCCTCCATCTTTTTGCAAGATATGGCTGGTTCACACATGCCGGTGGCCATCGCTCATGGGGAGGGCAGGGCGGAATTTGCTGACGCCCAAGCTTTCGAGGCTTTAAATACTTCGGGCCTTGCCGCGCTACGCTATATTGATAACGAGCTTAATGTCACGCAACGTTATCCCGCTAACCCCAATGGTTCACCCGCAGGGATTGGTGGAGTGACTTCTGAAGATGGACGGGTGACATTAATGATGCCCCACCCCGAGCGCGTGTACCGTGCGGTGACTAATTCCTGGTATCCGGATGACTGGAGTGAAGACGGCGCATGGATGCGCTTGTTTAGAAATGCGAGAGTTTTTGTACAATGAATAAGCGAACAGGCATTTTGGCCAGTGGTTCGCAGGTATCTGAGGGAGTTGCAACGATGTCTGAACATATAATTGATGTTAACGAGCAGAATTTTCAAACCGCTGTGCTCGAAGAGTCGAGTCAGCGGCTGGTGGTTATCGACTTTTGGGCTGACTGGTGTGCACCCTGTAAAGCTTTAATGCCGGTACTGGAAAAACTTGCCCATGAATATGCGGGGCAGTTTGTATTGGCAAAAGTGAATGCGGATGAACAGCAGAACATTTCTGGACAGTTTGGTATTCGCAGCTTGCCGACGGTTATTTTTATGAAAGAGGGCCAGCCGATTGATGCCTTTCAGGGCGCGAAGAGCGAGAAAGAAATTCGTGAAGTACTCGATAAACATTTGCCCAAACCGTGGGACGCTCAACTGGAACAAGCCCAGCAAATGTTGGCTGATAAAGATTATCAGGCGGCTTTGGAAACCCTACGCCGCGCCTATAAAGACTCTGAGCAACGCTATGATATTGCCCTGTCATTAGCGTTCGCCCTGATTGAAATGAACCGTTGTGATGAGGCGCAAACGGTGATGGATACCATTGCTTTTGTCGATAGAGAGGCCCATTACGACCGTCTTCTTGCCAGCCTTGAACTCAAACGGGAAGCGGGTAAATCCCCAGAAATTCAGGCTCTGGAAGAGCAACTCAATAATGACCCCGACAATTTACAGCTTGCTTACCAATTGGCGGTGCAATTCAGTCAAAATAATCAATTCAAGGAAGCGCTCGATCTCTTACTTATGGTGCTTAAGGACGATAAAGAATTTCAGGAAGGTGCTGCCAAAAAGGCCTATCTCGATGTGTTGGCAGCGATGGGCAAGGGTGAGCCACTAGCGATTGAGTACCAGCGTAAATTTTTTAATATGCTGTATTAATGTCCGGTCAATGAATAAATCGGCGCTGAATACTCTTTATAAAATAGGCTTTTACGTGCCCGAAAGTCATCTTGAAGCGGTAAAAGATGCACTGTTTAATGCTGGTGCTGGGCGTATCGGTAATTATGATCGTTGCAGCTGGCAGTGTCTGGGTGAAGGGCAGTTCCGACCCTTAGAGGGCAGCCAGCCAGCGATGGGCAAGCAGGGTACTGTTGAGCATGTGCCTGAATATAAAGTTGAATTGGTGTGTGCTAGTGAAAACATCCAGGCTGCCATTGCGGCTTTAAGAAGCAATCATCCTTATGAAGAACCTGCTTACGATGTATTAAAAATCAGCGTAAATCCCACAGGTTTTTAAGTTCCGTTCAATGGTTAATAATGTAATATTTCTTGATCTACGGCAATTAAATTGTCACTTACAATTGTAAATTTAAGCATCGCCCCCAAATAGGCTGTGAGTCATAAAAGCCCCGATGGAGATGCTCAATGAGACAAGACCGTTTAACCACTCAATTACAAAATGCCCTTGGCGAAGCCCAGTCCCTGGCTGTTGGCCGTGATCACACGGCCATTGAACCCCTTCATTTAGTGCAGGCATTGCTTAATCAGCAGGGCGGGGCTGTGCGCCCAATGCTTGGCCAGGCTGGGTTTGATGTGGCTGGTTTGCAGGCTGAACTCAACAGTAAACTCGATGCCTTGCCGAAAATTCAAAATCCTACAGGGGATGTGAGTATTTCGCAGGATTTATCACGGCTACTAAACCTTGCCGATAAATTAGCGCAGCAGCAGGGCGACCAGTTTATTTCTAGTGAAGTTGTTCTCCTTTCATTGTTTGATAGCAGTGATCAAGCCGGTAAATCTTTAGCGAAATTCGGTGATAAAAAAAGACTTCAAGAGGTGGTGGCTCAAGTACGCGGTGGAGAGTCGGTCAATGACCCGGAGGCCGAGGAAAATCGTCAGGCCCTCGATAAGTACACCATTGATCTCACCGAGCGTGCCGAGCAAGGCAAACTCGATCCTGTTATTGGTCGCGATGATGAAATTCGTCGCACTATTCAAGTTTTGCAACGGCGTACCAAAAATAACCCCGTGTTAATTGGTGAACCCGGTGTCGGTAAAACAGCAATTCTCGAAGGTTTAGCGCAGCGTATTATTAACGGTGAAGTGCCCGAAGGCTTGAAAGACAAGCGGGTTTTATCACTTGATTTAGGCGCTCTGCTGGCTGGTGCCAAATTTCGCGGTGACTTTGAAGAGCGCCTAAAAGCGGTGCTCAATGAGCTTGGTAAACAAGAAGGTCGCATCATTTTGTTTATTGACGAACTGCATACCATGGTCGGTGCCGGTAAGGCCGAGGGCGCGATGGATGCAGGTAATATGCTTAAACCCGCACTGGCTCGAGGTGAGTTGCACTGTGTTGGCGCTACGACTTTAAATGAATACCGCCAGTACATTGAAAAAGATGCGGCTCTGGAAAGACGTTTTCAAAAGGTACTCGTTGACGAGCCCTCTGAGGAAGACACTATCGCCATTTTACGTGGCCTAAAAGAGCGCTACGAAGTTCACCACGGTGTTGATATTACCGATTCGGCCATTATTGCCGCGGCTAGATTGTCGCAGCGTTACATTACCGACCGGCAATTACCCGACAAGGCAATTGATTTGATTGATGAATCAGCCAGCCGTATTCGCATGGAAATTGACTCTAAACCCGAGGTAATGGATAAACTCGAGCGGCGTTTGATACAGCTTAAAATTGAACGCGAGGCGATGAAAAAGGATGAAGATGAGGCCTCCAAGAAGCGCCTTGAAAAAATCCAGGACGATATTGCAGACATTGAACGTGAGTTTGCCGATCTGGAAGAAACCTGGAAAGCAGAAAAATCGGCCGTGCAGGGTTCTGCCCATATTAAAAGCGAGCTCGAACAGGCGCGTTTGGACCTGGAGTCAGCGAGACGTAGTGGTAATCTTGAAGTCATGTCACAACTGCAATATGGCCTTATCCCCCAACTTGAGAGTCAGTTAGCGGCAGCTGATGATGCGAAAACACTAGAAATGACCTTGTTACGCAATAAAGTGACGGAAGAAGAAATTGCTGAGGTTGTTTCGAAGTGGACAGGAGTCCCTGTCTCAAAAATGCTCGAAGGCGAGCGCGATAAGCTTCTACGCATGGAAGATGCGCTGCACGAACGTGTGATTGGCCAGGACGAAGCGGTGGTTGCTGTCGCCAATGCGGTGCGACGTTCGCGAGCCGGTTTATCTGACCCAGGCCGCCCCAACGGTTCTTTTCTGTTTCTTGGCCCCACGGGGGTCGGCAAGACAGAATTGTGTAAGTCTCTGGCGACTTTTCTATTCGATAGTGATGAGGCCATGGTGCGCATTGATATGTCAGAGTTTATGGAAAAACACTCTGTCGCACGTCTGGTCGGTGCACCTCCAGGATATGTGGGCTACGAAGAGGGCGGTTATTTAACTGAGGCGGTCAGACGTCGTCCTTATTCTGTGTTGCTACTCGATGAGGTAGAGAAAGCCCATCCGGATGTCTTTAACATCCTCTTGCAGGTGCTTGATGATGGTCGCTTAACCGATGGTCAGGGCCGCACTGTGGACTTCCGCAACACGGTCATTGTCATGACCTCTAATCTGGGCTCGGATATTATTCAGGAGCTTTCCGGTGAAGAGAACTATGAGTCCATGAAGTCGGCTGTCATGGAGGTTGTCGGTACACACTTTCGCCCCGAATTCATTAACCGGGTTGATGAGGTGGTCGTTTTCCATCCATTGGCAAGAGAACAAATTCGAGGTATCGCAGATATTCAAATTAGCTTACTGCAGGAGCGTCTGGCCGAACGGGAGCTTAGCCTTGAACTCGACGAAGATGTGATGGAAATCATTTGCGATGCTGGTTTTGATCCGGTTTACGGTGCGCGCCCATTAAAACGAGCGATTCAGCAGTTACTGGAAAATCCGTTGGCCCAGGAGGTTTTGGCTGGCCATTATCACCCAGGCCACACCATACACGTGACATCGAGCGAAGCAGGCTTAGTTTTTCAATAGAAGCAGGCTTAGTTTTTCAATAAATGATCTTTGCTTAAATTGGCCCCCGGGTGCGAGTCAGTACAGCGGGGGCTTTATTTGAGTGTTATCTTCTTACTCGTTTTCCAGCTCACACAAACGACTTGTCAAGACACTTATGTTTACTAGCTCTCAGACTGGTGGCCTAAGTATTGGTTGTGCCGGAAGCTTGAATTAGACTCAGGCCGTTCAATTTCTGGAAAGCAATTTGTGACTCTGTTTCGACAGTTATTAAACGCCATGCTGGCGGCCATGCTCCTTCTTTACATCGGTAATATCGCCGTTGGTTTGAGCAATGGTAAAAGTCTGGTGGAACATCAAATGCGCAGTCACGTTGAGGATACGGCCACCTCTATAGCGCTTTCGATGACGCAATCGACGAACAGCCTGGATATCCCTGCTTTTCAGGCAGTGCTCAGTGCAGTGTCTGACAAGGGCTTTTATCGGCGCATCTATTTTCGTGATGTTATTGGTAACTTGATCATCGATAAAGACTTCGCCGGGGCAAAGCACACAGCACCCCGCTGGTTTGCCAGCTTAGTTGCCCTGTCGACCTATGAGGGCTCGGCAGAAGTGTCGTCTGGGTGGACCAAACTTGGCACAGTGGTGGTGGTGAGTGACCCCGGCCACGCCTACAATAATTTATGGCATTTTGCACTGGAGCAATTGGCCTGGTTTACACTGGTGAGTGTTCTTATCAGCTTGCTTTTATGGCTTACTTTACGTCACCTTCTCAGCCCTCTGCGGGCACTTGAGGTGCAAGTGAATAATATTAGCCGCCAAGATTTTGTCGAACAGGCAGTTTTACCCCGTACGCGAGAGTTGGCCAACCTGGCCACTGCGGTGAATCGTATGTCTGTGCAACTAAAAAAACTCTTTAATAGCCAACTTGAACTGATCGCAAATTTACGTGTGCAATCACATACAGATCAATTGACGGGCTTGTCGAATCGTGCCGATTTTGACGCTCGACTTAACAGCTGCGCTGGTGATGACTCTGGCCAACACTCTGGGGTGTTGATGATTTTTGCGGTACAGCAGCTTGAACAGATTAATCAGTTAGCCGGGCGGGTTGAAGGTAATAACGTACTCGTCGCACTTGCTGATTGCTTAAAAGCATCGCTTGGTGATTATGAGCAGGCTGTGGTCGCCCGCCGGCAAGGTCGTGAATTTGCTGTGTTTATCAGCGATATTACTGCCGAAGAGGCTGACCGACTCGGTGAGAATCTATTCAATGCTGTCACCCAACTCAGCTGGGTGGGGCAGCACGATAGCCCCTTGACCATACACATGGGTTTTACCTATAGCGACTGTGTGAGCAATGGCCCTGAACTACTGAGCGAGGCCGATATGGTCCTGCGTTCTTTTACCCGGGCTGGGTCAAGTGAATGGGGACGTTTTGCTGACATCGATGGCGCAGACGCACCGTTGGTGTCTATCTCGGCCATCGATTGGCGAACCTTCACTGAACAGACCATTGCAGAGAAAAAACTACAACTCAATATTCAGGGCACTTTCAGCTCAACGGATAGAGAACTGCGCGCTTACGAAGTTTTCTCCAGCTTTCCCGATGCTAACGATTGTTACAATCTGGCTTCCCGTATCGTGATGCCCGCTTTCGAGCGTGCGGGTCTAGCCACCGAGTTGGATCAATTGGTGCTGACAGAACTCTGTGAGAAATGGCAGGGTAGGGCCTGCCCCTTAAGTGTGAATCTCGCTCTGAGTTCTTTGAGATCTGCCGACTTCCACTGTTGGGTCAATGAATTCCTTACCGAGAATCCTGCGTTTGCAGAATTATTAACCTTCGAATTCTCAGAACACATGCTGCAGCTTGCCGAACATGATATTCGTCTTTTTGAAGCAATATTGTCGAGTCACGGCAGTGGTTTGGCCATAGATGGTTTTGGGCTCGCTACTTCAGGTTTCGCTTATCTGGGTAGTTTGCCGCTACGTTATTTAAAAGTGGATCGCAGCTTCAGTCGCAATATTCATGCGGTACAAGATAATCAGTTTTATATCAAAGCACTGGTACATTTGGCCGAAGCACGTTCCTTGCCCGTTATTGCCGTGGGTGTTGAATCGCAGGCCGATTGGGACACATTAATTGGCCTGGGCATTGCTGGGGGGCAGGGCTATTTGTTTAGTCGCCCGCAATCTATTCACCCGTTGAGCTAAAGCACGATATAATTAGCGACTTCTCTTTCCATTTCCATTGGTGTTTCCTCTTATGACTGTTCGCACGCGCATCGCGCCTTCCCCGACGGGTGACCCCCACGTCGGTACCGCTTATATCGCCCTGTTTAACCTCTGTTTTGCGCGACAACACCAGGGCCAGTTTATTCTACGGATAGAGGACACGGATCAGGTGCGCAGCACTGCAGATTCTGAAAAAATGATTTTCGACTCCCTGCGCTGGCTCGGTCTAAGCTGGGATGAAGGCCCCGATGTAGGTGGCGATTTCGGCCCCTATCGTCAAAGTGAACGGATGGAGATTTACCGCCAATACGTGGACCAGCTCGTTGATGATGGCTACGCCTTTTACTGTTTTGCAACCCCGGCTGAACTCGATGATATGCGTCGTGAGCAAATGGCGCGGGGTGAAACACCCAGATATGATGGCCGCAGTTTGGGCTTGAGTGCTGCTGAGGTTGAAACGCGCCGTGCCGCTGGTGAACCGTATGTCATTCGCATGAAAATACCGGAAGAGGGTAGCTGCATATTCCAGGATATGCTGCGCGGTGAGATCGAAATTCCCTGGTCACAGATCGATATGCAAGTGCTTCTCAAAGCCGATGGCATGCCGACTTATCATCTTGCCAACGTAGTTGATGATCATCTGATGGCAATTACCCATGTGATACGCGGTGAAGAGTGGATCAACTCCGCCCCTAAGCACCAGTTACTGTACCACTATTTCGGCTGGACCATGCCGGAGCTGTGCCATATGCCACTACTACGCAATCCAGATAAAAGTAAACTCAGCAAACGGAAAAACCCCACCAGTATTAACTTTTACAAGGCAATGGGTTACCTACCTGCTGCTGTCATTAACTACCTCGGGCGAATGGGTTGGTCGATGCCCAATGAAGAGGAAAAGTTCTCCTTGGCCGACATGATTGCTAATTTTGACATCAATCACGTTCACCTCGGTGGTCCGGTGTTTGACGTTGAAAAACTCGACTGGCTCAATGGTCGCTGGATACGTGAAGACCTCGACAACAATAGCTTTGCTCAGGGTATGGCTGAGTGGGCAATTAATGAGCAACGCTTGATCGAATTTATTCCGTTGATTAAAGAGCGCGTTGAAAAATTCAGTGACGTAGCCCCATTGGTGGCCTTTCTTCTCTCAGGCTTGCCAGAGCTGAGCGAAGAAAGCTTTGACAACAAAAGCCTTGATAACGCGCAAATGCAAAAAATTCTACAGTACAGTGTCTGGCGACTGGATGAGCTGCAAAACTGGGAGCGGGACAGTCTGTACTCCGCATTGTCTTCATTGGCTACAGCCCTGGATTTAAAGCTCAAAATATTTCTGGCACCCTTGTTTGTTGCCATAGCGGGTAGCCCCTCAGCGCCACCCCTGTTTGATTCCATGGTCGTCCTAGGCCCCGACATGAGTCGTGCTCGCGTGCGTCACGGTCTCGCTGTACTGGGTTCGCCATCCAAAAAGCAGTTAAAGAAGCTTGAAAAAGAATATCGACAAATAAGTGCTAAAATTTAAGAGTTTACCTTGACAGCAAAGCGCCGGCTACATAGAATGCCGATCCTCTTTTGGGGCCTTAGCTCAGCTGGGAGAGCGCAACACTGGCAGTGTTGAGGTCAGCGGTTCGATCCCGCTAGGCTCCACCAAAACGTTGTTATATTAACGACTTGAAAGCTCGCTTAATCGCGGGCTTTTTTTTGTCCGTGGTTTTAAGTTCATATTAAGCCCATTTCATACCAAGATTTCGATGTCTTCCTAAAACCTTGTGACTTCATTGAACAGGCGATTTCGTTACAAGGTTAACGCTGAGCGCACCGCTGGCCTTGACGTAGAGGATAGAAGACAAGGTCATCTATGTGCCGCGTAGTGTTAAAATTTATCTGTCCACCCTAGTAATTTCACCCTCGAGCAGCTTCGCATAAAAGCCCAACCTCGGTAATGAATAATGAACGTTGAAAGCAGACACATACACACCAAATATCACGATGGTGATAAAGAGCGTGATATTTTCATTTTGCTCTGACATGGCGGCTATGACCAATGTTATGAGGCCGGGTACGATGCCAACCTTATCCAAGGCTCCGGCCAGAGCACCTACTCTAGTTTCAATGGCCGCCTGCTGAGCAGAAATCCTATTCTTGGCCAGCTGCAACGATTCAATCGAATGCTTTTGAAAAGCTTTTACTAACGCCGAATCTGCTGAAGTACTTTGACAAATACCATCAATAACCACCTGATTCGAATTCTTGAAAAATTGCATAAACTCTGTGCGATCAGCATATATTTCCATGAGTTGAACAGTCGGCAGCGCGACATACCAAAAGAGCAATAAAAGAAGTAATGAAAATTTGAAATATTCTGACGACAAGCCTGCGAAATAAACCATGGCCGAGAAGCTTAGGAATATCAGAAAAGGAAAGAACATGTATCGCACAAGAATTTTTCGCGATTGAGGATGCTTTAATGAGGGGCACTGAAATAAAGGGACTGCGACGTTTTTCTCGTAAACTGAAATCGCCGCGTAAATATCGGTAAGTTGTGACTTGAGATCTTTACTGTCATCTGATTGCTTTGACACCTACTACCCCCTGAATTTTAACGCTCACATAAAAGGCGAGCGTTTTTCGCGAGTCCAGCCTACGTTTTTTGTGGAAGATTTTTGATGTGTTTGTTATGCATTGCTATAACCTAGCACCTGCTCTACAGAAATACAGGCTGATTTAGATATATAGGCACCCATGTTTTTAAATATGGAATATAGTGATTGGCCATATTGATTTATAAATAGTGGATTATCCGTAGCTATTTCAATTTCGTTTGCCACTGTTAATTCGCAAAAATCATGAAGCTGCTGTGAACCTAACTGGAACGATTGACCAGTAAATCTATTTTTGAATCGTGGCTCAGACACAACGCCAATTTGAGGCCAAAAGTGTTCTCTATCGCAAGCGCAGTATAAGTAAACTATATCTTCTGCCTCATTACCGATTATTTGAGAAATTTTATCTCGCTGCTCTATGGAGACTATTATTTCATTGAATCCCGCAGTGCCATAAGTAGCATGATACAACCCAGCATCTTGCAATATGGCTGAGGCAGACCACTCCTTAAGGAGTTTTTGAGTGCCTCGTAGATGATCAATTAAATTTCCATCTATATGATCAAAATCTCCAGCACCTAATTTTGAAAGCTCCTCAAATTTCTCATTCATTGCTATGTGCCTACGATTGCATGTCTATGTAAGAGGCTGTTTTGGAGTTGATGCTTTTGTGGTATTAAGAACAAAAGAATCGACGTAAAAACAGTCCTTCTGGACATATTTGTTAAGCGTTACTTTAACTTTTCCAATTCTCTTTGCATATCTTGCTGTAACTCTAAGAGTTTTGGTTGAACACTCGTTAGCTGAGCTTCTGCTACTTTAGTTATCCCTGCCATTACCTGAGGAAACTTCTGCAAAAATGCTTTTCCAGCGCCTGTAGAATAAAATTTAAGAATGTCCTTTAGCTCCTCGTTCGAAAAGTTAGATGCATATAACTCAGCATACTTTTCCTTAACTTTTGGATCTTTAAATGTATTAAATATGAGAGCCATAGTGTCATTCAGATACTTTTCCAATATTGGTTGCGCCTCTTCCGGAAGATCTAGCTGGGACAACTGCCGTTCTTGCATGCCTCTAATATTTTCAGCCATAGTCTTTAACTGGGAGTCCATATCCATAACAACCAGCAACTCTCTTGCTAGGTCAATTTGTTTTTTCTCTGCATATGCACTGACAGAAAAAAATAGGAATAATATCAGTAAGTATTTCAAATTTATCTCCATGATTGGTTTTGATGCTTAACGCCCACAACAGCGGACGTGTTTTAAGTTGATTGAGCGAAGCGAAAGCAGCTTAAAGCCGTTCCGCTGATTGTGTTTGTTAGGGCTATTTGAGCACATAAAGACTGCACTTATGAGCAACTTCTTCGATTTCATCCCACCCCTTGCCGGATGGAATAAATATTGGAAATGTGAGGTCGAAATTACCTAAAATAACACAATTCAATTTTTCTGAAGTAAATGCATCAAACCTTTCTTCACGGACATTCTTTGTAACAGACTCTTCGCTCAACACTGATACTGAGCTTGATGCCGAGTTATTAATGTTTTGTTTTAAAACTGATAGACCAAAATCAGCATCTAGTATTTTGAAGAATCGTATAAAATTATTCTCAGACCGTAGGTAATTTTCCCTGTTAGGATCATTCTTTCCTTTGATTGTTACAAAGGACATCCAATGGTTCGAGGCTTCCTCTGCAGAAAGCCAATGCGAATGAATAGATATACAAGCCGATTTCCATCCCTCTGGAACATCCTCTTGTAAAAAATCTTCATACTTCAACTGATGCATAGCTTCGATGAGCCCTAACAGTGAATTATAGAGCCAGTGGCCTTATATCACTTTGGCACTCTCTTCCAGGAAGTGTGGCAAAGTAATTGGCTATATTGTATTTAAAAACAATAGGTTGGCTGTTTTTTGGTATGCGAGAGACTAACATGCTGCGCCATCCTTAGCTGCGTTTATATTTGTTCCTAGCCACTTATGATATTCGAGTATTTCTAAAAATCAAGGACTTAGACATTATTTTACTGTGATATAGAGCCAGTGGCTCCTGATCTCGGGCATGACCCAATTTACAGTCTGCTTAATAATGTATGGGCAAACAGTATTAGCGAGATAGGGTCATGGATGACATTCGACACAAATTACCCGCCACACCCATGCGCTTCATCGATTGTTTACGTGTGCCTATAGGGGAGAATGGGTTGGCCTATCGAACTGAACAGACTTACGTCCATTGGATTAAGCGGTTTATACACTTTCACAATAGGCGCCACCCTAAAGAGATGGATGCCGCTGAGATTGAAGCATTTTTAAGCCCTATTGGTGTCCAGCTCCATTGCTCGGTTAGCACACAGCGCATTGCACTAAATGCCCTCGTTTATCTCTACAAGCGATATATGGGGTTAGATATAGGTGATTTGAGTTATTCTTTAGCGAGTGTGCCAAGGCGCTTACCCGTGGTCTACAGTCGCGATCAAGTTGTCGCGATTTTGGCGCAATTACTCGGTACATACCGCTTACAGGTCGGATTAATGTGCGGCACTGGCCTGCGCAGTGCGGAGTTACTCTCGTTGCGAGTAAAGGAAATCGATTTTGTAATCGTAATATTTTTGTTGGGGCGGCAAGGGTAATAAAGATCGCACGACGATGTTGTCTCAGCGTTTAGTACCAGCCCTTGGACGCCAAATAGAGCACGTCAAGAAAAGCGATGAGTAAGATAAGAAGAAAGCTTATGGTGAAGTTTATCTTCCCGACGCCTTTATATGCTTATATTTAAGCGTTAAAGTTATTATCGTGATGGGTGTTTGTTCGTGTTTTTACATACTTGTTTGTTACTCTCAGAGATTGGCAGTGTTAAGGTCAGCGGTTCGATTCCGCTAGGCTCCACCAAAGCGTTGTTATATTAACGGTTTGAAAGCTCGCTTAATCGCGGGCTTTTTTGTGTCCGTGATTTAAATTCCTTTCATACAAAATGTCGGTGTCTTCGTGAAAACCTTGTGGCGTCATAGAGCAGGCAGTTTTGGTTCCTGGCTAATCAAACCAGGTGGCGCGTTAACAAGCGTTCGGGGGAGGTTCTAGGCCGGAACGCACGTAAGCGACGGGTTAGCTTGACAATTGCTTGCTCATGAAACAGGAGGATGCTGGGCACAAACCTGAAAACTGAGCGGTCGTTTTGATAGATTCAGGCGCGCTGTCTCGTTGGTGATGCATATAGCCAAGTCGCTCAAAGAAGTTACTGGCTGTAGTGGTAAGAAGGAAAAGAGACTCAATGCCCTTTTTTCTCGCCATTTCCTCCGCAAACTGAACTAACAAACGACCGACTCCTAAGCCCCTGATGTTTGAAGTTACAGCTAAAGAACGTATTAGAGCCACCGTACCGTGTATTTCCAGACCAACAACACCGGTTATGTTTCCGTTACTATGACAGCCATAAAAAAAGAGTGAATCAGATGAATCCAAATCTGAAACCAGCAAGTCACAGCGCTTTAAGAGTTCTCGCATCTCGGCGTCTGGTGAAACAGGGACAAATTCCATATTGATACCTATAAAGCCAAGAGCTCGTTGGTCTCTGGTCGAAACGACTTTTCCAGAAAGGTCGCTTGCTATATCGGCTTGATGATAAACCTATTTCTATCCTCGCTATTATTACTGGACACTACGACCAGCTCTAACGCTTAGTTTTGAGGCGTGATCTTAGAGAAGCGTCGAGGTGCGTTCGAGAACAGCCACTGGTGGTGTAATGTTCGCTCAATCTGGTAGCCCCTCGAACCTAGGCACTTGCTCCAACTCCCCATCCCACGCAGCTTTGCTGGATAATAAAATGTGCGCAGTTGGTGGCATAGAAATCTCTGTGTCCAAACAACCTGCAGGAACCACAAGCAACCCCGCAATCTGAGTATTTGGCAATGCTGAGCCACACAGTGTACAAAAGCTTTTACTATGACGAGTGCCTGGAAGCGTAAAGGAAGCCACAGCATCCGCGCCCGACCGTCAGACCAATTTAGCTGACTGTGAGAATAGGCTGGCCGCATGAGCCGAACCTGTATCTTTTTGGCAATGCTGACAATGGCATAGGTAAAAGTTATCGAAATCGCCTTTTATTTCAAAGCTCACGGTGCTACACAAACAGGAACCGAAATGACTCGCCATCAGAGCTTTTTCCATAAGCTGTGGAAGAAGTCCACATAGCTAAGCTGTAGAAAAATAATGTCTTTCACGTAAAATTTCCTCCTCACTATAGATCGGGGTTCTTCTGCATAACAAACATGGTTTTCCCCACACAGGCATGACCCCATAGATTTTTCATTTCACTCGCCTATGTATAAGACCTGAGTTCAGGCCTTGCTAATTGTATTGTTATATTTCTCTGGCACGTATTTGAAATGACCAGTGATTTTGTAACCAAATAACATGTCTTGAAGTTCGGGGCCGCTACCAATGTTATGCACAATCATTGGGTTACCGGTAGCAGGATTGATTTTTTCAGTAACAATGCCTATGTGCGGTAAATTACCTGGCAGTACCCAGGCGACAAGATGACCTGGCTTGTAGTCTTTGGCATCAGTTGAAATAGTAAGCTCTTTACTATGACGTTTAAAGAAAACCTGAAGAATAGGTACACGCCTATGATCTATATTTTTGTCGGGCCGCTTAAGCCCCCATATTCTTTTTGAAGGATACTCACCAAAATTAACTTTTATATTTTCGTGTGTTAATTTCTGGAGATCGATGCCAAGCGTACGATAAGAACGTATCACGACATCTGTGCAGACGCCTATTTCCTTCGGCACGTCACCCCACGGATAGTCGATGCGAATGTAGGCCCCATCGTACCGAATGGCATGCTTCGTTCTTTCGTGCGCCGCGCTTACGATATCTTGATAAAAACTTAATGCGGATACATTTAGCGAAGCGATAGAGGCCAATACGAAAAGTATTTTACGCACGAAATTCTCCGTAATTTGTCTCCACGAGCAGCTTTTGTCAGGAGGCATCTAGCCAACCTTGCTCGACAGCATATTCGAGTTTATCAATAAACCAGTTGTATATTTCTAAACTTTCATTTTCAATAAATTGATGCATTTTTAACACTTGGTTCTTATGTATACCGTTGTCTTTCCATGCACGGCCTTCGCTCGTAATGTTATGAAGAAAAGGCAACAAGCGATCGATGACCTTTAGTAGTTTGGCTTCTTTGCTACCACCGGCTTCTTGCTCTTCCCAAAGCTCGACAATATCTCCAATTGGGTTGCCCGGGTGCGAGGCGATTTGCTTTACGCTCTCACGCTCTTTAACGTGAGCGGTACCTCGTTTACTGCTATAAAGAAATGTGTCTCCAGCGCCTATTTCACCGAGATCATGAAGTAATGCAAGCTTGATGAGTTTCGGGACATCGTATTCGTCCTTCAGCATTTCCGCGAAGGCCCAGCAGGCCATTGCCAGATGCCATGAGTGTTCAGCTGAGTTTTCGACTCTCTCCCCACCATTGATGTAGGTTCGGCGATTAACAGATTTCAATGCGTCCAATTGAATCATGAAATCTGATATTTTTGAGATTCTATCTATCAAGTATTTTCTCCTAACACTTAAATATAGGGTGGGCCGCTTTTGGCGTATCCCGGTGAGCGGTAGCGAATAACTTGATTTTTTTGTTAGCTGTGAATATTTTCATCGCGCTCAAGAACCCAACAACGTGAATTATTTGAAAACCCAATGTGATCATAATATAAGTTGGCTGCTGGAGCCGAAATGAGAATTAGCTTACAACGTGGCCCAAGTTGTGCTTGCGTCAGAATTTGTAGTTGTTTGCCAATGCCCAACTGCTGATATTTCTTAGAAACAGCCAGATCTGACAGATAGCATGCATAGTGGAAATCTGTCATGCAGCGAGAAATACCGACCAGTTTTCTTGAGTCCCACGCAGTAACTGTAAGATTACTATTTGAAAGCATGCCTTCTATGCATTCACGATCCTCAATAGGACGACGTTCACCTAATGTTGAATCAGCTAATAACGAAATAAATTGCTCTGTACTGATTGAGTGGTTGATTTTGTATTCAATGCTCATAAATTCCTTTTTCCACGTCGTCTTTGATCTTGTAGGGTTACATCACCCTGAATAATGTTTAGATAAAGCCCGTTGAATAAAAGGCCATTTTTTCTCTGTGTAGGCTTCTCGGTCTTCTTTATGAAAATTGGCTAGGTCACGCTTTAGCTTTGCATATTGATAAAAAACTGATTTATCCGAGCGAAGTAAATCACGAAATATTATACGTTCTTGCCAGAGCGGACTTTCAAATGGTATTAAATGAAGATGATGAGTTCTAAATGCATCTGAAGGTTTGCAGAACCAATGCATTACTTCAGTTTTATAAGGCGAATATTCGTATCCGTCTTCAATAAGAACTTCAATGGCTGGCTTTGAACTCTCGAGTGATTTAACACCAAACATAATATCAATGACTGGTTTGGCAACCATCCCTAAAACCGCAGTACTGCCCACATGTTCTATGCCTCCATAATTCCAAGAGTCTATGATAGACATCAAGTGTTCTTTTTCCTTCTCGAATTTTTCAGGCTATGAAGAATCATATTCTTCGAGAATGACAGATGCGATTTTCATATGCTTTGGCATTCTCTTCCAAGAGGAGTGGCTAAATAATTAGTTATATTGTATTTAAAACAACAACTTGTCTGCTTTATTTGGTAGGGGAGGCTAGCATGCTGTGCCAGCTTGAGCTGCGTGTATATTTTCTGGGCGATTTCATAGTCAAGCATTTTTAAAAATCAATAACTTAGAGATTATGTTTTTGTGATAGAGGGTCAGTGGCTCCTGATCTGGAGCTTGACCCAATAGACAACCTGTTTAAGGCAGTATGTGCCGACAGTGGTGTCGAAACAGAGTTATGGATGACACCTAATTACACATGACTCGGCACCCCTACGCGTTTTATCACTTTGTTCAGAGTAAAGACTTAACCCGGTAAGTAGAGGCCGCCATTGACGTGTAGGGTTTGGCCCGTGACATAGGAAGATTCTTCTGAGCAAAAGAAGTTCACTACACCGGCGATTTCCTCTGGTTTACCGACGCGCTCTGCCGGTACGCGCGCTTCCATTTTGTCAAATTCGTCCTGAGGCAGTATGCCGCGCAGGCGTTCGTGCCATATGATGCCTGGTGCAATGGCGTTAACGGTGACGCCATGTTTCGCGAGATCCAGTGCCACAGACCGCGTGTAGCCCGTGACGGCGGCTTTGGCAGCGGCATAAGGGGATTGGCCGACGCCAGGGTGGTAGGCATACATCGAGGCAAAGTTGACCACGCGGCCGAAGCCTTTATCGACCATGGCCTTGCTGAAAGCGCGGGTTAAATAAAAGGTGCCATTGGCGTTAACGGCCATTACCCGATCCCAGGTTTTTGAGTCTAGCTCCCAGGGCTTATCATTGCCCTGAATACCAGCGTTGTTAATAAGGTAGGCGATATGTATGTTTTCTTCTGCCAGGTTTTTGGCCAGAGCATCGACTTGTTCTTCCTTGACCACATCAAGGGGATAGCCGGTAAACATAGGTTTTTGCGCGTCATTGAGCTCAGCTTTTATCCAGGGGTCGATGTCAGTGACGCGGCGATCTGTGCCGACAACGGGAATACCCGCTGCAATTAGCCGCTTAACGATGGCCGTCCCCAGGCCACCAATTGCGCCAGTTACCAATGCGTGTCCTCTACTCGTAGTACTATTCATAGTCTTTTCCAGGTTTCTCAATATGTCGATTAAAGTGAATAGATTGCCCTAGATCGGCTCGGGCAATGATAAATTTGCAAAGGGATTTGACCAGTAAACGGGCCAAAATGGCAAGCCTTCATAAGATCTGATGTAAAACCAGACTGCTGGTAAGAGCCATAGAGTCGATGTCGTGTTTGCTGAACAGGTTTAAAATCAGAGCCCCTAAACCGGCACTGACTGGTCCATGGTCTGTGTCATCTATTGCACCAAGCCTTTGACTATCAAGGAACACTGGCAGATATTATGCTTGCTAGCACAGTGGTGCTGGTTAAAATGCCTTGACCCAAAAAGCCAATATCTGAAAAGTAGAGTCGTCGAATCCCGCGAGGTGACATGTCAGAGCAGTCGCTAGAACACTTAAGTTTTACAGTCGCCCAGCATTCTGTGGCCGGTGTTAAACCGCAAAATGAAGATGCGATTGGCATCCGTATTCCCCAGGGGTTAACGTTGACTAACAAGGGAGCGGTGGCAGTGATTGCCGACGGGGTGAGTGCCGCAGAGGCGGGCAAGGAAGCCAGCGAGACTTGCGTTCATAATTTCCTTTCCGACTACTATTCTACTCCCGATAGTTGGGGCGTAAAAAAATCGACAACCCAGGTGCTTACCGCGCTCAATCGCTGGCTTTTCAGTCAGGGGCGTAGTTTTAGCGATGCTCAAAAGGGCTATGTCAGCACATTCAGCAGCGTCATTTTTAAATCGCAAACAGCACATATCTTTCATGTAGGCGATTCTCGTATTTACCGTTTGCGTGATAATGATCTTGAGCAATTGACCCGTGACCACACCACATTTATCAGTGAAGAACAGTCTTACTTAGCGCGAGCAATGGGCCTGGACGTAAAGCTCGATGTCGACTATCGCAGTGTCGACCTGGAACTTGGTGATATCTTTTTGCTGACTACCGATGGTATTCACGACTTTGTTAAAGACAGAGACTTGAGTTCAGTGCTGCGCATATTGGTGGATGAGTCAGCAGAATCGGTGTTCGATGACTGTTGCAGAAAATTGGTAAACATTGCTCTCGATAATAAAAGCCGTGACAACTTAAGCTGCCAGATTCTACGTGTTGATAGTTTCCCCAAACAAAGTATTGATGATATTAGTCACAAATTGTCAAAGCTACCCTTTCCTCCAACTCTTGAGCCTGGAATGGTTCTCGATGGCTATCGTATCGAGCGCGAGTTGCATGCCAGTAGTCGTAGCCAGGTGTATTTGGTCTGTGACATCGACACCAGCCAGCGTTATTGCATGAAAACCCCCTCGGTAAATTTTGACGACGATCTGGCCTATATTGACCGTTTTGTCATGGAAAGCTGGATAGGTCATCGCATTGCCAGCCCCCATGTCGTCAAGGTTATCGATAGCGGTAAATCAAAATCGTGTTTGTATTATCTCACCGAGTATATTGATGGTATTACTCTGGAGAGATGGATAAAAGAGAACCCCAATCCGGCCGTGCAAGATGTGATTTTGTTGGTGCAGCAAATTGTGAAAGGAATACGAGCTTTTCACAATAGAGAAACGCTGCATCAAGATATTAAGCCCGGCAATATTCTTATTGACCGTAATGGACAGGTTAAAATTATTGATTTTGGCTCCTGTTTTATTCAGGGGATTGCTGAAATTGCCACACCTTTAGAGAGTCAAGGCATACTGGGTACAGCTGCTTATTCGGCCCCTGAAGTGGTTCTTAATGCTAAAAGTACTGTGCAATCTGATATTTTCTCACTGGCTGTTATTGTGTATGAAATGCTGACAGGAGAGCCCCCGTTTTCTGGCAAGCTTGAAGAGTGTCGTACATCAAAAGCCTATTTAAAAACAAAATATATCCCTTGCTATGAGATCAACCCCCTAATACCTATCTGGATAGATGGTGCCGTAAAAAAAGGCCTGCGCTTTAGCCCAGAGCGGCGCTACGAAGATGTTTCTGAATTTCTACATGAGCTGCAAAAGCCCAACCCAATCTATAAAAAAGGGGAGGGTGGTGCGCTACTCGAGACTAATCCCTTATTATTTTGGCAGGTTTTATCTGGGCTACTGTTTATTAGTCTTTGCCTTTCTTTACTGTTCTGACAGCGTGTTATTTTCTTGAACCCCAGCCTTCTATGGGGGAATCAATAAGCGAATCAACAGGCCAATAAAATCTCTGAATAACTTAGGATTTTAATAGTTAATAATGTGTTTTCGTTTCGCTTATTAGTAGGGTGGTACTTTGATCATGAACGCGTTAAAGCAATGATACTGGATTGTCAGTGTTGGTTTTTCCTGGTTCATCAAGGTATTCACCTACGCAAAGTATTTTCTCTATGCTTTATACGGTGTCTCTGGCTGTACGCCTTTCACCAAAGTGAGTTTAATCGAGCCTTTCTTGTGCGGCACCAACGAGGTATAGCACTGTCGTAACGGTCCTTTGCTTGATCGCTTGTTTTGCAAAGTGTTGAAGGCATCATCCAGTATTACCGTTCTACCGGATAACCCGCGGCGATCCAGTTGGGCATGCCGGTATGGCTAACACAAATGAGATTGTTAAGCCCAATAAGTGATAAATTCGTCAGGGCTGTTTGAGCCCGTCGTCCAGAGCGGCAGTACATGTACACTTTGCTGTAGGCTTTTAGTTCTTCTGCATGATTACTTTCTGTACCTAGAGGAATGTTGCGACTACCCGGTACATGCCCTTCGGCAAACTCTTCAACACGCCGGTTGTCGACAATGATTTCGTTTTTGCCGAGTTGTTGCCAGGCCTTGTGCAAATCAGTCATTGAAAAGTCATCGTGGACATAACGTCTGGGATTGTAATCGACACCAACGGCAACATTAGCGGGTACCGCTTCGTTAATTTTCTTGGGCATATCAAGATTGAGATTGTCCATAATGCCAATAAAATCGCTGGCACTTCGTCCGCCGCCTAGTCGGGGGTTCCAGCGTTTTTCTTCGCCAATGCTGGAGCTAGTGCGACCCTTGTAGTCGTGGGCAGGGTAGACAATCGTGTTGTCAGGGAGAGAGAACAGCTTATGGATCACATTGTCGTAGAGCTGTTGTGAGTCGCCTTGTTGAAAGTCCGTCCTGCCACAGCCGCGGATTAAAAGGGTGTCACCAGTAAAGACCTTGTCATCCACGTGGTAACTCATGCAACCGCTGGTATGGCCGGGCGTGGCGAGGGCTTTAATGGTGTAGTTGCCGAGTTTGAGCTCATCTCCATCCGTCAGGGCAAGATCAATGGCCTCAATACCCGCATCTTTGCTAAAGACAATTTTTGCTCCAGTTTTCTGACGCAGTAAGCCGGCAGAGGTAACGTGATCAGCGTGGGCATGGGTTTCGCAGACATAAAGTAACTCAATGCCGAGTTCCTCAACATATTGAAGATCGCGCTCAAACTGTTCAAGCACCGGGTCAATCAGTGCGCCTTCATGTGTTGCTGTATCGACGAGCAGATAAGTGTAAGTAAAGCTATCTCGATCGAATAGCTGACGGCATAGCAAAGTAGAAGTGGAAAAGTCCGTTGTCATAGCGGGTCCTCATACCCTTGTTGTATAACCAGCATAGAGAGGATGAGGTGCAATTTAAAGCCCTTAAAAGAATGCCGTTAAAAATGACTGAGCCGGGCTGGCTTTGCTGCTCAGTAAACACCGATATCGAGATAAGAACGGGAAATTTTGTCGATGGCGACAACATAAGACGCTGTACGATAATCACTGACTTTGTCGTTGCTGTCGAATACCGCTTTAATTTGCTGAAATGATAAGCGCATGGTGTCATCAAGGCCTGAGCGAACAAGGTCCAGTTCGTCGGCACCTTGTACTAGTTCTTTTTGTATCCACTCGGGAATCGGTTGCTCGGTCATGCTTTGAATAGCGCTAAGCATATGGCCGCCACGCATTTCGTCGTAACGCCTTTCCATGCGGCCAAAACGAATATGGGCGAGGTTGCGTACCCACTCAAAATAGGAAACCGTAACACCACCGGCGTTGACGTAGGCATCGGGAAGAATGGTGATACCGCGTCGACGGAGTATTTCGTCCGCTTCAAAAGTAATGGGGCCGTTAGCCGCTTCGACGATAAGTGCTGCTTTAATTCGACCAGCGTTGTCAGGTGTTATCTGCCCCTCCATAGCGGCGGGTATCAGAATGTCACAATCCATTTCCAGTAGCTTTTTACCATCGGCGACAAAGTGAGCATCGGGGTAGCCGATAATGGTCTTGTGCTCGACGATGTAGTCGTTAATAGCCTGGATATCGAGGCCAGCCTCTTTAAATAGAGCCCCATCTTTTTCAATGATAGAGGTAATGAGGCAGCCATCTTCTTCTTGCAGCAGTTTAGCCGCGTGATAACCGACATTTCCAAGACCTTGTATCACTACCCGTTTGCCACTGAGAGCCCCCGTAAAGCCGGCCTTGACAACACAGTCCAGGTGGCGAAAAAATTCACGCATGACGTAGACCACGCCGCGTCCTGTGGCCTCGGCACGGCCTCGAATACCCCCGTGGGCGACAGGTTTTCCGGTAACACAACCGGTGTAGTTAACATCTTCAGGGTGGAGGTGTTTGTAGGTATCGGCAATCCAGGCCATCTCACGTTCACCAGTTCCCATATCTGGGGCGGGCACGTTGGTGGCCGGGCTGAGAAAACCTTTACGTATGAGCTCACGGGCAAAGCGCCGAGTAATTTTTTGCATATCATCACGGTTGTATCTGCCAGGGTCAATCAATAACCCACCTTTTGACCCACCGAAGGGTACGTCGACAATGGCGCATTTGTAGGTCATTAGTGCCGCCAGTGCTTCCACTTCATCTTTATCGACAATAGTGGCGTAGCGAATGCCACCTTTAGAGGGAAGCCTGTGACTACTATGGACAGAGCGCCAGCCGGTAAACACTTCAATTTTGCCATTAATTTCAACCGGGAAATTAACTTCTAGTGTTGCTGTGCACGCCTTAATAGCAGTTGCGATACCTGGATCAATGGTAAGCACCTCAAAAGCGCGGTCCGCCATGTGATTGACACTTTCAGTGAAAGATAAAGTTCTTCGTTGATTTGACATAAAATGTCTCTTTGATTACCCATATGTTGTTACGGTTAATTTTTATTTTTAGAGGTACTACACGATTGGGTTAAGTGGCATGAGGTGTGTCAGTTTTATACCTTAGCAACGGGTTGTATTACAAGCTGTGAGCTGATTTGACGTGTATAAAGGCGTCATATAAAGGAAGTACAGGAGAGTCTTTACGTTTGTCATTGCGGTGAAATATTTTAATTTTATCTTTCTCGGTGGGTGCCAAACCATTAATTGATTGTTTTTTCAACAGTGACGCCTTTAATAAAAAGTCCCGTCACTGGAGATATTCAATGAACATCACTCTCTCAGGCAGGCATTAAGCTGGCACGGGTAAATCAAGCCATTAAATTTGGCGTAAGCCAGCCTTACCCTGTCAAGCGGAGCTCGACGGGGCGTTGGCGTGACAGTCTATTTATTCTTCTGCAGGCCAAACTTCTGCTAACACGCGAAAAGCACTGGCTGCTACGGGCCATCCTGCATAGTGGGCTGCATGGGTGATCATCGCCTCGAGTTGTTCGCGTTTGACGCCCAGATTCTTTGCTCCTGGAAAGTGAATACGTTGTTCGGCTTCTCGATTAAGCCCGACAAGAAGGGTACAAGTGATCAGTGAACGCTGCTCGAGACTTAATTCGTCCCCTTGCCACACATCACCAAACAGGTGCTCGAGTGTGTAATTGGCAAAGGTCTCTGGCATTGCGCCTTTGTTTAATGAGGGTGCTTTATCGCTACCTTCGGTGAGTTTCTTAAAGAAAGCGATGCCCTTTTCTCTTTTTTCTGGATCTGACATGGTGGTGGTAACTCCTAATGATGATTGAGTGATGAGTTTGAACAGGTGCATTTGTCACTGGATGTCGTTATTCTGGGGCTACTTCGAAAAATAATTAACGATAGGAAGAAGCTAATAATAAAATAGCAGGATGTCGTGAGAAATGAAAAGACTAGACTAGCAAGTGTCTGTTGTCATCGGGACAGAGAAAACCGTGGTAAGACGAACGCTTCTTAAAGTTTACCCGTGACGATTGCTCAACATGGCGAGCAGAGTGGTGACAAATTGGCAATAGAGTGAATCATTTCTTGCGCTCGCAAACTGTTTGACAGCATCGTCTCCATAAAGTGTTTCAGTGAACCTTGCTATAGGGCTGGCCATGTTGTTTTTATGTCATCCTACTTAGCCCGTCATATTATCGACCAGTCATAGAATATCTATGGAGGGCAGGGCTGTGGTAAAAATTATCGACAATAAAATATGCGTTAATAATTTGATACAGAAGGAGGTAAACGCTTGAGCGACAATAGGCAAAGTACAAGTGGTGAGTTTACACGCAGTACGACCTTGAGAAAAATTGATGAGACAGTCTGGGCAAGTGATTTTTCTGCCGATTGGTGTATCGGTCAGGTGCCTAATGGGGGCTATACCCTGGCACTGGGCGCTAAAGTATTGAGCGAAGCCCTGCCTCATAAAGACCCTTTAAATGTCACGGCTTATTATTTGGCACGCACGGAGCCTGGCCCCGTTCGGTGTGAGTTTGAACTCTTGCGAGTTGGCAAATCGACCTCGAATGGAATGGTGAAGCTGATTCAAAACGGACAGGTAAAAATACAATTAATTGGCGTTTTTCAGGATATTGAACGCCTCAATGGTGAGACGCAAACGAAGAGAGCTATACCCGACATCCCAGCTTATGACCGCTGTGTTGATATGCCTCATGCGCCCAACCTTAAGCTTCGCGATCGCTTGATACAACGCTTGGCCCCAAATAATATCAATGCGCTGATTAATGGCCCCGACGGTGATTCGACGTGGAGAGGCTGGCAGGCATTTAAAGACGGCGCAGATATCGATCTGTTTGGGGTGCTAATGTTCTGCGATGCGCTACCTCCACCCGCTTTTGCCATTTATGGCGCGAAAGGCAGAGTGCCGACAATAGAAATGTCAGTACAAATTCATCGCCGTCCTTGTTCTGGCCCATTGCGCTGTCAATTTGAGACTGCTTTTATCACCGAGGGCGTGGTCAATGAAGATGGCATGATCTGGGATAGTGCGAATAATTTGGTGGCACTATCTCGACAAACCGCTAAGATTCGAGTGAGTCCTTAGCGAAATAAGCAGTTTTAAAACTATTTAATAAAGTATAAAAAAGGTGGTTTAAATCATGAGTACAGTAAGGTTTACCTTGTTATTTTCTGTTATTTTTTGTTTCTCAGGCGCAGTCGTTGCCGGTGTTTCTAATACTGCTTCAGCCGATGACGAAGAGCGTCGAGCACGAGGCATGGCTGTTCTCGGTTCGCTCACCGGGCAGAGCGATCCTCGCCAAATGGCTGCCGAGTTCGAGGCTGACAATGGTGCGTTGGGTTCTTTCGCTCTCGACTTTGTGCTGGGTGATATTTGGAGTCGTCCTGGGTTAAATAAGCGCGACCGCAATCTTATCGTCTTGACCATGCTCGCGACGCTTCATCAAACTAATCAATTGAGTTATTACGTGCCGGGTGGTTTGAATCACGGACTGACTGCCGTTGAGATTCGCGAAATTATGACTCATGTCGCGGCTTATGCCGGTTTCCCCCGGGCTTTAGATGCGATGACAGAAACTAACCGCATACTCGCGAAATTGGGCCACGGGCCGGAAAAGGGCAAATTACCTCCAGCCGAGTCATTCTCCAATGCCGAGCGGCGCGAACGCGGAGCAGCTGTGATGGCCAAACTCTCGGGCAATCCCGCTCCCGATCCCGATAAAGTGATTACAACGATGGCTGGCAAACTCGGGCCTCTCGGTGCTTACGGTATTGATTTTGTTTTTGGTGAAGTCTGGGCGCGTTCACAATTATCGCGACGCGACCGGAGTCTTCTGGTGGTCTCTGTTTTGACAGTACTCGGTCGAACGGAAGAGCTACATATTCATGTGCCAGCAGCGATACGTCACGGCGTCACAAAAGCAGAGCTAGAGGAGTTGATGTTGACAGCCTTTGCCTATGCTGGTGCGCCCCTGGCCGTGGAAGGCATGCATGTCGTACAGGAACTGAAATAGATCTGGCCTAACCAGCTTGTAGCGGTGTTTTATGGTTTGTCCCAGTAAATTTCAACAAGCTGTGCGGGGGAAACAAGGCCTAAGGAGTGATTGTGAGGGCAGGTATCTTATTGTGGGATAGGTTTTCTATTGCCCCTCTATCTATCAACGCGCTATAGGCTCTCTCACATGTTGATAGTAGCCGGGACAGGCAGTCTTAAAGAGTGCCTGTCCCGATTGTTAAGGCGGGGTTCCTCTCTAGCCTTTCATCCCTGCGGCGGCGCTGCTCGGATGAAGGCTGCTTTTAGCACTGGGGCGCTGCTCCATGCGCTCAAACCAGGCGCTGAGATTCTTAAATTCAGGGTTCAACGGTTGACCAATGCCCTGAGCGAAATCGAGGCAACAGTAGAGCACCAAATCGGCAATACCCAGTGAGTCGCCACCGATATATTCACTGTCGTTCATTAAACCATCGAGCCATGCCAATTGACCCTGAGCTTTGGCTTTAAGGCCGTCGGCGGCTTCTGGCAGACAATGCAAACGGTCTTTAAATAGTTCTAGCCCTTCGGCATAACGAAATGCGTTGTAAATATTTTCCGTGATATTTAATTCTACTCGGCGAGTCCACATGCGGTTTTTGGCACGTTCTTCTAATGTTTCACCGAGCATCGATTGGCCGGGGTATTTTTCATCCAGATATTCGCACATGACGGTGGTTTCGGCTAACACTGAGCCATCGTCAAGCTCGAGGGCTGGCATTTGCGCTCCCGGGTTACGTGCCATATAGGCCGCCTGACGGTTTTCGCCGGCTAATAAATCAACCTCCTCTGTCTCAAGCTCGATATTCCGTTCAGACATAAACATACGAACCATGCGGGGGTTGGGGCCAAAAGAATTGATGAGTTTCATAGTTACCTCTTGTTGTTAGTGTTTTTTTTGCGAGGTTGGATATTAGCACCTTTGCCGCAGGCTATAACGATGATTAGAGGACGCAAATACCTTTGTTAGAACGGCTTAAACAAAATAACGACAAAGTTTCCTCTCCGGTGTTTTCCAGTTAAGCTGTTTTTGTGTATCTCGCCAATCGTTTTGTGACCAGCACTTTGCATAGGGTGGGGCGGTTGTAAGATCATGCGGTTCAGAGCCTTCCTCAACCCTATACTTGAGAAGCCTCAAGTAACTCTATCTACGTGGCAACGGTGGAATAAGTTTTCAATGCGGCCTGCTCAACAATGATAACCTTCAAAACCTATAGCTTGTTAGGCAGTTTAATGCTGTTGACACTACCCTTGTGGGCAGAAACGATTGCGCTTAGTGATTTTACCGCCGAGGGACTTTCCGGTTGGACCGAAAAAAGTTTTTATGGTCAAACCCGATACACGCTCGTTGAGCGCAATGGTGGCAAGGTGTTGGCAGCAGAAAGCCAAAACTCGGCTTCAGCTCTGTTTAAAAAAATACGTGTCGATCTTGAAAAAACACCCTACTTAAACTGGAGCTGGCTCGTTGTAAATAACTTGGGTGATATTAATGAACGACAAAAGAAAGGCGATGATTACTCGGCCCGGGTTTACGTCGTTATTAGTGGCGGTGTGTTCTTTTGGCGAGCTCGGGCGATTAATTATGTTTGGTCTAGTAATGAGTCTAAAGAAACCACCTGGCCTAATGCTTATACCGATAATGCACGAATGATCGCCCTAGAATCAGGCCGGGAGTTTCTGGGTCAATGGCGCACAGAAAAAAGAAATATTCGTGCCGACCTACGGCAGCAGTTTGGTGAAGACGTGCGTTATATTGACGGTATCGCGGTGATGACCGATACAGACGATAGTCATGGTAAAGCCCTCGGCTACTATGGGGATTTGTATTTTTCCAGCGAATAGCGGGCAGTGGTCGTCAGGCTTTTTACCTCTCAGCTACGTTTCACTAATGAGCCTAATAAAACTACAGTGTATTAATGAGTGCCTGGTCAATTTTTTCTTTCTTAGACCAGAAGTTCACATTAAATTGTGCGTCTTCACTGAGTTCAACCCGGTGCCAATATTGGGGTGGAATAGTGGTAAATTGCCCGGCATTAATAATAATAGTCATTTCGGGCTCGGAGGAATGCTGATCGCTAAAGCCGTAAAAGGTCACGCTGCCGGCCATTACGCAGAGCTGACCAAAGACGCCCTCAGCTGTATTGTGGTGATTGAGTAAAGCCGGCGGCACGTTTTCCCGAGTGAAAAAAGGCGTGGAGCGCTGGATTTTCCAGTCTGGGGGTATTTGTTGGTGCATTGGCTTGTGCATACAGGGCCTCTTTTTAGAGCTGGCAATGAATGGGTTTTAATGCCTGTGCTCAGTTAACAATAGGGTACCGACAACGCTCGGGCAATAGGGTATCTACCCAGCCAGTATACTAGCCTGTTCAACCTCGACATGCAGGGTTTTTACAGACCCTTATAGCGAAACAAGTTGGCTGTGACAAATCAAGGCTTAGCCCTGAAGCGAAGCGTGACAGACTGCGACGCTGTAAGCCTTGTGATGAAGATGGCGCGATGGCCAACGTTGCCTCTCGACAATCAGGGCTAGTGGCAATGCGAAGGATTTACGACACCTTTACTTTCGCTGCAAACCGACTTTAATGGCATATTGGGGTAAGGGTGAAAACGAGGGGTCGTAAAATAAGGAGATATCAGCTTTTGAAATGCGTTATGGGTTGTGCGTTGTGCTTAGAATTTAAAGGTAGGGCATGTATAAGGCGCGAAACTGATTGTAGCAATTGCTTCTAATAAAAGGCCCGGTTAAAAACCGGGCCTTTTATTAAATTACGCTAGACGTTTAACGTTGATCAATGGGTGTGACTGCGCGTTCGCTGGGGCCAGTATACAGCTGACGTGGGCGGCCTATTTTGTAGCTGTTGCTGATCATTTCATCCCAGTGGGCGATCCAGCCAACAGTGCGGCCGGTGGCAAAAATAACCGTGAACATCTCTGTGGGGATCCCTATGGCTTTCATAATAATGCCGGAGTAGAAATCGACATTGGGGTAAAGTTTTTTGCTGACAAAGTAGTCGTCTTCCAGAGCGATTTTCTCGAGACGCTTGGCAATCTTCAGCAGTGGGTCATTTTCCATGCCGAGTTCGGCCAGCACTTCGTCACAGGCTTCTTTCATGACTTGTGCGCGGGGGTCAAAGTTTTTGTAAACGCGGTGACCGAAACCCATTAAACGGAAGGGGTCGTTTTTGTCTTTGGCGCGCTTAACAAAGGTGTCGATATTTTTCTCGTCGCCAATTTCGTTAAGCATTTCGAGTACGGCCTGATTGGCGCCACCGTGTGAGGGGCCCCACAATGCGGCGATGCCGGCTGCAATACAGGAGAAGGGGTTGGCACCGGATGAGCCAGCAAGACGCACGGTAGAGGTTGAGGCGTTTTGCTCGTGGTCGGCGTGCAGGATAAACAGCTTGTCCATGGCCTTGGCGAGTACAGGGTTTACATTGGGTTCTTCGCACGGCGTACCGAACATCATATGCAGAAAGTTTTCGGCATAGTTCATGTCATTTCTGGGGTACATATAGGGCTGGCCGATGTAGTGCTTGTGGCACATGGCGGCGAGGGTCGGCATTTTTGCGATTAAGCGATGGGCTGTTATCTTGCGGTGCTGAGGGTCGGCGATGTCCAGAGAGTCGTGATAGAAGGACGACATCGCCGCGACGACTCCGCACATGATAGACATGGGGTGAGCATCATATCTAAAACCGGAAAAAAACTGTTCGATGGAGCGGTTGACCATTGTGTGGTTGCTGATCAGGTCTTCAAAATCGGTTTTCTGCGTGGGGTTGGGTAGCTCTCCGTTAAGAAGGAGGTAACAAGTCTCAAGATAGGTGGTATTTTGCGCCAGATCATCAATAGGGTAGCCACGGTGCAGTAGCACGCCCGCGTTACCATCAATAAAGGTGATTTTCGATTCGCAGGAAGCCGTAGATGTGAAGCCGGGGTCGAAGGTGAAAACGCCATTACCGGTCAGCGAGGCAACATCAATTACATCGGGGCCGAGTGTGCCCGTTCGTATAGGCAGTTCAACGGCGTCTGCGCGGCCCTCAATGCTGAGAGTGGCTTTCTTATCGGTCATAGGGTTCCCCTGGTAAACATTTCGGAAGGCGACAGCGTGGCCAGCCGCTATTGCAAAGCCCGGAACTCTAGCCTTCTCGACTAAGGTTTGTCAATTTGCATTGAGTGTTTTTTGGGGTTTTCAGGATGGGGTAATATTGTGGTGCGTTGGTGGGTTGGCGTGCACAATAAAAGGGCGGAAGATGTGATTGCAGCCCTATATAGAGGTGTTTTAGCGTTCTTATATGGAGGTGTTGGAAAATCTTGGTTCGTTGTAATTGAGAGCTAATACTCCTATACTGCCCCGCGTTATTAAAGTTGCTCTGGCTTGGCTCTTGATGGGCTTTTCCGGCAATAATGTTTCTTCATTTTTAATTTGACGCCTAAAAATAACGCCCCTTGTGGGTTTGAGGTATAGCTAGTTGTGAAAGATAAAAGACCTGTCAATTTGGATATTGGAACGATTCAGCTTCCAGTTACCGCTTATGTTTCCATTCTTCATCGCATCTCCGGTGTCGCGCTCTTCGTTATCAGTGGGCTGTTTATCTGGATGCTTGATCGTAGCCTGACGTCTGAAGAGACTTTTGCGGCCTTGCAAAGTCTGCTCACTCACCCTCTGGTTAAGCTGGTGTTGTGGGCTATGTTGGCGGCACTAGCCTACCACCTGGTGGCGGGTATTCGGCATATGTTTATGGATTTCGGCATTGGTGAAACACTGGAGGGCGGTAGATTGGGTGCGAAGCTTGTACTTATTATCGCTGCACTATTGATTCTTTTCGCAGGAGCCTGGGTATGGCTGTAACAAATGTAACGAGTTTTGGGCGCAGCGGGCTATCTGATTGGCTTGTGCAACGTGTCAGTGGTGTCGTGCTGACAGTTTATTTGCTGGTTATCGCTGCTTATTTGCTGTTCACGCCCGAAGTTGACTACGCGAGCTGGAAAGAGCTGCACAGCGGCTTATGCATTCGCCTGTTAACAGTTTTTGCCGTTCTGTCACTCGCAGCACATGCCTGGATTGGTATGTGGGGTGTGCTGACAGACTATGTCACGGTTCGCTTGATGGGACCTAAAGCTACCCCGTTGAGGGTGTTTTTGCAGTTGGGCATGATCGCAGTCATTTTTGTCTACGTGGCCTGGACTGTCGCTATTCTCTGGGGGAAATAGGTTAATGGCTAAAATGAGAACAATCTCTTTTGATGGCGTCATTATTGGCGGTGGTGGTGCGGGTATGCGCGCCTCTTTGCAGTTAGCGCAATCGGGCTATAAAACAGCCGTGATTACAAAGGTGTTTCCAACACGATCCCACACCGTATCCGCTCAGGGTGGTATTACCTGTGCTATTGCGAGTGATGATCCGCAGGATCAATGGCAATGGCATATGTATGACACAGTCAAAGGCTCTGATTATATTGGTGATCAGGATGCTATTGAGTATATGTGTCAGGTTGGCCCCGAAGCGGTGTTTGAACTTGAGCACATGGGCTTACCTTTTTCTCGTACTGAAGAAGGCCGTATTTATCAACGCCCCTTCGGTGGTCAATCGAAAGATTACGGCAATGGAGGTCAGGCGGCGCGCACGTGTGCAGCAGCAGATCGCACCGGCCATGCTTTGTTACACACGCTTTATCAGGCCAACCTTAAAGCCAATACCGTTTTCCTTAACGAATGGTTCGCCATCGACCTGGTGAAAAATAAAGACGGTGCGGTGGTCGGTGTTATCGCCATTGATATTGAAACGGGAGAGACGGTTTACGTTAAGTCGAAGGCGACAGTCTTTGCCACGGGCGGGGCGGGGCGTATTTACGCCTCGACTACCAATGCTCATATTAATACCGGTGACGGCATTGGTATGTCGCTGCGGGCGGGCTTCCCGGTACAAGATATTGAAATGTGGCAGTTCCACCCCACAGGTATCCACGGTGCTGGTGTTCTGGTTACCGAAGGTTGCCGCGGTGAAGGCGGTTATCTGGTCAATAAAGATGGCGAGCGCTTTATGGAACGTTACGCGCCCAATGCCAAAGATCTTGCTGGGCGCGATGTTGTCGCTCGCTCAATGGTACTGGAAATTCTTGAAGGCCGTGGTTGTGGTCCCGATGGTGATCATGTGCACTTGAAGCTCGATCATCTTGGCGAAGAAGTGTTGCACAGTAAGCTGCCTGGCATTTGTGAGTTGTCTGAAACCTTTGCCCACGTTGACCCGGTGACTGATTTGGTGCCTGTGGTGCCAACGTGTCATTACATGATGGGCGGCATTCCCACTAACGTGAGTGGCCAGGCCTTGACACTTGGCAGCGACGGCAAAGAGCAGGTTATTGATGGTCTTTTTGCCTGTGGTGAAGTGGCCTGTGTTTCGGTGCATGGTGCTAACCGTCTCGGCGGTAACTCATTGCTAGACTTGGTGGTCTTTGGTCGCGCCGCGGGTTTGTTTATTGAAGAATCACTGCGTGAAGGTTCTTCTTTAGCGGATGCTACCGATGCCGACATTGATGCAGCCTGTGCTCGACTCAATCGTTTAAACGGTAGTGAAAACGGCGAGAAAACAGCCGACCTGCGCAAAGAGTTGCAGACCATTATGCAAAACCATTTTGGTGTCTTTCGCCGTGGTGACTATATGCAGGAAGGTGTAAAGAAATTAGCCGATCTGCGTCAGCGTATCGAGAATGTAAAACTGGATGACAAATCAGCGGCTTACAACACCGCGCGCATAGAGGCATTGGAATTACAGAATCTGCTCGAAGTTGCCGAGGCGACAGCCATTGCTGCCGAAGAGCGTAAAGAGAGTCGCGGTGCTCACGCCCGTGAAGACTTTACTGAGCGCGATGATGAAAACTGGTTGTGTCACTCCATTTATTTTCCTGGTGATAAAAGCGTGTCCAAGCGCGAGGTTAATTTTGCGCCCGTTACGCGCGAAGCCTTCGCGCCGAAAGCACGTGTTTATTAATCTACGTAGGGCTGCCTAAGATATGCTCAAAGTAAGTATTTATCGTTATAACCCCGATATAGATTCTGCACCGTATATGCAGGATTTTCAGTTGGACACCCAAGGCAAGGACATAATGGTGTTGGATGTGCTCGAGCAGCTTAAAGCCGAGGATCCAACACTCGTTTTCCGCCGCTCCTGCCGTGAAGGCGTTTGTGGCTCCGATGGTGTTAACATCAACGGCAAAAACGGCCTGGCCTGTGTCACGCCACTCTCTGAATGCGTCAAGAACAACACCTTGATTTTGCGTCCTCTTCCCGGATTACCGGTGATTCGCGATCTGGTGATCGATATGGCGCAGTTCTATGCTCAGTACGAAAAAATTCAGCCCTATCTAATTAACGACACCCCAGCACCGGCGATCGAACGCTTGCAGTCGCCGGAAGATCGGGAAAAACTTGATGGTTTATACGAGTGCATACTTTGCGCCTGTTGTTCAACCAGCTGTCCTTCGTTCTGGTGGAATCCCGAGAAGTTTATCGGTCCAGCGGGATTGTTACAGGCTTACCGCTTTTTAGCGGATACCCGTGACACAGCAACAGAAGAGCGCTTGTCAAAACTCGACGACCCCTTTTCGGTTTTTCGTTGTCACGGTATTCAGAACTGTGTGGCGGTCTGCCCCAAGAGTCTTAACCCGACTCAGGCAATCGGGCATATTCGCACAATGCTACTTAGCAGCGGCACCTGAATAAAGTTCGCTCAGCACTGCAGGGGGAACGTAGACTTCCCTCTGCTTAGCAAGCCCCCTATTCGCTAATCATTAAGTCAGGACTAGAAAGATGCAAGACAGCATCATGGAGCAGTTTCTCAGTTCGTCCCACTTCTCAGGGGGCAATGCAGCCTATATTGAAGGCTTGTACGAAACCTATTTGCATAATCCCAATGGGGTGCCAGAAGAATGGCGGGCCTTTTTTGATTCCCTGCCGCATATTAATGGTTTTGCAGGCGCTGACTCCTCCCACGCGACTATTCAGTCGCACTTTGAATTATTGGGCCGCAAACGCTCTCGGCCTTTGCCGACCCCGGGTTCCGGTGGGATCAATGTTGAGCACGAACGCAAACAAGTTAAAGTACTGCAGCTCATAGCGTCCTATCGCGAACGTGGTCACCAGAAAGCCAATCTTGACCCTCTCGGCTTGATGGAGAGAGAAGATGTTCCGGATTTAAAACTTGGTTTTCACGGTTTAACGGACGCCGACCTCGATACAACCTATCAGACCGGGCCTCTTTACATCGGTAAAGAGGAAGCATCCTTACGGGAAATTATTGAGCATATGGAGGCGACCTACTGTGGGCAGGTAGGTCCTGAATTTATGCACATCACCTCACTGGCTGAAAAACAGTGGCTGCAACAGCGCTTTGAATCGGTGCAATCGCGCCCAACCTATGGCAATGAGGCGCGCATTAGTGTGCTACAGCGCTTGACCGCTGCTGAAGGTCTGGAAAAGCACCTCGATTCGAAGTATCCGGGCACAAAGCGCTTTGGTCTGGAAGGCGCTGAAAGCATGATTCCTATGCTTGACGGTTTAATTCAACGTGCCGGTGAGTATGGCGCGCGCGAGATTGTTCTCGGCATGGCGCATCGTGGCCGCTTAAATGTGCTGGTCAATGTGCTGGGTAAAAACCCCGCTGAGTTGTTTGAGGAGTTTGAAGGTAAAAAGCTGCTCAACACCTCGGGCGATGTCAAATATCACCAGGGCTTTTCCTCGAATGTGATGACGCCCGGCGGCGAGCTGCATCTGGCCCTCGGCTTTAACCCCTCTCATCTGGAAATTTCCGCTCCGGTTATTGAAGGTTCGACCAGGGCTCGTCAGGACAGGCGTGGCGATACCGAGGGTACGCAAGTGGTACCCATAATTATTCATGGCGATGCGGCTTTTGCTGGCCAGGGTGTGGTGATGGAAACTTTCCAGATGTCACAAACCCGCGGCTACAAAACCGGTGGCACCGTACATCTGGTGCTTAACAACCAGGTGGGCTTTACGATTAGTCGGCGTGAAGATGCGCGCTCTACGGAATATTGCACTGACATCGCGAAAATGGTGCAGGCACCGATTTTCCACGTCAATGGTGATGATCCTGATGCGGTGATGTTCACCACTTTACTGGCGATGGACTATCGCTATCAGTTTGGTAAAGATGTTGTGATTGATCTGGTTTGTTATCGTCGCAGCGGCCATAACGAAACGGATGAACCCTCCGGCACTCAGCCATTGATGTATGAAAAAATTCGCCAACACAAGACCACGCGCACGTTATATGCTGAAACCCTCGCAGCTGAAGCGCTGATTTCGGCAGAAGCATCGAAGGCAATGCTCGATGATTATCGCGATAGGCTTGACCGTGGTGAACACGTTGCCAGTAATCTCGTTTCACAGCCTGACGAAGACTTGTTCGTCGACTGGGCGCCTTACCTTGGTCACGACTGGGATGCAGAGGCTGATACCTCAATTGACCTGTCTGTGTTGAGGCAAGTGGCGGAAAAAGCGAATCACATCCCCGAGGGAATTGTGGTTCAGCGACAGGTGCAAAAAATTTACGACGATCGTCGTAAAATGGCTGGCGGGGCTTTACCACTGAACTGGGGGATGGCTGAAATTCTGGCCTATGGTACTTTGCTGGAGCAGGGCTACAGCGTACGCATGACTGGGCAGGACTCCGGCCGCGGCACTTTTTCTCATCGTCACGCAGTCGCGTACAATCAAAAAGACGGCGAAACCTATACTCCTTTACTGCATATCAAGGAAGATCAGCCCCTTTTTGCGCTGTACGACTCTTTCTTGTCCGAAGAGGCGGTACTGGCGTTTGAGTATGGTTACAGTACTGGAACCCCGCATGGCTTGGTGATCTGGGAGGCGCAATTTGGCGATTTTGCTAACGGCGCTCAGGTTGTCATCGATCAATTTATTACCAGTGGTGAGCAGAAATGGGGGCGACTGAGTGGCCTTACTATGCTCTTGCCACACGGTTACGAAGGGCAGGGGCCTGAGCATTCCTCGGCTCGGCTCGAACGTTTTTTACAGCTGGCTGCCGAACACAATATTCAAATTTGTAATCCGACCACACCTGCACAACTCTTTCATATGTTGCGTCGCCAGGCCATCCGTCCAATGCGCAAGCCCTTGATAGTGATGAGTCCCAAGTGGATTTTACGCCATAAGCTGGCCACTTCTTCTCTCGAAGAGCTTTCGGAAGGTGAGTTCAAAGCGATTATTCCTGATGATCTTGACCAGAAGAAGGTGAAACGTGTCGTCCTGTGTAGCGGCAAAGTCTATTACCACCTGCTCGAAGAACGCGAGTTGCGCGAACAAAACGATGTGGCTTTGATACGTATAGAGCAGCTTTATCCCTTTGATGAGAAGGCACTGACCACTGTATTAAAGGGATACAAAAATTTACAGGATATTTTGTGGTGTCAAGAAGAGCCACTGAACCAGGGTCTCTGGTTTAACGGCCAGCACCACATACGCAAAGCAATACAGGCAAGTAAAAGCCCTCTTTATTTGCGCTACGTGGGTCGACCTGCACGAGCAGCACCCGCTGGGGGATATATGTCTACCCATTTAGAAGAACAAAAGAAATTCGTCAACGAAGCCCTGGATCTTAACTTTTAGACCTGTGTGAATGGCTTAAAGTGATCCGTTTTAATCAGGAAGGAAAATAGCCGATGCTAATCGATATTAAGGTCCCAGCTTTCCCAGAGTCCGTTCAGGAAGGTGAGGTCGCAACCTGGCATAAGCAAGTGGGCGACAGTGTGCAGCGGGACGATTTATTGGTGGATGTAGAAACCGATAAGGTCGTGCTGGAAGTCGTCGCCGCCCAGAGCGGCGTGCTGGTAGAAATTCTCAAAGAAGAGGGCGCCATCTTACTCAGCGGTGAGGTGATGGCGCGCCTTGATAGCAGCGCTACAGGTAGCGCAGAAGCTGGTAGTACCCAAAGCGATGCTGCAGAAGTTGATGAGTCCGGCTCGTTAGAGGCTGCGGATGGTGATGCCGCCCCGGCTAGCCCGGCAGCACGGAAGCTTGCCGACGAAAAGGGTATTGATCTCGCCGCTGTTGTCGGTAGTGGTAAAGACGGGCGGATTACCAAAGAAGACGTCGTTAATTTCGTGCCAGCACCAGTGACGCCCTCCGCCCCGGCAACACCGGCTGCCAATCCAACACCCGCCGCTCCACAGGAGTCTGTCGATGGAGGGTTGAACCTCAGCGCTGGTGAACGTATTGAAAAACGGGTGCCGATGACTCGCATGCGTGCCCGCATTGCCGAGCGCCTGCTCGATGTTACGCAAACGACAGCCATGCTGACCACCTTTAACGAAGTGGATATGCACCGCATCATGGATTTGCGCAGCCAATTTAAAGAACAGTTCTCCTCGGTACACAGCGGTACGCGGCTAGGCTTTATGGGTTTCTTTGTGCGCTCTGCCGTCGAGGCACTGAAACGCTTTCCACTGGTAAACGCCTCCCTTGATGGCTCTGATATTGTCTATCACGGCTATCAGGATATTGGGGTCGCAGTATCTAGTGACCGTGGTCTGGTGGTGCCTGTGTTACGTGATGTTGATCAAATGAGCATCGCTGAAATTGAAAATAAAATTGCCGAGTACGGGGGTAAAGCCCGCGATGGTAAGCTGAGCATCGATGAAATCACCGGTGGTACTTTTACCATTACTAATGGCGGGGTGTTTGGCTCTCTTCTTTCAACACCAATTTTGAATCCACCACAGTCAGCCATTTTAGGTATGCACACGATTAAAGAGCGGCCCGTTGCCGAAGACGGGAAAGTGGTGATTCGTCCAATGATGAACCTTGCTTTATCCTATGATCATCGCATCATTGACGGTCGCGAAGCAGTGCTCTTTTTGGTCGCCATCAAAGATATGATTGAGAATCCAGCAAAGATTCTACTTGAGATATAAACGTTAGTTTATTGATAAATAAAGGTTATCCCCATGTCTGATAAATATGATGTTCTTATCATCGGTTCCGGTCCCGCTGGTTATGTGTGTGCTATTCGCGCTGCCCAGCTGGGTTTGAAAACTGCCTGTATTGAAAAATATCAAACAGAAGACGGCTCAGGCGTTAACGGTGGCACCTGTCTCAATGAGGGTTGTATTCCCTCCAAAGCCTTACTCGATAGTTCTATGAAATATCATGAAGCACAGTGTGAACTTGATAAACATGGAATTAGCGTTAAAGGTGTCAGTGTTGATGTCGAGCAGATGATTGCGCGCAAAAACGACATTGTAAAAAAATTAACCGGTGGCATTTCGTCGTTGTTTAAAGCCAATGGCGTCACTTCGCTCTACGGTACCGGCAAATTACTGGCCGGCAAGAAGGTTGAGTACACGGATTTTGATGGAAACGTCTCGGTGATTGACGCAGAGAACGTGGTTCTTGCTACGGGCTCTAAGGCGATTGATATCCCGGCCGCACCCCTCAATGGTGAAACCATCATCGACTCTAAAGTCGCTCTTGATATGACGAAAGTACCAAAGCGCCTGGGCATCATCGGCGCGGGCGTCATCGGCCTCGAACTGGGCAGTGTCTGGAATCGCCTTGGCTCCGAGGTGGTATTACTCGAAGCCCTCGATGTTTTCCTCGCCATGATGGACAAGCAAATCGCCCGTGACGCGGGTAAAATTTTCGCCAAGCAGGGTCTCGACGTGCGTATGGGCAGTCGTGTGACGGGTAGTGAGGTTAAACGTAATAAAGTCCATGTGACTTATCAAACGGCAGATGGTGAAGAACATCAGGAAGTGTTTGATAAGCTTATTGTTTGCGTCGGTCGTAGCCCCTTTACTGAAAACCTGCTCGAAGAAGATAGCGGCGTTAACCTCGATGAGCGTGGCTCTATCTATGTTGATGAGCACTGTGCCACTAATGCACCTGGCGTGTGGGCGGTGGGTGATCTGGTGCGCGGTCCGATGCTGGCTCATAAAGGGTCGGAGGAGGGCGTGATGGTCGCCGAACGTATCGCCGGACAAAAAACCCAGGTTAATTACGATATTATTCCTAACGTCATTTACACCCATCCGGAAATTGCCTCCGTGGGTTTGACAGAGCAGGAGATCAAGCAGTCGGGTGAAGATTACAATGTTGGCATGTTCCCTTTCGCGGCCAGTGGTCGTGCACTGGCTGCCGACGACACCGACGGTTTGGTCAAGATTCTTGCCGATGGGGAGACTGATCGCATTCTGGGATGCCATGTCATTGGTCCATCAGCCGCCGAATTGGTGCAGCAGGTTGCGGTGGCAATGGAATTCGGTTCTACAGCCGAAGACCTGGGCTTAATGGTGTTTGCGCATCCAACCATGTCGGAAGCTGTTCATGAGGCTGCTCTGGCTGTTAATGGTCATGCTATTCACGTCGCTAATCGGCGCAAGCGCAACCAAAAATAGTAATCGAGTTCTGAGCACAGGAGACAAGAACGTTTCTGTGCAATGGCTTTTCGTTTTTTTTCTCGTCAACGAGTTGGGACTACAACATGAATTTACATGAATACCAGGGCAAACAGCTGTTTGCGGAGTATGGTTTGCCAGTATCCAAAGGCATTGCTGCCGCGACAGCTGAAGAAGCTGTGGCAGCGGCCGATAAAATTGGTGGCGACAAGTGGGTGGTCAAAGCCCAGGTGCACGCTGGCGGTCGCGGTAAAGCTGGCGGTGTTAAGCTGGTTACTACCAAGGAAGAAATCAAGGCGTTTGCGGAGCAGTGGTTGGGAAAAAACCTGGTCACCTATCAAACCGATGCCAACGGCCAGCCCGTCAGTCGGATTTTGGTTGAAACCTGCACCGATATTGCTGACGAGCTTTATCTCGGCGCTGTTGTCGATCGTTCCACTCGCCGCATTGTGTTTATGGCTTCAACCGAAGGCGGTGTTGAAATTGAGACGGTTGCCGAAGAGACACCGGAGAAAATCCTAAAAGCCGAAATTGATCCCTTGACAGGCGCCCAGCCCTATCAGGGCCGCGAGTTGGCCTTTGCCCTCGGTCTGAAAGGCCCTCAAATTGGTCAGTTCACGAAAATCTTCCTCGGTCTGGCCAAGTTGTTTAAAGAAAAAGACCTGGCACTACTGGAAATTAATCCGCTGGTGATTACTGATGAGGGCAACCTTCACTGTCTCGATGCCAAAATCGTTATCGACAGTAACGCCATGTACCGCCACCCCGAACTAAAAGAGTTTCACGATCCCAGCCAGGAAGACGCGCGCGAAGCACAAGCTGCTGCGTGGGAGCTTAACTATGTTGCCCTCGACGGCACTATTGGCTGCATGGTGAATGGCGCTGGCCTGGCCATGGGTACGATGGATATTGTCAAAATTCATGGCGGCTTCCCTGCTAACTTCCTCGACGTGGGCGGCGGTGCGACAAAAGAGCGCGTTACCGAAGCGTTTAAAATCATCCTCTCTGACGACAACGTGAAGGCCGTCCTAGTCAATATCTTCGGTGGCATTGTCCGTTGTGACCTGATTGCCGAGGGTATTATCGGTGCTGTAGAAGAAGTCGGCGTCAACGTGCCAGTTGTCGTGCGCCTCGAAGGTAATAATGCCGATGTGGGTTCTAAGGTCCTGGCCGATAGCGGCTTGAATATTATCGCTGCTACAAGCCTGACCAACGCAGCAGAAGCAGTCGTTAAAGCAGCGGAGGGTAAATAATGAGTATTTTGATCGATAAAAACACCAAGGTCATTTGCCAGGGCTTTACCGGCTCGCAGGGCACTATGCACTCTGAACAGGCGCTGGCCTATGGCACGCAGCTGGTTGGTGGTGTAACTCCGGGTAAGGGTGGCCAAACTCACCTGGATCTGCCCGTGTTCAATACGGTCGCCGATGCCGTTGCTGAAACGGGCGCCGACGCCTCAGTTATTTATGTACCTGCACCTTTCTGTAAAGACTCTATCCTTGAAGCCGCCAACGCTGGTATCAAGTTGATTGTCTGCATCACAGAAGGCATCCCGACGCTGGACATGCTTGATTGCAAGGTTAAGTGCGACGAGCTTGGCGTCATCCTCATTGGTCCTAACTGCCCAGGTGTTATTACTCCCGGTGAGTGCAAAATTGGCATTATGCCTGGCCACATCCACCTGCCAGGTAAAGTCGGTGTTGTTTCGCGCTCCGGTACCTTGACCTATGAAGCAGTGAAACAAACCACTGACTTTGGCTTCGGTCAATCCACCTGTGTTGGTATTGGTGGTGATCCCATTCCCGGTTCCAGCTTTATCGATATTCTCGCTCTGTTCGAGAAAGATCCTAAGACTGAAGCTATTGTCATGATCGGCGAAATCGGTGGCACAGCTGAAGAAGAAGCCGCGGCCTATATCAAAGCCAATGTCACGAAGCCCGTTGTTTCTTACATCGCCGGTGTGACTGCACCTGCAGGTAAGCGCATGGGCCACGCTGGCGCCATCATCTCCGGTGGTAAAGGCACGGCTGACGAAAAATTCGCTGCTCTTGAAGATGCCGGCGTAAAAACCGTACGCAGCCTTGCCGAAATTGGTAACGGCCTGAAAGAAATCACTGGTTGGTAATGTTCGCCCTGTGCTGAAAAAGCGGCTTCGGCCGCTTTTTTTGTGTCTGCTGGTGCTCAAACTTTAGCGCGCTGTTCATCCGTTTTTATAGGACTGGCAGGTCTATCCGAGTTTTTCTAGGGACACAAACTTATTCCTGGCATCGTATTTAAGTTCAAAATGCCCCTGCACACCATCGTGGTTGACAAAGCGCCGCAAGTGCTCTGCCGGAAAACTCAAGCTCGTCCCATCTGTACCGCGTACCACCACCTGCCGTGCACTACCTTTATAGACGCGCAAGTATTCCTGGGCTGAAATATTAAGATTAAAGAAACTACTGGGCATGGGGCTTTATTGACTCTCACAGCGCTATCATTTGGCGGCCTATCTTAACGCAAGTGTCTGGTATCCAAGTAAATCTGACCCTCTTTGGTTCTCTATAAGCTAAAATAAACGCCGCTATCGACAACAGCCCGCTAAATGAAGGATGACAGATGAAAGCACGCCTGAGCGCCATGCTCGACCTGCAAGATGCTATGAATAGCAAAGTGAATACCAACTGGCGTCAGCAGGGCTTCCCCTGGTATCGAGCGATTTGGGTTGAATGCGCAGAACTACTCGACCATTACGGCTGGAAATGGTGGAAACACCAGCAGCCCGACATGGAACAGGTCAAGCTCGAGCTCGTTGACATCTGGCATTTTGGCCTAAGCCAGTTATTACTTAGCGAAAGCGAGCCCGAGGTCGTGGCTGATCAATTAGTTGAGGTTTTCAGCAACACTACTGACAGCGGTGGCAGGGCAGTAGATTTTCGCGATCAGCTTGAAACCTTCACCCTGAGCACCCTCAGTACCCGTGACTTTAACCCCGTTGAATTTGCCCTACTGCTGCAAACAGCAGGCTTAGATTTTGATGAACTATATACCCGCTACATTGGCAAAAATGTCCTCAATTTCTTTCGCCAGGATCACGGCTACCAGCAGGGTACTTATAGCAAAGTCTGGGCTGGGCGGGAGGATAACGAACATCTTGTTGAATTAAGTGGTGAGCTGGATAGCAGTGATCCGGGCTTTAAAGATGCACTTTATGCGGGTTTGGCTGCTCGTTATAAGGCGTCTGGAGCTTGAAGTATTAGCGAGACAACTACAACTATTCATACTCTTCCCATTTCAATGTCTTTATCAACTCATAGCGTTAAATAGTGCGTAACACGGTCTCGGCATTGAGCAGAAGCCATCCAATATTAGAGAAGAGTATTTGGAATTATAGTGAGATAGTTAGTGAATACATATTTAAATGACTTGAGCTAAGTTTTCAGATAAAACTACAGGGTTCGATGATCTTTCTGTTTTAGACTTTTTAAATTATTTACTGATTCGCCGGGTTTGACACACTCGATGATTGCTGAAAATAGAGGCGTGCAGCGCTGTATTACCGTATAATTTGCGCCTCGAAAACACCTCTTATTGGATGACTACGGAGATTTCCTGTGAAAGCACCTGTTCGCGTTACGGTTACTGGCGCCGCTGGCCAAATTAGCTACTCCCTCTTATTTCGTATTGCCGCTGGCCAAATGCTGGGGACAGATCAACCTGTAATTTTACAACTGCTGGAAATCACGCCCGCTCTCGAAGCACTGAAAGGTGTGGCGATGGAGCTTGAAGACTGTGCTTTCCCACTGCTGGCAGGCATTGTGCAAACTGATGACGCTAACGTTGCTTTTAAAGACACCGATTTTGCGCTGCTCGTAGGTGCTCGTCCTCGTGGCCCCGGCATGGAGCGTAAAGATCTGCTCGAAGCCAATGCCGCTATTTTCTCAGCCCAGGGTAAGGCGATCGATGCCAATGCCAGTCGGGATATTAAAGTGCTGGTGGTTGGCAATCCGGCCAACACCAACGCGTTGATCACCCAACGGAACGCGCCGTCTATCAACCCCCGCCAGTTCACTGCCATGACGCGTCTCGATCACAATCGTGCGATGTCGCAGTTGGCTGACAAGACAGGTACGACGATTAACGACGTGACCAATATGACGATTTGGGGCAACCACTCGGCGACACAGTACCCCGACCTGCATCATGCCAAAGTAAATGGCAAACCGGCTATCGATCTGGTTGAACAAGATTGGTACGAAAATGACTTTATCCCCACGGTGCAGCAGCGCGGCGCGGCAATTATTGCGGCGCGTGGTGCCTCTAGTGCGGCATCGGCTGCCAATGCAGCGATTGCCCATATGCGTACCTGGGCTCTTGGTACCGCCGAAGGTGATTGGGCGAGCATGGGCATTTATAGCGACGGAAGCTACGGCATTGCCGAAGGCCTGATCTACTCCTTCCCCTGTGTTTGTAAAGATGGTGATTGGAGCATTGTTCAGGGCCTTGAAATTAATGACTTCTCCCGTGGCAAAATGCAAGCTACTGAGCAGGAATTGACTGAAGAACGTGACGCTGTACAACACTTGCTACCCTAAGTCCGTGTTGTTGGAAAGGGCGCCTGATTGGCGCTCTTTTTTTCGTCATGTGTTGCAGGCGACACGCGATAAAAAGATAAAATACCGTTAACTTTCAAAGAGGAAAGCACCATGACGCTACCTAAAATCGGTAATTTAGCCCCCGCTTTTCAGTTGCAAAATCAGCGCGATGAAACCGTTGCATTGAAAGATTTCCGCGACAGTAAAAATGTTGTTTTATATTTTTACCCCAAAGCCATGACCCCAGGATGTAATGTGCAAGCCTGTGGTATTCGCGATAGCCAAGCGGAGTTTGCCGCGCTTGATACGGTGGTACTAGGAGTTAGTCCAGATGCGGTCGATCGCTTGCAGCGCTTTGAAGAGAAACAGTCCCTTAACTTTGATTTATTGTCAGACGAAGATCACGCCATTGCTGATAAATATGGTGTCTGGGGGATGAAAAAAACCTTTGGTAAAGAATATATGGGTCTTAAGCGCACTACTTTTATTATTGGTAAAGATGGGCGCCTCAAGCATGTGATCGACAAAGTGAAAACCAAAACGCACCATGACGATGTGCAACAGTGGATAAAGGACAATCTTAGCGATTAGTTTTCCGGGATTAAGTAAAGGTTGAAGTCTGTGATGTAATCCTTTTTAAATCAGCAAGTTAGAAGTAATATCTTCAGGAGTTTATAGTATGTCATTTTTTATACCCTCAGCTCACGCCGCCGCGCCGGCGCCCGGCGAGCCCGATCCGCTGATAACTATGGCGATGTTTGCCGGTCTGTTTGTCTTTATGTATTTTATGATTATCCGCCCCCAGCGAAAAAAGCAGAAAGAGCACCGAGAGCTGGTCAGCAGTGTTGCCAAGGGCGATGAAATTGTCACCAATAGCGGCATTATTGGCAAAATCAGTAAGCTCGAAGGCGACTATCTGGTGCTTGAAGTGTCCGATAAAGTCGAGCTTAAATTTCAGCGTAATGCCATCCACGCCATTTTGCCAAAGGGCACTATCAAAGCGATTTAAGGCGTGATGATCTAAACCTTGAGTCTTTTCGGGGGCAAACGGCCCCCGTATTTCCCCTCCTGTTTATCTCACATGCTATGTTATGGTCTTAGAGATTGCCTGGCTAAGGACGAGCATCGACGATGATCAACCCCACGATTAATTATCCCGACAGGCTACCGCTGGCCCAGCTGCCAACGCCCCTCCAGCTCTTAGAACGACTATCCACGCAGTTTTCCGGCCCACGTATTTGGGTTAAACGCGATGATCTGACCGATTGTGCTCTCAGTGGCAATAAAATTCGCAAGCTTGAATTCACTCTGGCCCGAGCTCTGTCTCAGGGCTGTGACACTCTCATTACCTGCGGCGGTGTGCAGTCTAATCACTGTCGCGCTACTGCCATTCTCGGTGCTCGTTTGGGGCTTAAGGTGCACCTCATCCTTAGGGATGAAGAGCTTCAAGGCAAAGGCTTGAATGGTGATCGACAACTGACAGCCCCCGATGGCAACTTATTTCTTGATTACCTCGCCGGTGCCGAAATTTCGATTTACCCCAAAACTGAATTTCAGACTCGTCAGGGTGAGCTCTTTGAGTATTGGTCTCAGTATTACGCGACGCAGGGCCGCAAGCCGTATTTAATTCCCACCGGTGCCAGCGATGGCACCGGCGTTTGGGCTTATGTGCGCTGTATCGAGGAGCTGGTCGGTGATTTCCAGCGGGCTGACATACAACCCTCTCATATTATTCATGCAACGGGCTCCGGTGGCACACAGGCAGGATTGAGCCTGGGCTGTGCGTTGCATCAGCTCGACGCACAGGTCTTAGGCATTGCGGTGTGTGATAACACGGTTTATTTTCAGCGCAAAGTGATGGCCGATATTGTTGATTGGCAAAGTCGTTACAAGGTTTCTTCTTTACCCGAGAGTTTGTCGGTTCAGGTGAATGATGACTTTATTGGGCCGGGTTATTCCAGGGCGGGCCCCGAGGTTTTTGCGACCATTAAACACGTCGCCGCTCTTGAAGGTTTATTACTGGACCCGGTTTATACGGGAAAAGCTTTTCATGGCATGCTCAGCTTAATTGAAAAGGGCTATTTTGCAGATACGAGTGACATCGTCTTTGTGCACACAGGTGGTTTATTTGGCTTGTTCGCACAGCGTGAACAGCTTTCTTTTTAACTGCATTTCTGCCTGCCCCTTGTTTTGGTAATACCCAGTGGCCGTAACCTTTGAGAAAAAACAAGAACAATGAAAATAATTGAATCTCTATTAAGCAGCCTCAACAGTTTTGTCTGGGGTCCGGCGATGCTGTTTTTCATTCTCTCCACCGGGCTTTACTTAATGCTGGGTCTGCGCCTGGCGCCTCTGCGCAAGTTAGGTTTTGCTTTTGTTCAATTATTTAAGGGCGCTAGATCGAGGGGCGAGGGTGATATCAGTCCCTTTGCCGCTTTGATGACCTCGCTGTCGGCCACAGCCGGCACTGGCAACATTGCGGGGGTTGCCACCGCTATCGGCATAGGTGGTCCCGGAGCTCTGTTCTGGATGTGGTGCACGGCCCTGGTTGGCATGGCGACTAAATACGGCGAGGCCGTGCTCGCTGTCCACTACCGTGAGACCGACGAGGCAGGCCGCAAGGTGGGCGGCCCGATGTACTATATTCGCAATGGCCTGGGCCAACGGTGGTTGTGGCTCGCCACTTTGTTTGCACTATTTGGCATGTTGGCGGGTTTTGGTATTGGCAATACCGTGCAGGCCAGTGAAGTGGCGCGAGTGATGGAAAGCTCATTCCAAGTGCCTCAGTGGTTATCTGGCGCAACGATGGCAACTCTGGTAGGCATTGTTCTTCTCGGTGGCGTTAAGGTCATTGCCCGCGTTGCCTCGACGCTAGTGCCGCTGATGAGCGTGGCCTATATAATGGGCTGCGGTTTTGTCATCGTCCAAAATCTGAGTGAAATCCCTGCAGCCTTCAGCTTAATTCTACACAGTGCCTTTAACCCAGTAGCGGCTGAGGGCGGCTTTGCGGGTGCTGCGGTGATGCTCGCCATTCGGATGGGTGTCGCCAGGGGGGTTTTTTCTAACGAGGCGGGCCTGGGCAGCGCTCCCATTGCTCACGCGGCGGCAGAAACTGATAGCCCAGTGCGTCAGGGCTGTATTGCCATGCTGGGTACCTTTATCGACACCCTGGTGATTTGCACCATGACTGGCTTGGTGATTATTCTTACTGGCGTATGGACGGGCGATGCCCAAGCGGCGGCGATGACGGCCTCAGGTTTTGCCGCGGTCTTTCCCGAGCTTGGGGATAAGTTTGTCGCCGTTACGCTGGTGCTTTTCGCCTTTAGTACCATTATTGGCTGGAGCTATTACGGTGAGCGCTGTGCTGAATTTTTGTTGGGTATTAAAGTGATTATTCCCTATCGTATTTTATGGACAGCAGCGGTTTATATCGGTGCCGTCAAAGGCCTGGGCATAGCCTGGCTGCTGGCTGATACTCTTAACGCCTTGATGGCTATTCCTAATTTAGTGGCTTTGCTTTTGCTCAGCCCCGTTATTTTCCGCTTGACCCGCAACTGGTTTGCACGACAGAGTACGAGTGAGTAGCAAGTTGCCTCGCACCTAATTGAGGAGAGTCATAGCGTGTCGAATACGCCAAGTAACACGAATGAAAAACTGGTTATTGCCATCTCCTCGCGGGTGTTATTTGACCTGCGAGAAAGTGATGATGTTTTTCAGCACGAGGGCCTGAAAGCCTACTCGCAGTATCAGATTGAACACGAAGATGAGCCCCTTGCGCCGGGAGATGCCTTCCCACTGGTGAAGAAACTATTACGTATAAACGAACGGTTCGAGACCCCTCGGGTAGAGGTGATTTTACTCTCGCGCAACTCGGCTGATACAGGTTTGCGGATTTTTAATTCCATAGAACACCACAAACTAGACATTACCCGTGCCGCTTTTTGCGGCGGCAGGAGCCCCTATCGCTATGTCTCAGCCTTCGGTTGCCACCTGTTTTTATCAACCCATGCAGAAGATGTTCGCAACGCACTGAAATCCGGCATAGCGGCCGCGACCTTGTTATCGTCGGGTAAAGCGACTGATGATAACAGTGAGGAGTTGCGTTTTGCCTTCGATGGGGACGCTGTGTTGTTTTCCGATGAGGCTGAGCGGATCTTCAAAACCGAGGGTTTGGTCGCATTTGCCGAGAGCGAAAAGGCTGCCGCCAAAACACCGCTCAGCGGCGGGCCCTTCAAAAACTTCCTGCAAGCTTTACAAGTGTTGCAGGCAGAATTCCCCCCCGAGACAGGGCCTATTCGCACTGCTCTGGTTACAGCGCGCTCGGCGCCGGCTCATGAAAGAGTTGTGCGCACCCTACGGGAGTGGGGTATTCGCATTGACGAATCGTTGTTTCTCGGTGGTCTCAACAAAAGTGAGTTTCTACGTGCTTTTGAAGCGGATGTGTTTTTTGACGACCAGCAGGTTCACTGTGAATTGGCGAGCGTCAAGGTGGCGACGGGGCATGTGCCCCACGGAATCGCCAACGAAGAAGGTTAAAAGTCAGCTTAGCTGGATGCGAAGTGCAAACCCATACCGAGCAACAAACAGGCGAGCAGGGATTGCAGGATATGACTGGGCAGGCGCGAGGCCAGATGGGTGCCCAGTTGAATAGCGGGCAGGGAGCCCGTTAACAGGCAGGCGAGCAATAGAAAGTCCACGTTGCCCAACAACAAGAGATGGCCAAGCCCTGCGATCAGAGTCAATGGCACCGCATGGGCAATATCTGTCCCCACTACATGCAAGGCGGGCAGGCGTGGGTAGAGCGTCATCAACAGAGCGGCGCAAAAAGCTCCGGCACCCACGGACGACAAGGTCACAAAAACGCCGAGAAAAACGCCACTACACAAGGTCACATACTTTGCATGACGTTGAAAAAATAGCGCGATTTGCCCCGGTGGCTTTTCATTCTTTTGGCGCAGGGCTTTTTTGAACAGGAGTACCAGAGCGGTGAGGATGAGCATAATGCCGAGACTGCGGGTAAGAATGTCCTCGTAGGCGTCAGCTTCCTGAAAGAAGCTGTTGAGAAAATAGCTGGTCAGTAGTGATGCGGGAATACTACCGGCGGCGAGGTAGCCAACAATTGGCCACTGAATACTCTGCTTGCGTTTGTGGGCGACAACACCACCGGCTTTGGTGGCGGCGGCATAGAGCAGGTCGGTGCCAATCGCGACATTGTAGGGGAACCCAAAGAGGATCAGCAACGGCGTCATTAACGAGCCGCCACCGACGCCGGTCAAACCAATTGCCAATCCGACGCCAGCGCCGGAGAGAATGTAAAGCAGAATATCGGGCAAGCGGGATCCGTTAAGAGATTGATAATTTAGTTGGCAACTTTACCGAGAAGACTCTATGCTTGAAAGGAATAGTTGTTTATATTTTTAGATCTTAGTCGTCTAGGAACAGTGTCCATGAAATTACAGCAATTGCGCTATATCTGGGAAGTCTCCCGCCACGACCTCAATGTCTCTGCCACCGCTCAAAGTTTGTACACCTCCCAACCGGGTATCAGTAAGCAGATTCGACTTTTAGAAGACGAGTTGGGTGTTGAAATATTTTCTCGCAGCGGCAAGCACCTGACCCGCGTGACAACTGCGGGCGCTGAAGTACTGGAAATAGCCGGGCAAATCCTCGGTAAAGTTGAGAGTATTAAGCAACTGGCACAGGAATATAGCTCGCCGAATAAGGGTAGCCTGTCCATTGCCACCACGCATACCCAGGCGCGCTATGCTCTGCCCGATGTCATTGGATCTTTTATAGAGCGTTATCCCGATGTCTCTCTACATATGAATCAGGGCACGCCGGTACAAATCTCCGAGATGGCGGCTGATGGCGATGTCGACTTCGCCATCGCCACAGAAGCTCTCGATTTGTTTAACAATTTATTGATGATGCCTTGCTATCGCTGGAACCGCTGCATTCTTGTGCCCAAAGATCACCCCCTTTGCCAGGTTTCTGAACTGACACTTGAAGACGTGGCCGAGCACCCTTTAGTCACTTACGTGTTTGGCTTTACTGGCCGATCAAAGCTGGATGAAGCCTTCCGCCAGAAAGGTCTAGACCCCAAAGTGGTCTTTACAGCCACAGATGCCGATGTTATTAAAACCTATGTCCGCCTAGGCCTGGGAATAGGTATTGTCGCCCACATGGCCTATGACCCGGTGCAGGACAGTGACCTCGTTGCCCTCGAAGCCAAGCACCTGTTTCAGTCGAGTGTTACCAGCATTGGTTTTCGACGCGGCACCTATTTACGTACTTTTATGTACGACTTTATTGAACACTTTGCCCCCCATCTGGATCGTGATGTGGTGGATAAAGCCTGTGGTATCAGCGCCAAAGAAGATCTCGATAACTTCTTTGCGGGTTTCGAATTGCCGGAATACTAACGTGGCTTCTAATTGACAAGAGCCCGTTCAGCCAGAGAAAAGCACGACACGTGAATGGGCTTTTTCAGGCGTGTCGGTTCATTGTCAGCGTATGGCCTCAATTGATTGACGAAAGGCTTCGGTGGCATTCGGTAGTGCCATTACTTACTTGCACCACCGCACCAAGCTGGTAGAGTAGCGCGCAGTTTTTTTAACCAATTGGAGCCTTGTTGTGGAAATAGCCTGCCTTGATCTTGAAGGGGTATTGATACCCGAAATCTGGATTGCTTTTGCAGAAGAAACCGGCATTGACGCCTTAAAAGCCACAACACGGGATATTCCCGACTACGATGTGCTGATGCAGCAAAGGCTGCGAATACTTGACGAGCACGGCTTGGGTCTCAATGAAATTCAGGCCGTTATTGCTCGCCTCAAACCTCTCGACGGAGCCATAGAGTTTGTCGATTGGCTGCGTGAGCGTTTTCAGGTCATTATTTTGTCAGACACCTTCTACGAGTTTTCTCAACCCCTGATGCGTCAATTGGGTTTCCCCACGTTATTGTGTCACCAGCTTGAAGTGGATGAAAAAACCGGACGAGTGACTGACTATAAACTGCGTCAGGCCAACCCCAAGCGCCAGGCTGTCCTCTCTCTGAAAAGTTTGTATTACCGTATTATTGCCGCTGGTGATTCCTACAATGACACCACCATGTTGGCTGAAGCCGACGAGGGCATACTGTTTATGGCTCCCGATAATGTGGTGGCTGAATTCCCTCAGTTTCCCGCGGTCTATGGCTACGATAATCTTAAGCAAGCGTTTATTGATGCCAGCAATCGACCACTGAGTTTGTAAGCTAGCTCGACTTTTTGAGTTTAATTATTTTCTAGTAGCGGGTCAGAGTTTAGCCAGGGTAGCCATCAATAAGGCCACCTTGGCCAAAGACTCTCGATATTCACTATCGGGCAGTGAATCACTCACAATGCCACCGCCACCCCAGCAGTGAAGCTTGTTCTTTTCAGCGAGCAGGGTGCGGATGGCAATATTGCTATCCATTCGCCCATTGGCACTGACGTAGGCGATACTGCCGCAATAAATAGTGCGCGGCACTTTTTCCAGCTCGGCAATAATTTCCATGGCACGCTTTTTCGGTGCACCGGTAATGGAACCCCCGGGAAAACAGCCTGCTAGCAAATCGAGTGCGCTGACATCGCCACGAATGCGCCCGGTAATGGTGCTGACCAGGTGGTGAACGTTGGCAAAGCTCTCGAGATTAAACAGCTTCGGTACACGGATTGACCCCGGTTCACAAGACTTGCCCAAATCATTGCGCAGCAGGTCGACGATCATTAAGTTCTCGGCTCTGTCCTTTGGACTGTTCATCAAGTTGATGGCCTGTTCCTGATCGTCCTCAACAGAAATACCTCGGGCAATTGTGCCCTTAATCGGCTTGGTTTCAACTTGCTGGCCAGATGTTTTAATAAAACGCTCCGGCGACAGCGACAGCAGGGCCTTGTCATCCCAGCTTAAAAAGCTAGAGAAAGGCGAGGGTAGAGCTCTGCGCAAGTGCAAATAAGCAGCCCACGGGTCGCCTTGAAATTCTGCTGAAAAATGCTGGGCATAATTCACCTGATAACAATCACCAGCGGCGATATAGTCTTTGATTGTGGCGATATCATTTTCATAATCGCTACGTGAAGTGCTGGCCTGGAAATCTGCTTTTAAGGTAAAGGGCTTTTCGGTCAGCGCTGGCGGTGCGGCGAGCCTCGCCTGTATGTCGTGCCGCAAACGCCGGGGGCAGGCAGGGTGAAAAACCAGATGCGCCTGAGATATTTGATGATTAATGACCAATGCCCAAAGATAGTAGCCCTGACGCATGTCGGGCATATCGGCGGGGCCTTTATGGCTGTCGACTGTAGGTGCGGTGCCAAGCCCATAGCCAAAAAAACCGGCAAGGCCGCCAACAAAGGGTAGTTCGGTGAATTTGTCGCCCTGTAAGGCAAAGTCATCCATCGTCGCCTGACACAGTGCAAAGGGGCAAGCCGTGCTCGTTTCGCTGTTGCCCTCGCTATCGCGAATTTGGGTCAAACTGCCGCGGGTCTCTAGAATACGGGCTGGTGCCGCACTGATAATATCCAGCCGCCCCTGTAGAGACCGTGGCTTGCCGCTGTCCAACCATATTGGGCTGGGCAAATCGCGCACGGTATTGAACAGAGCCTCAACATCACTGCGAAAAGGGTAGTCCAGTACGATCATCTTGGGCATTGGCCTTGGGTACTCATTATGAAAAGGCTTGGGCGTTCATTAATACAATAAAGAAGCCGCTATTTTATAGGCTCTTGAGCCTCGATAGGGTGTTTGCCAAAGAATTAATCAGGCCTCAGTGTGAGCTTTGCGTATAATTGGGGCTTACTAAACTGCGTACTAATGGAGCAAACAATGACCGATCTCACCCCTGACTTATGCGATGACAACCCCGAGCTTGTGCGTGTGCTTGAGCCTATGCTCTCAAACTTTGGTGGCCGCGAAGCCTTTTTTGGCGAGATCGTCACCGTGAAGTGTTTTGAAGATAACTCTCTGGTGAAAGAAAATTTGGCCACGCCGGGCCACGGTCGCGTGCTGGTGGTTGACGGTGGCGGCTCGCTACGCCGGGCACTGCTCGGTGATATGATCGCCGAAAATGCCCTGGAGAATGGTTGGGAAGGAGTGATTATCTACGGCTGTATTCGCGATGTGAGCACCATCTCTCAACTCGACCTTGGCGTGCAGGCGTTGTCGGCGATCCCTTTGAAAACTGACAAGCGCGGTATCGGCGACTTTAATATCCCCGTCACCTTTGGTGGTGTTACCTTTAACCCGGGTGAGTATATTTATGCTGACAGTAATGGGATCGTGGTTTCTGAAGAAGCCTTGACTGAAACGACTTAAACGCTTGTATTTCCACCTCGATGGATAGTGCGCAAGGGAAAACTGCATGCTGCATATGTGCGTTTCGGGAAGAAGAGAGTTTGATTTATTTGCTACTAGCAATTTAAATTCATCGGCTGGGGATGCTTTACGAATATCAGATTAAGCAAAGTGCGATGGACAGTATAAAAATCTCAGGAAAAAGACAAAATATCCGCTTTTCGTGGAAAATATGTCTTAATAAAATGGAGGGAATAATGAAAAAGATAGTATACATTATATGTTTGTTACTTGCTTTTATGTCTGGTGGGACGTTGATTTTTACCCTGTTTTCTTCAAGTCTCGTATATTTAGAAAAAATACCTGGTGTCCTACAGATTATAAAGCTTGTTATAAATTTGATATCGTCAATAATCCCTTTGCTTGTACTATATCGGACATTGGTATTTATAAAATTAAGATCAATAGTCATCCCTGCTAATTTCAACGGGGTGATCTATTTTGTCGGATGGGTTGCTATGGTTCTGGCAATAATTACATTACTAGGCTATGCCTATGCTCTTTCATACGGTGCTGGCGTTTCAGGGGTGCCATTCGCATATGCACTAGTGCTGACAGGGCTATTTTCAGTAATTCCTGTTATCTATTGTGAGGCTAAAGAATTTTATGCGATTATTCCTGAAAATGAAGCCGAATGAATTAACTTAGATCGTGATCCCGCGTAGGGAGAAGCCCCGATCTTAACCCTTTGTTGGACATGTCCGGTGGTTGGGTTATTCAGGAATTAATGTAGTAGTGCTGAAAAGACCTTTTAGATAAAAGAAGATCTTCTGTGGATATCATTTGACTGTTCTTAATGGCCTTCCGGTGACGCATAAAACACTTAACAGGATAGAAGTGAAAACATAATAGGGTCTTATAGTATTATTGAATTGCTAATTCAAACCTGATGTTCGGTTCTTTTTTCAAAAAGCAGTGTTTTCAAACCCTTGCTGGCATCGCTTTCAGGGAAGGACTGAGGTGGTTCAATAACTTTTCTTTCAACAAAGCCGCCAAGGTCTTTAAATAATTCGCGTAAGAAGTCAAAGCACAAATCTGGCGAGTTCAAACAGGCAATGACCTCTGCTTGTGTTGCGAGCAAGCCCGGTAATTTACGCACTATTTTCTGGTAATCTTTTCTGACATTAAAGCTGCCCGCTTGAAAGCTGGGCGGGTCGATAACGACCATGTCATAAGGCCCGTACTTGCGGATCTTGCCCCAGGATTTAAAAATATCGTGGCTCAAGTAGGAAATTGATCGGCTATCGATGTTGTTCAGTTGATGGTTGAGGCGACCGGTATTTAAAGCGCCCTTAGCCATATCGACATTCACGACTTTCTCTGCTCCGGCCGATGCAGCGACCACTGAAAAGGCACAAGTGTAGGCAAAAAGGTTGAGTACACGCTTGCCTTTCGCCTGCTCACGCAGTACTTGCCGGCAGTTGGCCATATCGAGAAAAAAGCCCACGTTTTGATTAGCTTTAAAATTGAGTTTAAATTTAAGGCCTTTTTCCACCGCGTAATAGTCGCCCGCAATCTCCCCTTTGAGGTTTTCGCTCGGTGCACCTTTTAAATAACGGTGTTGCAGTAGGATATTTTCAATAGCTTCGTCACTAGCAAACTGCGTGATTTCATCGACCAATTGTTTCAGCCACTGGGCCTCTGGCTCTTTATACAAGCTGATTAAGACCACCGGCGAAAACCAGTCGACGCTAACAAACTCAACCCCGGGGTAGCAGTGCCCGCGCCCATGAAATAAACGACAGGCGTCGGCGCCTTTTTTTGCCCCACGCTGAATACTTTCTATGATTGGCTGCATTGATTCACTGAGCCCAGGAGTTAAAACCATTAGTTCAAGTTGATCCTAATTGCTACCCGTGTGTATTTTATGGAATTTCTTGGCGACTAAAAGCATCATAATAATCGCCAGTCTTTCCACCACAACTTGTTGTTCTACTTTCTGTTTTTCACTGACGAGTAATGATCGAATGACAGCTTGCAAGGCGCTAAAGCGATTATCCTGGCTGGCATCCATTTTGGCGATGGCTTTAATCACGGTGGCCATTACCGCGTCATAATCATTTAGCCCAAGTTTCAGCAGGAGCTTGCGGGTATGGCGTTCCAGTTCTTTACTTTTCATGCGTTTGAGCTCTGCCGTCAGTGTGGTTTCTGGGCAGGACAGGAGATCAATTGTTTTCATGTATTGAAGGGCTGTATGGGCTTGCTAAAGGTTAGCGATCATACCCAAGCCGCCCGGTACATACTACCCGTTGACCAATGGATGGAGGTAGTTAACAAGGGCTTTTGGCCTGTTACAATGCGTCAACATATTTCCATTCTCTATCCTGACAAGTTCTATGTGCTGTATCGAAAATTGCAGTCGCTGGTTGGGCTTAGAGGTAAACGTCTTTACTGAAGATAGGAACACCATTATGAACAATGCAACACACCCATCAATCGATCTGTCTGAGCTCGATTTCGACCCCAATGCCCTGCGTGAAAAATATCGTTTTGAGCGAGATAAACGCATTCGTAAAGAAGCGTCTGAGCAATATCAGACGGTTACTGGCGATTTCACCCAGTACGTGGACGATCCCTATATCGAGGAAGAGATCAAACGTGAACCACTCAATGACGAGGTCGAAGTGGTTATTGTGGGCGGCGGATTTGGTGGCTTGCTGGCTGGTGCTCGTTTGCGCGAAGCAGGCGTGAAAGATATTCGCGTGATAGAAAAGGGCGGCGATTTCGGTGGAACCTGGTACTGGAACCGCTACCCCGGTGCTCAGTGCGATGTAGAAGCCTATGTCTATTTGCCTCTGCTCGAAGAGTTGAACTTTGTGCCCACTGAAAAGTATTCCCACGCGCCTGAGATTCTGGCTCATTCCAAGGCCATTGCTCGTCATTACAAGCTGTATGACAACGCCTGCCTGCAAACAGAAATCACCCATATGCAGTGGGACGAGGATGTGGCGCGCTGGATTATTGAAACGAATCGCGGCGATCGCATGAAGGCGCATTATGTCGTGATGTCTAATGGCCCTCTCAACCGGCCAAAATTGCCGGGTATTCCCGGTATTAATGACTTTAAAGGTCACACCTTTCACACTAGTCGCTGGGATTATGACTATACGGGTGGCTCGTCTGAGGGCGACCTTAACAAGCTTAAAGACAAGCGCGTTGGCATTATTGGCACAGGTGCTACTGCAGTACAGTGTATTCCTCACCTGGGTGAAGCGTCCCAGTCTTTGCATGTTTTCCAGCGCACGCCGTCGTCTATCGATGTGCGCAATAATCGCCCGACTGACCCGGAGTGGGCGAAGAGCCTGAAACCCGGTTGGCAGCAAGAACGCATGGACAATTTTAATATTATTACCGCTGGTGGCTATCAGGATAAAGACCTGGTGAGCGATGGCTGGACGGAAATTTTTCGCAATTTGTCGGGCCCTATTCAGCGTAAATTAAACCCCCATATGAGTTCAACAGAAGTGGCCGCCGCCCTGGAAATTGCCGATTTCAAAAAAATGAATCAGGTGAGGGCTCGCGTCGATAGTATTGTTAAAGACCCTGAAACGGCCGAAAAACTGAAGCCCTACTATCGTCAGTTCTGTAAGCGTCCGGGTTTTCATGATGAGTACTTGGCTACCTATAACCTGCCTAATGTCACTCTTGTCGATACCGAGGGTCAGGGTGTTGAACGCATCACTGAGAAGGGCGTGCTCGTTGACGGGATTGAATATGAGTTGGACTGTTTGATTTTTGCGACTGGCTTTGAAGTAGGCACTAATTTTACTCAGCAGTCGGGCTATGATTTGGCGGGTCGCAATGGCGTGACTCTCAGCGAAAAGTGGGCAGACGGACTCTCCACTTTTCATGGGCTGTATACCCGCGACTTTCCTAATGTCTTCACTATGGGGCTCACCCAAACCGGCTTTACTACCAGTATTCCCCACGCCTTAAACGAGCAGGCCAAGCATCTGACCTATGTGCTAAAACACGCGATGGACAACAATGCTCGCACTGTCGAGACCACTGCTGAAGCAGAAGCTGATTGGGTGGCGACCATTAATAAACTCGCTAATCTAGGCAAACGCTTTTATGCCGAATGCACGCCCGGCTATTATAACGAGGAAGGCAAAGAAAACGGGGCAGGGTTCTTTAGCGGCCAATACGGTGGTGGCGCACCGGAGTTCTTTAAAATACTGGATGACTGGCGTGCCGAGGGGCAACTGCAGGGCCTGGACATCAAATAACTTTAGAGTGCCTCGAGTGGCGCCCTTTTAGGGTACGCCACTTATAGGTAGGGCACTTAAAGTTGCGCCATTCCAGCCTGTTTAATGAGCGATTTTAAAGCGTTGGTCGTCGAGTGATTAGTTCGATAAGCATTGCTGCAAAGCCGTATTATGGGCACACATCTTTAGGACGGTTTGCTCAAAGCGATGCAGCTTGCGGGTAATTTTCTTTTTTGCTAAAGAATCAATATAGCTGCAAATAGGAATAAAGTCTGAGTTGCCAATATTGTCAATCAGAACCAGACGGCCTTCGTTCGAGCTGGTTTTTTTATACATAATATTTTTCGGTGACAGCGTCATGGTGATAATGGACTGTCGGTGGAGTTCCTGTTTAAAAACGCTAATAGCCTGGCTTAAACCTGGGTTTTCTGCCTTATCTAGCTGTTCGGCGGCAAGATAATACTCCAGCGTTTTTGAGACCTCACCATCAAAATCTCTGATCAAATCGAAGACGGCGCCCGCACCCATGTTGGTTTCGATCACGCCATGGTAGCGAGGTAAAATATCCCAGCTGATCCCCCTTTTTTGCAGGAGTTTGTAGTAACTCTGTTCGCGTTTACTTTCGGATAAATCGCCGGCGACAACAACTTTGATACAGAGTTGTTCGTCGTCGGGGTGGATATAACACTCACGGTGTAAACCCTTGCCGACGAAATATGAGGTATTGAGTAAAATCATTGTTTCCTGAGTTGTGCTAGTTTTGAGGATGGAGCTAATTGTAAACGATAGTTGCCTGATAAAGGCCTATTGTTGCACAAGAGTGGTGAGTGGCAGTGTCGCAATGAACACAACGCCATCATGGCTGGGGAGGTTTTCCGCTTTTAAATCGCCGCCGTGACGCTCGCAAATCAGCCGTGCTATGTACAGGCCCAGGCCGAGGTGTTCGCCACTATGCGTGGGCAAGGAGTGACGACGGCTGTGGAAGAGTTGAAAAAGCTCAGGGATTTCGGCTTCTGCTAGTGGTGGGCCTTCATTTTTTATGCGGATAAGGCAATGGGTTTTTTCGACAGCGAGCTCGATTTCTAGATTCGTACCCTGCGTCGCGAAATCGACAGCATTGTCGAAGAGCTTGTCGAGCAGTTGTTCAATATGAATATCTGATCCTTCTATCCAGACATCCTCTTTGGGCATTGTGAGTTCTATGTCGAGCGGGTAGCCACTGCGCTGATTCTTGACATAAGTACTCAGCAGGGTGCTTAAATTGATCGGCATTATTTCGTCACTACTCAGTGCATCTTCAAGACAGGCGGCTTCAGCGAGACTATCGACAATGGCACTAATACGCTGCAAACCCCGCTGCGCACTGTCTATGTAAATTGTGTCCCCACCCTGGGATTGCAGATGCTCAAGAGAGGTCGATGCGGTATTAAGCGGGTTGTTAATTTCGTGACGCAAGGTGCGAGGAATAGCGCTGAGGAATTGCTGGTAACGGTGAAGTCGGGCGAGTAGCTGCTCAATATTACGGCTCAAATCACCAATTTCGTCACCTGCATAGATACCTCGAATGTGGACACGTTGCTGCATGCGCCCCCATTCATCACTCGCTTTTTCAGTATCGCTGCCTAGCCGCGTAATGCGCCAGGTAAGACGTGCAGAAAAGAGTAATAAAACAATAACGATAACACTTAAGCTCAGCAGCGATAAAAGGGCTATCTGCTGCAGTGATTGGCGTTGCAGGCTCAAAATAGTGGCGGTGCTTTGTTCGATCAATACAGCGCCAATCACAGTGTCGCCTGCAAAGATAGGCTGTGCAGCGGCAATAATTTCATGACGGCCGTCGAGGGAGGGCCGGCGCTGCGAGCTGCCCACGCCGCTTATCGCTGCATGTAAAAGAGCATCGTCACGGCTAAGCGTTTGCAGGGGATTAAAGTCCTTCAAGCCCTCAGGGCTAGCACCGACCAACTTGCCCAATAGGGCATCAATAAGGCTTTGCCAAAGGGGTGTGGCCCGCTGCTGTTCTGTATTGAGATAGTCTTCTCTTTGGTTATCCAGGCCACCGGCGATAGCGCGAACATTAAGGCTACGATCGAAGACCCAAATTTGTGCTTCTTCCTTTTGTAGCCCTTGAATAAGTGCTTCAGTAGCGACGGAACGAATTAGCACCCGATTGTAGTGACCTTGATTAATGTGCGGGAAAGTGCGGCTAATATGGGTGATGGTGCGTTGCTGAGGGTCATCGACATCGACCACGGCTAGCCCTAGCTGGCGCTGTTCTCCGAGTATTGACAGGGGCAGACTAAATTCAATGCTATAACCTTGTTCATCAATATCAACGTGGCCCTGTAGGCGGTAGTCGGGTTTGCCCGGTGTGGCGATGCGCCAGTCTTCGTCGACGGTATAGGCGGTGGTTTTACCGCTGCCTTCAAAGGTGATGAGTAGGCGTTCTTCGCTGTTGCCGGCGCCCTTAAAATAAAAGCGCACATGGTCACTATTGTCGAGGCGCAGGTAGGCCGGGTGGCGATAAACGGGCGATGTATCGTGGACTTTCAATAGTCCATAAATGCGTTCTTCACTGGTGCCGAGAATCAGCGAAAATGTCGGGCCGGGGGCGGTGCCATAGCGTTTACTATGCCGCTCCAATCCCTGCCAATCTTCGGCAAAACCATCAAGTAGGATACGCCCGGGAAGGGGGTAGAGCGGCAGTTCGGCAAGCTGATTAGCAGGAGAGGGATTATCATCGAAGAGTTCCCTGCGGCCATGTAACAGAGTAGCAATACCGCTGGCCGTAAGACGTTGCGCTTCAGCTTGTCCCGCGGTTAAAAACTGCTGCATAGCGCGCAGAGATTGCAGCCCGAGCCAGGGGATCAGTAGCAGCACACAACCCGTCAGCAATAACTTGCTACCCAGACGGGGGCCAATAATGCGTGAGCCTAGTTTCATTCTCCGATAGCCGCTTAGTCGTCCTGTACCCAGCGATAACCGTGCCCGTATTCATTGTTGATACAGTTAAAGCGGCTGTCGATGTTGCAGAATTTTCGGCGAATATTGCGCATATGGGTATTGATGGTATTGCGTGTCACAAACTGCTGGATAGTGGCCTGCATTAACGCCTCGTAGGCCACGGGGTAGCCAGGCCTGCGGGCCAGTGCAGCGATAAGTCGAAACTCAGTAATGGTCAGCTCCAGTAATTGCCCACGCCAGTGAATCTGCATGGCCTCTTCATCTATAGATAAATGACCAGTTTTGCGGGTGTGGTGAGTATTAGGTGCGGGGTTTTCCCGTAGCGCTTTTAAGCGTAATAAAGAGGCGATCCGTTCGACCAGAAAGCTGAGGCTAACAGGCTTGGGCTGATAGTCCCAGGCGCCGAGGCGCAGACCCGAAATTTTGTCAATTTCATCGACCCGTTCGGTCAAAAACAACACCGGCAGCCGGTCATCTATAGCGAGTAATTCGCGGCACAATTGGAAGCCGGCATCCACTTCATTACCGAGAATAATATCCAGTACCACCAGGTCGGGTATTGCATGAGTCATGGCGTCACGGGCACTGGCTCTGTCAGCGTAGGTGCTAATTTGGTAGCCCTGCTTTTCCAGTGCTGTGGCGTAGTTATGCCGTTGGTCGGGGTCGTCTTCGACGATGGCGATCTTATAGCTCAAGTGGATTTCTCTTCGAGTCGAGGCCTTGTCTCTAGCATACCTCTTCGCCTGTATGAGATCCCTATTGGCCGTCATAAATCCATGACTTCTCCATTTTTTCACCATAAATACTGCAGCTTCTTGCGCTTCAATGACTGTCAATCAATGAAGAGGATGCGTGTGATGAAAAAGTTTGTAGCAATCTGTGACGATCTGCTTGAGAGCCAACCTCAAATCCTGGGTCGGTTGGTGCCCTATCACTGTGACTATCCCTGCCAACGTTTGTATCGACAGCCCCTTGATGAACTGCCGGGCTTTGCCCCCGTGCCACTGACCTTAACGTTGCAGACTGAGGACAAGAGTCATGACTAACTATGGTTTCCTGTTGGTGCAGCGGATGACTATGCTGGCTCTATTGCTGGCAGGTTTTTTATCCATACAGGCCTGTCAGCTCAATGCGCCAGGCCCGCAAAAAGAGGCGATTGCTTCCAGCTCCTTAAGCCCGATTGCATCGGTCAGCGCCGATAAAGTGGCAGCGTCTATTGATAGTGGTTTTGTGAATAGCCCGTCTGGACAAGCTTCTCCTGAGGAAATCTCTTCTGCGAAAATTTCTTTGGCGATAGAGCCTGATGTATCCCTCCAACAACGACCCCTGGAGCAGTCCGGCCCTTTGGCTGAGCTCATGGAAAAACACTTTGTGATTCCTGTTGCCCGCAGTGGTGATTTTGCGCCGGATGAACTCGATAAGTATGTGCTGAGCATTATCAACGAGTCCCGTCAGTGGAACACGATCGCTGAATTGCAAATTCACGGACACACCGACAGCGAGGGCTCTGAATTGAGCAATATGCTGTTATCGATTCGCCGCGCCAATCGCGTTGCCGAGCGTTTTGAAGAGCTGGGTGTTGAGGCCGGTTTACTATTGATCGAAGCTCACGGTGAAACACAGCCCATCGCCGATAACACGACACTGGATGGACGCATCGCTAATCGACGCATAGAGGTTGTCTTAATTGGTTATGCCGGTAAAGCATCTGACGAACAGGCTCAATACCAAGCTGTGGTGACTAAACGACACGCTGAAGGTGAGAGACTATGAACGCTGTGTTGCGTTTCATTGGGATAACTCTGCCTTTCTACCGCCATGTTGACAAGAGACGCTATGGACTGTGCTTGTTACTGGTGCTGGTGGTGAATGCCAATGCCATTGCTGCGTTTACTCGCGAAACAGAGGATAGGGCTTTATTAGGGCGTGCTGTATTGGCGCTCAACTTTAGCGATGGTCGGCCAGAAGTAATCGCGCCGCAGTTGCACAGCAAGGTTGATATTCATGTGACGGGGCCCATTGCACGGGTGAGGGTAAAACAAATCTTTAGTAATCCGTCTGATAGCTGGGCTGAAGCGTTGTATACCTTTCCATTACCTCCAGATAGTGCTGTTGACCAGTTGCAAATACACCTTGGTGAGCGAATTATTGAAGGGGAAATACACGAGCGTAAAGCAGCCCAGAAAATCTTTCAGCAGGCGCGACAGGACGGGCAGCAGGCGGCACTTGTCGAACAGCACCGGGCCAATATATTTAGTACCAACGTGGCCAATGTACCCCCAGGTGAAGAGCTGACGGTCGTGATTGAATATCAACAGCAAGTGATACGCCGGGGCTCGCGCTTTAGCTTGCACTACCCCATGAGTATCACGCCCAGATACTCGCCGAGAACTCAAGATAATCAAACAGGTGCGGAAACCAATGATAAACCGCTGACGCAACTGGCGGCGTCACTCCCTGGTATCAATAGGGCTGCGAGTGCTGATATCAGTCGGGGTAAGAATAATAACGCGACTGAAATTTGGCTTGATTTACAGGCGGGTTTTGAGCTCGATGATGTCGAAAGTCGTTACCACTTTGTGAGTAAACATCGTATTGATGATAGTCATTGGCAGCTGCGACTCCACCCGCAGACACATTTGGCTAATGCTGATTTTGTGGTCGAATGGCAAGGGCGAGAAGTGGCCGTGCCCCAGGCTCACATTTTCAGTCAAACTTTTGCAGGCCAGGAATATGCCTTATTGCAGGTGATGCCACCGCAAGTCGAACTCGAACAAACTCGTCAGCCTCGCGATATCGTTTACGTGATTGATACCTCGGGTTCAATGGGTGGTGAATCATTGCGCCAGGCAAAGCGGGCTTTGCTCTGGGCAATCGACAGACTGGATGAACAGGATCGTTTTAATATTATTGAATTTAACTCACAAGCCTGGTCTCTATTCGACGCCGAGCGAGAGGCCAACTCACAAAACATCAGTCGTGCTCGACGTTTTGTGAAAGCGTTGGAAGCGCGAGGTGGTACCGAAATGCGTAAGGCGATGGATCTGGCGTTATGTGGTCATTGTGTCGATAAGAACAGCACTGAGCGAATGCGCCAGGTCATGTTTTTGACCGACGGTGCTATTAGTAACGAAGCCACATTGTTTGCTGCGATTAAACGTCAGCTGGGTAATAGCCGTTTATTTACAGTGGGTATCGGCTCAGCACCTAATCGTTATTTTATGCGCAAAGCAGCCAAAATGGGCCGCGGGACCTTTGTCGATATTGGCAAGATCAGCGAAGTTGAGGAGAAGATTACGCAACTCTTTGAGCGCATTGACGCACCGCTGATGAATGATATTGAACTGCAATTTGTGGCTGACAATCTCGACATTAGTCCAGCGCGAATACCCGATCTTTATGCCACAGAGCCACTGGTAGTGGCTATCAAAGCCGATGATTTACCGGAGCAAATAACCTTGCAGGGACGGCGACAGGGCAAGGTGTGGCAGCAGCGATTGTCACTGGCTAATACATCAAAATACGCGGGTATTCACGTTGCCTGGGCGCGAAAAAAAATTGAATCACTCTTCGATGACAGAGCCATGCAGAGCGAGGGCGAACAGCGGGATGCTTTGCGCCATCAAATGCTTGCTATTGGCTTAAAACATCATTTAGTCACGCCCTTTACCAGTTTGGTGGCCGTGGATAAAAAATCGGTGAAGCCTGAGAGTGAAGGGCTGAATCATCATGTCATCCAAAATAATGCGCCTAAAGGCACCCGGTTTGGTTTGGCGCGCACGGCAACGGGCATGACTTACTTTCTTGGCATGGGGTGCGTTGTGTTGATGTTAGCGATAGGTCTCCTCTGGCTGTCACGGTGTTACGCGAAAAGCACATGTCCGGAATAATAGCGAAAAAGGGCCGTATAGCGACTGTGAAAATGGAGACTGGAAGGAAGGGAAGCGTTGTCATTGCCCTAAAACTTTTCGCGCTCGTGCTATTCGTTATGGGGGCCGGTTTATGGATAAAAGGAGGCTATATCTTTCTTAAAGCTGAACTTGGTCAATATTTAATTGAGCGAGCTTGGCAACACAGTTTAACCACGGGGAATGAAAAGAAACCCTGGTTTTGGGCAGACACCTGGCCCGTTGCTCGCCTATGGGTTCCCTCACAAAATATTCATCAAATAATATTGTCTGGCGACAGTGGTCAGGCCTTGGCTTTTGGGCCTGGGCATACCACTGTGAGTGCGCAACCGGGTACTGAGGGTTTAGTGGTTATTTCCGGTCATCGCGATACGCATTTTCGCTTTTTGCAGCATTTACAGGAGGGTGAACAAATAATTGTACAAAACTGGGAAGGGCAGCACACCGTTTACCGTGTTAGTGCTAGGCAGGTGGTAGATGAAGATGTTTTGATAGCGGGTAATAACACTATTCGACGTTTGCTGTTAGTGACTTGCTGGCCATTTGATAGTGCGTCACTTAACTCAGCTTATCGTTTTATCGTTCAGGCTGACCTCGTAGATGAACAGTTTGATTCGATTTTCGATGCAGAAATACGGCATTGATGAGTGATTATGATTCGTGCAAGACAGGTTTTAAGACAAACAATAAACAGTAGAGAATGACAGAGTTCGGCAGATATTTTTCCAGAGAGTCCCTGTTTGGGTCTGGGCAAGCTTGATGGCGCGCTAATATTTTTAGCTTCAATAAAAGTAGGCCTTATGGGGCGACGAAGAAGCTAAGGATGTTTACCGTCACAGGCGAGTTCATGACTTGGTCGGAGGTTTTCTGGTAAGTGTTACCTGCAGATGTTGTCAAAAAGCTTCAACTTTGAGGAAAGGTAAACGATGATTACTGATAGTAACGATGACGATCGCGCAATGGCTGCTCAGCTTTCTAATCCGCAGGGCGAGCGTGGCAAAGAACTGGCCTCTAATATGAATAAAGCCAATGCTCTAGTGACAGCGTGTACCATCGACTGCCTAATCCCCGAAGCGGGACAAAATATCGTAGAAATTGGTCCTGGTAATGGCATGTTGTCGTTTAGCTTAACCTATACGCTGGAGGGCAATGGACATTATCAGGCGGTGGAGCGTTCAGCCGATATGGCGCAGCAGGTGCGGGATAATTTGGCGGAATATGCCGAATGTGAAATGACCATACACAATGAAAACTGCTTCGATGCGCCTATTGAAGACGGTTCAATCGACGCCGTGTTTGGCGTCAATATTATTTACTTTATCGAAGACATAACGGCACTGTTTACTCTCTTTGATCGCTGGTTGAAGCCAGGCGGTCGAGTGGCTTTGGGTATGCGTACTTCAGATACGTTGAAAGCGCAAAGCTTTACTCAGCATGGTTTTAAATTGCGAGAAAAAGCAGAAATTGAAGAGGCAATGATAGCCGTTGGCTGGCGACTGGCCGGCAGTGAGTATTTTGAAGAAGACGATATCGAGTTAGATGGAAAAACCCTGAAGGTCGATGCCCTGGTGCTTGCTGCACAGAAAATGTAGCGCTTTGGATTCGTCTTTCTCTAAAGCACCTCAGAGAGAAGTTTCTTTGTGCTCTGCGGCATCCATATTTCTTTACTAAGCCCCTTGAGTAAGATATTTTGAGCCGTTTATTCGAGAATTTGACGGCTTCCCTATGTCTTCTTCTGAGCGTTCTTCACATAAAATAAAAATTGGTCTGGCACTGGGTAGTGGCTCTGCCCGTGGTTGGTCACATATCGGTGTTATTGAGGCCTTACAGGCCCACGGTATTGAACCCGATATTATCTGTGGCTGTTCGATTGGTGCTCTGGTGGGGGCATCTTATGCAGCCAACAAAATTACGGCACTTGAAGAATGGGTGCGATCCTTAAACCTGCTTGAAACTGCTCGCTTTGCCAGTTTCGATACCTCTTTTAATGGTGTGATCAACAAGGCTCGTTTACAAAAGGTGCTAAGGCAGTTTATCGCCGAAGACAGTTTTTCAATAGCTGATTTGCAGCGCCCCTTTGCCACCGTAGCAACGGAATTGAACAGTGGGCGGGAAATTTGGTTTACCGAGGGCCCCTTACTCGACGCCGTTTGGGCTTCAATATCCTTACCGGGTTTGCTCCCTCCAGTAAGACACAAAAATCGCTGGGTGGTTGATGGTGGATTGGTCAATCCTGTGCCGATCTCTGTGTGTCGAGCTCTGGGGGCTGATTTCGTCATAGCAGTTAATCTCAATGGCACTCTTCTTGGGCGCCATCGCGACAAAGTTGTCAGCAAAGAAGGGACGGAAAGGTCCTCTCATTGGAGTGACAAAATACGCTGGTCTTTAGGGAATGATTTAAAACAGAGCGCGAATGCTGATGAGCTTGATGTGAAGATTCCGAGAGTATTCGAGACCATTGCTGGCTCTATTAACATTGTTCAGGACCGCATCACCCGCAGTCGCATGGTCGGGGAACCACCAGATATCTTGATTACCCCTGAACTGGCCGATATTGGCTTGCTGGAGTTTTATCGTGCCGCCGAATGTATCGAAGAAGGTAAAGAAAGCGTACGTCGTGCACTATCTGAGATCGATCGTTTGCTTAAGGCGCCAGTAGGGCTCTAGTGGGGCTTTTGTGTTGTACAATTTTACCAAGCTAAAAAATTAACGGTTAAGTTCAAGAACGCACTAACACTGAATGTAGGGGAAGAGTAATGCGCAAAGTTAAAATAGCTGGAACCGGAATGACACATTTCGGCAAGCGTATGGATGCCACTTTACGCAGTCTGACCACAGAGGCTTTAGATGAGGCCATGGGAGACGCCGCCATCAATGCGGACCATGTCGATAGCATTTTTTTTGGCAACGCCGTCGGCGGCTTAATTACAGGGCAGGAAATGATTCCTGGGCAAATAGCACTGCGTGAATCGGGGCTCATGGGTAAACCCATTATTAATGTTGAAAATGCCTGTGCTTCGGCTTCGACGGCAGCGCACCTGGCCTGGTTGTCCGTGGCCTCCGGGCAAAGTGAGGTTGCCCTTGCCATTGGTTCAGAGAAAATGACCCACAAAGATAAAATGTTATCGTTCAAAGCCTTAATTGCGGCCATGGATCTCGAGGAAATAAAAGCAGAAACTGGCTCTGATGACCCCTTAACCGCAGGCAGCGAACCGGGACGCTCTGGCTTTATGGATGTTTATGCCGCTAAGGCCCGCCAGTATATGGAGAAGACCGGGGCAACCATGGAAGACTTTGCCCGTGTTGCAGCCAAGTCTCACAAGTTTGGTTCACTCAACCCCAAAGCCCAGTTTCAGAAAGCCCTGTCGGTGGATGAGATTTTAGCGAGCCGTTTGATTATTGACCCCTTAACGCTGGCGATGTGCTCGCCAATTGGTGATGGTTCAGCCGTTCTGGTTTTTACCTCCGAGGATTTCGCACGTAAGCACGGTTGTGACGCAGTTACGGCCGAAACGATTACACTGGTGTCCGGCCAACCCGGTGGCCGTAGCTGCAACGACAGAGCAGGTGAAAAAGCTTACGCCATGGCCGGTGTCGGCCCGGAAGATGTTGATGTGGTTGAGCTACACGATGCCGCCTCGCCCGCTGAACTTATGTACATTGAAGAGCTGGGGCTGTGCCAGGTGGGTGAGGGCGTGCAGATGATTCGCGATGGTCAAACTGACCTCGGCGGCAGGGTACCAGTCAATACCAGCGGCGGGCTGGTGGCCAAGGGACATCCGGTCGGTGCTACCGGCTGTGCCCAGTTGGTTGAACTGACCAATCAGTTGCGCGGTCGTTGCGGCAAGCGTCAGGTGGAAGGCGCCAAGGTGGCTCTCGCGCAAAATGGCGGTGGTTGGATAGAAGACGATACCGCCGCGACAACGCTGAGTATTCTGACGCGTTAATTAGTGTCGTTTAACCTAGATGCCAGGGGTCTTTGCTGACACTTGAGAGCTTGATAATACTGAAGCCTGGGATAGTGTTCAGGGAAACGTCCAAAGGGTATTCGTGACAGGCTACCTAGGAAGTACAGTATAGAAGTCGATTAGTACCACTCCGCTTTGAACGAGCAATTCAGGTATGCAGTCCGCACTCCAAATGCTCCGCAGCTTTGGTGGGATCGTGATATTCCATTTCACTGGGCAGCTTGTGTTCGAGTAAATAATCGACCAAATTCATGGTGGTGCAATGAAAGCAGGGGGCAACTTTAGTGGTTGCACGGGATGCGTCCCAAGTGAATATGTTTTGTGACTTCCTGAATTCAGTTTCTTCGCGGCGAATACCGTTAATCCACAGATCGGGTGTTAATTCACTGAAAGCCCGAGAGAAAGGCTCTAATTTGACCATTTTTGTAAACTCAGCGTGTTCAGTGGTACCAATGTCTGGCACGCCCTTATAGCGTGCTTCCAGATGAGCCGCTGAAAAAGAGGGGTGGAAAACCTTCAGGTTTAGATCCAGGTCTTTCACCAATTGGTCGACAAAGCGATAAGTGGCAGCTGTATTAAAGCCACTATCACACCAGACGACGGGTGTGCCGGGTCGCAGAGTTTGTACCATGTGCAGTAGAACAGCAGAGTAGGCTGAGAAGCTGGTGCTGATAATTGGTCGGCTGGCGGTATTGAGCGCTTTAGCAAGTATATCTATCGGTGATGCCTCTGCCATCGCCAAATTGGCGGCGTCAAGATCAAATAAGGCTTCTCGCCTTGCTTGAGGGACATCGTCGGTAGTGGATTGTTGTGCTACTGCAAGGCTCATAGTTTGTCGAATAAACACGTTTGTCTTTGAGCTGGCGATTAAAACGCCGTAGGGCGGACAAGTAAAAGAACCCTTTTAAATATGCTTATTTCAAAACGAGCTTTTAAGAATATTAAAAGCAGTTTTTAGAAGTGACTAGCTTCGGCTCCCTTGCTTGAGGGATATAAACGACAGAGCAAGGAGCTGCTATTTATCCTATCGATAGAGCGATAAATCGATAGGAAATGCCTGCTCACTGGTGAATTGGGATCGTGCCGATTATTGATCCTGATCCTGTGTGCAGTACAACGACCATTCCAAGGCTTTGTTCCTGTTACTCAGCAGAAACGTGAAGCCCAAGCCGCCGACAGTATCGTTGTAGGCATTGTTTAATCTCCAAAACGGCAAGAGTGTTGAGGGTCTATCAGAAACTCCTTAAATCAGAAATACTTTAAGTGGCCTGGTTCTCAATAACCAGGTGTGACAAATCTATTGATGAGGCCGCTAAAGGCTTTGTTGTTCATCACTGTGGCTTGTTCGCGTTATCGCTGGGCTTCTGCCAGGGCCAGCGACCTGTGAGCTCGAGATCTAAAGTGAAGCTGAGGAATGTCCGTATTATAACGACCAGAGCTAACACGCCAACGGATTCAAACGTGAGCTCCACAGCGACTGTGTGAATAATGTCCGCAGCGACGAGGAACTCTAAACCCAGCAAAATACCATGCCCCAGCATTTGCCGGACTTTTTTAAAGGTTTCCTCTTTCGCATGCCCTTTGATAAGAAGGTTGGCGCCCATGATGAGCGAGGCGGCTGCGAATAGAATGATTATAGCCAGCCCAAACAGCTCGATTCCCGCCGCGCACCATTCCGCAATCGGTCTGACAAATTCGTTCATAAAAATAGCCTTTTTTAAATTTTTCCACCGCTGCAATTATCAGGCGGTGCAGTAAACAAGCATCAACAAACTGACTGACACAGCCGTAATGCTCTATGCCTCTGTTAGTCAGAAAATACAATATAAGTAGCTCACATTCGATGGGCAAGCGCAATACGGAAGGGCGAAGTATTGTTGCTGAAAATACACTTTATGGTGAAGTCTGTTTGGGTCGGGCAGAGTTAGTGGAAGGCTTCTTCCTCAACGTGCCGGTCAATGTGTGTTGATAAAATCGATATATCAAGTATTTTAAGTTGCTCACAATACATCTTAATTTTTTATGGTAGGCCAACAAGATTGGCATTCATCATCGAGAAGGTAATACGTTCTTGATTGACTCTACTCAAAATGAATGGGGAATAAAAACGCTAGAGTCTGGAATAGTGAGTGCTGTAATTGGGTGAAAAACACCAGATAACAACAAATTATTGAAAAATTTTATCAAATCCTTAATTTTTTAGTCGCCAGCCTTAAATTTAAGATTTATTCGCAAGTTCACTGGCATAAGTTCACTGGAAATAATGCAATTAAATCGATTCTCTGGCTACTACGTCTTGGTTAGATGAAGAACTAAGGATGCGTTTTATCGTTATATGCTGATAGGCATCTTCAATATTGAATCGAAATCTGTTTAACTACGATGCCTGCGTGTAGAAAGCCTTAAAATATAGCTTTTCAGCGCGGATGGATTTAGTATTTTTAAACTAAATCTACTGGATATAACAATTACTAAACAGGGAAAGTAAATTTATGAGTAATCGTCCTGATTATATTTATTCTGGCGGGTCGCCAGTTATGCACACACCATTAGCGCTAAAAAAAGCCAATATGTACGGCTTCTTTCTGAAGGGTAAGCGGCCTCTTTTACAAAAAACTGTCGAAGAAACTTTAAATACAGTGGCCTGCGGAAACATGACCCTCAAAGCAATTTCTCCCTATGTATTAACGACATTTACGGAGGTAGGTCACGCCAACTCAACCGTCAATGTCGATAAAGATAAGGGTTGGATCACCGAAGTAGATATTGTTACCTGGGTGATGATCGGACAGATGGATGATGTAGGTAAAATCTCCCATGTGTACTGGTACCCATGCCATATTTTTGTCGACAATGGTATGGCAATGATTAATGGCCGTGAATTATATGGCTACCCAAAATATCTTTGCGAATACGATATGCCGGGGCTGGATGATGATCCCTTGCATTTTTCAATGAGCGCTCAAGGTTTTAAAACGTTTTCTCCGCAGACTGAAATTGCGTTGCACCCTTTATTGGAGGTGAATGCGACCAATAGAAATAGCGCCCACCGACCGGTTAAAAGTTTTATCGATTTTTTGGAGCAGGCTTTTGAAGTGCTTAGCTCGATGCCCGACTTTCTTGATTTCGATAAGGCGGGTTGGAAAGAAATTATTTCACTGTTGTTGAAACCTCGTATTCCTCAGATATTTTTAAAACAATTCCCTGACTCTGCCGGCATCAAGGCAGTTTATCAGGCCTTGATAGCAGCCCCAGCGAATATTGATAAGGTCCACAGTGGGGCAATATTGGGCCATGAATATGAAGCGACCTTGCATGCCTTTGATAGCTTTCCTCTGGATAAGACGCTCGGCATCGGCCTTGGTAACTCGCCAGCTATTCTAGCCTACAATTTGTATTTTGATTTTACAGTCACACCGGGTGAAGAACTGGTTGATAATTCGCAAGTTCAACCTGAAAAAATAGCGATTCTTGGCGGTGGTGTTGGCGCTATGAGCAGCGCGTTTCATTTAACTAATCAAGCGGGCTGGCAAAATAAATACGATATCACCATCTATCAAATGGGCTGGCGTTTGGGTGGTAAAGGTGCCAGTGGGCGTAACGCCGAAAGTTGCGAGCGTATTGAAGAGCATGGTTTACATATCTGGTTTGGCTTCTATGACAATGCATTTGCGATGATCAAGGAAGCCTACGCTGCGCTCGACCGTCCCTCTGGTGCGCCCTTGGCGACATGGCAAGACGCGTTTAAACCCCATGACTTTATCGCGCTGTCTGAGAATATTGAACAGGAGTGGAAAACCTGGTCATTGATGTTTCCAACCTTACCTGGGGAGCCTGGAACAGCCTTAGCATCACTCACTCCCTGGAAAATGGCGGTGGCAGCCTGGGATTGGCTTAAACAATTATTGCTTGATTTTCATGCATTACAAGGAGCCAATTCTGATACGCGGGAACCGATTAAGTCTGAAGAAAGTCTATGTTGGTTTAGACGACTAGCTGAAGATGTCAAAGAGGATTTCGACGAACTCGATGATGATATGGACAGCGCAGTAGAAATTCTGCATCGATTGTTTCACCGTACCTCAGACCTGAGTGTTAGCCATTCACTCTCTCGACGTTTACTCTTGATACAAGGTTTAAACGTCGTTAGAGAGTTAATTGTCAGCAGGTTCAAGGCTGAGCTTGGCTCTCACGATAAATTGCGACACCTTTTTATTACCATTGATCTTGGGTTCACCATTCTTAGTGGTATGTTAGAAGACGGTGTTCTTGAGCATGGTTTCGATATTATTAATGATATCGATTTTTATGCCTGGCTCGAGAAACATGGGGCGAATAAGAAATATACTGTCCATTCTGCACCTGTTCGCGGCTTTTATGATTTGGTTTTTGCTTATGAGGGTGGCGACTTCAATAAGCCCAATGTTGAAGCTGGTACTTTACTACGCGCAATGCTGCGTATTGGCCTTTGTTATAAAGGCAGTATTATGTACAAAATGCAGGCGGGCATGGGTGACACGGTGTTTACACCGCTTTACGAGGTATTGAAAGAGCGGGGTGTTAAGTTTAAGTTCTTTCATAAAGTCGATGAGTTGATTCCCAAGGAGGCGTCTATTGAAGAAATTCATCTTACCCGACAGGTGACTGTGGTTGATGGGGATGAATCGTATGATCCCCTGGTTGATGTTAAGGGTCTCGGTTGTTGGCCAAGCACACCGCTTTATTCACAAATAGAACCGCAGCAAGCGGCCTTGCTGCAGGAAGGAAATATTAATCTCGAATCCAACTGGAGCTCCTGGCCTGAGCTGTATGAGTCCGCTTTTGGTCGTTCGTTACCTCAGCTGACTCTTAAGAAGGGACGTGATTTTGATCATGTTATTTTTGGCATTTCTCTGGCTTCAATCCCCTTACTTTGTCCAAAGTTAGTGGCACAGAGCCCGGCTCTAAAAACCACTACGCAAGAAGTAAAAACCGTAGTCACCCAGGCCTATCAGGTTTGGTTGAACCAAAATCTGGAGCAACTAGGCTGGACAGATCAACCCGAAGGCCAGGAACCCGTGCTCAGCGGTTTTTCAGAACCCTTCGACACCTGGGCACCGATGGATCAGTTATTGTGCCGTGAAGAGTGGCCGCTTGATAATAAGCCAAGAAATGTGTCCTATTTTTGCAGTGCAATGCCGCTTACTCACTTTCCTCCCGTCGATGACTACGGATTCCCCGAGCGCTGTAACCGACAGGCAAAAGACAATGCTATAGAGCAGCTTAATCAACGTATAACGGGACTTTGGCCTAATGCGGGAAGTGTCGGCAACTTTAAATGGGAGTTTCTGGTTGATCTTAGTGGGCTTAATGGTGAGGCACGTTTTGATAGCCAATATTGGCGCGCAAATATTGATCCCTCCGAGCATTATGTCATGTCAGTAGTTAATAGCAGTCAATATCGCATTGATACCGATGGATCAGGCTTTAACAATCTCTATATGGTGGGCGACTGGATTAAGACGGGCTTAAATGCTGGGTGTGTTGAAGCTGCTGTGATGGCAGGTATGCAATGTTCGCGGGCAGTGGCAGGTTATCCAAAAATAATTAAAGGAGAGACAGATTTTTAATTGAGGAATTACGGAAAGCACTGAGCTTAACGAGCGGTTCAGTGCCCCACAATCTGGGTCAAGGGCGTAGTATCGTCGGCTCTCGCATGACGGTTTAAGGTTTTATATTCATACATGCGCTTATCAGCTAGGCTGAACATATCGTGGGTTGATTGGCATTCGTGGGAATGGGCTATACCATAACTTACGCCAACTCCCCGAAACTCGTGTTCATGAAGCTTTTTTTCAATGTTCGCTATGGCAATATTGATATTACTTTTTCTGTCTATAGGTGCAATGACGGTAAATTCATCGCCGCCGATTCGGTAGACCTTGCAGTCATCAATTTCCAAAGTGCTTAAATGCTGGGCGAATGTGCATAATAATTTGTCGCCTGATAAATGTCCGTGTCGGTCGTTAATACGCTTCATGCCGTCTAAATCGATGAGGTAGAGGGCTTTCTTGGAGCCGTCAAGTTCCTCGGTTGACAGGTTAAAAACCTGGTTGAAATCCTGATCGAAAGCATGACGATTGGCAATACCTGTTAAATGGTCGGTGCGGGTGATGGCCAGCATTTTGTGAAGACTGTGCAGGGCCTCATCTTTGTCGCTGGAAAGAATTCGAATTTTGTCGGCCAGTGCTAGGGCTAGAAGAATGGCGTCAAAAGTACCTCCAAGTAGGGTAAACAACTCGGAATTACGGACTAAATCAGGAATTAAACCCAAATTGGCAGGTAAAATAATGAGGCCTGGTAGCAGAAGAGCAGTAAAGGCAAAGACAAAATAACGCGCTGGTCGAAAACCTCTGCGCATGCAGACTATCGAGCTAACCAACGCCAGGATTAGCCAATAGCCAATCGCCAAGGTGGCTAGTACGTGGGCATAGTGCAAAGCGATAAAGCAGCTCGGCAGTAATAATAATGGCAACCAATAATTAACACGACTCCATGCGGCTAAGCGTGGTGCGCGTTTCTTCAATTCTAGAAATTCGATGTAAAACAAAGTGTTCAAGATGGGGAGAAAAAAGAAAAATATATAGTGCAGTTGTAGATTGTGTAAGTCGAATAATTCAGCCGGTAGGTGGAAGGTGAAAGCCCAGGCTAAAAAATAGGCAGTAAGATAAAGTGCATAATATAAATAGGCTCTGTCGGTGGTGGTGATGAAGATGAAGAAGTTATAGAGAGCAAGAGTAAGTAAGGCTCCAAAAGCAAAGAGAGCCAAGACATTTTCCCAACTTACGCGGTATTTAAAAGCCTCTACGGATAGCCATTCAAAATCTGGAAAAGACGCAAAATACGGACTATCAAAACGCAGGAGTAGTTGCCCTTTGCTACCGGGAGGGAAGAATACTTCTTTGCCATAATGCAGCATATAGTCGTGGTCGGCGGTATAACCCGTTTTAAACGCCTGCACGAGGCCGCCCTCTGAATAAAATTTAACGTCGACATTTTCAATCAAGGTACCGCTGGGGTTCATTACCCAAGTCGCAATGTTACTGCTATTACGCAATTCTACGTGATACCAGTAACTACCACCGAGTAAGCTAACGTTTTGCACAGGGCTGCGCTGGGCGATAAAGTTAGGGATATCGGCCACAGAACTGGGAAAGGCTTCGCTGTCAGCGTGGTATAGCTGGCCACCTTGATTGAGGTCAGTCGTCTCGACGGTGTCGATAGATACGGCTTCAGATTGCCCGATCGGTGTGTATAAACCCAATAAAATGCCTAAAAAAAGTAAACATAGCAATAATAAGGGCGCAACTTTGCCGCTTTTGGGGGAAGTATTACTGGGGTGATACGCAGTCATCATTCACCCAGCTAATGCCTATCTAGTCCTTTAAATACGTTCATAGCTAGAAGCCGATGGATTGAGTTAATCACTTGTGGTTGCCACTCACACTAACTTAGTTTACTTGAAAATGCATCTTCGTTAATGGTACTGGTTGGCGATTTTCCTCTGTAAAGGATTGCAAGCTTTAAAACCTCAGTAATTTATTCCTTGCTAAGTAGTGACAGGTAACGTCGCCGAACATGTATTAAAACGCCTGATTTTTATTAGGATGCTGAGTCGTTGGTCTAGTTAAAAAGGGTCTTAAATGGTAATTCTTCTCATATCTCAGTCGTTTATTTCTTTTCAAAAAATGTGAAAGGTCTCACAGTTCTTTAGTTTTTCCATCATTAAAGTTTATCAAACACCTCATTGTTGTAGGAATTTGTGTAAGCGCTCTTAAATCAGCTGTCGGTTGGTGAAAGCATACAGGCCGCCGTCAAAGGGATTGTGTTCCAGCTCTTGTTCAACGATGGCGGCAAGACCATTACATTGTTTGCGAAAGTCGACAGGATCACGATAGAGAAATATCCGTGGCATGTTGTTGGCTGGTCGAAGGTAGCGCGTCATCAGCAGTGATCCAACAGTTGACGCACCACAGCTATATTAGCGGCAGTGATACCACGCACGACAAGCCCACTGGGCAACGACAATGACAACCCATCATCCCGCTCTGGCTGAACGGCGATACGCGTAAAGCCACTCGCTGTCGGTGCAGTCTTTTTGGGTGCCGTTGAACAACCCAACTTTTGCCGCCAGTAAACAAAACGGTGATAGGATAAATCATTGGCTTTGTAGAATTTGGCACCTGACAGGCCGGACTCTTTCCAGATGCTCACTTGTTGTTGCCAATAAGCGTGGCGTTCTTGGGGGCCGGATAATTCGTTCATGGTTTTCTCCTGTGTGATAGTCAGGAGAAAGTCTGGCCGGAAGTGTTATGGGAAATAGGGCTGATTTAAGGGCGCTTACGAATTTGTTGTGAGAATGCTCTGTAGCAATAAAATCTGAATCACCCCAGGTTAATCGGAGGCTAATTTGCTTGAGAGGGTCGGCTAATGAACAGGCGACCCGTCTATTCAAATAAGTCTGCGAACGTGTAGTTCGGTTGGTATTAACCAGTGAGCATGACTATTCATCATCGCTGGATGGCCACCCAATCAATCGCATCCAACGTGGGTTGCACCTCAGACATTTTCCTCACATGGGGTATGGGTAATGAAGATGGAACGCGACCCTGGTGCACGGCCTGGCATAACAAACGACCAGCATCAACAGACCAAAGAGTTAGAGCGTGAGGTTCGCGCACTCAAGCACTAATGTGATATTGCGTAAAGCCTGTCCTGCGATACCCAAAGCGCTACGCGGAGTGCGCTGAGTGCTTTGGGTACAATGCACTAGCAGCGGCAATGAGTGGCTTATACAAAGCGGAAGTTACCCGCAAAGACGGCTCTTGGCGTGGGCTTGATGACGTAGAGCGAGCAGCACTAACCTGGTGGATTGGTTTAATCACCGCCGATTGCTACGATCCATTGGCGATGTGCCGCCGGTTGAGTTTGAGGTGATGTACTCTCAGCAAGCTGAGTCAAGCAATCTCGCATGATTCAGATAAAACTACCTCTGATAAAACCTGTGCGATTTACTCTCACTACATCTTGCTCGTTCGCAGGAGGAAAAATAAGGCATTAAATGCTGGTATGTATCGGTAAGGCGACGCACCTTCCTTGAAAGCCGCCCTGATAGGCTGAAGTCATAATGTTGAATTGAATGAAAAACGCGTTTTCGTGTTATGGCCGCGTTTTTAGATAGCAAGACAACTTTGACAGCTTGCTCTTTCTCGAACCTTTGATTGATAGTGTTGATAGTCAAGCGTCTTCGGGGGGACGGCAAGACCACCCCTTTTTCTAGAAATATATCTAAGTGCTTTTCTTGGTATTACTTTTACGTTTTTGGCCCTTCTTTTCGGAAGACTTTATCAGACAGCTCGAAAAGTGCGCTCGATGAAACTGCGATAACTAGCGTCCCTTCTTTTGGATATAATATTTTCTATCCGTATCGAATCGAATGGTAACCCTGGAAAATCAGAAATCTAAGCGCCTAGACAGAATCTATGATTCTGTCTAGGCGTACCACGAATATTCACTGGCAACTCTTAGTTATTCAATAGGTTGCAGATAGTTCTTCAGGATCGCGTTAATATATTTTTGCGTTTTTAATCCCAGCTCAACGCCCCTCCAGTCTGATATTCAATAACCCGAGTCTCAAAGAAGTTTTTCTCCTTGCGTAAATCCATCATTTCGGACATCCATGGGAAGGGGTTCTGGGCGCCGGGATACTGTTCGGCGAGGCCGAGCTGATTGAGGCGGCGGTTGGCGATAAAGTGCAGGTATTCTTCCATCATCGCGGCGTTCATGCCGAGCACACCACGGGGCATGGTGTCGCGGGCGTAAGCGATTTCCAGTTCGGCGCCCTCCAGTATCATTTGCGTGGCTTTTTCCTGAAAGGCGTCTGTCCACAAATGGGGGTTTTCCAGTTTGATTTGGTTAATGACGTCGACACCAAAGTTGAGGTGCATGGATTCATCGCGCAGGATGTACTGAAATTGTTCGGCGACGCCAGTCATTTTATTGCGTCGCCCCATGGAAAGGATTTGGCTAAATCCGCAGTAAAAGAAGATGCCTTCGGTGACGCAGCAAAAAGCGATGAGGTTACTGAGTAGTTCCTGGTCGGTTTCTGGGGTACCGGTGGTGAAAGTGGGGTCACACAAGGCCTGGGTGTGTTTGATGGTCCAGGCAGCTTTTTTGGCGACAGCGGGGACTTCGCGGTACATATTGAAGATTTCGCCTTCATCCATGCCCAGTGACTCGACGCAGTACTGATAGGCGTGGGTGTGAATGGCTTCTTCAAAGCTTTGACGCAGTAGATATTGGCGGCATTCGGGGTTGGTGATAAGGCGATAGACAGCAAGCACCAAATTGTTGGCAACCAGAGAATCGGCGCTGGAGAAGTAGCCCAGCGAACGTTCGACGATCTTACGCTCGTCGGCGCTGAGGCCGTCTTCGCTTTTCCAGGTGGCGACGTCAGCGGTCATGTTGATTTCCTGAGGCATCCAGTGGTTGGCACAGGCGTCAAGGTATTTTTGCCAGGCCCACTCGTACTTAAAAGGCACGAGCTGGTTGAGGTCGGCACGGCAGTTGATCATGGCTTTATCGTCGACTTCAATGCGTGCGGCACCCATTTCAAGCTCTGCAACACCCGCCTCTATATCGAGGCTTTCGAGTCCGGCCTTGGCACGCTCGGCGGCGGGGAGGTTGGGGTCAATGTTCAGGTCTGTTGCGGTTTCGACAGGTGCGGATGTCGTTTGTGGATCCGCCGGAGCAGGCGCTGCAGGGGCGGGCTGCTCTTTTTCTTTAAGAATGGCCTGTTTAACGGCTGCCGCTTGCTGTGGCGTTGGAGCCGGCTGGCGTACGGGTGTGGCTGGCTGTGTTTGCTTCAGGGTTTCTTGCCGAACGGAGGCGGGCACGTTCTGGGGCTTAAAGGTTTTGATTGGTGCGTCGCTGTTGAAGTCGTCCCAACTTAACATTATTTTTCCTCAAATCTTGTGCGTTGTGTTTGTGGTGTTAAACCTGTTCTGCGCGTTCTGTGTGCTGCTCATTGACTTCGACTTACCCGCCGTCGTTGGTCGTTGAGAGGCGGGTAAGTTGAAGCGAGGCAATTACTGGCAGGCTTCACAATCGGGATCGTCCAACGAGCACGCCTCGGGCACGGGCGCAGGGCCTGCGGCGAGGGGTGCTGCCTCAGACGATACGGCGTTCAGCTGGCCGGTTTGAATGGTCGACTTTTCTGTGGTGGTGGCGGCCAGTGAGCGCAGGTAATAGGTAGTTTTTAAACCGCGAAACCAAGCCATACGATAGGTCATATCGAGCTTTTTGCCATTGGCTTCAGCCAGATAAAGGTTGAGGCTCTGGGCTTGGTCGAGCCATTTTTGGCGACGGCTGGCGGCGTCCACAATCCACTGGGGGCCCACTTCGAAAGCGGTGGCGTAGAGTGCCTTGAGGTCGTCGGGAATGCGCTCGACAGGTTGGGCTGAGCCGTCGAAGTATTTCAGGTCATTGGCCATCACCTCGTCCCACAAACCGCGCTCTTTGAGGTCGTGAATCAAATAGGCGTTCACTACGGTGAATTCACCGGAGAGATTCGATTTCACATAGAGATTTTGGTAAGTCGGCTCAATTGACTGGCTGACACCGGTGATGTTGGCGATGGTGGCGGTCGGTGCAATCGCCATGACGTTGGAGTTGCGCATGCCCTGATTTTGCACGGTAGCACGCAGGCTGTCCCAGTCGAGGGTTTGGCTTTTGTCAACGTCGAGATAGTCGCTACCGCGCTGTTGCTCGAGCAGATCGAGGGAGTCGATAGGCAGTATACCCTGACTCCACAGTGAGCCGTCGAAGCTGGGGTAACTACCGCGCTCAGCGGCGAGTTCGGAAGAGGCCTGAATGGCGTAGTAGCTAATGGCTTCCATGGAGCGATCGGCAAATTCCACCGCCGCGTCGGAGGCGTAGGGCACTTTGATTTGATAGAGGGCATCTTGAAAGCCCATCAAGCCTAATCCCACGGGTCTGTGACGCATATTGGACTGACGGGCGGTGTCGACCGAGTAGTAGTTAATGTCGATCACGTTGTCGAGCATACGTACGGCTGTGCGTACAGTGCGGCGGAGCTTGTCGTTATCGAGCTGGCCATTTTCGTCAATGTGCTGGGCGAGGTTGACGGAACCAAGATTGCACACGGCAATTTCTTCATTGGCCTTGGTGTTCAAGGTGATTTCAGTGCACAGGTTGGAGGAGTGCACAACGCCGACGTGCTGCTGGGGTGAGCGGACGTTGCAGGGGTCTTTAAAGGTCATCCAGGGGTGGCCGGTTTCAAACAACATGCCGAGCATTTTTCGCCATAGGTCCTGAGCGCGAAGGGTTTTGAAAAGGCGCATTTCTCCTTTTTCGGCAAGGGCTTCGTATTCGTTATAACGCTGCTCGAAGGCGGTCCCGTAGAGGTCGTGTAAGTCAGGTGCATCATTAGGCGAGAACAAAGTCCACTGACCGTCTTCGAATACGCGCTTCATAAACAGGTCTGGGATCCAGTTCGCGGAGTTCATGTCGTGCGTGCGGCGACGGTCATCACCGGTGTTTTTGCGCAGTTCGATAAACTCTTCGATGTCGATGTGCCAGGTTTCAAGGTAGGCACAGACAGCACCCTTGCGCTTGCCACCCTGGTTCACGGCAACGGCGGTGTCGTTAACCACTTTCAAAAAGGGAACAACGCCCTGGGATTTACCATTGGTGCCTTTGATATAAGCGCCAAGGCCCCGTACGGGTGTCCAGTCATTGCCCAGCCCGCCAGCCCACTTGGAGAGCATTGCATTGTCCTGAATAGCACCGTAAATACCTTCGAGGTCGTCAGGTACGGTGGTGAGATAGCAGCTCGATAGCTGGGGGCGCAGGGTGCCGGCGTTGAAGAGTGTCGGCGTTGAGCTCATGTAATCGAAGGAGGAGAGCAGGTTGTAGAACTCGATGGCGCGGTCTTCACGGTTTTCTTCCTGCGCGGCAAGACCCATGGCGACGCGCATAAAAAAGCACTGGGGTAGCTCGAAGCGGGTTTCGTTACTGTGTATGAAGTAACGGTCATAGAGAGTCTGCAGACCGAGATAGGTGAACTGCAGGTCACGACTCGCATTAATGGCTTGCCCCATTTTATCAAGGTCATAGTCGGCTAACTCGGGGGCGATCAACTCTAATTTAATACCGGTGTTGATGTAGGCCTTCAGCGCATCGGGGTAGAGACCTTCCATCTCATGTTGTGTGGCGGCGGCAGCGACGTTGAGGAAACCCAAGGCTTCGCTGCGCAGGCCGTCCATCAGCAGACGAGCGGTGGCATAGGTGTAGTTGGGTTCTTTTTCAACCAGGGTACGGGCGGTAATGACCAGTGCGGTGTTAACGTCGGCAATGGACACGCCGTCGTAAAGGTTGCGCAGCGCTTCGCTCAAAATGGCGTCGACTTCGACATCTTTCAGGCCAGCACAGGCCTCACTGACGACTGTATGCAAGCGGGCCATATCGAGGGGACCATCGGTGCCGTCAGGATAGGTGACGCGAATGGCGGGGCCTGTGTAATCACTTTCTGTTTCTGTCGCCGCTGCGGCAGAGGCGGCATTGGCTTCGGCGGCGCTGCGCTCCTGAGCCCGTTGCTCACGGTAAATGACATAAGAACGGGCTATTTTTTGTTCGCCACTGCGCATCAGTGCCAACTCGACCTGGTCTTGAATGTCTTCGATATGCACAGTGCCCCCCGAGGGCATGCGGCGCTTAAAAACGTCACTGACCTGGGCATTTAAGGCATGGACCGTTTCGTGAATGCGACCGGAGGCCGCTGCTGCGGCACCTTCGACGGCGAGGAAGGCCTTGGTAATAGCGACGATGATCTTCTCATCGGTATAGGGCACCACGGCGCCATTGCGCTTAATAACCTTGAGCTGTCCGGGGGCTGTGGCCTCTACGGCGCTCTTTGCAGCCTGCGCTGGCATGTCGACAGCTGATTGGCCCGTGGTTGGCTGTTGATTCTGTGTTGATGTTTCCATTGTGTCCATCTGCCCTGTGAAGTTTTCGTTGAGTAGCACTTGAGTGAAAGGCTCCAAGTGCGGGCTATTTTTCCGACAAGATGTGTCTCTTGCCAATGTGTAACACTCTTTTTCGCCGGTGGCTGTGTGAGGTTTCGCTACAGCTTGCCTCGCGTTGAGTTTTCAGTAACGGCTTTTGCCACTGTTCAGTGTCGTATCAGTTATAAGTAAGGGTTGTGATTGCTTTTATTATGTTGATCATGGTTCTCGTTAAATATGGTTCTAAAGTTAAGTCAGTCGTTTTTTAAAGAGTCCGTTGACCATTGATCGTGGAGTAAGGTTTTCTGGCACTCATTTCTAAGCACAGGCGTGTTGTCCTTACTGCATTTGGAGTCTGTTAGGTAGCATTGAAACCTTATTGGCGCGCACTAGATATAGTGCTTGCTTCAGTAGAGATACAAGATAGGCTGTTTTGAGATGGAAAGCAATACAAGATGTGCTGTTAATTGGGTTTTTATGAACAATGCCTTACCCTTGGTTTCACTATAAAACTTGCTCAATTCAAGACTTCCGTCACAAGCGCTCAGTAGTGAAAGTAGTCACTTACAGAGTGAAAAATACTTGCTTTTTTTCGATCTGAATACTGTAAGAAAGCGCTTCATGCGGTGCCGATTCTTTTATTAGCAGAGGCAGTTAATGGTTTGCCTGGCGACATCAACTCTTGCGACGGGAGAGTTTAGTTCCCATTGAATTTTTAACGTATTGTTTATAGAGCGAGCTGAAGTAGGTGGAGTATCAGCGCTTTTTGGGCGTGCAGGCGATTTTCGGCCTCATCCCAAACCACGGAAATATTTTGATCTTCGAGCAGTTCTGTGCTCACTTCCATACCACGATAAGCGGGTAAACAGTGCATAAAGAGTGCATCATTAGCAGCGAGTGACATTAGCTCGTGATTGACCTGAAACCCTCGGAATTGCTCAATACGCTGCTGCTTTTCTTCTTCCTGTCCCATTGATGCCCAGGTGTCCGTAACGACCAGGTCAGCACCGACAACGGCATCGCGGGGGTTTTGTGTCATGCTAATACGATTGGCATGACGCTGAGACAAAGTAGCATCGGGCTCAAAACCTTTGGGACAGGCAATATGCAGCTCAAAATCAAATTGTGCAGCAGCATTAATATAAGACTGACACATATTGTTACCATCACCCACCCAAGCGACGGTTTTACCGGCGATATCGCCACGCTTCTCAACATAGGTTTGCATATCGGCAAGTAGCTGACAGGGGTGGTAGTCGTCTGTCAGAGCATTGATGACGGGGACTTTTGAGTATTCGGCAAAGGTCTCTATCTTGCTGTGAGCAAAGGTGCGTACCATGATGATGTCGACCATTGAGGAGATCACCCGTGCACTGTCTTCGATGGGTTCACCACGGCCGAGTTGAGTATCGTTGGGCGATAAAAATAGTGCGCTGCCGCCGAGTTGTGCCGTGCCAGCCTCGAAGGAAACACGAGTGCGGGTCGAGGATTTTTCAAAGATCATCGCCAGCACCTTACCTAGCATAGGCTGGGTAGCGGTGTTATTGCGCAACTGGCTTTTCAACTCGATAGCATTATCAATTACGAGTCGTAGTTCATCGGCGGGCAGATCGTTTAAGGTTAGAAAATGCTGAACCGTCATGGCGAATTCCCCCAGCGAGCGCTGTTGCCCACTAAAAATCTTTAATTAAAGGCGCGAGTATATTGACCAATGTCTCTGCTTGCTCGTCATTAAGCACCAGTGGTGGCAAGAGGCGAATAACGTTACCAGCAGTAACGTTAATAAGCAGCCCCTGATCAGCAGCTCGTGCAACCAGTTCGGCGCAGGGCTTGTTGAGCTCAATGCCAATCATTAAGCCACTGCCGCGTATATCTTGCACCGTTTCACAGTCGACGAGTGCGCTACTAAAGGCTTGTAGTAGCTGCGTACCGAGTTCGCTTGCGCGCTGAGCCAATTGTTCATTTTCAATGGTTTCAATGGCGGCCAGTGCCGCTGCGCAGGCGATGGGGTTGCCACCAAAAGTCGAGCCGTGATTGCCGGGTTGCATGAGTTCAGCGGCAGGACCGTGGCTCAAGCAGGCTCCGATAGGAACGCCGTTGGCAAGGCCTTTGGCGATGGTAACTACGTCGGGCAGAATATTGTGCTGCTGATAGTGAAAGAACGTACCAGTGCGACCGTTCGCGGTTTGAATTTCATCCAGCATTAACAACCAGCCTTTGGTATCACACAGGACGCGCAATTGCTGCAGGTAGTCGGGGGCGGGGATGTTGATGCCGCCTTCACCCTGTATAGGCTCAACTAACACGGCGACGATATTGGGATTGTTTTCGCCAATAGCCTGTATAGCCTCAATATCATTAAACGGAGCGCGGGAAAACCCTCTCACTAGTGGTTCAAAGCCGGCGTGTACTTTACGGTTGCCAGTCGCCGTCAGAGTGGCAAGGGTGCGGCCATGAAAGGCCTGATCAGTGACAATAATGGTCGGCAGATCAACCCCCTTTGCATGGCCATGGAGGCGGGCGATTTTAATAGCCGCTTCGTTGGCTTCCGCGCCGGAGTTGGAGAAAAACATATTGCGCATACCCGAGAGGGCGCTGAGTTTATCGGCCAATGCCTCCTGAGCAGGAATATTGTAGAGATTGGAACAATGGGCGAGGGTTTGTGCCTGATCGGTAACGGCTGCGGTGACAGCGGGGTGGGCATGACCCAGCCCACACACTGCGATACCGGCGAGAGCATCGAGATATTTTTTGCCGTGGTCGTCCCACACGTAGGCGCCTTCACCTTTCACGAGGGTCAGGGCGCGTTGTCCGTAAGTGTTCATTAGTGAGTTACTCGTCATGGCTTGCTCAAGGATGTCTGTTTAGTCAAGTGTCCGGCAAAAGTTGCGCCAAAAAAATAGGCGGCACTAAGCCGCCCGAAAAAAGCGAATCATATTAATTAGCTTTATGGGCCTTGGCAATAGCATTGATGGCCTTTTTGTGACTGATATAACTTAGTTGCGTGAGCTGGCGTCATGATCATTTGATTATCGGCGTTTCTTTTTTGATTGAAAACAGTTAGAATAACCGAGTGTTTTGCTAGGTTATTACTTGAGGTGCTTTAAATGGACGTGCTGGATACTATCCGCGATCAAATCGAAACCAATCCCGTTATTGTTTACATGAAGGGGTCTCCCAATCAGCCCCAGTGTGGCTTTTCAGCGCGTACTGTACAGGCTTTGATGGCCTGCGGTGAGCGTTTTGCCTATGTCGACATTCTGTCAAACCCGGAAATACGCAGTAAGCTACCCGAATATGCTAACTGGCCAACGTTTCCACAGCTGTGGGTCGGCGGTGAGCTAATTGGTGGTTGTGACATTGTGACTGAAATGCATGAAAAGGGGGAGTTGCAGCCTTTGGTTAAGGAGGCGGCATTACCTGCTGATGATGCCTAGCCCTTGGGCGAAGCCGTTGATCTAAACATAAGGATCAGGCAATAAAAAGCGGGTAACTCCCGCTTTTTTATTGTCTGCAATTTAACGAAATCCCAGGCTTAAGCTGGCTTCCAGCCACCTAATTCACGCCATCGATTGACAATCGCACAAAATAATTCCGCCGTGCGTTCGGCATCGTAGGCAGCACTATGTGCCTCTTTATTGCTAAAGGGGATGCCGGCCGACTGACAAGCCCGTGCCAGCACAGTCTGCCCGTAGGCTAGCCCCCCGAGGGTCGCGGTGTCGAAGCAGGAAAAGGGGTGAAAGGGATTGCGCTTAATCTGACTGCGGTTGACAGCAGCGTTTACAAAGCCGAGATCGAAATGGGCATTGTGAGCAACGATCACGGCGCGGGTGCAATGGTGCTCGCTGATGTTATGGCGAATTTCTTGAAAAATATCGCGCAGGGCGTCCTTCTCACTCATTGCGTCGCGGTTGGGATCGTCAGGGTTAATGCCGGTAAATTCGAGGGCGGCATCGTCACAGATAGTATCGACGTGGGGAACGATATTGCGGGCTATGGTTCTATCGCGGATCAGGAGGCCTGAATCGTCCATCACGAGGGATACAGCGGCGATTTCCAGTAGGGCATGCTTGTCAGACTCAAAACCACCGGTTTCAACATCAATCACTACGGGCAGAAAACCACGGAAGCGTTCGGCAATAAATTCACCACCAAAGTCGCCCATAGAAGCAGCGGCGGGCATACTCATGTCGTCCATTTTATTCTCCATCGACAACGGCCCATTGTAGGGTTTCAGACGCGTAAAAGGGCACCATGGGGTCTCCACCAAGTTGTGTCGTTGCAGGTAGTTGCCAGGGGGCACGGCGCAGGGTTAATTTTTTTTGATTGACGGGCAGGCCGTAAAAACTCGGGCCGAAGTGGCTGGCGAAATTATCGAGTTTATCCAGTGCGCCAGCACGATCAAAGGCCTCGGCATAGAGTTCGATAGCCGCATGGTGTGAGTAACAGCCGGCACAACCACAAGCGTTTTCTTTTTTGTTTTGTGGGTGGGGAGCGGAGTCAGTACCGAGAAAAAATTGACCACTATCGCTGGTCGCAGCTTCAATTAATGCTTGTTGGTGGCTTGAGCGTTTCAAAATGGGCAGGCAATAATTGTGAGGGCGAATGCCGCCCGCTAGTAAATCGTTGCGGTTATAGAGCAAATGTTGAGGCGTGATAGTGGCGGCTAAATTTTCGCCGCCACTAGCCACAAACTGAGCGCTCTGTGCTGTAGTGATATGTTCGAGCACAATTTTTAAACCTGGGAACTGGACGCAGAGCGGGTTAAGTGTGCGCTCAATAAAGACGGCTTCCCGATCAAAAATATCGATGTGGGCATCAGTCACTTCGCCGTGCAATAACAGGGGTAAACCGCATTTCTGCATGCGCTCTAGCACCGGATATACTTTTTTTATATCGGTGACACCGGAGTCTGAATTGGTGGTTGCCCCGGCGGGGTAGTATTTAATGGCGTGGATAAAACCACTGTTGATGGCGCGGTCAATTTCATCCGCCGGGGTGTTGTCCGTTAAATAGAGTACCATCAACGGTTGCCAGTCATTGCCTTTAGGACGGGCGGCAAGAATACGCTCGCGATAGTCGGCGGCTTGCGCGGTGGTGATAACTGGCGGCGCCAGGTTGGGCATAACAATGGCGCGGGCGAAGTGACGTGCGACGTCGCTGACAGTGTGGTGCAGGGCTGGGCCGTCACGCAAGTGCAGATGCCAGTCATCGGGTTGTGTAATGGTGAGTGTGTCGAGAGTTAAAGTTGTAGACATTATTTACCGGCGAGCTTGCTTGCTGACTTGAAGAACGGCCATCCTACCGGAAAGCTACGGTACAGGACAGGCTTCTATCAGCATCGAGCGCTATCAAAAAGGCGGAGCAAGGTTTAGAATTTAAGTTTATTCAGTTGCTTCTATTCATTCCAGGAGATTGTTTGTGTCCGATATTAAAAAAGTGGTCTTAGCCTATTCCGGAGGGCTCGATACCTCGGTGATTGTCCGCTGGTTGCAAGAGACGTATCAATGTGAAGTGGTAACTTTTACGGCAGATATTGGACAGGGCGAAGAAGTCGAGCCGGCACGGGCGAAGGCTAAAGCTCTGGGTATTGAAGAGATTTATATTGATGATTTGCGCGAAGAGTTTGTGCGTGACTTTGTTTACCCCATGTTTCGCGCCAATACGATTTATGAAGGTGAATACCTGCTCGGCACCTCCATTGCGAGACCATTAATCGCTAAGCGTTTAATTGAAATTGCTAATGAAACCGGGGCCGATGCTATTTCTCATGGCGCCACCGGCAAGGGGAATGATCAGGTGCGTTTTGAGTTGGGTGCCTACGCTTTAAAGCCGGGGGTTAAGGTCATTGCGCCCTGGCGTGAGTGGGACTTAACCTCTCGCGATACGCTGATGGCCTATTGTGCAGAGCACGATATCCCCGTCGATTTTTCATCCAGTAAAAAGAAGTCACCCTATTCGATGGATGCCAACTTGCTGCATATTTCTTATGAGGGTGGTGTGCTTGAAGAGCCCTGGGCTGAAGCCGAAGAGTCAATGTGGCGCTGGAGTGTGTCACCCGAAGCGGCACCTGATAAACCTCTGTATATGGAATTAAGCTTTGAAAAAGGCGATATCGTTGCCATTGATGGTAAGTCAATGACACCGGCTGAGGTGTTGACACTACTTAATAAAATAGGTGGCGCCAACGGCATTGGCCGTGCCGATATTGTTGAAAATCGCTATGTGGGGATGAAGGCGCGAGGCTGTTATGAGACGCCCGGGGGCACCATTATGCTCAAAGCCCACCGGGCGATAGAGTCTATTACCCTTGACCGGGAGGTGGCACACTTGAAAGATGAATTGATGCCCCGTTACGCCAGCCTGATTTACAACGGCTACTGGTGGTCCCCAGAGCGTGAAATGCTACAAACGATGATTGATGAGTCCCAGCGATATGTAAACGGTGTGGTTCGCCTGAAGCTTTACAAGGGCAATGTGATAGTTATCGGGCGTAAATCGGAAGATAGTTTATTTGATGAACGTATTGCGACCTTCGATGACGATGCGGGTGCTTACGACCAGCAAGATGCAGAAGGCTTTATTAAGCTTAATGCCTTGCGCTTGCGTATTGCAGCTAATAAAAACCGCTAGTAATTAACACTATTGCAAATAGTCATGGACAACCTGTTTGAGGCAATCGGTTAATTGATATATATCATGTTATAGCGGCGTTCGATCACTAATAATTGCGCCGCTTATAATTTAACTGTGTAAGTTCTCCTCCCTTTTCTTATCAAGGAAATACAAAATGAGCGTTGTTAGCCTTGCGAATACCACCCCCACATACAACATAAGGGTGGTCAAGCAATTTGCTATCATGACCATTGTTTGGGGTGTCGTCGGTATGTTGGTGGGTGTGATTCTCGCCGCCGAAATGATATGGCCCGATTTGAATATGGGAATACCCTGGCTGCATTTCGGGCGCCTGAGACCGCTACACACCAATGCAGTAATTTTTGCTTTTGGCGGCTGTGCACTATTTTCAAGCTCTTACTACGTCGTACAAAAAACCTGTCAGGCGAGGTTGATATTGCCAGGGCTTGCGGCCTTCACTTTTTGGGGCTGGCAGTTAGTCATTGTTGCGGCGGTCATCACTTTGCCCATGGGTTTGACGACCACGAAAGAGTACGCCGAATTGGAATGGCCTATCGATATATTGATTACAGTCGTATGGCTTTCTTATGCCGTTGTATTTTTCGGCACTATCGCAAAACGGCAAACCTCTCATATTTATGTCGCTAACTGGTTCTTCGGGGCCTTTATTCTCTCCATTGCCATGTTGCATGTGGTCAATAGTGCCGCCATCCCTGTGTCGCTGTTTAAATCCTATTCGGTGTACGCTGGCACTATCGATGCCATGGTGCAGTGGTGGTACGGACACAATGCGGTGGGCTTCTTTTTAACAGCGGGCTTCCTTGGCATGATGTATTACTTCGTGCCCAAGCAGGCGGGACGGCCTGTCTACTCCTACCGCCTGTCCATCGTCCATTTCTGGGCCTTGGTTGCGGTTTATGTTTGGGCCGGCCCGCACCACCTGCATTACTCGGCTCTGCCGGACTGGGCGCAAAGCCTGGGTATGGTGATGTCGCTGATACTGTTGGCGCCATCATGGGGTGGCATGATTAACGGTATTATGACGTTGTCCGGAGCCTGGGGTAAGTTGCGCACCGATCCGACTCTACGCTTTCTGGTGGTATCACTTTCTTTCTACGGCATGGCGACCTTTGAAGGTCCTATGATGGCTATTAAGACGGTGAATGCTTTGTCCCACAATACAGACTGGACTATTGGTCATGTGCATTCCGGTGCTTTGGGTTGGGTGGCGATGATTTCGATAGGCAGTATGTATCACTTGTTTCCTGTGCTCTTTGAAAAACCGAAGATGTACAGCATCAAATTGATTAACACCCACTTCTGGCTGGCGACCATGGGCACCGTACTTTACATAGCTTCTATGTGGGTTAATGGCATTGCTCAGGGTTTGATGTGGCGAGCTTTCAATACCGATGGCACATTGACGTATAGCTTCGCTGAATCTATTGAAGTGAGTATGCCTGGTTATTACGTGCGCTTGTTGGGTGGTGGCATGTTCCTCCTCGGTATGGTGGTGATGGCCTTTAACGTTTGGATGACCTGTCGAGGGCCAGGTATTACAAGAACCGATGACCGTCAAGCCACGGCCACAGTGTAGGGGCACGACGATGAAGCATGAAATAGTTGAAAAAAATGTTGGTCTGTTGATTGTGCTGACCATAGTGGCGATGAGTTTTGGCGGTTTAGCACAAATTGTTCCACTGTTTTTTATCGGATCGACAACCACCCCTATTACAGGTTTAAAACCACTTCCACCGCTAGTTCTCGAAGGGCGTGACATTTACATTCGGGAAGGCTGTCACGTATGTCATACCCAAATGGTTCGTCCTTTCCGCTCTGAAACTGAGCGTTACGGTCACTATACTGTAGCCGGTGAGCAGATTTACGAACACCCTTTTTTGTGGGGATCAAAGCGTACAGGCCCTGACTTAGCTCGTGTTGGTGCTCGTTACAGTGATGAGTGGCACCGGGCTCACCTCTACAATCCCCGGGATGTCGTACCTATTTCAAATATGCCGGGCTTTCCGTGGCTATTCCACAATGTCGTTACGGGCAAGGATACCGTAGCGAAAATGCGGGCACTGCGCACCGCGGGTGTGCCTTATACCGACAGCGATATTGAAAACGCACCAGCTGTTTTTGCTTCCGGCGAGGTAAAGGAGATTGATGCACTGGTGGCCTACCTCCAACAGCTAGGCACACTGATCAAACAGAAGCGTTAGGGCGTACAGGAGGGTACATGGATCAAGGTACATTAGAAGGTATTGGCACTTTACTGGCGATGCTAGCGTTTATTGCCGTTTGTGTATGGGCTTACAGTGCACGAAATAAGGCGCGATTTGATGAAGCCGCTATGTTGCCATTTGCAGATGAAGAGAAAGCTGATAAAGAAGAAGGGTCAAACGGTGACAAAACTGATGATGAAGACGAACCCGATGACGGTGACGAAACTGCTGACGATGACACCGCAGTTGATGATGAAACAGGTCGGCAGACAACAGAGAATAAGGTAGGAAAAAACCTATGAGCACCTTCTGGAGTTTGTGGATTAGTATTATCACTATCATTACCACCGTCGGTGTTTGTTGGGTATTACTCTCCAATCGAAAAGTGGTCGTCAAGGAAAAACCCAAAGATGGTGAAGCACCCAAAACCGGCCATGTCTACGATGGTATTGAAGAGTACGACAATCCACTGCCGGGGTGGTGGTTCAATATGTTTGTGGGAACGGTGGTATTCACGATTATCTACTTGGTACTTTATCCCGGCATGGGAAATTTCCCTGGGGTGCTAGGCTGGACTTCCGATGGGCAATGGCAGGAGCAAGAGAAAAAAGCAGAAGTTCGATTCGAAGCGGTTTACGCAACGTTTGATGGCTTATCTATAGAAGAGCTTTCTGTCAATCCCGAAGCTTTTAAGATTGGTCGCCGCCTGTTTGGTAATAATTGTGCGGTTTGCCACGGCAGTGACGGGAGGGGTAGTTATGGCTTTCCCAATTTAACGGATGATGACTGGTTGTATGGTGGCACACCGGAAGCGATTGAGGCTTCTATTACCCATGGCCGCAGCGGCATGATGCCCGGCTGGGCCGCGGCGATTGGTGAAGAAGGTGTTAATCAGGTGACTGAGTATTTATTCAAACTGGGTGACAGTGAACATGACGCTAAGCTGGCGGAGGGTGGTGAAAAAGTGTTTGCTAGCTTCTGCGTTGCTTGTCACGGTGTCGGTGGCGAGGGAAATCAGGCTCTTGGCGCCCCGAATTTGACTGACGATATTTGGTTGTATGGTCGTTCACCGGAATTGATAAAAACCACCATTCGTTCCGGACGCCAAGGCTTAATGCCCGCGCAAAGCGAACAGTTGCGCGAGAGTAAAATCCGTTTGTTGACAGCTTATGTTTACAGTCTGGCACATCAATAGCTTACGAAAAGTTTAGCCGCGTAGTGAATGTTGGCTGAGAGAGGCGACCATGAGTTCGCAAGAGGAAAAAAAACCGAGTCTTGAGGAAGAAGCTCATGTGCTCTATCTCTACGAGACAGAAAAGAAAATTTACCAGCGACGTTTTGTAGGTTTTTTTCGAAAGCTAAAAAAGCGCAGTGGAATACCGCTATTATTGGGTTATTTACTGCTCCCCTGGATTCAGATTGACGGTCGTCAAGCAGTCTGGTTCGATTTACCAGCGCGTAAATTCCATATTTTATGGATGACCTTCTGGCCTCAGGATTTTATGATGTTGGCCTGGCTGCTCATTATCGCTGCCTTTGCTTTATTTTCTGTGACAGTCGTTGTAGGACGTGTTTGGTGTGGCTTTAGCTGTCCGCAAACAGTGTGGACCATGATGTTCTCCGGGGTTGAACGGTTTTTTGAAGGCGGCCGTAACAAGCGCATTAAGCTCGATTTGGCGCCCTGGGATTTCAATAAAATCTGGCGAAAAAGCGGCAAGCATTTCGTTTGGCTAATCATTGCCTTTATTACGGGTTTTACTTTTGTTGCCTATTTTAACCCTGTTCGCCAACTCAGCATTGATTTACTAACGTTTTCAGCTCATCCAGCTGCTGTTTTTTGGATTTTCTTTTTTACACTAATGACGTACATGAATGCGGGCTATCTGCGTGAACAGGTCTGCAAATACATGTGTCCCTATGCGCGTTTCCAGTCGGTAATGTTTGATGCCGATACCTTGATTGTCTCTTACGACAAAGAACGGGGCGAAACACGGGGACAGCGTAAGAAAGGTAGTGACTACAAAGCCAAAGGGCTGGGTGACTGTGTTGACTGCAGTCTCTGTGTTCAGGTTTGTCCGGTTGGCATCGACATTCGCGACGGTTTGCAATCAGAGTGTATTAGCTGTGGTCTTTGCATTGATGCCTGCAATGCGATTATGGAAAAAATGGAATATCCGAAGGGTTTAATTAGCTTTACCACTGAGAATAAGTTGGCAAAAGGTAATACCCATATACTCAGACCGCGTTTGTTGGGTTACGGTTTGGCGTTAATAGTGATGGTTGGTGTCTTCAGTTATACCTTGCTCACCCGGGTGCCTTTGGAACTCGATATTATTCGCGACCGCTCACTGCTTTATCGCGAAACGTCTCGGGGCTTGGTTGAGAATATTTATACGCTGCGTATTAACAACATGGATAACCAGGCCCATCAATACGCCATTTCCGTAGAGGCTGAGCAAGATTTTCGTTTTATTGGAGATAGGCTTGTTAATGTGGCTGCGGGTGAAGTCTACACTCATGTTGTTCGTCTGGAGTTAGACCCAGGCTTACTTAACCGCGGTAATATAGATATCGCTTTTACCCTTCAGGCGGTGGATGATGCCGCGATGCGTGATACGGAAGAAAGTCGCTTTATTGGACCATTTATACCTTAACTTATTGAGGTTTATTGTTTATTTTATTTTGAGGGCCTAGACATGAGCCTGGACTTTAGCTACAGGGTTTTAGGTAGAGAATGTTAGAGCAGAGTTTTAGGTCCTTCACTTTATATTTCCAGCTTCCTGTTCTCAACAATACAAGCGATTTTACTAACTTGCAGGATAAAATGAGTAATGTTTTTCAACAGTAAGCGTGGCAACAGGGTATATCAATGGTAGACAAGCTACCTCCAGAAAGCACACCACTGCCTTGGTATCGCCAGTTCTGGCCGTGGTTCTTGATTGCCTTGCCAGCAACGGTAGTGATAGCTGGTTTCTTTACTCTCTATTTGGCAATTAAATACAGTGATGACTTGGTCAGTGATAACTATTACCGCGATGGCCTGGCAATTAACCAGCAGCTTACTCAAGACCTCCGCGCCACTGAACTTGCCTTGTCGGCAAGACTTGATTTTAATGGTGGCAGTGATGATACGGTAAAAGTACTGGCGCTTACGTTGAACAGCGCAATAGAGACTTTTGTCATGCCAGCTGCCTTAAAACTCTATTTAATTCATCCCACAGACGCGAGTGCAGATCACGCAATACACCTGATAGCAGCGGGCGATGGTCGTTATCGGGGGCAGCTGCCAGCATTACCCACACAACGGGTTTATTTACGATTAATTCCTGTGGTTCCCAGTGAGGAGGGTGCGCAACACACCTCCCTACAAGATGCCGCGTGGCGCCTGGCGGGTGATATAGATTTCACCCAGGGTCATGTTGTCGAATTAAATGCTAATCCAGTACCTCCCACTACAAGCAGCGATTAAAGATGTCGCAACAGACCTGCTTTCACTGTGGTTTGCCCTTAAATGGCAGGGACGACTTCAAGCTAATGATTGGCGGTGAAATGCGCTCGATGTGTTGCACCGGTTGCCAAGCGGTGGCCAGTGCTATCGTCGATGGCGGTCTGGAAAGTTTTTATGAGTATCGGTCGGTCAGTTCAACACGCAATAGAGACAATGAGAATAATGACTTTAGTGCTTACGATCTTCCTGCGGTGCAAGCAGATTTAATCAATATTGACGAGCAAGGCGTGGCAACGATTGAACTCGGTGTCTCTGGCATTAATTGCGCCGCTTGTGCCTGGCTGATTGAGCACCACCTACAGCGATTATCCGGAGTGATTAAAGTGGGCGTTAATGTCAGTCGCCAACGCTGCCGACTGCAATGGGACAAAGACCAATTACCTTTAAGCCAAGTACTAACAGCCTTTCTTGATATCGGCTATCGCGCTCGTCCGGCACGAGAGTCGAACAAACTTGAGCATATTGAACGGGACCAAAAAGATTATTTACTGCGCCTCGGTGTGGCTGGTATTGGCATGATGCAGGCGGGCATGTTGGCTATTGCTCTCTACGCAGGCGCCTTTCAGGGCATGGATGAACATTGGCAAAATCTTTTACGCTGGGTGAGTTTTCTGTTTGCTACCCCTGTGGTTTTTTATTCGGCTCAACCCTTTTTTAAAGGGGGCTGGCGTTGTCTTTCGCGTATGGGTCGGGGGGTCGAAAGCAGCCAGGACGAACGTTGGAATGAGGATTTACCCTGGCATCAATCCTTGACGATGGATGTGCCCGTTGCACTGGCAATTGGCCTGGCCTACGGCGCTAGTATCTGGGGTACTGTAATAAAAGGGGGGGAGGTCTATTTTGATGCGGTTTCCATGCTGACCTTTTTCCTTTTGTTGGGGCGTTTTCTGGAAATGCGAGTACGCTACCGCAATGAATTAATGGCTGGTGAGGCTACTGATTTATTACCCCTGTCTGTCCAACGTTACGAAAACACTGGTGACGGGGTTTGTCTTGAACAAGTGCCTGTCAAATCCCTTTGTGTTGGCGATAAGATTCAAGTTGGCGAGGGCGAGTGCCTGGCCGTTGATGGTGTGGTCTTGGCTGGCCAAAGCCCTGTTATTGAAGCCGTGCTTAGTGGTGAGCAAGATCCGGTGGCCAAGGGCCCCGGCGATATTGTTAGTGCCGGTACAGTTAACACGACAAACCCTCTGAAAATAAAAGTCAGCGCGGTGGGACAAGGTACTCGCCTGGCAGCAATTGTCGATATACTCGATGGTGTGGCTGCAGAAAAACCTCGGCAATTGGCCTTAGCGGATCAACTTGCCGCTGCGTTTATTATCTTTGTTTTACTGCTCGCAACTATAGTGTTTTCTGTGTGGTGGCTACACGATGCCAGCAGAGCGTTATGGGTAACATTGTCAGTGCTAGTCGTAACCTGCCCCTGTGCTTTGTCATTGGCGACACCGGTAGTACTTGCCGCAGCGACGGGACGACTGCAGCACAAGGGCTTTTTAGTGCGCAGCTCCCATGTGCTGGAGACATTGAGCAAAGTGACCCGCGTTGTACTCGATAAAACCGGCACTTTGACGACAGGTAAGCTTGAAATCGATCGTATTGTTCCGTCTTCATCAGGAACGCTAGATACTGAGAGCCTAATGGCTATCGCTGCGGCCCTAGAGCAGGGCTGTCGACATCCAATCGCTGGCGCTTTTAAACAACGTGACTCTGAAAGCCAAAGGCAGGCTGAACAGCTTGTTTATCAGGTGGGCGGGGGAGTTAGTGGTGTACTCGATGGCAAACGTTACGCTCTGGGTAGCGCAGCTTTTCTTGAGCAGTGTTTTGCCTTACAAGTCCCCGCAGAAATATTGTCATCGTCGCACTCAGCGAGTGATAGGGTGCATTTAAAACACCGTCTTGACGTTATATTGGCTAGCGAAGAGGAAGTATTGACAGCTTTTGTTCTCGTTGATGAGCTACGTCCCGGTGCGCGAGGTTTAGTCTCCAACCTGCAAGCGCGGGGTCTTGCTGTAGAATTGCTCAGTGGCGATCAGGAAAGTAACACGGCTGCTTTAGCGACAGATTTAGGCATCAAACAATGGCAAGGCAATAATAGTCCGGAGGACAAACTGTCCATCATCCGAATGAGGCAAAACCAGGGAGATATCGTGCTGATGGTGGGGGATGGGATTAACGACGTGCCGGTGCTCAGCGGTGCTGATATTTCCGTGGCAATGGCCGAAGCGACCGATTTTACGCGTTTGGCCTGTGACGCAGTACTGTTATCGAGCAACCTACAGACCCTGGTCGACACACTGGCAGTGGCGCATAAAACTAAAGCGATTATACGCCAAAATATCAGCTGGGCTCTGCTTTATAATCTGAGCGCTCTACCCCTTGCCGCTTTGGGCTGGATCCCACCCTGGGCTGCAGCCATCGGTATGTCAGCTAGCTCTCTGGTGGTAGTTTTAAATGCCCTGCGTCTGCAACGGCGTAAGAAAGAGCGGGGCGGGGATCTCGACAATACAGCACTGCAATGGCAGGGGGCTGTACCGTCTGGCCAGCAGGTAGAAACCTGATGGAAAGTCTGTATTTTTTGATTCCTCTCTCGATGGTGGTGGTGGGTGTAGGTATTTGGCTATTCTTTTGGGCCGTTAACAACGGCCAATACGATGATTTGGATGGCGAGGCTGAGCGTATTTTATTCGATAATCTCGATGGCGATGCAAACGCTGAAAAAGACGTCAAGCGAGTATCTGGCTGTCATGTTAAACCGGAATTAAGCCCAAACCCAAAAAAATTAATGCCAAAGTCAGAGGCACCTCCAGAAGCAAGCCCGAACGGTGTTAACAGCGAAAATGATTGAAAGCCTACCACCAATGATAGCGGCCTTAGTAGCAATGTTTGGTATTGGTTTACTCGGTACTGGGCATTGCTTTGCTATGTGCGGGGGTATTGCTTCTGCTCTGGGTTTTGCGAGTAAAAATGGCGCTAGTCGTTATATCCTTGCCTATAATTTGGGTCGTATTTTCAGTTATGCTTGTGCCGGCGGTGCTGTGGCTAGCCTCGGTTATATTAGTACTAACTATCTTGCTTTAGCACCTGTATTGCGTGGCATTGCAGGTTTTTTGTTGATTGCTATGGGCTTGACCATGGCGGGTTGGTGGCGTGGTTTAAGCTATCTTGAGAAGGCCGGTGGTTTATTATGGCAACGCCTGCAACCCCTTGGACTGCGCCTTTTGCCGGTGCGTTCGTTTCGAACGGCAATATTACTGGGTTTGGTATGGGGCTGGTTGCCCTGCGGACTGGTATATACGGCATTGGCTTATGCGGCTACGGCGCAAACTCCATTAATGGGTGTGGCGCAAATGACAGCTTTTGGTCTTGGCACGTTGCCTGCTGTTTTACTGGGTGGGCTTTCCCTTGGCAAGGTAGGTAATGTGTTGCGCAGTCACCATTTTCGCCTTGTTTTTGCGCTTTTATTAATGGCCTACGGCGTATGGACCTTGCTGCCCGTGATCTCGCCGCATCATCACCATTAATGGAGAAGGGGGCTCGGGTGAAAAGAAGACGCTTAAGGTGAAGCTTGATATTTGTCAATACGCTGCCGTGTTTTTAGCGGTATAAATATAACGAAACCAAAATGGCAGGAATTTATATGTTCGGATATATCCCGGGATTGATGATTAATCCTCGTAAACAATGGCATGCTATCGCTGCTTTGACTGATGAAGAAATCAAACGCCTGCTACCTTATCCTATTTTTATGGCACTACTACCGCCTTTGGCTTGGTATATCGGTACGACAAAAGTCGGTTGGACCGTGGGCGGTGACGATGTCGTGAGAATTACCGAAGGCAGTGCTATTCCGCTAATTGTGTTGGGTTACATTGCCTTGCTAGGGGCCGTAGTCTTTATTGGTTTAATGATTAACTGGATGTCACAGACCTATCAAAGTGAAGCATTCCCCATTAAAGGGGTGGTGTTAATGGGTTATGCGTGTACACCCATTTTTTTGGCCGGTGCCTGTGCCGTGTACCCGGTTTGGTGGATCGATATCGCGCTTGGTACTGTGGCGGCAATCTATACAACGTATTTGATTTACATGGCTATACCGATAATGATGGGCGTACCTTGGGATAGAGGGTTTCTTTACGCGAGCGCTGTTTTTATGATTGCACTGGTTTATGTGGTGGTGATATTAGTAGGGGTGACGATTATTTGGGAATATATCGCTACCCCTATATTCATCAACTAAAGTGCAATGAATATTCTCGTCTATTTACTATTTCGACACCGAAAAATTAATGAGTGGCAGTGATAGAAAACTATTCGCAACAGCAATAGCTATTAAAAAAAAGGGGTTCACACATGCCCCTATTCACACCTCTGCTTAAGGATGGGCACGCAGGCGGTGTGTGCACCATTAACGCCATACTCTCAGCGTGCCACGCTGCAAAACAAGAATAAGAGCTAAAAAAGCCTTACTGTATTTCAACCTGAAGAAGATTAAGCCGATAGCTTATAGGCGGCTCGCCTGTGAAAAAAAGTAACGTCATCAACGCTCTTACCCACTTGTGGTAAAGCAATAATCGAAGTCCCCACGTAATGAAAACCCTCGTGGATTTGTTGGCCAATAGGTCTCCAAACAGAAGATAGAAAGAGTTGAATGGTGAAAATATGCAAAGACACTGATGCGCTATTATCGCAATTCAAGTTTGATACTGGGAGTATCTCAGAAGTGGCGCGGGTAAATTCTGTATAAAGCTCATCGGGCCGGTGTGAACCCTTATAAGAACTGAGAACTGTCAACCGCGGAGATTGTGTTGCTCTTTTATTGAGAGATTTCTATAGCAATAGCAGCTCAAAAAAAACGCCGACATCTCTACGAGTTGTCGGCGTTTGATATGGCTTGTTCGCCTATGCTAATAAATTAGCGTGTACCACGGCGGCGAATTGAGGATGCAGTGAAGTAATCATCGTTAAGCCGGATGGTGAAGTCTGGAGCGCTATCTTCGTTATCCAGCAAAATGGCCAACATACGACCTGCTTGCATATCGTAGAACGTTTCTAGGGTTGAACCCAGGAAGCCTACGTCGTACCACATCAGGTTGTGTGCTTCTTGCAGACGCCAAATTTGACCGCGACGATCATAACCATCCATCAGCGTGATCCACCAGGAGTCTTCGTCGAGATAAAACACACGGCGCCCGTAATCGTGTTTCGTTCCTTCGCGCAAGGTACCTTCAACGACCCAGACACGGTGTAACTCGTAGCGTGCTAGATCCTGATTCAAACGGCCATTTTCAGTGATTATCTCATCATTCTTAAGATCACCCGAATTCAGCTTATAGGCATTGTAAGGCACATAGATCTCTTTTCTACCAAGCAATTTCCAGTTAAAGCGATCATTGGGACCGTTGAAGCCGAATTTCTGATCTGTCGTTGCCAAACCATCACTGGCACTCAGAGGGTTGTCGTAAACAATTTGCGGTGCACGTTTAACGCGACGTTGGCCGGGACTATAAACCCACGCACTGCGGAATTTGTCCATAAAGTGCACAGGGTCATTTGCCAATACAACTTGACCTGCAATTTTTGGGGGCGCGGTAATCGTCTGGTAATAAAACATAGAGTCCACACCGGGATCGTAGTCTTCAATGGTGTTAGTGGGCTCACTCCATTTCCAGTGCTGTTGTACCAACATTTTGTTGACGACATACTTGCCTTGGGTAGTGACGGCTGCCGCGTTATCCCAGCTCTCTAGCCAGGGCTGAATCGGACGCGTCGCCTGATTCATCCAGGCTTCATTACCATCTTTGGGTATGGGGAACGCCCAGGAAATCACAGCATTTTTGAAACCAACTACGCCCTCTGGGGTAACTACCACTTCGGCCCGTGGTGCATTCTCCAGCGCCGCTTTATAGATATAGGGCTTATAGACAGCAGTACGACGTGTTTGATAAATATTCATGTAATAGTCAGGATATGTTTTGAACATATGCTTCTGACCATCGGTTAATTTATCTGCATACTCCGTGTAATTACTGCCATTGATGGTGAACAGTACTTTGTCGTTTGGAAAGGGGTCAATATGAAAAGAACCCGGTTTAAAGCCTGCGGGAACCTTAAGAGGCTCATTCTTCCACGCGGGGATAGTGCCTTCGGCATTACCGGCCCGAATTGCCCCTGCTGGCGTTAATTCAGTGCCTTCGAGACCCAATTTAGCGAGCTCTTCTGCACTAGGTGCGGCCTGCCCCGAGACCGATACCGCTAGGGTCAAAGCGGCAAGCGCCTTTCGACCCAGGTTCAAGTTACTTTTTTTGATACTACGTGTAGCCATTAAAATGACCTCCTCAAAAACTTGTTTTAAAGACGATAGATACGTTGTCGCGATCATCATTGACGCCCGCTGTTCCCAGCCAGGTAACATATTGAAGATCCAGTGATGAGCTCAGATAGGTAAACCCTACTTTTGCAACAATACTACGCTGATTTTCCACTAACGATCCTGCACTAACGGGTGTATAGCCTTCGACGTGATGGACAAAAATTATTGTCGGGGAAACGTTAACGTTGGCAAACGCATTGTTGTAAACCAGACCAGCGACCGCTGCATAACCCCAGGAAAAGTCTGTAATCGGACGGTCTAATCCATCAACACCCTCGAAGATACCGGGATCAACAGTAGTACCAAATTGATCGGGTTGAATGTCGAGGCGATCTGTTTTATCACCATGCTCAAGCTCAGTAATCCATACTGCAGAACCATCAAAGACAAGATTAATAGTGTCCGCGCCAAGGAAGTCAGTACCACCGGAGTAGGTAAAGTTCAGTAGATAGGTGTACACGTCACTGGCATTGATATCACAACCGTCGATTGTATTGGCGTATTCTGCCGTTGGATCAAAGTCGAGGCTTGGGCCAAATACCTGACCAACCTGCAGGCCTCCGAGGTCTGGCACCGAAACACCACTAATACCAAACAAATTACGGCACTCACGGGTATCGAAGAAGTTCTGCTTGAGGTTCAGTTCCATTGCGAACGAAGCACCAAACAGGGTTTCACCATTGAGTGAGACGCCATACGTGTCTTGATCTTCACCGTACTTCCACTCGTACCCCGCCAGGGTGTCGTGGCCAGGGCGCGCGGGATCAGGTCGGGGAACGTAGTCCTCGTCCAGGCCAATGTATGGCGTGTAAGCGTGCGAGCGAACATAGTAAATGCCGAGGTCGGCGAAATTCAGCGACTCCAGAATGAAGTGCATATTCACACCCCACTGGCCGCCGGAAGGCTCGTCCCGCCCGGCAAATTCAATGCCACGAACGAACAGATCGGGGTTATAACCCTCACCTAAAAAATCGAAAGGGCTAAACAATGTTCCGGCAGGAACAAAGATTGAGTTGCGCCAGTTCCAAGTGTAATACGCTTCAAGGCTAACGTTTTCGCTAATACCCAGGTTAAAGTAAGCGGTCTCCTGAGGCAGCAGGGTTTCTTTGACTTCAGTGCCTGGAGTCGTTGCCTTACCCATGTCTGTGGGGTTTTGCATCTGGCTGATACCGCCACCCATAATGTTGCTCTCGCCCCAACTCACCACCTGTTTACCCACACGCACATTCAGAGGGCGATCTAAAACGCGAAAGTTGCCGTAGACAAAAAGGTCGTACAGGGTGAATTTCTTGCCGACTAGGTTTTGCGCGTCATCGGAAATACCGTCAACCAGTTGTTGTTCTGGTAGACCCTGGTTGAACGCGGGTGGGGCCCAGGGCCAGAGATTAGATCGTTCGCAATTTGTACAATCCTTACTTCTAATCGTATAGTCATAGCGATAAGAAAAACGAGTAAACATGCCGAAATTACCATTGCTAATGCCCGCATCAGTCAATAGTGAAAGTGGTGAGCTATAAATATCACCGGCATCGTTAAAAACTGTCCAGTTGCCTGATGGATCAGCTGCACCGTGATGCTTAGCGCTTTCTGTGCGCATTGCGGTACTAGCGGAGAAAACGGTATCGACGAAGGCGTCGAACTCACCGATTTTAAATTCAAAGGCCTGTGTTTGGCTCGCCGCGAGCACAAGTGCACCGGCACTCGCTTTTCGAAGGAACGAGTGTAAAGCCGTTTTAGGTGATTGAAAGGTTGGTGAAACAGAACGCCGTTTTATATTTAGCGTGGAATTCAAGTTAGAACGTGCAAATATTTGATCGAACAAAATACTCCCCCCATTTTTATAAGACTATGGAATACCGAGGTACTACAAAGCATAAAAGCATTGCTGGTATACACTGAATGGCCACTTTTTTTGTTATGGACACCTCAGCGTGGGGACAAACTAATGGCCATAGAAAACTATGTCAATATATTTCCTAACTGCTCAATTACCCAGGCTTAAAAGCGAGCTTTTTTGCAAAAAATCTTCATAGGATTGGGTGTTCGAATCACGAAATATTAGTTTCGTTATTAACAACTTAGCGTATAAATCAGGGTCATGTCCTTTATAATATCTCATAATTATGATTGTTTGTTATTGAGAATATTTCCCAAAAGAATAATATCAATATCCATATCTTCAGGTTATCAGTTGTATTCCCTTGAGTTGTGTAAGCCCTTTTTTGTTGGTGCGATGTTATACGGCGTCTTTGATCAATCGCACTGATACTATAGGGGGGGGCAAATAATTGCACCTCGCTTACGCTATTAATGGATATGCCGTTTACAAGCTCCTCTGTTCACGACATTTGTTGCGCCTAGAGAAGAAGAATATTCACAGCACGAGAATAGGGTGAGCGCATTAAAGTGTGAGTTTAAGCAAAGAATTCTTGGTGAGCAGACAATTGTAGGGAAAAGGGATCGACGACACCTTCATTGATATACTAGGAGAGGAGCAAAAAAAATTGGTCACTATGGGAGTATGATAATGAAATTACTACATACAATGTTGCGGGTTGGCGATCTGGAGAAATCAGTCACTTTCTATACTCAAATGCTCGGCATGAAGTTGCTGCGTCAACGAGATTTCCCCGAAGGCCGCTTTACCTTGGCTTTTCTGGGTTATGGTTCAGAAAAAGAAAACACCGTACTTGAGCTGACCCATAACTGGGATACCTCAAGTTATGAGCTTGGTGAAGGTTATGGCCATATTGCCATTGGCGTGGATGATGTTTACGCAACCTGCGATTACATTAAAAATCAGGGTGGTGTAGTGGTAAGAGAAGCGGGGCCAATGATGCACGGTAGTACTGTTTTGGCCTTTGTGGAAGATCCTGATGGCTATAAAATCGAATTGCTATCCCTCGATAAATAACAAAATACCTTAATCAGCATTTTCGGCGTCGATTTCTAGAGGTGGTGTGTTAACTTTCCTTCGTAACCAATTGAGACTATTGAGGATTTTTGGCTTTCTGACTATCTTGCGTTCCAGGCTAAATTTGCCTGGATAGTCCATTAATAATAATCCCATCGCAATGGTCAATAGGCCCTGGCCCGGTATAAAAAGCATAATAAGGCCTCCCAATAGGAGCACCCATCCGAGTAGGTTTTTACCTACTAAGCTCACAATTCTAAGGATGGGGTGCGTTTGCTTTAGGGGCGTAGGGTGTCGTTTTTCATGGCAAAAGTAATCCACGGGAATACGCGCGACTAACCAGGGCAAGGTTAGCAAGCTAATAAAAAAAGTGAAGGCTGAAACGACGGCCATCCAGGTAAAGAGTGCCTGGTACTCTGCTAACCCAGCCATTATTCCGCAGCAAGTGTATAGGGGAGGTCCACTATATGGACGGCTGTGGTTTGGTTATTGATAATTAAGGAAGTCGCATCTGCTTGTTCTTCGTGCAGAATAGCAAGAACCTCAGCATTCTTTTCGTCCGCTGGCGCTGCTGATAATACACTGCCGACGAGTTTGTTATGAGGGCTTGAATACACTTCTGTACCCCGCTTGGGAGGCGTTGTATTTTCAATAATGACTCGATAAGCACGTCGTTTGAGCTTGCCTAAATATTGCATACGAGCGACTATTTCCTGGCCAGTGTAACAACCCTTTTTAAAACTCACAGCGCCGATAGCCTGTAGGTTAAGCATTTGTGGCACAAATTGTTCGAAGGCTTCGGAGCGCACCTGGGCTAAACCGGCGCGAATAGATTGTAATTCCCAATAGCCGACACCTGCAGGTTTAATAGTAGTCGCGAGCTCTAACCAGTATTTTTCTGCGCCAGACTTATCGACGATCAGTAAAAACTGCTGGGCACTGATGCGAAGCAACAAGTAATTCTCACCGATGCAAAGTTGGGTTATAGCCTGTGGCACAGCGTCAAAGACCTGATCGAGTAGAGATTCACTGTCTGGGCCGCTAACGCCAAATAGGCGATAGCCTTCACTGGCATCGCTTAGAGTGGTTTTAAAAAAAGCGGCATATTTTTCAAGGCGACTAATGCTTGATTCAACAAGAGGGCGGTGCATTACCAGTAGAATGGTATCTATCGCGGCTTCAACGGCCTGATAGGAGGTCAGCATTCTGCCTTTGGGATTACAAATAGCGCCCGGCAAGAAAGTATCCTTGTTGAGCAGACGAGTATCGCTTGTGCTCTGTCCCTGTAAAAACTGCTTAGTGTCGACGCCCTCAAGAGCCAGCACGCCCAAATCGCTAAGATCTGTCAAGGCCGCTTTTAGCTCTGGATAGTCCGCTGGGGTTTCGCCAAAGGAAGTGACAAGTCCTTCATCGATCGTGGCTCCCTCTTGAATAAGAAAATTCTGCCAGTTGTTCATTACGTCAGCCATTTTCGCTCGCTATTGAGATGGGTAGTTGTTCAAGCTTGCATTATAATGCCAGCTCAACAATTTGTATGTGAATTACCGTATTGCTGATCAATCAACGGTAAGCGCCACAATGGGTATAGGTATGGATAAAGATCGTCTTTTCTGGGCCAGTCGTCGCGGTATGCTTGAGCTGGATATTATATTGCAAGCTTTTCTTGAGACGACTTACGACCAATTGAAGTCTGAAGAGCAATTGCTCTACCAAGAATTGCTGAGCTGTGAAGATCAGGATTTATTTGCCTGGTTAATGGCTCGAGAGGAACCGCAGGACGAGGCAACGGCAACCATTATTGCGATAATTCGTGCTAGTCAGCGTGCCCCAGCAGGCTGAGTTTTCTTTCAAAGAATCGATTCATGCACAGCGCCAAAAAATATGGCGTTTGCAGAACTTCCTGCTGGCGGTGGTTGCCTTGCTTATTCTCTGTTTAACCAACAGCGTGATCATTTGTATCTTGCTAGAACTATTGCTCTTTCTGCTTGCGATTCATACTCGGCGCAGCTTGGCGAAGGGCGTTTGTATAGAAAACCTGATGGTCAGAAATAAACGTGTGACAGTCACCATTGACGGCAGCCACTATGCTTTATCCTCATATCATTTAGATTATATGAGTCGTTGGCTTGCCACTGTCCGGTTAACAACTACAGCAGGGACGAGTTATTGTCTCGTAGTTTTCCCGAGCTTAATGGGTACAGGTAAATACTGCCAGTTGATGGCTTTGCTCAAGGCAGCGCGGCCAGATGTTCCCAGTCAGATTCGCTGATGTGGTCAATTTTTACTAACAATAATATCCTGCCCCGCAAAATTCATGGGCACCAGGATAGTGTCTTTAGCGACGGCTGACAATTGCGGGTGATCGAGAGTGAAATGCAGACCTCGGCTTTCCTTGCGCAGCATCGCCGAACGAATAATTAATTCGGCAACCACGGCAAGATTGCGCAGTTCAAGCAAATCGCGGCTTATCTTATAATTGCTATAGTACTCTTGGATTTCCCTTTGTAAAAGACGCACGCGGTTTTCTGCTCTTTCGAGACGCTTACGGGTTCGCACAATACCCACGTAGTCCCACATAAAATGACGTAGTTCTTCCCAGTTGTGGGAGATCACTACATCTTCATCAGAGTAGGTAACGCGAGATGAATCCCACTCCTTGGTGTAGCTGGGTTCGGGGATCGTTTCGATGTGTTGGCGAATACTTTCAGCGGCTGCGCGTGCAAATACCAGGCATTCTAGTAAAGAATTACTTGCCATGCGATTGGCCCCGTGTAAACCAGTAAAGGCGCATTCGCCAATAGCATACAAATTGTCCAGGTCAGTGCGTCCGTGATTGTCCGTCACAATACCGCCACAGGTGTAATGGGCCGCGGGCACAATGGGGATACGTTCACGGGTGATATCGATACCAAATTCAAGGCACTGCGCTTTAACAGTGGGAAAGTGTTTGTCGATAAAGTCGGCAGGCTTATGGCTAATATCCAAGTAGAGACAATCACAACCAAGGCGTTTCATTTCATGATCGATGGCGCGAGCGACGATATCCCGTGGTGCCAATTCACCTTTTGGGTGGAAGTCAAACATAAAGCGCTTGCCATCAGGCAGTAATAGGTAGGCTCCTTCTCCTCGCAGGGCTTCAGATACCAAAAAAGCCTTGGCTTTTGGATGAAAGAGGCAAGTTGGGTGAAATTGATTAAATTCCATGTTAGCGACACGACAACCCCGGCGCCAAGCTGCGGCTATACCATCACCGCTAGCACCGTCGGCATTACTGGTATAAAGATAGACTTTGCTCGCGCCGCCAGTGGCGAGAATCACAACCTTTGCCTGGAACAAGCAGACCCTATCTCGCCTGGTGTCGAGTGCATAGGCACCATTACAGCGAAAGCTTCGAGAGTTAGTATCGGCCTGGGTGGTCAGGTCAACGACGACATGCTGCTCAAAAATATCGAGATTGGCTGTTTTGAGAACGCGTTCTGCAAGAGTGCTCGACAGTGCTTGCCCTGTGGCGTCAGTGCTGTGGAGGATACGTCGATGACTGTGCCCTCCCTCTTGGGTGAGGTGGTACTCACCATTTTCAGCATTGCGACTGAATTCCATGCCAGTGTCGATTAGCCATTGCAGTGCTTCAGGGCCCTGTTCTACTGTTTGCCGTACGACGTCCTCGTGACAAAGCCCAGCCCCCGCAGTGAGCGTGTCAGCAACGTGGGAATCGAGACTGTCTTCTTCGCTAAACACAGCTGCGATTCCGCCCTGTGCAAGCCAGGTCGAACCAGTTTGTAATTTGTCTTTGCTCAACAGAGCAACGCGATGGTCAGGGGCCAGGTGCAGAGCGAGGGTCATGCCAGCAGCACCGCTGCCTATGATAAGTATTTCGTATTGGTAGGTTTTTTTCACGTCAGACTAATCACTTAGGGTTTTTCATAGGGTATGGAGGGTGTCAATAGGGTGACTGGCAGAGCGACATGATAGTATAGCGCTCGAAAAAAGCCCACATGCGATTACTCAATGGTCATGAACGAAAAACCTGGCTGGCGGTCAGCAGGAGGGCTTAAAAGTACAACAAGTGGAGAGAGAATGGCGACCAACAATGATACAGATACTGATAAACAGCTGGTCGCACGTGTGCAAAAGGGTGATAAGCGCGCTTTTGACTTGTTGGTGATTAAATACCAACACAAAGTCGCAGCAATAGTTGGGCGTTACATTTACGATCGGGAAGAGGTCAGAGATATAGTGCAGGAAGCTTTTATCAAAGCTTACCGAGCCATCGGTTCTTTCCGTGGTGATAGCCAGTTCTATACCTGGCTTTACCGCATCGCTGTAAATACAGCGAAGAACTTTTTAGTTTCACGCAGTCGACGCCCGCCAGCAAGTGACATTGAAGTGGAAGATGCTGAATTTTATAGTGATGCTGACAATATGCGTGACGTAGCATCCCCCGAGAATCTGGCTTTTCGCGATGAGCTACAAGACGTTGTTGATAAGTCGATACAAGCTTTACCTGAGGATCTGCGTGCTGCTGTCAGTCTACGGGAATTTGATGGGTTGAGTTATGAAGACATTGCTGCTGTGATGGATTGCCCTGTGGGTACAGTGCGTTCACGGATTTTTAGGGCTCGAGAGGCGATCGACGCTCAGGTTAAAGCGTTATTAGATGGTCGCCTTTAGGTTTTTCGACAAAGTACAGTGTGTTGACATCACTTCGGGAACTTTCCTAGATTGCTTAAGTCGGATTAATTGTGAATGATCAGCTCCTGTGGTCTCACTCGTTTAGTAACGTTTACAGATTAATAATTAAAGAATCATTAGAAGGTCTGGTCCTATGAATGAACAGCCTGGCGCTAAATTGCGAGAGACACTTTCGGCATTGATGGATGATGAAGCATCCGAGCTGGAGCTTCACCGCATCATGCGGGAAACAAGTTCAGAAAAATCTCTCAACGAGACGTGGTCTCGCTACCATCTTGCCGCTAGTGCAATGCGGAAAGAACTGCCGGTTGATTTTGTTGATTCTTCAGCTGAGTTGAGAGCTGGTATTAGTATGGCTTTGGTCAATGATCCTCTGCCCCGACATCGTCGACAGTGGGGCCAGGCAGTAGGGCGGGCGGCAATAGCGGCAAGTGTGGCGGTGCTTGCCATTTTTGGTGCTCAACAGTATCAGTTTTTTGAGCCGACAAGGTCTGAACCCCTTGCTGTCCAGACTAATACTCAAAACCAGGTGCAACTAAAAGCAGCGCAAAATGATCATCAAGGCCCTCAATTTCAGTTGCCCTCTGGTTTTGAAGTGCCTCAGGCGACAGCTCGCACAGTGAGTTCAGGTGCTTATACCAGTAATCAAAATCACCTTTTAGTAAAGCAAACTGAAGTGCAGGAGAGCTTAAGTGACTTTGGCAGTGATCCCCAGATTCAGGCTTATATGAAGCGCTTAATGTTGCAGCAAGCCAATCGTACTCACCGCTCTTCGAATGCTATATTTCTACCCGCTGGAAGCCCTTCAGAACACCTCACAGGGCAATAATCAAAGAAGCATCTATACCCCAGTGATGTGTGAGGCATTGAGCGAATGCGTGCGATGACAAGTTCTTAGCTTCCTCTCATGTGGAGAGCCCTTTCCTTGATTGAAGAAATTGTTAAAGTCCTTGATATCCATGCTGAATATTTGTGGGTTGAAGGTGTTCAGCGCTCCGCCTGTCAGTCTTGCGTGGCTCAACAGGGTTGTGGGCAACGTATCTTGGCGCGGTACACGGCACACCCGGTCCGCTTACGTGTTGCGCTTGACGGACGCAGCGCGGCAGCATTTCACGTCGGGCAAAATGTCACCATCGGTATTGAGGATCATGCAGTAGTTCGTGGCTCTTTGTTGATTTATCTGCTGCCATTACTCCTGCTTTTGTTGGGAGTCGGTCTTGGTGATATCTTATTTGCCAATGATTTGGCCGCTATTAGTTGTGGCCTGCTCGCTTTATTTAGCGGTGGATTATTTAGTGGCCGCCTCTTAAATTCCCCTGCCTGTGAGTCGATGTTACAGGCGCAATTGCTTGATGTTTGATGTCTGCCAAACGTTTAAATTAGGTTGACTGATAGTTGGTCTTGTTGAATAACGAATTGAAGAGGAACCTTTGATGGTGACACGAGCTGTTATCGCTTTTTGTATGGTGTTTTCATGTGCTGTTGCTACCCATGCGCAGTTGCCAGACTTTACCGTGTTAATAGAGAAAAACTCCGCCGCAGTCGTTAAAATCACAGCGGTTGAAACCAGTTCAAGCCGACGTAGAGAAACTATTCCTCAAAACCGAATTCCTGATGCACTGAAGGAATTGTTCAACCAGCGTCGTGGCCCAGAGCGCAAGGCTCGCTCCATGGGTTCGGGTTTCATTATTTCCTCCGACGGTTATATCTTGACGAACAACCACGTCGTTGGCACTGCAAAAGAAATTTCAGTGCGCTTGAACGACAGACGTGAGTACGAGGCTGAAGTTATTGGGCTTGATCCACGGTCAGATTTGGCCTTGCTCAAAATTAATGAGACAAAACTCCCCGTAGTTCATTTTAGCGAGCCTGACAAGCTAAAGGTTGGTGAATGGGTGGTTGCCATTGGCTCACCGTTTGGCCTCGATTATTCGGCAAGTACCGGCATCGTTAGCGCTATTGGACGCAGTATTCCCACTGCGCGCGGTGAGGACTACGTGCCCTTTATTCAAACGGATGTCGCTATTAACCCCGGCAACTCGGGGGGCCCATTGTTTAACCTAGATGGCGAGGTTGTCGGCATTAACTCACAAATCTATACCCGTTCAGGTGGCTCTATTGGACTATCTTTTGCTATTCCGGTGAGCGTTGCCCTAGAGGTGGTGACTCAGCTTAAGGAAAAGGGGCATGTCGATAGGGGCTGGCTCGGTGTCTATATACAGGATGTTGATAAAAATCTTGCTCAATCTCTTGGTCTTAAAAAGCCTCAAGGCGCTCTGCTTGCTCAGTTGGAGCCCGATGGTCCAGCCGATAAAGCAGGCCTTAAAGCCGGTGACGTGGTAATTCGTTTTAACAACCAGGCTGTGGTTGAGGCAAGTGATTTACCTCATATTGTTGGGCTTATCGGAGCGAGTGAAGAGGTTGAAGCCACCATAATTCGCCGCGGTAAAAAAAGGACAGTGTCAGTAACCATCGGCGCTCGCCCCGGTGAAGACCGGACAGCAGCTAATACTGGCGGTGACATTCTGGGTTTGGAAGTCGGCGATCTCGATGAAGATGCGCTGGAGCAAAGTCGCTTGCCGGGGGGCATCGTGGTGCTCAAAGTCTACCCTGAATCCTCTGCTGCCGATGCCGGCTTACAAGTGGGTGATGTGCTAGTGCAGCTTGGTTACCAGACATTGAATGATATGAACGATTATGACGCTATATTGGAAGAGTTGCCGGCCGGCACCCCGGTAGCTTTGCGGTTTTTTCGTCGTGGTCGTTCGATCTTTCGTACTATTGAGGTGAATTGATATTGTCCGTCCTATAGACCTGACACCACGTAAAATGACCGGGTCTTCTGGTTAGAGCACCTTTGGTTAGTAGGGTCTCTGATTAGAAGGGGGTTCTGGCTAAGTCCAGGGACGTAGAAACGCGCAAAATCACTAGGTAAGCATAGATTTTAGCTGCCCGATGTGCGCTGACAAGGTATTCAAAGCCTCCTTGGACCAGGTTCATAGCTTAGCGGGGCTAAATGCGCTAGACTTCGCGTCGCTCAATTTTCTCTAAGCTATGGATTCGAAAAACTCTGTGTCAGATCTCAGTCATATTCGCAATTTCTCCATCATCGCCCATATCGACCACGGCAAGTCGACGATTGCAGACCGTTTTATACAATTCTGCGGTGGCCTTAGCGAACGGGAAATGGCCAGCCAGGTGCTCGATTCAATGGATATTGAACGCGAGCGTGGTATTACCATCAAAGCGCAAAGCGTGACGCTTAACTACAAGGCAGCCGATGGGCAAACCTACCAACTGAATTTTATTGATACGCCCGGGCATGTTGACTTCAGTTATGAAGTGTCCCGTTCTCTTGCTGCGTGCGAGGGGGCTCTGCTCGTTGTCGATGCAGCTCAGGGTGTTGAAGCTCAGTCGGTCGCCAATTGCTATACTGCTATTGCTCAGGGCCTCGAAGTTATCCCAGTACTAAATAAAATGGATTTACCCCAAGCAGAGCCGGAGCGGGTATGTCAGGAAATTGAAGATATTATCGGCATCGATGCCTCAGGGGCAGTACTGTGCAGTGCAAAAAGCGGTCTTGGTATTGAAGATGTTCTCGAGCAGCTGGTTGCTGAAATTCCTCCGCCTGAGGGTGACCTCGATGCTCCGTTACAAGCCTTGATTATCGACTCCTGGTTTGACACCTACCTCGGCGTTGTCTCTCTGGTTCGGGTGATACAGGGCACTTTGACGCGTCGTGACAAGATCATCACCAAAAGTATAGGCAAAGCGCATATAGCCGATAGCATTGGTGTGTTTACACCTAAGCGCACAGAAACCGATGTGCTACGAGCTGGTGAAGTGGGTTTTGTGGTGGCTGGTATTAAAGATATTCATGGCGCACCTGTCGGCGACACGATTACGCATGCCAGCAGCCCTGATGTTGAGGCGCTGCCAGGTTTCCAGAAAGTCAACCCGCAGGTTTATGCGGGAATGTTTCCTATTAACTCTGAAGACTTTGAAGATTTTCGCGAAGCGTTGTCTAAACTCACTCTTAACGATGCCTCACTTTTCTACGAACCTGAAAGCTCCGATGCGCTCGGGTTTGGTTTTCGCTGCGGTTTTCTCGGCATGCTGCACATGGAAATTATTCAGGAGCGGCTGGAGCGCGAGTATAATCTCGATCTAATCAGTACGGCTCCAACCGTTGTCTACGAGGTGCTACACACTAACGGTGAGTTACTGTATATCTCCAACCCCTCGGATCTTCCCGACCCGGGTCAGATTGATGAAATGCGCGAACCTCTCTGTGAGGCTAACATTTTGGTGCCCAAAGACTATGTGGGCAACGTAATTTCTCTTTGTGTGGAAAAGCGCGGTGTACAACAGGATATGCAGTTTACCGGAGATCAGGTTTCAATTACCTACGAAATGCCGATGGCTGATGTGGTGATGGACTTTTTTGATCGATTAAAATCGGTAAGTCGCGGTTTTGCCTCTCTTGACTACAACTTTAAACGTTTTCAAGTAGCACCTTTGGTACGCCTCGATATTTTAATTAACGGTGAAAAAGTGGATGCCCTTGCATTGATTGTTCACCGCGATAATGCCCAGCAGAAAGGCCGTTTAATCACCGAAAAAATGAAAGAGCTGGTGCCACGACAGATGTTTGATGTAGCTATTCAAGCAGCCCTCGGTGGGCATATTATTGCACGCAGCTCGGTCAAAGCGCTGCGTAAAAATGTGACGGCAAAGTGTTATGGTGGCGATGTCTCACGCAAAAAGAAACTACTGGCCAAACAGAAAGCCGGTAAAAAACGTATGAAGCAGGTGGGTTCGGTGGAAATCCCTCAAGAAGCTTTCCTCGCCGTACTAAAAACGGATAATTAATAATGGATTTCGACTTTCCTCTCATCCTAGTCCTACTTACGGCGTTTGCTGGCTTTATGTGGCTCGTCGACAGGTTCTTTCTCTCGAAACGACGGGGAGAAGATCACACCGCACCTTGGTATATTGAATCGACGGCACCTTTTTTTCCGGTATTGCTTCTGGTTTTAGTCTTACGTTCCTTTATTGTCGAACCCTTCCAAATTCCTTCCGGCTCGATGATTCCTACCCTCAAAATTGGCGACTTTATTTTAGTGAATAAATTTGCCTACGGCCTGCGTCTACCGGTAAGTGGCACTAAAGTGGTATCGCTGGGTGAACCCGAACGGGGTGATGTGATGGTGTTTTTCCCTCCCGGTGAGAAACGCTACTTTATTAAACGCGTGATAGGTTTACCCGGGGATGAAATTCGCGTTATTAATAACGTTCTGTTTGTCAATGGCGAGAAAATGCCGCAGTCAACGCTCGAAAAAGCAGAGCCTTATTTTGTCACCAAAAGTATTGCCGAACGAAACTCACCCAGTAATGCACAGGTTATGATGGAAGATTTAGACGGCGTTGACCACTTGATTCGAAAACACCAAACACCGGGGCGATATGGGCAACGTTTCAGTACGGTCGTACCTGAGGGACATTATTTCATGATGGGCGACAACCGCGATAACAGTAGTGATAGCCGAGAGTGGGGGCCTGTGCCCGAAGAAAACGTGGTCGGCAAAGCCTTCGCTGTCTGGATGCGCTGGGAGAAAGTGCTAAGCATACCCAGTTTTGATACAGTGGGCGCCATACGTTAATACGACGGAGAAAGGTCTATTTATGCGACATAATAAACAACGAGGCTTGTCAGCATTAGGTCTTTTAATAGTGTTGGCCATCGGCGGTTTTTTCCTGACGGTAGCAACAAGGGTTGGCCCTCTCTTTCTCGACAACTCTTTTGTAAATGCAGCTATGCAATCCCTGGAAAATGAATCCATCCATACACTGACAGACAGGCAAATTCGTCGAAAACTCTCCGATTATTTTATGGTCAACAATGTGCGTGATGTAAACGTCAAAGATCTTGTTATCGAACGTAAGAAAACGGCTACTGTTGTTCACCTCGATTATGAAAGGCGAGTCAACTTCCTGGCTAACGTTGATGTTATCGTCGCCTTTGAAAATACCTACGATAGCTCCGCACCGTGATTTTCGATAAGTCTTAATTGCCAGTGAAAATATCGTTTCGACGTTTTATTAACCGACTCGGCCATCAATTTTCCGATTTATCCTTGCTGGAACAGGCATTAACGCATCGTAGTTTTGGTTCGTTCAATAATGAGCGACTGGAGTTCCTTGGCGATGCGGTGTTAGACCTGATTGTCAGCGAAATGTTATACCAACAATTTCCGACGGCCAGTGAAGGGGATTTAAGTCGCCTACGCGCCGTTTTGGTCAGGGGCGAAGCGCTGGCTAAAATGGCCCGAGGTATCGAACTGGGTGACCAGTTGCGTCTTGGCTCTGGTGAATTAAAAAGTGGTGGTTTTCGGCGTGATTCTATACTGGCTGGTGCTTATGAAGCCGTCATCGGCGCAATTTTACTCGATGCGGGCTTCGATGTTTGTCGCGTCCGTGTTGCGTCTTGGTTCAAGCCTCTATTAGCAGATTTGACCTTAGGTGATGCACATAAAGATCCCAAATCTCGTTTACAGGAATATTTGCAGGGCAAGGGTGAAGCTCTACCCGTGTACAAGCTGCTCACGGTTAGCGGTGAAGGGCATGCTCAGCAGTTTGACGTGCAGTGTTGCTTTGATGGTGATTCTAATGATTATCGAGGAGTGGCGAGTAGCCGTCGCAAAGCGGAACAGGCGGCTGCGAGTGCAGCACTTAATGATCTACTACGCCAGGGTGAGAAAATGAGCAATGGGTAATAATTTAATGACAGAAGGGCAAACGCAACAGTGTGGTTATGTCGCGATTGTTGGTCGCCCCAATGTGGGAAAGTCAACCTTGCTCAATCATATACTCGGCTTAAAACTGAGTATTACATCGCGCAAACCACAAACGACACGTCACAATGTTCTGGGTATTAAAACCTCCGATAATTGCCAGCTTATTTTTGTTGATACCCCGGGTATTCACAACGATCAGGACAAGGCGATCAACCGTTTTATGAATAAAGCGGCTCAGACTGCAATCCGTGATGTTGATGTAGTTGTGTTTGTTCTTGACCGCCTGTTATGGACAGAGGCTGATAAAGTGGTCGCTGAGAAACTCGCCGCCTCGAACGCTCCTCTTATTGTTGCGATCAATAAAGTCGACAGAATAGAAGATACAGACGAACTTTTGCCCCATATTGAGCACCTACAGCAGCTAATGCCAAATGCTGAGATTATTCCGGTATCAGCATTGCAGAAAAAGAATCTCACTTTGCTCGAAGAGCAAATTACAAAGCATATTCCCGACGGTGCTTTCCTTTTCCCCGAAGATCAGGTTACCGACCGCTCAGAACGCTTTCTCGCTGCTGAGCTTGTTCGTGAAAAAATTACTCGACAACTCGGAGCAGAATTACCGTATCAGATAACTGTTGAAATTGAAGCCTTCGAGATGAAGAAGCATATTCGCCATATCAAAGCATTAATCCTTGTTGAGCGAGAAGGGCAAAAGAAAATAATAATCGGCGAAAAGGGACTGCGTTTAAAAAGCATTGGCCAGGCAGCTCGAATCGATATGGAGCGTCTATTCGACAGCAAGGTTATGCTGACCTTGTGGGTGAAGGTGCGAACTGGTTGGTCGGATGATGAGCGAGCATTGCGGAGCCTGGGTTATAAAGACTAGCCAGGCGGTGTTATACCGCCGTATTGGTTTTTCTCATCAAGTGACTGTGGGCTCTTATCGGGCTCTGCGTTAAAGAACAATGAATGCCAGTAATGAAAAGTCCTATATCTTACATAAGCGAAAGTTTCGTGAGAGCAGTCAGTTGGTGGATTTTTTCTCCCGAGATTACGGACGTGTGCGTGCGGTAGCAAAAGGAACACGAGGGCGCAAGCGCCCAAAAGGAGTCAATTTACAGGCTTTTACACCCTTGTTATTGTCGTGGCGGGGTAGGGGTGAGCTTAAAAACCTGACGGCAGCAGAACCTTTTGGCAATAGTGCCTGTTTCCAGGGTGAGATGTTGTACGTTGGTTTGTATCTGAATGAATTGCTGGTGCGCCTCTTGCCTGAGCATGTACCCCACGAAAGCTTGTTTGATTGCTATGAGCTATTAATTAGTCAACTCAGTGCGTGCAATGACCCAGAGCCTTTGTTGCGCCGCTTTGAACTACGGTTGTTAGAAGAAATTGGCTATGGCCTCGATATGACCGTTGAGCTGAGTGAAGAGCGGAGCATTACTGCAGATGAACGCTACCACTATACCTCTGATCATGGTTTTGTTCGCTCTAATACCTTGGTTGTCCAGAGTAAAGAAGACCTTTATGAAGGTGCACATCTATTGGCGATAGCAAATGCTGACTATGAGTTGCCAGCAGTAAGGCGTAGTGCAAAACGTTTATTACGTTGTGCACTGCAATCTCAACTCGGAGATCGTCCGTTACTGAGCCGGCAATTATTTCACCAGGCTCGGGTTTGTAGGCCTTCAAAAAAGGATAACGAATAATGGGGCTTTTGTGATAGTGGGTATCGGGAGTGATCTGGTACATGTTAGCCGGATAGAGTCTGTATTGGCGCGTCATGACGAAGCTTTCGCAAAACGTATTTTACGTCCAGAGGAGTATGAAACTTTTTGCCAAAAAAGCAGCCCAAGGCAGCAGGCGGCTTTTTTGGCAAAGCGTTTTGCGGCCAAAGAAGCATTGAGCAAAGCACTAAAAACGGGTATTGGTAAAGTATCGTGGCAGCACATTTTGATCAGTAATACAGCCAGAGGGGCACCTGAAATGACATTGTCTGATCAGGCCTTACATGTGTTTAATGACTTAGGTGCCAAGAGCATTCACCTCAGCCTGTCGGATGAGCAGGATACTGCCCTGGCTTTTGTTGTGCTTAGTACCTAGCAATGCCTTGGGATTATGATGTCGCAATAAGCACTAAGTAGATTTGTAAAGCAGGTCAATATGTCCAAGCTGTCTTAGGAGAGGGGACTATTTGGTCGATAGTAGTGGCCAACGGGCCTAAAATAGAATTTTTGTGAGTGGATACACGTTAAAGATGGAATATCCGACCATAGAGTCCTGTATTGGCAACACCCCTCTGGTACGACTACAACGTCTCCGAGCTGGGCGCAACAATACGATCCTGCTTAAACTTGAAGGTAATAATCCTGCGGGGTCGGTAAAAGACCGTGCGGCGCTTAGCATGATCGCGCGAGCTGAAAGCCGGGGTACGATTAAGCCTGGTGACACCTTGATTGAAGCGACGAGCGGCAACACAGGGATTGCGCTTGCCATGGTTGCGGCAATTAAGGGTTATCGAATGATTTTGATCATGCCCGACCATATGACAAAAGAGCGTAAGGAGGCAATGCTTGCCTATGGCGCGGAACTCGTTCTGGTTACCCAGAAGGAAGGGATGGAGGGGGCGCGAGACCTGGCTCTACAAATGCAAAATGAAGGTAAAGGTTTAGTGCTTGATCAATTTAATAATACAGATAACCCTCTGGCACATATAGAAGGGACAGGGCCTGAAATTTGGCAGCAAACAGGAGGCGAAGTCACGCATTTTGTTGCGGCTATGGGTACAACGGGCACGATTATGGGTGTCTCTCAAGCCTTAAAGGCCTTCAATAAAGACGTGCAGATCGTTGGTCTACAGCCGATTGAGGGTGCCAATATCCCCGGCATTCGTCGTTGGCCAACAGCCTACCTACCTGGCATTTTTGATGCTGCGTGTATTGATACGATATTGGATATTGGTCAGGAAGAGGCCGAGGAGACCATGCGTGACCTGGCCCGCAAAGAAGGCATTTTCTGCGGCGTATCATCAGGCGGAGCCATGGCGGGAGCATTGCGGCTGGCAAGCGAATTGGAAGACGCGACTATCGTTGTGTCGATTTCTGATCGTGGCGATCGCTACCTTTCCTCTGGGCTTTTTCATGCCTGATTACGACGACTATTTCGTTGTTTTGGCCTAGGAGCTTTCATTGGTACAAGTCCGAGAAATTCATGCGACCTCATTGGCAGATCCTGGCGACATTGAAGCCTGGCTAGATAAGATTGCGCAAAAATGCCAACTTGACAAGCCTGCTCGAGAAAGCCTGGGAGAAGCAGCTGACCTGGCACGGAAGGCAGAAGAGAGTGCTCAGTTGGCAGGCGAATCAGTTTTCCGCGGTAGTATTTTACAAATGGGCTTGGAAATTGCCGATATTCTCTCCGATTTGCGCATGGACTGTGAAGGGCTGCAAGCGGCAATTTTGTATCGCGCCGTGCGTGAGGGAAAGCTAGATCTTGATGTTGTTCGTAATGATTTTGGCGAGAGAGTCGCCACCCTAATTAACCATGTACTCCGCATGGCGGTGATCAGCGGTTTGTGTAATGACTCTCGGCAAAATGTATTCGGGCAGGATGCAGGTCAGCAAGCTGGCAAAGTGAGAGAAATGCTGGTGTCGCTAATTGATGATGTGCGTGTTGCGCTGATTAAATTGGCTGAACGCACGTGCGCCATCCGAATGGTTAAAACGGCTCCAGAACAAAAGCGCAGGGAGGTTTCACGGGAAATTTTTGATGTCTATGCCCCTCTTGCAGATCGTCTTGGGATTGGGCAGTTAAAGTGGGAGCTGGAAGACTTGGCATTTCGCTATCTGGAGCCTGATGAGTACCAACAAATTGCTCGTTTGCTGGATGAAAAGCGGCTTAATCGGCAGCGATATATTGATTCTGCCATCGCGACGATTAAAGCTGAGCTCGATAAAATTAATAAGCACGCTGAGGTGACTGGACGCGCAAAGCACATTTACAGCATTTGGCGGAAAATGCACCGTAAAGATATTGGTTTCTCACAAGTCTATGATATTCGAGCCATCAGGGTGCTGGTGCCAACGATTAGTGATTGTTACGCGGTGCTAGGTATCGTCCACAGTAAATGGCGGAATATTCCCAACGAGTTTGATGATTATATCGCTTCACCTAAGGATAACGGTTATCAATCTCTGCACACTGCCGTTATTGGACCGGGACGCAAAATTGTAGAAATACAGATTAGAACCTTTGAAATGCACGAGGAATCTGAATTAGGTATTTGTGCGCACTGGCAGTATAAAGAAGGAGCAAAAAGTAGTCCCGGTAAAAACTATGAAGGCAAGATTGCCTGGCTAAGGCAAGTGTTGGAATGGCATGAAAATATTGACGACTTTATCGAACTGGAAAGTGGTACAGAACAAGTTTATGTCTTCACCCCTGATGGTCATATCATTGATCTGCCAATAGGCGCAACACCGGTTGATTTTGCCTATAGAGTTCATACCCAAATCGGCCATCGTTGTCGTGGCGCGAAAGTTAATGGTGATATTGTCAGCCTAAACTCAACATTAAAAACAGGGGACCAAGTCGAAATTATTACGGGTAATTCAGATGCTCCACGCCGAGATTGGCTGGTAAAGTCTCTGGGTTATTTGCAATCGACACGTGCCAGATCTAAAGTGCAGCAGTGGTTTCGTGCCCAAAATCGCGAGCAAAATATCGAGGCTGGACAACGCATACTTGATCGAGAATTCCGCCTCCTCGGGCTCGATTTGTCTCAAGTTGATAGCATTGCTAATAGATTTAATAAGCACGGTGCGGATGGCTTGTATGCAGCAATCGGTGCTGGCGACATCAGCGCGACTCAGGTTATTAGCGCTGCCCGGAGTAATTTAAAAACCAACACTCGCGAACCAGCCTCAAAGACAAAAAATGCAAGTCGTTATGCTAAATCAACGTTCTATATTTACGGTGTCGGTAACTTACTGACTCGTATCGCACATTGTTGTGAACCCCAACCAGGTGATGATATTAGTGGTTATTTGACGAATAGTGATGGCGTAAGCATTCACCGCTCTGATTGCGCGTCTCTACTGCGTCTACAGGCTGAAGAACCGCAGCGCGTTCTCAAGGTAACCTGGGGCGGAGCACCAGAACAGCGTTACCCTGTTAATATTCGCATAAGCTCTTATGACAGGGCTGGCTTATTAAGTGATATTACCCGCTTAATTAATGGCGAAGGACTTTCCATTGGCACTTTGAAGAGCTCAGAAACAAAGGATGGAATGATTGATACGGAGTTCTCTACTGAAGTGCTCGATATCGAAGAGCTCAGCGGATTACTGAGTAAGCTGTGCCAAATTGAAAATGTCGTGGATGCCCGCCGTTTGGTTGAGTCAGAATCTAGTCATGTCAATTAAAAACAAAACTGACAGTATCGATGACCTGCTTCGTATAATGGCTCGCCTGCGGAAGCCAGAAACAGGCTGCCCGTGGGATATTACGCAAGATTTCCAGAGTCTCATACCCCATACTCTGGAAGAAACTTATGAAGTGATTGATGCCATCGAGCGAAACGACTTTACACATTTGCGAGAAGAACTTGGGGATCTCTTTTTTCAGATTGTCTTCTATTGTCAGATAGCAAAAGAGGAAGGCTTTTTTGAATTTACAGATGTCGTTGACGACCTCAATCACAAACTTCTAAAACGTCACCCCCACGTATTCCCCGATGGCAGCCTGAATAGCGAGCGTATAGCGGAATCTGCTCCCCAACAGACTGAAATTCGCAACACATGGGAAAAGTTAAAAGCACAGGATCGTTTATCCAAAGGGCAGAAAGGACGCCTGGCTAACATCCCATTGGCGATTCCAGCATTGAGTCGCGCTGAAAAGCTACAAAAAAGAGCAGCTAATCATGGCTTTGACTGGCCCGATTACCCACCCGTATTAGATAAAATCGATGAAGAACTTGCCGAGTTAAAAGAAGCGATTGATTTAAATGACGAGCAGCATATTGAAGAAGAGCTGGGTGATTTAATTTTTGCCTGTGTCAATCTTGGTCGCCATCGTGGTATTAATCTTGAGTCTTGCTTGCGAAGGGCCAATCGAAAATTTGAAAGCCGTTTCCAGGCGATGGAGGGGATTGCCAATAATAACAATCTTGATTTTGAAAGCTTGAGCCTTGGGGCGAAAAATGATCTGTGGGAACAGGTAAAAAAGTTGAAAAAAAACGCTTCTAGCTAGCAACTCGCGCTTATGCGACGACTTGTGGAAAAATCCTATTCAGTGTAAGGTTCGGCCTTTTTTTTGGTGCCGTTAAAGTTATATCAAGAGTCGAATCTGCCAACGCTTGGATGACTGTTATTTTCATCGAGTAAGTCTGTATTTTGATATTCGGTATCTGCCCGCCAATCGGAGAACATAATGCGATTAATCCTTCTAGGACCACCCGGAGCTGGGAAAGGAACCCAGGCACAATTTATTTCAGAGAAATACGGTATACCTCAAATATCCACCGGTGACATGCTTCGCGCTGCCGTGAAAGCCGGCACAGAGCTTGGTTTAAAAGCCAAAGATATTATGGCTTCCGGTGGTCTTGTTTCTGATGATTTGATTATTGGGCTGGTCAAAGAACGCATTCAGGAAGCAGATTGCGTGAATGGTTTTCTCTTCGACGGATTCCCGCGCACAATTCCTCAAGCTCAGGCACTTGTTAATGCAGAGATTGACATTGATGTCGTACTGGAAATTGATGTTGCCGATGATGAAATTGTTTCCCGTCTGAGTGGTCGACGAGTGCATGAAGGCTCTGGGCGTGTCTACCATATTGCCCACAATCCGCCAAAAGTAGAAGGCATTGACGATGTTACAGGTGAAACACTGATTCAGCGTGTTGATGACAGTGAAGAAACCGTGCGCAATCGTTTAAACATTTACCATGAACAAACCGAACCTTTAGTTGCCTTCTATAATGCACAGTTAGAAGACAGCGCTAGTTCAGCGCCGCGTGTTGTCCGTGTCGATGGTGTTGGCGCTCTGGATGATGTTCAGGGGCGAATTATTGCAGCGCTTGGTTAAACTTACTTGCGTTTGTGGCCCCCCGGTTTTGGCGTTGTCAGTTAGCGTTGATCAGGGCTTGCTTACTTTATTCAGCAGTCGGGGGGATTATTCTTGTCAGTAGAAAAAACTGGTGTCATTTTAGTTAACCTCGGAACGCCTCAGGCACCCACTGCATTCGCTGTGGCTCGCTATTTACGTCAATTTCTCTCCGACCCCCGTGTCGTTGAAGTGCCCAGACTGCTTTGGTGGCCATTACTTAATTTTTTAATTATCCCCTTGCGCTCAAAAAAGGTCAGCAATAAATATCGTTCTATTTGGCTTGATGAGGGCTCACCACTTCAGGTCATTACAGCGCGGCAAGTCGCCGATTTGCAAAAGGCCTTTGATAATGAGTACTGTGAAGAAAAGCCCTTAGGTACTGCAGGGGTAAAAAACAATCGTGAGTATATCTGCACTTATGCCATGACCTATGGAGACCAGTCTATTGCCAGTAGCGTAAAAAGTTTGCGTGCCCGCAATGTTAATAAAATAGTTATCCTGCCATTATTCCCCCAATATTCTGCGAGTACCACGGCGGCGGTTTATGATCAACTTGCCGAGCTGGTCAAAGCATATCGTGATATTCCCGATTTTCGAGTCGTTCATCATTATTATGATCATGCGGATTATATTGCAGCACTCGCAAATTCAGTTCGCGAACATTGGCAAAAAAATGGTCAGGCAGAGTGCTTGTTGATGTCTTTCCATGGGATACCTAAGAAATATGTTGATCAGGGTGATCCCTATTACAGCCAGTGCTTAAAAACAGCACGGGCCTTAGCTCAACAATTAAATCTATCTTCTCAAGAGTGGGCGTTTAGCTTTCAATCGCGCTTTGGTCGGCTAGAGTGGGTAAAACCGTACACTGACGTAGTGTTGCAGAGGTGGGGGGCGCGTGGTCTCCAAAGCGTCGATGTGATTTGTCCTGCTTTCTCCAGTGATTGTCTTGAAACTCTGGAAGAAATTAATCAAGAGAATCGGCAGTTATTTTTAGAGGCAGGCGGGAAAAAATTCACAATGATCCCTTGTTTAAATGACGCGCCTTCACACATCCAATTGTTTAAAAAACTGATTTGTGACCAGTCATAAAGTCTTTGGCTAGTCACTGTCAACAGCCTCTCTGATTCCCAGCGATTGATTACTCTTTGCGTATTTCGTCTCAAATAAAATACGCCTTAGACATATAAGGCCGTATTGCCTTGTTTTAACGGGCATTTTGTGGACAGAAAAAACATTATCAACTAAAATTCGCAGACTTGAAATAAATTCAAGTCATTTTTGTTTATTGCTTTAAATTATTTTTTCAGGAGCATTTATATGCCACGCCCTGCAAGCAAGAAGAAACCCGCAAAGCCAGTAGTAAAAAGCACTACTAGTAGTGTCGAGTCTGCTGCGGAAAAAGAATTGAAAAAAACGCTGAAACAGCTGGATGTTCAACGCGGAAAACTACGTATTGCCAGGGATAAGCTTCGTGAAAAAAGAGCGGCTGCTAAAAATAAAGCAACCGCCAGCAGCGCTGCCGCTTTAGAAAAAGCCTATGCTGCTGTAACAACACATTCAGTAGCGGTGTCTGAATTGACGAATTCTGTGCGACTTGCCAAAGCTGAAGTCCGAATTGAAGCTGTTTTGAAAAAAGCTCAGGAGGCGGAAGCTGCGGCCCAACTCAAGCTTGAGAAAGCTGCGCAAAAGATGGCAGAAAGCTCAGCTTCTGATCTTAAGTTGGCGGTAGAAAAGTTCGAACAGCGTTGGTTGAAACAACGTGAACAAGCCAATGCCAAAAAGTTAAAGTTGGCTGCTTCTCGCTTGAAAGCAAAAATTAAAAGTGTTGAAAAGAAAGCGAATGCAGAGGCGGCGGCTATTCGCAAGCGTGCACAGAAACTGAGTGCGAAGCCGGTTGCAACCCCTGGTCGACCTGGGCGTCCTGCAGGTTCTCGGGCAAGCACTACGGCAAAAGCCAGTGAAACACCCAAGCGTAGAGGCCGCCCAGCTAAAACAGCTGCTAGTGCGACAACAGAGACCCCCAAGCGTAGAGGCCGCCCAGCTAAAGCAGCTGCCAGTGCGACAACAGACGCCCCCAAGCGCAGAGGCCGTCCACCGAAGGCAGCGGCTACTCCGGTAAAGCAGTCCACCGCTAATACACCGGACACGCCAAAAAAACGAGGTCGCCCCGCAAAAGCTAAGGCTACGACGTCCAAAGGAACTAAAACAGCCAGTACGTCCAACGCACCGAAGAAACGAGGTCGTCCACCAAAAGTTGAAAAAACCTAACGTCGACTCGTCAACAAAAAAAAGCCCCTTCATTGGGGTTTTTTTTGGGGTAAATTTTTCCTGGCGCAGTAAATATCCCAGCAAGTGTTTATAATCAGCCAGCGTTTTCTAAGCCAGTGATAGTGTTATTTGGCAATACTATTGCACTTAGCCCCTTGGTTCAGATTTTGGTGATAAAAAGTTCAGGCCTATGACATCTATTCTCTCAATTGATACATCGGGAACGTGTTGTTCTGTTGCTCTTGGTGTCGATAATAAGCGCTTGGTTAGGCGTACGGATACGCCACGTGAGCATGTGCGCCTAGTGCTGCCCATGGTCGATGAGATTCTGGCCGAGGCGGGTATTAAATTGTCTTGCTTAGATGCGATTGCTTTTACTCACGGCCCGGGTTCTTTTACGGGCTTGCGTATAGGATTTGGTGTTATACAAGGCTTAGCCTTCGGCGCCAGTTTACCGGTGATTGCTTGTTCAAGCCTTCAAGTGATGGCTCAAAGAGCTATCAATCGAGGTGGTCACCATGACAGCATTCTTATTACCGCTAATGATGCTCGTATGGATGAATTGTATTGGGGTGCTTATAAAGCAGTGAAAGATTTTGCTATCCCGCTTGTGCATGATGGTCTGTGCTCTCAGCAAGAAATACACTTGCCCGTATCCGAGTGGTCTACTGCTGGCACACCTTTCATTGCCGTTGGCGATGGTTGGCGGTATCAACCGGCTTTGATCTGTGGTGGCGAGGCTTTCAAGCCTACTACTATTTATCAGGATATTGGGCCCGATGCCGAAGATATACTCACTCTTGCCTTTTCCGCGTTGCAACAGGGGAAAGTCGCGAACATTGAAGATATTGAGCCTGTTTATTTACGCAACACAATCAGTTGGAAAAAACGTCAACGCTTAAGATCTTAAATATTCTCCTTTGTCTCAATAACGGGTTAGCGTATGGAAACCATTCAGGTCTTTGTTTTGGCACTTATCCAGGGTCTGACTGAGTATTTGCCGATTTCGAGTTCTGCCCATTTAATTCTTCCCTCACATTTACTCGGCTGGTCCGATCAGGGGCTGGCCTTTGATGTGGCAGTACATATTGGCTCGCTACTGGCCGTTTGTACGTATTTTCGACACGAGTTGAAAATCATTTTTACCAGTTGCTGGGCGCAATTATTTCAAGGCAGCGGTGATGAGCACAGTCGTCTGGGTTGGCTATTAATGCTTAGCACGATTCCTGTCGGCCTAGCGGGCTTATTGTTTGATGATTTCATTGAAAATCATCTGCGCTCTATTGCAGTCATTGCATTAACGACAATTGTTTTTGGTCTATTGCTGGGACTAGTCGATAAAAAAAGCTCCCAACGATTATCAATGGCGCAGATGAATTGGCGTTCTGCCACGCTCATTGGTTTGTCTCAAGCTTTGGCGTTAATACCCGGCACCTCTCGCTCCGGCATCACCATTACTGCTGCGCTGGCTTTAGGATATGACCGTCAAAGTGCTGCTCGTTTTTCCTTTCTTCTAGCGATTCCGGTCATCATCCTCAGTGGTGGCTATAAAGGGCTGCAGCTTGTTGGAGAATCTAACGCTGTCGTTTGGGGCGATATTTTTCTTGGTATTAGTATTTCGGCCGTGACCGCCTTTACCTGCATTCACTTTTTTCTCGCCCTGGTTAATCGTATTGGTATGATGCCTTTCGTTTGGTATCGGCTTATTCTGGGCGGATACTTGTGTACTTTGTTAGTCAACGGGAGCTAACACCATGAAGCAAAAAGTAGCCTTTCTTGGCCTTGGGGTAATGGGTTATCCCATGGCTGGTCATTTAAGTCGTCAGGGCTTTGAGGTCACGGTTTACAACCGCACAGCGGCACGTGCTGAAAGCTGGATGAGTGAATTCTCTGGCCAAATGGCGGCAACACCTGCTGACGCGGCATACGGTGCTGAAATTGTTTTTGCCTGCGTCGGCCAGGACGAGGATGTACGGGCTATAACGATCAGCTCACAGGGGGCCTTTGAAACATTAAAAAAGGGCGCTATTTTTGTCGATCACACGACAGCGTCTGCTGCTTTAGCTCGCGAGCTGGCAAAGCATTGTCAGCAACAGGATTGTCATTTTATTGATGCGCCGGTTTCTGGTGGCCAACAAGGTGCTGAAAATGGCCGTTTAACTATCATGTGTGGTGGCGAAGAATCCCCTTTTACCAAAGCGACCACTGTTATGGAGTGCTATGCACAAAGCGTTAAATTATTGGGCCCTTCGGGCAGTGGTCAATTGTGCAAGATGGTCAATCAGATCTGTATCGCCGGTTTACTACAGGGGCTAGCCGAAGGATTGCACTTCGCCCAAACCGCCGGGCTTGATGCTAACGACGTCATAGAGGTCATTTCCAAAGGCGCGGCACAATCCTGGCAAATGGACAATCGTCATAAAACTATGTTGGCGAATGAATTTGAACATGGCTTTGCCGTTGACTGGATGCGCAAAGACCTCGGTATTGTTTTACAGGAAGCGCGTCGCAATGGTTCGCAATTGCCGGTGACTGCCCTGGTCGATCAATTCTATGCCGATGTGCAGGCAGCCGGAGGAGGGCGTTGGGATACGTCGAGTTTGTTGACGCGCTTACAAAACAAAATGAAGCTCGATGAAAAATTGGTTTAGGGACCTGTACAGTGAAGAATCAAGATAGTTTTAATGACCAGTTATTAGCCTTTTTAAAAGCTTCCCCGAGCCCTTTTCATGCGGTTCAACAAATGGCTCAACGGCTTGATGAGGCGGGCTTTAAATTTCTTCCCGAGCAAGATAATTGGTCGATAGAGGCTGGTGAACGTTATTATACGACTCGCAATGGCTCGTCGCTGATTGCCTTCACCAGCACTGAATTTAACCGGGGCATACGTATGGTCGGCGCCCATACCGACAGTCCTTGTTTAATGGTTAAACCACAGCCGGAAAAAACCAAAGACTATCTGCAAGTCGGGGTAGAGGTTTATGGTGGCGCTCTATTGAACCCCTGGTTTGACCGAGATTTATCACTGGCGGGCCGGGTAATTTATCGTGACGAAGCTAGCGGTCAACTAAAACAAAGCTTACTCGATTTTACTCGGGCGATAGCGACGATTCCCAGCTTGGCGATTCATCTCGACCGAGAAGCGAATAGTAATCGTACGGTTAATCCTCAGACGGATATCCCTCCAATTTTATGCTCTCTTCACGAACAGCGCACTCAGGACTTTCGCGAATTGTTAGTCGTTGAGTTATTGGCGCAAAACCCGCAGTTAGCGAAGAGTGCGGATGCTATCAGCGTGCTCGATTATGAATTGTGTTTTTACGATACTCAGCCTCCAGCCATCATCGGTTTACATAAGGACTTTATTGCCTCGGCGCGACTTGATAACTTGCTCAGTTGTTTTACTGGCTTACAGGCTCTTCTAGCGGCCGATGGTCAGCAGGCCAGTCTACTCGTCTGCACCGATCATGAAGAAGTGGGCAGTGCATCCGCCTGTGGCGCCCAGGGCCCCATGCTGGCATCCGTGCTTGAGCGTTTACTCCCCGATGTGGGTGAGCGTACCCGCTGCATTGCTCGCTCGCTGATGGTGTCGGCTGACAATGCCCACGGCATACATCCCAACTACCCCAGTAAGCACGATGCTAACCACGGCCCGCTACTCAATGCTGGCCCGGTAATAAAAATTAATGCGAACCAACGCTATGCCACTAACAGTGTCACGGCGGCACTTTTTCGTAATTTATGCGCGCAAGCAGACGTGCCGGTGCAAAGTTTTGTGACTCGCACTGACCTGGGTTGTGGCAGTACTATTGGTCCTATTACTGCCAGTGAGATTGGTGTGCCGACCCTCGATGTCGGTGTGCCCACCTTCGCTATGCATTCTATTAGGGAACTTGCCGGCAGCCATGATGCCTGGTCTTTGTATAAAGTGTTGCGAACACTTTATGAGCAGTCCGACCTTACTTGTGCTTAAAACTCATGGTTTTTGTCGTAGGGTAGTGTGGCTTTATCCGCCACCCAGTTGACAGGCTGCCGATACATTGGTGACGAGCATTTCTCATCAATAGTCTTTCCAACCACTATATTTGCAGCAGCGCCTCTTCTTATTAGCATTGAGCGAGCTTGCTTGTTGGGATAGGCGTTTATTTACTCGCGATAGAGTAGTGCGAGTGCCGCAATTTCGTTAAAATATGTCGTTTTTAGGCGATGTCATCCGATGCTCGAAGTTAACCCCATCAGAAATACTCTAGCCGACTTGCAAGCGCGCACTGATGTGCTTAGGGGGTATCTTTGACTATGTCGAAAAGAAAGACCGCCTTGCTGAAGTAGAGCTTGAACTGGCCGACCCCGATGTCTGGAACGACCCGGCCCGAGCACAATCCCTGGGTAAAGAACGCGCTTCTCTAGAGTTAGTTGTTGAGACGATTGACTCTCTCGACAACGGTGTTGCAGAGAATAGCGAGCTTCTCGAAATGGCCGCTGAGGAGGACGATACCGACACCTTGGCTGACGTTGAGTCTGAAGTGGCCTGTTTAACAGCTCGTCTTGAAATATTAGAGTTCCGCCGTATGTTCTCCGGCGCCATGGACTCCAACAGTGCCTACCTGGATATTCAGGCTGGCTCCGGGGGTACTGAAGCGCAGGACTGGGCCGAAATGCTACTGCGTATGTACCTACGCTGGGGTGAGCAGAAGGGCTTTAAAGTCGAACTGATTGAAGCCTCTGCGGGTGATGTCGCCGGCATCAAAAGCGCTACAGTTCACTTTCAGGGTGAATACGCCTTTGGTTGGCTTCGCACCGAGACAGGCGTGCATCGCCTGGTGCGAAAGTCACCCTTTGACTCAGGTAGTCGTCGCCACACCTCTTTTTCTGCTGTTTTTGTCTCACCTGAGATCGACGACGATATTGACATTGAAATCAGTAAAAGCGACGTGCGCGAAGATACATACCGCGCTAGTGGTGCCGGTGGCCAACACGTTAACAAAACGGATTCGGCAGTACGTTTAACCCACCTGCCCACGGGTACAGTAGTGCAGTGTCAAAATCAGCGTTCACAGCACCAAAACCGCGACAATTGCTGGAAAATGCTGAAAGCCAAGCTTTATGAGCTGGAAGAATTACGTCGCAAAGAAAGTGCCCAAATGGTGGAAGACAACAAATCAGATATTGGTTGGGGCAGCCAAATTCGCTCCTATGTACTCGATGATTCGCGTATCAAAGACCTGCGCACCAATATTGAAACCCACAATACACAGCAAGTGCTCGATGGTGATCTCGATAAATTTATTGAAGCCAGTTTGAAAGCGGGACTTTAATCCGCTGTACTCTACACCACTGCTTATCATTATCTTTGCTAACTCTTATCACCCAACCCCGGAATATTCCCATGAGTAAAGAACAAGCCCAGCCCGCCGATGAAAACAAGCTGATTGCCGAGCGTCGCAACAAACTCGCCGCCATCCGCGAGAAAGGCCAGGCTTTTCCCAATGAATTTCGTCGCGAAGACTTTGCCAATAAACTCCAGGAAGAATTCGCGGAGCAGACCAAAGAAGAGCTTGAAACCCTGGGCCACCAAACCAGTGTAGCGGGTCGTATTATGGCTAAGCGCGGCCCCTTTATGGTACTGCAAGATGTCTCTGGTACGATTCAACTCTACGCCGACAAAACAACACAGAAAGCAATTCGCGATCGTTGGGGCCACTGGGATGTGGGGGATCTTGTCGGCGTACGCGGTACGCTGCATCGATCCGGGCGCGGCGACCTCTACGTTAATCTCGAAGAATATGATTTGCTGACCAAGTCTCTGCGGCCACTGCCGGAAAAATTTCACGGTCTTGCGGATCAGGAAATACGTTATCGCCAACGCTATGTCGACTTAATCGTCAATGAAGAGTCGCGCAATGTGTTTCGCTTACGCTCAAAAATTGTTGATTTTATTCGCCACTATTTGAATCAGCGAGACTTCATGGAAGTGGAAACACCGATGATGCAACTCATTCCTGGTGGTGCCACAGCTCGCCCCTTTGAGACGTTTCACAATGCCCTCGACCAACCTATGTTCCTGCGTGTTGCACCGGAGCTTTATTTAAAAAGGCTGGTAGTGGGTGGCTTTGAACGGGTGTTTGAAATAAATCGTAATTTCCGTAATGAAGGTCTGTCGACGCGGCACAACCCCGAATTTACTATGCTAGAGTTCTATCAGGCCTACGCCGATTATCGCGACCTGATGGATTTGACGGAAGATATGCTACGGCACTTGTGTGAAGAGGTGCTGGGCACCAGTACAGTGACGTATCAGGGCAGTGAATTTGATTTCTCGAAGCCTTTTGACCGCTATACCGTGGTCGAATCGATTTTGCACTTTAATCCCGATTTGGCATTGTCCGATATCGATACCTTGGAAAGCGCTACAACAGTTGCTGAAGGCTTGGGTATCCCTCTGAAAGACATCTGGGGTTTGGGTAAAATTCAAATTGAAATTTTTGAAAAAACCGTTGAGCATCGTCTCGATAACCCCACCTTTATTACCGCCTATCCGACTGAAGTTTCTCCTTTGGCTCGACGCAATGACAATGACCCTTTTGTTACGGATCGCTTTGAGTTTTTTGTCGGTGGGCGCGAAATTGCCAATGGTTTTTCAGAGTTAAATGATTCGGAAGATCAAGCCGAGCGTTTCCTTGAGCAAGTCAAAGAAAAAGACTCTGGCGATGATGAAGCCATGCACTACGATGCCGACTATGTACGCGCACTGGAGTACGGTTTACCACCGACAGCCGGCGAGGGCATTGGTATTGATCGCCTGGTGATGTTGCTCACTGATGCGCCATCCATTCGCGATGTCCTCCTCTTCCCGCACATGCGTGCTGAATAAGAAGCCGGATTGACGAGGTGCTAAATAAACGAAACAGCGACATTCAACTCGATGCCTCATGGCTTGCCGTTTTAGGTGACGAATTTGAAAAGCCCTATATGCAAAGCCTGAAAGCCTTTCTTGTTGAGGAGAAAGCGCAAGGGAAGGTCGTTTTTCCCGCCAGCCAGCGTTGGTTCGCCGCTTTTGATAGCACGCCTTTCGATCAGGTAAAAGTAGTTATTCTTGGACAGGATCCTTATCACGGGCCTAAGCAAGCCCATGGTTTGTGTTTTTCTGTGCCCCCAGGCACTAAAATCCCACCTTCACTGGCAAATATTTATAAAGAGTTGGCGAGCGATCTGGCTATACCGGTACCCACACAGGGCTGTCTTGAGCACTGGGCGCAGCAGGGTGTGTTATTGCTGAATGCGACCTTAACCGTTGAAAGCGGGCAGGCGGGATCACATCAAAATAAAGGTTGGGAACAGTTTACTGACCGCGTCATACAAGTATTAAATGAACAGCGCGAAGGTCTGGTTTTTATTTTATGGGGCAGTTATGCACAGAAAAAAGGGGCCTTTATTGATGGCCAACGACACTTAGTGATTAAATCACCGCACCCTTCACCGCTATCAGCCTACCGCGGTTTTTTTGGTAGTCGGCCCTTTTCTCAAACCAATATGTATTTAACGTCTAATAATAAAAAAGCCATCGATTGGCAGATTAACTGACAAAGGATGGCTCTAGTCTTGAGGGCTTAAACGCGCAAGATTTAAGCTTTGATGGCACCGGATGCTTTTAATGCGGCAACCTTATCGGCACTCATGCCCCAATCCGCGAGCACTTCATCGGTATGCACACCCGTTGGCGGCGTAGGCGATTTAATGGAGGATGGGGTGGCGCTAAAACGAGGAGCCGGTGCAGGTTGCATAACGCCATCGACGTCGACGAAAGATCCCCGTTCTTTGTTGTGAGGATAATCGGGCGCTTCGGCCAGGCTCAGTACTGGGGCAAAGCAGATGTCGGTATTTTCCATCAAAGCACACCACTCATCGCGGGTCTTGGTGAGAAAGATTTCCTTAAATTTCTCTTTCATCGCGGGCCAGCTTTCACGTTCCATCTGGGGGGGGAGCGAGTCCGGGTCGAGACCTAATTTTTCGAGCAGCATCGCGTAAAATTTGGTTTCAATAGAACCAATGGAGACGTATTTCCCATCGCGAGTTTCGTAGGTGTTATAGAAATGCGCGCCGCTGTCGAGAATATTTGAAGCGCGTTCGTCACTCTGATTGCCACCGGCGTGCATCCCATAAATGGAGGTCATTAATGACAGAGCACCGTCGACCATGCCCGCATCAACTACCTGGCCCTTACCTGAGTTTTTGACTTCGTGCAGGGCGGCGAGTATACCGACCACGATAAACATAGTGCCACCGCCGAAATCGCCCACCAGGTTGAGTGGTGGTGTTGGGGGTTCGTCATTACTTCTACCGATGGCGTGTAGTGCACCTGAGAGGGCGATGTAGTTGAGATCGTGGCCAGCACTTTTAGACAATGGGCCTTCTTGTCCCCAACCCGTGACACGACCGAACACCAGTTTAGGGTTGCGCTCCAGACACACATCGGGGCCCATGCCTAAACGCTCCATAACGCCGGGGCGGAAGCCTTCGATCAGGATGTCAGCTTTATCAATGAGCTCAAGCAGGGCGTCAATACCCTCGGGGTTTTTCAGATCGATAGCGATGGACTTACGGCCACGACCGAGGAAGTTGAACTTCTTGGGCATGGGAATACCCAGACCCGATGCTGTTAAACGGTCAACTCTAATGACCTCTGCACCCATATCTGAGAGCATCATTGCTGCCATTGGCGCGGGGCCAATGCCTGCAAGCTCGACCACTTTTAAACCGGTTAATGGACCACTCATTGGTATTTCTCCTATTGCTGGCGAGTCACTGGACTCAATTGTTGTGGTGATAGAAAGTCGTTCAGCCGCTCAAGGTATAGCGAAAGCCCCAGCGTTGCAATCATGGCGATAAAATCGCCTGATGCTCTTTGGTAGGCAGCCCTGAAATACACTATTGCGTGCGTCATCAGCTGCTCGCTTTGCTCTGTACTGAGCGGCCTGCATGAACAGTGCCGGGTAAATAGACCGGGACTTTTTAGCCTCTTGAATGTAAAGTAAGCCACTGATTTTTAATACCCCAATACACTTACAGCATTAACTGGAGGCTATTATGGATTTCGATTATTCCGACAAAGTACGGGATCTGCAGTTGCGGGTTCAGGATTTTATGGATCGCGTTATCTACCCCAATGAAGAACTTTTCTACCAGCAGCTTGATGAAGGTGGCCGCTGGTGTAAACCGGCTGTTCTGGAAGAGATGAAAGATCAGGCGAAGAAAGAAGGATTGTGGAACCTGTTTTTGCCCGAGAGTGACCGAGGAGCCGGTCTTACTAACCTTGAGTACGCGCCCCTGTGTGAAATTATGGGTAAAAGCAAGTTCGCAGCCGAGGTGTTTAACTGCTCGGCACCCGATACCGGCAATATGGAAACCATCGAACGCTACGGCAGCGACGAACACAAAGAAAAATGGTTACAGCCCCTCTTAAATGGAGAAATTCGCTCCGCTTTCTGTATGACTGAGCCTCTGGTTGCCTCCTCCGACGCTACCAATATTGAAACCAGTATCATTCGTGACGGAGATGAGTACGTTATTAACGGTCGCAAATGGTTTGCCTCTGGTGTGCATGAACCCGATTGTAAAATCTGGATTGTGATGGGTAAAACTGATCCCACTGCTGCCAAGCACGTACAACAGTCGATGATTTTGGTCGAGCCTGATAGCCCCGGTATCACCGTTGAGCGTTGGTTGCCGGTGTTCGGTTATGACGATGCTCCACACGGTCACGCCGAGGTGGTTTTTAAAGACGTGCGGGTACCCGCATCCAATATTCTCCTCGGTGAAGGCCGTGGATTTGAAATCGCCCAGGGGCGTCTCGGCCCAGGCCGCATTCACCACTGCATGCGCGTGATTGGCGTCGCCGAACGAGCGCTTGAGTTGATGTGCAAGCGGGCGATGGATCGCGTTGCCTTTGGCAAGAAAATATCCGAACAGAGTGTCTGGTTAGAGCGTATTGCCGATGCCCGCATCAACATTGAAATGACGCGGCTGCTAACACTGAAAGCGGCCCACATGATGGATACTGTTGGAAATAAAGTGGCCCGTGCTGAAATTGCCATGATTAAAGTGGCAGCACCCATTGCTGCTTTGAAGATTATTGACGATGCGATCCAGGTCTATGGTGGCTGCGGTGTGACCGAAGATGTCGGTCTAGCACGCGCCTATGCCCACACACGTATATTGCGTATTGCTGATGGCCCCGACGAAGTACATCGCAATCAAATTGCCCGACTTGAGTTGAAAAAACATATGTAATGGCGTTCTTTTAAATGCCATTGCCCGCGTTATGGGTTTTTCCACACCGCAAAAAGGCCTGTCTTTATCGGTAAAGCAGGCCTTTTTTATTTAACAGGATTAAACAATTTCGTAATAACTGTCTAAGTATTGACTACACTCACTCGCGTTTAAACTATTGAATAGGAATGGAAATAAACTGTATTCTGTATTTTTCCGACTGATTTTAAGGCGTACAGCCAAAACATTTTATAGAAAAGAAGGCCAAACGCTTTAGGGATTGAACACCGCGCTGATTAATGATGTTCAGACGCTAGATAAGCAAGAATTTTTTCATTGACCTCGTCGGGTCGTTCCAAATGCAAAAAGTGCCCTGTACCTTCCAGTACGACTTTCTCCAAACCATTGCTAAAGAGATGATCCATACTTTCAAAGGTTTCCAGGCGGCCGGGGCGGTCGCGAGTACCATGGAACGCGAGGCAGGGCACGGTTGTTGGCCCCGCTAGTGTTTGCGTCAGCTCTGCTAGCTTTGGGTCTGCTCCTGCGGGGTTAAACGTGTGGCGATAATAATTGAGGGCGGCTTCCAGCGTGCCCTCATTGCGAAAAGTGTCTTTTACACCGGCAATAAGATCAGCGGGAATAGCCAGTCCCGGTGAGGCATCCTGCCACCAGCGCAGGAGAAAGTCGTAATCATTGTGTGCCACAGCCTGCTCGGCACCGGGCATTTGAAAAAAGTAGGCGTGCCAACCGCCTTTTATCACTTCGTACTCGAGCCCTATTTTGCCGAGTAGGGCGCCGGGGTGAGCAATGGCAATGGTAACGATTTTACCGATCTTTTCCGGCACAAATGCCGCCGCGCTGTAAGTGGCAAAAGCGCCCCAGTCATGGCCAATTACCGCCGCTGCATGGCCTGTACCAAGGACATCGATTAAAGCAGAAACATCGAGCCCTAAAAGGGCAGAGTCGTAACGGCCATCGGGGGCGAGCCCTGTTGGTGCATAACCTCGCATAAAGGGAGCTACTGCGTGATAGCCGGCATCGGCCAACAAGGGCATCAGTGAGCGATATGTATCGGCATTATCGGGAAAACCGTGCAGACACAGCACCAGAGGGCCTTCTCCCGCCTCTAAATAATGGAAGTCGATGCCATTGGCGCTAATATTGCCTTTATATATTTCATTCATGTTATTGCTTTATTATGATGGTGAAGGTTATTGACATAAATTATTTTGCCACAGATTAACGAGAGCGGAAACAGGCTTTGAGAGTAGGCTTGAGAATAATAAGGCAAAGAGGCCAGACCCTTATTGATAGGGTTCAGCGGTGCACATTACCCGGCGACTATAGGCTGAACGAACTGCCGGGCTACAGCATTGTTCTATAGTGCAGTCTTAGAATGAGAAAGCCCTTTGATTCTACAACGCTACACTTTCGTACTATGATGGAAATATGAATAAACTGGTGATCGTGCCCCAAAATATACGGCTAAGAATAATGGCGGTGAAACACTTTAGCTTGCTGATAGTTTTAGCAGCCCCTCTCTATATCTCCGCTGAAGACTCGGTCGGCATGACTGACAATAGTGTAAGGCCAGTAGATATAACAGAAAACAATTTGATCTATAAAACGGTTGATGCTCAGGGTCGTGTCAGCTTTGGCGATAAGCCCGCTGCCGATGCTGTTGAGCTTGAAACGCTAGAACGCCCCAAATATCAAGAAAACGCCTCAACAGAAGAGCTACAAGTCCGGCTCGAGCAAATGGCGGCCACCACCAAACGTTTGCAAGAAGACCGCAAACTGCGTTCAAAACTGCGCCAAGAAGAGGCCGAGTCTAAAAAGATCCAGGACCCGGCACCTGTCGTCGTGGTCGAAAACCGAGTTTACCGCTCCCGATCTTACCCCTACCTTTATCAGCCTCATCGTTACAAAAACGAAAAGAAACGCAATTCACACCGTTCAAGCTCGTCGCTGGGACTTCATCTTGGTGGCGGCAATTCACGTTTTCACTATGGACTGTCCTACGGTAATCGGCAAAGAAATAGTGAAAGTAGCACCATTCAGGCGCCTTATCGCCGAGGGCAAGAGCCTCTTCGTTCACCACGCCGCATTAAACAGCGTCAGAACTAAAAACGACCGAGGCAGGGGCTTCGTTGATATCGCATATACTTGTGCTTTGAGCGTATCGACTCTTACTTAATGGCCGCAAAGTTATTACTTTATTTGTCAGGCCAATGCGAGCTTAAACCTACACTAAAACTCATATTCGAAAGCAGTTTTAATCGTTAGATCAGGGCTATCGCTGTTGAGTGCGAAAATGGCGCCCAACTCCCAACGCAGTTTTTTCCCCTGACTCAACATCTCACGCCCCATGATAAGAGGACCGATACCTTTGTAATCTTCACCGGTGAATATTTCAAGGGCGGGCTCGAAATGTGGCGAATGGCGGTAACGCATCTGCAAGGCCAGTTTACTTTCCAGTTCATCTTCGATGCCATCGCCCCATTCATAGATAAACGCCAAATTGGCGGTGCCCACAAAACGCCCCAGCTCCCGCTCGACGAGGATAGAACTCGCCACCTCCCAGCCACCGCTTTCCTCTTTTTCCAGCTCAAATAGTAGGCCCCAGTCTGCTGAATATTCTCCTTGTTCTGTCATCTGCCATTTCAGCTCGGCTTCATAAGTCTCAATCTCTACAGCATCGCCGCCGTCTTTACTGCCAATTAAATAGAACTCTCCAAACCAGGTATCCGAGATTGACTGGCCGTAAGCTAGTTTGTATTTCTGCTGATCGTTTCGATCATCATCTCTTTCATAAATGGAGCGAACTTCAATTTCTTTCTCAAGTGCTTGTACATAGGGGTGATAAATTTTACTCACCACCGTTCCATCAGCCAGTACCGGAGGCATCAAAAATACAGAGAATAAACAGAGAAAAAATAGATATCTTTTATCCCAATAAGGAAGGCGTCTGGGCATTTAATTCTCACTCATTGCTGTTTGTAGACCGGCTGTACAAATGATGGAAAACCACAATGACCACAAATGAAACCAAGACACTAGCCACGTAAATACCCACTTGTAATGGGCTGGGTGTCGCCTCATAACCCATCAACGCATAAAGTAATTGACCGGGAAGGGAGGATTCAGGTATCCAGCTAGAAGTGTTCCAGAGTGGGCGCTGTGACGGCAGAACATCAGCTTGTATCAACAACATAGTCGCCTGGGAACACATCCCAGCACCCACGAGTACTAGCAGCGCAAGGGCTATTTTGAGAGAAATCGATTGATCAAAGGCACTGAGCAGGAAATAAAATAGAGCGCCTATACTGAAACCAACCCCGGCACCAATAATAGAACCAATCATGACACTACTCAGCGCTTCTTTAGTGTGCATAAACCCAGAGAAATAAATCAATATTTCCGAACCTTCGCGAGTAATACTAAGACTAAGAGCAAGCCCCATAAAGAAAAATAGCGGCTTTTTCCTCGTTGCCGTGCGCAAATAGACTTTGATCAGCATGGCTATTAGCACTAAAATCACCACATAAATGAAGGCTTGTAAGAGGGCATTACTCATTTCATAGCCCAGGCCGCCGTAAAGATTTGAAATCCAGCGCAATTGCCAGGCCAATAAAAGGGCGCCCGCAATACCGCTGCTAATACTTATACGCAGCCAATTATGACTAATACAGATAAAACGCGTCGCGGCAAGCAGCGTGGAAATGAGCAGCGCTGCTTCCAGAATTTCTCGCAATACAATAATGACGCTGGTTAATAGCATGTAGTCTTATTCCACAATCACTTTCCCTTGAGCCGTCTTTGGATTAAATTCACCAAAAAACGGATAGGCTCCAGGAAGTAAAGGGCCAATAAAAATAATGGCGGTACTATTGCCCATAATGACTTTCTCACGGTTTAACTCCCAGCTCTCAAACTCCTCTGGTGTGGCATCACGGTTGTGTATACGAAGTTTGACTTTGGTGTTGGCAGGGATAGTAATTTCCGAAGGAATGAACAAGTGCTGCTCAATACTGATATCGACAAGAGGTGTTCCCGCTTTTGCCAAGGTGGGTAGTAACACAAAAAACAGCATGTAAATAACGCGCTGACGACACAAATAACATTGGATCTTTAGTGTTTGCAAGAGACGAGGCTCCGCTGCTGCGTTAACCTTGGAAACACAATGACCACTGCCAGGCCAGTTGTAAAAATTGAATTTTTGAAATAAATCTTTGCTTGATAGAAGTCGACTATGAGTTTGACAATAGATAGACCCAGGCCACTTCCCTTTACGTTGATATCTTTTCGCTCACCACCGATCTGATAAAACCGTTCAAAAACACGTTCTTGTTCAGCTTTGTCCATGCCGGGGCCAGAATCAATCACGCTCAGGCTAACCGTGCCATCAAACTGATCGACAAGCACTTGAATATGACCCTGTTCAGGCGTGTGTTTGCGAGCATTGCTTAATAGATTTTTCAACAGAGTGATGAGAGTGAAGGTGTCGCCATTGATGATGCAAGTATTGCCAATAAACTCGATCGACTGTCGTTTGTCCTGAAAAGCATTGTATTCGTCGGCGATCACCTGTCTGGCAAGCTCGCTAAGATCAAGCGGTATCATTCTGGCCTGATAATGCTCAGGTGAAATGCGATAGAGCAAGAGCATCTGTTCGATTAAATGCTCCAGCCCCAACGTTTCGTGTTGTAGCTGTACAAGGACAGGGTTGGTGGAGGGCAAGTCATTGCTTAAATTGTGAATATGTAACTTCAACGCGGCAATGGGTGTACGCAGTTCGTGGGCGACATCAGCGCTGAGTCGACGCTCTCTGGCCACTGATAATTCAAGTCGTTCAAGCAAGGCATTGACCGCATCGATAACAGTTTTTAGCTCTTTCGGCGGGTTTTCTAGACTCAGGACAGATAAATCATCAACCTGTTTTTTTTCCAGATCATGGGCAAGGCGGCGCAACAAACTAAGCCCATGGCCAATAATGATCCAGACAAGCAGAGCAGTGATAGGCAGACTGATAGCGGTGGCCAGAACGGACTCTATAACGATATTGTCTGCTAACAGAAACCGGACATCTGCCCGTTCTGCCACGACAACCCAGGGAGCATCATTCGATGCTTGTGCCACCAGAACTCGCCAGCGGTAACCATTGAAGTTCTCATCGTAAAAACCTTTTTTGAAAGGTACGACAGCCTGAAGAGGGCTATTTGCAGAATGATAGAGCAAGGTGTTCTCATTGCGCCATATTTGGAAAGCGATATGACTATCATTTGCCGGTGCCGTAGAGAACGTTTCCAGACGGGTGTTTTCGCGATGAATCGTGGCAATGAGGCTAGCAGTATCAACCAGTTGTTGATCAAACATGGCTTCAGCGGCAAACATACTCGAACGATAACCGTGCAAAGCAGCAAGAAAACTAATTAATGTTATTGCCGATAGCACGGCAGTAATTAAGTAAGAGCGAATGGACTTCACAGTGGCCATTTCATGATTTTTTAGAGCTTTTCAATCGTGTACCCGACTCCACGAATGGTTTTAATCAGTCTTGCCCCAAGTTTTTTACGTAAATGGTGAATATGTACTTCGATGGCATTGCTGGCAACTTCCTCACCCCAACTATAGAGCTTGTCTTCCAGATTGTCGCGGGTCAGTACCTTGCCACTATTTAGCACTAATGATTTCAGCAGTGTGTATTCTCGTCGTGATAAATCAACTAACTGACCCGCTTGTCTGACTTCGAGACTGGCCGTGTCGAGGGTGATATCGCCACATTCAATCTCGCTGGTGCTTGATGTGCCGAGCCGACGCTCGAGCACGCGTAGTCGCGCTTCGAGCTCTTCAATCTCAAAAGGTTTGCATAAATAATCGTCAGCGCCAAGATCGAGCCCACACACTTTATCCTCTGTGGTATCCCGAGCGGTAAGAATTAAGACAGGTAATTGACTGTCGAGTTTGCGAATTTGGCGCAGCACCTCAAGACCCTCCATATCAGGCAAACCAAGATCAAGGGTGACGATATCGGGTTTATCGATTTTTACAGCCTGTAAAGCTTGCTGACCTTTGTCGACATGATTGACACTAAAGCCTTTATTCGAGAGTGCCAAACTCAGTCCTGCAGCGAGGGAAGGGTTGTCTTCTATTAGCAAGAGCCGCATGGTTCTAATCTCCTCGAACTTTTAGGCCAAGCATTTTAGCTACTCGCATGGCTTTTTTTACAATGGCACTCATCAAACTACAGTGGATATTTTTTTTGCAACTCAGCCAACAGCGCTGCAACTTCCGCCTGACGTCCCTGATCAGCCAGAGGGCGTTGGGGACGGGGTTGAGCATTTTGTGCCTTTAACAGGTATTGCTCCGCTTTGTGAAATTGTTTTTCACCCAATAGATATTGGGCGTAAAAGAAGTTGCTATCGATACCCTCTGGATTGATAGCAATTGCTTTAATCAGTAGCTCTTCAGCTTTTGCATTATCGCCAAAGCTTATAGGCCAGCCGGGCACTTTATAATACAGCGTACCAAGGCTGGTATAGGCTGAGCCCTGCAGTACATTGCCGTCAATTTTAATGGCCTGCTCTAAATCAGACTTGGCGGCCCTGGCGTATTTCAACGCACCAAGCCCACCTTTAAGACCGGCAAAGGTCGATTTTATAATACCCGCCCAAACCCATATACCCGCTTCGTGCGCCTGAGCGCTTGTTGCAGCTTCGGCATCAAGGATAAGTTGTTGAAACGCCTCCCGCTGTTTTTCCCCCGTCAATTCATAATTTGCAATAGCCCAGCGACTTTGTAGATTCGCAATAATGCTGGGGGCATTTTCTTGGGTATGCGTCGTATTCAGTGCAAAAACGGGCATGCTAAAAAAAATGAACCCTAGAATCATAAGTATTGTGCTTTTCATTTTAGTCCCTATGACTGTTGGCCAACCGGCGAATAACAGGTAGTTGTTTGCGCAGGCTCGTATCAACAAGCACAGGCAGTAACGCATTGAGGCGGGCAAAGATTTTTTCTGGCCAGCCGATATAGCAGTTTATTTTGTCGGTGTGTAATTGTTTAAGGAGTGCCTTGGCAACGATGAGGGGGTCATCCACCGTATTACCCAGTTCTCGATTGAGCTCGGTGATGCGTGAGCTATTGAGAGCCGTATTCGTTGCCCTTGGTGCCAGGTAAAAGACCTGTAGCCCACTATCGGATAACTCGCGGCGCAGTGCTTCACAATAGCCTCGCAAGCCAAATTTACTGGCACAGTATGCACTAAAGCCGGGATAGCCGATGGAGCCAAACGTCGATCCGACATAAACCACACCACCATCACCAGCCATTTGTAACAGGGGTAATAAGCCTTTAGTGACTAAAATTGGCGAGGTCAGATTAGTGCTTAGGAGATCGCTAATCTCACTGTCGTTTTGATTTTCAACCATCTCAAAAGCACTGACCCCAGCATTATTAATTAACACATTGATGGGGCCATTGCGTGCACAATACTCAAAGAGCTGATGTCGGCCATCATGACTTGAAAGGTCAACCGCGATAGATAAATGCTCACCATCGAGAGATTGTGCAAGAGTCTCAAGTTTAGCGGAATGACGACCAACCAGTATGAGTCGTGCCCCCTGTTTAGCGAGTTCCTGGGCCATTGACTGACCAATGCCGCCTGATGCTCCTGTCAGTACAACGGTTTTATTTTGCACATCCATCAACAATCTCCTTTGCCAAGCCTACAGCGCAAGGGCGCGACCTTGCTCTGGAGCAAGACTGCGGAAGACATTGCCGTAAAGTTGATAAAAAACCTGCGCGCTGTGAACAATTTGCGCTTGAGCCTCGGGATCCGTCACCTTATCCATGAGCCCTTGAAACAGTTTGACGTGCTCAACGTCAAGAGCACCGTGGGAACGCAGGTAATGGAAGGCGCTATCGGGTAGTCCAAGGGTGGTTTGTATGGCACTGGCTGCAGCGTCAGCCATATTAATACTCGTCCCTTCCAGCACTTGCACCATACCGAAAAAGCCCAGCGGGTTAATTCGTTGCACGGTGTCATAGGCGTAAGCGACGAGCAGTTCTGTCGCCAGGTTGGGCACATTTAGTCGGGCCTTTTCCGAATCGTAGCCAGTGGCGGCAATATCATCGAGAATCCATTGTTCATGACCGAATTCTTCATCTATATATTCCGCGACTGCTTTCAAAAGCCAACTCTTATCAGCGGATAAACGAGCACCCACCGCCATTAATAACGGCACTGTGTGTTTCACGTGTTGATATGCTTGAGCCAGGAAAGCGACATAATCTTCGCGGCAGATATCACCGTTAAACAGACGAGCAAAAATGGGTGCGGCCATTAAGTATTGACGCTGGTCTTCAGTTTGTTGTTGTAGCGAGTCGTAGAATGACATTAGTGGTGAACCTCTTCATAGCCCTCGTAGAGCGCGCTTATTTCATCGGCGAGTTGCTGCTGAATAGCCTGACGACGAGGCCGGCCATTACTGGTTAATAATTGCTTGTCTCGCGTTAGTGGCTGGTCTAAACATTGCCAGCGTTGAATCTGAGCGTAGTCGGGCAGTTGTTGATTGACAGAGGCAACCCACTGATCGATCTCAGCAAGCTTCGTCTCAGGTTTGCACGGATGTACTAGCGCCGCGCAATACGGTTTTGCATCACCGACGACAATGGCTTGTGCAAGGAGAGGGCCGGCCAACAATTCGCTCTCAATCCACTCGGGACTAATATTGCGGCCAAAGCTCGATATCAGACGGTTTCCTAGCCTACCTTCAATAAAAACATAACCGTCATCATCGATATAGCCAAGGTCCCCCGTTGCCAACTCGTGCTGTTCCCAACTTGCGGGGTCGTTGACATAGCCAAGAAAAACCTTGCCAAGAATATGTACTTCGCCATTGTTGATAGAGACATCGGTGAAAGATAAGGGTTTGCCGACGCTACCCGTACGGTTCTGTTCTGGGCTATTAAGGCAAACCACTGAGCTACACTCCGACAGCCCATAGCCTTCATAAACGGGCAAACCGTGTTGGCGGGCACTCTCCAGAAGAGCTGGAGAGACCTTGCCGCCGCCAACGGCGACGAACAAAAGTGACTGAGGTGGCTGCCAGCCATTTTCACAGGCTTGTATCAGCACCTGCAATAATTCAGGTACCAGTATTAGGCTGTTGGGTTGGCAATCGCTGAGTTGCGCTAATAGTTTATCCTCACGGAGAGTAGGGCGACTCAGCATGCCGAGATGCTGGAGCGAGACTGTATGAATGCGACCATTGGCAAGCAGTGGTGCATAAACCCCCGCTATATTTTCGAGCAGTGTCGACAATGGGAGCAGGGATAAGTGACGTGGCTTGCTAAGTTGTAAGCGTTCAACAATACCCTGAGCAACACACAGCTGCTGTTGACTAGAAAGGCAAACCCCCTTGGCTTTGCCCGTGGAGCCAGATGTAAAGGTGATTTTATCAGTGCCCGCGGGTAGGGTGGCGCTGTGGGCCGCTAATTGCTGGCAAGTAAGGTTTGCAACATTTAAGCAGCTGATTTCGACGGTGTTCCCGTCGACCACCATTTTCTCTTGACTGATAACGGCATCGACACCACTGCTTTTCAAAACGTGCTCTTTTTGGCGCGCAGAGAAAGACAAAGGCAAGGGCACAAGACAAATTTTGGCGTATTGACAGGCGAGGTCGACAATAATCCAGGTCGGGCTGTTATCGGCATGCAGCGCCAGTGATGTGATGCCCGCTGTGTGTAACTGTTCAGCGCACAGCAGTATCTCAGTATAGAGCGTATTAGCGGTCAAGGCCTCCTCGGCACCTACCAGTACAATGTCATGAGGGGCACGGCTGGCGCGTTTTGCCAGTGAAGAAATTAGGGTCTTGTACAAAGGCTTGTTGACTCCTCAAGTGCTCAATTGATCATGCCTGTCTTAGCGCAGCAGCAACTAAACGCGACTGGCAATAGTGTTGATGCTTTGCCTGTGGGCTTTTATCCACTTTCGTAGCGTTGGAGAGAGGGCTTGGCGCATAGCCTCATCAATACAGCCCACCATGACTTGCGGGTGGGCGTCATAGTAAGTACCCCACTTGCTGGCAGCATTGATACGCTCAGCTTTAGCTTCACTAATGGCTTGTAATGAAAAGCCCATGCTGATGACTAGAGCTTGCACATATGGGGTAGCTGTGAATACGATCCAGCGGTATCCGGCCTGGTCGAGTAAGGCCGACAGTAGAGTGAAAAGCAGGGTGCTCGCGGTTCTTTGAGTGGCCGCAAGATTGCCAATTTCGACCACCCTTGCTCTATCAACAGGGATGCAAAGCTGTTGACTAATAGCTTGCTCAACTGGCTTATCGAGATAAGCTTCCAGGAATAAGGTTTGTTTAAGCGCACTGTTCAGCCCTAGTGCCGCAACGGTTCGTCGCCCATTTTTTAGTGCCAATAGATGGGGTAGGTAATTACTGATAGCGGCCTGGTGGCGGCGGGCATAGCGTTGTGCGATGTAATCTTCGAGCCCAGGTCTGAGCGGGTGACACGCGCTGTACAGGCTCAAGCAGTAAGCATTCATAGAACCTGCCCATCCTGATGTCGTCTGGGTAGCTTGAGACGTAAGAGCTTGTGGTAACTGCAACTTTGTTTTGTTGCGCAGAGCACCTTTCGTTTCTCTCAACCGCGTGGTTTTCATGGCTACCTCGATAGGAAATTTCGTTTCGAGAATGAGCTTACGGTTGAAAACTTAAGGTTGACTTAAGGCTGAAGTGCTTTTTTTGGGGTGAAGAAATTCCACTAGGCACGGCAATAGGCAAAAAGTCAGGCTAAGTCTCGATTAAGCGTGCCTTTTCCATCAGTGCTTGGGCGAGGAAATTACGTTTATTTCCGCAATTAATGAAATCAAACTCATTATTGGGTTGCCCCACACAGGAATAGGTTTAAAATTAGCCCCCTTTTTTGGCTCACTCGGCATTTTCTTTGTCAGAGCACAACTTCTTTGTTTTGACACACTGCTGTAGGCATGGCTAAGGCCTCATTAAATTATTGGGGCCGTGTATTCATCTGATGTCTCAGTCTTAAATTTCAACGCAGATGTTTAACCCGAAGTAACTTGTAATCTGGAGGCAGCAATTGATTAAACAGTATACGGCTCTGGCCCTTGGCTTGTTAATGGCCACGCCTTTATGGGCATCCGTCGAGGGCGGTGGTGCCAAGCTTGAACTGACTCACAACTGGGTCGGTTATCTGGCCATCGGAATTTTTGTTTTCGCTTATATTTTTGTCATTCTTGAAGAAAAAATACATCTGCGAAAATCTAAGCCCGTACTCCTCGCTGCCGGGCTGATCTGGATTTTAATTGCTCTGGTCTACAACTCACACGATATGCCCCATGCGGTTGAACCGGCGATTCGACACAATTTTCTCGAATATGGCGAATTGTTTTTCTTCCTCTTAGTGGCAATGACCTATATCAATGCGATGCTCGAGAGGGGCGTTTTCGATGCCTTGCGCAATTGGTTAGTTGACAAAGGCTTTAGTTATCGCAGTTTGTTTTGGCTGACGGGTATTCTGGCTTTTTTCATATCACCGGTGGCTGATAATCTGACGACTGCCCTCATCATGTGTGCTGTGGTGTTGGCCGTTGGTACAGGTAAACCAGGGTTCGTCTCGATTTCCTGCATCAATATTGTTGTTGGTGCTAATGCCGGTGGTGCTTTTAGCCCTTTTGGGGACATCACAACGCTGATGGTCTGGCAAAAGGGCATGGTAGATTTTAGTGAGTTTTTCGCGCTGTTTATTCCTTCAGCCGTGAATTTCCTGGTGCCTGCTGTCATTATGCAATTCGCTCTCCCATCCGGTAAACCCGCTAAAGTAGAGGGTGTGCAAGAGGGCCTCAAATTCGGAGGCTTAGCTATTGTTGGCTTGTTTTTATTGACTATTGTTACTGCAGTTTGCTTCCACAATTTCCTACATATTCCTCCCGTCTTTGGCATGATGCTCGGTTTGGCCTACCTCAAGTTTTACGGTTTCTATCTCCGCCAGCGCTCAAAGTCATGGACGGTGGCAACCGAGGCGCCTCCCGGTTCAACGGCTGACCCTTATAATTTTGATGTATTTTCGAAAATTGCACAGGCCGAGTGGGACACTCTGTTTTTCTTCTACGGTGTCATCTTAGCCGTCGGAGGCCTCGGTTTTATCGGTTATTTGGGTATGGCCTCAGAGTTCGTGTATGGCGAGCTTGGCGCCACCACCGCGAATGTACTGGTGGGCATAATGTCAGCTATTGTCGATAATATTCCAGTGATGTTTGCAGTGCTGACAATGAACCCTGAAATGTCTCACTTTCAGTGGTTACTGGTAACGTTGACAGCGGGAGTGGGTGGCAGTTTACTCTCAGTTGGCTCTGCCGCAGGTGTTGCCCTCATGGGGCAGGCCCGTGGTCAATACACTTTCTTTGGCCATTTGAAGTGGACGCCAGTTATTGCCCTGGGCTACGGTGCCAGCATCTGGGTACACTTTTTAGTGAACGCTTAATAGTACGAGGCTAATATGTGAGGCCAACAAGGCCCACGGTTTTAGTCAAAAAAGCCCGCTGACAGCACTGTCAGCGGGCTTTTTTATGGTATTTGAAATCTGGAGTCAGCTTATGTATTTACAGTTTCAGGCGGTTGAGCAACCAGTACAATCTTTCGTGAGCTTTGGTGTAGGGGGGATAAAACAACTCGGGTTTGCCGACCTTGGGGAAAGTGAAGCGGGGACGTAATTTACTCATTTCCATAAAGCCCTCATAGCCATGGTAGTGACCCATGCCGCTGGCCCCTATACCTCCGAAAGGAATGCTGTGTTGTAACACATGGAAAATACAGTTGTTGACCGTCACGCCTCCTGACAATGTGCCATAAAACAATTTTTCCTGAGTGGCTTTATCGTCGCTGAACAAATACAGGGCCAGGGGTTTATCGCGGCTGTTGATGTGCTCGAGAACTTCATCCAGGGAGTCATAACTGATGACGGTGAAGAGGGGGCCAAATATTTCCTCCTGAGCAATTCGCATATCCTCGTTAACATCCAGCACAAGGTGAGGTGGAAATTTACGCCACTCATCATTAAAGCTCCCTGTGGTTAACTGTATGGCTTCAGCCCCCTTGTCGACAGCATCATTGAGAGTTTCTTTCAGTCGGGTGTAAGAGCGTTCATCAATAATCGATGTGTAATCATCATTATTGGTATCGGGGTAACGTTCTCGCATAATTTCACCGGCAATGCGCACAAAGTCATCGCGCTTGTGCCGGGGTACAAAAACGTAGTCCGGAGCAACGCAAGTTTGCCCCGCATTGACATATTTTCCGTACATAATACGACTGGTCGCTTCCTCTAAATCATAATCCTCACAAATAATGGTTGGTGACTTGCCACCGAGCTCGAGAGTTACTGGGCAAAGGTTTTGGGCGGCCGCCGTCATGACATTGATACCGCTTTCCGCAGAGCCGGTATAAACAATATGATCGAAGGGCAGGCTAGAGAACTCTGAACCGCTTAGACCCGGCAAATAGGCCGCGGTGTCATCGCCGAAGGTCTCTCGGAACAAACCCTGTAATAAACGACAAAGATTCTGTGAATTAGCGGCAAGCTTAACTATACAGCGGTTGCCGGAGGCGAGTGCATTAATAAGCGGTCCGATCGACAAATAAAGTGGATAGTTCCAGGGGGTGCCGATGCCTATAACGCCTTTGGGCTGGGGAATAACTTCATTTTTACCGGTAAAGAATAGAATAGAGGTGTGACGGCGTTGGGCTTTCATCCACTTTTTGAGGTTTTTCCGGGTGTCGCGAGACGCGGTTAAGCAACCAAAGATTTCAACCATCTTTGTTTCAGTGGGATTCCGGTGGCCGAAATCTGCAGAAATCGCAGCGGTAATAGCATCGGTGTTTTTTGATAGCAGACGTTCAAGCTTAACCAGGTTATCGAGTCGTTCTTGAAGGGAGGGGTAAGGGTTTTGGAAATGAGCATCTTTTTGTGCCTTTAGAATGATCTCGGCTTCAGTTTGCGGGTTTTCATTTAACGATGTTTGTCGACCTTGTCCCATAGCTTCTATCTACCTCACTGTAAATTAAATTACTTTAACGTTCGAAAAGAGTAGCTGTTTCACGAGATGTAAGCAATTTTGTCAGTTACAAGCCAACGGTGCTCAGTTGTTATTTTTGCCGGTGTCAAAAGGCGTAGTAAAAGATCACTTGAGGTAAATCAAATGCTGACTTCGCTTGACGGGGTACATTTCAATCCTGTGCGGTCGGTCAGTCGGCTGCAGGGTTAAGCGATCAAACGCTGACATCTGATAAGGCCAATACCAGGGTGTCCTTGTAGTTGCTTTGTACTGTCTCCATAAAAAGTTATGTCGACCAGTGTTTGCATTTTTGTCCAGAAATTAACGAGGTATGAACTATGTCAAATCAATACGATGCCATTATTATTGGCGCCGGTATTTCAGGAATGTATCAGTTACATAAGTTGCGAGAGCAGGGGCTTTCGGTAAAAGTGTATGAAACGGGTACGGGCGTTGGTGGCACCTGGTACTGGAATAAGTACCCCGGTTGTCGCTTTGACTCTGAGAGCTATACCTATGGCTATTCGTGGTCAGATGAGGTGCTACAGGAATGGGACTATAAAGAGCGATTTGCTGCACAGCCGGATACCGAGCGTTACTTAAACTTTGTCGCTGACAAATTTGATTTCCGTAAGGATATCCAGTTCAACGCACGGGTCACTAAAGCGACCTACGATGAGAGCAATAATCAGTGGGACATAGAGCTGGAAGACGGCAGTACAGCAAGCGCTGAAATTCTTATATCTGCCTCTGGGCCTCTCAATGCCTACACTCTACCTCGCATTCCCGGTATTGACAGTTTTAAGGGGGAGTGGGCTCACACTGCACGCTACCCTAAAGAGGGTTTCGGCGGTCGCGGCGCTGATCAATTTAAAGGGAAGCGAGTTGGGGTTATTGGCACCGGTGCAACCGGCGTACAGGTGATTCAAGAGGTCGCGAAAACGGCCGATTCATTGACTGTTTTTCAGCTGGCACCCGAGTGGTGTGCGCCCCTTAAGAATGGTCCGATCAGTCGCGAGGAAATGCAGGACATTAAGGCCAATTACAAGAAAATATTTGCCGAATGTAATGAAACTTTTGGTGCATTTCACCACAAATTTGACGAACGCTCAGCACTGGAGGTGTCTGATGAAGAGCGTGAAGCTTTCTTTGAGAAAAAGTATAACGAACCCGGTTTCGGCATTTGGTTGGGCAATTTTCACGACATCATGACTGACCGCAAAGCTAACGATTTGATTACTGACTTTGTTGCTCGAAAGATTCGCAGTCGAGTGAGCGATCCCAAAACAGCAGAAAACTTGATCCCTAAAGATCACGGTTTTGGTACGCGTCGTGTACCCATGGAGACCCAATATTTTGAGTGCTACAACCAGGACAACGTTAAGCTGGTGAACCTCAAAGAAACACCCATCGAAGAGATTCTACCTGCAGGAATCAAGTGCAGCGATGAAATGTACGATCTAGATATTATCATTTACGCCACTGGCTTCGATGCAGTAACAGGTTCGCTGAAACGCATTGATATTACGGGTAAAGATGGCCTAAAACTAACGGATAAATGGGCTAATGGTCCGCGTACCTTACTGGGCATGCAATCAGTTGGGTTTCCCAACTTATTCACACTAGTTGGCCCGCACAACGGCGCTACCTTCTGTAATATTCCGCGCTGTATCGAACAGAACGTTGAATGGGTTTCCGATACTATTGCCTACATGAAAAAAAATGGATTCCATTCGATCGAACCTACGCAGGCAGCAGAAGATGACTGGACTAGTCACGTCGACGAGACCGCACAAATGACATTGTTCCCTTCTGCAGACTCGTGGTTTATGGGCGTTAACCTGAATGATCCGAGCAAAAAACGCACCTTTATGCTCTACGCCGGTGGTCAACAAAACTACCGTGCAGCCTGTGACAAAGTGGCAGAGAACAACTATGAGGGGTTCATTCTTAAATAGATGGCAGCACTATTTTAGTGTATTGTACAATTCAAAGGGCTGCTGAAATAGGCGGCCTTTTCTTATGTCTGCCATTTTCTCATAGCGATTAAGGTGCGTATTTGTCGCACTTTTTTGATGTCGCTCCACACAAAGAGGTCTAAGCATGTCCAACCAATATGATGCCATTGTCATGGGAGCCGGTATTGCCGGTATGTATCAGTTAATCAAGCTGCGTGAACTGGGGCTCAACGTTAGAGTCTTTGAAACAGGTGATGGCGTCGGCGGCGTCTGGCATTGGAACAATTATCCGGGCTGTCGTTTTGACTCTGAAAGCCACACTTATGGTTACTCTTTTTCTGACGAATTACTCCAGGAATGGAACTGGACTGAGCGTTTTGCACCACAGCCAGAAACCAAGCGTTACCTGAACCATGTTGCCGATAAATTTGACCTGCGAAAAGATATACAGTTTAACAGCCGCGTGGCCAAAGCTACTTATGACGAGGCCGCTAACCAGTGGCAAGTTGAGCTAGAAGACGGCAGTACCGCCAGTGCTCGCTTTTTGATTTCAGCAACTGGCCCACTCTCAGCCTATACCATGCCGCGCATTCCCGGGATCGATAGCTTTAAAGGCGATTACTGCCATACAGCGCGCTGGCCAGAAGGCGATACTGGCTGGAAAGGTAATGATTTTAGCGGTCTGCGGGTCGGTGTTGTTGGCACCGGTGCCACCGGTACACAGGTGATTCAAGAAATCGCAAAAACGGCTAAAGAACTTACTGTGTTTCAGCTTGCCCCCAATTGGTGTGCACCGCTACATAATGCACCTCTCGAGCAAGCTGAGATGGATGAAATTAAAGCGAACTATAAAGAAACTTTTGAGTATCTTAGTACTACTTTTGGCGCTTTCGCCCACAAATTTGTCGAACAGTCTGCCCTTGAGGTCCCTGCTGAAGAACGTGAAGCTTTTTTTGAAAAACTCTATGCCGAACCCGGCTTTGGTATCTGGTTAGCCAATTACCAGGACATTATGACCAGCCCAGAGGCCAACGCCCTTATCACAGAATTTATTGCCAACAAAATTCGTCAGCGCGTCGATGACCCCGCCGTTGCCGAGTTGCTCATTCCAAAAGATCACGGTTTTGGCACTCGCCGCGTTCCCATGGAAACCCGTTATTTCGAAGTCTATAACCAACCGAATGTTCACCTCATTGACCTCAACAAAACACCGATTGAAGAAATCATGCCCGAGGGAGTACGCTGCAGCGACAAACTCTATGAACTCGACTTGATTGTCTACGCCACAGGTTTTGATGCTGTCACAGGTGCACTAAAGCGCATCGATATTACCGGTAAAGGCGGTCAGAAGTTGACGGACAAGTGGGAAGATGGTCCTCGTACCTACCTAGGCATGCAGACTGCAGGCTTTCCCAATCTCTTTACTCTGGTTGGCCCGCACAATGGTGCTACATTCTGTAATATTCCACGTTGTATTGAGCAGAATGTTGAATGGGTTTCCGATCTCGTTGGCTACATGAACGACAAAAATCTCGTAGAAATAGAGCCAACACTGGCAGCTGAAGATGAGTGGACCCAGCATGTCGACGAAATTGCCCAGCATACCTTGTTTCCTACTGCCGACTCCTGGTTTATGGGTGTCAACCCCAACAACCCAGATGCTAAGCGCACTTTTATGCTATATGCCGGTGGGGCGCCCAACTACAAAGCAAAATGCGATGATGTTGCCGCACACGATTACGAGGGCTTTGCACTTAAATAACGACTGCATTACTTGATATGTCGTGATAAGTAAGCATTAAACTAAGGCGGGGCTAACGATTCAATCGTTAGCCCCGCCTTAGTTTTAAGAGGTATGAAATGTTTACGCGCAGTTATAAACTGCACGAGAAGCTCTTTAGCACCGTTTAAACACCTCTCGTTGCCGTGGTTTTTTAGTCATCACTTAAGGCAAAAGCACTAGAAATATTGCTGAAGAGGAGGGCATTGCTCTTGCCGGTCAAAGCTCAGCCGTTTAGGCTAGTTCGCAAGGCATAACTGACGCTATACAAGGCTCGTCGACCTGGCGGGCATAAATAAGGGAGGTGTTATGGCAAAATCTAAACAATCAGTAATGGGGCGCCGCATGAAGGGTGTTTTTCACGCGCCCTGGGAGAGAGCCTTTAATAAAGTTCTAACCCCTTTTGAAGAGTTTATTCATCGCCAAACAACTAGCAGCTTACTGTTGATGGGTACGGCGGTAGTAGCCTTGATTCTCGCCAATGGCCCGTGGGCCGCGGGTTATGCCCATATTATGCACGCCCCGGTCAGTATCGGAATTGGCTCTTGGTCCCTCAACATGAGTCTGCATCACTGGATCAATGACGGTCTAATGGCGATGTTCTTTTTCGTCGTTGGCCTTGAGTTAAAGCGAGAAATACTGGTTGGTGAACTGGCCAGTCTACGCAATGCAGCGCTGCCTATTGGGGCCGCTATTGGCGGTATGGTAATGCCGGCATTGGTGTATTTCCTGATCAATCCGGAGGGTGACGCCGCCGTGGGCTGGGGCATTCCGATGGCTACCGATATTGCCTTTGCTATTGGCGCATTAGCATTACTGGCCAGTCGCGTACCCAAGGCTTTAATCACTTTTTTGGTCGCTTTAGCCATCGTGGATGATCTGGGCGCAGTATTTGTTATCGCTGTGTTTTACACCAACACGATTGCTCTTGAGCCATTGTCTGTGGCCGCAGGTTTATTTATCTTAATGCTGGTCTTTAATCTTGCGGGTATCCGCAAGCCTTTGCCTTATTTTATTGTTTCTCTGGTTTTTTGGTACGCGGTTTTACTATCGGGAGTACATGCAACACTGGCCGGAGTGCTCGGCGCCCTATGCGTGCCCACAAATCCCAAATATCAACCTGAACGCTTCAGCATGTTGGTAAAAGGCCTAATGAAGCGCTTTGATAGCAGTTACCAAACAGGGGAAAGTATTTTAGTCAACGATGAGTTGCGCGCAGTGGTGCAGAGCCTTGAAAACGGTGTGCTCAGCGTACAGGCACCTCTGCAGCGCCTCGAACACGCCTGGCACATGCCCGTTGCCTATATTGTTATTCCGATCTTCGCGCTGGCTAATGCCGGAATTCCTCTGGAACTGGCTTCTATGAGCCAAACACTCAATCACCCGGTTTTCATTGGTGTATCTCTGGGCCTGATTCTGGGTAAATTTATCGGTATAACTGGCGTCAGCTGGTTGATGCTCAAGTTCGGTCTTGCCGTACTACCCAAGGACACGCGTTTTACACAAATTGCCGGCGTGTCGCTATTAGCGGGTATAGGTTTCACGATGTCTATTTTTGTCGCACAGCTAGGCTTTAGTGAACGCGATGATTTATTGCTCATCTCCAAAACAGCCATACTCCTGTCCTCACTTGTAGCAGGTCTGGTTGGTATTCTCTGGCTTTACCTCGTTAGCAAGCCTGTTGCTGTTGATAGTGTTGACGATGAAAAAGGTCATACTTAATAGGCTCAGGCTTACACTTAGGCTAGCCATACCAACTCAAGAGCGGCGCACTTGAACTCATCAGCTGTGATTTTGTCTCAGTTGGTGGAAATAGTGCCCGCTCGGCACACCTAGAAGGATTGCGTATAATGTATATTATGTTAAATCAATTCTATTGAACTTCCTCCAAGCCTGTAAATAACTGAACTGTGTTCGATATACCCAGGCCTTGATGTTTTACGAAGAATCAACTGAGATCTTAGTGCTACACTCCTAACCTACTATTCAAGACTGAGCCCCTATGAAGTTACTGTCGCTAACAATCACCCTGCTTTTATTGACTGCCACGGCTTACGGAAAAACTGAGCCACTGGTGTTTACGAAAGAGCACTCGCAAACGGCAATGGAAATCATTGATACGCTAGGCAGCAAACACTATAAAAAACAGGTGATCGATGATGACTTTTCCAGCCATTTACTCGACAGTTACTTCGATGCACTCGATCCCGTTAAAGTCTATTTTTTAAAATCCGATATCACGCAATTTGAAGCGAATCGGTACACCTTTGATGATGATTTAGAAGATGGCGATCTAACACAGGGTTTTGACATTTTTAATCTCTTTCGTGAGCGTATCTCTGACCGCCTGGAAAGCAATATAAGACTTCTCGAAAGTGATTTCAGCTTTGACTTCAGTCTTGAAGAAGCCATCAATCACGATAGAGACGCTCGTACCTGGATGACAAGCCAGGAAGAAGCTGACGACTATTGGCGTAGACGTATGAAAGATAGCCTGCTGCGCCTGGTGCTGTCGGGCAAAGAACCTGAGGCTGCGCGTGAGCTACTGCGCAAACGCTACGTCAACCAACTAAAACAGCTGGCTCGTCAAGATGCGGACGATGCGGTACAAGGCTTCGTTAATGTGCTGGCAGGGATCTATGACCCCCACACCAGTTATCTCGCGCCACGCACCCTTGAAAACTTCAACATATCAATGTCTCTGTCGCTTGAAGGCATTGGTGCTGTGTTGCAGTTAGAAGATGAATTTACCAAAATTGTACGTATCGTTCCCGGCGGCCCCGCCGATAAACAAGGTACGCTAGCTGCTGAGGACAAAATTATTGGTGTTGCTCAGGACGATGCCGCCATGGTCGATATTATTGGCTGGCGTCTGGATGATGTCGTCGAGTTGATTCGGGGTAAAAAGAATAGTCGAGTGCGGCTAGAAGTTATCCCGGGTACCTCTAAGGTAGGTGATAAAACAAAAATCGTCACTATTACCCGCGACAAGGTGAAGTTGGAGGAACAGGCCGCCAAAAGTAAAGTCATTGAGCTGCAACAAGGTGACAAAAAATTTCGGGCTGGCGTTATTACTGTTCCCGCATTCTATATGGACTTTGAAGCTTATCGCCAGCGGGATCCTAACTTTAAGAGCACTTCACGCGATGTCATGAAGCTCATTGCAGATTTAAAAGAACAAGATGTTGACGGCATTATCCTTGACTTGCGAAATAACGGCGGCGGCTCGCTTTATGAAGCGACAGCGCTGACGGATTTGTTTATTCACCCAGGTCCTGTGGTGCAAATTCGCCATGCCGACCAACGCGTTTCTCGAGAGCAACGCGCTCGGCAGCGCCCCTTTTATGACGGCCCACTCATTGTTTTAATCAATCGTCTTAGCGCCTCGGCTTCAGAAATTTTTGCCGGTGCGATTCAAGACTATGGTCGGGGTTTAGTGGCAGGCACGACCAGTTTTGGTAAAGGTACAGTCCAGGTTCTCGCGCCCTTAAAACAAGGCCGCCTTAAGTTAACAGAGTCAAAATTTTACCGCGTGTCCGGGCAAAGCACCCAACACCGAGGCGTTGTTCCCGATATTACCTTCCCTTCTTATTTCGACCTTGAAGAGGTCGGCGAGAGCAGTCAGGACAATGCACTGCCCTGGGATAGTATCCGAGAAGTCAGGCATCGAATGTACGAAGATTTCAATCCCTTGTTATCAGTGCTAAAGACTCAGCACCAACGACGCATTGAGACAGATCCCGATTGGCAATTTATGCTCGATGAAATCGCCCTCATTCGCGAACAGAGCGCACTTCAAACAGTGACCCTGAACAAAACCCGTCGCGAGCAACTGAAAGATCAACATGAAGAAAAATGGCTGTCCATTGAGAATAAACGTCGTCTGAAGCGCCATGAGCCGGTTTTCGAAACCACCGACGCCGTGGAGGCTTTCCGCAAACAGCAGAAAGAAGATGAAAAGACGCCCGACCCTATTTTGCAGGAAACGGCTCATCTACTGGCTGATTATACCCATGTCGCCGCTTCTTCTCTGGAAGTCCGTTTGGTCAACAAAGAGGCTGTAAAATAAAAAAGGACTCAAACTGTCAACCCTTCTTGCCTCGAAGCGTTAGTGTTTATATCTTTCTCTAAAACGCTAGTCACTGGAGTGTTAAAATGCTTACGCCAAAGGTGGTATTGACGAATCTATTAGCGCTGCTTTTTTCCACAACCGTATTTGCCGAATATAAACACCATGTGGCACACAAAAACCAATACCGCCATGCCTATCATCACGGCAAGAGCCTCCATCAGGAGAAAAGTAAGCAATGGGCAGCGCATAAGATTGAACGTCACTACCGCTCCCATCGTGGTTTTGTGGAGAATAACCAGAAGCACCAGCTAAGTTATCATCGCCACCCAGGGCGAACGGTTTATCGTGCTGTCAAAAGCCACTCCACTTATCGAGACACGCACCACCACGATCGCCATGACCACCGCTTTTCCTACGAGTATGAAGACCGGCGACACGATGCCTATCGCCTTATTGCCGGGACTATCGTGCTCAATGAGGTGTTACATCACCTCCATCACTAGCGCTTTAGTTTCGTGTGGTTATGGACCTTGCGGTACGCAAGTCTGATTTGAGCATCGAAACTAAAGCCTCACGACTGGCTATAGATGGCTTTTTAACCTCAGTGCAGCGTCGTGCGCTTGCCATGGCACGAGCAGCCTTGGGCAATACTGACGACGCGATGGATGCGGTGCAAGACAGCATGTTGCAGCTGGTCAAATCCTATGCCGACCGCGATGTGGACGAATGGCGTAAACTTTTTTATCGTATACTTAATAACAAAATCAATGACTTATTTAGACGCCGTAAGTTGCAACAACGCTTTGGCGGTTTGCTACCGGGGCTTTCTTATCAGGCCAAGGACGAACAAAATACGGCGTCAGACCCCTTCGACAGAATACCTGCTACAGACAGCGATCCTGCCACTCATATGGAACGCCACCGCACAATTATTAACCTTTATGTCCACATCAGCCGCCTGCCCCGCCGCCAACGCGAAACCTTTATGCTGCGTTGCTGGGAAGGCTTTTCAACACGGGAAACAGCTCAAACTATAGGTTGCAGTGAAGGGAGCGTAAAAACCCATTATTCGCGAGCCCTGAGCGCTTTACGTAAAAACCTTCTCCAGTCCGATGAGGAAGATCTCAATGAATTCTAAATTTGAGCAAAGCCTACAAAGTGATTTGCGCCACAGTGAGCAAATTTTAAATGCTGAGCAACTTCAACACTTGGCGTGCTTTCGCCAACAAGCGCTTGTGACACAAGCCCCCCGCCGTTTATGGCGCGTGCTATGGCCCACTGCAGGTATGATACTGGCGTCAATACTGCTACTTGTTCTCGCTATGCCCTTGTCGCCTTTAGGGCCACCAGCAGTGAATGACTCTGTGAATGATAATCTAGATCTCTATGTTGACCTTGAATTTTATTATTGGTTGGCTGACAGTGAGCAGGATCTAAGAGGCTGAGATGGCAGCCCCCTTACCCTTGACGATTCTTCTCACTCTGCTGCTAAGCAGTCTCTCTTTGCAGGTTTTCGCACGCTTTGAACCTCAACCTTCAAATTTAAATACAATTTATTATCAAGAGGTTAAAAGCACATTAGCGAATCCATATCAGGTTTTTACCTCGCCTGAGAAGCTTTTGATGACAAGCCGAGCAGACGATGCCGATCGCCAAAGAGAAATGAGTTCAGAGCAACGCAAGCGCCTTAAGGAGCGTCGAAAACGCTTTGAGGCCCTGTCGCCAGAAGAAAAGCAGAGGCTTAGAGCCGCACGCAACAAATTCAAGCAACTGCCTCCCGAGGAAAGAGAAAGACTGAAACAGAAATGGCGCGCCCTACCCCCCGAAGAACGGAATAAAGCCATCAGGAGAAATGACAGTAAAAAGCCTGGGCTTTAATAATGATTAGACTTAACAAAGGGGTAAAACAAATGCCCCTAAAAAAACCGGCATAGCGCCGGTTTTTTTAGGGGAGTGAAGAGCGTTTTACAGCGCTGCATCCAGTTCTGGCAATGCCTTAAATAAATCGGCAACCAGCCCATAATCAGCCACCTGAAAAATAGGCGCATCTTCGTCTTTATTGATAGCAACAATCACTTTAGAGTCTTTCATGCCCGCCAAGTGTTGGATGGCACCAGAAATACCTACGGCAATATAGAGTCCAGGAGCGACGATTTTACCCGTTTGACCGACCTGCATTTCATTGGGCACAAAGCCAGCATCAACTGCTGCGCGTGAAGCGCCAACCGCAGCGCCAAGTTTGTCTGCCACTTTGTAAAGTAGTTCAAAGTTCTCGCCGTTCTGCATACCTCGGCCACCGGAAACAATGACATCGGCTGCAGTCAGCTCAGGACGATCAGACTTGGCGACTTCTTCGCCTTTGTACTCAGAGACACCAGCATCATGAACAGCGCTGACTGCCTCGATAGTGGCACTGCCACCCTCTTCTGCGACGGGGTCAAATGCAGTGGTACGGACGGTCATCACTTTAATGCTATCGCTGCTCTGTACTGTGGCGACAATGTTGCCAGCATAGAAAGGACGTTGAAATGTATCTTCGCTAATCACAGCGCTGATGTCTGAAATCGGCTGCACATCGAGTAGTGCACCAACACGGGGAATAACATTTTTGCCGTTAGTTGTCGCAGCCACAAGAACGTGACCATAGTTGGCGGCTAACTCCGCAACCAGGGGCGCAACATTTTCAGCCAGCATAAATTCGTACGCTGCGTTATCGGCAACAAGCACTTTATTGATGCCAGCAATTTTTGCAGCGGCATCGGCCGCAGCGCTGCAGTTGGCACCGGCGACAAGAATATCGACATCGCTGCCGATGGCCTGAGCGGCGGCAACGGCATTCAGTGTTGCACCCTTGATTTCGTTGTTATCGTGTTCCGCAATTACCAGAATACTCATGAGATCACCTTGGCTTCGTTTTTCAGTTTGTCAACCAGTTCTGCTACGTCCTCTACTTTGATACCAGCCTGGCGCTCTGCTGGCGGTTCGGCCTTGAGCAAGGTTGTGCGTGGAGCCACATCCACGCCTAAATCAGCAGGTGTCGTGCTGTCGATCGTCTTTTTCTTGGCTTTCATGATGTTAGGCAGTGACGCATAACGAGGTTCATTTAAGCGCAAGTCAGCAGTAACAATAGCTGGCAGCTTGATTTGAATGGTCTGTAGGCCAGCATCAACCTCACGTACAACCGTAGCGCTGTCGCCGTCAATGTTCAGTTCTGAAGCAAAAGTTGCCTGTGCCCAACCGGTCAACGCACCTAGCATTTGACCCGTGTGGTTGTTGTCGCCATCAATTGCCTGCTTACCTAACAAAACAATGTCAGGATTTTCGTTATCACAAACGGCTTTCAGGCATTTGGCAACGGCGAGTGACTCGAGATCAGTATCCGTCGTTATGAGAATGCCGCGATCAGCACCCAGTGCCAGAGCGGTACGAACCTGTTCCTGAGCGGCCTGTGGGCCAATAGAGACAACAACAATCTCAGTTGCAATGCCCTTTTCCTTTAGTCGAACAGCCTCTTCGACAGCAATTTCACAGAACGGGTTGATGGCCATTTTAACATTGGCCAGATCGGGGCCAGTATTATCTGACTTGGCCCTTACCTTTACGTTGTAGTCGGCAACGCGCTTAACAGCGACAAGAATCTTCATGAACCACCCTTGGTATGTTGTGGAGTGTGACAAATAAACTCGGTGCAATTGCTCTAGCAGCACCTTATTTAGGGGGCGTCATAATGCCGATTTCACAATCAAAAATCAAATTTTACCCCTCGGGGTAACTCTTCTGCGCAATTCGCGCTGAATGGAACCCAATCGTCACAGTTTTCTCCCTTTCCAGCATAGTTTTGTTCGTTAACAGTAGGGTAAAATGCGCGATTGTCTTAGCTGCCTGAGGAAGAGTGATGGAAAGAGAATATATGGAATACGACGTTGTGATTGTTGGCGCCGGCCCTGCTGGCTTGTCGGCGGCCTGTCGTTTGCGTCAATTGAACCCAGAAACCACAGTCTGTGTTGTTGAGAAAGGCTCAGAAGTCGGCGCACATATTCTCTCTGGTGCGGTATTTGAACCCACTGCGCTTAACGAGTTATTTCCCGATTGGAAAGAAAAGGGTGCGCCACTAAACACCCCGGTTGATGGTGACGACATTTATGTGCTCACCAGCCAGGAGAAAAGTATCAAAGTGCCTGGATTGTTTGTGCCCAAAACCATGCACAACGAAGGCAACTACATCATCAGCCTCGGCAACCTGTGTCGCTGGCTTGCAGAGCAGGCCGAAGCCCTGGGTGTTGAGATTTTCCCCGGTTTCGCTGCCGCTGAAATTGTGTATCACGATGACGGCAGTGTAAAAGGTATTGCCACTGGTGATATGGGTCTCGATGTTAACGGCGAGAAGAAAGACAGCTATATGCAGGGTATGGAGCTACACGGCAAGTACACCCTGTTTTCCGAGGGCTGTCGCGGCAGTCTCGGCAAGCAATTAATCAATAAGTTTAATCTCGACGCTGGCAAAGATCCCCAACACTATGGCATTGGTATTAAAGAAATCTGGAAGGTTAGTGACGAGCAACACCAGCAAGGCTTAGTCGTACACAGTGCTGGTTGGCCACTGGATGAAAGCAAATCAGCGGGCGGCGCCTTTCTCTACCACTTCGAAGACAATCAGGTGGCACTGGGCCTCATTACTGATCTCTCTTATTCCAATCCTCACCTCAGTCCTTTCGACGAATTTCAACGCTTCAAGCACCACCCGGTCATCAAACAGTATATTGAAGGTGGTGAACGTATTGCCTACGGTGCACGTGCGCTCACCAAAGGCGGTTTGCAATCACAACCGCGTATGAGCTTTACAGGCGGGCTGTTAATTGGTGACGATGCCGGCACCTTGAACTTCGCCAAAATCAAAGGCAATCACACCGCTATGAAATCGGGCATGATTGGCGCCGAAGTCGTTAGCGCGGCACTAAGCAAAGAGCTCTCTGGCACTGAACTCACCGAGTACGCGGCCGCTTATGAAAGCTCCTGGGCTTATAAAGAACTTCACGTACAGCGTAATTTTGGTCCGGCTCAGCATAAGTGGGGCAACATTATCGGTTCTGCTTTTGCCTTTATCGATATCAATATTTTCAACGGTAATTTACCATTTACATTGAAAGATCCAAAACCCGATTACGCACAGATGAAACTGGCTAATGAGTGCAAAAAGATCGACTACCCCAAGCCCGATGGAAAGCTGAGTTTTGATAAACCGTCGTCGGTGTTCCTGTCGAATACGAATCACGAAGAAGATCAACCTTGCCATCTGAAATTATCGGATGACAGTATTCCGCTGACCAAAAACCTGCCCTTGTACGATGAGCCCGCGCAGCGCTATTGCCCGGTCGGTGTTTATGAGGTATTGGAAAATGCAGCCGGTGAAAAATCATTCCAGATTAACGCTCAGAACTGTGTGCATTGTAAAACCTGCGATATTAAAGATCCCGCACAAAACATTACCTGGGTAACACCCGAAGGTGCAGGCGGGCCCAATTACCCGAATATGTAAAACTGATAGATAGAAGTTTCGGCCCGAACCGGTATTTATTACCTTTGTTCGGGCTTTTTTATGAGGATAAAGACAGTGCTTGCGGCATTCTAGAGCGCTCTTAAACGCACCAACTTGCGTATGAACTTCACCTTCAAACGTTGCGCCGTGATGTTCACTGCTTTGATAGCGTCTTGCCAATAATCTAAAAAACAGGCGGTGGTTTTATGTTAAGCGAACAGGTCTCCTACCCGGCAAACAGCTTGAAACAGCCATGATGAAGCGTATTGAAGTGCTGGAAACAGACATCACTCGGCTCAAGGTGGATGCCATCGTCAATGCGGCTAACAACTCGCTACTCGGGGGCGGCGGTGTTGATGGTGCAATTCACGCGGCCGCTGGACCAGCGTTGCTTGAAGCCTGCAAAACCTTAAAAGGTTGTGACACAGGTGAGGCCAAAATCACTCCGGGGTTTACACTACCGGCAAGATATGTCATTCACACTGTGGGCCCTGTTTGGCACGGGGGCCAGCATAACGAGGCGCAACTACTGGCAGCGTGCTATCGCAACTCTCTTAACCTGGCTGTAGAACACGGGCTGCGTACTATTGCATTCCCCGCTATCAGTTGCGGGGTTTACAGTTACCCGATAAACGAAGCCTGCCAGATTGCTGTGACTGTCGTTCAGCATTTCCTGAGGCAGGATAAAAGACTCGAAAAGGTGATTTTTTCCTGCCTCAACAATTCTGTTAAGAAAGCGTTGTTACATGCTGTTTCAACAAGGTAATTCAGCCTTTATTGATGCTTTATCATTATTTTCAAAAGTGTAATGACCCGCCTTGGCTGTCAAGGCCGGCGACACAGCCAGAGCATTTTCTTTTAACGTATCTTCACCACGCTCTTCCTAACGACCTAACGACCTAACGACCTAACGACCTAACAACTAACCCCGGTGCCACGCAGTCCGCAGTAGCCATTGGGCACTTTAGCGAGGTATTGTTGATGGTAATCTTCGGCATAATAGAACGCTGGGGCTTCTCTTATCTCGGTGGTGATGGCCGACAAGCCCGCTGCCCGTAGCGCCGCTTGATATTTAATAGAGCTCGCCTGTGCTTCTGCCAATTGCTCTGAGCCATAACAGTAAATAGCTGACCGGTACTGGGTGCCAATATCGCCGCCCTGGCGCATGCCCTGTGTGGGATCGTGGGCTTCCCAAAATAACGTTAGCAACTCGGCAAAACGAATGACCGCCGGATCAAAAACCACCAGCACGACTTCCGTGTGCCCAGTGCCTCCACTGCACACTTCTTCGTAAGTAGGGTTGGGCGTCATTCCGCCAGCATAACCGGCTGCAGTGGTATAAACCCCGTTCTGCTGCCAAAAGCGGCGTTCTGCACCCCAGAAACAACCCATGCCAAATTGCACCTGTTGCATGTTTTCGGGGAAAGGCCCTTTTAAAGGATGCCCATTCACGAAATGCGCAGTTGGAACCGGCATCTCTTCAGTGCGCCCAGGGAGTGCTTGTTCGGCAGAGGGCAGTACATTTTTCGAGTGTCCCATTGTCTCTTCCTTTATAGCTATCTTGATGTTGGATAAGGCTAAATATAGCACTATCTACCCGGACTCGTGCACCGCAGGCGACGACTCACAGGGCTGGTGCATTGCCTCGGTTCTTTCCCCTGCGTTGAAAAGTTACAGTCCTACACCTATTATGTGGGATCGATGTTAGATCACAATAAAGTTTTGTTTAAGCCTTCGGGGCAAGCTTGCCTAACCTCTTTTCTTACCGACGATGACTCAACGTAGGGCCTATGACCGACAAAGCACTAATGGAGCGCATTGTGCGCTTTCGCACCAAAGCGGAAAACCAATCACCCTTTGGCCTGTATTTAGGCCTGGAAATTATCGATATTGATAAAGGTGAGGCAACCCTTGCCGTACCTTATGCCAAACATCTTGCTGGAAACTCTCTGACCGGTGTTCTTCACGGCGGTATTATTACCACTTCTCTTGATTCTGCCTGTGGTTTGTCCGTTATCGCAGCATTAGGTGAGCCGACCACTATCGCCACTCTCGACTTACGCATTGATTACTTAAAGCCAGCAAGTCCTGAGGAAACGGTATTCGCCTACGGTCATTGCTACAAGGTAACGAAAAACGTGTGCTTTGTTCGAGGCATTGCCTACCAGAAAGATAAGGCTAAACCTATTGCCAATGCGACGGCGACATTTATGATCACCGCAAAAGGCACTGGCAGGCAGGTGCAAAAAAATGCACAGCCGCTGCCCGCTGCGGGAGGGCCAACAAAATGAACTTTATGGAGTTGATTAAACGAGCAAAAGAAACTGAAGATTTCTCTATTCTCTCTCAGAAGATTCCTTATATGAAGTCCCTGGGTATTGAAGTCCATCAATATGGCGGACTGTTAATCACCACGCTTAAGGCTGACCCAAAATTGACGGGCAATCCCTGGATTCCAGCCCTACACGGCGGCAATATCGGCGGCTTACTGGAAATGGCCGCCATTGTGCAACTGGCTCATGATCAAGAAAGCGACGACTTGCCACGTACCATTAATATCACTGTGGAGTATTTGCGCACCGGTTTTATCAAAGACCTTCACGCCAAGGCACTGGTCACTAAACGCGGCCGCCGTGTAGCCAATGTGCAGGTACAGTGTTGGCAGGACGACCCTGATAAGCCTGTCGCCTCTATGCACGGTCATTTCCTCATGAGCTAAAAACCCAGCCAATCCTTCAAAGACAATAAATTGTAAAAACAACAGGAGTATTCCATGGCACTAAATAGTCAAGCTGAAGAATTACTAAAACGCGCTGCTGAAAGTGGGACACCAGGGCTCGGCGAAGGGACACCCGAAGAAGGTCGCGCCATTTTTGCCACCACCACACAACTACTAGGTCTGCCAGCCCCCGACGTAAAAGACACTAAAGAGATTCAGATTAGCGGCCCCAACGGTCCAATTCGCACCCTGGTGATCACGCCCGACGGCGTCGAGACTAACAACCTGCCCCTCTTTATTTACTATCACGGTGGCGGCTGGGTGATCGGCAGCCCCGAGACACACTACGAAGAGTGTTGCTACTACGCCAACGAGGCACAATGCATTGTTTTAGTACCTGACTACCGCCTCGCTCCCGAGTATCCCTTCCCTGCTGCCCCTGAAGATTGTTATGCCGTACTGCAATGGGCGGCAGATAATGCAGAAAGCCTCGGTGCTGATAAAAGTCGCATTGCCGTCGGTGGCGACAGCGCTGGAGGTAATCTCTCTGCTGTCGTTGCACAAATGACCCAGCAACGTAACGGCCCGGAGCTCGCCCTGCAATTGCTCATCTACCCCGCGACACGTATGGGGGCAGACACCCAGTCGTACAAAGATTTCGAGGACGGTTATTTCCTGACGGCTAAAGCCATGAACTGGTTTTTCGGCCACTATTTAAAGAAAGCGGAAGACTGGGACAACCTGCTAGCCTCTCCATTGCTTAATGATGATTTGGCGGGCTTGGCACCTGCCTATGTGGTGACAGCGGGCTTCGACCCCCTGCGCGATGAGGGCCGCGCCTATGCCGACAAGCTAAAAGCCGCTGGTGTGCCCGTTGAGTATGTCTGTTATGAAGGGCAAATTCACGGTTTTGCCTCGATGGCTGGCGCACTCGATGAAGCCCGCAGCTTCCTTGATGAAGCCGCTAAGGTATTGCGTAAGGCTTTTAATAAGTAGGCCCTTAATAGTTAATCTAATTTATTGAAACAAGATCTAAGCTATTAAATTTAAAGACTAACGATGAATGGAGATAACAATACATGTCACAAGCCCAACTCGAAAAACTACTGACAATTTTTGAAAAAATGCCGACTCTGGGGTCCTTGTCTCTGGAACAGGAGAGAGCCAACCTTGATGAGGGCGGCGCACGTTTCCTAGTGCCCGATGATGTCACACAGGAGGTAATTGATGCTGACGGTGTCCCCGCTGAATTTCTAGTCGCCCCCGGCGCTGCCGATGACCGCGTTGTACTCTACCTCCACGGTGGAGGTTATGTCATTGGTTCAATAAAAAGCCATCGCTACTTGATGCAAAACATATCCCGTCACGCTGGCGTTAAAACCCTGGGACTTGATTATAGACTGGCTCCCGAAAACCCATTTCCCGCTGCCGTAGAAGATGCCACCAAAGCGTATTGCTGGCTACTGGCTCAGGGCTATAAAGCAAAAAACATCGCCATTGCCGGCGATTCTGCCGGTGGCGGCCTGACGTTAGCGACGTTAGTCAACTTACGTGACAAAGGCATCGATCTACCTGCCGCCGGTGTATTGATTTCACCCTGGGCAGACCTTAGTGGCGAAGCTGAGTCAGTCCAAGCCCGTGCTGACATCGACCCCATGGTTAAACCAGAAGGCCTGTACTCACTGGGCGATAAGTACCTCAACGGCACAGACGCGAAGAACCCACTAGCATCGCCAGTCTTTGCCGACATGACAGGCTTACCACCGCTATGCATTCATGTGGGTGGCAAAGAGATTCTTTACGACGATGCGATTACCGTTGCTGACAAGGCTCGCGCCGCTGGCGTAGAGGTTGAACTTCTGGACGAGCCCGAACTCTTCCACGTTTGGCATGCCTTCGCACCTATGCTGGATGAGGGACAGGAAGCTGTCGAAAAAATTGGCGCCTTTTTGCAGCAGCAATTTAACTAAAAACAAAAATAAGGAGAAAGCTTGATGGCGAGCCCAGAGAGCAAAAAACTACTTGAGTTACTGTGGAAGAATTACCCCGGCCCCTCAAATTACGAGATGATGAAAGACAAAGTTGACAAAATGCGTGCTAATTTTGTCACGGCCACGGCGAGTTTTTCCACTCCGCCCAGCGATGTCACGGTTACTGCCGTCGATGTTGATGGCACGCCGGGGGAGTGGCTCGATGCGCCCGGCGTCGATACGAATCGCGTATTACTCTATCTCCATGGTGGCGGCTACGTGATTGGTTCAACAGCCACTCACCGGGGCCTGACCGCAGCGTTATCAAAGGCCGCTAACTGCCGAGTGCTGTCTCTCGACTACCGCCTTGCCCCTGAGCATATCTACCCTGCGGCTGTAGATGACGCCACCAGGGCCTATCGCTGGCTGCTTAACGAGGGCATTGCCGCCAATAAAATCACCATAGCCGGTGACTCAGCCGGCGGTGGCTTAACGCTTGCCACTCTTATTGCGCTTCGCGATGCCGGTGAGACTCTGCCTGCTGCTGCCATCCCCATTTCGCCCTGGACTGACATGGAAGGCACAGGGGAATCAATGAAAACCAAGGTTGACCTAGACCCCATGGTAGAGCCCGGGGGTTTATTGGGTATGGGCAAAATTTATATGGGTGGTGGTGATCCGAAGCAAGCAACAGCCTCTCCGTTGTATGCGGATTTTACGGGCCTGCCACCGCTGCTGATACAGGTCGGTGATCTGGAGACCCTGCTCGATGATGCCACGCGTGTTGCCGCCAGTGCTGAAGCCGTTGGTGTTGACACTACGCTGGAAATTTGGCCCGACATGGTTCATGTCTGGCATTTATTCGCACCCATGGTGCCAGAGGGTCGCGAGGCCATTGAGCGCATTGGTGCGTTTATTCAGCAACAAACAGCTTAGTACTGAGCCTCAATATCTGCTCGTCCACAAACCCCACCGCTAGTCATAACAGTGGCGGGGGTTTTAATAAAATCCCGAACCAACCGAAACCAAAGCACTGGCAGTGCTTACTCTAATTGACTTGCAATCGTTGTCACTATCCTTTCAACTGATCAATATAGAAAAAATAAATAAATAATTCATTCTATAACTTGAGGTTGACCTACATGAAAACGCCTATCGTTTCAGCAGATTCACATATTGTCGAACCCCCCGAGGCTTACTCTCAACATATTGATCCCAAATACCGTGACCGTGTGCCACGCATCGTCGACGACGGCAAGGGTGGTGATGGCTATTTGTGGGAAGGTATCAAGCGCCCACTCGACTTAGGCCTGATGTCGGCCGCTGGCATCCCCGACGAAGTCATGCCGAAAGAAGGCCCCCACCGTCGTTTTTACGATATGCACAAAAGTGGCTGGGATCCCAAGTACCGTGCCGCCGACCAACAACGGGACGGTGTTGATGCTGAAATTATTTACGCTTCTGTGGGTATGGTTTTGTGTAATGCCAAAGACCCTCTCTATAAAGACGCCCTATTTCGTTCCTACAACCGCTGGTTAGAGACCTACTGTGGCGAAGTGCCCGACCGCCTGTTTGGCCTTGGTCAAACCGCTATTCTCAGCGTCGATTCAGCCATTGAAGATTTTCGTCGTATTAAAGCCGCCGGCTTTGTCGGTGTGATGATGCCCGGCACGCCCATTGAAGAAGACTACGACCATCCTATGTACGATGCCCTCTGGGAGTGTGCCGTCGATCTCGACCTGCCTCTTTGCTTCCATATTCTCACCTCAAAAGAAAGTGCGGCCAGTATCAGCCAATTCCGTGGTCACAAGCTCAATGGTTTTATGAAACTGATACGTGCCATTCAGGATTTAATAGGGCTGTTTACGCTGGGCGGTGTGTTCGAGCGCCACCCTAAGCTGCGCTTTGTCGGTGCCGAGGGCGATGCCGGTTGGCTGCCCCACTACATGGCCCGTATGGATCACGCCATGACTCGCCACGGCCACGGAAAAAGCGGCCCCCTACTACCGCGCCTGCCGAGTGAATATATCCGCGAAAATGTTTGGCTCACCTTTCAGGACGACTGGGAAGCCTTCGGTTGCTCGCATCGCATGAACGATGAACGTTTACTCTGGGCCAACGACTTTCCCCATAGTGATTCAACCTGGCCCCATTCAATGGGCTTAGTCGATAAGCATGCGGGGTGTGTGACGCAAGAGGTAAAAGAACAGATTCTGGGTCTTAATTGTGTCAATTTATTCAACCTGCCATTGGGTGACAATATCATGACAAAACCTGCTTAAATCCTTGATATTTTTAAATAAAAAAATGCCGAGTGGCTGATGACTCGGCATTTTTTATTCTCGCAAGTAAAGGGCTGTATAAAACGCGTTACAGTTTGTGCAACTCGGGTATGCACTTCTCTGCGAACAAGCTCATACTTTTAGTGGCGTAGTCGTAGGGCATGCCAGCGAAACTAAAGCAGCCACTCATTTTAAAGTCTCCCAGCGTTTTCTTACGGGCCTCGGCTTTTTCGATTATTTGTTCGGGGGTACCCCAAATTTGAAAATCGACGAAGGCCTGAGCAACGGCGTCGACACCCACATCGTTTAGCACCTTTGAGGCTTCGGCATAAGAATTGTAGCCGCTGGTGCCATCAAAGTGATCACCGGCCATTTCATAGTGATTAGCAGCCGTGTGAAAGTAGTCAGCGGCGTATTTGCGGGCCATTTCTTCGGCGCGTTCGGCATTGTCATCACAGACAACGAAGTCGATACACATGACGGGGGGCGCGGTGGCCTTGTGTTTTTCTTTGAAAAGGTCGCGATAGCGGTTGACCTCAACGGCCATGGTTTCCAGAGGCTTCTGCATAAACAACATGATGGTGGTGCCCATGTTGGCGCCAGCGTCGATGGAGTCAGGCGACATCGCAACCGAGTAGATACGATTATCGAAGCTATGAGGAGGACGCGGACGAATTTCAACGCGAGGCTGCTTAATTACCTCGCCGTCGTATTCGGCAAAGCCGGTTTTTAAGGCATTGATGATCATTTCAGCGCTTTCATCAAACTGTACCCGACTCTTGCTCATATCCAGTCGGAAATTGTCGTACTCAATACGGGCTAAGCCACGGCCCATGCCGAAAATGGTGCGGCCTTTAGAGTAGTAGTCGAGTAGAGCAATTTCTTCAGCGACGCGAAGTGGGTCGTGCCAGGGTAAAATGACAGCGCCTGTGCCAAGCTTGATTTTGCTGGTTTGCCCAGCCATATAGCTAAGAAACTGGGTGACATCGGGGCACATCGTGTAATCGGTGAAATGATGCTCAACGCACCACAGTGAGTCGAAGCCTAAGGGTTCGGCCAACTTGGCAATTTCTAATTCCGCGTCATAAACGGCGAGGTCTGTCATATTACCGGGGTTTTGGAAGAGCATGTGAATGCCAACGTCCATAAAAGTCTCCTGTCCAGATATTGGTTGCTTGAGCCGTCAATGACGAAGCCTCTTATAGGGCTTTCGTGCCAGAAATGGCTCTATTGAAGAAAATTAGCGAGCATAACTTACCGCAGAATCGAGGATATTACCAGTGAGTAGCGCTATGGCGAGTGATAGCCGGTACCTCGTATTGTCTGTTTCTATAAACCCTAAGCTAATCAGAGCGGTTTCGACCCTCACCGGGAATATTCAAGAGGTGATACTCTAATAAATCCTGCCAAAAATCGTCATTGGTGTCAGTCAAAAGATTCAATCTGCGTTGATTAAAGCGCGGGCTATACAGATCTTGGCAGGGGCAGATTAGACCGAAGCTTATACTCCCTCGACAAACGGTTATCCATCTGGCCCTCCTTCGAGGGAAGCATTACAATGACAACTTTGACAATAACCACTTAAGCACAGTGACTATGATTAGCATTTACCACAATCCGCGTTGTTCGAAATCCCGCCAAACTCTGCAGCTACTCGAAGAAAAAGGTATTAACCCCGAGATAATTCTCTATCTTGAAACGCCCCCCGACAAAGCCACCTTAAAGGGTTTGCTCGACAAGCTCGCCATGAGTCCGCGCCAGTTACTACGCAAAAATGAAACGGACTATAAAGAAAACAACCTCAAAGAGACCTCTCTTTCCGATACGCAGCTGATCGATTTTATGGTCAAATTCCCCAAGCTAATTGAACGCCCCATTGTGGTTAATGGCGATAAAGCCGCCATCGGTCGACCTCCTGAATCCGTACTGGAAATTCTTTAATCGTGCCAGTTACTGGCAGACACGGCGCAGTATGTAGTCGTAACGGAAAGAGTCTTGAGGCATTATTTTTTGAAGGAACTTAACGCGTTACTCAAAAAAGCGCGGATAGTGACTCGCGCGAGTTATGGCCTGCTCGTCGTCAGCCTTATCGGCGGTGGCCTGATTAGCGGCACACCGTTCATACTATTAGTTTTTGCTGTAGTGCCACTTCTGATTTTTATTCCTGGACTGCGCCGGGAAAAACACCGCTCCATTAGTCTGTTGTGCTTTGTCACCCTGCTTTATTTTACGGCGATCGTGGCTAACTTATTTGAACCTGATCACTCTTTCTTTGATATCACTGCCGTTATTGCTGTGGTGACACTTTTTGTCGCCTCGATGATGTACAGTCGTTGGTTGCAACGTGAACAAGCTAAGCCAGTCATCGATTACAGTAACGAATGCTAAACCACACTTTTTGACAACGCTGTATGACGACAATAAACATCGACGACCAAAGATCGGATAAGCGGAGAACACAACTGTGACAGGAAGCAAGAAAGATAAGAAACAAAAGGGCTTTTTCAGGAAAATATTTTCTTTCATTAGCACCACCGTTAAATTTCTTCGCACGGCGATTAGCTTGATTGTGCTGCTCTTTATGATCAGCATCATTGCCAGCCTGTTCGGCGGTAACGTCAAGCCGCTACCTGAAAAAGCTTTTCTGAGACTAATACCCAGCGGTATGTTGGTAGAGCAATTAAGTTACGCAGACCCGCTTTCACAAATTATCGGCCAGGGTGCACAACGCCCAGCTGAAACACTGGTCAGTGATCTTACCGATGCTTTGAAAATTGCCAAAACCGATCCCCGCATTACCGGGCTGGTACTGGAGCTAGACTTTTTAGCGGGTGGTGGCATCAGTAAACTGAAAACTATCGGTGACGCCATTAACGACTTTAAAGAGAGTGATAAGCCGGTAATTGCCATTGGTAATAACTTTAGCCAGGAGCAATATTTTCTCGCCAGTTTTGCCGATGAAATTCACCTCAACCCAATGGGGACTATTGTTCTCAGTGGCTATGGTAACTACCAACCCTTTTTTAAGGAGGCTCTGGACAAGCTAAAGATCAACTTTCATGTGTTTCGCGTTGGTGAATATAAAGATGCTGTAGAGCCCTTTGTTCGCAATGATATGTCCCCTGCCGCAAAAGCCCAGGCGTCTCTCTGGCTCAATGAACTCTGGCAAGCTTATAGCAGCGGTGTCGAAAACAATCGTCAATTACCCACCGGCAGCGTTGACCACTACGTTCATAATATAGCTCAAAATCTCAAATTGGCCTCTGGCAATGGCGCTCAGTTGGCACTACAGCACGGGCTGGTGGACCACCTAAGCCCTCAGCCAGCGCTGCGTCAGCGCTTGGTGTCAATGGCCGGGCTGAATGAAAAACGCGAAGACTATTCGCACATTGATGTTCAGGAGTACTTGTTTCACCAAACCCTTCAACTCTCTGAAACCTTAAGTAAGGATAAAATTGCACTGGTCGTCGCCAAGGGCACTATCTACGATGGTGAACAGCCTGAAGGTGATATTGGCAGTAAAAGTTTCAGCGAACTCATCGCTAAGGTGCGTAAAAATAAGGATATCCGCGCCCTAGTGTTGCGCATAGATAGCCCTGGGGGCAGCGCTTTCGCCTCCGAAGTAATACGCCGTGAAATTGAGCAAATTCAAAAAAGCGGTATTCCCGTCGTCGTGTCGATGGGGGCTCTCGCCGCATCAGGCGGCTACTGGATCGCAGCAGGTGCTGATCAGATCTGGGCCCTGCCGACGACTATCACTGGTTCCATTGGTGTCTTCGGCGTCATCCCTACTTTTGAGAACACATTGGCAGCATTGGGTATTCACAACGATGGTATCGGCACTTCACCCATCGCGGACATTTATCATCTCGACCGACCCATGAGCCCTCAGGCAAAACAGTTGATCCAACTGAGCGTCAATAACATCTACCAGCAATTCCTTGATCTGGTCGCGAATGGGCGAAATAGCACCCCGGCACAAATCCATCAAATTGCTCAGGGGCGCGTGTGGACAGGTCGTAAAGCGAAGGAGTTGGGACTGGTGGATGAGCTGGGTGATCTGGATGAGGCTATTGCTGCTGCTGCCACGCTGGCGGAACTGGATGATTACGAGTTGATCGATATTAAACCCACGCTTACTTTTCAACAGCAATTATTGAAAAAATTATCTCGGGGGGCGCAAAAAACGGCTGAAAAGCTGGGGCTCAAAGCCGAGCAAAGTGGTTTACTGAAGCCCGCCTTGAAACAGTATGCCGAGCGAGTATTGTCGCAAACTTACACCGATACTCGAGCACCTGGACATCTCTACTTACAGTGCTGGGAGTGTCGCGTTGATTAAATGCCGTGCTGAGTAATTACTGATTCGCAAACAATACTGACTTTGGTTAAAAACAGGCTCTGATTGCGACAAAAACACCTTGATAACTGGTTCAGAGGCCTGTCGATGCTTCTTGAGCTTACCAGCCAAACGCTTTTTTCATTAGAGGAATGGTTGCTTTACTCTGGTATTGCAACGCGAAACTATCTAGCTGGTGCAGGTGATCAATGAGTGAATGGAGGTCACGAGGGGCTCTGTTCATTAAAAAACCAAGGGCTTCTTCACTCATGATCAAACCCAGACGCGCAGCCCGAAACAAGACAATAGCGGATTTTTCTTCTTCGCTATAGGCCGGCAACTGAAACACCGTGCTGGCCGCTAGCCGGGATTCCAGATCGGCCAGACGGATCGATAAAGCACGAGGTGCTGCGCTAGCGCTGATCAAAAGCCTACCACCTGTTGCCGAGAGTTCATTCAACAGGTGAAACAGCTCTTCCTCCCAGTCTGGTATACCGACTACCAGCTGAAAATTATCCAGGCAAACTAGCTGGCAAGCGCCTAAACCCTCTAACACATCTCGCGCGGGATAATTTGCCATTAGCTCCAGGGGTAAATATTGAATACGTTGACCACAAGCTACTCCCTCGTGGCAGGCCGCCTGCAATAAATGGGTGAGACCACTACCCATGCCACCCCAGAGCAATATATTGCCCTTACAGCTTGAAGTGCCCCCCGCGCTAAACAGCGCCTTAAGGGAACTCAAGGCTTGTTGGCGGATACTTAAAGGGGCACTTAAAAAATTGTCAAAGAGCGTGTCGTCAGCAAGAGAGACTGGCAAATTAAGCTGTTGAGCTGTCATCGATTAGCGAGCTGCCTGCCAGCGGAAATGCTCAAAGCTAGTGCTTGGCGGTGAAATCGAAGGTGCTGAACTGCTAGCAGGGAGTTCGACAACATCAGTAGTAACCATTTGTGTCACGCGCGATAAACGTGGCTCTTTATTTAAAGCCCGCAATAAAACTCGAGAATCCCCTTCAGTGACCAGGTCGAGAACTAGCGTATCGCCCTCGATACTGCGTACATGGATGCCATTGACAATCTGCAGACCCTCAAGAAAATGATCCAGCTGTGTAAAGTCTGCAAAACTGCCGATATTGTCTACGACCAGACGAAACAAGTTGGCTTCGACATTGGCGAAATAAGTCATTTGTTGTGCAAAACGATCGGCCACTTGATCAACACTGATATTCAAGAACTCATTCGTTGAAGCCGCTTGCAGTGTATTGAGTAGTGCGCCGTTTCCGGAAAAGTCACCCGTACTTCCCGCCAGATACCAGGAACCTCTAAGCTCACCACTGGAAAGCGGGCTGTACCGCAATACCAACCAATGATCAGCGCCATAGCGTTTCGCTGCGCTCTGCAATTGTCGTTGATTAAGAGACCAGGCCGCAACGGCGTTTAGCGTTAGCTGGTCATCCAGATCGTACAATGGCAATTGGTAAGGTAAGCCGCGACGCTGAAAACTCTCTTCTAAACGCCGGGGTAGATCATCTGTATCGACAAAACGATATCCTCCGGAGCGCGTTTGCTCGACCACCCAGACCAGGACCTGTGGGCGATTCGATGGCCATATTGGTAAATCGAGGGTACGCATTAACTCATCGACGGCAGCCCTGGCAAACTGTACTGATAGTAAGAAGCCTGATGAAGCTTGTGTATCTACCGATCCGGCGTCTGATTGTGGTAAGTAAGCGTACTTAACCATGTAATTGCTTGCCTGAGATAGAGCCTGACTCACCCCGGGGCGGGCAGCAATATCTTTTGTGCCAGTGGTTTTAATTAAAACGTCAGCCAACGCCTGAGAAAAACCCTGCTGTCGCTGAGAGCGGCTCTGGTCCGCCACCTCAACCGTTGCCGAATACAGGCCTTCAACGGCAGTCGCCAACGTTAGCTGAGACAGGCTAAACAAGCAAAGGACGAGCAGTGTCTTATGGATTAAATTCATGGGGTAATTGTAACAGCCCAGGCACGCCCAGGGCAGTCACAGACGAAAACAGAATTTCACTGTTCGTTTCACATAAGACTTCTACGTTTGACAGATCTAAAGGCTTTAACTGGCACCTACCACCTCCGGGCTTAATCAGAGGCGCCAAATTGACGGGTAAGCGATGATCTCATTAGAGTGTTTATTGACAAACTAGCGCCGTAGACTCAGTAATACGACCGCGTTGTCATACTGTCCCACGAAAAAACTCGACGCCAATGTAAAGTTGCACCTGCTTTTCTTCGCCAGTCCCTATAAAATGCGCGCTTTAATCAGGATAGTACACATGAGTCAGAAGCAGCCCCCTTCAATTACCTATAAAGATGCCGGCGTTGATATTGAGGCAGGTAATGCTCTGGTCGAACGCATTAAGCAAGTTGCGATGCGCACTCGACGCCCTGAGGTTATGGCCGGGTTGGGAGGCTTTGGTGCTCTGTGCAAAATCCCCGCGGGTTACAAAAATCCTGTTCTGGTGTCTGGCACCGATGGTGTCGGTACCAAACTGCGCCTCGCCATCGACCTGAAAAAACACGACACCGTGGGCATAGACCTGGTGGCGATGTGCGTCAATGATCTGATTGTTTGTGGCGCCGAGCCCTTATTTTTTCTCGACTATTACGCTACTGGCAAGCTCGATATTGACATCGCCGCTGCGGTTGTTACTGGCATCGGCAAAGGCTGCGAGCTATCGGCCTGTTCACTGGTGGGTGGCGAAACGGCTGAAATGCCTGGCATGTACGAAGGTGAAGATTACGATCTGGCTGGCTTTTGTGTTGGCGTGGTCGAAAACGATGATGTGATCGACGGCAAAGAAGTTGCTGCCGGAGACGTGCTGATTGGCCTCGCATCCAGCGGTCCTCACTCCAACGGGTACTCACTGATCCGCAAAATACTCGATGTTAACGAGATTGACCCTGCAACAATTGAACTCGATGGTCAAAACCTGGGCGATACTTTACTAACGCCAACGCGCATTTATGTGCAGTCACTGCTCCACCTGATTCGCGAGAGCAAAGTTCACGCCCTGGCCCACATTACAGGTGGTGGCTTGCTGGAAAATATACCCCGCGTCCTGCCCGAACATACCAAAGCCTTGATTGATAGCAGCAGCTGGACGGTGCCACCTGTTTTCCAGTGGCTGCAGGAAAAAGGCAATATCTCTTCCACTGAAATGTTTCGTACCTTTAACTGTGGCATAGGCATGGTCATTTGCGTGCCCGAATCTGAGACCGATACGGCTCTGGGCTTATTGGCGGCGGCCGGTGAAACGGCCATGGTGATTGGGGCTATTGCCGCTGCTCAAGAGGGTGAAGACGCTGTCGAGCTGAACTAAATCAGCTTTGGGAACTCGAAACTAATCTAATCTATAAAAATCGGCAGAACGTATTGAATGCGCGCTCTGCCGCTGGTTCCTTCTACGACGGTTGATTATGCGTGCCCCTTTTACCACTATTTGCACCTGTTTTGTCTTCTGCCTCATAAGCACCCCGCTTATCGCCAACGAAGCGGCCTCGCTACAGCTCTATCAGGCAAACTACAGCGCCTCATTCAATGGCATTCCCATTGAAGCTAAACGCCAGCTGACTAAGCACGAGCAAGGTTATCGTCTTGAAACATCGGCGCATAATTTCATTGGCAATATGCAAGAGACAGAGCGGCTCCACCTTGATCCCGAGGGCGCTATTCGCATTGACGCGTACACATCAAAGCGCTCTTTTTTTGGTAGCAAACGCAAAGAACAACTCATCATCGATCATCAGCGCAATAAGGCCATTTATACTCGTAAGAAAAAAAAGCGTGAAATAGATCTACAGCCTGACTACCTGGGTCCAATTAGCTATCAACTACAATTGCGACGCGATCTGGCCGAGCCTGATTCAACCCTTAAATATACGGTCATTTCCCATGGTAAAATCAAGCACTATCAGTTTGAACGCCTTGGTAACGAAGTCATTACTACCGAACTCGGCGATATCGACTCGATAAAAATACGCCGCGTGCGAGACAAGCAGGACCGTGAAACAATTTTCTGGATGGCTGAAAAATACGCCTACCTTCCCGTCAAAGTCTGGCAGCGAGAAGAGGATGGTGAAAACTACGAAATGCTATTGAAGTCATTGACGCTAGAAGGCCGGAAGTAATTATCTCTCAAGTCCTGGGTTTTGAATAAAGCGCTAAATAAAGGAGTACGTTATGCCACTGTCACCAAACGACCCTCTGGATGGAAACGACCGCCACCCGGTTTCAGCGTCCAGAACCCGATTAGGCCTGCTTATCATCGCTTTTTCTCTCCTCGGCGCAACGATTTTTTTCCTCTATACCAATCAATTGTTACCAAACCAGGAAACATCTAACGAGCTTATCGTGCCGATGGAAAAGGATGTCCTGGCGGAACCAACGCCAGCCAATATTGACCCTGAGCCGGTACTCAAAATACCACCCTCGTACTTTGAAGCAGAATCCGCACCCATTACAGGCGAGCCTCTCCCCCCTCTGCCGTCTTATGACAAGGCAAATGACTTTATTAAGCAGCAGTTTGAATTAGAGAACTGGCAAGCATTAAATATCAGTCCGCAAATTGTTCCAGCACTCCATAAAGACTTCTTATTACAACGCAGCGTTGCTTTTCTCGACGGGCTCGCAAAGGGTGCCCTGCTTGATAAGCTCATGCCCTTTGAGCGTCCTAGTGAAGCTTTTATCGCTGACAAGGAGGGGCAAACTCTCTCGATGGGAGCGACAAATTTCAGTCGTTACGATGCCTTTACCCAGAGTATCGTCGCCATAGACAGTCAGCAGGCTGCGACCTTTTTCCATTGGACACGCCCTCTTCTGGAAACAGCTTATAGTGAACTGGGCTATCCGGGTGATGAACTGGATACAGCCCTGATTGCTGCCATTGATACCCTTCTCGCGACGCCTGTCATTGATGGCCCTATTGCCCTCAAACGCGAATCAGTGCGATATCAGTACGCGGACCCGGCATTGGAAACCCTGCCTGGAGCGCAGAAGCAACTACTGAGAACGGGGCCCAAAAACACTCGTCTCCTTAAATCCTGGTTAAGGGAGCTCCGATCAGCGCTGTTAACGTCAGGTTAAAAGAAAATAATTGACCGCTAAAAACATCAAAAAAACGCATCACTTGATCTGTGTTGTGATGCTCGCTACATTGGGCGCCGCTTTGTGGACCATGCCCTTAACATCAAACTGGAAGTAAATTCATCGTGACACAAAAAGATCAGCCACCAGCCAGTTCTTCAAACACTGTCTTCTTTGAAACAGAAAAACCATCAACCACTACCATGACAGAGGCACTGCAACCCTTCCTCGACAAAAAAAAGGCGCTAAATGAACTCGATTACAGCAAGCGCCACGCCAAAGGTATGCTGTCAGCCCGAGAGCGCGTTGAGCTCTTATTTGACAAAGACGCTTTTACCGAAATCGCCCCCTTGGCCAGAGAGTGCGACTTGGCAGCCGCGACCAAGCCGGGAGAAACACCGCGTGATGCTATTGTCGTCGGCTACGGTAAAGTCAATGGCCGTATGGTGGGTGTCGCCGCCTATGACATGCAATACCGTGCTGGGTCCATGGGCAAAACCTGCGAGTGGAAATTCACCCGCCTCAAGCGGCTAATTCTAGAACAAGGCTTCCCCCTGGTGATTCTTACCGAGGGTACCGGTGCTCGACTAGAAGAAGAAGTGAGCTCCCAGGGGGCCTACGACAACCCCCAATTTGCCAATCTGGCTTGTCTAAGCGGTTATGTGCCCATAGTCGTTGCCGTGATGGGTATCTGCATCGGTGGTCACGCCAACCTCACAGCCATTGGAGACTTTGTACCAATGACCGAAAACTCGGCGATGATGATTGCTGGGCCACCCCTGTTAAAAAGTAAAATGGGCATTGATACCACTCTGGAAGAACTCGGCGGAGCCCGCAAACATGTCGAAGAAAGCGGCATGGGAGACTTACTGGTTGCCGATGAAGAGAGCTGCATCGACAAGATCAAAGAATTTCTCAGCTACCTGCCCAGCAATTGTAACGAGCCGCCACCACAGCGCCCCACTCGCGATGACCCTGAGCGCCTGTGCGGCGAATTACGCGATATTGTGCCCACCGATTTACGTTTCGCCTACGATATTAAAAAAATTATTACAGGGCTGGTAGACGACGGTAAACTCTTCGAACTCAAGCCGAATTTTGCCCAAAATATCGTCACCTGTTTGGCTCATATGGACGGCCGTGTCGTCGGTTTTATTGCCAATCAACCCGCCTATATGTCCGGTACTCTCGATACCAAGGCCTGCCAAAAAATCAGCCGTTTTATTAATTTCTGTGATTGCTTTGGTATTGCCCTCATTTTTCTGCAGGATATTCCCGGTTACTACCCCGGGCCTCAGTCAGAACTTGACGGCATAATTCGCTGGTCGACGCGCCTGCTTTACGAAATTGAGCACGCCACCGTGCCTCGCTTCACAGTGATGCTGCGCAAGGCCTTTGGGCTCGCCCACTACGGCATGAACAGCCTCGGCATGCAACCCAATATGCTGGTCGCTTGGCCGCTTGCCTCGTTCAGCGCCATTTCACCTGACGATGCTGTCGATATACTTTTTGGTCGAATGTTGACTGAAATGGAAAATGGCGAGGAACGCAGACAAGAGCTGGTCGCGGAATTCAAAGCCAAAACCACTATTTTACCCGCAGCTGAAGCCGCCCTGGTCGATGATGTGATTGATCCAGCCGATACCCGTAAAGTATTAATCAGGGCGTTGGAAATGGCGAAAAACCGCCGTCCAGAGCACGCCTTTAAACGCCGAGGTATTGTACCCATTTAAGTATTTAATGCCGCTCAGGAAAGCACTCATTCACACGAGACAAAACCACCTCTCTTGATGGCGCGGAAGACATCCCCTCTTTTGCGTCATTATTGGTGTTTTTTTGCCTCTGTGTGAGTGATATTACCCCTGGAGGCAATGGCAATTGTTGCTCAATGTGTAGAGACAGAATTAAACGCCTCAATTAGCAGGTTTGGCATCATGGTGAGTAAGGCCCGTACCCGTAAGAGGTCTTAATCGCAGAGCTCTTAACCATAACGCTTTAGGCATTAAATCGTAATAAGCGAAAACAAAAACCAATGTTTATCTAGCAATTGAAATCATTGTCGCGCGTAACAGGGCTTGCATTTACGTATCTTTCTTCATGATCGGGAGTCGGTAGAGAACAGTAGTTATATTTCCCAAAAAGGACATACCTTTTCAGAGCAACCCTATCGTATAGCCAGTTTCTTATTCCCACTGGTATCAACGAAAAAATTAAAACCAACTTCCACGGAAAGCCCAGGGTTTTCATAACAAAGAAAAACGCATCGCTTTTTTCAAGGCACTCAGCCCCATTAACAACCAGCATTGTTTCATAGACATCTATTGGATAATTGAAATGCTGAAGTATGTCTTTACCCGCTTGAGACTGCACACTGGCCAGCTTAAAAGCATGGCATTTATCATGGTGAATAATAAAGTTAGCCCAGGCGTTGCACAACTTACAGACACCATCAAATAAGATAACCTTGTCATTTTCTCCCAAGTGTGGGGGTAAGGTTTTTCTATTTTCTCTCACTGTTCAAGCATCATCCACTTTAAGAACAAGTACTTTAAGAACAAGTACTTTAAGAGCAAGTGTTGCTCCCAATAGATCTCTGGGCTTAAGACCTTTCTCACTGACAGACGCTATAGCAACTCTTTGCGCCTTCACCAAAAGAGAACCAGTCGCCTTCACATCGTCCGTGTTTTCTCGGCAAATTCGACAAAGTAGTCAATCGCCTCCGGGTTGCGCATTGAGTCTCTATTCACCGATTTTTCCACATTAAAATTCATCAATATTTTTTTCACTGGCGTTTCGAGTTTTTTACCCGTCATGGTGTAGGGTATTTCATCAATTTGAAAAACCTCGTCGGGCACATGGCGTGGGCTAAAGTCTTTGCGCAGGGCGACTTTTATTTGCTGAATAATATCATCATTTAAAATCATCCCTGGTTTTAACTGCACGAATAAGGGCATATATGCGCGACCGCCGCTGAGCTCAATACTCACCACGAGACTATCGGCGATGGCGTCAACACTTTCAACACCGCGATAGACTTCACTGGTACCGATGCGAATACCGCCGCGATTAAGCGTTGAGTCAGAACGCCCCATAATTTGCAACGTCCCTTCGCTAGACAACACCATCCAGTCGCCGTGACGCCATAGGCCAGGGTATTCCTCAAAATAGCTTTCTTTATAACGTTTATGATCAGTGTCATTCCAAAAATAAATAGGCATGGAAGGCATGGGCTGGGTAATGACCATTTCACCAACCTCATCGACCAGGGCATTGCCCGCGTCGTCGAGGGCACGCACATCGACACCGAGCAAACGGCATTGAATCTCACCGGAATACACCGGCAGTAACGGTGAAGAGCCAATAAAGGCAGAGGCAATGTCGGTGCCGCCGCTCATTGAAATCAGCCAAACATCTTCTTTTACACTGTTGTAAATCCATTCAAAGCCCTCTTCCGGCAAAGGTGAGCCGGTGGAACCAATAGCCTTTAGAGGACCGAGGTCAAACTGCTTTCCGGGTTCTAGCCCGGCTTTCATAGCGGCAATATAGTAGGCGGCACCGCCACCAAACTGTTGCAGTTGTGCGCGCTCGGCTAATGACCAGAGGTGGTCCACCGTGGGGTAAGCGGGGTTACCGTCATATATCACCAGCACCGCACCCGCAAGCAGAGAGGAAAGAGCAATATTCCACATGACCCAGCCGGTGGTGGAAAACCAAAAAAAGCGATCGCCAGGTTGAATGTCACAATGCAGGGCCATGTGCTTGTATTGTTCCAGCAGAATACCGCCGTGGCTGTGGGTAATGGCCTTGGGGATGCCCGTGGTGCCCGACGAATAAAGCGTCCAAATAGGTTGATCAAAGGGCAGTTGCTCAAAAACGATATCGGTAGCGGTGTTATCCAAGGCCTGCTGCCAGTCAACAAACATCTGGCCCTGAGGCTTTTCGTCGTCTACGCCGGCACTAGCCAGGTAGTTCAGTGTCACCACCCGTTCGAGACTGGGTAATTGCTGCTGTAATAAAGCCACCTCCCCACAGCGGTCTATGCTTTTACCGCTATAGGAATAACCATTAACGGCAAACAGTACCTTCGGTGATATTTGTTGGAAACGATCAACCACACTACTGGTGCCAAAGTCGGGCGAACAGCTAGACCACACCGCACCAATAGAATTAGCCGCGAGGAAAGCGATAACGGCTTCAGGAATATTCGGCATATAGGCCACCACCCGGTCGCCCTTTTCAACGCCAAGCTGACGTAAATAGTGGGCGAGTTTAGCGACCTTGTCCGTTAACTCGGCCCAGCTGACATCGTACAACTCACGAAATACTGACTCCGCCAGTATGGCCGGACGGCTATCGTCACGGGCGCGAAAAATACGCTCCGCAAAATTAACACTCGCCCCTTCAAACCAGCGGGCACCGGGCATGGTATGACTCGACAGCACTCGCTGATAGGGCGTCGGCGATTGCATCTCAAAATAATCCCAAATGCTCTGCCAGAATTCTTCGAGGTTTTCTATCGACCACTGGTAGAGGCTGTCGTAGTCGCTAAAGTTCTGCCCTATGCGCTCACCGAGCCAGCCCATATAAGCCGTCATATTAGCGGCTGACTGTCGTGCCGCCGAGGGCTCCCAGAGTTTTTTCATCGTTTGCGCTCTACCCTATAAAAAAGTGTGCCGGTTATAGTAAAAATAGCTTGTCAATTAACCTGCGTTTTATTTTTGATTGATCTCTACTGACAGAAATCCTTGTTTAAACACGCTCAATAATCAAAGCGATGCCCTGCCCCACGCCTATACACATTGTGCAAAGCGCGTAGCGCCCGCCTGTACGTTGCAGCTGATACATGGCCGTAGTGGCCAATCGGGCACCGCTGGCGCCGAGGGGATGCCCCAAAGCAATTGCACCACCATTGGGGTTCACATGGGCAGCGTCATCAGCCAGCCCCAGTTCGCGAGTCACCGCTAAACCCTGGGCAGCGAAAGCTTCATTCAATTCAATAACGTCCATTTGCTCAAGGCTTAACCCAGCTTTGGCGAGCACTTTGCGCGTTGCAGGTACTGGACCTATACCCATCACCCGTGGCTCAACACCGGCGCTGGCCATAGCGACGATACGAGCTTTGGGCAGTAAGCCGTACTCCCCGACCGCGGTGGCGGAAGCCAAAAGCAGCGCACAACTACCATCGTTTACGCCAGAAGCATTACCGGCAGTGACTGTGCCATTTTCCTTAAAGGGAGTGCCTAACTTGGCCAGGGCTTCAAGGCTGGTTGCGCGGGGGTGTTCATCTTTGTCAAAAATAACTGGCTCTTGTTTGCGACGGGGAATACTCACGGGGCAAATTTCCTGAGCCAAGATGCCATTGGCCTGCGCCGCTGCAGCCCGCTGCTGGCTGGCCAGGGCAAATTTGTCCTGCGCTTCACGCTCAATGCCATAGTCAGCGGCAACATTTTCAGCGGTCTCAGGCATCGAATCGGTACCGTACTGACTCTTCATCAGTTTGTTGACAAAACGCCAACCCAATGTGGTGTCGTAAATTTCAGCATTGCGGCTAAACGCACTGTCAGCTTTGGGCATCACTAAGGGCGCACGCGACATGGATTCCACCCCTCCAGCGATCACTAGATCAGCTTCACCACAACGGATCGCTCGCGCCGCACTGCCCACTGCATCAAGACCCGAACCACACAAGCGGTTGAGGGTGACGCCGGGGACGGCGCTATCGAGACCCGCCAGTAACGCACTCATACGCGCCACGTTGCGATTATCTTCACCAGCCTGATTCGCGCAGCCGTAGTAAACATCATCCACGGCCTGCCAATTGACTTGCGGATTGCGCGCCATCAAAGCTTTGATGGGGATAGCGCCTAAATCATCGGCGCGAACCGAGGAAAGAGAGCCGCCAAAACGGCCGATCGGGGTGCGAATGGCATCGCAGATAAATGCATCTTTCATGTTTGCCTCGTTGTTTTACATGATGTTCTGAAAAGTTGTTTGAAAGGGTTAGCCGGCCTCACTGTCAATAAAAGCTTGCTCAAAATTATGGGACCGGCCATGGAGTAAGGCGATTTGTTTGCCGTTTTGATTCTCGACAACAACCTCAACCAGACTCGCCGATTTGCCCTGGTGGCGCACCGTCGCTGTGGCAGTGAGTACATCACCCTCCAGGCCGGGGCGAATATAATCCATGGCTGCATGGGCCCCGACGCCGGCCTGATTATTCGACACCGTAGCGCAAGCAAAGGCGGCATCAGCCAGGGTAAAACTCATGCCGCCATGGCATTGGCCTAAAGAATTGAGCATGTCGGCACGCACTGTCATGGCCAGCACAGCTCGCCCCTGCTCAGCACTGATTAAGCGAATACCCAGGCCATTCACCACCGTGTCGTTGTCGATCATTTTTGCCACGCATTGTCCGGCGATTGTTTTGTCTGTCATTCTTAGTCCTTAAAACGTTGTAGTAAACCAAATCCCCCTGCTCACGCAGGGTTTCATTGCCTCAGGGCTATTTCCACACTGACGGGCTTGTCCCTTCTTCACTGCGACGATATTTGAGCTGCACGCCCTTAAGAAAATTGCGCAAAATCTGATCGTGACAAGTACGGTAATGCTTATGTCCGGGTTTGCGGAAAAAGGCACTCAGTTCGTGCTTGCTCATGGCAAATCCCGCCAGTTCAATAATCGATAAGACCTCTTCTGCCTTTAAGTTCAGTGCAATTTTCAATTTCATAAAAATCGCGTTATTCGTGAGATGCTTTTCGGGTTCAGGCTGGGGGCCCTCTCTTTTACCCCGTCGGTCAATAATCAAGCCGTTGAGAAAGAGTGCTAAGTACTTATCTTTACAAACCACGGCATTAGGATCCTCGTCTTTTTTCAGCCAGGCGCTAATTTCGGCCCGTGTTGCCTTGTAGTCTGCCAGAGCAAAAATTGCCATCATTTTGTCATCGCTAAAATCAAAGGTGTAGCGGATACGGCGTAGCACATCGTTATTGAGCACAAAGAGATCCCGATCGGTAAATAGAGGTGAGCTATACATTGTACTGCAAGATCCAGGGTATGGGCGCAGCCAAGACCCAAAGCCATTACAGACCGGTATTTTTACTGTAGAATTCGCCTTCGGGCTTGCCGGCCCACCCCATCGATGTGTGTCATTGATAGTCCCGCATCCGGTTACCACCGTCACGGGTAAAGTCAACCAATCAAAGGAAAAATACCGTGCTAGAAGCATACCGTAAACACGTAGACGAACGCGCAGCTGAAGGCGTTCCCCCCAAGCCTCTCAGTCCCGAGTGGACCGCCGAACTGGTTGAGCTGCTCAAAGCGCCACCCGCTGGCGAAGATGAATTACTGCTCGACCTCATTACCAATCGCGTACCGCCCGGGGTTGATGAAGCCGCCTACGTCAAAGCCGGTTTTCTCTCGGCTATTGTTAAAGGTGAAGCGACTTCACCCCTGATCGACAAGGCTCACGCAATTAAACTTCTGGGCATGATGCTCGGCGGTTATAACATCAGCACCCTGGTTGATGCCCTGGATGACGCCGAACTGGGCGCTCTGGCTGGCGAACAACTAAAACACACCTTGCTAATGTTTGATGCCTTTCACGATGTCGACGAAAAAGCCAAAGCAGGCAATGCCAACGCTAAAGCTGTAATGCAGTCATGGGCCGATGCCGAGTGGTTCACCAAGCGCCCCGCCGTTGCAGAAAAAATTGTCACCACGGTCTTTAAAGTGGTTGGCGAAACCAACACGGACGATTTGTCTCCGGCGCCCGATGCCTGGTCGCGCCCCGACATTCCCGTTCACGCCAAAGCAATGTACAAGATCCCCCGTGAAGGCATTCAGAATAACGAAGAGCAAATACTCGAATTACAGAAAAAAGGTCACCCCGTTGCCTTTGTTGGCGATGTAGTCGGCACCGGTTCTTCACGTAAGTCTGCTACCAACTCTGTACTCTGGTACATGGGCGAAGACCTACCCGGCGTGCCCAATAAGCGTGGTGGCGGCATTTGCATCGGCGGTAAAGTCGCACCAATTTTCTTCAATACGATGGAAGATTCCGGCGCATTGGTTTTTGAAGCCCCGGTTGAAAAAATCGACTACGGCCAGGTCATCGAAATCCGTCCCTACGAGGGCAAAATCCTTGACCACGAAAGTGGCGATGTGATCTCTGAGTACACATTCAAATCTGATGTCATCCTCGACGAAGTCCAGGCTGGCGGTCGTATCAACCTGATCATTGGCCGCGGCCTCACTAAGCGTGCCCGCGAAGCCCTCGACCTGCCGCCAAGTGAAGTCTTCCGTGCACCAACTCAGCCTGATGATACGGGCAAAGGTTACACACTGGCACAGAAGATGGTCGGTAAGGCCTGTGGTGTCAAAGGTGTTCGCCCCGGCACGTATTGCGAACCCCTAATGACCACTGTCGGCTCACAGGACACCACTGGTCCTATGACTCGCGACGAGCTGAAAGACCTGGCTTGTCTGGGCTTTTCATCTGACCTGGTGATGCAGTCTTTCTGCCACACTGCGGCCTACCCAAAACCCGTTGATATCCAGACCCAGCACAGCTTGCCCGATTTCATTAAGAACCGAGGCGGTGTTTCTCTGCGCCCTGGTGACGGTATTATCCACAGCTGGTTGAACCGCATGTTGCTACCCGACACTGTCGGCACTGGCGGTGACTCACACACTCGCTTCCCAATGGGTATTTCCTTTCCAGCGGGCTCCGGTCTGGTAGCTTTTGCAGCGGCCACTGGCGTAATGCCATTGGATATGCCCGAATCCGTACTGGTGCGTTTCAAAGGTAAAATGCAGCCTGGTATTACCTTGCGCGATCTGGTTCACGCCATTCCTTATTACGCTATCCAGCAGGATTTGTTGACCGTTGCTAAAGAGGGCAAGAAGAATATTTTCTCTGGTCGCGTACTGGAGATTGAAGGCATTGAGGGCCTCACAGTTGAGCAGGCTTTTGAATTATCGGATGCCTCCGCCGAGCGTTCGGCTTCAGGCTGCACCATTAAAATGGACGAAGATGCCGTTGCTGAATACCTGCGTTCAAACATTACCATGCTGCGCTGGATGATATCTCAGGGCTACGGTGATGTTCGCACCCTTGAGCGCCGTGCCTTAAAAATGGAAGAATGGTTGGCGGCACCATCATTGATGTCAGCCGATGTCGACGCCGAATACGCGGCTGTCATCGAAATCGACCTCAATGAAGTCAAAGAGCCGATCATCTGTGCGCCCAATGACCCAGACGATGCCCGCTTACTCTCCAGCGTGGCAGGCAGCCGTATTGAAGAAGTGTTTATCGGCTCGTGTATGACGAACATCGGCCACTTCCGCGCCGCCGGTAAGTTACTTGAGCAAACCAAACCCGACGAACTTAATTCGCGCTTCTGGATTGTGCCGCCTACCCGTATGGATGAGCACACGCTAATGGAAGAAGGCTACTACAACATCTATGGACGCGTCGGTGCCCGTACTGAAATGCCCGGATGTTCATTGTGCATGGGCAACCAGGCCCGCGTTGCTCCCGGATCAACGGTCATTTCCACCTCGACCCGCAACTTCCCTAACCGTTTGGGTGATGGCGCCGATGTCTATCTGGGGTCAGCCGAACTGGCTGCAATCAGTGGCATTTTGGGTCGTTTGCCCACGCCTGAGGAATATCTGGAGAAGGCTTCGAGCATCGATTCAATGTCTGATGAAATATACAGCTACATGAACTTTGATCAGATTGCTTCCTTCCAGGCAGCTGCGGAAGATGGCAAGCGGATTGCGGCGCAGCAAATTGTCGAAAGTGCCTAATTTGCAGTCTTAGATTAGCCGATGTAAGCACTCTAAAAACCCTGCTCCGGCAGGGTTTTTTTTATATCCACGCGTTTATTCCCAGCACCTGTGCTCGCCTCTGCGAGTGCAACTTCAAATAAAAACATAAACCGGAGTTATATCGCCTATAACATTGGTTGACCTATCAACGTTGACGCATCAACGTTGCCCCCGTAAAATCCGCGCCCTAACCCAACCCGCCCGAGACTGAGCTCTTTCCGCTTTGCTTGCAAGCAAAGCGGAAAGAGCTCACACGCAAGAGAAATTATGAGACGTTCCTGGAGCTTGCTTGTCGTTATCCTGCTGCTGAGTGCTGTCAGCTATGCAGTGGTAACTTATTTAGAAAATCGACAGTTTGTGTCAACAGATAATGCCTACACCACTGGCGATATCATTACCGTCAGCTCACGCATGGAGGATATTGTCCTCTGGCTCGGTGCTGAAGAAGGTGACTACGTTGAAGCAGGCCAGGCGCTGGTTAAACTCGATGGAGACACGCCAAGAAATTCTCTCTACCGCGCACAAAGCGAATTGGCTCGCGCTGTACAAGAGGTCGCGGCCTTAAAACAGAAAGTTAAACGTCGTCAGGCCGAGGTCACCGAACGTCAGGCCGCTTATGCGCTAGCCAGAAACGAAGCCGAGCGACGTAAAAAGCTGGCGAAGAAAAAGATGATTTCCAAAGAAGAGCTCGATACCTCCGTGTTGCGAATGGCCGTTACTGCCGCTGCCTTGAACACTGCCCGTCAGGCTCTAGCTGAGGCAGAAATCAATGCAACTAATTTGCCTATTGCTCAACACCCGGATGTTAAACGTGCGGCGGTCTCAGTAAGAGGCTTTAGCTCCGATCTCAACAAGAGCACAATCGTCGCCCCCGTTTCTGGGCATATCGCCAAGCGCTTTGTCTCCCCCGGCGATATTATCAAAGTCGGTAAGCCGCTGTTTCAACTCGTGCAGTTAGACAAAGTGTGGGTGGAAGCGAATTTTAAAGAAACCAAGCTGAGGTATTTGCGCCTCGGTCAACCCGTTACCATTACCTCTGACCTCTACGGTGAAGAGACCCATTACGACGGTAAAGTGGTTGGTGGTGGCACCGGTACCGGTGCGGCCTTTTCTCTGCTACCGGCACAAAATGCTACTGGCAACTGGTTAAAAATTGTTCAACGCGTGCCAGTACGTATTGCCTTGGCAGATGACACTGTTCGTGAAAAACCCCTACCTATAGGCACCTCACTGCACGTCTCGATTGACACGAGTCAACGCGACGGTCTGCAATTGAATCAAACACCGAAGGCCACTCCCGTCGATGTCAGTAACGTCTATGCTTACTGGGAAGCCGATGGTCAAGCCATGGTCGAGCGAATTATTGCCGAAAACTTACCTTCTAGCAGTGATCCCATAGAAGAAGCACGTAGACAGGCTAAATGGTGACGCCTACCACGCGGCTACCGCTAATGCTCACGGCGGTGGCCATCGCCACTGCCAACTTCATGAACATTCTCGACACCACCATTGCGGTGGTAGCACTGCCCGCTATTTCGGGCAGCTTAGGTGCAACACCTTCCCAGGGCGCCTGGGTGCTCACCTCTTACGCGGTGTGTCTTGCTATTATGCTCCCCCTCAGCGGGTCGATATGTAAACGTTATGGTGAGATTAAAACGTTCACCGTAGCTATTGGCTTGTTTACCTTGACCTCCTGCCTCTGCGGTATGGCGGCCAACTTTGAAACACTGATCTTTTTTCGTGCATTGCAGGGCCTTTCCAGCGGTTTGATCGTGCCCCTCTCCCAAACCGTACTACTACGGGTTTTCCCACCCCAGCAACACGGGTTTGCCCTCGGTCTTTGGGCACTAACCTCCGGTGTTGCCCCAGTATTAGGGCCCATTATTGGAGGCTTTATTACCGACACCATCGGCTGGCCTTGGATTTTCTATATGAATGTGCCGGCCGGAATATTTTGTGCCTGGGTAGTCTGGGTCAGCATGAAGCATGACGAAACAGAGACGAAAAGGGAGCCTATCGATCTGGTCGGCATGCTGCTACTCTCCATCGTCGTACTGTTCGCACAATTAGTGATGGATAAGGGCCACGAACTGGACTGGCTTGGCTCGCCGGAAATCCGTTTAATGCTCAATATTGCGGTGATTGGTTTTATTGGTTTTGTCGTGTGGGAGCGTCGTGAACCCCACCCCATTGTCGACTACACCTTGCTGAAAATCCCCAGCTTTGTGATCTGCTCGGTTATAGCGGCGATTTTTTATATCAGTTATTACACTACTACCGTGCTCTACCCCATCTGGATGCAGTCCGTACTTGGCTACACCGCCACCTGGGCCGGACTGGCCATGGCGGGTACCAGCCTGGTGCCTATCTTCGGCATGCTGATTGTCGGCAAACACCTGGCCAAATTAAACCTGCGACATTTGATGGTGATTGGTAGCGGTTTTATTGCCTATGGTATTTATTTACAGTCACTGTGCACCGTCGAAACCACCTTTAGCTCGATGTTTTATGCCCGTGTCATTATGGGCGTTGGCTTTGGGTTTATGTTCCCGCCGCTAATGGCCTTATCACTAATTGGAGTGCCGCCAGAGAAAACCCCCTCCGCTGCCGGTTTTTTTAACTTTTTTCGCATGTTCTCTTCGAGCTTAGGCATCGCCATTGGCATTACGGCATGGCAGAACCGCACAATTTTCCATCGCCAGCACCTGGTTGAAAACCTCACGCCCCTGGAAGCGGGTAAAGATATTGCCTTCCAGCCCCTAATTGAACTCGCCGGTGATAATGAAGCCGTCATGTGGGCGATGGCGGAACAACTCAGTAACTTGCAGGCATCGACCCTCGCCCTCAGCGATACTTTCATATATTGTGCGCTGGCTTATATCCCCGTCGTGATGTTAACGCCCTTTATACCGAAACGGCTTCCCCAGCGACCGGATACGGGTGAAACCGTTAACAATGACAAGGAAATCGCCTTAGCTAATGATTGATCTCGCAGATAACCTGGTACGCCAAATTGGCTTACTTTATCGGACTATGATGAAAGCGCTGGAAACGGAAACGGCGCCCTTAGGCATAGGCTCCGGGCGTATTTCCTACCTCTTTATGCTCTATATCAACGAGGGACTGACCCAGCAAGAAATGGCCAATCGCCTGCAGGCCGATAAGGGCGCCGTGGCCAGAACCCTCGCCCAACTTGAGGACCAGGGTTACGTTAGCCGACGGCGTGATCCCGCCGACAAACGCGTGACGCGGGTTTATTTAACCGATAAGTCGAAAGCCCTTCAGGGTGATCTTGAGAACGCTGTAGAACGAGTGATCACCCGCTTAAAAGAAAATATTGCCGTGGATGAGCAAGACAATATCAATGCTCAGCTCAAGCAAATGCTAGCGGCATTAAGCGCTCACTATAGCCCAAATCAGCTCAAGCAGCGGCAGCTTGTTAAACAGGAGGCTAGTGATTGATGCCTTTAAAAAGGCTATTTAACGATCACTATGCCCTGGGCGGTATCGGGGTTAAAAGCCCCCAGAAAATGATACGAACCCGCTTTTAAAGGGCCAATTTTAATTTTCCCCGTTTTCCCGGCAGCGATAATTTTCTCACGATGTAAATCGCTGCTTTGAAACTCCTCTGCGCTAGTATCTTTATTTTCAATAACTAAGTAGACCAAGCGATTGGCTGGCACCTGTATTTCAGCCGGTTTAAAAATGTGGTCTTTTAACACCACGCGATATTCTTCGCGCTCAGCACTGGCAGCCACTGACAGTAGGCTGATCACTAAAGCCAATAAAAACTTATGCATATTCTATCCTCCGTTTTGTCCAAACGATTTACGATAAGCTCACGGTAACACTGGCTGACGCTTGACTGGCTTTCACTTTAGCTGCGTCAATAGATTCAGCGCGCGCAAGACAAACACCCATGCGCCGCCGCCCTACAACCTCGGGTTTGCCGAAGAGGCGAACTTGTGTATCGGGTTCTTTCAGGGCCTGCTCCAGATTTGAAAATTGAACATTGTTCGACTCACCTTCGACCAGAATCACCGCAGAGGCCGATGGCCCAAGCTGCTGAATATTGGGCACTGGCAAACCGAGAATAGCTCGTACATGCAGCGCAAACTGGCTAAGGTCCTGAGAGATCATCGTCACCATGCCGGTGTCGTGAGGACGTGGTGAGACCTCGCTAAAGATCACTTCGTCACCCTTAACAAACAACTCAACACCAAAAATCCCCCAGCCCCCCAGGGCGGTGGTAACTTTTTCAGCCATGGCCTGAGCTGCGGCCAGGGCTTTATCAGACATTGCCTGAGGTTGCCAGGATTCGCGGTAGTCGCCATCTTCTTGCCGGTGACCAATCGGCGCACAAAAGCTGGTGCCATTGCGATGGCGCACGGTTAAGAGCGTAATTTCGTAATCAAAATCAACAAAACCTTCGATGATCACCCGCCCTGCTCCGGCGCGCCCTCCCTCCTGAGCGTAGGCCCAGGCAGCAGCCACTTCACGCCCTTCACTAATCAGGCTTTGCCCCTTGCCGGATGAACTCATAATGGGCTTCACGAGGCAAGGTATGCCTATCTCTGCAACAGCGGCTTCAAACTCATCGAAGGTACTGGCAAAACGGTAGCTCGAGGTCGCCAGGCCTAAGTCTTCACCCGCCAGGCAGCGGATGCCTTCGCGATTCATGGTTAATTGAGCGGCCTGGGCCGTGGGCACAACATTGACGCCCAACGCCTCCAGTTCCACCAGGGTATCGGTGGCGATAGCTTCGATTTCAGGGATTACATAATCGGGCTGCTCCCGGGCAATAATGTCTCGCAGGGCGGGACCATCTAGCATCGACAGAGTGTAAGAGCGATCGGCGATTTGCATGGCCGGGGCGTTGTCGTAGCGGTCGAGAGCAATCACTTCAAGTCCCATACGCTTCAGCTCTATAGCCACCTCTTTACCGAGCTCGCCCGAACCACAAAGCAAGGCTTTCGTCGCAGTGCCCGAAAAAGGCGTGCCTATGCTTAAAGAATCTGATGCTGTACCTGACATAGCCATGGGGCTCTCCTCTTCGGGGAAATAGGTGGGCGCCTATTATAAGACATGCGCATAAGCGATGAGCACAGTCAGTTGTTTATTTATCGTGAAAATACCCAGTGGCCCTGTCATAAGATGCCGTTGGTAATAATTGCTCTTTCAAAGCCCGTTATAGGCTAAAATAGCGTCTTCTTTTACTTGTCTTGATATCCTTCGCTATGTCCTTTATGCCCGAACTGCTCTCCCCCGCCGGAACGTATAAAAGTATGCGTTACGCTTTCGCCTATGGCGCCGATGCTGTCTACGCCGGACAACCGCGTTACAGCCTGCGTGTGCGAAACAACGAATTCAATCACCTCGACATTATGGCCGAGGCCGTTGACGAGGCTCACGCCCAGGGTAAAAAGTTTTACATCGCCAGCAACATCTCACCTCACAATAACAAGGTGAAAACGTATATTCGCGATATGGCCGAGGTCATCGCCATGGGGCCAGACGCACTGATCATGTCCGATCCGGGGCTGATTATGCTGGTGCGCGAGAAATGGCCTGAGATGCCGATTCATCTCTCGGTGCAGGCGAATGCCGTCAACTATGCCTCAGTGAAGTTCTGGTATCAGCAGGGTCTAAGCCGGGTGATTCTGTCCCGCGAGTTATCCCTCGATGAAATCGCCGAGATTCGCGACGAGTGCCCTGAAATGGAGCTCGAAGTCTTTGTACACGGCGCGCTGTGCATTGCCTACTCCGGTCGCTGTCTGCTATCAGGCTATATGAATCATCGCGACCCCAATCAAGGTGCCTGCACCAATGCCTGCCGCTGGAAATACCAGGCACATGAGGCCACTCAGGATGCGACAGGAAATATCACCCCGGTCGACCCCAACGTGCAAGCCTGGAATCCGGGTGATTCAACTGCACAAGCAGGCGAACCGGCCACTGCCCAGGGCTTTGATGAACCACCCCTGGTGCTGTTGCAGGAAGCTAATCGCCCCGATGAATTTATGCCGGCCTATGAAGACGAGCACGGCACTTACATCATGAATTCAAAGGATCTACGCGCCGTGCAACATGTGCCCCGTATGGTCGACTTGGGCATTCAGTCCCTGAAAATCGAGGGCCGCACCAAGTCCCACTACTACGTGGCCCGCACCGCGCAAACCTACCGTCGCGCCATTGATGAGGCTGTCAATGGCAAGCCCTTCGATATGAACTTAATGGGTGAGCTTGACCACCTCGCCAATCGCGGCTATACCGAAGGCTTTTACCGCCGTCATGTACCGGAGTCTTACCAGAACTACGGCAAGGGTGCTTCCAGCAATAACCAGCAGCAATTTGTGGGTGAAATTGTTGATGCGGATACGCAAAACGGCTGGTTAACGATTGAGGTAAAAAATCGTTTTGAACGCGGGGACACCCTCGAACTCATCACGCCTCAAGGCAATCACACCTTCCAGCTCACTGATTTAGAAAATACTGAAGGCACTGCAATGAGTGCCGCCCCGGGCTCTGGTCACGTGGTGCGGATACCCATCGACGATACGCGTTTGACGAATGTTGATTCCCATTCTTTGTTGATGCGCTACTTGCCTGCTTAAATTAAGCAAATACTTATTAAGCAGGCGCTTTAGGCAAAACAAAAAGTGCCCGTTATCGCAGGCTGTTGTGTGTTTATTCCAGGGGCTTAATAGTATCGGCGCGCTCATGACTTATGTCAGGCACCCCACAACAGAGGCTTAATTGAAAATGCGATTAACAGGGACCTCATTCAACAGTATAGTAATGGTCCCTAAGCACTAACGATCATTCATGCCACGTTTAATTCTACTTGTCGCCCTCGTTTTTATTGTCTGGTACTTTATACAGCGGATCAAAGCGCTACAGAAAAAGCCTGAAAAAGAACGCAAAGCCGCGCTGTGGCGGCTAATATTCATTGGCCTTTTTGGTGTCACACTTGCGCTGGTACTCAGTGGCCGCGCCCACTGGCTCGCCGCTGCTCTAGCAGGTCTCTTTCCGCTACTTAAAGGCTCTGCGGGCCTACTGATGCGCGCCTTGCCCATGCTGCAGGCCTGGCTACGCAGGGGTGGCGGCTCAAAGTTTGGTCCGACACTGCGTTCAGAATCACTAGAAATTAAAGTCAATATTGGCAACGGCAGCATTGATGGCAAAATACTCAAGGGAGAGTTAGCCGGGCAAAGCCTGTCTAGTTTAAGTCGTGAGCAACTCGACCCCCTACTTGCCCAGTGGCGCAGCGACGATCCCAAGGCTGCCCGCTTACTCAATGCCTACCTGGCACGACGCTTTCACAACACGGGCAACGATCATTATCAACAACACAGCCAGCCTGAAACGGCTACGGAAAAAGGCGAGGCCTGGCAGATTCTGGGTCTTGAAGAGGGTGCCAGCAAAGAGGAGGTCATCAAGGCTCACAAACGGCTCATTCAAAAATTACACCCCGACAGAGGCGGAAATGATTATCTCGCCGCCAAGATCAACGCGGCTAAAGATACGCTGATTGGTAAGACCTAAACACAAGCCCTCAACGCCGTTATTGAATCAGGCTTCAATGGAAAAAGAGCTCTCAGCCAAAGAACATTAACAAGAAACAATGAGTAGCGGGCTATCGTAGTAAAGAAGTGAAACTTCGAAAAAATAGCACACAAGCATCACAGCGAATGAGTGCGGGTATTCTCAGGTCTTCAATCTATTTTCATCACCGGTTGAGTTGGGGCATCGATAAAATACGTGATGTATCGACGCCCCAAAAGGTCAAGCATTGATTCAATGTTATTTCTGTATTGACTCAATATAACGCACGACGTTTTTAATGCGGGCGCTGGCTATACTCGACCTGCCATCACTGTCGTCAAGAAAAATATTTCCCCACACCGGCATAACAGAAGGGCCGTGCGTACGGAATTTTTTATCGTAATCCTTGTTTCCCTGAACCACGTCCATCACGTGCTTTTTAGGGAAGCTGCCGCCATTGTTAGCAGAAAGTGTCCTAAGGTCAGTCGGTGGATTTTTAAGCGAAGGCGCAACGGGACCATCACCCTTGCCACTAACACCATGGCAAGAAGCACAATACTGTTTAAAATCGTCCTCTCCAGCTACCCCCTTATGATTATCAGCCACCACCAACCCAGAGCCACCAATAGCGGCAACTAACACGCTTGTTTGTAGCACAGACTTAAAGCCAGAAATAGCAGGCCCTTTCTTCCATTGACTATCCATACAATGTTCCTTTTATGTTTTTTTAATCGGAGTTCTATATATAGCAAGGCAGCAATATATTGCAAAGGAGTTCATCAACGCGTTGACATATATCATCCGCTCAAGCATTACAAGGCTACTGCGTCAATTTGATTATTCTAGAAAGGGTCACTGCCTGTTAATTCGCACCGCTCGCTAACAGCCCTTAACGCGATGAGCTATGCAGAAGATGTCTCTCCTTAAGCATTGGCTACTACATTTGGAACTAAATGTGGTTCTAATGGCGGTAGGTTGTCATGGTCATATTTGACTGGCTCACCCGGCCAATCATGCCGTGCTGGTCGTACAGAACCGCCTCGACCATTGAGATACCCTGTGGTTGAGCACGAGTGAGGGCATCAATGGCAATCCAGTCATTAACCGGCATCCGGTGTAAATTCAGCGTAATATCCGCATTAATAAAACCTTGCTCGGGACTTAAATACAGCTGAGCAAAGCCGTTGCTAAAATCAGACAAAGTGGCCACAGTGACCAGTGGCGAGTTTGCAAGGCCCTCTCGCACCTGCAAAGGTAGTCGCACCCAGGAGCAGCCTCGCCCCACACCCATGTTAAGAAATATCGGTTTTAAAGGGATGAGCGTGTGCAAGCCGGGGGGATATGTCACGCCTGCCGCTTTGTTAATGGCATTAATGCCGATCACCTCGTCCTGCGCAAAAGCATCGGCAATTTTTTGGGGTGGCCGCTCGGCTAACTGAGCATGGGCGGGTAATTCAATACTTTGCTTTTCCAGAATTAAGGCATTGCTACGACAGATTTCCTGATTATCGTGAAATAACGACAACTCGATAACTTTTATCCGTTTTCCATCACGAATGATACGACTACGAGGCTCCAGTGCAGCCATGGGTACCGGGCGGAAAAGATCGACGGTTAAACGCGCCAACTGCATGGTGTCTGTGGGAAATTGATCTTCGAGTAAGCTCGTCATTAATCCGGCAGAGGCACCACCATGTAGAGTGATTGCGCCCCAGGGGCTGGCCGCATTCTCTGTAGGCATGTAATAGCCATTTTCTTCAACAAATAATGATTTCAAAATTAACGCTCTTCATTGGGTTTGATTATTGATGAGCCAGTCTTGAGACGAGTCTAGCACTCAGATGTGTTCTCTATCGCTGTGGCTCTTTTGAGTAGAACTCTATTTTAGTAGGACTCTATTTTAGTAGGACTCTATTTTATTTTAGTAGGGTGCTATGTTACGTAATTTGTTTTATATCGTCTCTTCCATAGACTCCCTTGAATCAATTCACCTTGCAATCTCCCCCCATTTTTACAGCGACTGTTTAAAAGTCAGTGATTTGCTTGTCGTTAAGTTATCACGATTCACATTGTCGTCATTCAACCCTGACGTCAATTATAATGGCAATGCCCCTCGGTTATGGCATTCACTTCGGCTGTGGTTTATGCTCTAAACAACAAACTTAATAAGAAAACTGTGGCGTGTCGGCAAATAACAGCACACAGCCCCAAGACCAAGAAGCGTCATAGTAGTTGTTCAATAATTTCTTACACTGGCGATGCCTGCAAAGCGCATCGGGAGCTATAACATGAACTACGATCTCATTATTAAAAACGGAGCCATTATCGATGGTTCTGGCGCTGCACGATTTAAAGCAGATATTGGTGTTAAAGACGGCATTATTATGACCGTTGGCCGTATCGATAGTGATGCGACAGAAGTCATCGACGCTAAAGGCCAGGTAGTCAGCCCCGGCTTCATAGATGGCCACACGCATATGGACGCACAGGTTTCCTGGGACCCTTTGGGTACTTGCTCGGTATGGCATGGCATCACCACAGTTGTCATGGGTAACTGTGGCTTTACTCTGGCACCCTGCGCCGCTAAAGACAAGCATCTGGTGGTACGCAATCTTGAACGCGCCGAGGACATTTCCGGTGCGGCGATGGAAGCCGGTATTGACTGGACCTGGGAGACCTACCCCCAATACCTTGACGCCCTGGAAGCGTTGCCCAAGGGCATCAACTACAGCGGCTATGTCGGCCACTCGGCCCTGCGCACATACGCTATGGGTGAACGCGCCTTTACCGATGAAGCGACTGACGCTGATATGGCAATTATGAAAAAGGAATTAAGCGATTCGATTCGCGCCGGTGCCATTGGGTTTTCGACTTCGCGCACGCGCAACCACCAAACGCCTGAAGGCCGCCCTGTGTCCAGCCGACTCGCGACCTGGGATGAAGTCAAAGAGCTGGTTGGTGTCATGAGTGAGCTCGATGCCGGTATTTTTGAAATCGCCAGTGAAGAAGCCGGTCGCTCGCCCGAGGCACAGCGCGAATATCAGGTGCGCCTGCGTGATCTGGCTGTAGAGTCAGGTCGCCCCGTCACCTGGGGTATGTTTAGCGCTCGACGTGCCCCCGATATTTGGCCCCCCTACTTTGACCTGCTCAATGAAACTGCGGAAATGGGTGGCACCATGTTCGCCCAGGTTCACAGCCGCGCCCTCAACGTGTTGATGTCTTTTGAAACGCGACTTCCCTTCGATAAATTTCCAGTTTGGAAAGAGTTTCGCGAACTATCCCTGGCTGAACAAAAGGCCGGTTTGCAAGACCCCGCTATGCGTGCCCGCCTCGTTGAATCTGCCAGCACCAGCCACCAGACAACGCAAGGTGTGGGCGCCGAAATGCGCCGCCCTGACTATCATTGGTTACTGGTAATGGACACCATCGAAGGCCCCCATAGAACCGTCGCCGAGATTGCTGAAGAAATGCACCGCGACCCGGTCGATGCCATGATAGAAGTTGCTTTACAGAACGATATGAAGGTCTTTTTCCGCCAACCACTGTTTAACGAAAATCAGGACCACGTGCTTGAAATGATGCGTCACCCACGCTCAGTGGTGACCTTTTCTGACTCTGGAGCCCACGTCTCGCAGATTATGGATTCATCACTGCAAACCCACGTACTGGCTCACTGGGTACGGGAAAAAAATGCCTTTACTCTTGAAGAAGCCATCAAAATGATCACCCATGATACGGCCAATGCCTGGGGCTTTGAAGACAGAGGACTAATAAAAGAAGGCATGGCCGCGGACCTTAATATCTTCGATCCCGAAACTATCAACCCTTTAATGCCCGAGGTGAAAAACGATCTGCCCACTGGCGCACGGCGCTTAGTACAAAAGGCCGAAGGGATTTTGGCCACTATTGTCAATGGCGTGGTGCTAATGCGCGACGGCGAACACACTGGCAGCTACCCCGGCAAGCTCTTGCGCGGGCCACTAGCCGAGACCTTATAAAGGGGTGCTTTGCATGAATGAACGGGATTAAATACTTGTGGTCACGCCACAGAACGCGAGGCTTGAATGGCGGTTTCTCAAAGGAGGGTCAGCATAATTATGATGCCGCGCACCTTTATAGTGACTTCATGTTGGTGCTTATGCTGACTACAGTGATACACCACTGATCCCATCATTGACCCTTCTACTCAGCCACCCAATAGCTTCTCAAATCGCTTTTTACTTACAACAAGCGATCACATCATCCTAAAAAAAGCCCGCAATACAGCGGGCTTTTTTTAGATTCAATTAATATCTGAGCAAAGGCTTAGCCTTTAGGCTTGGGTTTACGGGGTATATAACCGATCATAGCCTTAGTCTCGAGATATTCCTCTAGGCCCCACTGACCATGTTCACGGCCGTTACCCGACTGGCGATAACCTCCGAAGGGTGCCCCCTGGTCAAAGCGAGCACCGTTTAACTCAACGTGGCCAGCTCGAATTTGGCGTCCAACGCGACGTGCCCGCTCGATATCGCCCGATTGAATATAGCTCGACAATCCGTAGGGATTGTCATTGGCAATAGCGATGGCCTCTTCTTCTGTGTCGTAGGGAATCATGCACAGGACGGGGCCAAAGGCTTCTTCCTGGGCACTGAGCATATCATTGGTAACATTAGTGAAGATCGTGGGCTTGATGTAGTAGCCAGTGTCACAACCTTCAGGCTTCTCGGCACCGCCGGCCAATACGGTAACACCCTCATCAATACCACGCTGAATAAAACGTAATACGCGCTCATATTGTGCTTTGTTTGCCAGAGGACCCATATAGGTATCATCTTCCAGGGGGTTGCCAACTTTAATAGTGTCGATCGCTTTTAACGCAATGTCTTCAATTTCAGCTTGATCTTTACGGGGAATCAGCATACGCGTTGGACCGTTACAGGCCTGCCCGGTATTGAACATGGCCAAACGTACACCGCCTTTGACACAACGTGCGTAGTCAGCATCGTCGAGAATAATATTTGCCGACTTGCCACCCAGCTCCTGACAAACGCGCTTAATAGTCGGTGCAGCGGCAACAGCGACGGCAGCACCGGCACGGGTTGAACCAGTAATAGACACCACATCGACTTCGGGGTGACTTGACAATGCTTCACCTACCACGGGGCCGGCACCGACAACCATATTGAAGACACCCGGTGGGAAGCCTGCTTCATCAATAATTTCAGCAAGAATAAACGCATCTAATGGTGCCAATTCACTGGGTTTTAAGACCACGGTGCAACCTGCGGCAAGTGCAGGAGCGAGTTTGCCGCCGATTTGATTAAGGGGAAAGTTCCAAGGAGTGATTAAACCGCAAACACCAGCTGCCTCACGCACCACATGGGTGCTACCGTGGTCTGTTTCAAATTCATAATTACGCGCCAGCTCAGCCGCTTCCTTGAAGGTAAATAGAGGATTACCAATTTGCGACCCTTTGCACAGCATGACGGGGATACCCATCTCTGAGGTGATGGCATCAGCCAAATCATCCGTACGTGCTTCTAATCCGGCAACGATTTTATCGAGAAAATCAGCTCGTTCTGCAGCCGGCGTTTGCGACCAGCTATCAAAGGCTGCGCGAGCGGCTTGCACAGCCGTATCGATATCAGCCTCATTGCCCAGGCTCACTTTAGCGACCACTTCCTCTGTTGCCGGGTTAACAATTTCAGCGACACCTGTGCCAGTAGGTGTTTGCCATTGGCCGTTTACATACATTTTATCTCTAGTAATCACCAGATAAGCCTCCTAAGCGTTTAATTATTTCTACGGTTTTAAGTCCTGATGCAAGGCTACTGCTACAAATAATCTGCAACACTAGCTGCGCCTGTGTAGGGAAACCTTTAACGTAGCAATATACCACGAGACTCCACACAACGTTAGCCGCTATTGCAGCACTTCAGTCCAGAATTGACGCGTCACGCAGACTCCTGACTTCAATCATCACACGTTAGTACGAGCCACTCGATCTGGTAGTACGAGACGGGGTAAAATGTAAATTTTGAACAACACTCGGGTAAATCGCCAACAAGATGTCCGTAAGCAAGCCAGATACCACGTCGAGTAAAAGTAGTGTAGCGTCATCACAGCAGCGACGCATATGCGTGGCCCCCATGCTCGACTGGACTGATCGCTATTGCCGCTACTTTCTACGACTCATTAGCCAGCACAGCGTGCTTTATACGGAAATGATCACTACCGGCGCGCTATTGCATGGCGACACAAACTACCACCTCGCCTATGATGAAGCCGAACACCCTGTCGCCTTACAACTGGGAGGCAGCGACCCCAAAGCCCTGGCTGCCTGCGCAAAAATCGCCGCGCAATACGGTTATGACGAAATCAACCTGAACTGTGGCTGCCCCAGTGACCGGGTACAAAAAGGACGCTTCGGTGCCTGTCTGATGAAAGAGCCCGACTTGGTTGCACAATGTATTACCGCCATGAAAGATGTCGTCGGAATACCGGTGACCCTGAAGCATCGCATCGGTGTCGACAATCAAACCAGCTATACTGAACTAGAAGATTTTGTAGGCGTTAATCGAGAGGCGGGTTGTGATGCTTTCATCGTCCACGCCCGCAATGCCCTATTACAGGGCCTTAGTCCGAAAGATAACCGGACAATACCGCCGTTGAAGTATCACTCAGTTTACCGTTTAAAACAGAGCTTCCCTGAGAGCGAATTTATTATCAATGGTGGCATTAATAGTATCGAGCAAATAGACCACCACCTGCAACACGTCGATGGCGTCATGCTGGGTCGCGAGGCCTACCACAACCCCTATCTACTCGCGGAAATGGATAGCCTCTATTTCTCGCAGCCTGGAACACACAGCACACGCCTCGAAATTTTGGAGAATTTTCTTCCTTTCGCTGAAAAAGCACTATCCAGAGGGGCGCGATTGCACCACCTAAGTCGGCATATACTGGGTTTATTTCACGGCCAGCCTGGGGCCAGAAAATTTCGTCGCTTAATCAGTGAAAAAGCTCACGAGGAGAATGCCAATATTGCCTTACTACTTGAAGCTTTCGAGGTGATGAGTAAGTATTGCACGACATCGCCAAGCGGCAAAAATCACCAAACGACGACAGCTCACAATACACGGGTCAATGGATAACATAGCGAGGATTTATGCGTACAAAACTCGAACAGCTTAAAACCATGACATCAGTCGTTGCCGATACGGGCGACATTAATGCCATTGCCACTTATCACCCTGAGGATGCGACAACCAACCCCTCGCTCATCCTCAAAGCTGTGCAAATGCCTGAATACCAACAACTCGTGCAAGAGATCTGTGCACAGGCTAACGCTAGTAGCAACCATTCTATTGCCGACGTCTGCGACCAGGTAGCCGTGCGCCTTGGCTGTGAAATACTCAAATTAATTCCCGGGGTGATCTCCACCGAAGTCGATGCCCGGCTCTCCTTTGACACCCAGGCAACCATCGCACGAGCGACCAAATTGATCGATCTCTACGCACAACAAGGTGCGAGTAAAAGTCAGGTGCTCATCAAAATAGCGGCCACCTGGGAAGGAATTCAGGCAGTGAAGGCACTACAGGAAGAGGGTATTAACTGTAATGTAACCCTGGTATTTAATCTTGCGCAGGCGGCGGCGGCGGCAGATGCCGGCGCTTATTTAATCTCTCCCTTTGTTGGTCGTATCTATGATTGGTATAAAGCTCGCGGGGAAGATAATTTTGCTAGTGCTGAACTGGACCCAGGCGTTATGTCGGTTAGCAGCATCTATGACTATTATAAATTCAATGGCTACAGCACCATCGTTATGGGAGCCAGCTTTCGTAACACCGACCAAATAGAAGCCCTTGCCGGCTGCGATAAGCTAACGATTAGCCCCAGCCTGCTCGCTGAGCTGGAGTCTGATAACGACGTACTCCAACGTAAGCTATCAAACGATAAGCCCAAAAATAACGCAGAAAAACGGCACTACGGACCCAGTAACTTCCGCCTGGAAATGAATAACGATGCCATGGCCACCGAAAAGCTGGCCGAGGGCATCCGCCTGTTCATCCGTGATCAAGTCGCACTCGAAGACAGACTCACCCCTATTATTGAAGGGCAAGCCGAATGATAAGTAAAATCAAAACCTTTTTTCAGGACCAGGTACTCAGCCCTGATAGCGAAGGCCAGCCAAGTGCATCACTAAAGAGTATTCACAAAGCCAGTGCTGCGCTGATGGTTGAAGTCATGCTCAGCGACGGCCGTCTGAGTCGTCAGGAAGAAGAAGCCATCAAGGCGCTGTTAACCAGTGAATTTGATCTTACAGCGACAGAATGTGACGAATTATTTTATCTTGCCCAGGAAGAGGTCAAGGACTCCATTTCGCTCTACGAGTTTACCGGTCAGGTAAATCTGCATTTTTCTGCCGACGAAAAATTCGAGCTCATCAAGCACATGTGGCATATTGCTTTCATTGACAATGAGCTCGACAAATATGAAGAAAGTTTGATCCGTCAAGTAGCCGACCTGATCTATCTGCCCCACAGTCAATTTATTAAAGCCAAGAGTTTAGCCAGAAACACAGTCGAATAAAATCGATAGCATGACCTGACTTGTGACATGATTAACATGTGCAGATCTAATGTCGACTCGTTATCAAAAACATCGGTATAGCCCACTTTCACCTATTTAGAAAGACTATAATTCATAACATTGTCGCTAATCATTATTCTCGCCCATGAAAAAAGCCACCATAAACCTGTTCGCAATGCTTAGCGTTAATAAAATCATATTGCTTGTCATCGCCAGTTATTTTGCAAGCCCCGTCAATGCCGAAAACACTGACGAATTGACCTATAAACACGCTATTGCACAAGCCCATAACGCGGACTACCCCCCCGCTTTAGCCTCACTGAAAATCCTGGCTGACAAATACCCTAAACCTAACCGCTATTTCTACGACTATATTTCTATCTTAGGCTGGGCTGAGAAACACCACGAAATAGTTAAACACACGGACAGTATCTCTCTCCAGGAAGCGCCACAATATGTATTAAACACGCTAGCAATAGCCCAGCGGCAACAATTAAATTTTACTGCCGCAGAGAAAACCTACCGTGTAATAAACAAACGTTTCCCAAAATTCATTGACGGAAAAATTGGCCTGGCGCTCGTCTTGATCGATCAAGAAAAATTTGCACTAGCGCACACTGTGCTGTTTTCACTGCAACAACAACACCCTGACGACTTAAGACTACTGAATGCCCTGATCTATTTTTATGAATCCCAACACAATTTCATGGCTTCCTTGAGAATCTATCAACACATACTCGAAATAAACCCCACCGATACAGACACCTTAAGAAGAAAACTAATAACACTCAATAGAATGGGAGCCTCTCATCTCGCTGAGAGCCTAATTAACAACCCCGATATCTTCAGTAATGAAGATCTAGCACGCATCAAAACGGACATGAGCGCTCACCAAATTCGCTGGGCGGGAATCCCTCAAAACAATGAGAAGAATAGATTTAATGAAATAGAAAGTGCCATTGATGAACTTGAGAAAAATATCAAAGACTTTCAATCACAATTTGGCGACACCTCGACCTATGCACTGAATGCCCAATTTGATCTCTTAGTTGCTCTGAGAGATCGTTATCGAATGAGCGATGTTATCAAACTGTACTCTGAGCTAAGCACCTCAAAGATTGACATTCCTGCTTACGCACAAATAGCGGCGTGTGATGCGTACCTTTACTTAGAACGTCCCGCTGAGGCTGAAGACTGTTATAGGAACGTAAAGCAGTTAGTGGCTGAGGAAAATGTTAATCTTGATTTTTCTCTATTCTACGCCTATGTAGAAAACGAAAATATGGATAAGGCGCAGTCCTGGATCAAGGAAGTCGCCGACAAACAACCACCCTATATTATGGGCAAGGGCAAGAAACCTTTTAAAAGACCGAACCCCAGAAAAACCGAGGCCGAAACAATTTCTGCACTGAGTATCGCTTATGCTGACAATCTGAAAGATGCCGAACAAAAAATAAAAAAATTACATCAGCTTGCCCCTTACAATACAAACATTCGCAAAGAACTTGCCAATATTTATTACTGGCGAGGTTGGCCTCGCAAAGCCCAGGAAGAATATGATATTGGTCTGACTCAAGAGCCGAAACATCTCGGCTTGCGCATCGGCGAAGCAAGAAACCAGCTAGCCCTCAAACACTACGAGAGAGCAGAAGAGTCAATTGCAGGGTTAGTTGAACTGTTCCCAGAAGATAAGGGTATTGCCATACAAAACGAGCTTTGGGGCATCCACAATATGCGCGAATTTAGAACTGAGATCAGCACATCAAATAGCTCCGGAGATATTTACGGCAGTCGAGGACTAGATATCAGCAGTTATCTTTACTCACGCCCCTTGAATAAAAATTACAGGGTCTATGTTCATCAACACCACAGTCAGGCAAAATTCATCGAGGGTGATGGACTACTCAACCTTGCAGGTATCGGCCTGGAATACACAGCACCTAACATTTTTCTCATGACTGAATTACACCATAATCATTATGAAAACAACCGTTTAGGCATCAATCTAAACGGCAGTTACGAGTTCGATGACCACTGGAGTAGTTCGCTCAGTCTCGAATCTTTAAGTGGACAGACACCGCTACGCGCACTTAATCAGGGCGTTTATGCTAAATCCGCATCCGTGGGCACGCAGTATCGCTGGCACGAATCCAGGTCAGCGGGATTAAACGTGTCCTATATGGACTTTTCTGAAAACAATACACGCAAAAGCATTAATGGATTCTGGCAAGAGCGCTGGTATAGCCAATACGCATATAAATTTTCGACTCGGGTTGATCTCTACTCCTCCCGTAATTCAAGGTTAAATACCATCTATTTTAATCCAGAAAGCGATTTAGCCGGATCAATCGCTTTCGAAAATGAATGGTTAAGCTGGAGACAGCATGAAGACTCTTTTCATCAGCGTTTGATTCTCAGTACAGGTTTCTACAATCAGGAAAATTACAGTGCTGGCGATACATGGGGGCTCCAGTATGAGCACCGTTGGACAGCCGATTATCGATTGGAACTGATTTATGGCGTTAAGCGCGCGAGTAACGTCTATGACGGCAATGACGAGCTATCTTGGAGTTACTATTTATTGCTCGATTGGAGGTTTTAATGGCCCTCAAGCCTCTTCTTATTTTATCGCTCATGCTTTGTAGTCAGTTGAGTTTAGCGGCCAATGGTTTTATTGCACTGTGCTATCACGATATACGCGATGATGTTGATGGTGTCGTCGATAAAGATCAAATGGCGGTTAGTACAGACAACCTTATTGCACAGTTTGAATGGCTAAAAGCACATAATTACCAAGCTATCAGCCTTGATGACATCATAGCTGCGAGAAAAGGACTGAAACCCTTACCAGAAGATGCTTTTCTCTTAACCTTCGATGACGGCTACAAAAGCTTTTACACGCATGTACTTCCATTATTAAAAGAGTACGAATACCCTGCGGTGCTTGCTCTAGTCGGCAAATGGTCTAGCACACCATCAGGGGAGCAAGTGCTCTATGGCAACAAAGAGCACAAACCAAGAGATTTCTTTCTAAGCCTTGAAGAAATACAAGCGATTAGCCAGTCTAAACTCGTTGAAATTGCATCGCATAGTTTCGATTTACATCAAGGGGTTTTGGCCAACCCACAGGGTAACACTCAACCCGCCGCCGTCACTTTAAAGTTTGACGCAAAAAGCAAACTTTACGAACAAGAAGACGTCTATCGAAAGAGAATTTTAAATGACCTGCAACAAAACAGTGACTTTATACAGACCGTAACTGGCAAAAAACCACGGGCTATTGTTTGGCCCTATGGCGAATTCAACCAACTCTCTGAAGAGCTAGCTAAATCTTTAGGACATCAATTATCTCTCACCTTAAAAAGTGCTATTAACACTGCTCAACCAGGGAACTCAGTCAATAGGATACTTATTCTAGGCAACCCACCCCTCGCCGATTTTGTCTATTCACTGCGTCATTTTGCGGCCGAAGACCCCGTCCGAGTTGCCCATGTTGATCTGGATTATGTCTACGATGAAGATCCCATACAAGAAAACAAAAACTTGGGCCTTTTACTCGATCGCATTAAAAAAATGAAAATTAACACTGTTTTCCTACAGGCTTTTTCTGATCCAGACGGCGATGGTAATGCAGATGCCCTGTATTTCCCCAATCGTCATCTGCCTGTCAGGCGCGACCTTTTTAATCGAGTGGCCTGGCAATTAAGAACTCGTAGCAATGTCAACGTTTACGCATGGATGCCAGTACTCTCTTTCTTAATACCTGGAACAGAAGAGCTGCGCGTGCAAGGTCTTGTGAACGAAAAAATTATGACGAATACGAACGGATATATACGACTTTCCCCATTTAATGGTAAGGCAAAAAAGCTTATTGAAGAGATTTATGAGGATTTAGCCTTGCATGCTAACTTTTCAGGGCTTCTGTTTCACGATGATGCTTATTTAAGCGATTATGAGGACTTCAGCCCTGCTGCACTACATTCTGCTGCCAGCACCCTTGGTATTCACGATGTCAGCATCGAAGATTTGAGGGGGCCTTTAAAACGTAAATGGCAGGCCATAAAAACCCACACCATTACACAGCTCACAGTCGACCTCACGAACAAGGTTAAGTACTACAGGCCTTTCGTGAAAACGGCGCGAAACATTTATGCCAATGTTATTTTAAATGAAAACAGTAAGGAATGGTTTAATCAAAACTATGATGAGATGTTAAGAACCTATGATTACACTGCCATTATGGCAATGCCTTATATGGAACAAGCCAACAACCCTATGCAATGGTTATCAGATCTCACCCAGAGTGCCGCCAAATACGATCCGAATTTTGATAAGACGGTGTTTGAACTTCAATCCGTTGATTGGCGTACGAGTACACCCATTCCAAATAATACGCTTGCGCGCCAATTCCACTTGCTCATGCGGCTGGGGGTCAAACACATTGGTTATTATCCCGATAATTTTTTAGAGAACCACCCTAGTTTGAATACCGTAAAATCTAATATTTCTTTAAAAACCTCGCCCTTGGCTTTGTAACATAATGATTGAACTTTCTACCGGTAGTGATCTTCTTTTTGGCTTTGCTCTCTATTATCCATTATTTATGGCTTATTTATGGATGGCAGGCGCTCTTATCTATTATTTCCATTGGGAAAGAAAAGAACTTCGCACAAAGCCATTATCTAGCCCATCTTCTCCGGCAGTCAGTATTCTTGTACCTTGTCATAATGAAGGAGACAATATTTGTGACACTCTGGAACAACTCCTACGACAAAATTACCCCAGTTTCGAAATTGTCGCCATAAATGATGCCAGCACTGATAATACTGGGGAGCTTCTTGACCACTTAGCAGAAAAACATGAACAAATACGTGTTATTCATTTTGAACAAAATATGGGTAAGGCTACGGCGCTTAATATGGGCGCAATAGCTTCCAAGCATGAATTTCTTATCTGTATTGATGGTGACGCCCTACTCGATGAAGATGCCACTTCCTGGATCATGGAACATTTTAACAATGGCCCTCGTGTTGGAGCGGTGACGGGTAATCCTCGAATAAGAACACGCTCTTCGCTCTTAGGAAAAATACAGGTGGGTGAATTTTCAGCAATTGTTGGGTTGATCAAACGAGCCCAACGCATTTACGGGCGAATATTTACTGTCTCAGGTGTCGTCGCTGGTTTTCGAAAGGCAGCTTTGCATCGGGTCGGTTATTGGTCAACCGATATGATCACTGATGACATTGACGTTAGCTGGAAGCTTCAGCTCGATCATTGGGATATTCGCTTTGAACCCAAAGCGATGTGTTGGATTTTAATGCCTGAGACATACTCGGGTTTATTACGCCAAAGAATACGCTGGGCGCAAGGTGGCGTAGAAGTGTTTATTAAATACTTTACGAACTTGGGGATATGGAAATCCAGGCGCATGTGGATGGTTTATATCGAATTTATAACCAGTGTTTTTTGGTCTTTTAGTATCGTCATCACTATGCTGCTCTGGCTTGCTGGCTTCTTTCTAGATTTACCAGAAGAAATTCGGGTTCATAGCTTACTACCGAGCTGGGGCGGCGTTTTATTAGGTATTACCTGTCTTTTACAATTTGCAATTAGTCTTTCTATTGAATCTCATTATGAGAAAAATATCTTGAAATATTATTTCTGGATGATTTGGTTTCCCATCGCCTATTGGCTAGTTAACGTAATTGCAATCGTCTTAGGTATACCTCGTGCTTTAGTGCGCAAAAAAGGCAGCAATGCAACCTGGGTCAGCCCTGACAGAGGGATTCGTGAAAAATAACTTTATTATTGATACGCCAAAATTACAAACACTCCGACTGAGATATACATCCACCTTTCTCACCTTGGTATTTTGGATTCTTTGGTTTTATTTGTGGGTGCCTCTTATAACGCTCGCGGGTTGGTGGTTTCAAATAAGACTTTTCGAGCAAGAAATGGTCATGGTAGAGGGGTTTGATGCCTTTTTGGAAGTATTGCCGACCTTTATTGCTGTTATTTTTGCACTGACAGGAACCCTCGGCTTTTGGGCTTTGTATAACTACCAACGCTTTAAAGGCATAGACCGCCGCAAACCTGTACCTTCTGTGGGCAAGGATGACCTTATTGAATTATTACCTATTACAGAAAGCGGACTAACCGCAATGCAGTCTAATAAAATATCAGTAGTGAAAATTACTGAACAAGGAGAAATAATAGTAGACGACGGAAGATAAAAGCAGGAATGAGTTAAAACACCTTAGCTTTCCTTACCGACCTCTTCTTCAAGATAGCGAATCAAGTCTATAAATTCTGGTTCACAGTGAGGGTTGACCTCAACTAACAGACGATGAGCTTCCAACACGCTACGGCGAGCTTCGGTTTCATCACTTTTGTCACAAATCAGTTCATTTAACGATTCTGACTTATCACTGTCTGGCGGTGCCTCACGAATCACTGTGAATAGCTCATCAAGAGACATTGCTTCAAGAGTCTTTAAAATACCGGGGTTATCACAAAATAAGAGCGGCACAATATCGTAATAACGTTTACTGAGAAGCGCTAGTTTTGTCAATAAACCAAGGGTCGTGCTATCAATGCCTTCTGTTTCAAGCAAATCAACTAATACACTTTTTACATTACGGTCGCCAAATATACTTTCTACATAATGGTTAAGTGAAGCACACAAGGTCACTCTGACATCACCACACATTCTTATTAGGTAATTGCCATTAGTCTGACCGACAAAGATTTTGCCTTTATCCATGCTGTCTCGTTACCGTCATCACCGAGACATCATCTGGTGCATTTTCAATCCTATCAACGCCCAGTTCTCGACAGATCGCGTCATGTCCACCAGTTGGCCCTACACGTTGGCAAGCGTCTAATATTGTTTGTTCTTTTTCTTCCATGGAATCACCTTTGACGCAGTCAAATAAACCATCAGAGACAGCTAGCAAAGTGAAATTATCAGGAAGTTTCATTTCCTCAATGGCCCAGGTGGCGTCCTCAAACAAACCAACCGGTTTACCCTTACCCGGTAAAAAGGCCGCTTTCTCTTCGGTAATTACGATTGGCAAAGGCAGCTGCGCACCCATGACATAGCGCAGTACATGATTCTGTGTATCGATAGAGCCGGCGAAAATAGTTAAATGTTTATCAAGCTCCAGCGCCATAATATGTCGATTAACATGCTCTATGAGCCCCTCAGGCGCATTTAACAGCGCCGATGGCTCACCCTCATTGATATGTCGGCGTATGATTTGGCGAATAATGTAACTCAACATGATGGTAACGAAAGCGGAAGAAGCACCGTGACCCGCTACATCTGCCACATAGAAAAGTATAAACCGTTCAAAAGCTACGGAGTAACCAACAAAGTCACCACTGAGAAATAGAGAGGGGACAATTTTATGGGAGGCGGTGTATTCACCCAGTCTAAGAGGGCCACGTGGTAGCAGGTTAAGCTGTACTTGACGCCCCGCCATTTGATCCATACGCAAAATATTTAGGCTGTCCTGCAGCTCTCTATTGGCCCTTTCAAGCTGGCCTTGATACCCTCGATTTTGTTGATAGAGATCTTTAAAATCCCCTGCTCGGGCAATAGCTCGAAACATGTCATTTTTATCAAAGGGTTCAATAAGAACATCAATAGCACCACGGCGAAAACTTATCGCGATATCTTCAGGTGTTGCGTCAGCAAAAACAACGATAACAGCCAGGCCTGAATCTCGACAACGTTGAGCAAAATTCTCATCAACTTCGCTCGCTTGTTTCTGAGTTTGTATATCAAGGAACATTAAAACGGGAAGGAAGTCTGGAATGGCAGCAAGCGCATCATCCCGGCTTGCAACACACTGCACCTGCCAGCCTTCCGATTCCAGATCCTCCGTCCATTGTTCCTTGTGTTCAATACTTGAGGAAACAATTAAGACGCGGCTATTAGGCACTCTTATACCTCATTGAAAGACCAGCGGTAGCGACGACTAAATACTCGCTAATTGTAGTCATCATCACCAAAATCGTCTTCCACTTCGCCATCATTGACGAGGAATTGACGCCGTTGCAAGTAAACATCTCTGACAAATGTATATCTATCACCTTTTACCAGTTTTTCAGCTTTAAGCAAGTCCGCTCTAGCAGAAGTAACCCTCGTACCATACAGTTGATTGCGGGTAGGTACGTGATCAACGTCACCAATGGGATTGAAAACACTGTCTAGTACTAAGCTAGGGGCATCACGTAAGGTACTTGGGCCAAAAAAAGGTAAAACCACATAGGCTCCTTCGCCAACGCCCCAAGCACCAAAAGTCTGCCCGAAATCCTCACCATCTGATTTTTCGAGGCCTGCATACTTTGCTACGTCGAAAAACCCAGCAATACCAACAGTTGAGTTAATCAATAGGCGACCACCGTCATTACCCGCCTGCCCCACTTTACCCTGCAAAAGGTCATTAGCGACATTGAGTACCTCGCCAAGGTTGGAAAACATGCGAGAGACACCACGCTCAAAAAAATCCGGCATGACATAGCGATAACCCTCTGCTATAGGCTTTAATACCCAGCGATCGGCCTTGTCGTTGAAAGAAAACATAACACGGTTATAACTTTCGAGGGGGTCACCTTGCTCGGAATCAGCCATCACCGCCTCTGGCAACAACAAAGCTGCAAATAGCAAGCTTTTCAGCACGTACCTGTCGATCAACATCTACTACACCACTCTGTCATTGAATATAGGGCCCAAGTGTAAACTGTGGCCCATTCTAGTCAACCTTGCCGCTAGATAATAGCTGATAACAGGTAGACGTATCAGACCATAACGCAGGCACAAAAAAGCCTCGTTAAAGCGAGGCTTGAAGAAATAGATTACTGGCACTACCTGGTCATCGCTTTCACTCGCAGCGTGGATAACAGATCAGTGAAAACGTCAACGACCTTATTGCACAGTATCTGTACAGGTAAATTCATAATGTAAGTAATAGTCGGCAGCTATCGGCCTACTCCATTGTCTGTCCAGTTCCCAGCCTTGTGGGCAGTAAGTGGCCATTTGTTGGTGCAGGGAAACCAGCGCTAGCTGAGGAGCGGCGAGCTTATAGCTTGCACGAATTATGAAAGTGGCGCCCGGTATGTGAACAGGCTCATCAACAGTGGCTGTACCCACGCCGTCACGCTGTTGATTTTCATAGGTTTGAGGAGAAAGGGCTTTGCGGTCCAGAAATTTTTGTCGAGATTCCTGATCATAAATAATAACCGCCTCTTCATTACACTCAATAATGTTGTCGGCAAAATTGATATCATCGACGGCATCGACACTTTCAGTACAGTTCGCCTGAGCCGTAGAAGTGCCGTTATCGGTGCTAGCCGCTAACAAACTGGAGGGATACAACGTGCAAGCTAACAGGGGAACAAGCAAAAAAACTTTCATAAATGTAAAATCTCAATCACAACAGCATTATGCACACTGAAATAGCCGAGAATCTTGCAACTCCCGGCTATTAAATGCAACACTAAAAAATATTACAGACCCATTGCTCAGCTTAGAATTTGTGTTCGAGGCCTACCCCAACCCAGTCGTAATCGTCCGAGGCTGTACTTTCGTCAAGAGTGGTGTAAAAAGCAAAAAGCTTCGTTTTCTTACCCAGCTTCTTATCGAGACCTAAGGACCACATATCGGCATCATTTTCAGATATATCATCATCTGACTCTGTGTACTGGGCTTTTAGCGTGTAGCCATTAGCCACTTTCCACTTGGCACTGACATGCCAGCTATCTTCATCCAATTTTACGCCAGTTACTGCGCTATCGCCCTCTTCGGCATTTTGCCACATGGCACCCAACGTGACGGGGCCCAGGGGAAATTGACCGACAACACGGAGTATATTGACGTAATCTTTACCCATTCCCTGTGATCCACTGCCCGACTCGACATTTTCATCAACCGCTACGGCGACATACACGCCATCAGCTTCATATTGAACGAGCGCAGAATAGCTATCGAAAGCCCCATCTTTATCATCGTCATTGCGGTCTTCACCAAAGATAGTCGCAACGGAGGCAGAAAAACCACTAAAATCAGGTGTAGTGTAATTGACGATGTTTGATGCGCGAGTTTCACCGGCCATCACATTTTTGATATCGCCTTCAAGATCATTAAACAGGTCGATTTTCTTCTGTGCCAGCTTAGTCGGGGTATCGTGTTTACCACCCCAGATAGTACCGAAATTGCCTTTTAATCCACCGATGATATTGCGTTGTGAAAAGGTATCACCATCGTCTTTTTCACCATCATCCCAGAATGACTCATACTCCGCTTTGTAGATCACATACAGCGTATCTGTCAATTTAACTTTACCTTTAACACCAATACGTGAAGCATTGCTGTTTAATTCCATTTGGTCATCAGTGCCATTGTCATCGTTAACAACACTGATATTGACTTTACCGTAAATACTGCCGTCGATTGGACCGACGGCGTAGGCAGAAACAGGAAGTGCCAGTGCCGATGCAACAGCTGCGGCCAAAGTGGTTTTTCTCATCATAGTCCCCTCTTAAATTGGACAATACGCTAATAATAGAGGTCATAGCCTCTGCTTTGAACTGGGCGTATTGTGAGAAATCAATATGACAGGAGGCTTGCTTTTTTATGACAATTTGGTGACAGCCGCACTAAAAACCTCATAAATCGAAGTTTTATTGATAGTAAAGCTTTTTAGAGACCTAAGCCTTGTAGAGGATGGAGAGATGAAGCAATTCCTGAATAATTTTTCCGCCCATAGCCATTAACGTCTCAGGCTCAGGGTGCTTTAACTCCAGCGCCACTTGTTCGAGAGCCTGCCGAGCATTGCACTGACCGTCTTCAAGTAATTGCAGTAACCGCAGGGTGACCGCATTACTTTCAAGGAAGTGTACTTTCTCATCCGGGCCACGATAAACGACGAGTGAACTTGGCTGTTCTGGTGCCTCTAAGGGCTGGTAATCGAGACTGATTTTATGGACCGGATAGCTGTAATTTAAACGCCAGGCCAAGGGTGAAATTTGCAGATTATCATCGAGAAATGTCATACCACCATCAGGGCGGATCTCTTGGCCTGGTAGCACGTCAGGTAATACTTCGGGCGATACATCAAGGGCCAACTCAACCCACTCATAGTGAGCAAGCTCGAGAATAAACGGCAAATTCTTCGGAATAGACGCTTTGCCTTCGCGCAGATAAACTAAAAACTCCTGGCTGATCTCAAGAAAATAAGGTGTATGGCAGCGGTGGTCCCTAACAAAGCCTCGTACCAACTGATGCCAGGCTTCATCGCTCATTAAACTGCGCAACACGGGGAAACCACTGCTTAAAAAGGATTCAATATTGTTATAGATAAGATCCCGGTAAATGGCCACGCGACGATCTTCAATATCAGCCGGTGCTGGATTTACTGCCGGATCGCGCAGATGTGCGGCAAAGGTAAATTGCCCCGCTTGGAAGGACGCCTCAAGGGCTCCATTATTACTCGCAGCAGCCATCACACCAAACCACTAAGCTTGCAGTTCACACTGATCACTATCAGTCTTTAAGAACGACGGTTTTTCGGCAATTTTTTGCCGCTCTTTTATTGTATTGACTTCGGCCAGCAATTGATTGACTGGCGGCAAATTAAAATCGCGTTCAAGCAAGGTGGGAAAAACACCAAAGTGTTGGTAAGCGCTATCCAACAGACGCCAAACGGGATCAATAACATCAGCACCGTGAGTATCGACTAATAGATCTTCAGCTTCAGCAAAATGACCGGCAATATGGCCGTAGGCTATTCTGTGACCTGGCAATGCAGCAAGAAAGTCTTCCGCATCGTAATCGTGGTTAATACTGTTAACGTAAATATTATTCACATCGAGTAACAAATCACAGTCGGCCTCTTCAAGCACCGCACGAATAAAGTCAATTTCACTCAACTCCTGTTGGGGAGCTGCGTAATAAGAGATATTTTCAATCGCTATCGACTGCTCTAAAAAGTCCTGAACCTGGCGAATTCTATTAGCAACAAATTTCACAGCATCACCCGTGAAGGGTATGGGCAAGAGGTCGTAAAGGTGGCCGTTATCACTACAGTAGCTAAGATGTTCAGAATAACAGCGCACTTGGTGGTCACGCATAAATTCTTTAATATTTTTTAACAATGCCCAATCGAGCTCTGTGGGACCTGCTATGGACAAAGACAAACCGTGGCATAGTAAGGGGTAGCGTTCTGTGTATTCGCGCAACTGGCGGCCAAAACGCCCCCCTACATTAATCCAGTTTTCAGGGGCCACTTCCAAAAAATCGACAGTGTCCTCAGCACTCTTTAGCGCTTCTAATAAGCTGCGCCGTAGGCCCAGCCCAGCCCCTGTCACTGAATAATGATTGACCATGGCGAATTAAGATTTACCACCACATTTGCCTTCACCGCACTTGCCTTCGCTTTCAGCTTTGGGTTTAGCCCCGCCACACTTACCTTCACCGCACTTGCCTTCACTTTCAGCTTTGGGTTTAGCCCCACCACACTTGCCTTCGCCGCATTTGCCTTCGGCATCTTTACCAGCCACTTCATAACCATTACTCAGCTCATTGAGCTGAAAGGGGTTGCTATCTGCAGAGGCAACAGGGGAAAGAGCGAGCGATACCATAAATGCTGCACCCACTGCCGCGGCGATAGGTTTGATTTTTTGTTCAGACATTGTAGATCTCCTAAAACATTTTGTTATTACAATATTGGTTACAACATTGAGGTTAATTTAGCCCGCCTCTATCGTCTTGCAAGCCGCAATATATGACTAGACACTGGACACTTAGTTTCCGCACAGCGGAAAATTTATAATACCGAGGTAAGCTACCGACTCACAAGCGATAAGAAGTAGAAAGTTCTGGTTCTCAGCTGTTGTGTAAAGCAGATTTGATTTTTATCAATTGTTTTTGCAGCCGTTTAGCCGATACCGGAGCAATAGTTTTCAGCTGCTGCGCAAAGCAAGACACACGATATTCTTCGATCATGTATCGAAAAGCTTCTATTTCCATAGAGATATCCTGAGGATACTCCTGCGCGTCCTCTTGTAATGCCTTCCATTCTTGCCAAAAACTGGCAATTTCAGCCATAACAACACTGTCCCTGTCGCCATCACCCATGCGCTTGTCCAAGCGTACTAAAACCGCTTGAGTGTAACGCGAATACTGCCTCAGCCAATGCAGAGAGGTTTGGCGGACAAAACTGCTGCTGTAAAGCCCAGCTAACTGATCCTGTATATCTTTAGTGACAACCGGGAAACGCTGCTCATTTTCTCTTAGCAGCCCATAAATTGTCTTTAAACTCACCGCCTGCTTAAGCAACAGTGACTCTATTTCATTGGCAATAGTGACGATAGCGGACTTACCCTGCTCAATACAGGCCGCAAAGCTCTGTGGATCGCGGGGTATCTCCTGTTGGTCAAAACAAGCCCTTTGAAAAGCAGCAAAAATAATATCGCCATTGAGTAAATCCCGCCCCGGCAAGTGCGCCGCTTTTAGCTGCAGATCTTTACCCTTGAGAAGTGACTTGCGTAAATACTTAGCCGTCGTTGCGTTTTCAAGTATCGCCAGGCGCACCAGAGCGGTACGCGTTTTATTTTTTGCCAACTCTGGCGTGTCATAAATGCGCACAGACACACTGTCGTTATCGTCATTGAGCGCCGGATACGCACGAATTTCATGCTTACCTTTTTTAATAACACTCAAGGCTGGCAGCTCGCCAAAATCCCATTTAGTCAGGCCAGACTTCGCCAGATCGGCATTGCTATCGCCTTGGCGAATGCTTTCCTGCACCCGATCCCGGTATTTGGTTTTCAATAGCTCGAGATCCCGCACGCTCTCCAGTAGCATCCCTTGCTCATCAAACAGCCGATAATTCATGCGGTAGAAGGCTTCAAGCTTGTCCGGTGCCCAACAATCCAGAGGTACATCCACCCCACTCAGGCGCTTGAGCTGCATTGCCAAGCCCTCGTGCAAAGGGCGATTGTCTGGCACCAGCAGCGGCAAAACCTTATCGACAAAAGACGGCACCGGTACAAAGTGTTTGCGCCATTGCTTAGGCAAACCCTTCACAAGGGCGATGCACTTGTCGCGTAGCAGGCCTGGCACCAGCCAGTCGAAGCGATAACGAGGTACTTGATTAAGGTGTTCGACAGCCAAATCGATACTAACGCCATCCTGTTCATTGCCTGGTTCGAAAAGATAGCTCAGCGGATAATCGTGATCAGCCCAGCACAGGGTTTTTGGGAATTGTGCCTCTTCACTGTCTAGCGGCTGGTTCTGGGTTAACAGCTCACGGCTGACGTAGAGAAGTTGCGGCTGACTCTGTTCAGCTCGCTTGCGCCAGCGTTCAAAGCTGGCGAGGCCAACGATCTCGGCAGGCAATCGCTCATCGTAGAACGCCTGTAGAGCCGACTCATCAGCGACAATATCGCGCCGTCGCAAACGATCTTCAAGCGCATGAAGCTCATTGAGAACGGCCGTATTGTGGGCAAAAAAAGGGACCTTTTTATGATTGCCACCACGTCGACCGCCAGAACGACTATTACCGTAAAGCCCTTCCACCAACGCGGATTGAATAAACACTGCCCTCGCCTGCGCGCGATCTATCTTGCCAAATTCAACTTTTTTGCGTTCGACAATGGTCAAGCCATAAAGGCTTTGTTTCTCGTAGGCCATCACTTGACCACGGGCTGCGTGATAGTGGGCCTCGCTGTGGCTTTTTTTTACCAAATGGTCGGCTAGTGAGGGCAACCACTCTTCGTTAATGCTGGCACAGTGATGGGCAAAAAGCCGGGTCGTTTCCAGCAACTCGACGGCCATTACCCATTTCGGTGGCTTTTTTGCCAAGCCAGAACCGGGGAAAACATGGAACTTGCGATTGCGAGTGCCGAGGTATTCGCGACTCTCGTGGCGAAAACCAATATGACTCAGTAAGCCCGTTAACAGCGCTTTATGAATACTCTCCGCGTCGGCAGGTTGCTTTTTATAGTCCAGGCCGAGATCCCGGCAAGCTGTATGCAGCTGATGATGCAAGTCACGCCACTCAACCATGCGCAAATAGGAGACAAAGGATTTTTTACAATATTTGGCAAACTGGTTGCGTGTCAGTGTCTGGCGCTGCTCTTCAAAATGCTGCCACACGTTTAAAATACTCATAAAGTCAGAGTCTTTATCGAGCCACTGACGATGCTTCTCATCTGCCGCCTGACGCTTATCGGCCGGGCGTTCGCGAGGGTCCTGAATACTCAACATGGCGACAATAATCAGCACTTCACGCAGGCTACCCTCCGCTGCCCCTGCAAGTAACATACGCCCCATGCGTGGATCGACGGGCAATTGGGATAAGGGTTTGCCAATAGGGGTTAATCGTTCCTGAGCATCGACGGCACCCAACTCCTTGAGTAATAAAAATCCGTCGTTAATTAAACGGCTATCGGGTGGTTCGATAAAGGGAAAGTCTCGTACGGAACCAATATTCAGGCGCATCATCTGCAAAATAACGGCCGCAAGGTTTGTGCGCACAATTTCGGGGTCGGTAAATTCGGGGCGCTGCAAGTAGTCTTGCTCGCTATACAGACGAACGCAAACGCCCTCACTCACCCGGCCACAGCGGCCCGAGCGCTGATTAGCACTGGCCTGCGAAACTGCCTCAACGGGTAGACGCTGAACCTTCGTGCGATAGCTGTAACGGCTAATACGCGCATAACCGCTATCAATGACATAGCGAATGCCGGGGACAGTTAAGGAAGTTTCAGCCACATTGGTGGCCAGTACCACACGGGTACCACGATGGGCCTTGAATACTTTCGACTGCTCAGCAAGGCTCAAGCGGGCATACAACGGCAGCACATCGAGGTGAGGAAAGTTGCGCTGGCGTATTTCTTTGGCCGCTTCGCGAATTTCACGCTCGCCGCTGAGAAACACCAGCACATCCCCCCGCTGCGGTAGACGTAGGAGTTCTTCCAGGGTATTGGCAATACCAGTGGCCAGCTCTTCGTCTTCCAATAATGGACGGTAATTGATTTCAACCGGGTACGTACGACCTGAAACCTCAATCACCGGGGCGTTATTAAAGTGCTTTGAAAAGCGCTCAACGTCGATGGTCGCCGAGGTAATGATCACTTTTAAATCGGGACGTTTGGGCAATAATTGCTTCAAATAGCCGAGTAGGAAATCAATGTTCAGGCTACGCTCATGGGCCTCATCGATAATCAGCGTATCGTAACGGTTGAGAAAACGGTCATTCTGAATCTCAGCCAGCAGAATGCCGTCGGTCATTAATTTGACCAGAGTCGTGTCGTTACTATGATCCTGAAAGCGTACTTGGTAGCCCACCAGTTCACCCAGAGGCGTATTCACCTCTTCCGCAATGCGCTGGGCCACGGTACGTGCCGCAATGCGCCGAGGTTGTGTGTGACCAATTAGCCCTGTAACACCCCGACCCATCTCAAGACAGATTTTTGGTAGCTGTGTGGTTTTACCCGAACCCGTTTCACCAGCAACAATCACCAATTGATTGGCTTCAATAGCCTCTCGTATTTCTTCACGTCGCGCACTAACCGGTAGGGCTTCGGGGAAACCCAAGAGTGGAACCAGCTGACTGCGCGTTGCCACCAATGCTTCAGAGGCCAGCGCACGAGTTTCCAGACGCGACAAGTCGCGATCGACAGGTTTACCCTGTCGACGACGCTGCTCAATATTTTTCAACTGGCGAGAAAAGCGAAAGCGATCCCGGCTCATGCACCCGCGGATCGCTTTGCGCAGCATCTTTTCATCAATGCCAGTTTGATCTAGCTCTTTTTGTGTAGCCTTTGTCACTGATTAACCTGTTATTTGCCAAGCTATTACTTGGTAAGCAATGACATACCCTCTTCAAGGCCACCCAGTGTTAAAGGAAACATACGGTTGTCGACCAGTTGCCGTACCCGTTGAATTGAGGGAGTGTGCTCCCAATAATCTTCACGCACGGGGTTCAACCAAACGACTCGGTCCCAGCAATCGGTAACGCGCTTCATCCAGTCGGCACCAGACTCTTTGTTGTAGTACTCAACACTACCGCCGGGGCTCTCAATCTCGTAGGGCGACATGGAGGCGTCACCAACAAAAATGATCTTATAATCCGACCCATACGTGCGAAGCAAATCATAAGTTTCTGTCTTTTCCTGAAAGCGTCGAAAATTATCGCGCCAGACAAAATCGTAGAGCATATTGTGAAAATAATAATATTCCAGGTGCTTAAACTCTGTTTTAGCAGCGGAAAACAGCTCTTCACAAATTTTCACGTACGGATCCATCGAACCGCCGGCGTCAAAGAAAATAAGTACTTTTACAGCATTTTTCTTTTCGGCTACCATCTTAATGTCGAGCAGACCCGCATTTTTGGCGGTGGAGCGAATAGTGTCGTCAAGGTCGAGTTCTTCCTCAAGACCAACCCTGGTAAATTTGCGCAAGCGACGCAGCGCAACTTTAATATTGCGCGTGCCCAGCTCGACCGAGTCGTCGAGATTACTGAACTCGCGCTTTTCCCAGACCTTTAAGGCTTTTTTCTGCTTGCCCTCACCACCAACACGAATACCTTCGGGGTTATAGCCGTCGTTACCAAAGGGTGATGTGCCGCCTGTCCCTATCCATTTGTTGCCGCCCTCGTGCTTACCCTTTTGCTCTTTGAGCCGCTCTTTAAAGGCTTCAATCAGTTTTTCAAGGCCACCTAGGCTATCGATTTCAGCTTTCTCTTCATCCGTTAAAGATTTTTCAAACTCCGAACGCAACCAATCTTCGGGGATGAGTGCTTCGAGAAAATCTTCAAGGGTATCGAGCTCCTTAAAATAGAGGGAAAAAGCCCGGTCGAACTTATCGTAATTGCGTTCATCCTTCACCAAACAGGCACGGGACAAATGGTAGAAATCTTCCATGTTCGCAAAAGCGATACGCTGTTTCAGGGTTTCAAGCAGGGTCAGCAACTCATTTATCGATACCGGCAGGCCACCCTTGCGCAGTGCGAAAAAAAAGTTGAGTAACATTATTTGGCATCCCTTCGGGTCATAAAGGCCAGGCGCTCGAGCAAGTGGACGTCTTGTTCATTTTTCAACAAGGCCCCGTACAAAGGCGGAATCGCTTTTGTCGCATCGCGCTGTTTAAGAATGCCATCGGGGATTTGATCCGACATCAGCAGCTTTAACCAGTCAACCAGCTCTGAGGTGGAGGGCTTCTTCTTCAAGCCGGGGATTTTGCGCACATCAAAGAAGATATCGAGGGCTTCATCGACCAGGTCTTTAGTGATGTTGGGGTAGTGAACGTCAACAATCTCCTGCATCGTTTCACGGCTAGGGAAGTTAATAAAGTGAAAGAAGCAACGTCGTAAAAAAGCATCGGGCAATTCTTTTTCATTGTTGCTGGTGATAATCACGATTGGGCGCTGCTTGGCAACCACTCGCTCGCCGGTTTCATAAACATGAAATTCCATTTTGTCGAGTTCGAGCAGTAAGTCATTGGGGAATTCGATATCGGCTTTATCAATTTCATCAATGAGGAGTACGACTTGCTCGTCGGCGGTAAACGCCTCCCAAAGCTTACCCTTCTTAATGTAGTTATTGATATCATGAACATCGTCGTTACCCAGCTGTGAATCACGCAGACGAGAAACCGCATCATAATCGTACAAGCCCTGCTGGGCTTTAGTCGTAGATTTCACGTGCCAGGCGATTAAAGGCATTCCGAGGGCACTCGCCACCTCTTCGGCCAGCATGGTTTTACCCGTGCCTGGCTCACCCTTAATCAACAGCGGCCGCTGTAAGCTCACGGCAGCGTTTACTGCCATTTGAAGATCGTCTGTTGCTACGTAGCGGTCTGTCCCGGTAAATTGCATTATATTCCCCCTAATTAAGAATGATTGTGCGTAGGCTTGCTGTTGTTAAGAATTTGTAAACTAAGCCAGACATTTTAGCGACTCCACCGCATTGACGCCATCCCCCTATAAAAATCAGCGACGTAGCCCTCCCTTTACACTACGGCTCACTGCTATTACCGACAAATCATCACTGCTACTATGCAGGCACTTTGCTTAGTAGCCCTACTCTTTGAACCCAATGCATCGGACCCCATAATGTCTCCCACGCCCCAAGCTGACAGCACCACAGACACTGCTTTTTTCGGCCACCCGAAAGGTCTATACGTCTGTTTTATGACCGAAATGTGGGAGCGCTTTTCCTACTATGGTATGCGTGCCCTGCTGATTTTCTATCTCACCCAGCATTTCTTGTTTAGTGATGAAAAAGCCTACCTTATCTACGGTGCCTACTCCGCACTGGTCTATGTCACTCCGGTGATTGGCGGTGTGCTTGCCGACCGCTATTTAGGCTCACGTAAAGCGGTAACTTTCGGCGCTATCTTGTTGGTTTTTGGTCATTTAGGTATGGCTATTGAAGGACCCGTCGCTGTTGAATCTGTCAGCACAATCAACCGAGACCCCTTTTATCTGCAAATATTTTATCTCTCTCTCGCCTTTATTATTTGCGGCGTTGGTTTTCTCAAAGCCAATATTTCCACCGTGGTGGGCGCCCTGTATAGACGTGATGACCCACGCCGCGACAGCGGCTTTACCCTGTTTTATATGGGTATCAATATCGGTGCCTTTTCATCCTCTCTCCTCTGCGGATGGCTTGGCCAAACCTATGGCTGGAAGTATGGCTTCGGACTAGCCGGTATTGGCATGCTGCTCGGTCTTGTGGTTTTTCTCAGAGGCCAGCAACATCTGCAGGGCAAGGCTGAACCACCGACCACCGCGCGACTCACCACACACGTTATCGGCAGGATAAACCGCGAGCAATTTATTTATCTCGGCGGTTTTGCCAGTGTCTTCGCCATCTGGCAACTCGTGCAATATCAATCACTCGTGGGTCAGGCCTTAAGTGGCTTTGGCGGTCTCATGTTACTGGTGATCCTCTCTTACGCTTTTCTCAAATGCGACCCGGTCGAGCGCCACCGCCTGTTTGTTGCCGCAACACTCATCCTTTTTTCAGTGCTTTTCTGGGCGCTATTTGAACAGGCCGGATCGTCCCTGAATTTATTTGCTGACCGAGCTGTCGACCGAGTGCTGTTCGGCTATGAACTCCCCGCATCAGTATTTCAATCCTTCAATGCTTTTTTTATCTTTCTGCTGGCTCCGGCGTTTTCCATCCTCTGGACACGCCTCGCCGCTAGTGGGCGCGAACCTTCAACGCCGGTAAAATTTGCCCTTGCCTTGTTTCAGGTCGGCCTCGGTTTTTTAGTCCTGGTCTTTGGCGCCCAGCTAGCCCATGAGGGTCAAGGAGTCGGCATGATCTGGCTGGTGCTGATCTACCTACTCCACACGACTGGTGAGCTCTGCCTGTCACCGGTTGGTCTATCGATGATTACCAAGCTCAGTGTGCCGCGCATCGTCGGCATGATGATGGGTGTGTGGTTTCTCGCTACAGCTGGCGCCAACTTCATCGCCAGTAAAATAGCCCAGTTGACGAGTGGCGAAACCATCGAGGGAGAAGTGCTGGGGCAGGCCGACGCATTGGCCAAAACCATCGACGTATACAACAATGTGGGTTGGTTTGCGGTGGCGATTGCCGCCTTTTTATTAGTACTATCGCCGCTGTTACGAAAAGGTATGCACGGAATTAATTAAGCGACGAGGTTTAAAGGGTGTTTTAAGAACCAACACCCGCCTTCTGGCCTTCATCCTCAGCGCCCCTCGCAAGATCAGTGCCCCTCTTTTCGGCTCTTGTTTTGAATAGTTGCCAGATACTCAGATTTAAGGCGTAAAGCACAGCAAAGCTAAAACTAATGGGGATGAGTACGCGGCGCACACCATGGTCCATAGTCGGCTTAATCAATTCAAAGGCTGCAGTGGCCCAGGCCGGGGCCAGATACGTCATTCCCTCATAGGGAAAGGCAGGAGTGAGCAGTAGAGCCACCACCAACATACGAACAAAAGCACGAAGCGGATACCAGGACAAAGGCCGCGACGCCCACCAGACAAATGGCACGGTCATCAACACACCCAGCACATAGGCGATGCAGCCCCACAGGTAGTTTTCAGGTGTATACATAATGCATCCTTTTCAACTTACCGGTGATTTTACCCGGTTTTGGTGCCTAGGGGGCAAACTGAAGCTAAGCCGATTTGTTGTGTGCCAGTTAAGTAGGTGAGCTGACGTAGTGTTTTACAACACACGACATCAACCAGGTATCTTCACCCAGCACACCGCGATTAAGGGTGTTGCATTAATCAGGCCGGTTGCTCTGAGGCGGAAGACATCGATAACGCAGACTCAAGCAATATCACCCTTGCCAATTAAAAACAGAAATAAAGAGGACGAAAACTTTGGCACCTAGCGGGATTAGGCCGAAGCACTATATTTTTTAGTGAGTCATAGAGTCTTGGGTGTCAAGGGAATATCGCGATATCAGTCTCTCCATACTCTCTTGCGGTGCAGATTAAGCATCCACTTCTGACTGGCTCGAAAAGAAGTACATGAAAGCGCAGCTCGATGGGTATTAACCAACCAGCAAACATAATCACCCTCCCTCTGGATTGCCATCTAATCGGTAGTTTTCGAAATGGGCTACACCGCAGAATTTTGACGCCCTTAGGTGAACAAAATTGAAACAGTTCCGGGCACAGCGCCTGGTGTCACTACTGAGCAGTCTCAGCGCACAAATAGAGCAGCAGGAGGTAGGTGAACAAAAACTCACCAATTAGAGGTCACTTAAAGCCTGCCCACGAAGTCCTTTGGGTAAATTCGAAGCTTTTTCAAACTACCGTAAGCCTGAGTGATCGTGGCCTTTGTCGATCAGTTTCGTCATCAACAAGGTGTCGTTAAACGTGGTTTTTCGTCCGGCCATCTTAACAAAGCCTGGGTTGCCGATCTTACCTATATCATCGCCACTGAGCCAAAGATTACATATATCGTGTTTATAGCGTTGTCGTTTCATGTTCTGTTGTTGACGGGGGGGGGCCGAAGCCTATGTCAACGTATCTGTTTTTAGATGCATTCGAAGAATGCCCCATGAGCGTGAAGAAAACCGACAGATGTCATCCATCATAATAATCGTGGTGGTCAGAAGTTATCGATTCGCAACCCCAGTCGACTCAATCAAGCAGGTTTTAATACCTCAGTGGGCAATGTTGGGGACGCCTATGCAATTGCAATGCGTTAGCAAAAACAGTCAAACGCTTATACTTATACAGTAGGCGTAAGACATTCATAAAGATGGGCTTTGGCGTGGTCCCGACGGCGTAGAATGAACCCGACTCACCTGATTGGGTTGATTCAATCATCACCGATGGCTACGACCCACTGGTGATATGTCGCCAGTTGAATTCAGAGAATAATATTGGCTATATTAATTAGCAATAGTATAGTCGGGTTGAAACTGGTCATCAGCTAGAACAATCAAGGTGTAGTTATGATTTTCAGGCAGTTATATGAAGAACTAAGCAGCACTTATACTTATTTACTAGCCTGTGAGGACTCTCGTGAGGCAGTTCTCATTGACCCGGTGTATCCAACAGTTGAGCGCGATCTTCATATCATCAATTCGTTAGGCCTGAAACTGGTCTATTCTCTCGACACCCATATTCATGCTGACCATATCACCTCGGCCCGTCGATTGAAGGAATTGACGGGTAGTCAAATCGTTTATCCTGTGACTTCACAGTGTGACTGCCCTGATGTTAGGGCTGAAGAAGGAAAAGCTATCGTCGTTGGTAGTATAACAATTGATCCAATTTATACGCCAGGCCATACTGATGATCATTATGCCTATAAAATTGGCAACAAAGTCTTAACAGGTGATGCTCTACTTATTGACGGTTGCGGTCGCACTGATTTCCAGAACGGAAGTGCCGAAGACCTCTACAAGACAGTGCGTGAAAAACTCTTTTCTCTACCCGATGAAACGCTAGTCTACCCCGCACACGACTATAATCATCGACACGTATCTTCAATAGCACAGGAGAAAGAGCGTAATCCACGCTTAGGTGGTAATACCAATATTGAAGAATTTAAAAAGACCATGGCTAACCTGAATCTTGACTACCCGAAATTCATCGACCACGCAGTTCCAGGTAATAGACTTTGCGGCGTTTGCCCGAAGGATTTACCCGATAAGTATGATCAGTACTGTCAAGAAATGAGCGCAAGCCCACAGGGCTAGACTGAATGATGCATTAACTTGTAAGGAGTATTAATGATGGCTAAGCAAGAAATTGATATAGGAATCCCAGAAGATAAACGACAACAGGTGGCCGACAAGCTCAAGGTGTTACTTGCCGACTCTTATACACTCTACTTACAAACACATAATTTTCATTGGAATGTCACCGGCCCCCAGTTCCGAGAGTTACATCTGATGTTCGAAGAACATTATATTGAACTGGCCACAGCTGTCGATGAAATCGCCGAGCGTATTCGTACATTGGGCGTATTCGCACCAGGCACCTATGGACAATTCGCAGAGCTCAGTCATATCAAGGAAACAGCAGATATCCCCCCCGGCAAGGAAATGGTGGCCATTCTGACTGAGGGACATGAGCAAATCGTCAAAACCTGTCGCGAAGTATTGAAAGTAGCCCAAGCTGCCGACGATGAGTCCAGTGTATCGCTGGTATCTGACCGTATGGTACTCCATGAAAAAACTGCCTGGATGCTGCGTTCAATACTGCAGTAATGCTTCGATATGCTCTGTCGGGCCTATACTCTGCAGTTTCTCAGACTCTTTTGCTGAAGAATGCTATTTCTCACTTTTTGATTCGTACTTGGAAGACAAGCAGTCCAGCCTTTTTATAAGTCTACCCTGCCGAGGATAGCTAGAACCCTGTGGAAGCACCGTAATCAGGCAATATCAATCCACCCAATAAATAATATGCTCTTCAATACTGTCGGGATGGACGTGAGCTTCTGAGATCACCCGTCCGCTAACGGAAATACCTGCCTCGTGCACTGACTCAGGATTACCCGACACCAATGGATGCCATTCGGGTAAGGGTTCACCTTCGTGGCGCAATCGATAGGCACAGGTCGAAGGCAGCCAGTTGATGCTTTCAACCTTCTCGGCACTGAGTTCTATGCAGTCGGCAATTTTTTGAAAGCGCTGATGATAATCCTGGCAGCGGCAGGTCTCAGTATCAAGCAGTTCACAGGCAATGCGGGTGAAGTAGATTTCGTCGCTGTCAAAATCTTCCAGCTTGGCCAGGCAGCAGCGTCCGCAACCATCGCACAGGGCCTCCCATTCCTCGGGATTGAGATCATCGAGGGGGCGATTTTGCCAAAAATTCGGGGCTAGATCGGCCATTAGAGCTTCTCGTTGCGCTCGCGAATAATTTGCATGTATTCATCCGCTGTCGATGCCATTTGCAGGTAGTAGCCCTGCTCGTCAAGCTGCGCCAACACTTCGTTAACATCAGCCTGGGCCAATTTACGTTCGGGGGTTAACTGCAAGGTCATTGCTGTCTCGAGCTTGCCGAGATGCTTTAACAAAGGCTCGGGTACGTCCTCAAGGTCTTTCTCATGAGGTACATAAAGATAGCAGTCAGTTTTATTCATGCTTCTATAAATTTTACACAATACAGTCATGTCAACTCTTTATTGGTCACTGTCGGCAGTCACACCGGCCTGTAGCTCAGTGGCGTGACTGAGCAGGGTTTCACCCACGGCCTCATAGCGCCAGCCGCTTGCCAGTATGGCGGGTAATTGAACTTCACCGCAGGCAATGGAGCGCACGAGAAACTCAAGGTCGACTTTACGCGCCAGTACTTCCGGGGCAAGCTCCAGCTTTTCAGCCATCTCGACCACGACCTTGCGGCAGGATTTCAACATGGAGCCGTGTTCACGGGGAATGGCTTTCGGCAAGAGCGGCGGGAAGTCCTTGTCATCACTGCCATCAAGGTCGGCAAAGACCGATAACACTTTTTCACCGTATAAACGTAACTCTCGAGGGTGGAGTATGTTCGCGCCTTTAAGCTGGCCCATGCTCAGTGGCGGTTTTAGGAAGGCAAGTGTGAGCAAGTCTTTATCGGCAATAATACGACCTCGGGGGCGATTTTCTTGCCGTGCCACCCCTTCGCGCCAGGTCGTCATGGCCTGTAAAATGGCGAGGCCTCGTCTATCCAGTTTCCAAGCACCCTTCACGCGGGTGTAGTAATTTTCGGGCGGCACAATGCGACGGGAATTCGCCAACTTTGCGAGCATTTCATCTTCCACCCAGCTTAGACGCTGCTGACTCTCAAGCCTCTCAACTAACACTTTATAGACGGGCAAGAGGTAATGCACGTCTTCCGCCGCATAGCTTAATTGCGAGGCACTCAAAGGACGCTGCAACCAGTCGGAACGGGTTTCGTGTTTATCCAGCTCCACACCCACCAACTCCTTAACCACGCCGCGATAACCCACAGAGAAGCCAAGCCCACAATAAGCGGCAGCCGTTTGTGTATCAAATAAAGGGTCAGGTAATTGTCCAAGACTGTGAGCCAGGGTTTCTAAATCTTCTGAGCAGGAGTGCAAGACTTTGACAACGTTGGGGTTAGCCAGCAAATCGATCAAGCCTTTCGGCTCTGGTAGGGCTAAAGGGTCAAGCAGCCAGGTAGTTTCACCATCGCAGAGCTGTACTAAAGCCAGTATCGGGTAGAAGGTATCGGTACGGATAAATTCAGTATCCAGGGCAATAACATCAAGTTCTTTCCAACGCTGCGCAGCTTTCTCTAACGCGGCACTATCGGCGATCATAATCGGTGGTGAGTAGTCGGTGCTCAAAATGGCCTGCTCAAAGTTAATTTATAGTGAGTTTTGTTTTATTTATCAAAAGGAAAGCGATTAATATTAAAGTAAAGTGCGACTGCTGAAAGCGTGACTCAGAGTGCCACCATCGACATATTCTAGCTCACCGCCTAGGGGTACGCCGTGTGCAATGCGCGACACACCCACACCTAAAGCCTGAGCATGACTACCGATGTAGTGGGCCGTAGCCTCCCCTTCCACCGTTAAATTAGTAGCGAGAATGAGTTCTTTAATATCTTCATCGACCAGCCGTTGCAAAAGTCGATCAATGCCAATGGCCTCTGGGCCAATGCCATCAATCGGCGACAAGTGACCAAATAGAACAAAATAGCGCCCACGGTAGGAGCCACTTTGTTCGATAGCAAATAGGTCAGCAGGTGTTTCCAGCACGCAGAGCAAATCGGGCTGGCGTCGCGGGTTGGCGCAGATTTCACACACAGATGCTTCTGTGAACATACGGCATAGTTCGCAACGGCCTATCCGCTCAACCGCCTGCTGAATGGCAGTCGATAAACGACCGGCAGCGCGGGGGTCTTTGTCGAGTAAGTGCAGCGCCATGCGCTGGGCCGATTTGGGGCCAACACCTGGCAGGCAACGGAGTGCATCAATTAGTTCATCAATGACAGGACCAAACATTCGTCAGAGGCCCTGAAGGAAAAAGTTCAACTGTAAAAAAAGCAACGATAAAATCACAGAGGCTCTCATTAAAAAGGCATTTTAAAGCCAGCAGGCAAGCCCATACCAGCGGTAAGACCACCCATCATTTCACTGTTCTTAGACTCTATTTTGCGCACTGCATCGTTAACAGCGGCTGCTAATAAATCTTCAAGAATTTCCTTATCTTCTGTCAGCAAGCTCGGGTCAATCGTCACCTTGCGCACATCGTGACGCCCGGTCATTAGCACCTCAACCATACCGGCGCCGGACTCCCCTTTGACCTCGGTATTTTGCAGTTCTTCCTGCATCTTTTGCATTTTGCCCTGCATTTCCTGGGCTTGCTTCATCATATCGTCTAATTTCATGGCTTACTCCTCATATCATTCGTGGTACGCATTGCTATACCTGGGTGAATCGACGTTAGTCAACAGGGTGTTTTATTCAAGATTTTTATGAATCAACGATTAGTCTATTGGTACCACACTGGCTTCATCAAGCGTCGCACCAAAACGCTTTTCCAGTGCTTTAGCCACTGGGTCGTCGCGCAGGGTTTGCACAGCCAACGCCTGGCGTTCGGCCCGCTTGCGTAAACGGTAAAGGTACGGCGTTTCAAGGCTAACCTCACCAATCACAATTTCAACCTGCACAGCTTGGTTAAAATGTTCACTCAAGACATCTGCCAGGCGCTGCTGGTAGGCTGGATCATAGACCGCATCGTGACCTTTCTCCAGACGAAACACCAGGCGCTGGCCCTTGTTTTCTGCCAGTATAGCGTTTTCCTCAAGGACGGAGTTGGCCGCCACTGTGGCGAGCAGGCCAGAAACGGGGAGCGCATTACACAACACCAGCCAACGATCATTATCCAGATTGTCGATGGGGTAATCACCCACTGGTGCCAAGACAGGCTGCTGATTATCGACAGTAGTATGAGAGAGAGGAGCAACAAGCGGCGGCGCCATCGGCTTAGGCGCAGGCTCCGATACTGACTCAACAATCGACATCGTAAAGTCTGACGCTGGATTCTTAGTCCGCTCTTGCTCACGGGGGACTTGAAGGGGCTTTTGCTGAATAGCTACCGTCTCATTTTGCGGTGCCACATCTGATGCCGCCTCTACATCAGAATGTTGCTCCTGAGACTCATTAGACTCGGAGGCAGGATCAACAACAGGCCCGCACGCTGGCGGTGCCAGGGCTTGCCCCGTCACATCCAACGCTTCAGGCTTTTTTACAGATTCAACCACCTCCCGAGCAGAGGCTAAATCAGGTTCACCGCTGGCGGCAGGCCCGTTAGCTAACCGTGGCGACAGGCTCGCAGAAGCATTACTCTCCTGTGTATCCTGCTTGGGCGCTGGCGTCATCGCCATTTCTGGCGCCGGTTGAAAGGCCAGCAAACGCAACATCACCATTTCAAAACCACTGCGCGGATCGGCAGCCAGGGGTAAATCTCGCTTACCGAGTAGACAAATTTGGTAATACAGCTGCACTTCTTCACGGCCAAGGCTAGTCGCTAACGCCATTATCACCTGCTGATCACCAAGACTATTATCTGCCGCCTCGGGCACCACTTGAGTAATGGCAACTCGATGCCACACCGAGAGCATTTCACTCAGGGCCCCAGCAAAGTCCGGCGCATGTTCCGCCAGCAAGGCCACCTGGGCCAATACTTGCGCGCTATCGCGCTCGGCGAGGGCCTGGCAAATAGCGATAATCCAGCTGCGATCAATACTGCCAAGCATAGTACTCAGCTCAGTCTCGCTGAGTTTGCCGCCACCGTGAGCAATAGCCTGATCGGTCAAACTCAGGGCATCGCGCATACTCCCATCGGCGGCGCGAGCCAAAGCCCAGAGCGCAGCTTCTTCACAGGGAACTTTCTCCTCGCCCAGTACAAATTTCAGGTGTTCAACAATACGCTCGGGACTGAGGTTTTTGAGGTTGAATTGCAGACAGCGTGACAAAATCGTCACCGGCAATTTCTGTGGATCAGTGGTCGCCAGCAAGAACTTGACATGAGCGGGCGGCTCTTCCAAAGTTTTTAACAAGGCATTAAAACTGTGGCCCGAGAGCATGTGCACTTCATCGATTAGATAAACTTTGAAGCGTCCATGGGAAGGCATGTACTGCACATTGTCGAGCAGTTCTCGGGTGTCTTCAACCTTAGTGCGCGACGCCGCATCGACCTCAATCAAATCAATAAAGCGGCCATCGGCAATCTCTGTGCAGGCGCTACATTTGCCACAGGGGGTCGAACTTACGCCCTCTTCACAATTCAAACACTTGGCCAAAATACGAGCGATGGTTGTTTTACCCACACCACGCGTACCCGTGAACAAATACGCGTGGTGCAGGCGGTCATTGTCGAGGGCGTTAATCAGTGCCTGCAGCACGTGCTCCTGCCCCGCCATTTCGGCGAAGGTTCGCGGACGCCACTTGCGGGCCAGCACCTGATAGCTCATCGTTTTTTTGCCTCGATAGAATAGGATAAATCGAAAGCGAGCATTATACGGAGATGGGGAGATTCGGGTAGTTTATTCAAGGAAATCAATATCGCTACGAGAGTCAGTATGCCAACGTTCGGCGTATATCTTGAGCTCGACCTATGCTTTTAAGCAGGATGCAGATTGCCAGCCCAGTATCGAAGAAGTAAAGAGGAATTGGGTGGCAGCCCTCATCAGCCACACCCCAGCACACGAATTCTCTGCTACCGTTGCTCCCTTCCGGGCCTGGCGGGGTTTACAGATGTCCATTGCGGGGGGACCGATAAGGGCCACCATAGCGGGGCGGATTATGGTGATTTCGAGGGACGAATGCAACAGCCTTAAAGACATATCCCAAAATGCTAGCGCATCAGTCATAAGCCCACGCGCCAGACGCCTGTCAGAATAGCTAGAGACAAAGAAAGCCTGGTGGGTGTCAAAGCTATTTTTGCGTTTAATGGACTGCGTAAAATTTTTCGCCTGCGGGTCTTAGGATATCAACGTATCTAATAAGGAAGCCCAGTACAGCATCTAATAAAGCTATCTCGCTGCCTGGGGTCAAGGCCATCCAAGCATACCACCCCAATAATGCGACGCTTTCAAGCCGCTGCAAGCTGAGGTAGTATCACCGCAAAAATCATCAAACGCGGGCACGCATGCCCATCACTCCAGGACTCTAGGGACACCTTTATGGCCCCATGCTCGCCGCTACTGACAAGTGATCCTTCACGCCCACCGCGTTTTTTACCCGCCCTTTTCTGTATTATTAATTGCTTACTACTTTTCGCCTGCGGCAATGGCGAGAACAATGTCACCAGTGGACTGGCCAGCCAAACCCTGCACTGGGGTAATGGGGCAGAACCTCAAGAGCTGGATCCTCACATCGTTACCGGCCTCCCCGAGCACCATATTATTGTCGGCCTGCTTGAAGGACTGGTGCTGAAAGACCCAGCAACACTAGAGCCCATACCCGGCATGGCCGAGAGCTGGGACATTAGCGACGACGGTAAAACCTATACCTTTCATATTCGCGCCAATGCCCGCTGGTCCAATGGCGACCCGGTAACCAGTGCCGATTTTGTCTGGTCCTGGTGGCGGGCTCTACAACCGGCGCTGGGTAATCTTTACGCCTATATGTACTACCCTATTAAAAATGCCGAAGCCTATGCCACCGGCAAGCTCGACGATTTTTCTGAGGTGGGTGTTAAGGCGATTGACACCAAAACCCTCGAAGTCATATTGGCCAATCCGACACCCTATTTCCTGCAATTGCTCGACCACTATTCGATGTTCCCAGTGCATCGCGCCACTATCGAAAAGTTCGGCGACCCGTCCGAGCGAGGCACCCGCTGGACTCGCGCCGGCAATTTCGTGGGCAATGGTCCTTTTATTCTCAAACAGTGGGATTTAAACCGCTTGGTGATGATTGAGAAAAGCCCAACGTATTACGATGCCGATAAAGTGCGGCTCAATGCGATACGTTTTTACCCGACCGAGAATGTATCAACTGAAGAACGTATGTTTCGTGCTGGTCAACTCCATGTCACCGGCTCCTTGCCTGCCGACAAAATTGCGGTGTACAAAAAAACCAACCCGCAAGCCCTGCGCATATCGCCCTATCTCGGTACGTATTTTTATCGCATTAACACCACCGTTGAGCACCTGACAGACAAACGCATACGTCGCGCATTGGCGATGGCCATTAATCGCCAGCAGATTATCGACACCGTTACGAAGGGCGAGCAAATGCCAGCCTTTACATTTACACCGCCCAACACGCTCGGTTATACCGCAGAAAACGGCTTTGCTGAAGATCTTGAGACGGCGAAAGCCTTGCTAGCCGAAGCCGGCTATGCCAATGGCGAGGGCTTTCCGCCAACAGAACTTCTCTATAACAGCAGCGAGGGTCACCGCAAATTGGCCGTGGCCATTCAGCAAATGTGGAAAAAGCACCTCAATATCGACATCAGCCTTAATAATCAGGACTGGAAGGTTTACCTCGACAGCGTTACCACGGGCAACTATCAAATTGCCCGCGCTGGCTGGATCGGCGATTACGTTGACCCCAACACCTTTCTCGATATGTGGCTCACCGATGGTGGCAACAACAGTACCGGCTGGCACAATGACGAATACGACAGGCTGATTAGCGAGGCAGCACCAAGAGCCAAAGAGCGCACACAGCGCTATGCACACTTTCGTCGCGCCGAGGCCCTTTTGTTGGATGCCATGCCCATCATCCCCATATACACCTACAACAGCATCCACCTTGTGCACCCCAATGTTAAAGGCCTGCCGTCGAATATTCTCGACTACGCGCTGTATAAGCAAATGTATTTGAGCGAGGAGTAAAGCACGATGGCTCGCTTTATATTGATACGCTTATTACAGGCGATACCCGTGCTACTGGTGGTCATCACCGTGACTTTTTTCCTGGTGCGCCTCGCTCCCGGTGGCCCTTTTAGTGCCGAGAAAGCCGTACCAGCGGAGGTGTTAAAAGCCCTCGAAGCTCGCTATCACCTCGATCAACCGGTGATTAATCAATATTTTTCCTATCTCGGCGATCTGGCTCGCGGTGACTTTGGCCCTTCGTTTAAATACCCGGGCCGCTCGGTGAATGAAATGATTGCCGCCGGCCTGCCCGCCACCGCCGAACTGGGCCTGTACGCCATGTGCTTTGCCCTGCTGATAGGTGCCAGCGCGGGTGTTATAGCGGCGCTAAAGCCCAATAGCGCCCAAGACTATATTCCCATGTCGACCGCCATGCTGGGTATTTGCCTGCCCTCGTTTTTACTCGGCCCGCTATTAATGCTGATATTTGGCGTGTGGCTGGAGTGGGTGCCGGTATCGGGCTGGGGCGATATCCCCGGCGACAAAATATTGCCCGCCCTCACCCTCGCCTCTGGCTACACCGCTTATATTGCGCGGCTTTCGCGGGGCGGTATGCTGGAGGTGATGTCCCAGGACTATATTCGCACCGCCCGCGCCAAGGGTCTGCCCGAGTGGAAAGTGGTGCTCAAACACGGTCTGCGCGGCGGTATGATTCCGGTCATCGCCTTTATTGGCCCCGCCTTCGCCGGCTTGCTCAGTGGCTCTTTTGTGGTCGAAACTATTTTTCAAATACCCGGCCTCGGGCGCTTTTATGTGCAGGCCGCTTTTAACCGCGACTACACCATGATTATGGGCACCACGGTGTTATTTGCGACGCTGATTATCCTTTTCAACCTACTCGCCGATATTGTCGCCGTATGGCTTAACCCGCGTTTGCGCGATCTCTACCGCAGCGGAGGGGCGTAACGATGAGCAGCCTTGATCAGAACAACAGCCCTGAAATTAACAGTACGAAACCGAACCACATCAATCCATCAAAATCTTCAGCATTCGAGGAAAAAGGCAGCTCCCTCTGGCGCGATGCCTGGCACCGCTTGCAAAAAAACAAAATGGCCCTGCTCGGCCTGGTGGTTATGGTCACGATGTGCATTGTCGCCCTGCTCACGCCGTGGATTACCGTCTATGGCTACGAAGAGCAGAACCTGGTGCTCGGAGCTTCCCCACCCTCTGCCGCGCATTGGCTGGGCACCGATACCCTGGGACGAGATTTACTGACGCGCATCCTCTACGGTAGCCGCATCTCCCTCGCGGTTGGCTTTATTGCCACCGCCGTCGCGCTGTTAATTGGCGTTATTTATGGCACCGTTGCCGGCTATATGGGTGGCCGTGTTGACGCAGCCATGATGCGCTTGGTTGATATTCTCTACGCCCTGCCCTTTATGATTTTTATTATCTTGCTAATGGTAATTTTTGGGCGCAATATTTTCCTGTTATTTCTCGCCATTGGCGCTGTGGAGTGGCTGACCATGGCCCGGATTGTCCGCGGACAGGTGCAGTCCTTGCGCCAGCAGGAGTTTGTCGAGGCGGCCGTCTCCATCGGCCTCGGACCCTGGGCCATTATCCGACGCCACCTTATCCCCAATACACTCGGCCCAGTGATTGTCTATACGACACTGACCATACCCAACGTCATGCTACTGGAGTCCTTCCTGAGCTTTCTCGGCCTCGGCATCCAACCGCCACAAAGCTCATGGGGCTTGTTAATTTCTTACGGTGTCGAAACTATGGAAGAGTACCCCTGGCTATTGATCTTTCCCGGTCTGGCCCTGTCGCTCACTCTTTTTGCTCTTAACTTTCTCGGGGACGGTTTGCGCGATGCCCTCGATCCCCGTGCGGCAAAGGACTGAGTGATGAGCGAGAAGACGCAGGAAAGCGTGCTGAGAGTTGATGACTTAAGTATCCGTTTTAAAACACGCAATGGCTCCAGCCAAGCCGTTGACAGTGTCAGTTTCGAGGTCGCCCGTGGTGAAACACTGGCTATTGTCGGGGAGTCCGGTTCGGGCAAATCCGTTACCTGCTATAGCTTATTGGGGCTTATCCCCCAACCACCGGGTGTAATTGAAAGCGGCGTCGCTCAATTTGCCAGCCAGGGCCAGCAGCGCGATTTACTGCGCAGTGACAAGCAAACATTGCGCAGTTTGCTAGGTGATAAAATTGCGGTTATTTTTCAAGACCCGATGACCTGCCTCAACCCTTATTTAACCATTGGCGAGCAACTCGTCGAACCCCTGCGCCAGCATAAAAACAAGAGCCGCGAGCAAGCCCGTCAACGGGCCATCGAATTAATCGAAGAGGTTGGCATTAACAATGCCAAAATGCGCTTTGCCAGCTACCCCCACGAATTTTCAGGCGGTATGCGCCAGCGGGTAATGATCGCTATGGCGCTGATTACCGAGCCCGAGCTACTGATTGCCGACGAGCCCACCACGGCACTGGATGTGACTATTCAGGCACAGATACTCGATTTGCTCGACGAGCTGAAAAAACGACGCAATATTGCCCTAATTTTTATCTCCCACGATCTCAGTGTGGTCGCCAGTATTGCCGACCGGGTCGCGGTAATGCGCGCGGGGGAAATTGTCGAAACCGGTGAAGCACAGCAAATCTTTAAGCAGCCCCAGCATCCCTATACCCAACAGTTACTCGCTTCCGTACCGAGTGGGCCAAAACCCGCACAAAGCTCCCAAGTCGACCCGCAGACACAGCCGCTATTAAAGGTCGAGCATTTACAGACAGTTTTTGAACAGGGTAAAGCGGGTCTATTTGCAGCCAGCCCGGCACCAACTATTGCAGTCAACGATGTATCCTTTGAATTGCGCCACCACGAAATTCTCGGGCTGGTGGGCGAATCGGGGTCGGGGAAATCAACGTTGGGGCGCTCGCTGATTCAGCTGATTAAACCCACAGCTGGCAGTGTACAGCTCGATGGGCAGGAGCTCACGCAGTTGAACCCCAAACAGCTCAAACCCCTGCGTCAGCGTATGCAAATGATTTTTCAGGATCCCTACGCGTCGTTGAATCCACGCATGACCGTTTTCGATACACTGGCTGAACCTTTGCTCTACCACCGCCTTGCCACCCGTAAAAATGTTACCCCACAGGTGCTCGCCTTAATGGACGATGTCGGTCTCGCGCACGCCGATATCCGCAAATACCCCCATGAGTTCTCCGGTGGTCAGCGTCAACGCATTGCCATAGGCCGCGCCATTGCCACCAAGCCAGAGCTGATCGTTGCTGATGAGCCCGTTTCAGCACTGGATGTCACGATTCAAGCACAGATTCTTGACTTGATTCTCAGTCTCGTCAACAAACATAATCTGAGTATGTTGTTCATCTCTCACGATTTATCGGTTGTCAGGTATATTGCAGATCGCGTGTTGGTCATGCACCAAGGTAAGCTTATTGAAAGCGGAGACACTGAGACACTATGGGCCAATCCGAGCGAAGCCTACACTCAGACACTATTTGCGGCAGTACCCCAACTGGGGAGCCACTGAACAGGCCATAATTCGTTATCTACCTCTACAATCAGACTTAACCCGAGACTCCTTAGTCAATGATCCGTAAGCTACAAAAGTTAATTGGCCAACTACGCTCAAAGCCGAACAGGGTTGCGCCGTTTTTGAATAAAGAGGCTATTACGGCCATCAAACTCATACGCTTACGGCTGAAAGATGAATTTGGTGAAATGCCAGATTTACACGACCCCCGTCTTCTCGAAGAGTTTATTGACTGCGCCTTCATATCAAAAGATGCTATTAGCCGTTCACACATTCGCAAGCTAATGAATTCTCTAGGGGAGCCCTGGGCAGGTCTGTACAAAGAATCAAACCAACGACGCATCGATAAATGCGACTCACTAAAATAACGCTTATATCAATAAATCTAATAACACTGGGCAATGGTCAGAACCCATCACATCATTGAGAATATCCACACCGGCCACCTTGCCCTGCAAACTTGCTGACACCAAAAAATAATCAATGCGCCAACCAACATTCTTCGCCCTGGCACCGGCGCGGTAACTCCACCAGCTATATTTGACCTCTTCTGGACGCTGATCACGAAACGTATCAACAAATCCTTCTGCAATCAGATTGTCCAGGCCATCGATTTCGACCTGGGTATAACCAGCACTTTTATTATAATTGGGCTTAGGTCTGGCGAGATCGATATCGCGGTGAGCGACATTAAAATCGCCACACACGACCACGGGTTTTTTTTCTTCAAGCTGTTTTAAATAAGTGAGAAAATCGACGTCCCACTGCTGACGGTAATCAAGGCGCTTCAGCTCACTCCCAGAGTTGGGGGTATAGACCGTCACTAAATAAAAATGCTCAAATTCGGCCGCAATAACTCGGCCCTCCTGATCGTGCTCCTCAATCGCCATGTCATACTGAACAGACAAGGGCGCAACTTTTGACAATATCGCAGTGCCAGAGTAACCCTTTTTTTCAGCAGAGTTACTATAAAGATAATAATCCTTTACCTCGGCCAATGCTTCAGCCACTTGCTCGTCCTGTGCCTTGGTTTCCTGCAGGCAAAGCACGTCTGTCTCCATCGCCACCAGTGACTGTACAAAATCTTTTTTAATGGCAGCTCGAATACCATTAACATTCCAGGAAACTAAACGCATTGACACTACTTCCTCGTGTAAATTTAATGAATCACTATGGAGTGAATGTATAAAAGTCGCCTATAGTAAACCCAAGAACCGGCTTTCCAAACCTCTTTAGATCGTCACACCAACAAATTTCATTAAAGCGTCACCTTGAAAATCGTAGCGCCGGTGACCTCGGCGCCAAACTATTCATTGAAGTGTAAGTCGGCCATGCTCACCACTTCCTGGTCGACAAATTTCTTAGTCGAACGCAACAGCGGTAAAAGAAACGTATTCGTATAGATGCAATGAACAGCCCCAGGGTCAATTTGACGGTGTTTCTCTGAGGCCTCAGCGCTGTGGCAAAGGCCTCTCGAATGGTAACTCAACATGGCTTTATAACCGGGCTGCCAAGCCGTAATGTTCGCAAAACTCTGGGTCAGCGCAGCCAGTATCGCCATACCTGAAAAATCGAGATCGCCCCAAAAGTAGCAGGGAATGTACAGGCTCCCCTCGTTGAACCACCACTGCTGGAAGGTCTGAAATTGCTCATCATTATAAGGCTGTACATGACTAAACTGTGTTGCCCCCCGTTGACGAATACGATGAGAGGCACCGCGAAAGCCCGCACTATTAACCAGCGTCGTATTACTACAAAGAGAGCCACAACACTGGAGCGCCAGCAATTGTAAAAACGTATCCTGGTTCTCTATAAACAAGACCTGCTCAGTTGTCTCGGCCATGGCAATATGAATCAACAGGGGCCGAGTGATTAAATGCGTAGCAGCAGTGGGTAATAAACGACGCACAAGATCTTCCCGTGAATCGAGAAATTTAGAATCGGCCCAAAAGCATTTGGCCGACAAAGTCCGCAAAGTCATGGGCTCATGTAATATCTTTGCCGCCTGGGCAAAGCCGTCGACGACTTGTTCAGCTGTTTGCCCCTGTCGGCGAATTGGCTTGGCCAGCAAGGCAGCACCATCGGCCATAAAATACGGTGCGTTGCGCTCCACTGCCCTGTTCCAACTGACAGTGTAGGGTTCCATTCGTGGGCGATTCAACCAATCGCGTAGCAGAGATTCCGCATCGGGCTGGAGCACTAAACGGGCTTTTTCATAGACTTCGACACCCGGTCGTGCTCGTGCCAGGTCAATCAAAAAAATCCCGTATTTATCAGCGAGATCGACAATTAAACTCCAGTAATAGTCGGTATTCCCGCTACTGTAATCAAAGAGTGCCGGCAAGGTTTTATTATTTACTCGCAAAGGCCGCGCGCGCCCCTTGTCGATATGGTTAAGTAGTGTATTCAACAAAACCGACACGAAGGGGTCATGTAAATAGGCAGGTGGGGGTCTTAAATCTGGCTCAGACATTGTCATTGCCAGGCACGAAAAATAACGGCTCCTTATTAGTCCTCACCATCTATAAATCTTCCATAAAATCCAGCATGGCCTGGTTGCGAATGGTTTTTCGATGGCGCGCCCATAGGGCCTTGATTTTTTCCTGATTACAGACTTTTCGGTCAACCAGCACCTGTGTATCTAACTCACCCACTTTTTCGGTCGCCGGGCATTTGCTGAACACCACCTGGTTGGAAATTAAATCTAAAAATGGCCCCGACTTGCTGGTGGGCATAATAAAAATTAACTGAAGACCCAGGGCCTCAGTGAGATAATTAATGACCTCGCGAGACCGCGCTTCATCCATTTTCGAAAAGGCTTCGTCGACTAATACCATGCGACAATGTGAATTTCCTTCATTAAAACGAAAGGCCGAGGTTACCGCTGCAGAGCGGATAATATAGGCCGGAGTTTCTAACTGCCCACCTGAGCCGGTACCGTATTGACTGAGAGCAATGGGTTCTTTATTTTCCGGTTTTTTATATATTTCGTAACGGCGGTAAAGGCGATAGTCACTGATACGGCGTAATTCGCGGAGCGCCGCCTGCTCATCTTTGTCGAGCAGCATAGCGACGAGCTTGTCTCTAACCTGACAAGAGTGTGGGTTCAAGTCAGCATCAAACAGTGAATTACCGTCGCCAAGGTTGGGCAATTTAACCACCTCTTTAAAAAAGCGCCAATACTCTTTAAATTCAGGCACCCATTCCCAGGCGAAATAAAAGCGTTCGCGATCAGAACCAAAGACGTGGTGGTCGAGTTCTTTATTGAGGTCTTCTAAAATGTGTTTGCCATCGTTGATCGACTGATAAATAGAGTGGCAAAGGTTGCTAACAAAAGCAGTATTGAAGCTATCGCGCAATGTGCCCAGCTTTTCCGCTTTATCCACCAATACATTATTTTTTAAGGCATTGTGCACAGTCTGTATTCCAAGCGCTATTTTTACAGCACCTTGGAAGTATTCGGCATCGTGTTGTTCACCATGGCCAAGGGTATAAATAATAGTATGGGCCAAGGAGGCCATTTGATTGTGCTGCATAATAGTTTGGTACAGCGCTCTTTCATGCTGCTCTAAGAGCTTAAAATATGCCGTGTTTTCCTCTGCGAAACTAAAGTCACCTTTGCCAGAACGGGCCTTTTCTTCGGCTTCTTTCAGGGCTTCGTCGCTATCAAAATCGGGATAAACGCTGGCGATACTCGTTACACTCGCTTCACAGGCATCTCGGGCCTCTTGTAGTGTTTCCTGTTCGGCCACTATTCTGGCAATTAAAGCCGAAAAACTATTCTTTTTTTCGTTTAAAGCCCCCAGGTTTTTACTAAAGTCATTGCCACTCCTTTCAAGCTCATCAAGGTCTAACTGTAGGGCTTGCATCCGTGCTTCAAGCTCTTCAAAATCGCTTAAATCAAGATTTTGCAATTGCTCTTCACTGTGTTGTCGAGCGCGATAAAGCGCCAACATGTCTGTTAGCAACTCACTGCACTGCACTGCTTTGATACTTTCTATTAACTCGTAGACGCGCGCCGACTGACGATATTCATCCTCTTGCTGTTGACACTGCTGGTGTAGATCGTTGGCTTCTTGTCGTTTGGCCTCTAACGCTCGCTGGCGTGCGCCCTGGCCAAATACCAGGTCTGTGTCATTAAGGTCGCAGCGGAACATGGCGTAGTTACCAGAACCCAAACCAGCACTGGTGACACCACGCCGAGTTCGGCGTAAGCCCTCTTCGTCTTTCACTCGCCGTACAGAACCATAGGAGGCCTGTAAATAATATTGGACGATCTTGTGCTCAAAATTCATAAGCTCAACAATTGAATCTTGCGCCAATACAATTTTCGCCGCGTCTCGCTGAGCTTTTTCACCCTGAATAACACGGGCGTTATTGCGACCACCCTTCATGCTACGCACCACGCGAATGGCCTCGGCCTCGTACTCGGGTTCAACAATAATGGCAAAGCGCGCGCCACCCATATAACCCTCAATAGCCATTTGCCATTTCGGGTCAGTAATTTCTACAAAGTCGCAAAGCACAGCGGCCTGTGCCTGGGGGCACTGCATATTGATCGTATTCAGGGCCGCCTCGACGTGGGGCGGGTAATTGATTTTATTGTGTTCAAGGCGCTTAATTTCCAGGAGCTTGCGCTCATAGCGCTCTTTACTTTGGCTCCACTGGCGCTGCCTTTCGTTGCTCAGCGCTAGCACCTGGTCGCGAATGCTGCACGAACCCTCACTGTACTCAGCGCTGTGTAGAGCCCTGGCTACATCACTATGGTGGCGATCAAGTTGTTTGACTTGTTCTAGCTTGTGCTCCAACGCACCAATACCGACCCAGTCTTTAGTCATCAATTGGGGCATGTCTAAGCCAGAGTCCTCAGGGCCTTTTAATAAGTTTGCGATCAAGAGTCGCAACGCTTTGCTCTCGAGCGCCGCAACCTCTACGCCAAGGGAACTCGTTGTTATATCTTGCTGTAGTTGCCGAATCGCCTGATGGTTTTTGGCAAATTGCGGCTCTTGCTCAAGTAATGATTTGGCACTGTTAACAAGACTCTGCTCACAGCTTTCAAGGTCTTGTTGAAGCTGGTCTTTGTCGCGCAGTGCGCTGATACCCTGGCGCTGGGCCTTAAGATCGACCAATTGATTATTGGCCGCGCGCTTCAGGTCAACATTGTCCTGTATTTGTTGCTCAGTTTGCGCAATGGCCATGACATTAGCGCGCTGCTGCTCTTTGATCGCCAGATAGTCCTGCTGCTTCACCCACACCTGGCGACTAAGCTCGCAGAACTGTCCAACACAGTGACCAAGCCAGTTATCAATATAAGCCTGCGCATGGTGCTGGGCTAAATCGAGGTTTTCAAGCACCTGCTTGATAGCCTGCGTTTCCTCGTCCATGCTGTGAATGGTTTTCATCAATTCAGAGACTTGACGAATATCTTCACTTAAATCTTTGGGTTCAAGAATTTCTCGCTCGACAAAAGCACTAATACTTTTTACCGGTTTATAGGCCATAAAATTCGCAAAGGTACGTGCAGCGTGCTTGGCTTCTCGGTCTGATATGGCACCCGGCAAACCACGGAAAGCACCGTAGAGGCGGCGCAAATACGGCCCTTTTTTATCGTAGATTTCTACCGCATCACTACCGAACTGGCGCTTAAGGCGGTGGGCAATTTCTGGCAGCGGGACGATGGTTTGACCCGCCGGGTCCTCTCGAAGAAAATCCTGCAAACACAACTGCTGGTTGGGAATAATTAAAAACAGCAACTCGTCCTGCCGTGCCTGGCGACTAGTGGCGGCGCTATCTAAATGGGCACGCACACACATCACTGCAGTAAATACTTCTCCCGCCTCGCCCTCAGTGGGGTGAAATATGCCAGCCACATAACCATCACAAGCCTGGGGGCGAGCGTAACTGCCATCGTCACAACCCAGGACATAGGAGGCCAGAGTGCGCACTTGCTTGCCCCCACGCCCTCTCTGGGTCGTTTCATCCTGCCCAGGGTTATAGGTAAATAAATTTTCGTGAGCCGCTGTCATTAACGACTGGAGTCCATCGGCAGCCGTCGTCTTGCCCGAACCATTGCCTCCCGATAATAAATTAATTGGGCCAAAATCAAATTCAAGGGGAGGAATATTGCCCCAATTGAGATAGATAACACGCTTACAGAACATCGTTATCGCCCTCGTTATTGCTCTCTATGTTTTTCTCCGATTGCGCAGGCGTGTAAGCGTCACTGGCATTTAGCTCTACACTTTCTGAGGCTGTCAAATTAGCCAGCACTTCGTCGTTGACGAATCGGGTAATTGAGGGATGAATACTGATCCAGCCCTCGGCGAAATCTAACTCTTGCTCGGTGTCATAGCGGATTAAACGTAATTGTCGCAGCCGTTTGAAAAGGCTTTTTCTATCACTCGCCGTATCGGGCAGCGGCCGTTTTAATAAGTTTTTGTAGGCAATGGCCAAGCCTTCTAACGCCAACATAACGCAACCTTTATCGTCCACCTGAGCATCGCGCAGGGCTTTTTCATATTCGACCCGCAAAACCAATATTAAAGCCACCTCTTGTTGGCTGGGGCGTTGACGGAAGCCGCTGTTAAAAGCGCTATGGTCATCGTCATTCATACCTGGCGCAACGGCACCGGGTGGAAAAATGCGCACGAAAGAAAAACGACTGTCGTGTTGAATGCGTATTTTTATAACCTCTAAATAATCTTCGACCAGCTCACTGCACTGTAGATAACGGTCGTAAAGTAAACTTTCAATTTGGCTTTCATCGCGACACAGCACACCGTAATCGAGCAGGCGAATCAATAATTGCGAAAACTCGTCAGCGCTAATACCCAGCTCGCTGAGCCCTTCTTCAATTTTTTCTGTAAACATAAATAACGCAACCTAAACCCTGTCGATGGGACGTTCTAAACGCGAATGGTGTTTTGATGGCAGCAAGCTAGCCCCGTAAATTGGCTCCTCACACACTGAGCCCAGTTTTCACTTAAGGGGTTCGCCTTAACCGGTTCTTTTACTTATGAGACGAACTCACTTTGGGTGTCATCGCCTGTGCTGTTGGGCAACAGCTCGATCGTAAACTCATCGTAATTGGCATAATACTCACTGTCTGTCACCTGCCGCCCCGTGGCCTCGACCCTGAATACCAGCTCAGAACTGAGGTTATTAAGTGCCCCGACTTCAATAACATGGGCCATGGCCAACAGCTCTTCAGCATTATCAATCGTCAGAGCTCGTGTCGAAATACGCTGCCCACCGCGCAGGGCGTGCAGCACATAGCGTTTTAGTTGACTGTTATTGACCATAAAAGCCTGGTCCAGCAATTGCCGAATCATCAATTCTCGCTGTGCCTCCTTATCGACGACTGGCGCAGTCGTCAGCACATTGTCAACCCATAGGCGAGACGGACGTTCCTGTAATTTAATGTGTTGGGGGTCGACCAAATTGATTTTTAGACTGGCCATCGCGTCAGCAGCGCCCTCCAGACGCTCGCCGAACTGCTCGTCATTAAGGTCGGACAGTTCGGCACATAGCGCCAACAGGTCATTGTTGTGACGACTGTTTATATAACTGAGTTGGCGAATAATAATATCGGCGCGCCGGGTAAAGCTGTGTAGAGCACTGCGTAAAGCGGGCAGCATAATCTCGGCTGCATTGCGCATACGCTGTTCGATAGTATCGAGAATAAACCACAAATAGGACTGCTCATCAGCACAGAGGTCCGGCACGGTACGCCGTAAACTACGCTCGATCTCTTGCTTGAACGCCCGGGGTTTGCGACGAATTCTCGCCACCGCACGACTTATATCTTCACGATGTTTTTCTACGCTATCGGCCGACAGACGCACGGCGATGTCGGGCTGGAAGCGTTTTTCCATAAAGTCAAAAAACTGCTCGGCTGCCTGCTGTGCTAATTGCTGCGACTCGACCTCCCGGATCAATTCGCGTTTGCGCTCGTCGAGCTCGGCAATCACATCAGTGAAATCGGTAATAATACGCTCGGAATATTCGTAGGCATCGAGTAGGTCATAAACCTCCCCTCGATTGAGCAGAGCCTCGAGCGCATTCAAGGTATTGCGGGTGTTTCGGTGTCGAGTACGAATTTGCCGCGTGTCGGCCTCAAGCAGTGCCAGGGCAAAGACTCGCCCCAGCCGTGTAAAAGGGAAACTTGAATGCAAGGTGGCGGTATCGACCTGGCGTTCCAGCCACCCTCCTTCGAGTAATTGTTTAAGCACCCAGCTAGCTTGTTCACGGTGGTTTTTAAAGCGCGGTTCGACATCGTCACCCTTAACGTCAGCAAGTTCATCATCAAGCACCTCAAACTGGGGTCTGGCCAAAGCTTCAGTCAAAATTTCCAGGAGCTGTTCGCGATTCAAGGCCTGGCCGTAGTCGGCCATTGAACTGTATTGGCGCTGATAGAGCAGGCACACACACTGCACAACTTGCTCGCGGTATTTACCGGTTAGGGGTTTAAAGAAGTGTCGGCGTGGCGCACTGAAAAACATAGGGGTATTATCGCGAAACGGATTAAAGCTGACTAAAAAGACTCTACGAGCCACTCGGGATGACAATCAGCCGCGTACTCTAGCCTAAAACCAGTTGTCTGGGTATCAACAAGCGTGCAACAAATCCATGAACCCTACATTCTTTAAATGCAAACCACGACAGACCTATCATCGCTGGCCTTATGCTTTATATTCACGCTGCGTTACACTGACTGCCATGGAACCGATACAGGAAACCGCTCCCAGCGGACATAATAATGATGAACAACTCCAACGAAACACCTGACAAGCACGCCAGTGACCCCTACGCCGATCTCATCAAGCCCAGCGATAAACCTATTACAGAAGGGGCTATTCCCGCCGCCACCGTGGTTTTATTACGTGATAGTGACGCCGGCATAGAAACGTTGATGCTGCGTAAAAACAAAGATATCCACTTCGGAAACATGTGGGTCTTTCCCGGTGGGCGCATTGATCCCGACGACTACCCTGCCAATGGTGATAAAACCGAAGCAGCTCGTTTTGCTGCCGCGCGTGAGACACACGAAGAAGCGGGTATTCACACAGATCCAGAGGACTTTATCTGGTTCTCTCGTTGGACGCCGCCGCCCCTCACACCGAAACGTTTTACCACCTGGTTTTTTGCTGCTCGTGTGCCGGAACACAAAGAAATCCTCATTGATGGCGGGGAAATTCACGACCACCAGTGGATTAAGCCGCAAGATGCCCTTGCAGGTCATCGAGAAGGCACCCTCAACTTTGTACCTCCCACTTGGGTTACCCTGCATTATCTGGCGAAATATGCTGCCGTCGATGAGCTACTCAAAGCATTTGCATCACGCTCACCTAAAATCTACGAAACCCACCTTAGTCAAACGGAAGATGGCGAGAGGGTCGCTCTTTGGCACGGGGACGCCGGCTATGAAGCCTGGGATGCTAAAGTTGAAGGCGACCGACACCGGCTGACCATGGGGAGAGAGGGTTTTATTTTTGAAAATTCTTTTAAGGGTTATCGGTGACATTCACTGCATTTATCTCAGTATATTCTTTACATTTTAGCCTCGGGAAAGCACCGTGAAGGAGACGGCTACTTAAATGAAAACGCCTAAGCCCGAAGTTTCCCTAACTAATGAGGCCGCTGGGGTAAAAGCAGTATTGGCTTAGTTCTACAACCCTCAGCACTCATCCTTCTGTTAGCAAGTTGTCAAAATGCGATTCTGACCAGTCAACCCAATGCAGTTTCTCTCTTACGCGGCTTACAGGATTACCTGTGGGACTCTGGGCATCACTGGCGATGCCCAGCTTCTGCCTGTGCTAGGAGCGAGTTAAACCCGACATAATACTTTTAAGATTCGCCCTGGGTGAGCGCTTAAAAACACCTTCAAGCGACCCTGGGGAGCTGCTAAAATCGCCCACCCCTTCCAGCCATTCTGTGGGCCTTAAAAAATCCGGCTCGCTACGATAATCAGGTTTCCCTATGTCAGAGCAGGCTCCAGCACCCGTCCCCCAACAAGCCCCTGCTTTCATCCATCTACACCTGCACAGTGAGTTCTCCATTGCCGATAGCACCATTGGCATCAAACCTTTAGTCAGTAAAATTCGCGAGCTCGACATGCCCGCTGTTGCCGTTAGCGATATCTGTAATTTCTTTGCTCTGGTGAAATTTTACAAAGCGGCTCAGGGGGCGGGTATTAAACCCATCTGCGGTAGTGACCTGACCATTGCCGGCGATAAAACCGACGACCCTCAAAGCCAAATCACCCTACTGGTACGAAATCAGACGGGTTACCAAAACCTCACCCAACTGATTTCCCGCGCCTACCTAGAGGGCCAGGTACATGGCCTGCCCTGCATCCGCCGCAGTTGGCTAAAAGAGCTGGGAGAGGGGTTGATTGCCCTCTGTGGACATAAAAGTGATATCGGGGTGGCTCTGGCTAACAACCGTACGCCCCTGGCCCAACACCTCCTCAAAGAGTGGATGATAGATTTCCCGGATAGCTTTTATCTCGAACTCGTGCGCTGCCAACGCCCCGGCGAAGAAGATTTTGTGCATAGCGCTGTCCAGTTGGCACAAACCTCCAACTGCCCGGTTGTGGCTACTAACGATGTGCGCTTTATCCATCAAGAACAATTTGAAGCCCACGAGGCGAGAGTCTGTATCGTCGAGGGTCGCACCCTGGATGACCCACGCCGCGAGCGCCGTTACAGTGACCAGCAATATCTAAAATCGAGCGAACAAATGCAGGCGCTGTTTGCAGATATTCCCGAGGCACTGGAAAACTCCGTTGAAATCGCCAAACGCTGCAACCTGAACCTGACACTGGGCAAACCCCAGTTACCGGAATACCCCATTCCCGAGGGAATGACGACCGAGTCTTTCTTCCGCAAGTTGTCCGAGGAAGGGCTCGCTAAGCGATTGAAGAGTATTACGCTCAATCCTGAGACGGGCCAAAGCCTTGACGATTACCAACAACGCCTCGACTTTGAGCTGACCATTATTAATCAAATGGGCTTCCCTGGTTATTTCCTCATCGTGATGGATTTTATACGCTGGGCCAAAGAACACGATATCCCTGTTGGCCCTGGTCGCGGCTCGGGAGCTGGCTCGCTGGTGGCCTACGCTCTGGAAATTACCGACCTCGACCCCCTTGAATACGATCTGCTATTTGAGCGCTTCCTCAACCCTGAACGGGTCTCCATGCCGGATTTCGATATCGATTTTTGCATGGACAATCGCGACCGGGTCATCTCCTATGTCGCTGAGCGCTATGGCCGGGACGCCGTATCACAGATCATCACCTTCGGCACCATGGCGGCTAAAGCCGTGGTGCGCGATGTCGCTCGCGCCCAGGGCAAGTCTTACGGACTCGCTGACCGCTTATCGAAAATGATTCCCTTTGAAATCGGCATTACACTTCAAAAGGCCTTTGATCAGGAAGAAATACTGCGAGACTTTCTCGAACAGGATGAGGAGGCACAAGAGATCTGGGAGATGGCCCTGCAACTCGAAGGCCTAACCCGTAACGTCGGTAAGCACGCTGGCGGTGTTGTCATCGCCCCCACACGGCTAACCGATTTCGCAGCGCTGTATTGTGATGAAGCCGGAGAAGGCCTGGTCACCCAATACGATAAAGACGATGTTGAGGATGTCGGCCTGGTGAAGTTCGACTTTCTCGGTTTACGCACCCTGACGATTATTGACTGGGCTCTGAACAACGCCAACGTCCAGAACGAGCGAAACGGCAAGCCGCCGGTAGTGATAGAAGACATTCCTCTCGATGATCCCGGCAGCTACCGGCTCTTGCAGAGCGCCGAAACCACTGCCGTGTTTCAGCTCGAGTCCCGAGGCATGAAAGATTTGATTAAGCGCCAGCTGCCGAGCCGCTTTGAAGACATTATCGCACTGGTGGCCCTGTTTCGACCCGGACCACTCCAATCGGGGATGGTCGACGACTTTATCAACCGTAAACACGGTCGCCAGGAAGTGGCCTACCCCCATCCCAAGTACCAGCACCCCGATTTAAAACCGGTGCTCGAACCGACCTACGGTATTATTCTCTATCAAGAACAGGTCATGCAGATCGCGCAGGTACTCGGTGGTTACTCACTGGGCGAGGCCGACATGCTACGCCGAGCGATGGGCAAGAAAAAGGCTGAAGAAATGGCTCGTCAGCGCCAACTTTTTGTCGACGGTGCCGCCAAAAATAATGTCAGTAATGAACTGGCAGAAAATATTTTTGATTTGATGGAGAAGTTTGCCGGCTACGGCTTTAACAAATCCCACTCCGCCGCCTACGCCCTGCTCGCCTATCAAACCGCCTGGTTAAAGACCCACTACCCGGCCGCCTTTATGGCCGCCGTGCTATCGGCCGATATGCAAAATACCGACAAGGTCGTGACTCTAATTGATGAGTGCCGAGCGATGGACTTGCTCGTCACCCCGCCCGATGTCAATATCGGCAAATTCCAGTTTTCAGTTTCCCTCGAGTCCGCCGTGGTCTACGGTCTCGGTGCTATCAAAGGTCTGGGCGAAGGCCCTGTGTCTACTATTATCGCCGCCCGCAGCAGCGGAGGCCCCTTCAAAGATCTGTTTGATTTCTGCACCCGCGTCGATCCACGCAAAGTCAACAAACGCGCTCTTGAAGCGCTTATTCGCTCCGGAGCACTGGACAAAATTGGTCCCAATGACGACCCCGGCTACAGCCGGGCGGTAATGCTGGAAGCAATGGAAGAGGCCGTCAAGCTCGCTGACCAGCACAGTAAGAATACCGCTAGCGGTATGGCCGATTTATTCGGTGCCACGCCTGCCGAAAGTGCCCCTGAAATTGGCTATGCCGCCTTCTCACAGGTTCGTCGTTTCCGCCTGCGCGACCGACTCCAGGGCGAGTGGGACACCCTGGGGCTTTACCTCACCGGGCACCCCATTGAAGAATACGCGGGGGAGCTGAGTAACTTCATTAGCTGTCGTCTCAAGGCGCTACAACCCTCGAGAAGTGTACAGGTGGTCGCCGGCCTGGTGCTCGACATTCGCACCATCAAGACCAGTCGCGGCGTCATGGGCGTGATGAGTATTGACGATGACAGCGCCCGCATTGATGTCACCATTTTTTCCGAGCAATATGCTGCCTGCCGCGACAAAATCAGCAAGGGCTCCATGGTCGTGGTCAACGGGGTACTTAGCGAGGACGAATACACCGGCGGCCTGAAAATGCGTGCCCAGGAAGTACGCACCGTTATTGAAGCCCGGCAAACTATGCTGAAAGGCCTGGCCATTGATCTTTCAGACAGTACCATGACATTAGCCACGGTCGACACTATTGAACAATTACTCACACCCTACAAAGCGGGTCATTGCGATATTAAAGTAAAATATCGCTGCCACAGTGCAGAGGGCGAGTTCACATTCGCTAAAGACTGGGCAGTTCAGCCTGAAGACGAATTGCTACACCTTTTGCGAGACAGCTTCGGCGCTGGCAATTTACAACTTATCTATTGATATCTAATCGAGAGAGTGTCGATAAAGAAATTGTGTAAAAACTCAGTTCGATGTTTCGATTCAATAAAGTATCTGTATAATTTGGCCATCAACCTCGACGGCACCAGCGCGACATAAAGCAACCGGAATTAAAGTAATTATGAATCTTGACTACCTTGACTTTGAACAGCCCATCGCCGAACTCGAGGCAAAAATCGAAGAGCTGCAATTGGTGGGTAACGACAACGAACTCAATATTGCCGATGAAATCAAGAAATTACGTGGCAAATCACGTAAATTGACTGAGAGCATTTTTTCCGGTCTCTCCTCCTGGCAGATCGTCCAGGTTGCCCGACACCCCTTGCGTCCCTATACCAATGACTACATCCCAAAATTATTCACAGAGTTTGAAGAGTTACACGGCGATCGTCATTTTGGTGATGACAAGGCTATTGTGGGCGGTGTCGCTCGGCTCGACGGCAAACCGGTAATGGTTATTGGCGAAGAAAAGGGGCGCGGTGTTAGTGACAAAGTCACGCGCAATTTTGGCATGCCAAAACCCGAGGGTTACCGCAAAGCCCTGCGGCTGATGGAAATGGCTGAACGCTTTAAAATGCCCATCCTCACCTTCATCGACACACCTGGTGCCTACCCTGGCATCGACTCTGAGGAACGAGGCATTAGCGAATCTATCGCCCAGAACCTCGCCGTTATGTCGCGTTTAAAAACACCTATTATAGCCACCGTTATCGGTGAAGGTAGCTCCGGTGGCGCTATCGCGATTGGTGTCAGCGACTGGCTGAATATGCTGCAATACTCGACCTATTTCGTTATCTCCCCCGAAGGTTGCGCGAACATTATCTGGAAAACTGCTGAAAAAGCGCCACTCGCTGCAGAAGCCATGGGGGTGACCTCCAGTGTGCTTGAAGAGTTGGGAATTGCCGATGAAACGATCCCCGAGCCCCTTGGCGGCGCCCACCGCGATCTCGACACCATGTCTGAAACACTCAAGGGTCGCTTAATCGAGCAGCTCGATCGCCTACAAAGTGAACCTCTCGACCAACTCATTGAAAAACGCTTTAATCGTTTAATGTCTTACGGCAGCAGCCAACATTAAAAAGAAAGTAGCAGCGCCGTGGATGCAAAGGACGGAACTGCTAAGACAACCGGCACGAACTAGGCCCTAAAAAACCACTTACAACACGGACAAACCGAAAGGGGTAGCCAGCTTAATACGCCACTGTCGTTTGCCACGATATTGAGCCCCATAGACCCAGCCCTCGATTTCAAGCTGTTTACCTTGCCAACTACTGACTGTTGACTGCTCAAAGTAATGTTGGTTTTCAGGGTAAATCACCGCCACAAAGCCATCGTCAAAACTAATCCACCAGGCTTTGTCAAAACTCACCTTGCGTACAATACCACGCACCCGCTGATAACCACCCTGCTTAATATTTTTCGTGGTAACGGATTGCGACAAAGAATTCTGCCACAAGCCTTTTCCCTGACGTTTGGCTCTCTGTTCCGCCGCGGCAAAGCAAGAAGCCAGTCCAATGTTGGGAGGCACCACCACATGCCAGGCCAGCCCATTGCTCAACAACATAGCAGACAGACTTTGCCCATCAACAAATAGATGGCCTAATTGTCGACCGTAGCTATCACCTTGCTCTCGGCCCACGTACAGCCGCACATCTCGCTGCTGGGCATTGTCATGGTGAACGGCATCTTGTACTGCCTGTTTAGCCGCCCGTGCCAGAATCTCATCAGGCTGACCCCTGCGGCCGCGCTCAGGTGTGTTGACGCCAATTAAACGTATTTTTCGACCATCCTTTAAGGTAAGGGTATCCCCATCATAAACCGTCTTAACGGCAACGCGCTCACCTTCACCGCGTTTGAGGTCAGTCGCTCGACAGCTATCCGCTAACGATAAGCTTGGCGTAAAAAGTACGGTAGAAAAAAGGGAGACGAAAAAAAATGCGCTACGAGTATTAACCCCGAGCGCATTCTTCATTGGCCGGTCAACCAGCTGGCTAAATTTACTTTTTGCCGCTGCTGATACCACCAAAACGCTGGTTGAAACGGTCGATTCGACCACCTGCGTCAGCTGTCTTCTGCTTGCCCGTATAAAACGGATGGCACTGTGCACAGACGTCGAGATGAATTTCGCTCGCCAGAGTTGAACCAACTTCAATTACATTACCGCAGCTGCAGGTTGCCGTCAGCTTGCCATAAGTAGGGTGTATTTCAGCTTTCATTTTACTTGCCTCATTGTTGCAGGATTGTTGCACGCCGCCACCCAATCTGTTGCCGACTTGAATTGCTCACCAAGAGCGAACAGTACATTTTTAGAGGGCTACTTTGTCGGGCACCGCATGCAGACTTGCAGGAGCGCGAATAGTACCAGAAAAGCCCGGTGATTCAAGCACAAAGCCAAAGAATTTCAAGAGCTTGCTTGCCTCGAGCTAGCGAACCGTTATTCATCATTCCGGCGATTGCACAGGATCTCACTTCACCGGACAATAGTCGCAACAGAGTGACATCTTCAAACCATATCTTGGTGCAATGTAACAGTAACAGCTGAGTTATCACCCAAAATGACAGAGACGCTATTTTATCAAGTTGCCGTGCAGTCGCCATTGCGCCGCTTATTTGACTATCTGCCGCCCGACGATGCCAACGTCGCTGTACTCCCTGCCGGAGTTCGTGTCACCGTCCCTTTTGGTAAGCGTCAGGTCACTGCTATTGTGGTGTCCAGCACAGTAAGCAGCGACTACCCGATCGAAAAACTAAAGCCCATTACGGCCGTACTCGATAATGCCCCCCTCTTACCACCGATACTCTTCGATGTATTGCTATGGGCTGCACGTTATTATCATCATCCCCTCGGTGATGTACTAGCTAGTGCTATGCCGACTTTATTACGCAAGGGTGGTGAGTTGCCCAGCCAACGCCTATGGCGCCTGAGTACCCTCGGCAAGGGCTTACCCGATGGGGCTTTGCGTCGAGCGCCCAAACAACAAGCTCTCTTGCAATTGCTCCAGCAGCACGAAACCCTGAGTAACGATGCACTCGCCGCCGCCGGTATTAGTGCTGCCACGATTCGCAGCTTAAAGAATAAAGAGTTGATAGAAAGCTGTACCCGAACAATATCTGGCCCTGCGTTCGACGCCGACGGCAAGATCGACATTCTTACCGAAGCCCCACTAGACCTGTCCGACGACCAACAGAAGGCGCTAGAACGGATTGAGCTTCACAGCTACCACAGTTACTTAATTGACGGGGAAACGGGCTCGGGCAAAACTGAGGTTTACTTACAAGCTATCGCTAAGGTTTTGCGCTATTCCAGGCAAGCACTGGTGCTGATCCCCGAGATCAATCTGAGCCCGCAAACCCTGGCCCGTTTTCAAGCGCGGTTTTCTTGCCGCATCGCGTTGATACATTCCGGTCTCAGTGAGCGACAACGACTAGAGGCCTGGTGGGCAGCGGCTAATGGCACTGCTGGTATTGTGATAGGCACTCGTTCCGCTGCCTTTGTGCCGATGAAATCACCGGGCATTATTATTGTTGACGAAGAACACGACAGCTCCTTTAAACAGCAAGAAGGCTTTCGTTACTCTGCTCGAGATGTGGCAGTCATGCGGGCCAAGCGCGAGAACATTCCCCTCCTACTCGGCTCGGCCACCCCATCGTTGGAAAGTTTACACAACTGCCAGCAAGAACGTTATCACCACCTTTCAATAAAAGGCCGTCATGGGGGAGCGAGCCAGGCTTCCTGGCAACTGGTCGATATTCGTCACAGCCAACTCAATACCGGGTTTTCACAAACCGTTATTGAAGCAATTAATATGCAACTAGCCGAGGGCAATCAAGTACTTGTATTCCTCAATCGCCGGGGCTTTGCGCCCACGTTGATGTGTCATGATTGTGGCTGGGTTGCCAACTGCAGGCACTGCGATGCCCACCTTACCGTGCACACCAGCCGGCCGGGATTGCTCTGTCACCACTGTGAATCGCAACAGCCACTGCCATCGGCTTGCCCTGAATGCAATAGCCAACAACTGAACTATTTGGGTCAGGGTACTGAGCGCAGTGAAGCCACCCTGAAGGCACTCTTCCCCGATACGACTGTTCACCGTGTCGATAGAGATAGCACAGGGCGTAAACACGCGATGGAAGGACTTCTTACACAGGTCAACAAAAATTCACCCTGTATTCTCGTTGGCACACAAATGCTCGCCAAGGGCCATCATTTCCCCGGCGTGACATTGGTGGTGGTGCTCGATGCCGATACGGCTTTATTCAGTGCCGACTTTCGCGCCCTAGAAAAAATGGGTCAGCTCATTACCCAGGTTGCCGGTCGGGCCGGTCGCGGGGATAAACCCGGTGTGGTCATGATACAAAGCCACCATTGTGAACATCCTGTCTTTGAGTTGCTGAGCCAGCATAGTTACGCCAAATTTGCCCAACACATACTGAGGGAGCGCCAATTCAGTGACATGCCTCCTTTTACGAACGCTGCATTAATTCGCGCCGAATTTCATCGCCGGGAAGATGCTTTTAACCTGTTGCAAAGAGCACGCGACTTTCTGGAAAGCCAAAGGCCATCGAACCCTGCACTGCGTTATCTTGGCCCATTTCCCGCTGCTATGGAAAAACGGGGGGGGCGTTATCGCTACCAGCTGACATTAATAGGTGCCGAGCGACGCGATCTGCAGTCACTGCTGAGTAGACTCAGCCATTGGCTTGAACAAAATAAAAGCGCGCGAAAGATCAGATGGTCAATTGACGTCGACCCGCAAGAAAGCATTTAATTAGTTTAAAAATCAATAAGTTATAAAAGAATTGTGAGGATTAATTTAAAAAAAAGTTAGCGCTCATTATTCAGAGCGAATACAATGCCAACTAACCACTGAACACGAGCTGACATGTCTCGAGATTACGCCAATAAAACCAGAAAAAAGTCCCCAGCCAAAGGCAGAAGCCCTCGCAAAAATACCCGTACTAATGCTAGAAAGCAGCCCGCCAAACAATCTCCCCAGTGGCTATGGCTATTGAGTGGCTTTCTGCTCGGTGCCTTATCAATGGGGCTATTTCAGCTGTGGAAAACGCCTCAACAAGATATCAGCCGAGTTATCGATGAAGTCACTGGCATCACTCCCACTACGACACCTAAGCCCCAATTCGAGTTTTATGATCAGCTGCGCGATGCCAAAATTGTCGTACCTGACAGCCCGCCTGACGCGCTGAGACAATCAGAGCCCGATAAAGGACAGAATGAAGTATTTATCTTGCAAGCCGGTTCCTTTAAAAACTTTCAGGATGCCGACAGCCTACGGGTCAATCTGCTGCTCTTAAACCTCAATGCCCAAGTGGAAAAAACTCACTCCAGTAAAGGTGGCACCTGGCATCGCGTTTTAGTCGGACCCTTTGAGTCCAGTTCAAAGCTGGCGCATGCTCGCTCTACCCTACTGCAAAACGGGATTGATAACTTAGTCTTAAAAAGACCAAAAAAATAGATCTGATGTTTTAAAAGGAACACACTAGATGCTCTCACCACACACATAATTCAGCATCGATTAAAAAGGCTAAGAACAAAAATCTGCTTAACGTTCATCAATATTAACATAGCATATGCAGGTACTTTGATGCTCTCACACCTGAACGACCTTGATTCAGCATAAATCGTAACTATTTATCCATCGGACGGCCAGGCAGAAAGAACTTAGGGAGCAATAATTGAAAGACCTTATGCTTCAAAAACAGACTAATCAACTTGTGGCTACACATACTGGCGTGTGTTTTTAATGTGATTTATTACAGACTACAAGAAGATGCACAGTTAGCGCTGAACGAGGCTTTTACCTATTAAAAAAGATTTCAGCAGCCCCTCTAATTTCATGCGGTAGTTAAACCTCATGAGCCCTACAACAGCAGTCATGAAGGCGATCTCCCGGGGTTAATTCGCTACTAGAGATCAGAGGCAAAAGTACTTTGTTGAGTCTGAAGGTGTTGCGGCTTATGGCAGAGGCAAAGATTGAAATGAGTAGGCAAACTCATTCTGACTGGCAAGGACCAGCTAAGGAGAATACTTCCGTTACCCCGCCGCGATGAAGATAACAGAGCAAATAGCAGCTCACTCAATCAGCGCAGCAGGATGGCCTTTTTCTCAGTTAGTTGATGCTTAAGCAGATCTTATAGCAAAACGCTTGAGGAATAGAAGACCAATCAACAAAAGGTAGATCACGGATGGCGTGGGAACATGGGATATACTATCAATGGATATACCATCAATGGATAAACTATCAATTCGAACAGAGTAAGCACCACTGTTATCACTGAAAATACCATCGTTCGTTGCTAGGAACAGGTAGAGAGGAGAGATTGCATTTGGGACGACAACATCAAGGAAATCGCCGATAAAGAAAGCCGGATTTACACCAGAGAATAATTCAAGTGGGTCAATCGATAATGGGCTTGTGCTCCATAGTCCAATCAGCGAGTAAACAGGTAAAGCTCGAAAAGCGCCCCCGGCATAACCCGGCTCAGTACATTGGCTGCCAGCATCAACAACACATCCACCCGCACTAATCTGCAACAAATCGCCTGAAGAAAACCCATAGGGCTGGCTATCAACTGCAAAAGCTCGTGCAGCATCGCCTCTGTCTAAGGCGTTAAATTGGTTGTTGTTGCCCGTAGTATAGGCGTGCCCCCAGTCGTCGTAATACAGGTTATTACGCCCCTCAACAGTATCTTCACCGATTAATAGAGCACTCGCAGCCTGGCTAAAACTTGCCACGCAGATAACAACTAGTAATGTATGAAGTTTCATATATATCCTCTATGCATGCTTAAATAGCTCGACGCCATTGTATTCATCTGCAAGCTTGTTCCCATACAATCCTGATGAAGTGTAATTTTTGTAGACAAATGGTTGTCTAAGCTCAGTTTACAGGACGTCATGAACACCATTTCCTGTTTGACCCATTAGATTTGTTCGTACGAGACAGTATTGCAGAGAGTAAAAATATCATGAGGCGGCGACAGCTGCATTTTTAGGCGAGGCAAACGGAGGGGCCTAATCCGAGCCTGCTACGCTACCCAATAGACGAGTCTCAAATGAGGCACGCCTTATTGCTGCTAACTAAACTAACTGGAAAGCTCGGAGATAGTAGCGCCTATTCAGACAGCCTTATCAACCACTAAAACTAGCTTTCTAGTTCGTCGGGAGCATCGATTGCCACCTCGACATCCTTCTTCTCAGCGTCTGGGTCACCAAGTAATTGCAGACGAATATTGTCTTCAATTTCCATCGCAACGCTAGGGTTTTCACGGAGATAAGTACAGGAATTGGCTTTACCTTGACCGATTTTATCCCCTTTATAGGAATACCAGGCACCTGCTTTATCGACAAAGCCACATTTAACACCAAGGTCAATAATTTCACCCGGGCGATTAATACCAATGCCGTAGAGAATCTGAAACTCGGTCTGACGGAAAGGAGGCGCCACTTTGTTTTTGACTACTTTAACACGGGTTTCGTTACCAATGATTTCATCGCCATCTTTAACAGCACCAATGCGACGTATATCCAAGCGTACAGAAGAGTAGAACTTCAGAGCATTACCACCAGTGGTGGTCTCTGGGCTGCCAAACATGACGCCAATTTTCATGCGAATCTGGTTGATAAAAATCACCAGGCAGTTAGAGTTTTTAATATTGCCCGTCAATTTACGTAGGGCCTGAGACATGAGACGAGCTTGCAAACCCACATGGGTATCACCCATGTCGCCTTCAATTTCCGCTTTTGGGGTCAAGGCTGCGACCGAGTCAACCACCAGTACATCAATGGCACCCGAGCGCACCAGCATGTCGGTCACCTCAAGAGCCTGCTCACCCGTATCGGGCTGAGAAAGCATTAAATCGTCAACATTAACCCCAAGCTTTTCAGCGTAAGTGGGGTCGAGAGCGTGCTCGGCATCAATAAAGGCACAGGTACCACCCAGCTTTTGTGCCTCGGCGATGACCGACAGTGTTAAGGTGGTTTTACCCGATGACTCTGGGCCATAAATTTCAACCACACGGCCCTGCGGTAAACCCCCAATACCCAAAGCGATATCCAAACCCAGGGAGCCTGTGGAAATCTTTGGTATGGCGACGTGCTCCTTATCACCCATACGCATCACAGTGCCCTTGCCGAACTGCCGTTCAATTTGACTCAGTGCGGCCTGTAATGCTTTCTCTTTATTGGGGTCCATCGACATCGCTTTTATACCTCGTTACCAGTGTCATGTGCTTAGTGTATTGACTTCGAATTTCCAAGTGTATTTGCTTCCAACTCTTGTTTCTATCTTTAAGCTGCCATCTATAAGTGGGCTGCCATCGTAGCAGGACCTTGTCCCGCCTCCAAGGTAGAGAGCGCAGCTTAAAGGAAAACCAGATACCTGTATAGTCATACAGTGAAATATTATTTAGAGGAGCAGTTGACCTCGCTGGTAACAGCCGCTAGTTTAACAACCCATGCACTTAGCAAGAATATAACAACCATAGTGAGCTCAATATGAGTAACGACGCCATTAGACCCTTCGTAATAGCGGTAAGCGATGGGACTCTCGACGATTTAAAACAGCGGCTTGCTAACACCCGTTGGCCCGAAAAAGAAACCGTTGACGACTGGTCCCAGGGCATTCCCCTGGCTTATACCCAGGAGGTTTGTGACTATTGGCTCAATAGTTATGACTGGCGAGCACGAGAGGCTTTACTCAATAAAAACCCTCAGTTTATAACCGAGCTCAATGGCCTCGACATCCATTTCATACATGCACGTTCGCCCCATCCACAAGCGCGTCCGTTACTAATGACACACGGCTGGCCCGGCTCCATCGTTGAGTTCCAGAAAGTGATTTCGCCCTTAATCGACCCGGTGGCCCACGGAGGTAACGCTGAAGATGCCTTCCATGTGGTGTGCCCTGCCCTACCGGGCTATGGGTTTTCGGACAAACCAAAAGATACCGGCTGGAACGTCGAGAAAATTGCCCAGACCTGGAATCAACTGATGCTAAGGCTCGACTACAATACCTATTTCGCTCAGGGCGGTGATTGGGGAGCAGCGGTAACGGCTGCTATAGGCATGCAAAATCTGGGTAACTGCCAGGCAATTCACATCAACATGGTGATTGTTGAGCCCGACCCAGCGACGCTCGATAAGCTAACACCCCTCGAACAAAGTGCCCTGGCCGGCATGCAGCATTATAGTGATTTCGACTCGGGCTACTCTAAGCAACAAAGTACTCGACCTCAGACTGTCGGTTACGGCTTGAGTGATTCCCCCGTCGGGCAAATGGCCTGGATACTCGAGAAATATTGGGCCTGGATGGATTGCGATGGCCACCCAGAAAACGTAGTCACGAAAGACGAGCTGCTGGACAACATTATGCTCTATTGGTGTAACGCCAGTGCAGCCTCTTCTGCCCGTCTCTACTGGGAGAGTTTTAACGATTTGTCCCGCGACGAGATTGTTCTACCCACCGGTTGTAGTGTCTATCCGAAAGAGATATTTCGCGCGTCGCGTCGTTGGGCTGAGCGGCGCTTTAAGAATCTCATCCACTGGAATGAACTTGAAAAAGGGGGACACTTTGCCGCCTTTGAAGTACCAGAGACCTTTATTAGCGAAATACGGCATTGTTTTCGCCAGCTGTGCTAAAAATGCCATGTAAAAACATCAGCAAAAGATCAGTCAAAAGATTCTTCTGTAAAGTGCTTTTAACGGACTTTTTATTGATGAGTCCAAATGCCACACCGCAGCCTATCAACAGCTCGGGGGCTCCCTCATCGATAACCCTATGACTGCTCCACCGCTGCTCACTATTGCCACTCCGGCTATTCGATGTCGCTAAATCTTCATGCGAGTACCAAGTAATCTTTGCGATTCTTTTATTAAAAAGCCATTTGCTTAGCCGCTAGCTCACGCATAATTTCTTCCGACCCACCGCCAATAGCATAGACACGCACCTCGCGGTAAATGCGTTCTACTTTATTACCGTGCATAAAACCACTACCGCCAAAGACCTGAACTGCCTCACGAGCGCAAAATTCCATCGTTTCAGCGGCCATTAATTTGACCATGCTCAATTCGCTAATAGGCATACTTTCGTTTTCCATTTGCCAGGCGGTTTTTTCAATAAATGCCTGAGTTGCAGCAATGCGTTTAGTCATTTCAACAAACTTATGGCGAATCACTTGATGATCAACTAAACGCTGACCAAACGTTTTACGCTCCCTTGCCCAGGCGACAGCCTCATCCATACACACCATGGCCAGAGCATTAGCCATTGCTGCCAGGCCCAAACGTTCAGCATTGAAATTACCAACGATAATACCGAAGCCTTTATTTTCTACACCAATCAGGTTTTCCACGGGCACTTTACAGTCATTAAAATACAGTGCTGCTGTATCGGAAGAATGCCAACCCATTTTTTTCAATGAGGTCGCAGTAAATCCCGGCGTGTCTTTTTCAATTAATAACAGAGAAATGCCGGAACGACCCGAACCACCCGTGCGTACCGCAACGGTAAAAAAATCTGCCCGCGTGCCGCTGGTAATAAACATTTTAGAACCGTTAACAATGTAGTGATCACCTTCACGCCTGGCTGTGGTCTGCAGATTGGCAACATCAGAACCACCCGATGGCTCTGTAATCGCCAGAGCGGAAATTTTTTCGCCGGACACAATCCCAGGAATTATCCTCGCCTTCATCGCCTCGGTGCCTTGATTGACAATGGGCGGCATGCCAATAGTGTGGGTAATCAAGCTGGAATTAACGCCCCCACCTCCAGCCCGGGCTTGCTCCTGGGCCGAAATAATACTAAAAAAGTGATCCGTTTCAGGCACACCGCCATACTCCTCGGGGTAGCCCATTTGCAGAACACCCAGCTGTGCCGCCTTTGGGTAAAGCTCACGGGGGAAAATGCCCGCCGCTTCCCAGTCACTGAGATTCGGTGCTATTTCTTTATCGACAAAACGACGATACATATGCCGCCAGGCGTCATGATCCTCATTGTAGTAAAGTTTGCTCAGAGGCTGGTCGAACCAGGACGTAAAATCACTAAGGGGCATGTTAATTCCTCGATAACTTTTCGCTGTCCGGCCTAAACCCAACTGCGTCAAGTATCATCCCTAAGGACAGTGATCAGCCGACAAAATGTTAAGTCCGGTAACGAAACTCAAGCACGACTTTAGGGAGCGTCGTGCTGGTTAGATAATGGGAATTATTTTAACGATTGATCGGTGTCTGACCCAGCGTTCAACTATTTATCGTTCACTCAAAGGGGAAGCACAAAAAACAGCAAGGCCTTAACCTGGCTGCTTCACCCAACGGCAAGCATGCAGCTTATAAGGAACCAATTGGCGAGGCAGCCCAATTTCAATAGAGAGGCGTCTTAATTGAAGGACTGGAAAATACTGACGTGGCGACTTATAAACCCAGCTGTCGAGCAGCCAGGTCTCGCATGATTTCTTCCGAGCCTCCGCCGATAGCATAGACCCGCACTTCGCGATAAATACGCTCCACTTTATTACCACGCATATACCCCATGCCACCAAATATTTGGAGAGCTTCTCGCGCACAATATTCCATGGTTTCTGTTGCGTGGACTTTAAGCAGGCTTAGCTCGGTGACCGGTACTTCACCTTCCTGCATTTGCAGTGCTGTGCGCTCCATCATTGCCTGTGAGGTAAGAATTCGTTTCGCCATCTCAGCAATTTTATGTCGAATGACCTGGTGTTCCATTAAACGATGACCAAAGGTGATTCGCTCGCGAGCCCACGCAACAGCCTCATCCATACACACCATCGCCAGGCCCGTAGCAAAAGCAATAATGCCTAAACGCTCAGCGTTAAAATTGAGCATAATGCCCGGGAACCCTTTATTTTCAATGCCAATCAAATTTTCAACCGGCACACGGCAATCATCAAAAAACAAGGTGGCGGTGTCGGAAGACCACCAGCCCATTTTCTTTAATGCAGTTTGCGTAAAGCCCGGCGTGCCTTTTTCAATTAACAGCAAAGAGATCCCTTTACGCCCCTCTTCGCCGGTACGCACGGCGACAGTGTAGTAATCGGCACGCATACCACTGGTAATATAGGTTTTAGAGCCATTAACAATGTAGTGATCGCCCTCTCTGCGCGCTGTCGTTTTCAGATTGGCAACATCCGAGCCACCCGCTGGCTCGGTCACAGCCAGGGCCGATATTTTTTCGCCACTAATCACTTCGGGCACAATACGGGCCTTCATTGCTTCTGTGCCCATTGCCAGTATCGGTGGCATACCAATACTGTGGCTATTTAAACTCGGATGTACGCCGCCACCGCCAGCGCGAGCCAGCTCCATACAGGTCACAATATCGAAGAAGGGATCGGGCTTGTCGATACCGCCATACGCTTCGGGATAACCCAACTGCAGCAATCCAATATCGGCAGCTTTCTTGTAAAGCTCCCGAGGAAACGTTTCCGCCTCCTCCCATTCTTCAACATAGGGTGAAATTTCTTTATCGACAAAACTGCGCAGTGCACGACGCCAGGCTTCGTGATCCTCATTATAGTATTGCCCGGAAAGGGGTTGATCGAACCACGAAGTAAAACTGCTTAAAGCCATAATAATCTCTAATTTTCAATTTATTATTAATCGTAAAAACTCAAGAAGGTCGTACAGCTGGCAATTCAAGCGTCAGGGCAGCCGGCACACAAAGTCCACTCTCGGTAGATATATTAATTCTTACGTCCACCAAATGCTGATCATTTTCGTTGTAACACTTTTCGACTGTTCCCTCGCCTTGTAAAGTGTCACCCGCATAGATAGAGCTACGCATTTGCATTTGTCGTTTGCGAATAAAGACGTGGGGGCCAGCCCAATCAGTGACAACTCTATCGATAAAACCTTCAATCGCCATGGTATTTAAATAAATTTCTTTTTGTCCCTGATGTCGAGCGTAGGCCGGATTATGATGCCCGGGAAAATAATCCTGTGTGGCAGCGGCATCGAGAATCACTCGTTCAAAAGGGACGTCCATAGTGATTTGTGTCACAACATCCCCCTCGCTAATTTCATTCCAGTATTTAAAGGTAATGTCGCGACTCATGATTCACCCTCCGGCACGTAATATCGAAATAAGCTATTGGTTTGCTCAGCAATGAGCTGTTCTCGCTGATTAAAGAATTTCGCTTTGGTAGTAAGAAAATGACCAACGCCTAACCGGGTTGTCTTTTCTTCTGACACATCAATCAGCTCGTCGACAACTGAAATGCGATCACCCAAATACAAGTGGCGATGAAACTCCGTATCCGTCGCAACATTAATTAAAGTATCACCTGGCAGCGGTATCTTCATGGCAATAAAATAGTGTTCCCGCTCTTTCTCCGGGTGCCACTGTAAGGCCATGGCCCAGGTCAGCAATAGCCCTGGCGGGGCTACGATGCCACCCCATTGTTTATTGGCATAATCTTCGTCCCAATAACTGGCATTGCCATCTTCCACCATAGAGCAATAAACCTTGATCATTTCCCAATTCACGGAGAATTCAGCAACAACGTTTTTACCCGGTTTATTCAGTAGTTTGACGGCATCTTCGTAGGTGCCGTAAGCCAGCGGAAAAGGCTCGTTAAATATTTCACTCATCGTACATCCTCACTCGTTATCTCTATCTATGCAGGTTGAAATTGCGGAATTTTCATGTCGCCCCGCGTTTCAAACAACACTTCAACCGCCATATCCACACGCACCTTATCGACATCACAATTAAGCACGTTGGCCATCATTCGCGGGCCTTCGTCCAACTCAATAATAGCCAGTACATAAGGCAAATCCGCCTGATAAGACGGTAAAGGTGACTGGTAAATGACCGAATAGCTATAGACCGTGCCTTTACCACTGAGCTGCTTCCAGCTGATGTCCTGGTTAAAACAAGTGGGGCACCAAAGGCGCGGATAATAAAAACTGGCGTCACATTGGCCACAATAGGGCAGCACCAGCTTTTCATCTTTGGCATGCTGCCAATAAGGCGCTGCGCAGTCAGTAATGCGCGGTTGGGGTTTGGCAGGAGGCGTTGCCGCTGCCGGCGTTAAATCACTCATACTTATTACCTGTTATTTTTTCGGCGCACTCATTGCTGTTTAAGCACTGCGACCCAGAATTAATGTTGAATGCTCACTCATCATGCCACCGTAGGAATGCACAATACCGGCATTGGCTTTGTCGAGCTGACGCTCGCCGGCAATACCCATAATCTGGCGTATACCCTCAACGATCATCGACATCCCCGAGGCATCGCCGGTATGACCAAATGACAGTAAGCCGCCAAAGGTATTAACCGGGAAATCGCCACCTGGTCGCGCTGCACCCGACTGGAAGAATTCACCGCCCTTGCCTTGTGGACACAGACCCAGTTCCTCCATAAATACCAACGGATTAATACTAAAGGCATCGTAAATTTCGGCGAAATCCATATCATTCGGTCCTAGGCCAGACATCGCATAGGCTTGCTGGCCCGACTTACTGCAACCGATATCGGTCAAACTTGTTGCCTGATGAATGTTGCGGTGGTTGTGAAACTCACCCATACCCAGTACATAGGCGGGTTGTTGATTGAGGCGTTTAGCGTAGGCCTCGCTGCACACCAGAAAGGCAGCGCCACCTTCCAGGGGAATGGAGCAATCGTAAAGATTAAAGGGTGAGGCAATGGGCCGCGACTGTCTTACTTTTTCAACGCTTAGGGCTTCGCCACCATAGGTACTGGCATCGGGGTTTAGCAAGGCCCACTCACGGCTCGCGACACAAACTTCCGCCAATTGTTCAGCGGTTGTCCCGTATTCGTGCATATGCCGGGTAGCCACTTGCGCATAAAGTGCGGGTATAAACGTCCCGTAGGGAAACTCATAAATTTCATGGCTAACCATCCGCGCCATAGACTCAGCACCACCCGTACTCACTTTGGGAAACTTGCCCGCGCCGACACACAGTACGCTATCGACCTTACCCTGTTGGATAGCCAGCACCGCCCGTTGCACCATCAAGCCATAGGTAGAGCCACCAGCATTCATAGTATCGGCAAACAAGGGCTTAATGCCGAGTTCTTCATAGAGTTGCTCGTGAACAAAAATATCATTGCTGCCGCCGCCCGCCATGCCTGAGGGACAAGCCAGTAAGCCTTGAATATCGCTGGGCTTAAGTGACCACTCGGCAAGAAACTGGCGAATAACTTCAATGTAGAGATCGTAACCATCCATATCAGGATAGCGACCGGGTTTCATTTCAGAGACGGCGGCAATGGCTACCGGGTTTGTATGGGACATCTGTGGCTAAGCCTCCTGAATTTGTTCCTTATAATTGCCTTCTATAGTTACTCAAATGAAGTCAGTATTCTATTGCGGCAAGCCTGAACCGCGCAAAATCATTGACCCACGGGTACTACTTTTGGGACGACATCTGTTTGCACACGCTAAGCCGCTATACCTTATGACATGCGCTCGGGCCCCTTAACAAATAAGAGCGAGCCCCTTCAAATCACGGAAAGAATTTCAATAATCGACATAAAAAAATCAAAAAAAACCGCGCTCCAAAGAACACGGCTTTTTTATTCAACGATTAACTTACCATTTAACAACCGTCGTACCGACATTGCCAAAACCGTGCATGGAGTCAATAACAGAGGCAGCCTCTTCTACGCCAATCACATTTGTCACCATCGCTCCAGGCGTTAGCTTTCCAGATTTGACCATATTCAACATCGCGGGATAGCGTTGAGGTTGCATACCAATAGTGCCGACAAACTCAATTTCTCGGGCAACCATCACGTCGATAGGTAGCGCTATAAAGCCCTTCTCCGCCTGTGTGGTCAAACCAATTTGCAGGTGTCGACCGCGTGAGCGCAGGCTCATCACTGAGTTCATGCAGGTGGTAGCAATACCCAGAGCGTCGACTGATATGTGTGCGCCCCCACCCGTAATTTCAACAACCTCTTCGCCAACATTACCGCTGGAGGCATTAACAGTGGCAACAGCGCCCATCTTCTTGGCCATCTCCAGATTTTGGTCATTGATATCAACAGCCACGACATTGGCGCCAAGCGCATTAGCAATTTGCGTTGCCGCAAGACCAATACCACCACAACCGTGGATCGCCACCCAATCACCGGCACCCACTTTTGCCTGGTCGACAATGCCGTGGAAAGAGGTCATAAAACGACAGCCCATGCTCGCAGCTTCAACAAAGTCTATCGACTCATCCAGCAACACAAGATTGAGATCGGCACCGACCACGTGGGCGTATTCACCGTAGCCCCCCGAACAACCAAAGCCAGCAAGATTGGCGTTGATGCAAACATTTTGATGGCCAGAATGACAGTGAACGCAGTTGCCACAACCAAAAATAAAGGGGCAAATCACCCTGTCACCCGCCTTATAGGCGGTCACATTTTTACCGACTTCTTCGACCACACCACAGAACTCATGGCCAATGACATGAGGCAATTCAGGCTGCAAACCAATCCATTCCCAATCACCATCGCACACGTGGCAATCGCTACGACAAACACCATTGGCCGCCACTTTAATAATGGCATCGTCAGGCCCGCACTTGGGTTCAGGCCAGTTATTGTGGATTTTCATGGGCGTTCTAAAGGCTTCAAGGACAGCTGCTTTCATGGTCTTGCTCCGTGTTATAACCCGAGAGAATCTCTGGGCAATTATTATTGTGTACCAGACTATTTTTTGCTGCAGGCTCTGTCAAGCTTATACGCTGTGTTGCTTAAAAGACAAGAACAGCTACTGTTCAAATTGACCCAGCATTGATTCACGATCGCGAATACCCATTAAATAGAGCACCCCATCAAGGCCAATATTTGAAATCGCCTGTTTAGCATTAGCTTTAACCAGGGGTTTGGCACGAAAGGCAATGCCCAGCCCCGCGATGCCCAGCATCGGCAGGTCATTGGCGCCATCACCCACGGCTACCGTTTGTTCGAGACAAATATCTTCCGCTTCCGCCAATTGTCGTAACAACTCCGCCTTACGTGGACCATCGACAATTTGCCCGCTCACCTGGCCACTCACCACGCCGTCCTTGATATCCAACTCGTTGGCATACATATAATCGATACCTAAACGCTGGCGTATGCCCTCGGCAAAATAGGTGAAACCACCGGATAAAATCGCAGTTTTATACCCCAAAGACCTCAGGGTGTTGATTAAATATTCCGCCCCTTCAGTGAGCTCTAAGCGTGCTGCTACTTTGTCCAGAACATTCGCATTCAAGCCTTTTAGCAACGCCACCCGTTCTTTAAAGCTGGTTTGAAAATCGATGTCGCCGGCCATCGCACGGGCAGTAATGCTAGCGACGGCATCACCAACACCGGCTTCAATAGCCAGCTCGTCGATGACCTCGGCATCAATGAGAGTTGAATCCATATCAAAAACCACCAATCGGCGGTGACGACGAAAGACACTGTCTTCCTGGTAAGCAATATCGGCGTTTAATTGCCCAGCAAGTTCTAATAAGGATTTTCGATATTCAACAATGTCACGGCCATCACCGCGAATAGAAAACTCAACACAGGCCTTACCTTTAGCATCCACACAATCGAGGTCAACACGTCCTGATAGACGTAAAATACTGTCGATATTCAAACCCTGCTCAGTACTAACTTGCGTAATCCGAGCAATTTGCTCCGCACTGATATAGCGTGCCAGCAAGGTAACGATATGTTGAGGCTTCCCCTGCTGGGCAACCCAGGCGGCATAGCTCGCTTCACTGACCGGCTCAAACCGTACCTGCATATCGAGATCATGAAGTTTAAAAAGCACATCTTTTAATACTGGCGAGGAATCCCGATGTGCTGGCACTTGGGCCAGCACACCGAGGCTAAGGTTGTTATGAATCACCGACTGACCAATATCGAGAACATTGACCTCGTATTCAGCCAGAACATTGGCGACGGCACTGGTGACACCCGGCTTGTCTTCACCAGAAACGATAATCAATAGAATTTCTTTCACAGAACGCCCTTTACATGTGTTTGCAGCAACTATAGTCAGCAGTAAATAAAAGTAAGCCAGCACTATAAATCGATATTTCAGCCATTATAATTGAGCTCTTGATGAGATAGAACGTAGAATGAACACTCTAAACGCACATTTAAAAAAAATGGGCCTGCAAAAAAAGCTTATGCTGTCTGCCGCCCTATTTTCATTCTTTTACTGCCTGTTAGTCCTTCCCCTGCTCTATTTCCAGCTGAACTCACAAACTGAGTTGCAGACAAAACTGCTTGGCGAAGCCATGAACCACCAGCTAGCTGACCAGGTGCGCCAACCTCTGCTTCAACAGGACGCGGTCAGCCTACAAGTTATACTCGATAATCTCGTCGTGCACACAGGCATGATCAAACAGGCTGCGGTGTTTAAGCCGGACAAGAGCCTCTTTGCCGAGAGCCTCGACACCGCCCCTGTTTCAAAAGCAGTCAGTCGTGATGTGTTTAATCAGACCCTGACACTTGCTAATGGGGAAAACTGGCAGATTCAAATCACTCTCGACCCTGGCGACATTCAACACCAGGCAATGACTATTTTCTGGTCGATAAGCGCCCTTGGTTTCTTACTTTGTGCCTTGTTGCTCTATTGGGCCAGCCGCCTGGGCAATGACATCAGTGCTCGGCTGCAAAACCTGACAGCCTGTTTACCCAGTGGCGAGACCGGCACCGAAGCCAATACCGACGCTGATGAAATCAGTCGACTGGAAAAGCGTATCGAACCGCTTTTACTCCGACCAGCAAGTACCGACAGTGAGCTCAGAGCGACTGAACCTGTCTTAGAGTCCTGCTGCCTGGCGATTCGCGGGATCAACCTGCCCCAATTACAAGCCCACCTCAGCCACGACAATCTGCTCCGAGTACTGAAACGCTTTGACGATATTATCACCACCATCAGCGAACTGTTTAAAGCTGAGCGCTTGAGTGGTGCTAACAACTGCGTTTACTTACGTTTTGTCGCCACTGCCGACGATAGCAATTTTTTGCTGCGAGCCATTAGCAGCCACCTGGCATTGGCAGAACTGCAACGCGAACAAGCCAATGAAGAAGGGGCCGGATTAATTCTTAGCAGTGCACTGGCGATCGACCCCATTCACAAGGGAGACGAAGACGCCGCAAACGACAGTTGTCGATTTATGCAAGACACAGCAGCCGAGGCCACCTTTGCACAATTATCAGCGACCAGCTTGCTCGCCGACCCCTGGCAACTGTTAACCCACGAAACGGTAAAAACAAAAATACCCGCCGAAGCGGGTATCTATTTTGAAGCGCTGGCCGGTGCCAGCGACAATGCTAGCCAGACCAGCGAAACCTTTCTATTTGCCGACTTAGGCAGTGAAGAGCAAGCGCTTTTTGAGCGCCAACTCGCCTACCTGCGCAATCGACTCAGCGAAAATGAAGAGCCCCACTGGCAACCTTCAACATCGGGTAATCCGCTGATACACATAGCTTCTTAGCGCGGTTGCATTCTGATGGCACCATCAAGACGAACGGTCTCACCATTCATATAGCCATTTTCGACCATGTGTCGCACTAAACGACCATACTCGTCGGGCTCACCCAAACGGCTGGGATTGGGTACTGTGGCCGCGAGTGAGTCCTGAACTTTCTGCGGCATGCCGCGTAGCAATGGTGTCCCCATGATGCCCGGCGCGACGGTATTGACGCGAATACCGACAGTCGCCAGATCTCTTGCCATGGGCAGAGTCATACCGACAATACCACCTTTACTGGCAGAGTAAGCGCACTGACCGACCTGTCCTTCATAAGCAGCAACAGAAGCCGTGTGTATAATCACTCCTCGCTCACCATCAACCAGTTCGTTCTTTGCCATCACAGCGGCACAGCAACGCGCCACGTTAAAGCTACCGGTGAGGTTAATAGCAATTAGTTTGGAAAAGTCTTCCAGCGGCATGGGGTTATTTTCACGATCGATAATTTTCTTCGCGGGACCAACACCTGCACAATTAACCAGCACGTCAATGCGTCCAAACTTTTCAACCACAGCGTCAACCGCCGTTTCAACTGACTCAGCAGAAGCAACATCAACCTTCCAAAAACCGGCCTTATCCTCTCCCAGCGCTTTAACAGCCTCGGCACCGAGTTCAGCATTCAGGTCGAAAATAGCGATCTTGGCGCCACCAGCGGCTAGCACATCCGTTGTTGCTCGGCCCAGGCCGGACGCACCGCCTGTAACGACGGCCACTTTATTGCTTAAATCCACAATGTCTCTCCTCTCTTGGTTGGCAGTCTTAGCGACTGCTTAGAACTGTCATTAAAACAGCATCATATTTTTTGGGTCTGGCCAATCGCCTCGTTTAAAACGCCTAAGGCGACCAGGCCAATGTCTATCTGACAGCAATACCTAGCTCTTCTACCATGGCATCACGCATTTTAAATTTCATGATCTTGCCTGTTACTGTCATCGGGTAGTCCTCGACAAAACGAATATAGTGCGGCACCTTAAAGTGAGTAATTTTGTTTTTACAAAACGCCCTCACCTCATCCTCTGTCAAGGTTTGCCCCTCGTGAAACTTGATCCAAGCACAAACTTGTTCACCGAGTCGCTCATCGGGCACACCCACAACCTGCACTTCCTGAATCTTTTCGTGGGTGTAGAGAAATTCCTCTACCTCGCGAGGGTAAATATTTTCACCACCGCGAATAATCATATCTTTAATACGCCCGGTAACGCGTACATAACCCTCGTCATCCATAATGCCAATATCGCCGGAATGCAGCCAGCCCCCAACATCAATGGTTTCACGGGTTTTTTCTTCGTCGTCCCAATAGCCGCGCATCACCGCATAACCTCGAGTGCAAATCTCGCCCTTCTCACCGATGGTAACCACCCGGTTATTCTCATCAACAATTTTGGTTTCAAGATGGGGGCAGGGCTTACCCACGGTGCCAACACGTTTTTCGAGAGCATCGTCCGGCTCAGTGGCATGACTCACGGGGCTTAACTCTGTTTGGCCGTAGGCGATCAAAATTTGCTGCATATTCATTTTGCCAATAACCTGCTTCATTACTGACTCTGGGCAAGGTGCACCAGCCATGATGCCAGTACGCAAGCTCGACAAATCAAAGTTCTCGAATTCGGGATGATCGAGCTCGGCAATAAACATGGTTGGCACGCCGTGCAATGCGGTACATTTTTCCTCGGCAACAACGCTCAGAACACTGTGCGGTTCAAAGGCTTCAGCCGGAAAAACTGCCGTTGCACCGTGACAAATGCAACCCAGATTGCCAATCACCATGCCAAAGCAATGGTAGAGCGGCACAGGAATACACACGCTGTCTTCCTGTGTAAGGCGCATGACATCACCATTCACCTTGCCATTATTTAACACATTACAGTGTGTCAATGTCGCGCCCTTGGGGTTACCCGTCGTACCGCTAGTGAACTGAATATTGATTGCATCGTCGGGCATCAATTGATCTTTTAGTTCACCGAGCTGCTTGTGCTCTGGCTCGCCCCCCATCGCACAAACTTCGTCAAAATTAAACATACCCGGTGTTTGGGTCTCACCCATGCGGATCACGGTTTCGAGACTGGGGAATTTAGCGGCGCGTAATTGACCCGGCTCGCAGCTCGCTAGCTCTGGTGCCAACTCAAATAGCATCTCCAGATAGCGACTGCTTTTAAAAGCCTCGGCACTAATAATGGCGCGACACTGGACTTTATTTAACGCATATTCCAGTTCATAAAGGCGATAAGCTGGGTTGATACACACCAAAATAGCCCCTATTTTTGCCGTGGCAAATTGGGTCAAACACCACTCATAACAGTTCGGCGCCCAAATCCCCACACGGTCACCGGGCTCAATGCCCAAAGCCAACAGCCCCGTAGCAAGCCTTTCGATTTCGTGCTGATATTCGCTGTAGGTCCAGCGGATATTTTGATGGGCCACCACCAGAGCCTCATTATCGGGAAAGCGTTCAACAGCGAGGTCAAATTGATTGCCAATAGTGTCGTAAACCAGCGGCTCAGTTGCAGCACCGCACATATAACTTTTTTCCAGTTTCATTCTGTCTCCGACCATTGGCCTAGCCTAAAAGATTGTTGTTTTACTTAATAAAGTATACCGCCATACTTATTTGTAAGGCTTAAAGCATTTAGTGTGTTAAGCCCGCACAAAGCAATAAGGCCGCGCAATTTACCAATCTCCAGCGACACTGGCAAACACCCTGCATTGGAATTGCAGCTTACGTTAACGTAAGTTATATTTCAGCCCCCGCACTGGTTGGTAATAATGGCTAAAAAGACGAGCACTTACAGCATTTCAGAATTGGCCAAGGAATTCGGCGTCACGACACGTGCAATCCGTCACTACGAGGAGCTGCAACTTCTACAACCTCTACGCCAGGGGCAGAAACGTATTTACAGTGCTGCCGACCGCATTAAGCTGAAATTAATCGTGCGTGGCAAACGTATCGGTCTATCACTTCAGGAGAGCGGTGAATTACTGCATATGTATGAACCCGGCAGCAGCAATGTCGGTCAACTTGAACGCATGCTGGAATATATCAGCACCTCACGACAAAAGTTAGCCCAGCAATTGCGCGATATCAGCGCCATGCTAGACGAGCTCGACAAAGCCGAGACAGGGTGTAAGAGCGAACTTGAAAGCCTCCGCAAAGCCAGAGAGCCATTGTAGAGTCCACCCCACAATCCGCACCCAAGGAATACAGCGATGAACACACCTTTTAAAAGTATGAACTTCGATCTCGGCCAGGATGTCGATATGCTGCGTGATGCGGTCTATCAATTTGCCCAGGGCGAAATCGCCCCCCGCGCCGAACAAATCGATATCGACAACAATTTCCCCGCTGAACTGTGGAAACAATTTGGCGCTATGGGTTTGCTGGGCATGACAGTTGAAGAAGAATACGGCGGCACTAACATGGGCTACCTCGCCCATGTGGTGGCCATGGAGGAAATTTCCCGCGCCTCAGCTGCCGTCGGACTGTCTTATGGCGCCCACTCCAACCTGTGCGTCAACCAAATTCGCAAGAACGGCAGTCACGAACAAAAACTCAAATATCTGCCCAAGCTTTGCTCTGGCGAGCATGTCGGCGCTTTGGCCATGAGTGAGCCCGGTGCCGGTTCAGACGTAGTCAGCATGAAGCTGCGCGCCGAGAAAAAGGGCGACCACTATATTCTCAATGGTAATAAATTCTGGATAACGAATGGTCCCGACGCCGATACCTATGTGATCTACGCTAAAACTGAACCGACTAAAGGATCAAAGGGCATCACAGCCTTTATCGTTGAGCGCGACTTCCCCGGCTTTAGCCGTGCGCAGAAACTCGATAAGCTTGGCATGCGTGGCTCCAACACGGGTGAACTGGTATTTGAAGACTGCGAAGTTCCAGCCGAAAACATTCTCGGCAAAGAAAACCAGGGGGTAAAAGTCTTAATGTCCGGTCTGGATTTTGAGCGCACCGTACTCTCAGGTGGCCCCGTCGGTTTAATGCAGGCCTGCATGGATATTGTGATGCCCTACTACCACGACCGCAAACAATTCGACACGCCGATTGGTGAATTTCAATTGATGCAAGGCAAGTTGGCCGACATGTATGTTGACCTCAACACCTCACGCGCTTACCTTTACGCAGTCGCTAAAGCCTGTGATCGGGGTGAAGACTCGCGCAAAGATGCCGCCGCTGTGATTTTGTACACCGCCGAAAAAGCCACGCAAATGGCTCTGCAGGCAATACAGGCACTGGGTGGCAACGGCTACATTAACGAGTACCCCACGGGGCGCTTACTGCGCGATGCCAAGCTTTACGAAATTGGCGCAGGCACCTCCGAGATTCGCCGCATGTTAGTTGGCAGAGAACTCTTTAATGAATCTAAGTAACTACTTGATTAAAAAAATAAACAAGTAACCTGGCAACGGCTAAAGCAACAATAATTATCGACAAGGGAATTAACGTCATGAGCTATCAATCTGTACTGAAAGACGACCACTTTAAGGGCAAGACCATACTGGTCACTGGCTCCGGCAGTGGCTTTGGCCGCTGCATCGCCCACGAACTGGCTTCACTGGGCGCAACCATTTTGATGATGGGCCGCACGGAAGAAAAGCTGGCCACAGTGAAAGCTGAAATTGAAGGCGATAACCCCGGCGCTATCGTCGATTATGGTTGTGCCGATATTCGCGATGCCGAGGCGGTTGATAGCGTCATCGACAAATTCGTTGCCGACCACGGACAAATTCACGGTCTGGTTAATAATGCTGGCGGCCAGTTTCCCGCCGACCTGGAGAACATTAGCCCCAACGGCTTTCTTGCTGTGGTACGCACCAACCTGCTCGGCGGCTTTATTGTCTCCAAGGCAGTCTTTCTCAAATCGATGAAAGAGCACGGTGGCGCTATCGTCAACATTACCGCCGACAACTTTGGCGGTATGCCTCGCATGTCTCACTCTGGCGCCTCTCGCGCCGGTATGGAAAACCTCACCCAAACTGCCGCCGTCGAATGGGCCTATGCGGGTGTGCGTCTCAATGCCGTGGCACCGGGTTATTTGGGCTCGTCCGGCCTCGACACGTACGAAGACCCGGAAATGGTTGAGTGTATTCCCCACTTCCCCGAGTCCGTACCTCTCAACCGTGTCGGTACCGAGTCAGAAGTCAGCTCGGCGGTATGCTTTTTACTTAGTGATGGTGCCAGCTATATCAACGGCGTCACTCTAAAAGTCGATGGCGGTAGTTCACTGTGTTTAAGCTCGCCACTGGGTCGAAAAATTAAACGCGCACAGCGTAATAACGAAGCTTACAACGGCTTCCACCGCGCGACATTCCCCAAGGTTCTACAGAAAGACTGAGCCTTGAAAAACCAACTCCAGCAACAATAGCCGAAGAGAATTGCTTCCATGGCCGTATTGAAATCGAAGATCAACACCCGCACTACCGAATTCGCCGACAACGCCGCGCAAATGCAAAGCATCGTCGACGACCTGAACGAGAAGATCGCCCAGCTCAGCCTGGGTGGCAACCAAAAATCGCGCGACCGCCATGAGAGTCGTGGCAAACTTCTGCCCAGGGACCGGCTTAAACACTTGCTCGACCCCGGCAGCCCCTTTTTAGAATTCTCACAATTTGCCGCCTGGGAATGCTATGACGACTACGTACCCGGAGCCAGCTTAATCACCGGTATTGGTCGCGTCGCCGGGCAAGAATGCCTCATTGTTGTTAACGACCCCACGGTCAAGGGCGGCACCTACTACCCCCTGACCTGCACCAAACAAATTCGTGCCCAGACCATCGCCGACGAGAACAACCTGCCCTGTATTTACCTGGTGGACTCCGGTGGTGCCTTCCTACCGATGCAGGCCGAAATATTCCCCGATCGCCTGCACTTTGGCCGCAGCTTCTTTAACGAAGCGGTCATGTCATCAAAAGGCATCCCGCAAATTGCCGTGGTGATGGGTTCGTGCACAGCGGGCGGCGCCTATATGCCCGCCATGGCCGATGAATCGATTATCGTTAAAGAACAGGGCACCATCTTCCTCGGTGGCCCGCCTCTGGTAAAGGCAGCAACCGGCGAAATTGTGAGCGCTGAAGATCTCGGTGGTGCCGATGTGCACTGTCGCACCTCGGGTGTAACCGACCACTACGCACAGAATGACCATCATGCTCTGCAGCTGGCACGCCAGTCTATCGGCCGTCTCAACCGCGTGAAGCCAGCACAACTCGATGTACAAGAGTCCGTTGAACCGCTGTACGACGCCAAAGAAATTTATGGCGTGGTGCCTAAAGACAGCAAAAAGCCTTACGACGTGCGCGAAGTGATCGCCCGCGTTGTCGACGGCTCTGAGTTTGACGAATTTAAAGCCCTGTTCGGTACCACCTTGGTTTGCGGCTTTGCCCGCATACACGGCTATCCAGTCGGCATACTTGGCAACAACGGCATTTTGTTCGGCGAGTCGGCACAAAAAGGAGCGCACTTCATAGAACTGTGCTGCCAGCGCAAAATTCCTTTAGTGTTTCTGCAAAACATCACCGGCTTTATGGTCGGCAAGCAGTACGAAGCCGGCGGCATCGCCAAACACGGTGCCAAGCTGGTCACCGCCGTGGCCTGCGCCAAGGTGCCTAAGTTTACCATTATTATCGGCGGCTCTTTCGGTGCCGGTAACTATGGCATGTGCGGTCGCTCCTACGATCCACGGTTTTTATTCATGTGGCCCAACGCACGCATCTCCGTGATGGGTGGCGAACAGGCCGGTGGCGTACTAGCGAGCGTTAAGCGTGACCAGATTGAAGCTAAGGGCGAAACCTGGAGCGAAGAGGAAGAAGCTACCTTTAAACAACCGGTAATCGATCTTTACGAGAAACAAGGGCACCCCTACTTTGCCTCGGCACGCATTTGGGACGACGGCATTATCGACCCCGCCGACACTCGTACCGTGCTGGGTCTGTGTATCTCGGCCAGTCTTAACAAAGAGATTGAAGACACCAAATTCGGCGTCTTTAGAATGTAAGGCCCTCTTTTCAAAAAGATATAAAACAAATAGTTAGCGTTATTACTTAATGTAAAAACTAATAGCAGTTAAAGCGACAATACTACTTTAACTGCAGGGAAGAAAACGATGTTCGATAAAATTTTAATTGCTAATCGCGGCGAAATTGCCTGCCGCGTTATTCGCACCGCGCGTAAGATGGGTATTCGCACTGTTGCCGTATACTCCGATGCCGATGCCAACGCCCTGCATGTCACTATGGCTGACGAGGCCGTCAACATCGGCGCGGCGCCATCGAAAGAATCCTACCTGCTGGCTGATCGTGTACTCGATGCTGCAAAAAAAACCGGTGCCCAGGCCGTCCACCCCGGCTACGGTTTTCTTTCAGAAAATGCCGCCTTTAGCGAAGCCTGCAAGGCCAATGATATTATTTTTATCGGCCCTCCTGTGGGGGCTATTGAAGCCATGGGCTCAAAATCTGCCGCTAAACAAATTATGGAAAAAGCGGGGGTCCCCCTGGTGCCCGGTTATCACGGTGATGACCAAAGCCCCACCATTTTAAAGAAACACGCCGACGACATGGGCTACCCCGTTTTGCTCAAAGCCACCGCCGGTGGTGGCGGCAAAGGCATGCGCGAAGTGTGGAGCAGCGAAGAGTTTGACGAAGCATTGGAAGCCGCCAAGCGCGAATCTCTGTCAAGCTTTGGCGACGACCGTATGCTGGTTGAAAAATACCTTACCCAACCCCGCCACGTTGAAATACAAGTCTTCTGCGACCAGAATGGCAACGGCGTGTACCTGTTCGAACGCGATTGCTCCGTACAGCGACGTCACCAAAAAGTTATTGAAGAAGCGCCCGCACCGGGCATGAACGAAATAGTACGCGCCGCCATGGGTGACGCCGCTCTCCTCGCTGCTCAGGCCATTAATTACGAAGGTGCAGGCACCGTCGAATTTTTGCTCGACACCGATGACACCTTCTACTTTATGGAAATGAACACTCGTCTGCAGGTCGAACACCCCGTGACCGAAATGATCACAGGCCAGGATTTAGTCGAATGGCAACTGCGTGTCGCCGCTGGACAAGACCTGCCACTAACCCAGGACCTACTGCACATTAATGGCCACGCTTTTGAGGCACGCATTTACGCCGAGGACCCGGACAACGACTTCTTACCCGTTACCGGCACCCTCTCCTACCTGCAGCCCCCCGAAGAGAGCGCTAACGTGCGCGTCGATACCGGCGTGTTGCAGGGTGATGAGGTGAGCATTTATTACGACCCGATGATCGCCAAACTCATTGTGTGGGACGAGAATCGCGAGCGCGCCTTAAGCCGTCTGGCCAATGCGCTGAGCGAATACCACATTAGTGGCATGACCACCAATGTCGATTTCCTCTATAACCTGGCCACTGCCGAACCCTTCCGCAAGGCTAATCTCGACACTGGCTTTATTGAAAAACACCGGGACTTGATTTTCCATAAAAGTGAAGCCGAGTTAGAGCGCTATCTGCCATTGGCCACCCTCTTTTTAATCCTCAAGCGCAATCAGGATGCTGCCAGTCTCGCTTCCCAAAGCACCGACCCCCACTCGCCCTGGCACACGACCAATGGCTGGCGCAGTGGCAGTGCCAATATTCACGACTACCACCTGTTGATTAATGGCAGCGACATCACGGTGGTCGCCGAAGAAACCAGCCCCGGTCGCTTTAGTCTGAGCACACCTGATGCCGACACTGAAATGAATATTCAACTCAGCGGCAGTCTTGATGGCAAGAACCTGCACGCCGATGTCGACGGCCACCGCATTCACGCCTCGGTAGTGGCTCACGACGGTATTTATAGTTTATTTACCCAGGATGCCGCCCTGCAATTTAGCATCGTCCAACCCGACTGCGGCGACCAGGATGACGATGCTGAAGCCGGTTTCAACGCACCGATGACCGGAACCATCGTCGCCCTGCCCGTCGAGGCCGGGGCCACGGTGCAAAAAGATCAAGCGATTGTGATTATGGAGGCAATGAAAATGGAGCACACCATTCGCGCCCCTGCCGATGGCACCGTAATCGAATTTTACTGCCAGCCCGGTGATTTAGTTGATGGTGGTGCCGAGTTAGTTAACTTTGAAGCGACTGATAGCGAATAAAAGCCTATCATCTGAGGGGGCAAGGACGCTCCTCAAGCATAACTCGTTGTCACTACATTCTTAAGAGGTTAAGCCCCCAGCAGCCAGCAAAGGTAAACCCATGAGACTGCATATTAAAAAGGTTCTGATGAAACACCTGCTAACAGTTCTCTTCTCTTTGCTAATAACGACAAGCGTTTATGCAGTAGACGAAGAGCGGCTAATACAAGAAAGTCAATTGGCGATAAAGTCCTTTGCAGGTCAATTAAAGAGCGAACTTATGGCTGGTATGCAAAAGGGCGGGCCGCTTCACGCCATGACCGTTTGTCATGACCTTGCTGAAGACATTGCCAGAGATCATTCGCAAAAACTGGGCTGGGAAATTTCTCGCACCTCGTTAAAGCCCAGAAATACCAAGAATAGTCCCGATTCATGGGAAGCTGCTGTTTTAAACACTTTTGAGCAGCGCAAAGCAGCGGGTGAGCCAATCGACAACATTGATCATGCTGAAATAAACTCTATTAACGGTGAATCACAGTTTCGCTATATGAAAGCGATTCCTACACAGCCTCTTTGCTTGAGCTGCCACGGTGACAATATTGCAGCCGATGTTTCAGAAAAAATTGATCATCTATACCCTAATGATAAGGCACGCGGTTTTAAGTTGGGTGATATTCGTGGGGCTTTTAGCATCAAAAGAACCATTGAGTAGACGGGAGTGATCACTTCAACAGGACAGCCCTGATCATGAATGTGGCACTTTTTTTAATATCGTCTCAAAACGCTTTCTCCCACCCTTGGACCAACGGTCGTGAGCAAAGCGCCCCTTCCCCACTCAGCAAAGTAGAAAGCAAAAACCGGAGCAAAACTTATGAGCCTGCCACAACGCGTTAAGATTTTCGAAGTTGGTCCCCGCGATGGCCTGCAAAATGAGCCCATGCCAGTGGACACCGCCACTAAGGTCGCACTCATCGAAAAACTTGCCGCTGCCGGTGTATCGGCCATCGAAAGCGGTAGCTTTGTCAGCCCTAAATGGGTACCACAAATGGCGGGTAGCGAAGCCGTGTTCGGCACATTAACACGCCAAAGCGGCGTAACCTACTCGGCGCTGACGCCCAATATGCGCGGTCTTGAACGCGCCATATCAGCTGGCGTCACCGAGGTCGCCGTGTTTATTGCCGCCAGTGAGACCTTCAGCCAAAAGAACACCAACTGCACCATTGCCGAAGGCCTGGCCCGGGCTAGCGAACTCACCGAGGTGGCCCGCAGCGAAGGTCTCGACGTGCGCGGCTATATCTCGGTCGTTGCCGGCTGCCCTTACCAGGGTGCTATTGAACCGAGCACCCTCGCCCCACTCTCTAAAGCTCTCCTCGATATGGGCTGCTATGAAGTCTCTCTCGGCGACTCCACCGGTGTCGCTACGCCGGGACAAACCAAAGCTATTATCGACGCTGTAGCCAGCGCTATCCCCATCAACAAAACAGCCATACATTGCCACAACACCTACGGCCAGGCACTGGCCAACATCTACGCCGCCCTGGAAATGGGAGTCAGCGTTATTGACAGCTCTGTGGCGGGGTTAGGTGGCTGCCCCTACGCACCCGGGGCAACCGGCAATGCCGCAACAGAGGATGTGGTTTATATGCTCAACGGCTTGGGTATAGAACACGGAATTAATCTGGATAAGCTAGTGATGGCCGGTGATTTCATCACTCAACAACTCGGCAGGCAAAGTGACTCTGGTGTGGCCCGGGCTATGTTGGCAAAGGCCACCTCATGATTGAATGCCCGGATGGGTTTTAACGCTTTTCTTCAGCCCTCAAATAATGCACTCATTTGCATAAACATATTTTCTGGTTGTCTAATATTTCACCTTCGACGATTCTCAGGCGTGATAAGCCCATAGATAAAGCAAGGCAACAATAGCAATCCAACCGTAGACTACTCTACAGTTGGATTAGCAGAACTGGCTGCGATATTAAGTTCTACTGCTGCATCATTCCAACTGACAGCCCTCCTTTCTACACCGAAATACCTGCGTCACTGCCTGATTCCATTTACCGGTAATACCCCTTTTCCAGTGGATGACATTCAGGCAAAAATTTTCTCTTGTCAGCACAAGGAATAAATCAGGGTCTAGACATTTACACCCTGCCTACTCTGATATTTGGGTTAATCTACAGTCTTGTGATGCTCCGGGGACAATAGTTTGTCTTAGTGTATCTGCGTGAATGATGCGCGTGACTTTAACAAAGCCTAAAGGAGCACAGTAAGAGGTATTACCTCTTTCATCGAGGCTCCAATATCATGAGCGACTACGAACTCTTTACCGCGTGGTTTACCCGATGACAAACCAATTCTGAAACATAACCTTGAGGGGTAAAACTTAAGTAGACAAGATGCTATTATTTTTCGGCAGCTTCATCCCACTCTATAAAAATTGCCACAGAGCACTGCGCAAGGTTTCATAGTGTTGCTAAGTGCAGGTGGCGGCAATACACAGGAGGCGATATGGAGATTCAAATTCATCGTATTTACGATGATGATTTACCGCAGGGCTATCATGCTCTTGTAGACCGCTTATGGCCCCGCGGTATATCAAAAGAGAAAGCGGATCTTGACGGCCATTGGAAAGAGTTAGCGCCGAGTAATGATTTACGAAAATGGTTTGATCATGACCCTGAAAAATGGGGTGATTTTAGAAAAAAGTACCTGAGCGAACTGAGCAAAAATAAAAAAGAAGCGAAAGATTACCTAAAGGATGTCAGTCAGAAACATCTTATTCTTCTATATGGTGCTAAAGACACAAAACACAGCCACGCTCATGTTTTAAAAGAGTACTTAGAAAAGTTAATTTAAGGGATGATGGGCAATTGACAAACCCATATCATCAGAGGGTGGTACCACGGAACAATACACCGCATTACGCAACGGTAATAGCGTCGTGATGGCAGCATCCCATGAATGATCTGGCTCAAATACTTGTGCTGACGTTGATCGCTGGGCTCACAATGCCAATAGGGGCAACAATTGCCGGTTTCGGGCAAATTCGCCCCCACTGGCTTGAAACTGAAGTTCGTCATAGTGTCATCGCCTTTGGTGGAGGTGCACTCCTCGCTGCAGTTGCGCTCGTTCTTGTTCCCGAAGGGGTACGCACACTATCACCCACTGCCATTATTATTTGCGTTGCCGGGGGCAGTATCATCTTTATGATGCTCGATATGCGCCTGGCTAAAAACAATACGCCGTTTAGTCAGTTGATGGCCATGTTATCCGATTTTATACCCGAAGCCTTAGCGCTTGGAGCGACCTTCACCGTTTCAGGCGACGCGGGGTTTCTTCTAGCTGGCATCATCGCTCTACAGAATCTACCAGAAGGCTTCAATGCTTACCGAGAAATCAAGGCATCGACGCAATATTGCCGGATAAAAATCATCGGCGCCTTTGCCATGATGACTTTATTAGGCCCAATTGCAGGCCTCTCTGGTTATTATTTTCTTTCAGGGTATCCGCAAATTGTTTCGGGTATTATGTTATTTTCAGCAGGTGGTATCTTGTACATCATTTTTCAAGATATCGCACCCCAGTGCAGATTAGATAAACACTGGGCGCCTCCATTGGGCGCCGTTGCTGGATTTTTACTGGGTGTACTGGGGAAAGTCGCAGCCGGGACCTAAAATAGCTGCAACTAAAAAGGGCAAAGCCTCTACCTTACCTTATCTACACCATGAGCTTTCACTGAAGCTCCTATCTACACTTTATAATATGGCATTTTTTTCAAGACAAGAATAGACGCGCTTAGGCTCGTAAACAGTTTTTGCGGGGTTTTGTGCTGCGTGTAGACGATTTGTGAGATACAACTCTATTTGGTCGGAGCGGCCGGATTTGAACCGACGACCACCACACCCCCAGTGTGGTGCGCTACCAAGCTGCGCTACGCTCCGATATTTGCCCTTTGAGACAAGGCGAGCATCTTACCTGATGGCCTTTTGAAAGCAAGTAAAAAGTGCTTTTAAAAGCAGCTTTTCTCTTATCCTTTTCCTCTATCAGTAATGACGAGAGCCTAGGCTTTGAGCATACTCAGTACGTCTTCTAGCTCACTAACGGTTTGATTAATAATCTGACGAATTTGTGTGGCTTCTTCCTTTACCGTTTCACCACCTAAACGTTGTCGGGCACCACCGATAGTAAAGCCTTGGTCGTAGAGCAGAGAGCGGATCTGGCGAATTAACAGAACATCCTGACGCTGGTAGTAGCGCCGATTGCCTCGACGCTTGAGAGGGCTGAGGCTGGGGAATTCCTGCTCCCAATAACGCAGCACATGGGGTTTGACTTCACAGAGTTCACTGACCTCGCCAATGGTAAAATAACGCTTACTGGGGATTGGCGCTAGCTCGCTGTTGTTACTCGCTTCCAGCATAGTTCTCTACCCTCACCTTCAATTTTTGACCAGGCTTAAATGTGACAACGCGGCGCGCTTCAATGGGTATATCTTCACCCGTTTTTGGGTTTCTACCAGGCCTGACGCTTTTATCGCGAAGATCAAAATTACCAAAACCAGAAATTTTAACCTGTTCATTTTCAGCTAAAGATAGTCGAATTTCTTCAAAAAAGCATTCGACAATTTCTTTAGACTCTCTCTTGTTAAGGCCGAGTTCTTCGTAAAGCATTTCAGCAATATCGGCCTTGGTTAATGCAGACATTATTATCCTCTTAAATTTGCGTCGTGATCGCTTTTTAAGGCTTTAATAACAGCAGCCATACCCGCGTTCACATCTTCATCATTAAGGGTGCGTGATTTATCTTGAAAGGTCAAGCCAATGGCGACACTTTTCCTATTACTTTCAATGTGTTTGCCCTCATAGACATCAAAAACCTTTAAGTCAATGAGGTGGTCCCCAGCATTGGCTTTGGCCGTTGCCACCAGTTCTCCAATAGCTATATTTGCACCGACAGACAGAGATATATCGCGTCGAACTGCCGGGTATTTACTCACTTCATGAAAAGCGGCTATTTGACCCTCAGTGATCTCGCTTAACAGCAACTCAAAGACATACACTGACTGACTCAAACCCAACGCCTGCTGAAGCGTTGGATGCAGCTTGCCGAGATGGCCAAAGATAAGGCCTTGCTGATTGACCAGCGCCAGAGTTTGCCCAGGGTGAAGTGCTGGGTGCTCAGCAGCCGAAAACTCTACATCAACTTTCGTGTCACAAATATTAAGTATTGACTCTACATCGCCTTTAATATCGTAAAAATCGACTTCGGTGGCAGGGTCTGCCCAGCTCTCCTGTGTACGGGCACCGGTAATTGCCCCGGCGAGCATTTTTTGTTGACTCAACTGGGCGTCATCCGCCACAAAGCGGAGGCCGCTTTCAAACACTCGCACACGCGATTGCTGGCGGTTCAAATTGTACTTAAGGGTATTGAGCAACCCGGTGAGTAAACTAGTCCGCATCACTGCCATATCGGCGCTGATGGGGTTAGCGACATCAACACTGGCAACACCGGGATTAATCTGGTGTTGCAATGCGGGATCGACAAAACTGTAAGTTATCGCTTCCTGATAGTCTCGACACACGAGTAGTTGACGAATTTCCGCAAGGCTAGTGGTTGCCTCAGCCCTAGCTTGAATTTCAAGGGGCATAGTGATGGTTGCAACGGGCAGGTTGTTGTAACCATAAATACGGGCGATTTCTTCGACTAAGTCAGCTTCAATGGCCAGATCGAAACGCCAGCTTGGCACTGTACATAGCCATTCATCGGCTGATGGCTGGCTAACAGCCAGACCCAGACGAGTGAGTATGCCAGTAACGAGATCATTACCAAGCTCCAAAGTTAGTTGCTGCTTCAAGCAGCTGTTACGCAGAGTAATTCTCCTCTCAGAGCCCTCTTGCGGTGCGCTGCCAGCCGTTACAACAGGTCCAGCCTGACCGCCGACTATTTCTAACAAGAGCTCAGTCGCTCGCTCAAGAGCAACAAGAGGCAACTGCGTATCGACACCGCGCTCAAAGCGATGTGAGGCATCAGTATGGAGCCCGTACTCACGGGCTTTGCCAGCCAGTGCCAGCGGCACAAAGTGAGCACTTTCAAGAAAAATTGACTTTGTGGTTGTGCTGACGCCACTGTCTTTGCCACCCATAATACCCGCTATGGCAAGTGGTCCGCTTTTATCGGCAATCAATAGCGTTTCAGCTTTCAGCTCAACCTCTGCATCGTCAAGCAAGGTGAGCCTTTCACCGTCTTTTGCAAAACGCACATCAATATCGCCCGACAAAGTATCGAGGTCAAAAGCATGCAGCGGCTGACCGAGTTCGAGCATTACGTAGTTGCCAATATCAACCACCGGATCGATGGAGCGAATACCGCTGCGGCGCAGTTTTTCCTGCATCCACAGCGGCGTAGGCTGATTCATATCGACAGCACTAATCACTCGCCCCGTATAATGAGAACAAGCTGAGGGAGCAGAAATCGTAATAGATAAACTCTTTTCACTACTCGGAACCACCGCCGCTGGTTTTACTAACTGGGGTGTAAGCTTATTCAGCACGCCGACTTCACGCGCCAGACCTTGTATGCTCAGGCAATCCCCGCGGTTAGGGGTTAAATCAACTTCGATAATATTGTCATTAAGACCATAAAACTCTATAAGCGCCTGTCCCAGTGGCGCATGACTAGGCAACGCCATAATACCGCTAGTGTCTTCATTCAAACCCAGCTCGTCGCCCCCACAAAGCATGCCAAAGGAGTCAACGCCACGCAGCTTGGCCTGACCAATTTTCAAACCGTCAGGTAGCATCGCACCAACCGGAGCAAAAGCCGTTACCAAGCCCGCACGGGCATTGGGCGCACCGCAAACCACTTGTACGTCGGCATTAGCGCCGTAATTTACCTGACAGACTTGCAGCTTGTCAGCCTTGGGGTGAGCCTCGACAGATTCTATGCGGGCCACCACAACACCTTCAAAATTTGCAGCGGCTTCAACACCATCGACCTCAAGGCCGGCCATAGTCAGCTGGGCGACAAGCTCATCGCAATTAAGGTCGGGATTAGCCAGCTCGCGCAGCCAGGATTCACTGAATTTCATCGCAATTAATTCTCGAGTTTACTTAAATAAAATTACATAACTTACTGAAATTAAAACTGTTTTAAAAACCTAAGGTCATTTTCAAAGAAGAGACGCAAGTCGTTAACTCCATAGCGAAGCATAGCCAGGCGCTCAACCCCCATACCAAAAGCAAAGCCGCTGTACTGGTCCGGATCAATGCCGCTATGGGTGAAGACATTCGGGTGTACCATGCCGCAACCCATAATCTCTAACCAACCAGTCTGCTTACAAACGCGACAACCTTTACCCTTGCAATTAGTGCACTGAATATCGACCTCTGCGGAGGGCTCCGTAAAGGGGAAATAAGAGGGCCGAAAACGCACGGCTAAATCTGCTTCAAAAAAGGCTTTCAGAAATTGATCGACCGTGCCTTTTAAATCCGCAAAGCTAACATTCTTATCAACCACCAAGCCTTCTACCTGGTGGAACATGGGCGTGTGGGTTAAATCTGAATCACAGCGGTAGACACGGCCCGGGCAGATAATGCGAATCGGAGGCTTCTGCCGCTCCATGGTACGCACCTGTACCGGAGAGGTGTGAGTGCGCAGCACGGTGGTCGGGTCGATATAAAAAGTATCGTGCATCGCCCGCGCCGGATGGTGAGCGGGAATATTCAGGGCTTCGAAGTTGTGATAATCGTCTTCAACCTCTGGCCCCTCCTCCACCCGATAACCCACTGCAGTGAAAAATTCTTCGATGCGTGCCATGGTCTGTGTGACTGGGTGTAAGTTGCCCACTTCGCTCTTGCGCCCAGGCAGGGTGACATCAATGCGCTCACTGTCGAGCTGTGCTTGTAACTGGGCTGCTTCGAGTACTTGCCGACGAGCATTGATAACATCTTGCAGGGCAGTTTTTACCTCGTTAATCACCGCCCCCGCTTTGGGCCTCTCTTGTGGAGAAAGTTTGCCCAGGGTCTTTAACATGCCGGTAATTTTACCCTTCTTACCTAAGTACTCGACGCGAAGCTGATCCAGGTCTGCGACTGTTTCAGCCGCCTTTATAGATAACTCTGCCTCGTCGGAGAGGGTGTGAAGATTGTCCATGATTTTTCCTTAAGCTAAACGCTTAACCTGGCTCAGCTTATTGTATCGATTGGGGCTTAAAATTTATTGTAACGGTGGTGCTAAGCAAAAAGGGAAAGAGCCTTAGCCCTTTCCCTTTTTGTAATCGAGAACAATGTCCGGACAGGCCGGAATGCTTTCGACTAAGCCAAAGCAGCTTTGGCCTGGTTAACAATTTGCGCAAACGCTGGTTTGTCGTGAATCGCCAGGTCTGACAAAACTTTACGGTCGAGTGTTATACCCGCCTTTTTAAGGCCAGCAATAAACTGACTATAGCGCATACCCTCTACGCGAGCCTGAGCATTGATGCGGGCAATCCACAAAGCACGGAAAGTACGCTTCTTAACACGACGGTCACGGTAAGCATACTGCCCAGCTTTTGTTACAGCCTGGGTCGCAACGCGATAAACGCGGCTACGAGCACCGTAGTAACCTTTAGCTTGTTTGAGAACTTTTTTATGACGGCGGTGTGCAGTTACACCTCGTTTTACTCGGGGCATTTTCTATCCTCCTGTCTGATTAAGTACGTAGCATGCGATCGACGGCTGGTACATCAGCGGCTTCTAAGGTGCTGGTGCCCCGCAATTGTCGTTTACGCTTCGTCGTCATCTTAGTGAGAATATGGCTTTTATTAGCATGTTTATGCTTATAGCCTGAACTGGTTTTTTTAAACCGTTTTGCCGCACCACTGTGCGTCTTTGCTTTTGGCATTGGATTACTCCTCGATAGAGGTTAAATAAAAGAAAAAGACTGTCGGTTAGCCTGCCAAAAGGCTAATGGCGATCAGTTAAGAAGTGCCGCGTAAATCAGCTCTTACTTAAGACTTTTTCTTGCTTTTGGGAGCGATGACCATCGTCAACTGCCGGCCTTCCATTTTTGGAAATTGCTCGACATTCCCCAATTCTTCAAGATCCGCTTCGATGCGCTTTAACATCTCCATGCCCAGTTCTTGATGGGCCATTTCACGTCCACGAAAACGTAGCGTGATCTTTGCCTTATCGCCATTCTCGAGAAAACGCACCAAATTGCGCATCTTGATATCGTAGTCACCAGAATCGGTACCCGGACGAAATTTCATTTCTTTAATTTGTGTCTGTTTTTGCTTTTTACGCTGGGCTGCCTGTTGCTTCTTAGCTTCAAACACATGCTTGCCATAGTCCATGAGTTTACAGACTGGAGGCTGGCCATCTGGCGCAATTTCGACTAGATCGAGAGACTTTTCAGCCGCCAAACCTTTCGCTTCCTCCAAACTCACTACACCTATTTGTTCGCCTTCCGCACCCACTAAACGCACTTGCTGCGCTTCAATTTCATCATTCAGTTTGGAACGCTTACTCGAGCTCTTGGCGTAACTTTTCTTAATAGTGTTTCTCCATTTCCGCTAACTAACTGGTAGCCGCTTTATATATGACGCTTATTAGATTCAAACTGCACGACCGCGACGCTGTATATCGTCATTGAGCAACTCGGCAAAGGCATCAATTGTCAGGCTGCCGAGATCTTTGCCCTCACGGGTGCGCACGGCCAAGGTTTGCGTTTCGACCTCTTTATCACCCACAACGAGAAGATAAGGGGTTCGCTGCATACTGTGCTCGCGGATTTTAAAACCGATCTTTTCATTTCTCAAGTCATTTATGACCCGGTAGCCCTTGTTATTCAAGGATTCGGTCACTAAACGCACATAATCGCTCTGCTTGTCGGTAATATTCAACACTACGGCTTGCTCGGGCGCCAACCAGGCAGGAAAGGCACCTTCGTATTGTTCGATTAATATACCGATAAAACGCTCAAAGGAGCCGAGCACCGCACGGTGCAACATCACCGGCGTTTGACGCGAGCCGTCCTCGCTGACGTACTGCGCATCCAGGCGACCCGGCATCGAAAAATCAACTTGGATAGTGCCTAGCTGCCAAACGCGACCAATACAATCCTTCAGTGAAAACTCGATCTTAGGTCCATAAAAAGCACCTTCACCAGGCAGCAATTCCCAGGGTAGATCTTTCGCGTCGAGGGCATCGGCCAGGGCTTTTTCGGCCTTGTCCCAAACCTCATCCGCACCGACGCGTTTTTCAGGGCGCGTCGAGAGACGATAAATCACCTCACTAAAACCAAAGTCCGCATAAATGCTGTGCAGAAAGTCAATAAACTCAGACACTTCTGACTGCACTTGATCATCCGTACAAAAGATGTGTGCATCGTCCTGCGTAAAACCCCGCACTCGCATAATGCCATGTAGCGAGCCCGATGGCTCGTTGCGGTGGCAGGAGCCAAACTCGGCAAGACGCAGAGGCAGATCGCGGTAGCTCTTTAAGCCTTGATTGTAGACCTGAACATGGCAAGGACAATTCATGGGCTTAACGGCAAAGTCACGATCATCAATATGCAGCGCAAACATATCATCGCCAAACTTGTCAGCATGACCCGAACGCTCCCACAGAGAGTAGTCGACTAATTGCGGGGTGCGAATCTCTCTATATCCAGCAGCACGTTGGGCGCTGCGCATGTACTCTTCAATCTGAGTATAAAGCGTCCAACCTCGGGGATGCCAAAACACCATACCCGGCGCTTCTTCCTGTATGTGGAAGAAATCCAGCTTCTTGGCAATCTTTCGGTGATCGCGCTTTTCGGCTTCTTCTATGCGGTGCAGGTAGGCTTTGAGTTCTTTTTTACTTGCCCAGGCAGTACCGTAAATACGCTGAAGCATTTCGTTACTTGAATCACCACGCCAATAGGCACCCGCCACCTTGGTCAACTTAAAAGCTTTAATTTTGCTAGTGTTCGGCACATGCGGGCCACGGCAGAGATCAGTGAAATCACCCTGAGTGTAGAGGGAGAGATCCTCTTCGCTGGGGATCGATTCAATAATTGCGGCTTTGTAGTCTTCACCCAGGTCGCGAAAGAAAGCGACGGCATCATCACGGCTCTTAACGTCTCGAGTGACCTCAAGACTGGCCGAACTCAGCTCTTTCATCTTTTTCTCGATGGCTAGCAAGTCTTCCGGCGTAAAGGGACGTTCGTAGGCGAAATCGTAATAAAAGCCATCATCGATAACAGGGCCGATGGTGACCTGAGCTTCAGGATAGAGAGTTTTCACCGCCTGTGCCATCAAGTGGGCACAGGAGTGACGAATAACCTCAAGGCCTTCTTCATCCCTCTCGGTAATGATCGCGACGTCGGAATCGTGCTCAATCAAAAAGGACGTGTCGACAACAAAACCGTTGACCTTACCAGCAAGGGCAGCTTTAGCTAAACTAGGGCCAATATCGAGAGCAACATCATGAAGGGTAACGGCGGCGTCAAAACTGCGTTGACTACCATCAGGGAGGGTAATAAGCGGCATTTTACTTTCCTTTATCTCAGTGGTGACCCCTACTAAAGGCCACTTGCTTATGTCATGGACAAGATGACTATCTAATCAGCACCCACACCAACCATAACGGAGGGAGATTACCTTCACGAGGTGCTGCTACCAAAATAATTGGTAGGCACGAGTGGATTCGAACCACCGACCCCCACCATGTCAAGGTGGTGCTCTAACCAACTGAGCTACGTGCCTGCTACGAAGGGCGCACAATGTAGCAGCGAGCCTCGCACTTTACAAGGCGTGTTTTCTGTTTTTCAGTGATTTATTCATATTTTCAGCCTATAAAACAGGGCTTTTTAACAAATCTTCCGCACTCAGCCCAAAATGCACTCTAGTTCGCACCAAGGCGACAGCCCAGCTCCAACAAACCATAGCCAACACGGCCATCGGCGAGGCGAAATTCGAAAGCCCCTTCATTGAGCACATAGCCATCAAAGGGCCAGTGCGCTACGGCCTGGCGGATGCAATCGATATCATAGCGTCGTCCCTGGCCGTCAACAGCAGCGACCCGAGCTGAAAGCGCCCTGCCCTCATCGTTCAAGGTGATTGCAAACGCCTCAAGTGTTAAGGTTTCAATAGTGCCATCGACATAGGCCCAACACAGATCGGCAGAACCGCCACCTTCAAAATAAATACGCAAAAGGCCTAGCGCTGTACCATCTTCAAAAACCGGCCAGGCCAGTTCATGATGCGTAAAAGCGGCCCAATTTCTGACGCCAATAGAGTGATCCCGATTACCGACGCCTTCCACCTGCCACTCGTCGTCACGTAATTTCATCAAACCCGTTATCTTACCCGCCTGCTCGAGATGGAAGCGAGTGGCGGCATTATGCTGTAAACCCGCCATCGAGTCATGGGATGGCATCAGCGACTCCCAGCAAAGATCAAAGCTCAAGGGGGTCTGTTCGTCGGCAAAACTGAGAGAATAGCTATGCAATAGTTCATTGGCCCGATATGTCACCCCCCCGAGAGAAATGCCCGTATCAATATCCCCTTCCGGCAGGGGCAAGTTGTGCCAGGCTCGGTTGTAGACTTCGCGACCATCGGCCACCACCAACACAGCCATATTGGCAGCACCTTTATTGGGATAGAGCCCCATGCGTGTAAACAGACCCACACGATTTTGGGGATCATAAAAATTAAAATACCAACTTTCTCCCCACAGTGGGTCGTTAGTATCAGGCTGATGGCGCTTATCGTCACTGGCTTGAATCATTCTTCTCTATCCTTTTTATTGTATTTTTTGTTCTTATTATTGCCTTAGTCTCACTTTTCTAAAGACACCATAGCGTCGGTTTAACTCTACAGCGTAAAACGCTTTTGAAGGTGTGTTCTAGCGGCCTGATCAAGCCCCAATTCTTCTCGCATGAAGTTACCCAGGGAGCCCGATTTCTCGCGCATTACCTGCCAGGCTGTCGCCAGGTACTGAGTCCGCGCATCGAGAATGGGTACGACGATACTCTCATCGACCGGGAGACCTTCGGCGTTGAAAAACTGCTCAAACTTACCGATGGCCAGTGCTTTGTTGGCGTAAGCATTAGACGATAGCAGGTAATCCTGCTCAATCTGCTCCTCCTTAACACCAAGCGCACTGAGTAACAGAGCCGAGGCAATACCCGCTCTATCCTTACCAAAGGAGCACATCACCAGAATACCGCCCTCACTTTCCATCATGTGATCAAACATTTTTCGATAGCCCGGCACCTCCTCCTCGGCCAGCTCCCGGTAGCGATCCGCCATAATTTTCTCTGCACCTTCAGGGTTCAAACCTTCTTTCATTAACATTTGCCATAGGTTTTCTACGCTGGCCACCAGCATACCGAGCTCGACGACCTCTACGCTGTTGCCGACTTGCAGATCATTTTTAAGGCGCTCCATTGGGCTCCGAAAATCATAGATAGTACTGATGCCGAGAGATTCAAATTTTGCCACGTCCCCATCACCCATAAAGTGTAAAAAGCCCGAGCGATAGAGCAAAGTTTCGTGGGTTTTACGCGCATCGTCAGTGTCATATCCACCCATGTGACGGAGGTTCATAGTTTTTCCGATAGGTAAAAAGCGTGTCATGAAATCAATTTTCCCCTAAGAGTTAACGCCATAAAACGAAGGAAAGCTGTCGTTAGGCTCTTAACGTTTCAGCATAAAAGAGTCGCGACAATAATCTATGCTGAGAAGTCAGTTTAACCCCCTAATGACAGAAGGCACTATTGCTTCACTCTATCTACCCACTGAGTCAAAAACGATAAAAATTAGCTTTCCCTTGACCCGACCACAAGCTTTCGGTTTATGATACAGGTATAGCTTCAGATTATATTATAAATAATAAAAAGTAATAGAACGTCCGGTATAGAACCCACACCTACCCACAAGACAAGAGGAAAAACCGTGATAAAAGATAATGACATGTATTTCCACACGCCAACGTCTGACCATTACAGCTGGGCAGAGACTAATTATTTCGGATTTTATATCGCGGAAGAAAATATTTTAGTCGGTGTGTACGCCCAACCTCGCACCAACTTGGGCTCAGTGCTATCGAGCATCCGTATAACCGACGGCTTCTCTAATACACCGCACGAAGTGTTGTACGACAATTGCCATGTGTTTCTGCCCCTGCCCAAGGGCAATCTCGACGACTATGAATTGGAAAATGGCCTCAAAATAAAATGCACCAAACCTGTTATGGATTATCACATCCGCTACGACGGCGGCGAAGGTGTCAGCCTTGATGTCAACTATGAAGGCCTCATGACCCCTTACGACATACACGACCCCGAAATGGACCCACTGGCAAGTGCAGATCAGGCTGGCGATGTTGTTAGCCAACACGCCTATGCAGGGCACTGGGACCAAAGCGGCCGCGTAACTGGCACCTTAACCATCAAGGACAAAACGTACACTGTGGATTGTGTCGCCAGCATGGACCACAGCTGGGGCTTACGAGATGAGAAGCAACTAAAGAATTTTTGTTGGATGAACGCGAATTTCGAAAACGACATGAGCATCCATTGCATCTATCTGGTCGACCCGAAAAACCTCAGCACTTTTCCTTCCATTATCCACGGCTATGTACGCGAAGGTGATCAGGTTTATGGCCTCAAACGTGGCACCGGCAAAATACGCCGCAACGGCTACCGACATCAGTTTTTTGCGCTCGAAGTCGAAGATGTCCGCGGCAAAGTGCATCAGTTTACTGGCACACCCATGACATCGAACCCCTGGATGGCATGGCCTCTCATGTACCTGGTTCAGTCATTGTGCCGCTGGGAATTGCAGGGTGTTGTCGGCTGGGGTGAAGTGCAGGATCTTTGTAAAGAAACCGTCAACGACAAGCTTAAATAAACACAATGCCTCCTCCTGCCGACATTAACGGCAGGAGTGGCAGATTGATAGAGACCCGCACATTAAAAATAATTAACGGGAAAACCTGTGTCATGAGCCCAGAAATAGAACAGTTTTTATCCGGCATGAAAAAAACCATTGAAGACGTTGTTATGCCTAACCTGAGCGACCGTTTTGCACAGGAGCAAGCGAGCATAGTCGCCGCCTCCCTCGGTTTTTTAGGTCTTATTCAAGATAAAACTTTTCACTACGAACTCTTGGAAAACCAGGAATACAAGCGCGTATTAACAGATATTAACGAGCTACTCAGCAACACCTTTTCGGCTCCTGCCGCTATTATCGAAACAACCACTAAGGTCACAGACCATTTTGATACGGATAAAGTCGACGACCCTACTTATTTACGCCCGTATAAATTTATCCGCGGCAGCAACGAGGCCATGAAAGAACTGCTCTGCGAATTTATTCAACAACAAGCAGAAATGCCCACCGAACTACGCACTGCTTTTGAAGCACTCATGAAACCTTTCTTTAAATCCATTGAATTGCGCGAACGCTCCTGGGTGAAAGCATTAGGCTTTGACCCCGAGGCCGAACAACAGGCTGACATTGCCGACCTGCTTTATAAAGACGGTTTACTTAACATCGGCAAACGCTAGTTAATTGCACAGTAGAGCTCCTTACATTGGCCGTCATTATTGGTAAACGTTGTTAACCCATAAAAATAAACCATACATTCTGGGCCTAATTTATGCGTGAATATTACACTCCGACTTTAAAAAACAGAGCACAGCCAAATGATGACTGGATACACAGTATCCGGCAAAAATATCCAACTGAAAGAACTCTCGACGAAGTGCTGACAAAAAAACTGCGTAACCGTACTCACACAGCAGAACACAAAACTGATTTCAGTGATTTAGAAAATCAGCTTGTCAGCTTTTTAAAAAAAGCCACGGGCCAAGATGATCTTGTTCTGAAAAACCTACATAGACTTTCCGGTGGTGCTTCCAAGGAGCAGTTTACCTTTGATCTCACCTGGAACCAGGGAAATAGCATCCGCAGCAGTGAAAAACTCATCTTACGCATGGACCCCACTGAGTCAATTGTCGAAACGCATCGACTGCGCGAGTCGCAAATGCTCAACGCCATGTGGGGTGAGGTGCCTGTGCCAAAGGTTCACTGGACCGACCCCGTAGGTAAAGAACTGGGCCACCCCTTCCTCATCGCTGGTTTTCTTGAAGGCACCGTGCAACCGGAGGGTGGTGATAAAGCCAGCGGCCTGGGGATGTTCTTCGAGCCCAGTTTGCGTCTCGATTTGAAAGAGCAGTTCGTTCAGCATTTGGCAAAAATTCACACCATCGACTGGCGCAAGAAAGACCTGACAGCCTACGAATCACCACGAGAAAATCATGTTGAAGGGAATGAATGGTCGCTCGGCTGGTGGGAGCGAGTTTGGCAAGAAGATGCCGTTGAGGCCCACCCGATTGTCGAAAATGCGGCCCTCTGGCTGCGAGAAAACATGCCGACGGTTGAAAAACCAGTGATTGTGCACGGAGATTACCGCTCGGGTAATTTCATGTATACCGAGGAGCACCAAATCAATGCAGTGCTCGATTGGGAGCTATCCCATATTGGCGATTTCCACGAAGACCTCTCCTATACCACCTGCCAAATACTCGGTACGCCGCTGGAGGACGGCTCTGTGCTCACCAGTGGCTTGCTATCGAAGGATGAATTCCTCGACAAATACCAACACTACAGTGGCAATACCGTCGACCCCAAACGGCTATTTTATTTTGACGTGTTTTCTTACTACAAAGTCGCAGTGATTTCCGTGGCTACCAGTTCTAGAGCAGCCTACGGCCGCAAGACCCATCTCGATGCAATGATGAATTTACTCAGTGGTTTTGGTTACACGGGGATATCTGCCTTACAGCGTTTACTGGATCAGGGCAGCTAAACAGTAGTTCGCGGGGCAGCCAATACGACGACGAATGAGAATATAAGTGATGAGTAACTACACCCCGACTCTGGCTGAGCGGACTCAGCCTTCTCAGCAATGGATACAGCAGGTGCGCATCAGCTACCCGGTTGAACGGGCCATCGATGAGGTGTTTACGCGAAAGCTGCACAACCGACTCAGGCCTGTCGAACATATTATGGATTTCTCAACGCTGCAGGCACCACTGCTACATTTCCTGAAAGAGGAAACTGGACAGAGTAATATTGTCGTCGAAAACCTGAAACGCCTTTCTGGCGGCGCTTCGAAAGAGCAATTTACCTTTGATCTCACCTGGCAGGCAGAGTCCGGCCAGCGGGAAACTCTGTGTTTAATGATTCGTATGGACCCCACTGAGTCGATTGTCGAAACCCACCGTCTGCGCGAGTGCCAGATACTTCGCGCTATGTGGGGCGAAGTGCCGGTACCGGAAGTATTATGGATAGATCCTCTCGGTGAAAAGCTTGGCCGCCCGGCATTGATTGCCCGCTTTTTAGAAGGCACCGTACAGCCTGAACAGCCCGCCAATAGTGAAAAAATGAGCGGTGTAGGCATGTATTTCAACCCTGCACTACGGGCCGGACTCGGTCAGCAATTTGTCAATATTCTGGCAAAGATTCACGCCGTCGACTGGCGTAAGAAAGACCTGTCGACCTTTGACACACCCGCACTGAACTCTACGCAGGCTAATGAATGGGCTATCGGCCTGTGGGAACGGGCTTGGAATGAAGACACCTTATCCGCACATCCCATTATGGAAAGAGCTGTACTGTGGCTCAAAGAAAACATGCCCGTTGTTGACGAGCCGGTGATTGTTCACGGCGATTACCGCAGTGGCAATTTTATGTATACCCCTACGCTTGACATCAATGCCATTTTTGACTGGGAGCTCGCCTATTTAGGCGACTACCACGATGACTTGTCCTGGGCCACTCTTGAGCTCTTCGGCGGTCATGATGAAGCCGGGGATCCGCTCGCTAGTAGCCTAATGCCCCCGTCCGATTTTCTCGAGCGTTACGAACGGGCCAGCGGCAATAAGGTCAATACGAATACCTTGGCTTATTACCATATTTTTTCATACTACAAAATTGCTGTTATCGCCGCCGCGACGAGTGTCCGCGTAGCCTACAGTCGGCGCACCCATCTCGATGCAATGATGAATTTCGCCAGTGGCCTGGGCTCTGTCGCCATATCAGAGCTCAATCGTTTACTGGATAAGGCCACGACCTGACTTAAAAAAGTATACGTCAACTAGGGTTGTGCGATAGCTCCGCCACCGGGCCAGCGCGTGTCATTGGCACCGTAGGTATGCTCGCCGTCACTACTGATCGTTTGAGTACGACCAATCACACGGGTTGAAGGTACGATATTGTGCCCTTTCTCATGAAGTAAACGCCGGGTATCACTATTCAGGCCCGGCTCTACAAAAACCTTATCCGGCTGCCACTGGTGATGAATGCGCGGTGCCGCCGCAGCTTCAGCAACATTCATCTCGAAATCAACAACATTCAACACCGTCTGCAACACGGTATTAATAATCGTACTACCCCCTGGGCTACCCGTAGTGAAAGCCGGCTTGCCTTGTTTGAATACAATCGTCGGCGTCATTGATGATAGCGGTCGCTTATGGGGTTGAATGGCATTAGCTGTACCGCCAATTAAACCATAAGCATTGGGTACACCCGGTTTGGCAGAGAAGTCATCCATTTCATTATTTAGCAGGAAGCCCGCGCCCGTGACGGAGATACCACTGCCATAAGAAAAGTTAAGGGTATAGGTATTGCTGACGACATTGCCTGTGTCATCCCAAACAGAAAAGTGCGTGGTTTGCGGGCTTTCATGAGGCACCTTTAAAGCCGGAGCGATGTCATTGGAGTCACTGGCTTTATTAAGATCGATGCCCTGGCGCAATGTCTGCGCGTAGTTTTTGTCAATGAGCTGAGCCACCGGCACCGGTTGAAAATCCGGATCCCCCAGATATTCACTTCTATCAGCATAAGCCCTGCGCATGGTTTCAATTAAACGGTGTAAATAATCGGCGCTATTATGGCCCAGCTTATCCAGTTCCCAGCCTTCGAGAATATTCAACATCTGCACTAAATGTACACCCCCGGACGAAGGTGGCGGCATCGCGGCAATCTTGAAACCCCGGTAAGTACCCATAACAGGTTCGCGTTCCACCACCTTGTAATTAGCGAGATCGTCGAGATTTATCAGCCCCCCATGCTGGCGCATCTGAGCGACAATTTTGTCAGCCACACTACCTTTATAAAAACCATCCCGCCCCTGGCTGGCAATTTTTCTTAAGGTGACAGCAAGGTCTTTCTGCTGCCAGTGGTCACCAGGGCGTAACAAACTACCATCTTTTCGGAAAAAGTAGCCTACAGAAGCCGGCCATTTTCGTAGTCGCTGCTCGGCATGTGTTAACGAATAGGCCAACGGTCGAGTCACCGTAATGCCTTTTTCAGCCAGTTCAATCGCAGGCTTTAAGACCTCCGACAAAGGTAAATTGCCGTAATTTTCAAGAGCGTGAACCAAGCCCGCGACGCTCCCAGGCACCCCCGCGGACGCGTGACTGAAACGAGCTTTACTAACATCAACCTCGCCAAACTCATCAAGGAATAAGTCTCTACCAGCAGCATTTGGCGCAACTTCTCGATAATCAATAGCAATGGTGCGTTGTTGCTCGGCAAGATAAACGAGCATAAAGCCTCCGCCACCGATATTGCCTGCCTGAGGCAAGGTCACCGCCAGAGCGAAGCCAGTAGCCACCGCCGCATCTATAGCATTGCCGCCCTGCGCCAGAATGTTGGCACCAATTTGACTGGCCAATACCGACTGAGAAACGACCATACCCTTGTTACTGATAACTGGGTGAAAGCGTGAGCCATAATCGATAATGGCAGGCGCTCGTGATACCGAGGTCTGTGAAAAGACACCCGGCGTTAACAATACAAGGAAAAGAAAAAAAGAAAAACGGTGGAATACAATCGACACGGGGCACCCTGTTCAAGCAATGGAATTGAGCCATTATTTAAAAATTGAATGACGAGCAACAATAGGCCCCACCGATTAGAGGCGTCAAGCGTTTCGTGATAAAGAGCAAGTCACCGACTAGTTAAAACATGCTATAAAAAGCGTCTCAAGCTGGCTCTACCCTATAAAATCCACCGTAGCCAATAGATGTTCCGAGGAGATTACGCGTGAATAAGAGCGATGTAAGCGACATCGAGTTTTTCCCCATTGATGTAGAACAGTGCGACTGGGCAACATCCCAAGCGGTACTCATGAACATTCGACGCGAAGTCTTTATTGACGAACAGGGGGTACCAGAAGCAGAAGAGTTTGGTGAAGACGATTACAACGCTATCCACTGGATCGCCTACGGCGCCGATAATATTGCCATGGGAGCCGCCCGTTTGCTTGGCGATAAAGTTGGCCGCATGGCGGTATTAAAACCTCATAGGCAGCGCGGTGTTGGTGGAGCCTTGCTACGCCAGATTATTCACTATGCGGCAAAAGCAGAGCTCAATAGCATCCAGCTCGACGCTCAGCTGCATGCCATACCCTTTTACGAAACGATGAAGTTCGAAACCGAGGGCGCCGTTTTTGACGATGTGGGCATTCCCCATCAGCACATGACCCTCGCCATGAAACACTTTTTCAGCCCGCGAACGGCTCCTCCGACAACCGATATCAGTGCAGAAGATCGCCGCCACATAATTCTGGATAGTGCCGATGATTTTCGAGTCCAGGCAATAGCGCTCACCCAGAGAGCTCAGCGCCAGATACGTATTTTAAGTCCCCGTCTCGACCCCAATATTTTCGATACCGATGCGCTACGCAATGAGCTCTTCAATTTCGCCAGCCAACATCCCTATGCCGAGATCCATATTCTCGTGCAAACTCCCCAACAACTCGTGCAAAAAGGGCATCGCTTATTACACCTGAGCCACCGACTACCGAGCCGGGTTCAGATACGGACCTTCAAGCCCCAAAGCAACACCTCCCACAGCGAATTTATGCTCATCGACCAAGCCGGCTTACTTTATAAGCAATCTCTAAACCGTTATACCGGTTACGCCGTCAATTGGTCGCCATTAGAGGCCGGGGAGCTTGCCAATGAATTTGACACCCTGTGGAATGCTAGCCAAATCGATCCCGAGCTGCGTAATCTTCCTTTGTAAATGAGTACCTGCCTGGGTCAGCCAACGTGTCTATTAAAACTTGACCATTAGCTATCACGTCGATAATTAACACTATTCGAGCACCCGACAATCTCTGTTCAAACCTTAACGCGAGCTAGTATCTTCAACTTCACCCACATTAAAGCTTTTAGACAAGATGAAAAAAGTACGTCGTGAGCTTATTGCGCGACTTTTCTCAGAGTAACTGAAAAGGTTAGCCGCCACGTGAAAAGTCGAGTTAAGACCGTGTTCAGAAACCCCCTGGCGAATTTAGCGCTAGTTATTGACCACTACCACTGATCTTGATAGAGCACATACTTATTATGGAATAAGGTACAATGAAAATGTAATTTAAGGCTAAACACCCTATGTCTTATCGCAAGCAATTGCCCATAAAAACAGTCCTTAAAGGCTCAGCCACCACTCTGCCAGTTAGTCTCATATTTTTTAATTTCACTGTTTTTGCTAATGATGTAGCGATCTACTCTGAAGACGATTTTTTAGAGCCTATTCCCAGCGTCGAAGCCGCCACTCGCTACAGTATGCCTCTGTCAGAAGCACCCTCTTCTGTAACTCTGATCAGTCGCGAGATGATCGACGCCATGCCGATGGTTAATTTTGTTGACGTATTGAAATTAGTTCCGGGATTCCAAGTATTTTTTGCCAATGGCTCCATTCAAGCAACCACCATTAACGGCCAAAGTGACCGCTTTCCAAGGCGACTAGAAATCCGCGTCGATGGCAGAAGCGTTTACACCCCTATCAACTCATCTGTGTCCTGGGAGTCCCTCGGCCTCGATAGTAATGATATCGCTTATATTGAAGTGGTTCGAGGCTCCAATGTTGCCGCCTACGGCACCAATGCCGTACAAGGCGCAGTCAATATTGTTACCCGCAATCCCCTAACCGATAGCGGCACTGAAGTAAGGCTTACAACCGGTGACTGGCACACACGCAATACCAGCATACGCCACTCTTTTAAAGGAGAAACCGCAGCCTACACTCTGCGGGTTAATTACCGTGAAAACCAGGGCTTTAGCGGCCTTGATGACCAAAGTTATGCCGACAGCGCCGTTCTACAGGGAGTTTATACCCCTTCTCTTTTCAATGAGTTTCAGTGGGAATTGGGCTACAGTGATGGTAACTTCGGTTTTGGAGATGGCGATCGCCCAGAAGAATTTACTGACGAAGACATTGCCACACAGTGGTTTGCGCTGAGCTGGAAGCATCAACAAGGGCGCCATACCTATAAATTGAATAGCGCTATCAACCTAGGTACTTACGAGAGAAGCCAACAGGTCTTACTGACCGAAGAGCTCGATATTAGCCCTAATGAGCTCTACACACTCTACCCTGGTCAGAACGACAAACTTATCGAAATCGAAGAGGGAGAACGCGAATACCAACAGTACGATATTGAGTGGCAGCACCACATTGCCCTCAATAGTGCTAATCATTTGCTCTGGGGAGCGGGCGCCCGACATCAGAGTTTAAATGCCCCTGCCGAGTTCGGCAATGACTCAGACTCCAGTGCCACGATTTATTTTCTGTTTGGCAATATCGATTGGTCGTTTAATCGACACTGGCGTGTGAACCTGAGTGTAATGACCGAAGACCATGAGCACAGAGACACTAAGTTTTCACCCCGTCTTTCTCTTAAATACCAACTCAATCAGGATCATCATTTTCGCGTCAGTACCAGTGTTGCTTATCGCCAACCCTCTCTCTATGAACAAGAACGCCTCATCCAGCGCGAACTCGACTCGGGGCTGATTGCTGATCTCATTTTCATCAGTGACCCAGACCTTGGTTCAGAGAAATTTCAAACCTATGAACTGGCTTATCTAGGCTACTGGTTTAACAAAAAGCTCAGCCTCGATTACCGACTGTTTAGGGAATACCTCGATGACGAAGTACTCTATGTAAAACACGCTTACGATGACATTAACAGCAAGTTCCGTCAGCTAGAAAATGCTGACAGCAATAGAACCAGCGGTTATGAAACACAAATTCAGTGGCGCCCCGATAATACCTGGTTAATTGCCGCCCAATATTACAATACGCGAATGCTGAAAAAAGTGCGCTCACCAGAGCATATTGCCAGCATGTTGCTCAGCAAAAGGTTCGCCGGCAACTGGCAGATTAGCGGTACTTTTTACCACCAGTCCGAGGTCAATTGGTTGAGGGGGACCAGCGTTGCCAGCTGGCACCGCTACGATCTGAAAGTGAGCAAGGGGTGGCACTTAAATGGAAGCGATATTGATCTAGCCCTCATCGTGCAGAACATGAGTGACGAAGAGTACGTCGAATACCAAGCTGGCAACGCGTTTGAACAACTGACCTTTATTAGCCTAAAGGTCAGCTTCTAAAGTCTTGTGACCAACATCAGCTTGCAGGACAGCGCTTATTTGGTCTCTGCCGCCCATACATCGCACTCGCCACATACTGATATGTGCAGCGAGTACGATTTATAAAGCCGCGTTTTTAGTGCGGCTCACTCTTAATAGACGACTTTTAACCAATAAAGTCTAAGCAGATAGCTTCGCACGACGTCGCATGGCGTGCAGTACTGGCTCGGTGTATCCACTGGGCTGCTCACAACCCTTAAAAATCAGCTCACAAGCAGCTTGGAAAGCGATATTATTGTCAAAATCAGTCGCCATATTCTGATAGGCAACATCGCCAGTATTCTGAGAATCAACCACGACAGCCATCTTTTTTAATACCGCCAGCACCTGTTCTTCCGTACAAATACCATGACGCAACCAGTTGGCAATATGCTGACTGGAAATACGCAGCGTCGCTCTGTCTTCCATCAGACCAACGTGGTTAATATCGGGGACTTTCGAGCATCCCACCCCCTGATCAATCCAACGCACCACATAGCCAAGAATGCCCTGTGCATTGTTTTCCAGCTCACGTTCAATGTCTTCAGCAGACAATTGCATATTGCCCAACAGCGGGATGGTTAATATGTCGTCGAGACTGGCGCGAGGATGGCCCATTAAGGCCTGCTGACGTGCCGCAACGTTCACCTGGTGATAATGCATCACGTGCAGACTTGCCGCAGTGGGTGATGGTACCCAGGCACAATTAGCGCCAGCCTGGGGATGTGCAATTTTCTGCTCCATCATACTGGCCATTAAATCTGGCATGGCCCACATGCCTTTACCAATCTGAGCTTTGCCACTCAAACCGCAGGCGAGACCCACATCAACATTCCAGTCTTCGTAGGCATTGATCCAGACCTGTTGTTTCATCAAGCCCTTGGGCACCATAGGTCCCGCTGCCATACTGGTATGCAGCTCATCGCCAGTGCGATCGAGAAAGCCCGTATTAATAAAAATCACCCGGTCGCGGGCCTCACGAATACAGGCCTGCAAGTTGACCGTAGTACGGCGCTCCTCATCCATAATTCCGACTTTCAATGTACGTTCTGCCATGCCCAAGGCCTGCTCAATACGGGCAAATAACTGCACAGTGAACGCGACTTCGTCGGGGCCATGCATTTTCGGCTTAACGATGTAAACACTGCCGGTACGTGAGTTTCGATAGGGGCCATTGCCCTTTAGATCGTGGAGAGCAATTAAGGAGGTGATCATGCCATCCATAATCCCCTCGGGAACTTCTTTACCACCGTCATAGAGAATGGCGTTGTTAGTCATCAAATGACCGACATTGCGAATGAGCAATAAACTGCGGCCCGGCAGGCTCAGGTCACTGCCATCCAAAGCCGTATAAACTCGGTCTGCATTGAGCGTGCGACTAACAGTCTTTCCGCCCTTTTCAAAGGAGTCCGTGAGGTCGCCTTTCATCAAGCCCAGCCAATTACTATAGGCCGTACATTTATCTTCAGCATCAACCGTGGCAACGGAATCTTCGCAATCCTGAATGGTGCTGATGGCCGACTCAAGGTATAAATCTTTGATGCCAGCAGCATCGTCTTTACCTACATAGTGGCTAGCGTCGAATTGAATTTCGATATGTAAACCATTATTTTTTAATAGAATACTCTCTGGATTTTCCTTATCACCAAGAAAAGCGAGTAACTGTTCTGGTCGCTCGAGAGTGACGACATCGCCACTGTTTAGAGTGACGGCGAGAATACCTTTGTCAATGGCATAAGCCACGGCATCGTGATGTGAGCCCCCTAACAATGGCGTACTTTGATCGAGAAAATCGCGACCGTAGGCAATAACTTTGGCACCACGTACCGCATTGTAGCCTGGCCCTTTATCGGCACCGCCCTCTTCGCTAATCACGTCGTTGCCGTAAAGGGCATCGTACAAACTACCCCAGCGGGCATTAGCCGCGTTGAGCGAGTAACGAGCATTGGTAATAGGTACAACCAACTGTGGGCCGGCGATAGAGCAAATCTCCGCATCAACATTTTCGGTAGTGATTGAGAAGCTATCCACCGGCGCGACCAGATAACCAATATCTTGCAAAAACTGACGGTAAGCAGAGGCATCGTGGGGTTGATCTGCTCGCGCCTCGTGCCACTGATCGATTTGCGTTTGGAAGCTTTCACGTTCCGCCAGTAATTCTGCGTTGCGTGGCCCCAGATCATTAAGGATAGATTCAAAATCTGCCCAGAATTTGTCGCTGTCGACCCCCGTGCCCGGAATGACCTGTTCGTTGACAAGTTGGTAAAGTTCGCTGGCGACCTGTAAGCCGCCGATCTCGATTCGTTCGTTCATGGGCTTTGTTCTCTGCTGTAGCGTTGAGCGCTTATTCTAGTACGCAGACGGGTAATTTATCTAATTTATCGCTTTTATTCTCGGTATTCACCGTAAGTATTTAGCTGGGCCCGTATGTGCTTGAATGCTAGCCTTCTCGACGGGCGATATCCGCCAACAAACGACGTATCCATTGATGGTCAGGGTTGTGCTGTAATAGCGGGCTCCAGGCCATTTTTAATTCAAAGCTCGGAATTTCAAAAGGTGGAGGCCGTAAAGCAACACGCTGGTTACTGAGCTGTAGACGAGCAAGACGCGTGGGGATAGTAACAATCAAATCCGGCTGCTGCGCAAGTTGAGCCGCTACCTGGTAGTGGCGTGTAAACACAGCAATATGGCGTGTTTTACCGATGAGTTTGAGCGCCTCATCGACGCGGCCCACGCGTTGAGCATCTCGGGGATTCATACCGACGCTAGCACCCATGCCGGTTTTACTGACCCAAACGTGCCGGCCAAGTAGATAATTATCGAGGCTAAATTCGTCAAGCAAAGGGTTATCGGCACTGAGCAAACAGGAAAAATCATCCTCCCACATGGTGAGTTGATGGAAAGATTGGGGCATTTCGTCAAATCGGTTTAGCAACATATCGACCCGACCCTGCTCCACGTCTTGCAGGCGCACATCGCTTGGCGTCAAAATATCAAGAGCAATACCCGGCGCTAGACGGGAGAGTTCGCTAAGCAGGGGCGCAATCAAGGTCGACTCCGCATAGTCACTGGCCATGATGCGAAACACTCGCTGCGCAGTGAGCGCATCAAAATCTTTCTGAGGCTGCACCGCCCGATCAATATTGGCGAGAATATCGCGCACTTGGGGTTGTAGCTCAAGTGCGCGCTGGCTAGGGCTCATACCATCACTGGTACGAATCAATAGAGGGTCATCAAATAAATCGCGCAAACGCCGCAACCCGTTGCTCATTGCCGGCTGGGTAATGCCCAACTGCGCAGCTGCCTTAGTGACATTGCGTTCGTGAAGGAGTACATCCAGATAAACTAGGAGATTTAAATCAATACGACGTATATTCATATTATTAATAAACGATCGGACAAGAATAAATTTAAGGAATTATGCCACGGGGAAAAACCCTTCGCTATTACTGGTCATTTCACAATGATTGAGAACAGAAGCGCACAATCTTTAAACTCACCTCATTCTTAGCGAGATTGGAGCGTGCCTGGCTTCCAATAATCCAGTATTTCGTCCTAAGCTGACTCGTTAATCATCCACCATCAATCTATTGGGTCGTCGCCACGCAGCGATGTCAAGCAGCAACAAGTCCGCGCAATTTTACCAAGGATCCTGTATCCAGCGGCCACCCGTAAAAATGGACTAGACTCAACATAAGGCTTTGAGTAAAGCATTTGAGAGAGTTTATGTCGTGCTAAGACGCTCGCAGTAAGCGCTTATGAGCACCCAGCATGAGGGCTAAGAGCTATCGCCAACAAAAAGGATTTTGCCATGAATACGAGAAAACTAGCCTTCTATAACGGGCTTAAAATGCCCCGCAGCAACAGTCTGTGGTTTGGCATAAAAAATCTCTTCACAAACGCCTCTTATCAGCTTTTACCGGGAGCCTGCCTGCTGTGCGGTTTATCAGCTAGACGCAATATCGACCTTTGTCATGCCTGCGAGGCAAGCTTGCCCCGCTTGGGAGCGCACTGTGATATCTGTGCTACTCCCGTCCACTCATCCGGTATTTGTGGACGTTGCCAAAGCCAGCGCCCCGCCTTTAGCACCGTGCAAACAGATTTGCTCTATCAATACCCCGTCAATCTATTGTTACAACGTTTTAAATTTGGCGGCCAACTCGCTGCTGGCAGAGTGCTTGCACAATTACTCGAGTGGCATATTAGAGAGCAGGTCAACAACAATAATTGCACATTGCCAGACCTATTAATTCCTGTGCCTTTACATTGGAAAAGGCGTTTTACGCGCGGTTTTAATCAAAGCGAAATTATCACCCGAGAACTATCCCGACAACTGAAGATTAAACACTGTCTACAGGCGGTAAAACGCGTTATCAACACTCCTGCTCAGCACCACCTGTCACGCAAAGACCGCCAGAGATTGCCAGGTAATGCGTTTGCTCCAGGCCGGTCAGCAAAGGTTTTGCAAGGTGCTCGCGTTGCTCTGATCGATGATGTACTCACCACGGGAAGTACTGCACAGTCGTTGAGCCAAACCTTACTAAAAGCAGGGGCCAAATCAGTAGAAATATGGTTGCTTGCCCGTACACCACTGGATAATTAGGCTCGGTATTCGGATAATGGTACGACGTCCAACATAACGGCCCAACAATGACTCCCGCAAACAGTTCACATTCCAACGCGTGCGACGCCCACAGTAACGAAAGCCTTTGGCAACAGCTGGTTGACGAAGTCTCCGTCACTGCTCGCCGTGAACCCGTACTCGCTAGTTTTTTACACGCCACCATTTTAAATCATCTTGATTTGGCTGCTGCTCTGAGTTTCCATCTCGCGAATAAATTACACAATGACATCACCCCTGCTTTATTAGTGCGAGAGGTGTTTGACGATGCTTTTAACAGTGACCCGGCAATTATCGACAAAGCACGCTGCGATATCATTGCCATTTACGAACGGGATTCTGCCAGCCACGATTTTTCCACACCGTTCCTGTACTACAAAGGCTTTCACGCCCTCACAGCCTACCGCGTCGCCCATTGGCTGTGGCACAACCAACGTCGCCCGTTGGCATTGGTCCTGCAAAATCGCATCTCAGTCGTTCTCGGTGTCGATATTCACCCCGCCGCAGAAATTGGCAAGGGCATTATGTTTGACCACGCCACGGGTCTGGTGATCGGCGAAACAGCCGTGATTGAAGACTGCGTCTCTATTTTGCAATCGGTCACACTGGGCGGTACCGGTAAAGAATCGGGTGATCGGCACCCCAAAGTCCGGCGCGGCGTACTGATTGGCCCCGGCGCCATAATACTCGGCAATATAGAAATTGGTGAAGGTTCGAAAATTGCTGCTGCTAGCGTGGTACTAAAAGATGTGCCACCCCATTCGATTGTTGCTGGTGTGCCGGCAACAATAGTCGGCTCAACGAATGACGAGGACCCAGCAGAGAAGATGGATCACGGGCTGGATAGCTGTACTGGTGATTAATACCTGGAGTTCTTGTAGCTAGAGCCCTTGTAGATAACGCCTTGCAAAAACAGTGCGATTAACAACAATGTAATTCAACGAGTAAAGGCTATCACCTCGTCGATGTGCTGCGCGCCGACAAGATGCATCAACAGACGATCGATACCCAATGCCACCCCGGCGCAAGACGGCAAGCCCGCGTCGAGAGCCGCCAATAGCTTTTCATCCACCGCTATTTCGGCCTTACCCAGGGCTTTTCGCTGACGATTATCTTCACTAAAACGCCGGCGCTGTTCGTCGGCATCAAGCAATTCAAAATAACCATTGGCTAGCTCTGTGCGATCGAGGAACACCTCAAAACGCCGTGCCACGGTCACTCCTTGTGTATCAACGCCGAGCTGTGCCAGCGCGCATAGCGATTCGGGGTAATCGTGTACAAACACGATCCCCGGCGGCAAACGAGCCTCTATTTCAAAACTAAAAATCAAATCTAGACAAGTGGCTCGGCTTTCACCACTCATATTTCGCTGGGCAATCTCACTCGCCAACTGCGTTAATTGAGTGAGACTCGCCTGATGCGGATCAATATTGACCGTCGCAAGAAAAATATCTCGATAGGTCACTCGATGGGCTGCGGCCTTGGGGGTACACCCCACACTGAGCAATAGTTCAGCGAGTTCTGCCATTAACTGCCCTTCATTCCACCCCGGGCGATACCATTCCAGCAGGGTAAATTCAGGATTGTGTTGACGCCCTATGTCATTGGCCCGAAAAGCTTTAGCAAGTGCGTAAATTGGCCCACAGCCGGCTGCCAGCAGGCGTTTCATAAAGTACTCAGGAGAAGTTTGTAAGTATTGTCCTGAACCCTCGATAGACAAGCTATCGAGATGAGGATCACTCACTGTACGCTCACCCAACACCGGTAGATCAACTTCTAATACACGGCGTAAAGCAAAAAACTCTCGCACTTGCGCCAGCAGACGCGCCCTTTTAATCAGTACCTCATGCGGCGCTGTGGGACGCCATTGAGTGCTTGTATTGATTGGGTCAGGCACAATTAAAAAATTTTGTGAGAATCATCTTCAGGCGCCTAATGTAATCGCAGTAAGACCTAGCCCTGGAAAATAAACCACTCATTTTTTGGCGCGATTGAGATATTCTCCAGTGCGCGTATCGACGCTCACTAATTCACCTTCATTTAAAAACAACGGTACTTTAATCACAGCACCCGTACTCAACGTCGCTGGTTTAGTGCCCCCCTGAGCCGTATCGCCCTTGAGCCCAGGATCAGTTTGAGTAATCTCTAAATCAACATGGTTAGCTGCAGCCACGGCCAGCGGGGAGCCGTTATAGAGCGTCACGACGCAGGTGTCCTGCTCGCGCAGCCACAGAGCAGTATCACCGACAGCGGTTTTATCGGCCTGATGCTGCTCGAAAGTCTCAGGTTCCATAAAATGCCAGTACTCTCCATCATTATAGAGATACTGCATGTTTTGCTCGCTGACATCGGCCCCTTCGAGGCTTTCACCCGATTTAAAAGTGCGATCCCACACACGCCCTGTTTTCAGGTTTTTCAAGCGCACTCGACTAAAGGCCTGTCCTTTACCCGGCTTAACAAATTCATTTTCAATAATTGAACAGGGGTCACCGTCGAGCATGACTTTAAGACCGGAGCGGAATTCATTGGTAGAATAGTTGGCCATTGTTACCTCTTTACGTTATTCAGGGACCATTTTGACGGCCGACATCATACCCCACACTAGCCCCGATGCGCACCAGCCATGTTGGCAGGAGCAGCTCGCCACAGCTATCCGCGACCCCGCTGAGTTATTAAAACGACTTAACATTGACCCAACACACTTAGACAGCAGTATCGAGGCTCAGCAAGCCTGGTCTATTCGCGTACCCCTGCCCTATGTACAACGAATGCGCAAAGGCGACATCAACGACCCCTTGCTGAGACAAGTCTTGCCCCTTGGCTCAGAAATGCTTTCCGTACCCGGTTTTAGCAATGACCCTCTAGGCGAAGAAGACGCCAATCCAATTTCTGGTGTGGTTCATAAATATCACGGACGTGCTCTGTTAATAATCAGCCCCGCTTGTGCAATTCATTGTCGCTACTGTTTCCGACGCCACTTCCCTTACGAGGACAATTCGCTGGGTAAAAGTGAATGGCAGACGGCATTTGATTATCTGTCGAATGACATGAGTATTAGTGAGGTGATTTATAGTGGCGGGGATCCACTCGCGGCAAACGACAATTTTTTGTTATGGATCACAGAGAAAATTGCTGCCATTCCCCATATTAAACGCCTACGTATCCACACCCGCCTGCCTTTAGTAATACCTTCACGCATCACCGATAGTTGCTTGCACTGGTTGACCGCGACACGTTTAAAGGTGGTTATGGTATGGCACATCAACCACCCCAATGAAATAGATCACGCTGTTAGACGGACAGCAGGTCTATTAAAGCACCATAATATTGAATTGCTCAATCAATCGGTTTTATTAAAGCAGGTTAATGACTCAGCACAAACACTCATCTCCTTATCGGAAGCACTTTTTGAAGCCGGCATTTTGCCCTATTACATTCACCGTCTGGACAAGGTGGATGGTGCGGCACATTTCGATATTGGTCACGACAAAGTGCAACAACTACAACAGGCCTTATTGGATTTCTTACCCGGGTATTTAGTACCCCGCTTTGTGTTCGAACAAGCCGGAACGAGCTCCAAACAGGCCTTAAGTAGCCTCTGAACACCTCATGAACGGGCACTGGTAGCTAAGAGCTTGGGCTTGCTCCTCATTTCATGGCGCCTACTTTTGCTAGACACCGTCGCAATAGTCTGCCCGTACACCGCTTTAGTATGAGCTTGCCTTTTTCATCTCACTGAAAGTACCTATTGTTGATGAACCTTAAGGGATTCCGCCATAGCTACGTTGCCCGAACCTAAGTTGATATCACCGAACTTAACGCACAGCACCTAGCTACTGAAAACAAGATAAATGCCACACTGTCCTTTAAAACACATCAATTGCTATATTTTTACAAATTTCTATCTCGACTTTGCTACACAGCAAGCATTATTCAAGCCAATTAGTGTACAAGGGGTCCTCATTGAATCGTATAATCCTGTAATAATAGTAACGAGAAAAGCACGCCGTGCTTGTGCAATTTTTTCATCATCCTGTAGCTAAAGAAGACCATCTATGGCAAAAGAAGGAATTTTGAATCTACTCATCGCATATGATGATCGTGGTGACGCCAGTCGAATAGTCAGCCTATTCGATGGCGCATCTTATCAAGTGGATGCGGAAATCGTAGATTCTGCTGAAGAGCTCACATCCTTATTACAAAGTCGGCACTGGGATTTAGCCATTGGACATTTACAGGCGACTACCCTGCCCGCCAAAAAGTTAATGGCCAGTATTCGCAGCCAAGGCCTGGATGTACCCGCAATACTCATCAGTAATAACAATGACACCGTCAGTGTTGTTGAGGGCATTCGCATGGGGGCTACTTACATAGTCCCTGAAGACGAAGATCAATACTTTCTGCTCGCCACAGCCAATACGCTGCAACAGCTAGAGCAACGCCGCGTGCAGCTCGACTGGAAGGAACGCTATCGCTCTGCTGAAATGCGCTGTGAAGAATTAATGGGTTCTTCAAAAAACGCCATTGCCCTTGTTCAAGATGGTACCTACATCTATGCCAACGAGCCTTTTAGCCAACTGATGGGCTACCATGACCCCGACGACATTATTATGGCACCGGTCATCGACACTATCGATTCCAGCTTCCAGGCAAGAGTAAAGCCTTTTCTGAAGCCGCTGGATCCCGACAAGGAGATGGGGAAATCCACACTTTCTCTCAGCTTTGTCGCAGCAAGCGGGCAAAAAACTGAGGTCGAAACCAGCATTTGCCAGATCGAATATCAGGGTGATGCCGCTTTACAATTCCTTGTTAAGAATAGCACCCCCAGAAATGTTCTCGCCAATATTAGTGAGGCTATAGCAAGTGATCACGCTGATATTGAAGTCGACTCTTCTGCTATTGAGCTAGAATTATCCGAAATAGAACTAGAGCTACCCGAAATAGTTGTCGACAAAATAAACCTTGAATTGCATGAAATTGATGAAGCTGATACTTCTCAAGTAAACCCCAAGTTGCCTGGATTAGAGTCAGCCGCAACGAAGATAAACGCGTTTGAAAAAGAGAGAAATACCGTACCCATTCAGACTGAAACAAGTCCGTCGTCAGATAACATTTCAGTGCAAAAAAACAAGCCCCTCACAATAGACCCGCAGGTTACCCTTAACAACATTCAACGGGCCATCAGTTCAGCTCAGAGCAGTAGAGGAAAAGACAGTATCATTCTCTGTATTCAGTCTGAACAAGATGCGCAAATTCGAAGAGATACTAACGAGGAGAATGCCCATCAGGTTTTAGAGGCACTGACCAATTTTGTTGTAGAGCAAACAAGCAACCCTATTGTCTATAGCCAGGATATACAGGGTGTCATCAACTTCGTTATTAATGACTTGACGCTACAGGAAGGGAAGCAATTCGCTGTAAGCTTATGCCAACAAGTCTCCGAACATACATTCCAGGTGGGGGCGCAGAATATGCTCCTGTCAATCAGCGCAAGTATCGGGCTCATTACCAAAAATACGGCCTCTGCGCAGATCTGCATTGAACATTGCCTAAAAACGCTGGCTGATGCTAATACGGGTTTGTCAGATATCGCGGGCGGAGAAAAAGTTTATGTAATGGATGCGTTGACGCAAACCGACTTCAGTGTTGAATCGGAAGAAAAAATCACTTTGTTTGGTCAGCAATTGCTCGAAAAGCGGCTAATCGGGATAGCCTTTCAGCCTATTGTTGGTCTTAATGATGAAACGACAGAATTCTACGAAGTACTCATGCGACCAAAAATTGAAGAGTACCCCGAGAACATACCCGCCGACTTCATTAGCAAAGTGTTTGATAGCCCCATTGCAGCTGAAATTGATCGCTGGGTTATTCTCGAAACTATCAAAAAACTCAGTGCAAAACACAAGACCGCTCCCAATACTTGCCTTTTCATTAATCTTTGTGCGGCAACAATCAATGATGAAAAGTTTTGCCCTTGGCTAAAGTTGGCCTTAAGAACAGCCAAAATCCCTCCGCCTAATATCACCTTTCAATTATGTGAAAATGATGCGGGTCGCTACATTGCGCAGGCTAAAGCACTCACAGGAGGCCTGAAGACCATTGGCTGTAAAGTTGCCATGACCCATTTTGGGCTTTCCAGCAATCCACTACTGGTCCTAGATAAATTAGCTGTCGACTTTGTAAAACTCGACAAGCAACTTATCGAGGGAATCAAAGCTGGAGGGGAGGAGCAGGAACAAACACAACAACTCATCAGCTTATTAAAAGAAAAGACCCAGCACTGCATCGCGCCCTTTGTTGAAAGTCCCACGCTAATCCCCACACTATGGCAATGTGGTGTGGAATATATACAAGGTCACTATATTCAAGCGCCTGTCGCTGAAATGAATTATGACTTCAATGAAGAAGATTAATAACGCCTACAAACCGCCAGGAAGAAAAAGCGCTCACTAAAAAAGGCTGACAACAATTGGCAAGCCGATTAGAGTTTTGGTCTTTTAAACAACCTCTGTAGCGCTTCTTATCAGACAACCTCGTCACCCAATTAGCTTACCAAGCGTAATATACCCTTCCTACTGGCGTCTACCTAATAGCTACCCAGCTCACATCGGATTGGCTATTAAGGATTAAAAAATTTTAATGCCTGCTCTTCAGGATCTCGACTCAATCCAGCGGCATTGAGCATGCTTAAATATTTCTCCCAGTATTCCACCTGCTGATCGCAAAGCTCTTTTAAATAACTCCAACTGTAAATCCCTGTGTTGTGCCCATCATCAAAGTGGAGTAATAAAGCATAGTGCCCAGCGGCTTCCAAAGATGCAATTTTAACGTTCTTTTTACCGTGTTGAAGTACCTCTTCACCTGGGCCATGACCCCGCACTTCCGCACTTGGCGAATGTACACGTAGAAATTCTCCACTTAGTACAAAGTGGGCTCCATCACTATAAGCCAGCTCAAGGCTGCCGGCATTTTTGTGGAGTTTTACAGTTGTCGGTGTCATTGCAATCAATGCCTTTAAATAAAAGTTTGTCTATTACTGCGATAAACCAGTGAAACCTAATGCGGGTGAATACTATGAAAATTTTAGCTCTTTAATCCGTTCGGTAGCAGTTATTCTCTTGATTCAGAGGTGATCGATAGCAATACCGACTCTAAACTCTGTTGTGTTTGTGGACCCACTAAAACTTCTTGCACTTCGCCTTTACGATTCAAAACTATTGTTTCTGGAAGGCCTCCGCTAGCAGGCACAGAAAGAGTATCGCGAGGGTCTTCTAACAGCGTATCGAATTTGATATCTAAAGCAGCTACCTGCTCTGCCAATTGTTCACCTTCAACACCATCGAAGTTAACTGACAAAACGCGAACACTGCTAAGATGATCCTCTGCAAACTGATTTAACTCTGGTATTTCTGCACGGCAGGGGTGACACCACTCCGCCCAGTAATTAATCAGCACCACCTTTCCTTCCAGTTCTTTCAAGCTTAGAGAACCACCATTTAGCAAATTGTAACGCGGCGCTAAAAGCTCCCCACAAGCTGCCACGAGGCTAAAGCCGAACAGTAAAACCAGCAGTTTCGACTTATTATAAATTGTCTGGGTTGGAAGGTATCGCGGTTTGAGCATCGAATAAATCCTGCAATGAAAGAGAAAATTGCTCCCTGGCTTGCGCACCGACAGTATCAATAGACACCCGTAAATGAGCAGACCAGGGGTATTGCGCTAAAACCTCACTACCTCGTTTCGAAGGTTTATTAAAAACGCCAGCGTCTACTAAACTATTTAGATCCCACAAGGTGAGTTCGGATGGATCTCGCGTCAAGACATAATGGTTGTTAGCTGTGGAAACCAGAATTTTGTTCTCCAGCAACAATAGACGTAAACGAGCCCACTGTTGTCCATCAAGGCCCGCTTTAAGCATATCACTGTCTGCTATAGACTCACCACGCCGCTGAAAGTCTAAACATTGAGCGCAAATAATTAGCACTGCAATCAAGTCGGGAAAGTAACAGGGCCGATAGGTCTGAGTAAATGTTTCAAGAGAACGAATTAACTCAGCGCCAGCTAGTACAATCACCCAACATAAATAAACCCAGAGTAAAAACATCGGTACCATGGCAAAAGCACCATAAATGGTATGGTAGTTTGAATTCACGACAAATAGTCCAAAAAGCCCCTTGGCTATTTGAAAAAATAATGTTGTTAACAAGCCACCCCACAACGCATAGCGAAAATTGACGCGACAATTCGGCATAGCGACAAACAAAAGGGTAAAACCCGCCCAGGTCATTAGCCAGGGTAAATACTGAAGCAAAGCTGCACTCAACTGGAACGTATCGAACTCGTCGACCAACAATTGAAATGACAGCAGGTAAGTATGCATGAGCAAGCCAATGCCAATCAACAGGGGGCCAAAACTCAACACACCCCAATAGAGAAGAAAACTGCTCAACCCACGCCGTCCACCGGCCGTCTGCCAGATGCGATTGAACGTTTTTTCAATATTCGACAGCATCAGATAGGACGTCACAATCAGTATAAAGCCCCCCAAGGCACTTAACTGACGCGCTTGAACGGAAAATTCTCGCAAATACGCTTGCACCTCGACACCACTCGCCGGCACCAGGTTTTCAAATATCAATTGCTCTACCCGATTACCAAAGCCTTGGAAAGCGGGAATAATAGCGAACATGCTATACATCATCGTCATCAGAGGGACAACGGCGAAAAGTGTCATATAGGTTAGCGCTGCAGCACTTTCCTGACAGCCATCACGTTTATACCTATCTTTTAAATAAACAAGAAAGGCGATGAAAACTTTCATCTTGGCACGTGAAAAAAGCGGACTTGTCTTTGCATTCATCACTGCGATGCCATCGTTAACTCGTGAGGCCAGTCATTATTTGATCCGTTCTTGGCGGTAAACGGTAGATTTGGGAGTAGAGCCGTGTACCGTAGCGCTATGCAAAGCACTCCAGCCCAGGGGTTCACCGATAATGCACCAAAGCGGGAGCATTATCGGATTAAACAACTTAACTTAGGTTGCCGTATAGCCGCCATCAATGACTAATTCTGAGCCCGTCATATAAGACGACTCATCGCTTGCCAGAAAGAGCACGCCCCATGAGACTTCCTTGGGCTCTGCTGGGCGACGAATTATTGCGCCTCCTAGCATTGCATCTGTCGCTGCGGGGTCCGCTACGATTTCCGCTGTCATCGAAGTAGCAATCACCCCGGGGTGAACCGAATTGACCCGGATATTGTAGGACGCATATTCAACCGCAGCCGATTTAGTAAAGGTACGTACCGCCCCTTTTGACGCTTGGTAGGCCGAAGCACTAGGCGCACCGGCAATACCGTAAATCGATGAAATGTTAATAATTGATCCACCACCGGCCTTTTCCATCGCGGGTAGCACATGTTTTACACCAAAAAAGGACCCTTTGGTATTGATGTTATTAACAAAATCCCAATCTTCAGCTGTGGTTTCCTGAATGCTCTTGAGAACAAGAACACCTGCATTGTTCACCAGCACATCGATTTTTCCAAAAGCCTCAACAGCAGCGTCAACAACCATCAACCAATCATCTTCTGAGGCGACATCGTGTTTAACAAAAATGGCTTCGCCACCCATGCCCTTAACCTCATCAACTGTCGCCTTCCCTGCCTCTTCATTGAGATCAGTCAATACAATGCGGGCACCCTCTTCGGCCAACAATAAAACATGCTCACGACCCATACCAGCCGCCCCACCTGTCACCAGGCACACTTTGTCTTGAACCCGTCCCATAAACTACTCCTCAATACTGATTGTAAACTCATTCAATCGGCCCCAATGGCCGCAAAGCAATCTAACACGGAGTGGCAAAATTGTCATCGTAGACATCATAGCAACCGCCAGCGATCTAACTAAGGTAGAAGCGCGCTGGCCTATCGGCAGCCCCTGCAGCCTTATATGAAGCTATGGGTAACAGTAGGAAGTCAAAGAATGGTCGGATAGAACCTATCGACATGGATAATGTCACTTAACCAGCGAAAGAGCTGCCAGATGCCCATTGCGGGTATCATAATGCTAAATACCGAAGATGATCTTTAGCATGACTTTTCCGCCGGACGCAGTAAACCTCGGCTGGATGACTACGATTTCTCAAGCTTATTCACATATCCGCTTTGCCTAACAAGCACTGACGCGACGTCAATGGTTAGCTTGAGCTGCCTGATGCAATTTAAGCTTACCATGATTAAAGCGGAGACTATAAAACACCCGAGATATCTATCAGATATATCAACAGTTTTTCAAGGAGCCCAATGCACAAACTTCTGGAATTGATTCTGCCAACCAATAACCCAGTGGGGTGAAGAGCTACCGACACCAGCAGGCTTTAGACCCCGGTGATGATCTATTACGCCTTGCAGCAAAGGTACTTGTCGCTCATTAACATCGACAAAAAAAACGTGCCAACCCTCGGCAAGCACTTCTTCAAACTGTTTGAACTGGGCATTGGGTATCTGGAAACCAAAAAAACCACCCTCCCATGTACAAAAGCCTAATAGAACAATAGATAAAAATACAAAGGGCAGCCAACCGATGCTCTCAGTTGCCGAGGAATAATGAGCAAAAACAAGCACTGATATCGCTACGACAACACCAATAACGGCACCCCGTAAACTTGATCGAACAACATCCGTCTTCATAAACGCATGCACTTCATGCAAGTTGCGTCGCGCCAGAGCCTCATCATCCTTGCTGAGAACGTGAATTTGAGCAGTAGTTAGGCCTACATTTTCTAGCTCCTCCTCAACCCTCGCCATTTCGTCGAGGTCACCACTGATAAAAAAATACCGGTCCATTAGCCATCCCCTTTTCATTCTTGAAGAAAATAATTGATAAATTCAAGCGATGTCTCAATCAGTGTAGTCAAGCAATAAGGAAATTGCCGCAGATGGAATAGCAAAGCATTAGACAAAAAAATTATGACTCTGCGTATATTTATGGCGCGTCACATAGTGACAATATCATGTCATGATATGTTCTGATCTTGCCTTTGGGTAAAAAAATAACCAGTGGAAAGCGGAGCTCCAATCTCTTGTTCAAAAAGGCTTGGGAGGCCGGGGTCCAGGTGATTCAGACATCGTCGAGGTCAGCAGCTAAAGATTGACTAACTTGAGCTGTTACTGTGACGGGAGACAAAGGATAATTAGCGTGATCAATTCCCATCTGTAATAAAGACCCTGCCTTTAACTCAGCAATCATAGCCACACTCAGCTCAAAACGCATAAAATGGACAGCAGACGTTTTAATGTCATTCTCTCTGTCCATATCTTCGTCGGCAATCGCATATACTTTCTCGCAATTCCCCACCTGTACCCAAACCTTATCTTCTATACCCAGCAACCGCGTGAGCGCTGCTGCACGCTCACCGGGATCCGAGTATTCGAGCATGAATGTAGCCTTCCAGTTGCTACCATCCCCAATCAACGGATTATAGGCATCCAGTTCTTCTTGGATCGCTGCTGCCTCAAAGGTTTTTTCTATCCGCAGCATCTCCTGGATTTGATAGCGAATGGTTATTGGGTCCTCAAAATACAGCCGAGCGTGTTCACCCAAGGCCACTTGACGATTCTTCTTGTGGGCCATCACCTCATTACGAAACTGTACGCGGCGCTCTGAATATTCTTCCAGCGACCATAAATCCTTCCTGCTTAACTTTTCCACTCTCTACTCCTAAATACCGTAAGCCATGCGCAATAAGGTCATGGGGTGTTCGGGCTTTTCCCCAGTTTCGGCCAAATCCGCAATATGCGTTGCCGCCATTGGGCAATCACTAGATAAGTGCTCTGACTTCAATGTGTTGACTTTACGTACCACTGGACGGGCAATTTTCACTGCCTTGTCGTAGGTTTCTTCTTTCACCGCGTAGGTGCCGTCGTGTCCAGAACAACGCTGCTGTGGATGCACTGTGGTATCGGGCACCAGGGCGAGAATATCGCGTGTTTTCATGCCAATATTCTGTACGCGTAAATGGCAGGCCACGTGGTAGCTAATATTATCCAGACTACGGACAAACTCAGTATTGAACTCGCCCTTTTTGTGCCGCAGATAGAGATATTCAAAAGGGTCATAAAAAGCGTCTTTCACCTTTTGTACGTCGACATCATCGGGAAACATCAGCGGTAACTCCTGCTTATACATCAGCACGCAGGAAGGCACCGGTGCAATCAGGTCAAAGCCTTCATCAACCAGCTTGGCCAACACCGGAATATTGGCTTCTTTAGCGCGAGCAACAGTATCGAGATCCCCGAGCTCAAGTTTCGGCATGCCACAGCATTGTTCTTTGGGCACCAGCTCAATATGAATATTGTTGTGCTGGAAGACGCGATAAAAATCTTCACCCAGCTCTGGGCTGTTGTAGTTGCCGTAACAGGTAGCGTACAAAGCCACTTTGCCCGTCGTCTCACCAACAGCTTTGGGACTAATACTATCGCCAAGGTTTTTCACCGATTTACGTAAGGTTTTACTATGATACCGAGGGACAGGTGCATCTTTGTGCACACCCATCGCTGCCTGAAATGCCTTTCTAAATAATTGATTATTATTGAGGGCGTTAACCGTAACATCCACCAGCGGGATGCTGGCAAGTTTGCCGACGGCATTTGTGTTGGTCAGTGTTTTATCACGGAAAGAAGCACCTTTTTCTTTGAATATATTAGCTTTGGCACGCAGCATCAAATGGGGAAAGTCAACATTCCATTCGTGCGGCGGCACATAGGGGCATTTACTCATGTAACACATATCACATAAAAAGCATTGATCAACCACTTTGGTATAGTCGCCCTTATCAACCCCATCGACTTCGAGGGTTTCGGATTCGTCAACCAGATCGAACAGAGTTGGAAAAGAATCGCACAGACTCACGCATCGGCGACAACCGTGGCAAATGTCGTAGACCCTCTCAAGCTCTGCTTCGAGATCTTGCTTATCCCAAAAAGACTCAGACTGCCAATCGAGTGGGTGTCTTGTTGGTGCTTCCAGACTACCTTCCCGCATTTTCTTCCCCTCTATCAAAATCGCACAATGGCCCGAGAGCCTTGTTAGCGAATCTTGCTATCAATCACTTTTATAAAAAATATAGGGCCTTGGTTTAACACCAAAGCCCTATATTCAATCACACACCCGCTAGGCGGGCCTAGCCTAAGCTTTAATTAAAGCTTAGTCGTCAAGGTTATCGAGAGCTTTCTGGAAACGGTTAGCGTGACTACGCTCTGCTTTACCCAGCGTCTCAAACCAATCGGCAATTTCATCAAAACCTTCTTCACGAGCAGTTTTAGTCATACCAGGATACATGTCAGAGTACTCGTGAGTTTCACCAGCAACTGCAGCTTTAAGGTTATCTGACGTCGAGCCAATCGGCAGGCCAGTTGCAGGATCGCCTGTCTCTTCTAGATATTCTAGATGGCCATGAGCATGTCCCGTTTCACCTTCTGCGGTAGAGCGAAACACCGTTGCAACATCGTTGTAGCCTTCAACGTCAGCTTTGGCAGCGAAGTATAAATAACGACGATTTGCCTGAGATTCACCGGCAAAGGCATCTTTTAAATTCTGTTCGGTTTGCGTGTCTTTGAGTGACATCGACATTCTCCTTTCAGTTGTTATTCAGAGATAAATTTTTTTACAGCAATATCAGCATACCAGCTCTTAAACGAACTTGCGGCACAATATCTATCTAATTTAGAATCGGTAAAATGAATTTTTTGATGACAGCTAATCGGTTTTTTCAATGGCATCACAACCGACCTTAAAACAACTTCGCTACCTCTGTGCAGTCGCTCAGAGCCTACACTTTGGCAAGGCGGCAAAAGCCTGTTTTGTCACCCAATCAACCCTTAGTGCAGGCATTCATGAACTTGAGCAAACACTTGGGGCTGCGTTGCTAGAGCGCAGTAATAAGCAGGTGTTAATTACTGATATTGGGCAGAAAATAGTTGCTCGCTCGCAGCATATCCTCAGCGACATCGAGGCATTAAAAGAGGATGCAGTTCGAGCTCAAACACCTCTCACCAATCCAGTGAGAATTGGTATTATCCCGACAATAGCACCTTTTATTCTGCCGAGAGTTCTGCCCACTTTGCACCAGGATTTTCCCAAATTACAATTACTCATCCGCGAGGATTTGTCAGAAAACCTGGCTAATTTACTGTTACAGGGCGAGTTAGATCTATTACTTATGGCACTGCCCTACCCCGTCAACAACACCACCAGTTATCATTTATTTAACGACCCTTTTGTGCTGGCCTATCCTGCTGGTCATCCAATCGGAAGCGTAAGACAACTTAAAACTCGCGACCTCAAAGGTCAGGATATTCTCTTGCTCGAACATGGCCATTGCCTGCGCGACCATGCTCTAGAAGCCTGTAAGCTGCAAAGTAGCCAGTTATCACTCGCCTTTGAAGCGACAAGTCTGCACACTATTGTACCCATGGTCGCCAATGGTGTAGGCGTTTCGCTATTACCGGCAATGGCGATCAACGAAGGGATATTGTCAGGCACAAAAAATGTCTCAACAAAAGAGTTTTCGGAGAAAGGTGTATGGCGTGAAATCGGGCTTTTATGGCGTGCGAAAAGCCCTCGAGACAGTGAATACCGCCTGTTAGGAGAGTACTTCAAGAGCAGCAATGCCACGAACAAAGATATAAAGTCGGGACAGCTAAAATAGCCTGTCCCGACTAGTTTACTCACCGTTTATTCAAAAACAGATCTCTTGTTGGAACCTTGGCAAAGTCTGTGAAAAGTTACAGCGGCGTTACATTCTCCGCCTGTGGCCCTTTCTGCCCCTGGGTCACGTCAAATTCAACTCGCTGGCCTTCATTGAGCGATTTAAAACCTTCACCTACAATAGAGCGAAAATGAACAAAAACATCGGGGCCGTTTTCTTGCTCGATAAAACCGTAACCTTTATCAGCGTTAAACCATTTTACCGTACCAGTTGCACTAGACATATTCTAAAACCTTTTTGAACTTTACTCCTGAAGAGTAAAAAACTGTTTATTTAAGCCGTTAGATGGCTATCCTTCGCCGTTAAACCTAATTTTTATTGATGACTAGCTATCGTGCAAGTTAATAAAAGGATTCACAATTCCAGTCACAAGAAAAGAAGTATTTTCAGGCTGTCTTCACTATATATGAAAAAACACACAAGTAAACCCACATTAAAGACAATAAACAGTATAAAAAAACAAGCCTGACATTTAACGGCAAGAACCCTTTTCGAGAGCAGGAAATCCCTTATGCCACTACGTATAAAACACTATTGCACATAGAGCAATAAACCGAAAAAAGGACGTGCACCATCTTGTCCGTTTTATATGACAACCGTGTTAAAAGTGAAAAATGATAACGTCTGGAAAAACACAGGCGCAACAACTATCCCGCTTCAATGCGGAGTAAAGCACCAAATGTTGCCTCTTGATCCACTTCCAAAACACCCGGAGAATCGGCGCAAGCTCTCACTTTTAGCCCTCGATCCACAAGCATTTTCTGCGTCGCAGATATATCACTGGCATGCAGTACTAGCGCATACATACCCTCGCGCTTTTTTTGCAAGAATTCGGCAACGGCTTTGGCGAATGGCCGAGATGAATCATCGACGGCCACCAGCTCTATCACACCTCCCTCTTCAGGGCGACAAATCGCTGTATAGACACCCCGCTCCACATCAATTTCAGTAGCCTCCATTGTCATATTAAACTGAGTTCCATAAATCTCGATGGCGCAATCAATATCTTTCACCGCGATGATGACACGCTTAATACCTGTCACCCACTGACCATCGCGTTCGCCGATAGGAGCCCTATAGTCAGAGACAAAAGAATTCACCGGATAGACACGAATCAACACCCCATGTGTCGAACTCGGATGCACATCTCGCCCAAAGGCGCCAGGCATTAAGGGCATCACGTTGAGGCCTCGGTTAGCCAACACAACAGCCTCGTCATCGGGCACAGGGGCTTCGAGCATCAGGGCAAAGAGTCCTTCACCACGACGATCAAGAAAGCCTTGTAAGCTTTTACTCAACGGCGTATTAGGATCGACAGGTGACATTAATTCGATATTACTCCCCCCCTCCGGCACACACATACCCAGTGCAGCACCATACTCGGGGATACTTTCTTTCGATAAATCAATAACGGGCATGCCAAATTTATCTCTGAACAAGCTGACAACAGCCTGGAAGTCATGAACGGCGATGGCAATACGAGGCATACCTGTGATCATAGTATTACTCCTTTTATTTATTATTCACTATTTGAGAGTTATTGGCTGGGTAAACACTGGGGAATGCGGTGCTCTAAAAATCTAATTTAAAGTGCAACAAGCTTTTTAAGTCCGCCGACAAGAGGCTATAATAACGCTATACCCCCCTTCTTAATATAATATGCCGTTATGAGCTATGCTGAACGCCAACAGTTTTTCAAACAGTTGCTCACTGTCTTCGGCCGCAAAGCTGTACTAGAAGCACTGCAGGAAACATCAATCCCTGCCTATCGCTTGCACTTGGCTAGCAGTAACCGCAGTGATGCCACAATGAAAAAAATCATCTCTCTCGCGGAAGCTCGGGAAATTGAAATCCAACATCATAGCCGTAAGGAACTGTCGCGGATATCCCGAAATCAACGCCAGGACCAGGGTGTCGCTCTGGACCTGCAATGCCCCAACTACGGTGACTATCAGAGCTTAATCAAACAACGACCTGAAAAACTCTGTCTCATTGCACTGGACCGTGTTACCAATCCACAAAATCTTGGCATGGTGATTCGCTCTATTTGTGCTAGCCCCATCGACGGTTTACTTTTGCCCTCTAAGGGCTGTGCACCCTTGTCGCCGTTAGTGATTAAAGCGAGTGCTGGCACGCTGTTTCGCTGCCCCATTTATCGCTGCGACAGTCTTCCGAGCGCACTGAATGAATTCGCGGCCCAGGGCGTGAATATTTGTACGCTTAATTCAGCAAAAGGCACTGATATCGCTCAGCATAAGGTTCAACCTCACACAATTTATGTGCTCGGCAACGAAACCGATGGCGTATCAAAAGACGTTAATCAGCTTGCAAACGAGCAACTGAACATCCCCATGGCTAACGGTGTTGAATCACTTAATGTTGCCGTTACCGCGGCCCTGCTTGCTTTTCGCCAGGTGATCGCCAGAGCTGGGTAAAAACACCGAGAGACGCCACAATCAAAGTCGCAGCACCGAGAACGGCAAATGATTGAAGCACGCCCTGGGCGCTGATCAGCTGTCCGGTTACCCAGGCGCCCACGGGCGCTGTGCCAAAAAAGGCCAACTGGTAAATCGATACCACTCTCGAACGATAGGCTTCTGGAGCCTCGGTGTGGGTCATCATACGACCCAGACTAATCGATATGCCGGAGAACATACCCCATATCAATACCGCCGGAAAAAGAAGACCAACGGGCAACTGAGTGCCAATCAGTACCATAATCAAACCCCGGAAAAACAAACTCATCACCAACACTCTACCTGGCTGGCGAAAACCACCACTCAACCGTAAATAAAGCCCATTTGCAAGTAACACTCCCGCCGTGAAGCTCAATTGCAAGCCGGCATAAAATACCGCAGTCTGACCATACACCTCTCGCGTCATCAGTGGCATTGCCACGAGATAGACGCCAAAGCCGAGGAAACCGGTGGCGCCAACTAACAACATTAAGGGTAGTAATCGGGCGTGGTGCCAGACGGCCCTTAAGCCGGCAGTAATGCTTTGGTTTTGCCGCTGACAGCCCTTGTTTAAGTTTGACTCGACCGTTTGACTTGCGCGAAGAAATAAACCTGCGGCAATGAACATTAACATCTGAAAGACAAGCAAAATACTCAAGCCGATGTAATCAAACAGGCCCGCCGATAAATAACCCAGGCTTTGCGCCGCAAACTGAACCAGTGTCGTATGCACGACTGAGCGCTGCAAGTCTTCACCAGCAACTTCGGATAGCAAGCTTTCCCGAGCTGGCTGAATAAAAGCTGTGATGACACCATAACTGGCACCAAAAACGATCAACAACTCGTAGCTCAACAAGTGTTGATTCACAGCAACGAACATCACGCCAAAGGGTAATAAATAGAGTAGATAAAGCCGAAAAAGGTAGCTGCCGAGGTGGCGATTATCCGAAAGAGCTCCTCCCAGCAAAATCAGCAGCAAGTTGGGTAACATGACCGCCATCTGCGCCAGACCAACACGGTCAGCAGGCTCGTGTAGCACACCCACCACCAACCAGGGGAAAATAACCACCTGCAAGCCCATAGCCATTGCACTACTACCGAGCCCACTTAGATAGTATTGAAATGAACTTAAGCGTCGGTTAGCGAACATAGACGCTAGACTTCCCTTCCCGAGGCAAAGGCACACCGTGTCGAATCACATAATACGGGCTCACCTTACTCTCAAATGGCTTCTTTCACCCATTCACAACGCAGCTGGATATCATCACTGCCTGGACTGTGATATTCGGCATTAATGCTCTCCCAGATAAACGAATGGACACCTGACATTTCCGTCTCGAGATGCACATAGGCACTCACCCAATACATTTTATGTAACAGGGCTTCAAACTGCTCTATCCACAGTTGCCACTCGTATTCGATTCCCTGATAAGGCGCGCCAAAATGAACAATCTCGGTGTGCTGGCTAATATCGCCTGCGAGCTGGCTAGAGGAGGTGAACATTTCGCGACACAGGAGAGGCCAGCTATCGGCGCTGGGTAATGAGGCCATCGCCTCACGATTAACCATGATACGATCTATACCATCGGGCCGGTAAACCGAGTCTTTAATACAACCGTAAACAACGGACTCTTCTTGCATGATTAACCCCTGGAAACTTAAAAAACCGCGAAACGCGCGCCGCACATTATAGGCGACTCAGGGTAGTTGAACGACAAAACCCAAGAACAACTCGCTCAAGCCCCCTCATTGGTTAGCCTGCAGTAAAGCTAAAAACTCGCTTTCATCGATTATCTTGATATTGAGTGAACGTGCTTTTTCCAGCTTCGAACCAGCGCTTTCACCCGCGACCAAGCAGGTCGTTTTGGCAGATACACTACCCACGACTTTAGCACCCAAGGCTTCAAGCTGTTCTTTGCCCTGTGCACGACCCATCGCTGCCAGCGTGCCGGTTAAAACCCAAACCTCTCCCGCCAGGGGTAATAACTGTGGACCCCTGCTTTCAATATCCGGCCACTCAACACCTGCCTCGCGCAAGCTGTCAATAATAGCTAAATGATGGGGATTTGTTAAAAATTTAATCACAAAGCCCGCAACGACTGGGCCAACATCAGGCACAGCTAATAAAGCCTCTTCGTCCGCTTCTTCTAATTTCTCCAGCGAGCCAAAATGAGCTGCCAGCAATTTTGCCGTGGTCTCTCCCACCTCACGAATGCCCAGCGCATACAACAAACGAGGCAGCGTCGTTTGTCGTGCGGCGGCGATCGATTGCACCAGATTCGTTGCCGATTTATTTGCCATCCGCTCCAAACCCGACAATTGTTCGACATTCAGGCTAAATAAGTCGGCAACGGTGTGAACCAGTCCTGCATCCACTAATTGATCGACTATCTTATCACCCAGACCATCAATATCGAGGGCCTTGCGGGAGGCAAAGTGCTTAATCGCTTGTTTGCGCTGGGCTGGACAAACGAGGCCGCCGGTACAGCGCAACACCGCCTGTTCAGCACTGCGTTGCAGAGCTGAACCACAGACGGGGCAGCGCGTGGGAAAGACGATAGCTTGCAAGTCATCCCTATCGGTATCACTCGGCATAATCCCAGCAATTTGCGGTATGACATCCCCCGCTCGCCGCACTACCACTTGATCGCCGACCTTCAAACCGAGACGATGAATCTCATCCTCATTGTGAAGGGTAGCATTGCTTACCGTCACGCCGCCGACAAACACTGGCTCGAGGCGAGCCACTGGTGTAACAGCACCTGTGCGACCAACCTGAAACTCAACATCTACCAACCGAGTAACCGCCTCTTCCGCGGGGAATTTTCGTGCTATTGCCCAACGTGGTGCACGGGCCACGAACCCGAGAGCCTCCTGCAGACGAAAACTATCGACTTTATAGACAATACCGTCGATGTCATACGCCAGATCGGCGCGCAGTACTGCAAGCCGCTGGTAGTAATCTATACAGGCCTCGATACCAACAACCGCGGTCATCAGGCTGTTGATGAGAAAACCCCACTCTTTGAGAAGCCGCATAGTGCCCAAGTGAGTATCGGGTAATCCGCCTCCCTCAGCCTGCCCAAGGCTATAGGCACACATTTCAAGGGGGCGAGTTGCAGTGATGCGCGAATCCAGCTGGCGCAAACTACCTGCTGCTGCATTGCGGGGGTTGACAAAAGGCTTTTCGTTCTTGGCCAATGCCTCCGCATTAATGGCCTTAAAACCCGCGCGAGGCAGGTAGACCTCCCCTCTTACTTCGAGGACTGGAGGATAGCCCTGACCTTGTAGTTTAAGGGGAATTGACGCGATGGTGCGCACGTTAGCGGTAATGTTCTCACCGTTGAAACCATCCCCACGCGTCGCGCCCTGCACCAGTATTCCATCGTGGTACAGCAAGCTAACGGCTACCCCGTCGAGCTTGGGCTCGCAGACGAAGGTAATGGGACGATCGTCGCCCAGCCGCGCATGCAAACGTCGCTCAAAATCCCGTAGCTCATCATCATCAAAGGCATTAGCCAACGACAGCATTGGCACTTTGTGCTCAACCGACTCAAACATAGGTAGTGGCGCTGAGCCGACACGCTGGGTCGGGGAATCGCCACGTCGCAATTCAGGATAAAGCGTTTCAAGATGCTCTAGACGTCGCAAGAGCTGATCGTATTCAGCATCGGTAATTTGCGGGTCGTCAAGGCTATAGTAGCGGTAGTTATGTTGATTGAGCTGCTCACGCAGCGTTTCAGCTTCTGTCTCAGCCTGACTAAAGGCTACATTAGGCTTATCACTCATGATTCGGCAGGTTTTCCAGGGCAGGGGACGGGGCCTGTGACTCAGGACCAAGTAGCGAAAAGCTAAGCGTTGGCCGTTAGACGACGACGATTGAAATCCATGATACGTTGACGATAGTGTTCCGCTGTTTGTTGGCTAAGGGCACTGCGTTGTTGGTCTTTTAACTCACCCCCGATAGCAGAATTAACACCGTGAATGCACTCAAGCATCATATCAAAAGTACCTAACGGGTCATCACTATCTTCCATCACCATCATAAAAGTTACCCCAGGCGTAGAAAATTCATCCATTGAGTTCAACTCAAAAGTGCCGGGGTTTATCGAGTTAGCCATGCTAAACAGCACATCACCAGAGCCATCTTCACGCACGTGGCGGTGAAATATTTTTAATGAGCCATAGCGCAAACCGTGATTGACCACCGCCTTGAGTAGTTCTTCGCCCTGAAAAACTGCCCCTGGCTCAGCCATCAAGTGGAGAATAATAACGTCATCCTCGACAATATCAGATGCCGCCTTACTCTCAGGCTTTCTCCCCTCGACCTTATTCTTGTTTGCAGCGGCTTTCCCTGGATGATTCAGGGAAGTTTGCTTTTTAGCCACCTTGCTTTTATGGCTTTTTTTAAGAGTTTTAGGGGCGGGGTTCTCAACAGGTTCGCAATCTTCAGAAGCAAAGGCGCTTGCATCCAGACCGTCTTCACGATCGTGAGGGACAGAGGTTTCACCAAAAAGAGAGATTTGGCTGTCCTCTTTTGCTTCCTCAAAACCCCATTCATCACTGAGCCTTGAACCAATAACTTCCTCTCCATCCGACTCTTCGTCCTCATAGTCAGATGATTCAGACGATTGCCTATTTTCTTCAGGCTTCGCCGCTACGAGCTCAGTTTGACGAAAAGGTGCTGTCATTCGACTCTTATCAAATTCTCGATTAGCCTTGATAGCTTGACTAAGCTGCTCAGCACTGTCTTCATCACGAAAAGCTACGACACGTGCCCCGCCACCTGGCAGCTCACTACCAAATTCGTCAAAATTATCATCTTCAAAAATGGGTTGTTTACGACGTTTGACACGCAGCTTTCCTTTACCGGCACGGTGCACGCGGCGAAAGCCATCCAGCAAGATAGCGACTATCAAGAGAGCGCCAAGGGCGAGGAGAATTTCGCGACCACCTAGTTCCATTGCATCATAGCCTGTCTAAATTTATTGATGCCCGGGGGAGAAAGCTCATAAAATCTCATGTAATTTACTTCACAAAGCATTGCTAGGTAATTGTTTTAGCTATTATTGTGCCAGCTCCACGGCTTTGTCAACATCGACAGTGACAAGACGCGAAACACCTGGCTCATTCATTGTAACCCCCATCAATTGATGGGCCATTTCCATCGCAATTTTATTGTGGGTGATATAGATAAACTGCACTGTTTCAGACATCTCTTTCACCATCCTCGCGTAACGCCCCACATTAGCATCATCGAGTGGCGCATCCACCTCGTCGAGCATACAAAACGGGGCTGGGTTAAGCTTGAAAATGGAAAACACCAACGCAATAGCCGTAAGCGCTTTTTCACCACCCGACAATAAGTGAATGGTGGAGTTCTTTTTGCCTGGAGGCTGGGCCATAATTGTGACCCCCGTGTCGAGTAAATCATCACCCGTTAACGCCAAATAAGCGTGGCCACCACCGAACAGTTTGGGAAACAAAGACTGCAACGAGCGATTAACCGTATCGTAAGTCTCTCGAAACCGAGTGCGCGTTTCTCGATCAATTTTGCGAATAGCACTCTCCAGAGTTTCTAAGGCTACGTTGAGTTCACCGTCTTGGGCATCGAGATAAGTCTTTCGTTCCAACTCAGTCTTAAATTCATCTACTGCGGCGAGATTAATAGCACCAAGGCGTTGCACGCGACTTTCGACCTGCTGTAAGCGCCGCTCCCATTCTGACTCTTCAGCCCCTTCAGGCAAGCCGGCTAACACCTCATCAAGTCGGTAGCCTGTTTCCGTTATTTGCTCTGTAATGGTTTTGGCCCGTGTTTCCAGCGCCTGAGTACTCAGGCGCTGTTGCTCAAGCTCACTGCGCTGTTTTTCCAACGCGGTTTCAAGACGAGCGCGCTCATTTTCACATTGGCGTATACTGAGCTCGGCTTGCTGGACGACTGCCCGCACACCAGACAGCTCTTTCTCAACAGTTAAACGTTGCTCTAAGCGTGCTTCAAGTTCAAGTTTGAGGTCATCCCCAGGCCCCTGTTCACCTTGAGAGGTTTTCAAGAGGGTTTGCTGACGTTCCCGCAAACGAGCAAGCTGCACCTCAAGTCGGGTAATACCCTCTTTAATCGATGACAATTGCGTACCTACCGACTGCTCGCGCATCGCCAACTCATGCACTTTGTCGCGATCATGTCGGGCACGTTGGCGGTCATCATCCAGTGTTTTGCGTAGCTGATCGCGCCGGGTCGATAATTCTTCACGGCGCAAATTATCGTTGGTCATCGATTCGATGCCCAGTTCCAACACCTGACGGCAGTCGCGCAGTCGCTCTTTGTCTTGTTCCAGCTGCATACGCGATTCTTCCAGCTCTTCAGTGATACGCGCTCTCTGCTGGGCGATTTGGCCAATACGCTCTTTGGTAACATTTAACTGAGATTGCAGTTGAGCATTTTGCTGCTGTAGTGCGTCCCTACCAGTGTCGAGAGTCGTGCGTTGTGCTTCACTAGCTTTTAAGGCTTGTTGTTTGCTCTCTTGCTGTTGAACTAATATTTCCACCTCATCGCGTAACCTCTGCAACTGGCTATGGGTTTCATCCAGATCACGCTTGCGCAATAGCACACCTGCCGAGGCATCGACTTCACGGGCAACACGTACCCAGTTGGGACCAAACCACAAGCCATCGCGAGTAACCACCGATTGATGAGACTCGAGGCTTACGCGCAACGCCAAAGCGTCGTCAAGGCTTTCGGCCGTCAACACGCCAGCCAATACAGTTTCCACACGCCGATCAGCACCACTCACTTTCGCCAGTAAGCGATTAGATGCAGCGTTATCAGTGCCATTTGTAGAAACAGCGGTATCCATCAACAACACACTACCGCTATCTATTGACGCAATAGATTCGGCATAAGTCTCAATGGCATCGACACAGACCGCCTGTAAAAAATCTCCCAGTACAGTCTCAACCGCTGTTTCCCAACCACTATCAACATTCAGGCTATCAGCCAAACGCGACGCTGAATCCAGCTGATGGCTCTCCAACCAGAGGCGTTGACTATCATCTTCCCCGAATGAAGCCTGTTGTAGGGCTTCTAGTGATGCAGCTCGGCCACTCAAGGTTTGTACCTGTTCTCGAGCACTACTCAGGGCATTGGCAATTTCCACCCCTTCACTACGCTGTTGTTCGATGCGATAACGCACTTCTTCAATTTCACAATCGTGGGTCGCCAGATCTTCGTCGCACTCGGCAACCCTGGCCTCGAGCAGTTCGATATCGTCACCCTCGGCTTTCTGCTCCAGATTAGCCAATTCGTTGTTGAAACGCTGAATGCGCTGTCCCAGTTTATCGATAGAGGTGTCAAGGTGTTGAATACGCGACTGCTGGACTTCCACTTCGCGTTGAGCCGTCGACGCTGTTTTGTTAAATTCATCCCAATCAGTCTGCCAGCTCTGCATACCCTGCTCGGACTGCTTCAGGGACTCAGTCGACAATACTTCTGCTTCACGCACCGCCGTCAATTGTTGGCTTATCTCTGCCAGCTCAGCCTGCCAACCCGTCGCTTTACGTTGATCCGATTGCAGGTGCTGCTCCGACTCGACGAGGTTGCGCTGGGTTTGCTCGAGGTCATCATGCAACTCGCGAGCTCTATCCTCTGCATGTTTTATCGACTGTTCGATACGCGCAACTTCAGCACCCGCGGCATAATAGCGGCTTTGTATCTCATTAAACTTATCGTTGTTTTCGCTGTGCTCTAGACGAAACTTTTCCAGCTCCGCCCCCTGATGAGCCCTGTCGACCAGCAAGGCTTCAATTTGCAAGCTTTGCTCAGCGATAATTTCACGCTTAATTTGCGCCTGCTGGTCAAGCTCCTGCCAATACAGAGCCTGTAACTGGGCGCGCAACATACGCTCTTCTTTTTTCAGACTTGTATATTTTTCTGCCGCTTCGGCCTGTCGCTCAAGGCGTGACAGCTGACGGCCCAGCTCTTCGCGGATATCTGTGAGACGTTCAAGGTTTTCTCGGGTGCGGCGAATACGGCTTTCGGTGTCTTTACGGCGCTCTTTGTACTTCGATATACCAGCGGCCTCTTCAATAAAAACCCGCAGCTCTTCAGGCTTCGACTCGATCAGATTCGAGATCATGCCCTGTTCGATGATTGAATAACTGCGTGGCCCCAACCCGGTGCCCAGGAATACATCCGTTACATCCCGGCGCCTACATTTACTACCATTTAAGTAATAATTGGACTGCCCCTCACGGGTAACCATGCGCCGCACAGACACTTCACTGTAACCGGCGTATTCGCCACTGAGGGTGCCATCGCTATTGTCGAAAACAAGCTCTATAGACGCTTGGCCCACGGGCTTGCGGCCCCCGGAACCATTGAAAATCACATCGGTCATCGACTCGCCACGCAAATGTTTTGCTGAGCTTTCGCCCATCACCCAGCGTACGGCATCAATAATATTGGATTTGCCACAACCATTGGGGCCAACCACAGCGCACAAGCTGCTGGGAAAAGCAACAGTCGTGGGGTCAACAAAAGACTTAAAGCCTGCCAGCTTGATACATTTCAGGTGCATCGATTACTCGTTAATAGAATTGCGGGAGCACCCGTTGTCGGCTGACATGGCGCGCATCAACAGGTAATTTTACACGCAGTCTGGTCAGGCACAAGGCCTATATTGAGGTCTGCATGCGGTAGCAATAGAGAGCTTGTAAAAGCACTCTCAATAAGGCGAGAATTGGGCTTTCGGTACGCAGTAAAACCATGCCACACATTGTACTTTTTGAGCCAGAAATCCCCCCTAACACGGGTAATATTATCCGCCTCTGTGCCAATACAGGCTTCCAACTCCACCTGATTGAACCCCTCGGTTTTGACATGGATGACAAAAAACTGCGCCGTGCCGGACTCGATTATGGTGAATGGCAGCGTGTTAAAATCCATCGAAGTTGGCAACACTTTCTTGTAGAGCAAGGGCTAGTAGATCAAAAATCTGCGCGGATTTTCGCCATTAGCACCAAAGGCACAAAAAGTCATTGTCAACCCCGCTTCCAGGTCGATGACACGCTCGTTTTTGGCCCGGAGACAAGAGGTTTATCAGCCGGTTTCCTCAAAGCACTACCAGAAAACAATATCTTACGCATTCCCATGCAGCTCGACAGCCGCAGCATGAATCTCTCGAATGCAGCGGCGGTAATCGTGTATGAAGTGTGGCGCCAGCTCGATTTTCAGGGCTGCCGCTAATGCCGCAGAACAACTCACCGAAATCGACAGATCTTGACAAACGGTTCGGCAAAATTGCTTTATTTTATGGCTCATCGACCTGCTACACTGAAATCGCTGCTGAAAAAATTGCCGCCTTTTTTAATGATCCACAGAATAGTCAACAGAGTGACCAGCACGTTGACCTCTACAACATTGCCGATACAGCAATTGATATCGCCGAGCAATATGAACATATTATTTTAGGCATCCCCACCTGGGATTACGGAGAACTGCAGGAAGACTGGGAAAATATCTGGGACAGTATCGATGCCGTCAACTGGATCGGCAAGACCGTGGCTATCTATGGTCTTGGCGATCAGGAGGGCTATCCCGAATGGTTTCAGGATGCCCTGGGTTATCTCTGGACAAAAATCGATAGCCTCGGTGCGACAACTATCGGTAAAACCAGCGCTGCTGGCTATCGTTTTAGTGCGTCAAAAGCTCTGAGCCCGGACGGCAAACACTTTCTCGGCCTCGCTCTGGACGAAGATAGTGAATTTGAACGCAGCGAGCAGCGTATCATCGACTGGTGCCAACAAATAATGGAAGAATTTAAAGCATAGCAACACATATTTAAAAAGCGTCAGCATCCACCGCCATTATCGCACTGTGGCCAAACTTTAAGGAACGAGAATAAGCCTCTGTTCGCGGCAATACATGTTCAATATAAAACTGCACAGTAGCCAATTTTGTTGTATAGAAGGACGTTTTGTCGCTACCAGCATCGAGCTTTAGCTGAGCAGCGATTGCGCTTTTCACCATTAAAGCCCCTGCAACGCAGTTGCTGACTAGCAGCAGTAACTCGAAAGCGACAGCGCCAGCAAAATTCGCATCACTACGCGCTTGTTCGAAAATATACTGAACCGCCTCCTCGCACAAATCAAAACTCTTTAATACGGGTTGCGACAAATGTTCTAGCCCCAATTTATCCGCAGACTGCAAATCCTGTTTCAAATCAGACAGCAATTCACCCAAGGCAACGCCCTTATCACGCAACAATTTACGGCCGATCAAATCTAAAGCCTGGATGCCATTAGTCCCTTCATAGATCGGCAAAATACGTGCATCGCGCATATGTTGTGCAGCACCCGTTTCCTCAATAAAACCCATACCCCCGTGTACTTGCACACCGATATAAGCAACCTCATTACCTATCTCTGTACTCAAAGCCTTGACCAGAGGAGTGAGAATATCGACACGCCGCTGGTGATACTCGCGAGTATCAGCATCTGGACTATGGCTAAGATAATCCCAATGGGCAAAAGCTGAATAGCTGAGTACACGGGCCGCTTCAGTCTGAGACCTCATCATCATCAACATACGCCGTACATCGGGGTGATGAATAATCGCCACCCGCTCAGCCTGGCCTGGAAGGTTGCCCTGCACACGTTCGCGGGCGTAGTTAACGGCTTGTTGGTAGGCTCGCTCGGCGACGGCCACCCCTTGCAGACCAACAGCAAGACGAGCGTGATTCATCATCGCAAACATATAGCTGAGGCCTTCATTCTCCTCACCTATTAAATAGCCGACGGCGCCACCGTTGTCACCAAAGCTAAGGACACAGGTTGGGCTAGCGTGTATACCCATCTTATGCTCGACGCTCACGGGATAAACGTCATTGCGCTGACCCGGCTTTCCTTCAGCATCAAGAATAAATTTTGGCACAACAAATAACGAAATTCCCTTCACTCCCTCAGGCGCATCAGGGGTACGGGCCAGAACTAAGTGCACGATGTTGTCCGTGTAACCATGGTCCCCCCAGGTGATAAAAATCTTTTGCCCAGAGATCAAATAATGGTCATCTACCGGCAAAGCTTTAGTGCGTACCGCCGCCAAATCACTACCGGCCTGGGATTCTGTCAAATTCATGGTACCCGTCCACTCACCACTGATCAGTTTCGGCAAATAGGCCGTCTTTTGCTCATCACTGGCATAACGCTCAATAGCTGTAATGACACCTTTCGTTAATAGTGGCAGAAGGGAAAAACTTAAATTAGCACTTTGACACATCTCTTCAACGGCCACACCGACCAAATGGGGCATGCCCTGGCCCTCGAATTGCGGATCACCACTTAGTGCCGGCCAGCCCCCTTCCACAAAGCCCTTGTACAAACCATCAAGACTCTCGGCAGTCACAACAGCTGACTCTTCAACTCGGCAGCCTTCCGTGTCGGCACTTTGATTGGTCGGTGCGATAATCTCAGCAAAGTAGCGTCCAGCCTCGCCATAAATAGCTTCAACCAGTTCTGTGGAGCATTCTTCATAACCGGGCAAGCTCGCTATATCGTCAATGCCTAATACGTCATTGACGAGAAAGGCCATTTCATTAAGGGGTGCGGTGTAATCTGTCATGGTTTTTCTCGTTGAATTACTCGTTGTAAAAGCAGCGACTCAAGCGTTGGCGCTGGGGATTTTCGCGCAGAGTCTAGTGGCAGGCAGAAGATTTTGTCCACCATTTTGTGACCTGCCAGTATCCAAATTATAAACAAGGCAAATAGCGCCAACATAAACTCAGGAGGCACCGGTCAAGCCTAAAGAAAAGCTCGGCAGTGGAGATAGGGTTAATTCAAACGAGATGGCCGTTTGGCCGCTAATTGACTATAGGCTTTGCCAAAATAATCGGCATTCATCGGCTTACCGTAAAGATAGCCCTGAGCAAAATGACAACCAATTTCGGCCAGCACCTCTTCCTGACGAATGCGCTCGACGCCGACAGCAATGACTGTTTTATCCAGAATATCGCCAATACCAGTGAGCGCCTGGATCAGGTCAATATGTTGACGAGTGTTATTCACGCCCATCAACAGCTTCTGATCGAGCTTGAGCGCTTCAACAGGCAGTTCTTTAAGATAATTAGAATTTTTTCCACATGAGCCGAAGCTGTCAATAGAGAAACGAATTCCCATTCGGCTCAGCGTGCGGACAAATTGCGTCACCTGGATCAAATAATCCAGTACCAGTGATTCGTTAATTTCAAACATTAAGCAAGAAGCATCGAGCTTATACTGCTGCAGGGTATCGAGTATCAACTCAGGATAACTGGGGTCTTTTATCTGCGATATTTCAATATTGACAGACGCAAACCCCACGTCCAGACCCTGTAAGTGCCAACTGCGTAATTGCCGACAAACTTCATTCAACGTCCACGCGCCCAACTCACCAGTAATACCGGCCTTCTCAGAAATAACCATAAAATCGTCAGGTTTGATTAAACCGCGAGCGTGATGGTTCCAGCGTAATAAACTCTCGCAACCCACTACTCGACGTTGCTTGATATCAAACAGTGGCTGGTAGACGAGCCTCATCTGATCCCGTCTCAAAGCCAGCCGTAATTCTGATGGATAAAACAAACGTCCAGAGACTCTACTATTCTCACCATCGTGTAAGCTGTAGTAACCGTTTCTGCCCGCTTCTTTAGCCTTGTACATCGCCACATCGGCCTGTTTCATCAATATTTCAAGGTCGTTCCCATCATTAGGGTAGATAGCAACACCAATACTAGCCGTTGCCTCCATCTGCTGGGTGTGGGATTCAAAAGACTTTTCAAAGCACGATAGGATTTTTTCAGCTATCGACCTTACCTCAATTAAGTTATTAATATTTTCAGCAACTACCGTGAATTCATCACCTGCCAAGCGTGCCACTGTATCGCTTTGTCTGACTGCCGTAAGCAAACGGCGAGCCACCTTTCTGAGCAAATCATCACCAAAATGGTGGCCCAGAGAGTCGTTGATCATTTTAAAATTATCCAGATCAATATAGAACAAAGCGAGCTGTCGTTTACTGCGCTTAGCCCGCTGAATACCCTGCTCGAGCCGGTCCAGAAATAAGCGGCGATTAGGCAGGTTGGTCAAATTATCATGGGTCGCCAAATAAAGTAGCTCCTCCTGACTACGTTTAATATGGCTTAGATCTGAAAAAAACATCGCATAATGCGTCAGTTCTCCGGCGGCATCACGAATAGTGCTCAGTGAGACATTGGCCGAAAATTGTTCTCCAGAGCGCCGGCGTAGAACCACCTCTCCGGTCCATCGGTCATTTTCATTGAGCGCCCGCAAGACAGTCCTAAAGAAAAACAGATCTGGATGAGCGACAAGACCTGGTTTGTCACTACGTTTTGCCGTTAGCTTCTGCAGGTTCTGACGAGAGAAACCAGTAATGCGTGTAAAAGCCTGATTAACCCGAAGTATCTTATGTCGGCGGTTTAAAATGACCACAGCCTCACCGGCAGTAGCAATAACCTGCTCGGTAAAGGCCAGACGATTATAGACCCGCTGATCCTCTGTCACATTGAGTGAAACGCATTGGAAACCCACCCGCTGCCCGTCACTATTCGTTAAATGAGTGAAACTATGTTGATAGCTCTGTGAGCCGAACACACCATGGGCAACGAATTCCTGGCCTTTCTGCGCTCGCGATAGTAGTGCAAAAAAATCGGGATAGTCATGCTTGAGAACAGCAATGTCGCGGCCGAGTAAATCTGCAGTGTCAACTTCTCGGTTAATGCCCTGCCAACCCAGTATTTGAACGAGCCGGCCTTGTTTATCGACTTGCCAAACCACCACTTTGCAGATACTGGAAATATCTTCCAGAAAATCCCTGCCTTCATTTGAGATATTTTCAAAAAAAACGGCCGAGTCGGTGCTTTTAGTAACGAAGCAACAAGAACGCCAGTGGTCGTCAACAAAAGGAAGAGCAGAATATTTGTATCAATAGGAAAACCCGCAAAAAAATGCAGGTAAATGGCGACTGCTAGAAAAAGCAGACTTGAGAAAATGGGAGCCAGCCTCAACGACGACACTCTTTCAACATAATTGCCAGATGAGCAGAGGCTGCACCCGATACACTCAAAACTCGTTAACCGACATATAAAGACTCACGGCTAAAGCCCATTGCTTAACCAAACCAGTAGCAGGCCGAAGATCACAAAGAGCGCAGTATAGGGAACCCTTCGACGGCCGGCAGGGCTGACGACGATTGAAGAGATCAAAGGTTGAATAGCTTCTCAAACGGCTATCACTCACGATTTTGGTTAGATTTCCGTCCTCCTATCGCAAATCTAAACCCACCCAGCACCGCCATTCCTGCAGTTGCCATTTACTTATTTATTGTCCTTTACAGGATAAGACCTGACAGTGCATAAGCACTACAAACTACGCGCCACAACTTCCAGCATGATTTCACTGGTGCCAGCATATATTCGCGCAACGCGACTATCGGCATACATGCGACAAATCAAATATTCGTCCATATAGCCGTAACCACCGTGCAATTGCAAACACTCATCGACTATCTTCTGCTGTAACTCTGCAATCCACCATTTAGACATTGAGGCGGTGGCGTTATCGAGTTCTCCACTGACAACCTTTTCGACACAACTGTCGATAAACACCCGTGCAGCACGGGTTAGCGATGCCACTTCAGCCAGCTTAAAGCGCGTGTTTTGCATCTCCATTAAAGGCTTGCCAAAGACCTGCCGCTCTTTCACATAGGTGAGCGTTTCAGCGATGGCACCTTCCATCAAGGCCACGCCTTGAATGCCGACAGTAGTACGCTCATAGGGGAGGTCACTCATCAGCTGGTAGAAGCCCCTACCCTCTTCACCACCGAGTAGCTGGCTTTGATGTACGCGTACATCTTCGAAGAACAACTCAACCGTATCCTGGGCTTTCTGACCCATTTTTTTCAGTTTTTTACCGACACGATAGCCCGGTAAATCATCTGTCTCTAATAGCAGCAGCGATACGCCTTTACCCCCGGCACTGGTATCCGTCTTCACAATCAGCACTAACAGCTCACATAGGTAGCCATTGGTGATAAAAATCTTCGAACCATTGACAACGTAGTGTTCGCCGTCTTTCACGGCTTTTGTGGTAATTGCCTGCAGATCTGAGCCCGTACCTGGCTCTGTCATAGCAATGGCTCCAATCATTTCACCGCTGGCCATTTTTGGCAGGTACTTGCGTTTTTGATCTTCAGTACCATGGTTGAGAATGTAGTGGGCGCTAATACTGTGCACACCCTGGCCCATACCCGTTAGCCCACGGCGCCATTGTTCCTCGAAAAAAACCGCCTCATAGCGAAAATCAGCATCGCCACCGCCATATTGAGCAGGAATATCACTGCAGAGAAAACCCTGATCCCCTGCTTTGCGCCAGACTTCTTTGTCAATGTGGCCCTGCTCACGCCAACGTTCATCGTGGGGCTGCATTTCGTTTTCAACGAAGCGGCTAACGGAATTGCGGTAAATATCGAGATTCTCATCCATCCACGAAGGGCGGTAATCGCTCATTTATCATGACTCCTATTTGAATATTGTCCCGGCCCCAAGTCCTAATAGTCTGTGAGGCTCAGGGCGTCATAGTATTATTCGCCGACCTTTGGGGCACTAACACGTACCTGGGCATCACCTGTCAACTTTGATTCGCCTTTTTGATCCACTGCCTTTAACTTCAGCTTGAGGATATATACGCCATCAATTTCGACTTTATCAACCACCTCGCCATGGCAAGTAATGGTATCACCCACGTAAACGATGGCACCAAATTTGACCCCAAAGCTGCGAATAGCCGCCTGAGGCACCCAGCCCGTCAACAATTGCGCCATATAGGCCATATCTAGCATACCGTGAACAAAGACATCATCTGCTCCTGCGGCGCGGGCAAAATCACTATCCACATGCACCGGGTTGTGGTCATTTGAGGCGCCACAAAAATAGGCCAAAGTGGTACGTGTAATGGGTGGTTTGGTTAAGCTCGGTAGTTGCTCGCCAATGGCGATTTGATCAAAAAAAATTTCTTTCATAGTCTCCTTACTATCAATCCTGGTCAGATAAGCCCCCACATTGTTTAGGCTCGGTCAACTACCGTTTGACGAAACCGGGTGGTGAGTTGGCCCAACTGGTTCGTCGCAACCGTTTCCTCAACCATAAATTTAAAGGCACCGCGTCTCTTTTCAAAAACATCGGTAATAGTCGCCACCAACGTGATTTGGTCACCGCCACAAATCGGCTCAAAGTATTCGAAGCTCTGGGCGGTGTGCAATATTCTAGTAGCATCCAGGCCCACGGCTTTGGCGCGGAAAAAAGGGTCAGGCACAGCACAACCCAGCGTTACACCGTATGTCGGTGGTGCGAGTATTGACCGATAGCCCTCTGCAATAGCCGATTCTTCATCAAAATAGATGGGATTTTCTTCGCCTACGGCTTTGGCAAAAAACTTTAATTGCCACTTTTCCACATCGACCATTAATGCCGGAAAGCTCTTACCAATCAAGGTCTTATCTAACATACCATTACCGTTATTTTTTCAGCACGCAATGTATCGGTATCGCCCGCTCAATACAAGCGCAAACGCACAACAAATAACGCAACGCACAACTGCGACAAATTGTCGCATCGGTACCCACTCATGGAAAAGCTATCATACGTCAAACATTTGACGACGGACTTAATAAATGACCCATTCCTTCCCTCTATCGCTTATGGCGGTAGCTGTTGCCCTTTGCTCTCAGTCTATCTACGCTCAGGACAGTTCAGCGCCAGTCACGGTAAAGATCAAGACACAAACATCTTCTAGCCCCATTATTGAAGAAATTATTGTCGAAGGTGAAGCACTGGATGCCGTAAAAATACTCAGTATAAAGCCTGATGTCATTAACCAGCCCGACAGCGCCGCTACATTAAAAGCGCTGCCTGGTGCCAATATCAACAGTAATGGCCCGATTACCGGTATCGCTCAGTACCGAGGCCTTTTCGGTGATCGCGTAGCGGTGTCTATGGAAAACGAAGCCGTACTTGGCGGCGGCCCGAACGCGATGGACACGCCGCTCTCCTATGCCCCCCCACTGTTATTGAAGTCCATAGAACTCACTCCCGGTATTGCGTCTGTTAGCCGCAGTCAGGAATCTATTGGCGGACTGATCGAAGCTAAACTTGACCGTGGCAATTTTTCTCAATCCAGTGAAGCCAGCATTTCTGGCGACATAGCGACCCGCTATAGCTCTGTGGATGAGGGTAGCAACAGCGCAGCAAAAGTCGTCGCTGCCAATAACGCGCACAAGCTAGCGATCCTCGCATCTTTTGATGAAGGTGACGATGCCGAAACCGGCGATGGGAAAACCCTACGTGACACCGCTTACCGACGCGAGCGCTATGACCTCAGTTACGGCTGGCAAAATGAGAGCAGCGAAGCGGAGGTCTCTCTCGGCAAACTGGAAACTAGTGATACGGGCACGCCAGCGCTACCCATGGATATTATCGATATCGATACCGACATAGCGAATTTTAACGGTATGACCCAGTACAATGGAGCAATCATTCGCACCCGTATCGGCTATCGCCACGTCTACCATTTGATGGACAACTTTTCTCTCCGCTCAAATAGCAACAGCATGGGCTATCGTGCAACGGAAGCCACTGGACAACAATTGACTTGGGGTGCCAGTGTGGAATTTCCTATCGGTGATGACTCTCTAACGCTCGGCATCGACAGTGCCGATACCATCCACGACGCAGTCGTCAAAAACCCTAATATGGCGATGTTTCGCGTACAGAACTTCTCCGATGCCGAGCGTGACATTTATGGTTTTTTCACGGAATGGAAAGGTTCGCGTGGTGACTGGTCTTTAGAAGCTGGCGTGCGCTACAACCGTGTTGAAATGAATAGTGACGTGGTTTCCGCCAATGGCATGATGGCAATGATGCAAATGCAGGCCAACCAACTGGCCAATGACTTCAACAACGCCAACCGCGATCAAAACTTTAACAATATTGATGTTGTACTAAAAGCCACTCGCGCCCTCAATACCCATACTGATTTCAACATTGGTCTCGGTAGAAAGAACCGCGCTCCGTCTTATCAGGAGCTCTATCTGTGGTTGCCCATGCAATCCACAGGCGGTCTTGCCGACGGTCGCACCTACATCGGCAACCTCGACCTCGACAGTGAAACCAACCATGAAATCACTCTTGGACTGGATTGGAGTGCTGGAAACGTCTATGTCAATGGTCAGATCTTTTTCCGCAAAATAGATGACTTCATCCAGGGCACCCCTTCCACCAACATGACCGCTAATATGTTATCGACCATGATGAGCGGCCAAAACCCCCTGCAATTTAATAATATCGACGCTGAGCTCTACGGTCTCGACGGTCGTTACGGTATGGTACTCAACGACAACTGGCGCCTCGACGGCGTACTCAGCTATGTCCGCGGTAAGGACAAAGACGGCAATGATAACCTCTATCGCGTTGCTCCCTTAAACAATCGACTGACACTCACCTGGGAGCAGGACAAGCTAAGTGCCAGCCTCGAATCGGCACTCTACGCCAGCCAATCAAAAACCGCGTCCTATAACAACGAGGAAAAAAGTGCCGGTTATGGTTTGCTCAACTTCTACAGCCAATACAAGATCTCATCCGACCTACGTATCAACGCGGGTATCGAAAACCTTCTCGACAAAGATTATGTTGATCACTTGACAGGCTACAACCGCAATGGCGATAGCGATATTCCCGTCGGCGATCGCCTACCGGGGCGAGGTCGAAATTTCTTTGTCAGTGCCGCTTTATCCTTTTAGGCCCAGCGACAAAATCGCACGAAGACACACAGCGCAGAAGCGCTCAGCCTCTTAAAGTCAGCCTTAGCATGCCAGGGCTGACTTTATTTTTTGGCGAAGGCCCAAAGCTGCGCGCAGGCGCGGCAATTTGTTAGCATGGATACATTAACGACTCCCCATCCATTCTGCCTATGTCTGCCTATGAGTACCCATCCTTGAACAAACCTTCGGCCAATATTTCCGCCGCTCGGCAGAATCTCCGCCGCCTGAGCAACATCCGTTATATCGCCCTAGGCGGCCAAATTCTGGCCCTCTATTATTTCACTCAGATCTACCCACTGGGTTTACCGATAGGCACTATCTGCACTCTGGTTATCGGCTTCGCTATCATCAACCTACTCACCCATTGGCGTAGCCACTGGGCAAAGACTATTTCAGAAATGGAATTTGGTGCCCATCTCCTGGTCGACATCAGTGCCCTCACCGTCCTACTCTATTTTAGCGGCGGCGCCACCAACCCCTTTATTTCCTATTATTTAGTGCCGATCAGCATCGCCGCCATTAGCTTACCCATGGCAATGACCTGGGCCATCACCGGTCTCTCCATCCTCGCCTACAGCGCGCTTCTCATCTACTACCAACCTTTTACCCAACTCGCCCCGCACCATGGCAACCCCGGCTTTAATCTACACATCATTGGCATGTGGATAAATTTCGCCCTTAGCGCCGGACTTATCACCTATTTTGTCGTACGAATGGCCGCTGCTCTGCGCATGCAAGAAGCTGAACTCAGTACACAAAGAGAAGAGCAAATGCAGGATGAACAATTACTCGCCATCGCCACTCTTGCCGCTGGTGCCGCCCACGAACTGGGCACGCCACTCAACACAATGAAACTTCTGATCGATAATCTTGCTGAAGAGGTGACTGACCGCGAGCAACAAGAAGACGTCGCCACCCTCAACCAGCAAATAGCGCGCTGTCGAAAAACCTTACAAAGCCTGGTAAATGCCGCCAGCATCATAGAGGAAGGTTCCAGTCCTATCCCGGTAGCCAGCTATGTAGAAGGCTTGCTCGACAACTGGCTGCTGATCCGCCCAGATATTAAGCCCGACATTAAAATTGCCAGCAATAGCCCCGCTATCAACGCCTGCTTTCACCCTGTCATCCAGCAATCCCTGCTCAATCTACTTAATAATGCCGCCGAAGCCAGTCCTGAACAAGTGAAAGTCACTATTCACTGGGATGCTCTCAGTCTTTACATTAATATCCGAGATTATGGCCCCGGGCTCAGCTCCGATCAAATTGAGAAAATGGGCAAACCGATCCCTAGCGGCAAACCCGGCGGCCTCGGTCTTGGCCTATTCCTCACCCACAGCAGCCTTAACCGCCACGGCGGCAGAGTCAGCCTGTCAAATGCCGATGGAGGCTTACTCACCTCCGTCGTACTGCCATTGAAGGCGGTATGTAAACCAGGAGATGTTCAATAAATCATGAGTATTAATCCCAATACCGATAGCTACTTAATTGTTGATGACGACGAAATATTTGCCGACACTCTAGCGCGCAGCCTGCGACGTCGTGGAGCGACCTGTCATGTGGCCAACGACGAAGTGCAGGCTGTCGAATTCTGCAAACTGCATCGTCCCACTCGCGCTATTGTCGATTTAAAGCTGCTTAATTACTCAGGCTTACATTTAATCGAGCAGCTCAAAGCAATTGACAAGCGAATTAAAATTGTCATTTTAACGGGTTATTCCAGTATCCCAACGGCGGTTGAAGCCATAAAACTCGGCGCTAATAATTATTTGTGTAAACCCGCTGGGCTGGGTGATATCTTATCTGGCTTTGAGGCCAATGAAGGCAATCCAGATTCCCCTCTCGCCGAACAACCTCCCTCCGTCAACCGTCTCGAATGGGAGCATATTCAGCGCGTACTGAAAGAAAATGGCGGTAATATATCGGCTACCGCCAGAGCGCTGGGCATGCACCGGCGAACCTTGCAAAGGAAGTTACAGAAACGACCCATGCAACAATAAATCAAACACACCAGACATAGTGTGGTCGAGGATGTTAATGTCAAATAAAACAAGAGCTGACCATGAAAAATAAGCAATGATAAACCCTCAAATAATGACAAAGCGCACAACAAACCGATTCTTCCTCTAAAATGCCAAAGGACTCGTACACCAACAAGAATTAAATACAAAACATAATAATAAGGAGACAACTATGTCGAAACGAATGCTGGACGGTTTTAAAATCATCGACTTTACCCATGTCGTAGCGGGACCCCACGCTACCAAAATACTCGCAGAACACGGCGCTGAAGTGATCAAAATAGAGCCTCTCAATGGTGAGCTCGCACGCACTCTGCCCATGCAACGCGATGGCAAGAGTGCTTATTTTATTCAGCACAACCTCGGTAAGAAAAACATGGCGGTAAATATCGCCACAAAGGAAGGTCAGCAGATCTGCTACCAACTGATTAAAGATGCCGATGTGGTGATAGAAAATTTTTCACCCGGCATCATGAAACAGCACAATATGGACTGGGACACCCTCAAAACTATCAATCCCGGTCTGGTGATGTGTTCTATCTCCTGTTTTGGACAAGACGGTCCTCTCGCTAACCTGCCCGGTTTTGACTGGATCGGGCAATCTTATGCCGGCATTATCGATCTTCTCGGCAAAAAAAATGAAACGCCAGTCTTCGGCGACTTTGCCTTCGGTGATATCGCCACCGGGGCCCACGCCTACGGCGCCATTGTCACCGCGTTAATGCATCGTATGCGGGGTGGCAAGGGCCAGCACATTGACATTTCACTCATTGAGGTTTTGTTTAGTTTTCACGAATTAAGCGTACAACTGTATGACACGACTGACGGCCAAATGCTCGCCACCCGCGCCGGCCCCGACCATCACCTACTGGCTCCCGCTGGCATTTTTAAATGCAAAGACCGCTATTTGTTTATTGTTGGCCTTAACCAATGGGCCGGCTTATGCAAAGCCATAGGCCGCGATGACTGGGTCAAAGACCCACGCTTTAAAAACCCCGGCGATACCGGTAAATACCGAGAAGAAATCAATGCCGCCATTCAAGACTGGCTCGATTCACAAGCCAGCCCCGACAATGCCATCGCAGCCTTGGAAGCCCACAAAGTGGCCTGTGCTCCTATCCTCAATATCCCAGAATTTATGGAACACCCCCACGTCAAAGCACGCGGCTGCGTGAGAACCATCAAGGATGATGTGTTTGGTGAAATTCACATCCCCCGTACGCCTCTGCGATTTTCAGAGTTCCCCGAACCACCCGATCTCAGAGCCGGGACGCTGGGACAAGACAACCACGACATCCTCCGCGAACAGTTAGGTTATAGCGATATAAAAATTGCCGACCTTGAAAACGCAGGCGTGATTGCCACTAAAAGGGATTGAGCTAATTACACCAGTACCTAACTTAGGCACTGGTGTAATTGTGTTGATACTTCTTTATTCATATTCCTACTTTTTAAGATAAGCTATGAATATGTAATTTTTCGAAAAAAGCCTAATGCCGCTAAAGCCAAGCCAAAAAGTGCTAGCATTGGCGGCTCTGGCACGGTAGGGGCTCCAGGCGGGAATATTTCATCCGCTGTACCCTCAATACCGACAGTAAAACCATTCCAATACTCATTGCTCAGGCTCCTCCAAGTCACTGTATCGAAAGCACCTGTAAAGCGCAGTGAACCATGAGGTTCGCCAGTACCGAGTAACTGATACTCAAAGACCCCTCCACCAAGATCAACAATGTTTTTATAGGAAGTTCCACACCCCCAATAGCCACAGTCATTTCCGTCAGAGGCATTACCGAAACTTAAAATGTCAAAATCCTGATCAAAAGAATAACCATTACCATTTAAACTAACATAAGAAAAAACTGGATTGGCTATAGTTTCAGTAAATGATAATGACTGTAGTCCAGCATACCGCAGAGCGACAATATCTGTACCCGTAGGAATATTGTCAACAAAAGCACCAGTATAAGGAGAGGTTGCCGCATTCCTTCCACTTCTATTATTTTGCCAATAGTCAGTGCCGCCTGAACTTTGAAAAAAACCAACACCTTGAGGATTATTATAAGTAACCCCTACTGCTCCATTACCGGTAGTGATACTCCCTAGTGCAGTAAAACCATTCGTATTATTGCTGCTCTCCCAATCTGTCCACTTAATTGGGACGGCTGAGGCTGAGAGGCTTGACACCAATAACGCCACAGCAGCAAAGCCACGAGCTACCCATAAATTCTTGCAGTGCATTTTTCTACCCCTTAAATTTTGATGCAAAAAACCTATAATCAAATTTCGATGCACTAAGCTAATTAAAGGTATGCTGTTGATAGCCTCTAATTGCCTAACTCTCATTTTTTGAAAGCAAAGCGCACGCCAGATTTATAACAGACTGTTTTATATATGATTGTTGCTCAATTAATAAAATAATATTGCAACTTTGTAAAGAAAGCTGACACGGCTCATGCATAATTTGTATTGGCTGAGCGATCAGTCATGTCTACTGCGTATAGCTCGGAAAAACCATTAGCTCTAATATATTAGGCATCTAATTTGAACGAATCGTGCCTTATTCCTGGTCTGCTTTACGCTCCAAATCCGCCCAATCAAATAAAGCCGGCTCTTTATTTAGGAAGCGGTTTATTGCATCCCGGTGATAGTCGGTATCAAAACACACTGCCTGGCCATAGGCTTCCAATTCAGAAATCGTGCGATGATCGCTATGAAAGGATTGGTTCAGGATATTTTTGGTGATGCCGATAGAGGTCGTGGAGGCATTACGAAAACGGCTGGCAAATTGGAAAGCATGGTCGAACAGATTTTCTTCATCGACGATATCAGTCACGAGACCCAGGGCCTGTATTTCATCGGGCTTGAGGATTTTCCCGGTATAGAGTAATTCCCGCGCTTTTTGCAAACCGACCAAACGAGGCAACAAAAACAGACAGCCCATATCGGGAATTAAGCCGGTACGCACAAATATCCCAGAACAACGGGCGCGGGGCGTACAAAAAATGAAATCGCAGGCCAACATAATACTGAAACCTGCACCCATAGCGGCGCCGTCTACAGCGCCAATAACCGGCACTTCAAGATTGACAAATTCGTCGAGCCAAATATGAGAGCGGCGCACTCGCTCGCGACGTGCCGTTGGCTCCGGTGCCATTTCCTGAAAAGATTTAATATCACCACCGGCACAAAAGTTACCGCCCTTGCCGGTCACCACGAGGGCTTTAATGTTTAATTTTTCACGGATTTCCAGCATAACATCGGTAATACCGAGGCGAATCTCCGTCGTTAAGGCATTGCGAGCCTCTGGCCGATTGAAGGTCAGAATGCCAATTTCATCTTTTATCTCATAGGTTATAGCGCTGCTTGAGCCACTTAGGTTTGTCATAATCTCAGGTATTTACTTATGCTTGCGGCGAATTTGCTTGATCATGCCACCACCAAAAAACTTTAGCATTCCCGACATCGCACTCATATCCCAATCCACATCGAGTCCCTTGCCCATGCGCTCAATTTGCACACAGTGCCAGCCGACATCGGCAAAACTGTTTAAGTGTCGAATGCGTTTGTTATCACTTTTAGGGCTAAATGTTTTTTCGCCGAGATCTAAATTTAAATCGGCTATGCGGGCACGTTGAAAGCTACCACTAAGAATACTGTTAGGCAGTTCTGGCTCTGACGAGAGAGGCCGACCCAGGCCAACAAGGTTAGTGACACCGCTCTCGACAGCCTCTTCCATGCCCTCCAACGTGCGAAAGCCACCCGAGACCATCAGAGGAACATCACTCATCTGGCGGATTTTTTGTGCCATATCCAGGAAGTAAGCCTCCCGTTTAGCCGATGCCGCGGCGATGATTTTCTCACCACCGGCAGTGGTGCTACCCGCCTCATCAAGCAAAGCCATATGTTCGTAGGTGCCTCCCGAGAGCTCAATTAAATCAACACCTTCCACCTCCAGCCACTGAATAACGGTGCGTGAATCCTCTTCTGAAAATGCCCCTTTTTGAAAATCAGACGAGTTTAATTTAACACTAATAGGATAATCCGGTCCCACTGCTGCGCGTGTAGCACGCACACTTTCGAGCAATAAGCGAGCGCGATTTTCAAGACTCCCTCCCCACTGATCTGTGCGTTTATTGACCAGCGGCGAAAGAAACTCGCTGATCAAATAGCCGTGGGCAGCGTGCAATTGCACACCAGTAAAACCGGCCTTTTTCGCAATAGCGCCAACCCGCGCAAAACGCTCGATAATGCCTAGAATTTCAGCCTCACGCAGTGCTCGCGGCTTCGCGTGCACCCACAGCATGTCGACCTTTACCTCGGACGGTGCCAGTGGCTCGCGGGTGATATAACCGGGTGATTGTCGTCCCGGGTGACTAATTTGCATCCACAACTGGGTGTCGTTGCGAGTGCCTGCCGCCGCCCAGTCTTTTAGTAAATCGAGATTATCCTCATTTTCAATCACCACATTGCCTGGGCGCTCCAAAAAACGGTGATCAATCATCACGTTTCCTGTGACCGATAGCCCTGTGCCTCCCAGCGCCCAACGCTCATAGAGCCGACATAATTCCGGGGTGGGCCTATCCCAACGATCGGCAAGCCCTTCAGTCATAGGCGCTTTACCAATGCGGTTTTTTATAACAACTCCGCAGGGAAGTGTGAAGGGTTGAGAGAGAATACGGCTCATATTTATGCCTCAATTGTTGTTGCTGGAGTCCAGCATAACTGTACTACTTTATTAAATAATAAATAGTAAAGCTGGCTAGAGCTTAACCGTTGGCTAATTGTGCTTCGCGAAAATCGAGCATCCGCTGCAGAGGCAACATGGCCTTTTTACCGAGTTCTGGATCTACATGCATTTCGTTTGCACCGCGCTCAAGGCTCTCTGCCAAGTTTTTCAAATGATTCATCGCCATCCAGGGGCAATTAGCACAGCTACGACAAGTCGCCCCGTGTCCTGCTGTAGGGGCAATAATCAAGTCTTTATCAGGAGCCGATTGCTGCATTTTGTAAAAAATGCCTTCGTCTGTGGCGACAATTATTTGTTGGTTGGGCAGGGTTCTGGCCGCCTCAATCAATTGTGATGTAGAACCTACCGCATCTGCAATATCGATCACTGACTCGGGTGACTCCGGGTGAACCAAAATAGCAGCGTCGGGATACACCTGCTTTAAGTCAAGCAGGCCACGTCGTTTAAACTCCTCATGGACAATACAACTACCGTCCCACAGCAATACGTCCGCCCCAGTCTGCTTCTGTACATAGCGCCCTAAATGCTGGTCAGGCGCCCAGAGGATTTTCTGTCCTTCACTATCGAGATACTCCACCACATCCAGCGCAATACTGGAGGTCACGACCCAATCAGCCCGCGCTTTAACTGCCGCGGAGGTATTGGCGTAAACCACAACGGTGCGATCAGAGTGCTCGTCGCAAAAGGCATTAAATTCATCAATGGGGCAGCCAATATCGAGAGAGCAGGTCGCCTCGAGGGTGGGCATTAGCACCGTTTTTTCGGGGGTGAGAATTTTTGCTGTCTCGCCCATAAACCTCACTCCGGCAACCATCAGCGTAGAAGCCGAGTGCTGTTTTCCAAAACGCGCCATTTCCAGAGAGTCGGAAACAATACCCCCCGTCTCTTCTGCAAGGGCCTGTATAGCGGGATCCGTGTAATAGTGGGCAACGATGACGGCATCGCGCTCTACTAACAAGGCTTTAATTTTTTCGCGATAAAACGCTTGCTCTGCCGCCGACTCCTCGGGTTCAAGTTGTACTTTGTCGAGATGTTGCTCGACCAGTTCGCGGAAATGAGGGTTCTCGGCAACGGAAATACGTGTAGGGGCATTCATATTCAAAGAGCAGTTACTGCTGAATAGTTGGATCCAGAAATTTTACCACAGACACTATGAACTTCGCTCTTACTCGACGATAACAAAGCGCCAGCAACTCGTGGATGGCGCTTTGTTAAAGCTTTTTGACAAAACTAGACCTTAGCAAGTACCGACTCCGCAAATTCATTGAGCCCGCGCTTAATGCCCTCGGCGTCATAGGCGGGTGGGTTAATCATCATACGCGACGCCCCCATATCTTCGTACTGACGAACGCGACCCGGATCAAGAGGCCCCGCCGCTGTTGTCAGTTCAATTTCACTGGGGTCACGACCAATTTTTGCGCACTCGTCGCGCATGGCATCGAGCAGGGTCGGCAGCGTTTTAAGGCTACCTGAAGCGGGATAAAAGCCATCACCTACGCGCGCGGCACGGCGGGCAGCACCCTCGACATTACCACCGACAATAATCGGTACGCCGGGCTTTTGTACTGGCTTGGGGTTCGAGTGTAACGGTTCCCAACTGAAATACTCACCATGAAAAGCCTCTGGCTCCTCGCGCCACAGTGAGCGTATCGCCTGTACCGACTCTTCGGTGCGCGCAGCTCGCTCTTTGAAGGGCACACCGACCACCTCCATTTCTTCTTTCAACCAGCCAATACCAACTCCCATCATTGCCCTACCCCGCGACAACACATCGAGAGAGGCCCATTCTTTGGCGACATAAAGCGGGTTGCGCTGGGGCAAGATCATAATGCCCGTTGCCAGACGAATGTGTTTTGTCATGCCTGCCGCGTAGGACAAAGCAACAATGGGATCTGGGATCGCCGACGTCTCTCCACCAGGAAAGCGGCCATCTTTATTATAGGGATATTTCGATTGAAAGCCGGCAGGCAACACAACATGCTCGACGGCCCAGATGGATTCCATGCCGATATCTTCAGCAGTCGTAACGAGGGTTTCAAACAACTCAGGGTCAGCCAAAGGGCCAGCGGTGGCAAAAGCAAGTCCAAATTTCACAGGTGCTCTCCTCAACAGATTTAATTCAAAAAAGACTAATTATTATCGTCCAAACATCCACTAGAGAGGTTAACAGGCTTGCTATACTCACTCCAGCCAACAACATTTCCTGCCCCCATTGGTATTCAATCAACAGCAACAGGTTGCCCATGCGAATTAACTGGTACCCCGGCCATATGCACAAAGCCGGTAAAGAACTGAAACAACTCTTGCCCAAAATTGATTTGGTGATTGAAGTCGTTGATGCACGTATCCCTTTTAGTAGTCAGAATCCGATGCTGGAAAATCTACGGGACAATAAGCCCTGTATCAAAATCCTTAACAAAAGTGACCTCGCAGATCCTGAAACCACCGCACTGTGGCAGGCCTATTTAGAGCGAGATTCGGCAATAAAAACCCTGGCGCTGGATACGGATAAAAGTGATAAAAGCCAGCTTTTACTCGGTCTATGCCGAGAATTGGTGCCTGACAAAGTGGACAGTGTTCACCCGATTAATTGTTTGATTATGGGCATTCCCAACGTGGGAAAATCTACACTGATAAACAGTCTCGCCGGGCGCATTATTGCCAAAACTGGCAATGAGCCCGCGGTGACTAAAAGCCAACAGCGCATCAATTTAAGAAACGGCGTAGTCTTATTCGATACACCGGGCATGTTGTGGCCAAAGATCGAACATATCGATAGTGGCTATCGCCTCGCTATCACCGGCGCGATCAAAGATACCGCCCTGGAATATACCGACATCGCTTTTTACGCCGCGAAATTTTTGCTCGACAACTATGCCGGCTTTATCGGCACTCGATACAAACTCGATGCCCTACCCCAGAGCGAGCTGGAACTACTCGAAATCCTTGGCCGTCAACGGGGCTGTTTGCGCGCCGGTGGCCACGTTGATTTAGAGCAAATATCAACCCGGCTCATTCACGAGTTTCGCACTGCCACTATCGGACGGATTAGTCTTGAAACACCGGTGATGGTCGAACGGGAGCTAATTGAACTGTTAGCAAAACAACGCCTCGATAATGAGAAAAAAGAGCAGCGGAAAAAGGCTCACAGCAAGAGAAAATCTAATGGCAATAAAAAAATCAAAGCTCAGGAAAAAGTGAAACGATAATAATTTTATTCCCCTACTTTGCCCCCTGCTGCAATTTTATCTAAGCAGCTCAAGCAACACAAAACATGCCTGTTTAATCAACCAATGCCATCAAGCGCGCCCTATTGCTTTAGCGATTTCTCTCTGAAAATGAATTAGCGCCGGCTCGTTGCGGCCAAAGGTGCTATGGCTAATGGCTCCGCTACTCAAGCCAGCCTGAATACCTTCCACGCCGGGGATATCTTCTTCCAGCACGGTGCGTACAGCCAGGTCCATATTGCGTTCCCAGTGGTCTTTCGCTGACGGTGTTTCAGCGGGCTCAGGAATATAGTAATCCATTTGCACGGTGCATTCGTTGGGCTTGCCAGCAACAGGGTAGGAGCGCCACAGCTCAACATGATCGCGCTGCATCACCAAACCCGCATTGGGAAAGAGTAAATAAACCAGTGCTGAGTCGGGCACAATATCCCAACTTTCTCTCGGTTGTTGGCGTTGCTTTTCGATGGATTTACGAATCACAGCTTCGCGTAAATTTTGTCCATAGGTGTCGAGTAAACAAAGGTTGTGATAAAGCAAGGGCGCAACCGTGGTGGCGTGCAGAGGGGCGAAGTGATAAGGCTCGAGAAAGGTATCTAGCATTAACTTCCAGTTCATTTTGCAGTGCAGTCGACGCTGGGCATAGGGGTGATAATCTTCAAACTGATAGCTTTTTAAATCGTCAACCAGACCCTTATCGATGCCACCAAGCTGAGCGTCAATATCAAAATCCTTACCCCTTTTAGGACATACCCAGATCATGCCGTACTTCTCGACTACCGGGAGCTTCACCAAACCATGTTCAGCTTTATCAACACCGGGGAAGCTCACCGGATCCGGTAGAACTTTGAGATTGCCGGTAAAATCATAGGTCCAGGCATGATAGGGGCAGGTCAACCCAGTTTGAGCCCGGCCACACCCCTTGGCTAATTTAGCGCCTCGATGGCGGCAGGTGTTATAAAAAGCATTAATGCCACCTTCTTTGTCCCTCACTAACAACAGGGGCACACCGGTAGCATCGTGGGTAATAAAGTCGCCGGCGCTGGGCAGGTCACAGGAAAAAGCCACCAGCAGAGGATAATCTCTAAAGAGAATCTGTTCTTCCAGTGCCAGCCAATCCTTGCAGGTATAGGACTCGACAGGGCTTAAATAAATAGCGTCGACCCGTGTAGTATCCTCATTATCGAGTAGCGTCAATGCCCGTTCGACCATATCAATACGCGTGTTTTTCTTCATAGCACTTTTCTCACTCAGGCTTTCTCTTGTTGTTATAGCCATAGAACCACCGCCAAGATTGACAGTGGTAAAGCAATTATCTAAGCGCTTAATGAGAAAAGCAATTGCGTAACACTCAATACGACGGCCTTATCCCCTCTACTCCCCACTACGTCGTCAGAGCGAAATCACGCAACCTGAATATGAACCCGCATTTAATGCTCGCGAGTTGAAAAGAACTCAACGTCTGGATAGCGTTCAATGGCCAAACTCAAATTAACCCGAGTCGGTGCGAGGTAGGTGAGGTGCCCACCGCCATCAATGGCCAGATTGTCAGCCGCTTTGCGCTTGAAAGCATCCAGGGCTTTCTCGTCATCGCTATCGACCCAGCGAGCCGTGTAAATATTGACCGGTTCGTAAATGGCCTCAACGCCGTATTCATCCTTCAGCCTATAGGCAACGACCTCATATTGCAGCTGGCCCACAGCACCCACAACAATATTATTATTCTGTTTTGGGTAGAAAACTTGAGTTGAACCTTCTTCGGAAAGCTGCTTTAGACCCTTGTGTAGCTGTTTCATTCTTAGCGGATCTTTTAATCTTATTGAGCGGAATAACTCCGGTGCAAAATGAGGAATTCCAGTAAATTTAAGGTCTTCGCCCTCAGTAAATGTATCACCTATTTGTATGGTCCCGTGGTTGTGCAAGCCAATGATATCGCCGGCAATAGCCTCGGACACACTGCTGCGTTCACCGGCGAGGAAGCTCACCGCATCAGCAATTTTGACGTCTTTATTAATACGCACATGGCGCATTTTCATGCCCTGGCGATACTTGCCCGAGCAAATACGCATAAAAGCAATACGGTCTCGATGGCGAGGGTCCATATTCGCCTGAATCTTAAATATAAAACCCGTCAAGGGCTCCTCAACAGGTTCGACGTGTCGATCGGTCGTCTCGCGGCCTATCGGTGCCGGAGCCCACTGTACGAAGTGGTTGAGCATTTCCCGCACACCAAAGTTACCTAGTGCCGTGCCGAAAAATACCGGTGTAAGGGTGCCATTGAGATAGGACTCGATGTCGAAGACATTGGTCGCACCGCGAACCAACTCAATTTCTTCACAGATATTGTCATACTCAAAGCCGAGAAGATCCCGGGCAGCATCGGAGTCAAGACCGTCAATCTTCACATCGTCGGGTATCTGGTTGCCCTGACCCTGCTGGTAGACATGAATCGTGTCCTGGTAGAGGTCATAAACCCCTTTGAAAGCCTTACCCATGCCAAGGGGCCAGTTAATGGGAGCGGCTTTAATCTTCAGTACCGTTTCAACCTCATCAAGCACATCAATGGGTTCGCGCACCTCGCGATCCATTTTATTGATGAAAGTCAGAATAGGGGTATCACGCAGACGACAGACATCCATCAGTTTAATGGTACGATCTTCCACACCCTTAGCCCCGTCGATCATCATCAATACCGAGTCAACAGCCGTTAAGGTACGGTAGGTATCTTCGGAGAAGTCACCGTGACCTGGGGTATCGAGCAAGTTCACAGTACAGTCATTGTAGGGAAACTGCATCACCGAAGAGGTCACTGAGATACCCCTCTCCTTTTCCATCGTCATCCAGTCAGAAGTAGCATGACGATCACTTTTTTTGCCTTTAACAGTACCGGCAACCTGAATCGCATTGCCAAACAACAGCATCTTTTCCGTCATGGTGGTCTTACCCGCATCCGGGTGAGAGATGATAGCGAACGTGCGTCTTTTGTTGATCTCATTGACAAAATTGCTATCACCCATACCTTCAAAATCCTAATTTGTACTTGTTTATAAAATCACCCCTACGGGGCTGAAAAGCGCACTATTCTACAGAATAATCGCCACGCCATACATTAATGCGCAAGAATCCTTACCAGCTCTCTCAATTACTGCTGGTAAGGTTTTGGATTTCCCACTTATATTTCAACTTTCCCTCGTTTTAGAGCTCCCATCTTCCTCGCCAATACTCATAAGGGTCACTCATAGAGCAATCGAGTTTTCAGCGATTAAGACTTAGGTAATAACCTTCAATCCTGCCCATACTTTCAAACACAGTGCATTTGCCTGACAAATACGCACTCGTTAGCTCGAAGGGGGCCGTTATATAAAGTCACGGAAATCCTGTCACCAGAAAGTTGCCTCAAAATCACAGTTGGTACTCAACAAAATCCTCAAATCTGTCTTGAGCCGCCTCACAACTCAAACGCACCTTGGAGCTCATCTAGAAGCCCTTTGCTTATCATCTGTCGTGTTGATTTTTCTCTGGATGAGAAAACGGTGAAAGTCGCCCGCTTCAATGGACACAAAGTCTTAACTAAGGAACATGAGTCCTATGCCAAACACAAAAAGGGAAGTGCCGTGCAGCAATACAGGCAAAGCAGATCTCTATAGCTATGTTCTGCAAAGGCAATTTATAAAAAGAATCATCATTGATCATGAAATTCTAGAATTTAACCGGAAAGCTCAATATTCATAGCGACCAGTCGAGCTTGCTGTAATCAATCGCCCTGCTTTTCGATGATGGAGCATCATCACAGAACTGCTTACAACGACTTTAAAAACAAGCAAAAGATACCTGTCAAACTCACATTCAACCAACTTCCCTCGATAAGATATTATCGTAAAAAAAATTAGTGTTCAATAAAGCCAAATCCCTCGGGCTTCTTTAAATATATTTGATCTTTGTGCGAAATTTTTAGCTTTAAAAGATTTTCGAAAATCATTCCATCGCACTTCTTATCTTCATCCTTTCCTCATCGCTTTGGTTGAATTATTTTAAGTGAACGACTGGTGACAATCAGAAAAATATTAGAGCGCAAAACAAGACTTATTGGAATCCTTACAGGTATTTTTGCAAGGCGGTTTGACGTCACTCAGATTGGCTGATTTTATAGAGAACATACTCACACTGCGGATGAGACTCATCAATACCGGGGTGCATAAAATTTTGTCCGCTGTCCTGCATTCCAATTTTTTTCATCACAGATACAGAACGCACATTACCTACGGTGGTAAATGACACTACTTCACTGAGCTGTAAGGTATTAAATGCGAATTCAAGTGCAGCTTTAGCTCCTTCTGTAGCATAACCTTTCCCCCAATATTGGCTCGATAGACGCCAACCTACCTCCACACAGGGCGAACATGGCAAATCATATTGAGGCGCATGTAAACCGATAAAACCAATAAACGCATGCTGATTAGGGATTTCTACCGCCCAAAGCCCCCAACCACGTTCGTTTATTAAGGACTGAATTTTTCTGGCCATTTCATAGCTTTCTTCAGGCGTTTGAATTTTTGGAAAAAATTCCATCACTTTTTTATTACTGCACATTTCTGCAAATGGATGGAAATCTTCTGTAACCCACTGACGAAGTAATAATCTATCGGTTTCTATCATGATATTATCTCACTTCATTTATATCAGATCGCGAACAACGACCTAAATAAACTCACTGATTTTTTTAAAAAAGGTAAAACAATTTTAACAAGAATAGGCCAACTAATTCTATTATGCATTATTGGCCAAACCTCGCCGGATAGCTTGTACCTGTTTCCTCAATAAAGCCAAAGCTCTAATAAGTTGCTAGCCCAGCAACTTTACAGCGACAAGAACAATAGAGACTGACCGCCAAGTAAATCACCAACCTAAAGAGCGGATAGTGCTTCAACAGCCTCCGCAATCAACGCAGGGCCTCGGTAGATAAAGCCGGTATAAACCTGCACCAAACTGGCTCCAGCATTAATTTTGTCACAGGCATCCCCGCCGCTAATGATACCGCCCACACCAATGATTGGCAGCGCTCCGTCAAGTTCTTTTGCCAGTTTTTCGACCACTTCGGTGGCTCGCTCGCGTACCGGCCAACCGCTTAAGCCGCCCTGCTCGCTCGCTAGTGGCGAATGTTTAATCGGCTCCCGTGACAAGGTGGTATTCGTGGCAATAACACCATCGATACCGTGCTTAATGAGTTGACGCGCCATATCGACGATTTGCTCGTCGTCTAAATCGGGGGCAATTTTTAATGCCAGCGGTACGTAGCGACCCTGTTCATCGGCGAGGCGAGCCTGGGTTTGTTTGAGTGTTGCCAGTAATTCGCTAAGTTGCTCAGCGTGTTGTAAGTCTCTGAGGCCCGGAGTATTAGGGGAAGAAATATTGACCGCAATATAATCAGCATAGGCATAGACTTTTTCCATGCACAGGCGGTAGTCGTCACTCGCGCTCTCGACGGGCGTATCAAAGTTTTTACCAATATTGATACCCAATATGCCTTTAAATCGTCGTTTGCGCACCTGTGTCACCAGGTGGTCGACGCCCAAATTATTAAAGCCCATGCGATTAATGATGGCCTGGTGTTCGGGTAGACGAAACAGGCGGGGTTTGGGATTGCCCGGCTGGGGCCGAGGCGTGATGGTGCCAATTTCAACGAACCCAAAACCCAGTTCAGCTAAGGCATTGAAATAATCGCCATTTTTATCGAGCCCCGCCGCCAAACCGACGGGGTTGGGAAAGGTTAAACCCATGATTTCAACAGGCTGGGCCGCAGGTTGTTTGGGCCAATGTTTTAACAAGCCCAACCGAGACGACAAGGCAATAGCATTTAAAGAGAAATGGTGAGAGGTCTCGGTGGGCAGCAAAAATAAAGCCTTACGGGCTAGTTGATACATAGTGTCCTCGGTGATGGTGGCCGATAAAGCGCCCGTTTGACTTGCTGAGATGGCTATCACCACCCCAAGCAGCCGTCGTAAAATGGGCGGCAAGGATAAGCCACACTCGCAGGCAAGTCACCACTGACGCAGCCTAAGTGCCAAATCTCTTTGGCTCCTTGTAATTTAGCCCAATACAAGCTGCTGTACAGCCCCATCCATCGCTTACTTTGATACGGAAAATGTCTGTGAACTGATGGACCTGAGCCTTGTCTTACCAACCAAATATTGGTGCTGATTAAAAAGCCTTGCCCTGAGGCCTGTAACTAATACAATCACCGCCATAACAAAAGCCGTCATTCTTTATTTATAAGGCCCAAGTAGTTGCCCATGAGTGTATTTACACAAGTCAAATCGTTACTTTCCTACCTCAATCAAACCATCATCGGCCAGGAGCACCTTGCTCAGCGGCTGGTTATGGCGCTATTGGCCGATGGCCATTTGCTGGTTGAAGGGGCGCCCGGTCTCGCCAAAACCAAAGCCATTAACACCTTGGCGAAGGGTATTGACGCCGACTTTCACCGCATACAGTTCACGCCGGACTTATTACCTGCCGATGTCACGGGGAGTGATATTTACCGCCCCGAGAATGCCAGCTTTGAATTTCAGGCCGGGCCGATTTTTCACAATTTGGTTCTGGCCGACGAAATCAACCGCGCCCCCGCTAAGGTGCAATCGGCCCTGCTGGAAGCGATGGCCGAGCGACAGGTGAGCATAGGCAATAAAATCTATCCACTGCCCGAGCTATTCCTGGTAATGGCAACGCAAAACCCCATAGAGCAGGAAGGGACCTATCCCCTGCCCGAGGCCCAACTCGACCGATTTTTAATGCATGTCACCGTGGACTACCCGGCTGCCGATGCAGAGCGAAAAATTCTTGCATTAGTCAGGGACGAAGCCTCTGGTAGCGCCAGTGCCCCCGGCCCTGAAATCGACCAGGCGACACTATTCACCGCCCGTAAAGAAGTGCTCGGTATACATATGGCCACGAATGTTGAGGAGTACCTGATTCAGCTCATTCAAGCCACTCGCCAGCCTCTCAGCTATGGTGAGCAGCTCGACAACTGGCTCGAATACGGTGCCAGTCCCCGAGCCACCATAGCGCTGGATCGTTGCAGTCGTGCCAATGCCTGGCTCGATGGGCGAGATTTTGTCACGCCCGATGATATCCGAGCAGTTGCCCACGACATTCTCCGACACCGTTTGCTCCTCAGTTTTGAGGCCGAGGCCAACGGCGTTACTGCCGACCAGGCGATTGACGCCCTGCTCGCCAATGTCCCCTCTGCCTAGCCTGTAGGGCCAATACTGTTGATCAGCATTAACCAGCACTATGCCCTTGCTCACTAAGCCTTCTGCAAATTCAGGAGCTGTGAACACTAGCCCTCTGCCTAGCCCACCAGCCAGTGTCGTCGCCCCTGTTGCCGACCTCGCTAAATTACGTTTTGCCGCGCGCGAGTTAACACTCTTCCCGCAACACGCTGTAAAAAGCGCTCTCAATGGCACTCGCCGCTCGCGCTTTCGCGGCCGAGGAATGGACTTCGACGAAGTGCGGCCCTATCAACCGGGGGACGATATTCGCTCCATTGACTGGCGCGTGACTGCCCGCACCACCAGCCCCCACACCAAGATATTTCGCGAGGAACGCGAACGCCCGCTAATGGTGGTATGCGATCTACGCCAAACAATGTTTTTCGGCGCTCGTCGCTTGAAGTCAGTGTGTGCTTGCGAGATTGCCAGCCTACTGGCCTGGGCTGGGCTCAATGCGGGCGAGCGCATTGGCGCCCTCGTTTTCGGTCCTGACAAGCAGCGCGATATTCGCGCCCGGCGCAGCCAGCACAGTGTGCTGCAACTCATTCAGGCTCTGCACGAAACCAGCATGGCGCTATTGCCCACGAACAAACCTGCAAGCAAGCCACACGGTGAACAAGACGCATCGATCACCGAACAGGACAAGCGCTATAACCTGAGTGAAATTCTAGAAGACACCCGCCGCGTTGCCCGCCCCGGCACCAGTTTAATGATCATCAGCGATTTTCACGACCTCGACGCAACGGGCGAACGTCACCTGTTTGAACTGGCTCGCCATTGCGACCTCAGCCTTTTCCACATCCATGACAGTCTCGAGAGCCAACTACCACCGCCCGGACAATATCAGGTTTATAACGGTACCCAACGCTTTTTATTGAACGCAGCCAATACCCGGCTACGGGGCCATTTTGAACAACGCTATCGCGATAGAGAGCAGTATTTGCAAAATACCGCTTTGCGTCTCCAACTGCCTCTGCTCAGCTTTTCCACCGAGCAACCCGTGTTCGACACACTACGCCAGGCCTTTGCCAGGCGGGGGCGGCGCAAACGCTCATGAACAATCCCGCGCTCGAACAACTCAGAGATATTCACCTGCCCCAGGCCGTGCACTGGTGGCCGCCTGCACCGGGTTGGTGGGTCGTCGCAGCTTTGATTTTAGCCTTAACCATTTGGCTCGTCCGCTTTTTACAAAGACGTTATCGCCGCCAGTATTTCCGCAGTGAAAGTCTGGATTTACTGAAACAGATTTGGCAAAACTATCAGCAGGCTTACCACCAGAGTAATAAACAGCAGAGTGATGAGGCAGTCAGCGCCGACCGCGTGTTGATCGAAAAAACATTAGCACTGCTACGCCGAGCCGGAAAAACCGCGCAGCTATCGACCGTTACCCACAGCGAAGAGAATCTCCCAGCGCGTCAGCAAGAGCACATCGAATCCATGCCCAGTCCGGAGCTGCTGAAAATTCTTGATGAACACAGTGCTGGCAAACTCTCTACACGACTGCCTTTACAATTGATCAGCGAGCGGCTCTATCGCCCAGAAAGTTCTGCGCTAAGCCCAGAGCAAGCTCGGTGTTTTTACGACGTTGCCAAGAACTGGCTAAAGGACAAAGACTTTACACCCAAACAACGAGCAGGGAGTCGCTAGCCAATGTTCAGCTTAATCTGGCCCTGGATGCTGGCACTGGCTCCTCTGCCCTTTATCTATCGTTGGTGGCGCAAACCCGCCGATGACCAACAAGCTGCATTGTTCGCCCCCGTCTATGGCCAACTCGTCGCCGAGAGCCACAACGCCCCCGCGGTGAGTCGCCGCAATTGGCCTCATTTTGTTCTGCTCACTTTAATTTGGTTTGCCTGTCTGTTGGCTGCTAGCCGCCCCCAATGGATTGGCGAGCCCATTGCCCTCCCCACCAGTGGCCGTGACCTCCTATTGGCAGTTGATATTTCTGGCAGTATGGAAGTCGAAGATATGGAGGTGGGTGGCTCCCTAATTGACCGCTTAAGTGTGGTTAAAGCAGTGGTCGGCGATTTCGTCGAGCGACGCAGTGGTGACAGGCTCGGGCTCATTTTGTTTGGAGATCACGCCTATCTACAAACGCCGCTGACCTTTGATCGACTTACCCTCAATACGCTATTACAGGAGGCTCTGATCGGCTTTGCTGGCAAGGGCACAGCGATAGGCGATGCCATCGGTCTCGGTGTCAAGCGGCTGAAAGATAAAGACGAAAATAGCCGCGTGATCATTTTGCTCACTGACGGCGCCAATACAGCGGGCGAAGTCGAGCCCCTAAAAGCTGCGGAACTAGCCGCCGCCTACGGTGTAAAAATTTACACCATTGGCGTGGGTGCCGATGAGATTTTACGCCGTAGTTTATTCGGTACGCGCCGCGTGAACCCCTCTGCCGATCTTGACGAAACCACCCTGCGAGCCATTGCCACACAAACAGGTGGCCAGTATTTTCGCGCCCGCAATCCGAAAGAACTCGTACAAATCTACGCCACTCTCGACCTACTCGAGCCGGTTAGTCAAGACGCGGAAACCTTCCGACCCACCCGAGCACTGTTTTACTGGCCCCTGGGTGGAGCGTTGTTATTGAGTGGCTTGCTGCTGCTTCTACGAGGGCTAAAGTCATGAGTGAGTTATCCACCGAGCTAGCGGCAGCGATCGGCCAATTCCACTGGCTGCGCCCTTGGTGGCTAATGGCCCTGTTACCTGGCATTGCTCTGTCTCTATTACTTGCTCGTCGCAGTGGTAACAATAGTAACTGGCAGAGTGTTATCGCCCCCGAACTTCTTCCTTATTTAGTCGAACAAGGTGCCAACACACAACGTCAGCGTTTGCACTGGTGGCTGCTCACCCCCTGGCTCTGTGCCTGTCTTGCCCTAGCCGGCCCGAGCTGGAGCAAAATCCCTCTGCCCATCCACAAGCAACAAACGCCACTAGTTATTTTGCTCGACTTATCACCGTCTATGTTGGCGGAAGATTTAAAACCCAACCGCTTGACCCGTGCGCGCCTGAAATTAATAGACTTGCTGCAGACCCGGCAAGAGGGAACCAGCGCGTTGGTGGCCTACGCCGGTGATGCCCACGTCGTCACGCCTCTCACCGACGATACAGCGACGATTATTTCACTGCTGCCAGCGCTCAATCCAGCAGTGATGCCCGTGGCGGGCAACCAGCCCCTGCAGGCACTGGAAAAAGGGCTCGCGTTAATTCAAAAAAGCGGCTTTGCTAATGGGCATATTCTGCTGGTGTCCGACGGTCTACCCAATGCCGACTTAGCGAAAATGAAGGCACAGCTGAAGGATATTGACGGTATTCGTGTTTCAGTATTATCGCTGGGTACAAAAGATGGCGCGCCCATACCCGCCACGTCGAGTGGCAGCAATGGAGGCTTTTTAAAAGATGGACAAGGCAATATCGTACTTGCCCAGCTTAAAGAAAAGCCCCTGCGAGCCCTCGCCCAGAGCAACGGGGGCCTCTACCGAAAGCTTTCGACCAACGATACGGATATTAAAGCCCTGAATCAGCTTTTTAACCGTGCTGACAGCGAGCAAAGCCAACAACTACAACGCACCTTTGACACTTGGCACGACAGTGGTTTCTGGCTCGTTTTACCACTGCTACCTTTTTTAGTACTGGCTTTTCGCCGCAATGTACTGGCTTTATTGTTACTTGCCCCTCTCGCCTTAACGCCGGATAAAGCTCACGCCCTGGATTGGCAGGACCTGTGGCTACGCAGTGACCAACAAGGACAAAAGGCGCTAGCTGCCGGTGACACAGAATCCGCCGAGACACTGTTCAAAGACCCCACATGGAAAGGTGCAGCGGCCTATAAAAATGGTCATTTTGACGCCGCTGAAGAGCATTTTAAAAAGGGTGAAACGACGGCTGACAGTCTCTATAACCTGGCGAATGCTCAGGCTAAAGCGGGACAACTAGAGGCGGCGCTTGAAAATTATCAGGCAGCCCTCGAATTAGACCAACAGCATGAGGATGCCGCCTTTAATAAAGACTTGGTTGAAAAAGCCCTGCAAGAACAACAAGAACGAGAACAATCTCAGGGCGACGAAGACCAGGAAGACAGAGAACAGGGCGACGGAAATAACGACGAATCGACGCCGGAAGAGTCGTCGGATTCTACACAAGAAGGAGAACAAGGCGACAAAGATTCCGAGCAAAACAAGGATAATGCGGATAATAAAGAGCAGAAATCAAATTCTGACGCTGATCCTGACTCGGATTCAAAACCAGAAAATCAGCAAGAACAGAGGTCGGAAGACGCTGATGAAGCAGCCGAGAGTGAGCCCGAAGAAAAAGATGAAAGAGCTTCGAGTAACGACCCCTCGCAAGAGGCCGACGAAAAGCCGCAGAGTACGGCAGAGACAGAAGCCTCTAACGCCGACGCAATGCCCGAAGAGCAGCGCCAGGCACTTGAGCAATGGCTGCGCCGTGTGCCCGATGACCCCAGCGGCTTAATGCGTCGCAAATTTGAATACGAGGCCTGGCAGCGCCAACAGCAAACAGGCCGTGCCCGTTCAAACCAGAACCCGCCTAAGCAGCAGGAGACAGAACGTTGGTAAGCACAGAAATGGCCACTCGAGCCCTTAAAAGACACTACTTTGGGTCCTATGTTATCGGCTTATTCTTAATGTTATTGACAGCCAATGGCTACGCCGCGAGTCTGTCAAGCAAGGTCGATCGCAGCACTGTTAATCTCGGCGAAAGTTTCGAGCTCACCGTTACATTTAGTGAACAAGTTCTATTCGGTGAGCCGGACTTCAGCGTATTGGAAAAGGACTTCAATCTTTTAAGTCGCAATCAGCAAAGCAAGTATTCAAATATCAATGGCAATGCCACCTCACTCACACAGTGGATTATCAGACTTTCACCGAAACGCACCGGCAGCTTATTGATTCCTTCTTTTACCTTCAAAGGCGAGGTGAGCAATGCCCTGGAAATACAAGCGAGCAAAGCAAAACCTAGCACCCAGGCTACCGGCGCCGCTGTTTTTACCGAGACAGTGCTCGATAAAAACCGTGTCTATGTGCAAGAACAAGCCCTGCTGACCCTGCGTTTATACACCTCCGTACCCATGAGTAATTTTTCCGTCAGCGAGCTGGCCGTACCCGGGGCACAACTGCTTAAAGTTGCGGAAAGCCAGTACCAAAAGGATGTTGAAGGTAAGCAATACACGGTGGTGGAAACCCGCTATGCCATTTTTGCCGATAGCAGTTCGACATTGGAAATACCGGCGATTCAGTACAGTGGCATAATTTCAGACCGCAGTGCCCGCTACAGCGGCTCGCTCTTTCGACAGCGAGGTAAACAAGCGTTTTTTCATAGCGAGGCGAAACAACTACAGGTCAAACCTAAGCCCAACGATAATTCTCTGCCCTACTGGTTGCCGGGTAAAGGTCTGGCCTTGCACGAGCGTTGGAGTAATACCACCGGCGACATCACACTGGGAGAACCATTGACTCGCACCATCACCATTACCGGGCAGAATTTGATGGCTAGCCAATTACCCCCATTGCAAATGCCAGACAGCAAAAACTACAAACTCTATCCCGATCAGGCGCAAATGGAGAACAGTGTTAGTGAGAATGGCGTATTCGGTAAACGCATAGAATCCATTGCCATCGTGCCCACCCAGGTTGGCAGCATTAGCCTGCCGGATATTACCGTGCACTGGTGGGACACAGAGGCCAACCTGCCACGTCAGACCGTGCTCAAGGGTCGCTCGCTGAATGTTCTGCCCGCAACAAATAGCGCAACAGAGTTAGTCGACAACTCAATTGCGCCGACAGAAAACAGCGATGCAATTATCCCTGCTCCTCAGGGACAATCAAAGATCAGCACACCGATTACAGGTGTTTACTTCTGGCTGCTAGCAGCGAGTAACCTCGTGCTACTTTTGGTCGCTGCTGGCTTTGCCATTTTGTGGTGGCGCAATCGCCCGACTGCAGCCATCACACCAGTAGAAAACACAGCAACCGTCTCTGATAAAGAACTCTTTAAAGAAATCCGCATGGCCTGCGCCATGGACAATTATCCGGGCCTGCGACAGGCTATTATCAACTGGGCCCGTGTGCATTGGCAGCAGCCGCACCTACACAGCCTAGACGAAGTCGCCAAACTAGCCGACAACGAAGAATTAAGCGCCGAATTTGCCGCTCTTGATACAAAGCTCTACAGCGATAGCGATGCGCAAACGTCAGTGAATTGTGACACGATTTTTCTGGCGCTTGAGCATTTGAAAAAAGCAGGGGCCGTGAGCGCCTCAAGTCGTAAAAAGGATAAACGGCAACATTTAAAGCCACTCTATCCCGACAACACTGAAAGCAATGTGTAACAAACCAAGGTAGTCTACTATGAGCATCTGGAAAAAAACTTTGTCACTCGACACACTCAACAACGACTTTCCCGATGGGGCCGCTACTAACTCGGGTATTGAGTACACCGACTTTGGTGATGACTATATTACCGCCCGCATGCCCGTCGATGCACGCACCCGCCAGCCCTACGGCATTCTCCACGGCGGCGCCTCCTGCCTACTTGCCGAAACAGTCGGCAGCCACGCATCGTCGCTGTGTATCGACATGGAAAAACAATACTGTGTTGGATTGGAGATTAATGCCAACCACATCCGTTCGGTGTCGGAGGGTTTTGTCTACGGCACGGCTAAACCGATGCACCTGGGGCGCTCAACCCATGTCTGGGAAATTATGATTCGCGATGAAGCGGGAAAAACTGTGTGCATTTCCAGATTGACAATGATGGTGAAAGACCAATAGCACATAAAACTAATCGCAAACACTCAAAAGGGGCAGACTGCAAGACAGTCCGCCCCAGCCCTTCAACTTTTCAAGGCATTTTAAGGCGCAGGATTGGAGTAACGCTGATGTAGCGCCTCTATACCCTGCTCCACGTCCTTCGATAACACGCAGTCAATGCTGGCAATATTGGTCTTTAATTGCTCAAGATTCGTGGCGCCAATAATGTTGCTGGTGACAAATTCTCTGCTATTGACATAAGCCAGGGCCATAGTCGAAGGGTCAAGTCCATGCTCACGAGCCAAGGTCACATAAGCCTCAGCCGCTGTAACAGCCTGGGGGCTTGAATAGCGCTGAAAACGATCAAACAAGGTCAAACGTGCGCCTGCTGGTCTCTGACCATCCATGTATTTGCCTGATAACATCGCCATCGCCAGTGGTGAGTAGGCCAGCAAACCGACATCTTCTCGAATCGCCATTTCGGCAAGACCCACTTCGAAACTGCGATTCAGTAAGTTATAGGGGTTTTGAATGCTCACGATGCGCTGAAGATCCTCTTCTTCGCGCGCGTTACGCAAATACTCCATCACACCCCAGGGGGTTTCATTTGACACGCCTATGTGACGCACCAAGCCTTCTTTCACCAATTCTGAGAGCGCACCCAACGTTTCTGCAATAGAAGCCAGGTCAGATTGTTCATTGTGACGATAACCCAGCTGGCCAAAAAAATTGGTGGTGCGTTCCGGCCAATGTACCTGATAGAGATCAATATAATCGGTCTGTAACCGCTTGAGAGAGTCATGTACTGCCTGGCGAATATGCTCACGGTTTAAACGCGGCCCACCGCGCAGGTGCTTCCAGTCACCCGTGGCTTCTGAGCGACCCGACACTTTCGTCGCCAGTACAACTTCGCTACGTTTACCCCGGCGGGCAAACCACTCGCCAACGTACTCTTCGGTTCGGCCCTGAGTCTCAGGTCGGGGTGGCACTGGATACATTTCTGCCGTATCAAAAAAATTAACGCCATTGGCGAGGGCAAAATCCATTTGCTCAAGGGCCTCATCGAGGCTATTTTGCTGTCCCCAGGTCATGGTGCCCAAACATATAGCACTGACCTTAAGGTCAGTGCGACCCAATGTACGATATTCCATAGTCATTACTCCGTGCTGCCAAGCCGCGAGCTTTAGCATGTGTGATGAATTTGAGCATCTATTTAACCTCATCGAACAAGATAAAACACTACAAACACAGACACTAAATCAGGTAGTATCAAAAGACGTACTTACTCACACGAAGACTAATAACACTACTAATACGGGAGCCACCCCATGAGAATCAGCGCTAAACAGCTTGTCGAGAACGCTCTAAAAGAGATTGAAACCATCAGCCTCGATGAGGCCCAAAAACTGCTCAATGATGACAACACGGTCTTTGTCGATATTCGCGATGTGCGCGAACTTTACCGTAGCGGCAAAATACCCGGCGCTCTTCACGCACCCCGAGGCATGCTAGAGTTTTGGGTCGACCCGGAGAGCGAATACCACCGCGACATTTTTTCATCGGGCAAAAAATTCGTCCTGTATTGTGCCAAAAGTCATCGCTCCGCTCTGGCGACGCTTGCTCTGCAAAATATGGGTTTAAGCCCTATCTGCCATATTGATGGTGGCTTTGAAGCATGGACAAAAGCGACACTTCCAACAGAAGTGGTTGAAAACAAATAGCGTTGACGAAACAAGCGGGAGGCTCTGAAAAAATGGTAATAAAGTCGGTGGCGTGCTATTGCGAAGCTTGACATCAAGAGTAGGCGCCATGAGACGAGAAACAAGCCAAGGCTTTGTCCTCATAGACGAGGACATGATGTGTTCAGAGACTCCCCAGGCTAGTGTTAAAAATTCAAAGCATCGCGACAGCTTAGTCTCCAAGTTTAATAGCGGCAACACCCTATAGTTACTGAGCCTAAAAATACTGAGCTTATAAATACTAAACCCACAGATACTGAACATCCCTCTTATCTGTACGTTGGCTAAACTGCTTATATCAGCCAATACCCGCCCATCTAAGGGCATCACAACACTGTTCTCTGGAAAAACAAGCGCAACCTCAATTACAATGGTTCTTTACATTCTCGCTTCGAACTCACATGGCAAACTCATTACTCGATCAATTACAAAAATCCGGCTTAGTCGATAACAAGAAAGCGAAACAGGCGGTAAAAGCGAAGCGCAAACAGGACAAAATCCAGCGTAACAGTAAGCAGCCCGTTGTCGATGACAATAAATTGCACGCCGCTCAGGCTAAAGCTGAAAAAATGGCTAAGGATAAACGTCTTAACCAGCAGCGCAATGAAAAAGCACAGCGCAAAGCTTTCGCTGCACAAATAAAGCAATTAATTGAAATGAATGCCATTGAAGTGACAGGCGACCAGCCCTTCAATTTCACGGATGGCAAACACATCAAACGTATTTACGTTGATACCGCTCAGGTCGGCCGCCTGAGCCGGGGCGTCGTTGCCATTGTCAAACTGGGCGATAAATACATTGTCGTGCCCAGCCCGGTCGCCGAGAGAATTGCAGAACGCGACCCCGAACGCATCATTTTCAAAGCCGATAAAAACCCGGAGATCGTCGAAGAGGATGATCCCTATGCGGATTACAAAATCCCCGACGACTTAATGTGGTGAACAAGCCTCACACACCATGTTGACCATCACGCCACGACTTAGCATCCCTCTGCACGAAGTGGAGTTCACCGCGATTCGCGCTCAGGGCGCGGGTGGGCAAAATGTCAATAAAGTGTCTTCCGCTCTGCACCTGCGGTTTAATATTAAGGCCTCATCACTACCCGATGACATCAAAGAACGCCTGTTGAATAGTCGTGATAGCCGCGTGAATAAAGAGGGTGTGCTGGTGATTAAGGCCCAACAATTCCGCACTCAGGAAAAAAACCGAACGGCGGCACTAGAACGGCTGCAAGCCTTTATTGCGGCAGGGGCTCAAGTGCCTAAAACCCGGCGCCCCACCCGGCCTTCGCGCAACTCTCAGCGTAAGCGCATGGACAGTAAAACCAAACACGGCAAAACCAAATCCTTAAGAAAGCCGGTTAAACTCGATCACTAAACAGCGGTAGCTTCAGGCTCGATTTAGTGGCCCCGGGCACTTGCCCATTGCCCTTCCCCTTTGTCCACACAGCACCTTAGACTTCCTCGGCCTCACGCAGACGCTCCTGACGGCTCTGCTCTTCGGCCAGCGCCTCTTTAATCTCGAGTAGCACCCCATCCACATCAGCCGGGCCAGCGTCATCCTCAAACTCGCCACTGAGAGCCACTTCTGGGTGCAAACTACCCTCTTCAAAGAGCATCCATATCTCTTTAGCGTAGCGGGTTTGTAGTAATTCAGGTGCGTACTGCCCGTAGTACTGGGTAATATTGTCGACATCGCGAGCCAGCATCGCCTCAGCATTATTATTAGCGGCAGCGTCAACGGCCTGGGGTAAATCGATAATGACCGGGCCGTACTCATCAACGAGTACATTGAACTCTGATAAATCACCATGCACCAGGCCCGCGCAAAGCATTAACATCACGTAGTGCATCATCACCGCGTGATCTTCAAGTGCCTGTTCTTCAGTGAGAGTCACATCGTTGAGACGCGGTGCCACATCACCTTCGTCATCAGTCACCAGTTCCATAATCAGCACACCGTCAAAACAGCCGTAGGCTTCTGGTACGCGTACCCCGGCCCTCGCCAAACGATAGAGGGCATCGACCTCGGCATTCTGCCAAACTTCTTCTTGTTGCTTGCGACCGAATTTCGACCCCTTCTCGATAGCCCGAGCACGACGGCTGTTACGTACCTTGCGCCCTTCCTGGTATTTCACCGCTTGCTTGAAGCTACGTTTGGCCGCCTCTTTGTAAACCTTGGCACAGCGAATATGCTGACCACAGCGTACGATAAACACGTCCGCCTCTTTGCCACTCATTAGGGGGGCGATGACTTCGTCAACGATGCCATCTTCAACCAGGGGTTTTATGCGCTTTGGTATTTTCATGGCGTTTTTATACCTTATTTTAACACTTGAAGAAACGTGAACCTGCCTCTTATCGGCTCTGGCAAGGTCCAGGAAGAAAAGAAGGTCAGCGTAGTTAAACCGCCAACAAAAAAGTTACACATGTTTCTTACAAAACTATTGAAAATAGCCTTGCTAAGCTGATAAAAATACTTTGGTTTTTTATTTTTATTAATATCCACCGACGGGCCCGGAGAAAACCATGCTCTTTGCAGCGGATGAGTTTCGCCAGTTTATTGTTCGCGACACTTTAAAGGCAATCGATGACTGGGCTCCGGCCCATGAAAACCTCCTCCTTGGCACCGCCGCTCAGGAATCTCGCACGGGCCTAAACCTCAAATGCGGCAGACTGCTGGGCATTTACCGTATATCGCCCAAGACCCACCGCGCCGTGTGGGATAAATACCTTCTCCATCACCCGGAGTTGGCGAGTCGAGTTCGCGGTTTAGCCGGTCAACACAGTTTTATCAAAGACCCCCATACGGAACTCATCACTAATCTAAAATACGCCACTGCTATCGCCTGGCTGATCTATCGCCGTGTTGAGCACGCCCTGCCAACAGCTGAAGATGTGCCTGGCCTGGCCAGATATTGGCATCGCTTCTTTCGCGCCAAAGCCTCTGGCCAAGTAGCCGACTTTATCGCCAGTTATCAGCATCATATACTCGAAAAACAAGAGTTCGCCGCCTAAAACCCATTTTCCTCGAATACACTACGCCGTGCGCAAGTGCTACTCAATCAAAACTCGCAGACAAAAAAAACGCGAACTGCCAGTGGCAGGTTCGCGCTTTTTAATTGAGCGGCTAAAATTGACTGGCTAAAGTAGCCAGCTGCAGGTAGAAGCCAGGAGGGAAACAGTACGCTTTAAGTCGTGATGAAAGCATCCCCAATGTTATCTTTCATCTCATCAATTAACTCGATATAACGTTTAAAACCACCGTTGTAGGTGCCATCCTGGCGGCGATTATCTTCGCCCTCAAAGTTATAGTAACCCGGCGTACATTCCTTATTGCGGTCTGTTTTACCGCGATGACTAATCACCTCCTGGACCCACCACTCCTCAATTTCAGGCGTGATGTCGATCGACTGGCAGTTATTTTTACGGGCATAGTCAATACACTCAGCTATACGCCTACCCTGCACCTGCAGAACATCGGTAATATTGAACTGAAAGGAAGCCTGGTAGCCAGCCATAATAAACATGTTGGGATAACCGGCAGACTGGATGCCAAACAAAGTTCGAATACCATCCTTGTACTTTTCATTAATTTCCAGACCATTCTTACCGATAATCTGATTGTAAATACCGGTCTTTTGTACCTCAAAACCCGTGGCATAAATAATCAAATCAACATCGTATTCTTTGCCTTCAAACACAGGGCCATTTTCAGTAATTTCGTGAATACCCTTGCCGTGGGTATCAACCAAATGGACATTCGGCTGATTGAAAGAAGGCAGGTACTCATCATGGAAGCAGGGACGTTTGCACATAAACATATACCAGGGCTTCAAAGAATCGGCCGTCGCCTTGTCTTCAACGATCTCATCAATGCGTTCGTGGATCCACATCATGTAATCAATGTTGGCATTTTCCTGCTTCCGAATACGCTCTTCTTTACTCATAGCTTCGCGCGCTTTCTTCTGCTCTTCGGTCATTACTGGCCCGTCAATGGTGCGCTGACGTCGTTTAGCCTGCCATCCCGGCTGTAATTTACGCGCCCAATTAGGATCGGTCGGCCAGTCATTGCGAATATCAATTGACGAAGGTGTGCGTTGAATGACATACAACTCTTTCGCCATCTTCGCCAGCTGGGGCACAGCCTGGACCGCCGTCGCACCGGTGCCAATAATGGCAACCCGCTTATCTTTCAAATTCTCAAGGTCTTTACCCGTGTATTCGTAATCCCAGCGCGAGGTATGGAAGGAATGCCCCTTAAAACGCTCAATGCCATTAATCTTAGCCAGTTTAGGCTTAGACATAGGACCATTGGCACAAATCACAAATTTCGCTTTCATGTGATCACCGCGATCAGTTTTCACATGCCACAAGTTTTCTTCTTCATTCCAGACAGTAGACGTCACAGTGGTCTGGAAAACAGCGAGATCGTAAAGGTCATATTTTTTTGCTATTGCCTGACAGTGCGCATAAATCTCGGGCGCCTTGGCATAGCGATCTTTGGGGACATAGTCCATTTCATCAAGCAGTGGTAAGTAGTCGTAAGAAACCACATCACACGCCGCACCTGGGTAGCGGTTCCAATACCAGGTGCCACCAACATCGGCACCGCGTTCGACGATGCGAATACTTTCAACACCAATATCGCGCAACTGTGACGTTGTCAGCAGTGCAGAAAAACCACCACCAATGAAGAGTACTTCAACGGTGTCGGTCAAGGTATCGCGGTCTTTAACATCACGGTTGTAAGTATCTTCACCGAAATGGGCTAAATCACCATCCAGGTCAGAATTAAATTGCCCAGTGCCTTCAGGGCGATAATTCAAGCGCAAATCACGCTCTTCGGAAAATTTCGCTTTTATCGCATCATAGTAAGATTGCGGGTGTTTGCCATCACCAGCCCCTGGTTCAAAAGAACTGAGCTGGGCAACGCCATCCGTACCCGGCTTTTGTTTTGATTTGGCCATTGTAAAACTACCTCAAGATTAATAAATAGGGTTAATAAGTGCATAAACCAGACCCTAACACTGTAGAGGCAAAGAGCAAAAACACCCATTGCCAAGCGCTAGAAATACAGGCTTAAATTAAAAATTGAGCCACTGATTATGACGTGGCGAACACGCCAAGGTCAATGACGCGATAGATGGGCAACCTTCGACCGGTAGCACTTAAGAGGCGTTCTGCAAATGCCACCAACAAGCCCAGTCTGCAAGGATGTACAGACTTTCTTCATCCTCTCATTCCCACGGCTTCTGCCCAACAATTCCTTAAGGGAGTGCGGTTGATCCTGATCAATGTTTACCTATCCAAAGCTTGTCCAGGATTCTCGTCGTCTTTATTATCGCCGCTCTAAACTCTTATAAAGTCCAGCTAAGAATAATAGAACGGTCGCAAGATAAACCACTGAGGAAACTCAACATGAGCGGATCAAATACCGGCCAGTTGTACGGGCGAATGGACCTGAATGGCAATGTCACTCTCGAAGATGCCAACGGCTCTATTGTTACCCGTATCGATGCTGATGTTCAGCCTGTCGATAGCCACCAATCTGCCCGCGAGGAGCACCCCGATGGCATTACTCTGACACGCTCTGACGCCGCCAAGCTCGGAGTGGTCCTCGAAGGCATGTAAATAGTAAAAACCAAGGCGCCAACTTAACGATAAGAAAACTTAACGCGCTGATTCACGCCCGTTAACAATTCATAGGCAATTGTCTCACTGTGCTCGGCAACAGTTTCGACGGGCAAGCCTTCACCCCATAGCGTAACGACATCACCCACCTTAACGTCGGGGTTGGCGCTGATATCGACCGCCAGTAGATCCATCGATACACGCCCAACAATACAGGCAAGCTTGCCGTTCACCCGCACAGGGCAACCATTACGAGCATGGCGCGGATAACCATCACCATAACCGGCAGCCACGACGGCAATGCGCGACGACGGCGAGGCACTGGCGAATTGCCCCGGCGCACGCCATGCTTCACTGTAACCCACCCCTTCGCCCGCCGGCACTGTTTGTAGAGCCACTACGCGCGAGCGCAATGTCATCACTGAGCGCAGCTCTATCTCTGCGGACAAAAAAGTATCGGCACTTAAGGGGTTGACACCATAGAGCATGACGCCTGGTCGTACCCAGTCAAAATGCATATCGGGCCTTGTTAGCAGGGCCGCCGAATTTGCCAGGCTCACTCTCTCATCCGTACGTACTCTCAGCTCATCGAGGCTCCGCTGAAAATTCTTCCGTTGTCGTTCATTCAAAGTGGCAGGTGGGTTGTCAGCACAGGCTAAGTGGGAAATAAACGTCAATTTATCGACTTGCTGCGCTGAGCGCAGCCGTCCTGCGGCTTGGTGAAAGCCTTTGGGGCCAAAGCCGAGTCGATGCATACCCGTATCGAGTTTAAGCCATACATTAATGGGTTGACTTAGCTCACTATCGAGAAGTAGCTGTAATTGTTGAGTATTGTGAATAACGGTGGCAAGACCATAGCGAGCCACTTCGCGCATTTCAACACGGCCGAAAACCCCGCTCAGCAATACAATAGGGTTTGCAATGCCTGCATCGCGCAACTCCACAGCCTCTTCAAGACTAGCAACGCCAAAAGCGTTAGCAAAAGAGCAAAGTGTAGAGGCAACCTGAACAGCGCCATGCCCATAAGCATTGGCTTTGACCACCGCCATAATTTCCACACCCGGTGCAAGGTGTCGAGCCTGGGTAAAGTTGTGGCGTAAATTAGCCAGCGAAATAAGCGCTTCGATCGGTCGCGTCATAAAATCCATTGATCAGAATAAAGAAGAACTGAATCAGCAAATCAACAGCTCTACGGAACGCGCGTAGTGTCACAGGGCGGGTTCGCAGAAGCAAGCGTCTCCCCGCTAAAAGCCGTCCTCTTTTGTTTAAGCACATACGCAGGCGTATACTGCGCGCAAAATTACCAAACACCTTTTAACTAACCTTTTTGAGGAGAAACCTATGGCCGCCGACTGGGCTAGCTTTAACTGGGAAGACCCCTTCCTTATCGAAGAACAACTGAGTGAAGACGAGCGCATGATCATGCACAGCGCGCGGCAATATGCCCAGGACAAGCTACTACCTCGCGTGCAATTAGCCTTTCGCAATGAACGCATGGACCGTGAGATTTTTAATGAAATGGGTGAATTGGGGCTTCTTGGGTCTACGATTGAGGGCTACGGCTGCCCCGGCGTTAATTATGTGAGCTATGGCCTGATCGCCCGCGAGGTTGAACGCATTGATTCCGGCTATCGCTCGATGATGAGCGTGCAATCAAGCCTGGTGATGCACCCTATATATACCTACGGCACCGAGGCACAACGGGAAAAGTACTTGCCCAAGCTGGCCAGCGGCGAGTGGGTCGGCTGCTTCGGCCTCACCGAACCCGACCACGGCTCCGATCCCGGCGGTATGAAGAGCCGCGCGACATCCGTCGATGGCGGTTACAGCCTCACCGGTAATAAAATGTGGATCACCAATTCACCCATTGCCGATGTGTTTGTGGTGTGGGCGAAAACCGACGACGGTGTCATTCGCGGCTTTGTCCTGGAAAAAGGCATGAAAGGACTTTCGGCACCAAAGATAGAAGGTAAACTGGCTCTGCGCGCCTCAGTTACTGGTGAAATTGTTATGGATGAGGTCTTCGTATCGGAAGACCACCTACTGCCCAACGTGAAAGGTTTAAAAGGCCCTTTCGGCTGCCTTAACAGCGCCCGCCTGGGCATCTCCTGGGGTGCCCTGGGTGCCGCTGAAACCTGCTGGCAAACGGCGCGACAGTACGTGCTTGATCGCAAACAGTTCGACCGACCACTGGCGGCCAATCAGTTGATACAAATGAAACTGGCCAATATGCAAACCGAAATCAACCTCGGCTTGCTGGGTTCACTCAATGCAACGCGCTTGAAAGATCAGGGCCAGCTTGCTCCCGAATTGATTTCGATGATGAAACGCAATAACTGCTCGAAGTCATTAGATATTGCCCGTGTTGCCCGCGATATGCTCGGCGGCAATGGCATTTCAGATGAGTTTCCAATTATGCGCCACATGATGAACCTGGAAGTAGTCAACACCTACGAGGGCACCGCAGATATTCACGCGCTGATTTTGGGTCGCGCGCAAACGGGTATTCAGGCGTTTTTCTAAACGTCTTATAGACAAACGACTAGCAGAACGCTCTAAAGCACAGCCTATTTGAAGTCTTCAAATTGCTCAGCCCCTGGCCCCAGGGGCTGACCATAACTAAACTCAACGAAGTTGCCATTGGGGTCGCGCAAACCACAATAATAACCAACCGGAAAGCCCTCATCCCGCGGTGGCCATACCAGGCAACCTCGCTGACGACCCAATTCGGCCATAGTATCAACGGCGGCCCGACTTTCCAGTGCAAAACCAAAATGCCGGTAATCAGCATCTGGTAATTCAATATTTTGCCCACCATTCATCAACACGAAGATAAAATCATTTTCACGCCCCGGCTCGGCCATCCAGACAATACGTTGTTCACCCGCCGTGCGCGAATGCACAATGCGCATGCCGCAGCACTGTTGATAAAAGTCGATGCAAGCATCGATATCGACAAGATGTAAAGCAATATGAGTAATTCGCGGGCCGGGCATGATTTAAGTCCTCCACTGACTGCACAGACTGAAGTGTATATCGAACGGGGCTTAGAGAACCACCTGCTGCCAGACTTGAATAGCGGCAAAAGCAGTCAGAGCTTGTTTTACTGCCCAGGTTTTTTAACGGTGTTGGTTACAGAGAATTATTGGCAGGGCCTGCAGCGTCGTCTCGCGTCCAGCGAGACAGCAGATTGGACGCAACACCCAATTCCCGAGCTACCTGGGCGCCGCTAGCACCCCGTTGAAGAGAAAGAATTGCCATTGTGCTGATGCCGGAAAAGTACAGCGGCGATTTTTATGGCAACTGGGGGCGTGGATAAAAAAAGTTACCCTTGAGGCCGACACTATCGAATTAGAGAACCCCCATGCCGAAGAGGAAGTCCACAGCCACCTTCTGGTGGAGTTTACCCTCTATAACCTTTCCGCCGGTGTGGTTTGGGATGTCGTCGCGTATTACAACACTGGAGTTTCAGCTCCGTTCCGCCTCAGCATTACTCGACCTGCAGGTTGCAAACCGTGCTTATTAAAATTGGTAACTAACCCCTGCGGATAGAGTGCGTGACGCGCCGGGTCTAAATCTGCCTTCAGGTGCCCATACCGGCGCTTCCGCCGTAACAACGTGGTCTTTATCGAACAGATTTTGCACCTTTAGATCAAGCATGAGCGATTGCGTCATTGCATACTCAGCTCTTAAGTTAAACAGAGTTTCCGCATCGGTTTCAATGGTATTAGCTTCATCAAGATACCAACTACCGGTGTACTGCATTTCAAGCTCAGTGGTTAAACCACTGAGGTACTCTGGCTGATATTGCAAGCGGATATTAACGATAGGATCAGGCGAGCTGACCAGGGTTTTTCCGTCAAGATCACTGGACAGATCAGAAAACTTTTTCTCAACCTCATTGTTCGTAAACGCAGCGGCCAAGGTGAGATACAAAGCCGAGTTTAATTGTGCCTGAAGCCCCAGCTCTATCCCCTGATACTGCTCCTCACCACCGTTAACGGAAATATCCCCAGCTGGTGTGGCAACGCCCGTAACTATGCCGTCTTTCGCCACCATGTGATATATAGCCGCATTCAAGCTGACAGATTCGCTCAACCAGCCTCGGTATCCTACTTCAAAGCTTTGTATAGTTTCAGGGTCAAGTTCAAATTCGGCCTGACCGGGGCTCAACACATACAAGTCAGAGTCATCCGGAATTCGGAAACCTTTGGCGTAACGAGCATAGATAGTGTGCTGGTCAGAGAGTGCATAACTTAAGGAAAATTTTGGTAATAATTCACTGAATCTATCGTCGCGATCACTAAGAAGTAAAAAAGGGGAAGGCTCCACCTCAGAAAAGTCTGACATACTCAGATTATTATTATAAGAATAATCGGAATGTTCGTATCTTAGTCCAAGCACTATGGTTAACTTGTCGGTAAGCATTTGCGTGTGCTGAAGGTAAGGCGCAAAACTTTGATAGCTCACTTCGTAATCGAGGTTAGTGCCTTGTGGATAAACCGTACCCCATACCACCTGGGTTGGGCGTGTTTGTTCTGTTTTCCTCTCAAATTCGGTCAATTCTATATCCAGACCAAAAATCGTCGAGCTCCTGTCATTCCACTTCAGGTAGAGTCTGTTGAGCAAGCCTAAGGTATCTGTCACACCCTGAGTAACCGGAGTCGTTGCCGGTTCCCAAGTGTGCATGTACTGGGTGTCAATCCTGCGAATATAAGGGGTTATTTGCAGGGTAGCCCGACTCGACAAAACTTTGCCAATCTGCGAGCTCAGTCGAAAATACTCAGCCTGATCCCGAGCTTCATTGCGGTTCACTTCGGCAGCCAAACCATCGGACTCGGGATTATTGGCCAGCGCGTCGGGCGTCAGCGAGCCCGCCATTTGTGAGTCAAAATCAGTGTAACTGAGAATATTATGAATTTCCCAACCGTTGCTTTCATAAAGGTGACGGCCGATAACCTGAGTACGCTCCCACTCAGTGGTATCGCGCCAACCGTCATCGCTCTGGTAAGACACCGCCAGACGCGCCGCATTGGATTCATTCAACCCGCCGGATACATCAAGACGCATATCCTGCAAATTATTTTCACCCGTGCGATAACTGAGTAAGCCCTCGCGCTGAAATACCGGTTCTTTACTTTTGACATTAACCACCGCGGCCAACGCATCGGAACCGTGTATTGCGGTACCGGGGCCTTTCAATATTTCCATACCGCCAGGGGAAGTTAGCGCACCAGAATATGAGAAGGCAGCGTGATTAAACGATATGGGCGATTGTAACGGCACATTATCCTGGAGGAACAAGTAAACATTATCGATGGCAACCGGCAAACGAATGGCGGGGGCATCCACCGGACCGCGGAATTTGGAAAAGTAGACGCCGGGCATGCGGTTGACGGTTTCACCGATCCAGGTCGCCCGATCAAATTCACTGTCTTGCGCAGAAACCGTATCGATCGTCACGGAAGAGTTAAATAATACTTGATCTGCACCGGATGCGGTAACTACTACTTCTTCAAATATGTCGGCATTTGCTAGTTCTAAGGGTGGGTCTGCAAACAGGTGCGACGAAAACGCCACAAAAAAAAGACTAAGTTTTGCGCCACCATAACGACATGTGCTCATTTTTCTTGTCTCAAGGTAAGAATTGTTTTCAAGAAATTTGGCGCGACACTAGTTGAAGGGCACTGAAACAACAATGTGGCAAATTGTCACGGTGTTCAGCAAAGCGCTCAGTGCATCTGAGAAAGCGACTTAGGCTGTATCATAAAATACGCGGCGAACTCTACAGGCTCGCCTACGGGCTCAATGATTTCCTGTTCTGGAAACAAAGCCTGATTGAAAGCCTACCTCGCGTTCAAGCCGCCATCGTAAAACTGGCCGACAATAAGCGATATATCGAATCTAAAATATCAGCCAAGGATAATAATCATAAGATGAAAAAACAGAGCCACAACGCCGGGTAGGCTGCGTGCATCCAGTCTAGATGCGCTGCCCTTTATTCTGTCGAAAGGTAAAGAAATCGACGATGGTTTTTTATGGGTGATAGCACCGCTGACATGCGGCCACCAAGATAAACATGGAAGAATAACTGTGCAACCTATTACTTTGCCAACTGTTATTCCAGATAATTGGCCCACCACAGCATCATCAACTTGATCGCGAGCGAGTTACGGCCAATCCCGGGTATGCCTCTGTCTTTAATTTCAACTCGGGCAACTCTCTAGCGGAGAGGCGCGCATAGTTAGTGCTTTTGGGCATAGTGAAGAGACCTCCAACTTGACGTCAGTTGCAGGATTCAGGGCTACAAGCCCATGGGCAACAGCGTAAAGGAAAATCTGCACTGTTATCTGGTAGGCCCGTTTCTCAAAACCCTGGGCGTCTCTTTTTTCAATTGCTTTGACCATGGCCACTAGGCCCTGAGGTTCGATTTTTGCTAAGGGTTTTCGGCCGATAGCGGGAAAGGCGTCCTTTTCTAGCCTTCGTACGACATAGGGCATATGCCGTTGACTTTTGGGCGGCCCCCTCCAAGCTAGCCACGTTATGGCAACCGACTCGAATTGATGTTCCGCAGCCAATTACTCGACACATTTTTCCTTGCGTTTGGCTTCGACGGGATCAATGCCTTGTGCCTATCCTTTTCGGATAACTTGCGCTTCTCCTAAGTAGGACTTTCACGTAAATAAGACTTTCTCGTCGAATTAAAAAGCTTTAATGAGCGTTGATGGGCTTCTTTAGAAGCTAATATGGCGGTGAGGGAGGGATTCGAACCCTCGAAGCCTTTCGACTTACACACTTTCCAGGCGTGCTCCTTCGGCCACTCGGACACCTCACCGTAATGCGCTCCACTGTGTTTATATCTCTGAGTTTATAATGGCTTTAATGAACTTAGCCTGCCGGTGGAAGCGGCCGCAACTCTACACAAAACAGTCTTGAAAGGCAATCAAGTTCAGGAAGATGCTTATTATTAAAAGCCCTGTATACCTATCACAGGCTAAATTTGCGTTAGCAGCCTCGCGTCACGACAGGTTCATCGTCATCCATTGATTCAACCAGATAGTCAAGCTCCTGGCCGATATCATCGATAGTGCGGTATTTCAGGTAACGTTCAACCACAGCCTGGATGATGGCACGGCCCATGGCGTCGCTATCCATTGCAGCGCTGTCAGTGGCTTGTTGCCAGGCTTGCTCGACAATTTTATTCGCGTAAACGGATTCTCCAGACATACATCTCTTCCCCCTCATGGCTAATTTTCAGCCAAAGATTATACGTCACTCTGATTGAAGCTTATTGATACCTGTCAAGATAGGGGGACTTTCACTACTGTGTTAGTGCAGGGGTAGATCACAGCGCATAATCAGAGCATCCTCTCGCCCACTCTCACTATGGTAGTAAGCTTTGCGCTCGCCAACAGGGTGAAAGCCCCTACCCTCGTACAGTGCGATAGCGGGAAAGTTGCTGACCCTGACTTCAAGAAATAAAGTGACTGCCGAGGCCGACACTTCCGCGAGGAAAAAATCCAGCAGACAAGCACCCAGACCCTCGCCCTGAAAACTACTTTTGACCGCGATATTCAGCAGCTCCGCTTCATCCAGAACTTGGTGAAAAATGATAAAGCCCACTGGCCTGTTGCCTTTACACAGCATGTAACTGCGGTGGTTTTGCAGGCTTTCTGCAAACTGTTTTTCATTCCAAGGGAAGGGGCTTACATCTCGTTCGATTTTAGCCAGAGTGGCAATATCACCAACTTTTGCTGGGCGTAGTTTAAAGCCTGCTCTCATCGTTATTTCTGTAATAGCACTAGCCGAGGTGCTATCAGGGCTACTGTATCGGACACGGTGCTATCTATCACCACGTAAATGACGCAATGTCTGCCACACTTCGCGTTTACAGCTCGGCTCTGCGAGCATCGTTTGCAGCGAGGGAATAAAAATAGTGTCTGCTGAACCCGACTCAGAAGTACTCGCAGCATGATTTTTGGCCAATAAACGCACTGGCTCATCACCCATCGCTAGTAAGTAACGAAAAGGGCGGACTTGCTGTCGGCCAAGCAGGAACATCGACAGCTGGGTTTTTGCGCCTTCCAGCGTGCTTTCAGCACCGGGGCTCAAGGGCCATTCTATAAGCTCGGCAGCCGGCAAATTTGAGGGAAGTTGACCGATGGCTCGCAACATATTAGCAAGTAATTCAAGGTGTGTTCTATTCGCCCTCTCACCTTGAGCAAAACCGTTAATCACCAGTACGTCATCACTGACGTGCCAGCAGGCCAGGGTAAAACTGATATTTTCTAGCTCTACAATCGACTCTTGTATCTGCTCCGAATTCTGCTCTGGTGCAGCGGGCGGTGTCGTTTGGGAAATCTGTGCAGCTTGGGGAACGATTGACGCCGGGGTTTCGCTTAACACGTCAAGGGGCTTGCTTTGGCGAATTTTCGCAGCATCCACTGGGCGTTTTTCTACTTCGCTTTGCGCTGTAGGAATAGGTTTCGACTGACCAGGTACTGGCTCGGCTTGCAAGGTATCTCGAAGGCCCGCCAGAGAGTTCAAAACTTCACGCGTACCACCCGGATCGCCAGTACTAACAACGCTCCCAGATTCGGGAATAGACATAGCACCACGATTAAGCGCTAAGGTATTCAGGGCGGGCTGACCGGCGCCTGTGTTAAGCACCGGTTCACCGGGTAAGCGTTGCCGATACTGGTTGATACCCAGCATCGACAAATACCAGTCCCTTTGCTCTGTCACAGCGGTTTAGCCATCGTAGAAACGGTCACCTCAATACAGCGCTACGCCTTGCTTAAACGCCATCCCGTTGTGGGTGAACGCGGTCGGGATCACCCATTATATTAGCCGCATTGAGATAGGCCTTGGCGCTGGCAACCAGAATATCCGTGTCAGCACCCTGCCCATTGACGATGCGCCCTTCTTTAGCGAGCCGTACAGTGACTTCTCCCTGAGAATCAGTGCCGTTAGTAATGGCATTGACCGAGTAGAGCTTCAGTTCGGTACCACTGTGGATCAGTTTTTCAATGGCTTTAAAGACCGCGTCAACTGGTCCACTGCCATCGGACTGAACAGTGTGCTCCTGCCCGTGTATACGCAACACTAATTCAGCCTGGGGAGAGCGACCCGTTTTAGTGGCGACATCCATTGACACCAATTGATAGTTCTCTTCAGCTTCACCCATTTGCACATCTGAGACCAGGGCCTGCAGGTCTTCGTCATAAATTTCGCGCTTTTTATCAGCCAAATCTTTAAACCGTAAAAAGGCGGTATTCATTTCAGCCTTGCTATCAAAGGTAATGCCAAGCTCTTCCATACGGGCAGAAAAGGCCGCGCGACCAGATAATTTGCCGAGCACTAAACGATTGGTATTCCAGCCAACATCTTCAGCTTTCATAATTTCGTAGGTTTCGCGAAACTTAAGCACCCCATCCTGGTGAATACCGGACTCATGGGCGAAGGCATTGGCACCTACTACCGCTTTATTCGGCTGTACCGGAAAGCCAGTAATAGTCGATACAAGGCGAGATACAGGCACAATCTGCTCAGTATTAATCCGCGTATCGAGCTTATAAATATCTTTCCGTGTGCGCAGAGCCATGACAATCTCTTCCAGCGAGGCATTGCCCGCACGCTCGCCGAGGCCATTAATCGTGCATTCAACCTGCCGCGCACCGTGTAAGACAGCAGACAGCGAGTTGGCAACGGCCAAGCCGAGGTCATTATGGCAATGCACTGAAAAAATAGCTTTGTCGGCATTCGGCACATTATTGATAACCCGACCCATCATCTCACCGTATTCATCAGGCGAGCCATAACCGACTGTATCGGGAATATTAATGGTGCGAGCTCCCGCATCAATGACCGACTCGACGATCCGACACATATAATCAAATTCAGTACGACTACCGTCTTCCAGGGAAAACTCCACATCATCGACAAAATTACGCGCTATTTTGACTGCACCTACAGCTTGCTCAAGAACCTCTTCAGGGTTCATCTGCAGCTTAAACTCCATGTGAATCGGTGAGGTAGCAATAAAGGTGTGGATACGGGGTGCTACAGCATTTTTGAGTGCCTCGGCAGCACGTTCAATATCGGCGTGAGTGGTTCGGGCCAAACTACAAACAGAACTGTCTTTAATAGTATCGGCAATACTTTTAACTGCAGCGAAGTCACCTTCACTAGAAATGGCAAAACCCGCTTCGATCACATCGACACCGAGCTTTTCCAGGGACCTGGCGATACGCAGCTTTTCTTCTTTGGTCATCGCGGCGCCGGGGCTTTGCTCACCGTCGCGCAATGTTGTATCAAAAATAATTAAACGTTCACTGCCCATGATCTTACTCCATCAACAGCCGCCACACGGCGGACAAAAATATAAACAGAATTTTCCTCTCTTAACGAGAAGTATGCAAAACAAATGAGGTATAACGTAGATGCCCCTCAGGGCAGGAGAAGACGTAGCAGGCAGGCAGCGGTGCACAAAGCTTGTTGAAAGCCTTGTGGATAGCCGTTGTTTATAGTGCGTTTATTTATCATTGTTGCCTTCGCTACTTAGCCGTCAATACGAAACATAGACGGCAAAATTAGATGTTGCATTCTGACAAATTTTTAGACGACTGCCAAGCTTTTTACTAAAAATGGAACGCTCGCCCTACGTTAATAGACTGTCCCACTACGGGCAGTCTGAGCCATTTAGACTGCATATTAAGCACTTTTCCGAAAGAATTTAACCCAAAACCAGAACAAAGGCCCAGACAGGGCATAGGCAAGCGCTAACGACAACAACACTCTGGGCGGATCGATCGTCACAATGACCATACCCACTACCACCGCTAAAAAGGTCACAAAGGGCACATGACCCTTAAAATCGAAGCCTTTCATACTGTGATAACGGCAATTCACCACCATCAGCAAACCTGCTCCCGCCGTCACCACAAAGGCCAGCATGGCAGTCACAGTACTCGGCTCAACATCGTGACCAACCCAGACCATCCCGGCAACAAGAGCCGCTGCAGAAGGACTGGCCAGACCCACAAAATAACGTGAATCAGCCGACTCAACAGCCACATTAAAACGGGCAAGGCGCAGAGCGGCACAGGAAACATAAAGAAAAGCCGCCGCCCAGCCAACTTTGCCGAGATCAGACAACATCCAGCTGTAGCAGACGACTGCCGGTGCCACGCCAAAGGACACCATATCGGAAAGACTATCGTATTCGACACCAAAATCACTCTGAGTATTGGTCATACGGGCAACGCGGCCATCGAGCCCGTCAAAAACCATCGCGACAAAAACCGCGATAGCCGCCGCTTCGAACTTGCCATCCATTGAAGCAAGAATGGCGTAAAAGCCACTAAACAGGGCCACCGTGGTGACAAGATTCGGCAACAAATAAACACCTCGGCGACGGGACGCCTGGTCGCCAGCATTCGATTTAGCTTCTTCCTGCTCCAGCTCTTCAGCGGGCTCCAGTAGAGCGTGAACCAGGGCAGCTACAGGCGGCGTCTCAGCGTTATCCTGGTTCACCGGCTGACTAGAATCTGATGTTTTTTTGTTAGTTGAATGACTAGACTCTGGTGTTTCTTTGTTAACTGAATCCTGAGTATCAGACATTGTGCACGCACACTCCCAAGTCAATAACCTGCAAATTTATACGACCCCATCATTTGGCCGCTTGAGCAAAGTACTATACGCATCATACATTTTTGGCAATAAAAAAGCGGCAAGCCAGAGGCTTGCCGCTTTTTAAAAAATCAATGATTCACAAGGCTCAACCCGCTAACCTTAAACCATTAATTATTTTCGACTAGTTGCGAGACTTATCAACTAACTTGCTCTCGCCAATCCAGGGCATCATCGCTCTCAACTTAGCGCCCACTTCTTCGATCGGATGTTCTTCCGAAGCGCGACGACGAGCTTTCAGTTTAGGGTTACCCGCCTGGTTATCCAACATGAAGTCATTGACGAAATTGCCATTTTGAATATCAGTCAAGATGCGCTTCATTTCTGCCTTGGTTTCATCGGTAATCACCCGTGCACCACTGCTATAATCACCGTATTCAGCAGTATTGGAAATAGAATAACGCATGTCAGCGATGCCGCCCTGGTACATTAAATCAACAATTAGCTTCAGCTCGTGGAGACACTCAAAGTAGGCCATTTCAGGCGCGTAACCCGCTTCGACCAGGGTTTCAAAGCCAGCCTGTACCAGTGCTGTTGCACCGCCACACAATACCGCCTGTTCACCGAACAAATCGGTTTCAGTTTCTTCGCGGAAATTCGTTTCAATAATACCCGAACGACCACCACCGTTAGCAGAGGCGTAAGACAAGGCAACCTCTTTAGCCTGGCCGGAACCATTCTGGAAAACAGCGATTAATGTCGGCACACCACCACCTTCTACATAGGTACCACGCACTGTGTGTCCAGGGCCTTTAGGCGCAATCATAATAACGTCGAGATCAGACCGAGGTTCAATCAACTCAAAGTGGATATTCAAACCATGGGCAAAGGCCAATGCTGCACCCTCTTTCAGATTCGGTTCAATTTCCGTGTAGTAAACCGCTTTTTGATGTTCGTCCGGGGTGAGAATCATCACTACATCGGCACCGCTAACGGCATCGGCAATTTCAGCCACTTTCAAGCCTTCGCCTTCAGCTTTAGCCCATGATGATGAGCCTTTACGCAGGCCGACAACGACATTTTCAACACCTGAGTCGCGCAAGTTTAAAGCGTGGGCGTGGCCCTGTGAGCCGTAACCGATTATGGATACTTTTTTGCCGCGAATAATAGAAAGATCACAATCTTTGTCGTAATAGACCTGCATTTTTTCACCTCATTGTTTGTACGGTTTACATGTACATCGCTGTTGCGAGTACAAATTTAGTCAGCACTCAAGATATGTAACAGAGACCCTGAGCACTGTGAACTTATACCTTTAAGGACTTTTCACCACGCATCAAGCCACAGACCCCGGTGCGTACCACTTCAAGAATAGGGGCATCGCCCAATGCTTCAATAAAGGCATCGAGTTTAGTACTTTCACCCATGATTTGAACCACGTAAGTCGTCTGGCCAACATCAACAATTTGGCCACGAAATATATCGACGCTGCGCTTAATTTCAGCACGCGCAGCACCGCTAGCTTTCACTTTAAGCAGCATTAATTCGCGTTCAATATGGACTCCTTCGCTCAAGTCGATGACTTTAACCACATCGATTAACTTGTTTAACTGCTTGGTAATTTGCTCAATCGTGTGGTCATCACCAACGGTGGTCAGCGTCAAACGCGATAGAGTTGTGTCCTCGGTTGGCGCTACGCTCAAGCTGTCAATATTGTAGCCCCGTTGCGAAAACAAGCCCACAACTCGCGACAGGGAACCCGGTTCATTTTCAAGTAAAACGGAAATTAAACGTTTCATTATGTGCGCTCCGTTTTGCTTAGCCACATATCGCGCATGGAACCTGGCGCTACGTGCATGGGGTAAACATGCTCGTGCTGGTCGACACTAATATCCATTATCACGACGCGATTTTTCATCGCAAAACACTCTTCCATGCTACTTTCAAGTTGGTCGTAGTGCGTGACCTTCATGCCGACATGGCCATAGGCCTCGGCCAGTTTAACAAAATCAGGCAGTGAATCTTCGTAAAGTACATGGGAATAACGACTACCGTACTGCATATCCTGCCACTGTTTAACCATGCCCAGAGCCTGGTTGTTGAGGATAATAATCTTCACCGGCAATTGATGCTGGGTACAGGCTGCTAGCTCCTGAATGCACATTTGTATACTGCCCTCGCCCGTCACACACGCGACATTGGCATCCGGATAAGCCATTTGTGCTCCCATGGCGGCTGGCAAGCCAAAGCCCATAGTCCCCAGCCCGCCGGAGTTGATCCATTGCCGGGGCTTGTCGAATAAATAATACTGGGCGGCAAACATTTGGTGTTGCCCCACATCCGATGCCACGAATGCCTCCCCCTTTGTCACCTTGTGCAGGGTTTTAATGACATCCTGCGGCTTGATGTTTTCACCCTCGCTGGGCTCATAACGCGACGCGGTATAAAGACCGTGGCGATTGCGCCACTCTTCGATCTGCTGCCACCATTCACCGATTGCTGGCTCGTCGATTTGCAAATCTGCCTGTTGAATTTGATCGAGCATATCGCTGAGCACCACATCACAGGGGCCAACAATAGGAATATCGGCGCGCACAGTTTTAGCGATGGACGAAGGATCAACATCGATATGAATAATTTTTGCCGAGGGACAAAAACGCTCGGTAGCATTAGTAACACGGTCATCAAAACGCGCACCCACCGCTAAAATAACATCGGCATGATGCATGGCCGTATTCGCCTCAAATGTACCGTGCATACCCAGCATACCGACAAACTGCCGGTCGGTGCCGGGAAAGGCACCGAGCCCCATCAGTGTATTGGTTACGGGATAATTCAGTCGGTGCGCTAAAGCTCTCAACTGCTCGGAAGCATTGCCCTGCACCACGCCACCACCGCTGTAAATCACCGGGCGCTTCGCCGATATTAATAAATTAACAGCGCGCTTGATCTGCCCGGAATGACCACGCGTCGTCGGCTGATAAGAACGCAACTTAACTTTTTCGGGAAACTTATACGCCACCTTATTATTTGGGTCAGTAACATCTTTCGGCACATCGACGACTACCGGGCCGGGACGGCCCGTGCTGGCAATGTAAAACGCTTTAGCAATAGTTTCTGCGATATCTTCTGGGCGCTTCACCATGTAACTGTGCTTAACCGTCGGGCGACTCACACCGATCATGTCAATTTCCTGAAAGGCGTCCTCACCAATTTTTTCCTGGGGCACCTGAGCTGAAATCACCACCATGGGGATGGAATCCATATATGCCGTGGCAATACCGGTAATCGCATTAGTCGCACCGGGACCAGAGGTCACCAGCGCAGCACCCACCTCACCCGTGGCACGAGCGTAAGCGTCTGCAGCGTGTACGGCAGCTTGCTCGTGACGCATAAGAATATGATTAAGATTATCTTGACGAAAAATGGCATCGTAAATATGCAGCGCCGCACCACCGGGGTAACCCCACAAGTGCTTCACTTTGACATCGGTCAATGCCCGGATAAGAATATCACCACCGGAAAGTAATTCCACAACGCAAACCCTCAAACAAATACACAACAATTAATCAGGGAAACAATGCGCAATCGCTGTGACATTACAGTAGGTTTGCAATAACAACTGCAGTCCCCGCAAAGCGTGGTTTGGACTGCCGCAAGATCGTGTGGATAAACACGGTCTTCTCTGTAGATGACCCGCGAGCGCTGATTACGCTCCCCTGCCTGATGATATGTGCCAGATCAAAAATTGACCCATACCGAGACCGCGCAACATACCCTCATTTTCTTGAATCGTCAACAGCCAGTCAAAACACAGGCAATAATTCAACCTTCTGGGCGACCTGAGGGTAGAATTTAGACTTTCTAACTTTTCATCACCACGTGCTGCAACAACTCTTTTTAAACAAACCAGGAAGGAAGACTGCTCACGGGAGGAGCTTTATTTTATTTTCCTCCACACCTCAAGATGCCTGACTACGAAACGTCGCGTGCACTACCTTTAATTCTCGTTTTAAAATCACCCGATAAACAAGACTATCAGCCTCTTTTGAATTCAGTAGTGTTTCGTGTCTATTTTTTCCGCTTAAACGCCTTTTCAGCAGCAGCTTTACAATACCTCTAAGTCTTAATGTTTACCGCTAGATAAAATGCAAGACACCGTGTGATATTCAGTAAGCACCTACGCCTATTTCTTTTCTTAACGAAAAAGAGATTACATATAAAGCAAGCTAAAACAGGCCAGCCCGTAGGCACAAACTACATCCGCCGCCAGCGTGTACCCTCAGGAGAATCCTCAAGTACTATGCCGTGCTCTTTTAATTCTTCACGCACCTCGTCAGCCCGTGAGTAATTTTTCTTTAACTTTGCCGCTTCACGTTCAGCAATAAGAGCGCCAATATCAGTAGCCGATAATCCGTTGTTATCTTTTGCTGAGCCTTGCAGAAATTCTTCAGGGTTTTCCTGTAATACACCGAGAATTTCTCCCAGAGCTTTTAACTCTCCCGCCATGATATGGGCTTTGCTCTGATCTTCACGGGCAGTGGTGTTCAATTCGCGAACCAGGTCGTACATCACCGAGAAAGCTTCGCGGGTGTTGAAATCGTCATCCATTGCCGCAACAAAACGCTGGTAATACTCGCTGCCTTCAAGTTGACTCTGCGCTGTCGCTTTGACATCAGCAAAGTTTTGCAGGGCAAAATAAAAGCGCTCAAGTCCCTGCCGAGCCTCTACCAGGTTATCTTCTGAGTAGTTAATAGGGCTCCGGTAGTGACTGGACAATAAAAAGTAGCGCACCACTTCCGGGTGGTATTTTTTCAACACTTCGCGAATCGTGAAAAAATTATTCAGCGATTTGGACATTTTTTCATTGTCGACCCGCACCGCTCCAGCATGCATCCAGTAATTCACATAATGTTTACCGGTTGCCGCTTCGCTTTGAGCAATTTCATTTTCGTGATGAGGAAAAGGCAGGTCAGGACCGCCGCCGTGAATATCGAAAGTATCACCCAGCAGGCAAGTCGACATGGCCGAGCATTCAATATGCCAACCAGGGCGGCCGTAACCCCAGGGCGAGGGCCAGCCCGCTTCACTTTCATCAGCTGCTTTCCACAGGGCAAAATCGCGAGGGTCTTCTTTCACACCCGTGACTTCAATGCGCGCACCGGCGAGTAATTCGTCGGGGTTTTTATTACTTAATTTACCGTAATTGGGAAAGCGTTTCACCCGGTAGTAAACGTCACCGTTATCAGCCCGATAAGCGTAATGGTTATCGACCAGCGTTTGCACCATATCGAGGATATCATCCATATGGCCGGTGGCACGGGGCTCGAGTGTGGGAGGCAATACACCCAAGCTACGCTCGTCCTCGTGCATTGCATCTATCATGCGTGCGGTCAGGTCGGTGTAGATTTCTTTATTCTCATCGGCACGACGCAAAATTTTATCGTCGATATCGGTGATGTTGCGGACGTAATTAACGTCCCAATTCTGAGAACGAAGGTAGCGTGTAATCGCATCGAAGGCAACCAACACACGAGCATGGCCAATATGGCAGTAGTCATAAACGGTAATACCGCAAACATAGAGGTCAATTTTGCCAGGATTAATTGGTTTAAAGGACTCTTTCTTGCGTGTCAGGGTGTTGTACAACTGTAGGGCCATTATGACTTTTCTCTCACCGTTACAAAGCTAAACATTAAGCGCACGACATAAAATTCGCAAAACCGTTATTTTTTCTGTTGCCAGTTATCACGCAAACCAATGGTGCGATTAAACACTGGCTTATCTCCATTGGCACAATGATTGTCGAGACAAAAATAACCCTCGCGTTCAAACTGATAGTGATCTTCAGAGCTGGCACACGCCAGGCTTTGTTCCGCTTTACAGCCCTGCAATATTTCGAGAGATTGCGGATTCACACTATCGAGAAAGTGCTTATCGCCAGCATCTGGGTCGGAATCACTAAACAGACGATCATAGAGGCGCACTTCGCAGTCGATGCTGTGCTCTGCGCTCACCCAGTGAATCACGCCCCGTGGCTTAATACCTTCAGGTGGGTTTTCACCGACTGTATCGGGTACGATACTGGCAATAATTTCAACAATATTACCGGCTTCATCCGTTACCACGCCATCAGCTTTAATCACATAGGCGCCACGCAGACGGACAAATTGCCCGAGCACCAGACGCTTAAACTTCTTGCGTGACAAAGTCGTATCATCGCTGAAATCGGCACGGTCAATATAGAGGGTGCGAGCAAAGGGCAACTTTCGCTCGCCCAGCTCTTCACGATTGGGATGACAGGCCGCGGTTAATATTTCGACTTCGCCCTCTGCCCAGTTAGTTAAGGTCACCTTTAGCGGATTGAGGACGCACATAGCCCGTGGCGCATTATCGTTGAGGTCGTGGCGAATAAAGTGATCGAGCTGCGCCATATCGACCGTGCCGTCAGTTTTCGCCACTGCCAGACTGTCGCAAAATTCGCGCACGGCTGCCGAAGTCACACCACGACGCCGCAGGCCAGAGAGCGTTGGCATACGCGGATCATCCCAGCCATCGACAATATTCTCTTCAACCAACTGACGCAGTTTGCGCTTACTGGTCACGGTATAATTTAAATTGAGGCGTCCAAATTCGAACTGCCGGGGTTTTGCGGGCACGGGCAGGTTATCGATAAACCACTCGTACAAAGATCGATGGTCAGCAAACTCCAGGGTGCAAATGGAATGGCTCACGCCTTCAATGGCATCCTCCTGGCCGTGGGCAAAATCGTAGGAGGGGTAAATATTCCATTCATTACCAGTGCGGTGATGAGGCACGCGCTTAACCCGGTAAAGCACGGGGTCGCGTAGATTCATATTTGGCGCAGTCATATCAATTTTGGCGCGCAGGGTCATCAGGCCCTCGGCAATATCGCCAGTGCGCATTTGCTCGAGCAGAGCCAGGCTCTCGCTGGCGGGGCGATCGCGATAGGGACTGTTTTTGCCCGGCTCGGTGAGCGATCCGCGATATTCACGTGTCTGTTCCGGTGTCAGCTCGCAGATATAAGCTTTACCATCATTCACCAACGCTACAGCCCACTCGTAGAGCTGGGCAAAATAGTCAGAGGCATAACGCACCTCACCGTGCCATTGAAAACCCAGCCAGCGTACATCTTCAATAATCGCCTGTACGAACTCATCACTTTCTTTGTCGGGGTTGGTGTCGTCAAAACGCAAATGACAAATGCCATCAAACTCTTCAGCCAGGCCAAAATTAACGCAAATAGCCTTGGCATGACCAATGTGTAAATAGCCATTGGGCTCAGGTGGAAAACGGGTGACGACTTCTTTTATCGCTGAAGATTGCAGATCATGCTTTATCACTTGTTGAATAAAGTTGAGCGGCTTGTCGGTGGGGCTAGAATCGTCCATTATCAGTCATCAGTTAGTGGGTAAAATAGTTCGTCTGCTGGTAAAGGCAGCCGCAGCAACATCGCAGCAGCCAGGCTGATTAAAACAGGCGCGAATTATAACGGCCTCAACCAGCTTTGATAAACCGATTATTCCAATCCTCTGACAAAGCCCTTATTATCGCCCTCCCAGGTTGTTTCTATTCCATCATTTCCACCCACAGTGCAGGTCTAACTATGATTACTCTACACACCAACCACGGCGACATCGTCATTGAACTGGATTTTGATAATGCACCCATCAGTGCCAACAATTTCCTGCAGTACTGTCGCGATGAGTTTTATGCCGGCACCATTTTCCATCGTGTGATCCCCGGCTTCATGATTCAGGGCGGAGGTATGAACGAGGACATGAGTGAAAAAAGCACTCGCGAGCCCATCAAAAACGAAGCCGACAACGGCCTCAGCAACGATACCGGCACCCTGGCCATGGCTCGCACGATGGTGCCCGACTCAGCCTCTTCACAGTTCTTTATCAACATTGCCGACAACCACTTTCTCAATCACACCGCACCCACTGCTCAGGGCTGGGGCTACGCTGTTTTCGGCAAAGTCGTTGACGGTATGGCCGTGGTCGATAAAATCAAAACGGTAGAGACTGGCAACAATGGCCCTCACCAGGATGTACCCACAGAAACAGTGGTCATCGAAAAAACATCAATCTCTGACGCCTACGCTGAGCGCTAAGTTGAACTGGGGCGGTAGTTGTAGATTCACAGAGCGGCCTCCCCTTTGACCACCCTCTTTATTGCCGATCTCCACCTCTGTCCGGAAAGACCCGAAGTCAACCAGGCTTTCTTCCACTTTCTGCAGACCCGCGCAGCCGAGGCCGACACGCTATATATTCTTGGCGATCTCTTCGAAGCCTGGATTGGCGACGACGACCCCGCGCCCCTTTCTCAACAAGTGATTCGTGCTCTGCGCGCGCTCACCGACAGTGGCACCAAGCTTTTTTTCCTCCATGGCAATCGTGACTTTATGGTTGGCAAACGCTTTGCCAGAGAGACCGGAGCCACTTTGCTCAATGATCATGCACTGGTCGTCATCGGCGACGAACAGGCATTGGTGCTACACGGAGACACTCTTTGCACCGATGATATCGCCTACCAGAAGTTTCGACGTCGGATCCGCAACCCCTTAGTACTTCGTATTCTGCGTCATCTACCGTTGAAGACTCGTCAGAATATCGGTATTAAGGGACGAGAAAAAAGTATGGCGACCAACAGTAATAAAAGCGCCAGCATTATGGATGTCACCCCCGCCACCGTGACCGCGATGATGAAAAAATACAAGGTAACAACAATGATTCACGGCCACACCCATCGACCTTTCTGTCATGAGCTGGTACTCGATGACGGCAGCCCAGCACGACGTTTTGTACTGGGTGACTGGGGCAGTAAGGGTTGGGGCCTCAGCTCAAATGGACAAGCGTTGACGCTTTTTTCATTTGATATTTAACACCCAGAGAAACATCGGAGATAAACGCTAAGCCAAGGGCGGCCCCGAGTGGAAGCGAAACTCTTCACAGGGGGCTTCAATCAACTGTCTTTCCTTTTCCGCAAAGACAGCAATCCGCTGGTCGACGTCAATTGGTTCGCTATGGCAGGTGGCCACTTGGCGAGCTAATGTTAGATAATCTTTAAAATGACGCGATTCCGATTTCAGCAGGGAAAAATAAAAGGCCGATAGCTCCTCATCGAGGTGAGGCGCGAGTTTGGCAAAGCGCTCGCAGGAGCGAGCTTCTATCAAAGCACCAGCTACTAGAATATCAATCAGCCGCATGGGTTCCCAGGTCGAAACCAATTTGCGCAGCTCACCCGCATAATGAGCAGCCGGAAGAGAAGCATACACAATATCGCGCTTTTCCATCAAAGCGATCACTTGCTCAAAATGACGCAGCTCTTCACGCGCCAGGCGGGACATTTTGTGCAGCAGTTGATACTGCTCAATATAACGGAACATCAAATTGAGCGCAGTGCTCGCGGCTTTTTTCTCACAGTTCGCGTGATCGATAAGTAGTATGTCTTGATGCTGTAGGGCAGCCTCTACCCAGGCGTCTGGGGTGACGCAGGGTAGGAAAGCTACGACGTCATCGAGATCACTCAAGGCCTTGGATACTCCCACATAATCCGAAAAACCTCATGCTGTCATCGCTTTGAGGGCCGCATCGCGGTCAGCATTAACTTTTTTCACCAACGGATTACCCTCCATCATCGTCAACCAGGCAGTAAGACCTGGCAGCTCATCACACAGATCGCGGTCCAGGGCCTTTTTTGTCGCCATATTGCCCAGAGTCACCGTGTAATAAAGCATGAAGTCGGCATAGGTCATAACTTCACCAGCCGCAAAGGGTGAAAATATCAGAATACGATTCAGCGCGGCCACGCCTTTATCCAGTTCGGCGTTCACTTTCTCGTTTAATTGTTCATCGGCCGGAGCACCAAAGAAAACGGCACCCAGTAACTGGCGGGTCACTAACTCCAGATAGAGTTCAATTGACTTAGTCAATTCACGCACCTTGGCACGCTGATAAGTATCCGTGGGATAGAGAGGAACATCTGAAGAAAGGTCTTCAAGAAAGTCAAAAATCACACTGGTTTCACTCAGCGGACCCTCTTTAACTTCCAGACAGGGAATTTTACCCATGGGGCTTATGTTCAAAAAATCATCTTCCTGACTGGGGCGAGTCATCACTTCTTCAAACTCAAAACCTTTTTCTAGCAGTGTCAATTTGACCATGTTGTAGTAATTACTGACCGGAAAACCGTAAAGTTTAAACATTATCTTTCTCCAGAAATTTCTTATTAATTAGAGTGCTGACTTGCCGCCACTATACCCGGTGCAAAGTAGCGCTGATAGTGGGCCTGTGAGAGCCGATAAAGCTCATCTTCAAGCGCTTCATAAAACCGTGGTAACGCGATATCAGTATAAGCCGATGACAAACGAAAGCCCCACTCCGCCGTATTAAGGTCTTCACCGCGAGTTTTTTTCAGCAGGGCATAAACCCAGCAATGGGGATCGCTGTATTCGCGAAAAACGATAGGTGTTGCCTTTAGTTTTGATTTTAACAAGTTAATATCAACAAGCTGTATTTTATGAGTGAGAATTTGAATCAATAGTGAATCCAGCCTTTCAAACACGGCAATACGCTGTTCTTCAGGATAGGCGTTCCAGTTGACTACCTCATGGGCAAAACGATGACAGCCCCGACACACATCGTCACCCATGCTCGATGAGCAAATACCAATGCAGGGTGTGGCGATGGTTTGAGTCACGCCTCTATCCGATAAAAGTCATTCAAACGCTGGGCTGTTGGAGCAACGGTTTCTTCCATATGGAAGTGGTGACTACCTTCGATGATGTCGACGACAAGGCCAGACGCATGCTGTTCCATACCGTAAAAACGTGCCATTCTTTGCGGGTCAGAAAGTAACAATAAACTCGGGCATTGGATGCGTTCCACAAAAGTTTGGACAATGTTAGGCGTTAATTTAACTTCTGATGCCACTTTTAATTTTTCATCCGCACGCCAGCGGAAGCCATTGCCTTCTCGGCGCAAGCCCCGTTCGGCAATCAGCTTGGCCGAAGCCAGCGACAGGCGAGTTTCACCGCGATGGGTGCGCGAGGCAATGGCTGCATCTCGGGTGGCATAAATACGCGGCTCACGCCGCAAGCGTAGGTGCTTGTCGGTTATCGACAGGGCCAATTGCTCTGGGATCTCAGCTTCACTCTTGGCCTGAGGCACAAAGCTGTCGATTAAACCGAGATGGCTAACGCGCTCCGGGTACGTACCCGTTGTCAACGTGGCTATCATGGCCCCTCGCGAATGACCGAGAAGGGCAAATGTTGTCAGACCCAATTGCTCCACCACAGCGTAGACATCGGCCACGTCCTGCCAGATGTTATAGGTATTATCGCGAGAGCGATGGTCACTTAAACCGTGGCCAGCAAGATCGAGAGCAATTAAACGCACGCCCTCCAACCTTGCCGCTAAAGGCGCAAAGCTCGCGGCGTTATCGAGCCAGCCATGCAAGGCAATGACCGGCAATCCAGCGGGGTCCCCCCACTCCACGGCCGCCAGGTTGATACCATGATTGTCAAAATCGTGTTCGATCGCGTTGTCTAACAGAGCAGTGCTTGTTGAAGTCATTAGCTAAAGTTTTCGTTCATTGTTGTTTCAGATTTGAATCTTAGTGTTATTCACAGGAGCTTTCTAACAAACAAGAAGGCTTTCTAGCAAACAAGGGGCTTGCCGGGAAAATCTCAGCCTGGAATCTGTGCCCAGCGCACATCGGCAAAACCCGGCACTGGCGCTTCCGTTCGCAAAGCGACCAGATTGGCTGTGCCCGTGACCTGCCAGCGATTATCACCACTGAGCAAACTCAACACATTCCCCACCAATGGCTGGTGTGTCACCAGTAATAGGGGCCTGGCATCGAGCCCATCGATAAAGTGAAGTAGCGCCTGGGGATCAGCACCCGGTTCGAGCTGCTTTGTGACCAGCAATTCTTGTTCGACGCACAAGGTATGGGCCGCTATTCTTGCCGTTTGTAATGCTCGCCTGTAGGGACTCGTTACAATAAGCTCAACGGCGGCCAGCTCAACTCGGCGGGAATCAATGACCCCTTGCACATCCCGCTCTCCACTGCGTGTCAGTCGACGCTCAGCATCACTGGCGGCACGTGGTTCGGCTTCGCCATGGCGCAAAAAAAACAAATCCATAACGACCTCTAAAAATTTGTGGTTTAGTTTGTGGTTTAGGCAGTAGAACCGACGGTAATAGCGGCTTGCCCCCGCTAATGATTCACCCGAAATTCGACATCATCAAGCTGCTCGGAAAGCATCACTCTTAAAAGCACCCGAGGCAATGAGCCGCCTTTAAACATAACATCGTATAGACCACTGGCGAGAGGCATATTAATGCCCAATTGCTCGGCCTTTTCTTTAACGATGCGTGTCGTATTAACACCCTCCGCCACCTGCCCCACCTCTGCAGTGGCCTGCTCAAGGCTTTTACCCTCTCCCAGGGCATAGCCAATACGATAATTGCGACTCAATTGAGAAGCACAGGTCACGAACAAATCACCCACACCGCTAAGTCCAAGAAAAGTCATGGGATCAGCCCCCAAATGCGCAGCAAAGCGCGTCATTTCCGCCAGACTACGGGTAATCAGCACCCCTAATGTATTTTGTCCAACATTCAGCGACGCAGCCATACCAGCGGCAATAGCATAAATATTTTTCAGCGCACCAGCCAGTTCAACACCATACCTATCGCTGTTTGAGTAAACCCGGAAGAAAGCCGTCTGCAAGACACTCTGAACCGCCTCGCATACTGCCTTGTCAGCACTGGCGATGACCGTAGCGGTAATTTCCTGTGCCGCAACTTCCTGTGCCAGATTAGGGCCGCTAATAACACCGATGCGTGGCTGATTAAGCTCCTCTGCCAAAATCTCACTCATCAATTTAAAGCTATCGCCCTCAATCCCCTTCACTGTACTGACAACGATAGTTTCGGCGGGGATCAAGGCGGCCACTTGCTGGCAGACACTGCGAAAAGATTTACTGGGTATCGAAAAAAAGACCACTGAAGCACCATCAAGTGCCGCCTCAAGGTCTGCAGTCACCTGCAATCGTGGATCGAGCTTATAGCCAGGTAAATACGCCTTATTCTCACCGCTAACCATACTGTGGAGGGCATTGTCAGCATCGCGCATCCACAGACTCACCGGGTGGCCATTAGTGGCTATCATATTGGCGATGGCGGTACCAAAACTGCCGCCACCCAGCACAGTGATTTTATGATTCTTCAAAATATCCTCAAGGCAACACTTGCTCAGTAACCATGAATTGACTCTCTAACCGTTGGCATACCCAGAGGGATCTCGCTGCACCTCCCTGTGCCGTACTGTATTAAGTAAAAGTCTTAACTAAACCTCTTAACTGAATAATAAGCGATTGAGGCGCTGCACGAACAAGGCGGGGTTTTCCAACTGCTCGCCCGCAGAAAGTACTGCCTGATCAAACATCACGCCAACTAAATCTTCAACTTTGTCATTGTCCTGTTCATCCTGCAAACGCGCAAGTAGTTCATGGTCAGGATTAATTTCAAGTACAGGCTTGGTCTCTGGTACCGGCTGGCCAGCGGCTTCGAGGATTTTACGCATTTGCGGGCCAACATCGCCTTCACCTAGCACCAAACAGGCTGGTGATGACGTCAGACGCGTAGTGGAACGCACATCGTCAACCTGGTCGGCAAGCACCGATTTAATACGCCCCAGAAGATCATCACTAATAGTCGAGCTTTCTTTGTCAGCCTCTTTGCTGCTTTCACCGAGTTCACCCAGATCAAGCTCGCCACGACTAATATCCTGAAGGGGTTTGCCATCAAACTCCTGCAAACTCGACATGGTCCACTCATCGACCCGTTCGCTGAGCAACAGTACTTCAATACCCTGTTTACGGAAAATTTCGAGATAAGAGCTGTTCCGTGCGGCGACATCGGTTTCAGCAATAAGGTAGTAAATTTTGTCCTGTCCAGTTTTCATGGCCGCCACATAGTCGGCCAGTGAGACTAGCTCATCACTACCACGGGTGCTGGCAAAACGGAGCAGACCGGCAATTTTTTCTTTGTTAGCAAAGTCTTCCGCCGGGCCTTCTTTTAAGACCGAACCAAACGCTTCCCAGATTTTTTTGTATTCTTCGGGCTGTTCTTTGGCCATTTTTGTCAGCAGGTCGAGTACACGTTTGGTCAACGCCGAACGAATGCTATCGACTGCAGGGCTATCCTGAAGAATTTCTCGCGATACGTTAAGAGGCAAATCAGAACAGTCGACCACACCTTTGACGAACCGTAGGAACATCGGCAGGAACTGCTCGGCGTCGTCCATAATAAACGTGCGCTGAATATAGAGTTTCAGGCCTTTCGCGCCATCGCGGTTGTAAAGGTCGAAAGGTGCGTGACTGGGTATATAAATCAGGCTGGTATAGTCGAATTTGCCTTCGACGCGGTTGTGGCTCCAGGTCAGGGGATCTTGAAAATCGTGGGAGATATGCTTGTAAAACTCAATGTAGTCTTCGTCACTGAGCTCACTGCGGGGGCGTGTCCACATGGCAGTGGCTGTATTAACGCGCTCAAATTCAGGGACGTCGACAATATCCTCTTCTGACTCTTCACCCTCTGCTGGCGGTGGTGTTGGCTTAAGCATTTCAACCGGTACAGCGATATGGTCAGAATATTTTTTCACCAAACTGCGCAGCCGCCAATCACTCGCGTATTCAGAGGCATCATCCTTAAGATGCAAGATAACTTTAGTGCCACGCTCTGCTTGCTCGATATTTTCAACCGTAAACTCAGCTTCGCCATCACAGGTCCAACGGACGGCTTCATCTGCGGACTTTCCGGCAGCGCGAGACTCAACGACCAGCTTATCGGCCACGAGGAATCCGGAGTAAAAACCGACACCAAACTGCCCTATCAACTGGGAGTCTTTCTTTTCGTCACCACTCAGAGCATTGCAAAATTCTGCTGTACCGGAGCGAGCAATAGTCCCCAAATGAGAAACAATCTCATCGCGACTCATGCCAATGCCGTTATCAATGATGCTCACGGTTTTAGCATCATCATCCACTTCTATGCGAATCACCAGCTCGTCGCCCCCCTCAAGCAACTCGGGTTTTTGCAAACCCTCAAAACGCAACTTATCGCAGGCATCGGAGGCATTGGATATCAACTCTCGCAGGAAAATATCTCTATTGCTGTAGAGAGAGTGAATCATCAAGTGCAGTAGCTGCTTGGCTTCTGTTTGAAAGCCCATGGTTTCGGCTTGCTGAGTGGCGGACATGCAGATCTCCTCGTGTGTCGTCGGTAATAGGTTCAATGGCTTATTAAAGCAAGATGTGTAAGCCTACGATTCTGTGCCGCCAGTGGAATAAATCATCGTCCACTGGCCAACACCACAAATATTAGGTGCAGCCCATAAATAGGGACGATTTATGGATTTTCAAGCACGACTTAACATTCTAATCACCCTGACAGATTGCAAAACGCCTCTAAAATGCTGAGGAATAAAGCCATGACAAGCCCCAAGCTTTCGAACAAAACTCATAGCGCTGGGTTACATGGCTTTTTTTAAAGGCTATTATTCGCCCATGACCCAAACCCTATTACATGTCGTTAAACGCTATAAAGGCAGTTATCCTCTGTTTGATGCCATGGTGCCTCGCGATTGTGAGAAGGTACGCACCATTGTCTGTTACCTCAGTGGCAAACCCGATGGCAAAAACTCGGTGGACAACCTCGTCGATCGCACCATTTACCTCGAACTGGACAAAAAGGCAATCAACTGGACGCAATTTGGGACTCTGCGAGCCCTGGCAAAACTTATTGATGAAGAGGATGTTGAACTCCTGGCCTGTCAATTGAGGCGCACCATTTCTATTGGCGTCTGCGCGACTTTACTGGCGCGCAGGAACCCAAAGGTCATCGGTATATTGCACGGTATTGTTAACGGTAAAGTCAGCGTCTCTCGGCGACTACTAAACTGGTTCATCTTCAAAGGCCTGGCAAAATTGGTTTGTGTTTCGAAGACCTGCGCAGAGGATTTGGTGGCAATGAACTGGAACCTCGATCCGGCAAAGGTAATGGCCATCCAAAATGGGATGGACCCAACACCTTATCTTGCTGAGCAAAGCACAACGGCATCAAAAGAGGTAAGTAGAGGAGCTCTTTTTGGTGAGGAGCTAAGCAACAAACGGCTCTTCGCCACAATTGGCCGCTTATCAGAGGTTAAAAATTACCGGCGTTTTATTGAGGCCTTCGCCCGAGCTAGTCAGAGCACGTCAAACATTTCCCTGATAATCATAGGCACCGGCCCACTGGAGCAGGAATTAAAAGACCTGGCGGCATCTTTAAAGATTGATAAAGACGTCTTATTTCTGGGTTACCGCAAAGACATCACCACCCTTTTACAAAACATCGATGTCTTTGCCCTGCCTTCATTACGCGAAGGCATAAGTCTGGCTCTACTTGAAGCCATGGCATCTGGGCGTCCCGTCCTGACGTCTAACAGAAGCGGAATGAAGGAAGTGGTCAGTGATAGTAGCTGTGGCTGGCTAATTGACCCAGAAGACAGCCATAATATTGCTGAGGTCATCACTGTCATCGCCGGGCAGACACCTGAGCAACTCGTCACGATCGGTAATAATGCACGTCAACGGGTACTCGAAAAATTTCATGCCGAGCGTATGACAAGAGACTACGAAGTGTTATACGACGACATTCTCAATAATCGCTAATTCGCCATAAACCCTAAATAAAAGAACCGTTGTGATTATTCCGAATGCTCTTTTAAGTAGCGCTGCCACTGAGCTTGGGTAATAAGATTACAACTTTCGATAACGTCATCCCACATTAACAGCACCTCGCCCCTGTCCAGCTGCCTCCTCACCTGATCAACTTTATTGGCGAGGCTGAATTCAGCCTCACCATAATCCGTACCCTCACGCATAATAAAGCTCTCGATAACAGCGCGCAGCGTTTCGGGGGCAAGCTCAGAAGTTGGAATTTCAATCATTGACCTGTTGCCTGAGGGGTCTTGAGATTCGGCTTTTTAAAGCGCAGGGTCATACGATCACTCTCACCTATCGCTTCATACTTCGCGCGATCCTTATCTTGCAAACGAAGAGTCGGCGGCAAGGTCCAGACGCCTTTAGGGTGGTCCGCAGTGTCTGCGGGGTTAGCATTAATTTCACTGCTGGCATCAAGCACAAACCCGGCCTTCTCAGCCAGTGCGATGACATAGGCTTCTGTCATATAACCACTCTGTTTCATGGTCTCCCAACTGGTGTTGGGCTTGGCCCTGTGCTCAACCACACCGAGGATACCACCCGGTTTTAAGGCCTTATAAAACAGTGCAAAAGCTTCTGCCTCATTAATACTCCGCAACCAATTATGGACATTACGAAAGGTCAATACGACATCGGCAGTGCCATCGGGAACCGTCAATTTATCCATTTTTGGACTAAATTCAGCCATCGTCATAGCCTGGTAGACATCGGGACGGGCTTTAATTTTTTCTTCGAAAGCGCGGCGTGAATTAAGAAAATAATTAACCTTCGAGTCCTTTGCGAAGTGGGCGGCATAGAGTTTGCCACCCTGTAGATAAGGCGCAAGTATTTCCGTGTACCAGCCACCACCTGGCCAAATTTCAACAACGGTCATTGTCGGCTCAACGCCAAAGAAAGCCAGCGTCTCACTGGGGTGTCGATAAGTATCGCGTGACACAAAGTCAGGCGTTCGATCGGGGCTTTTCAGAATATCCTCGCCAATAACATCACCCGCCTGAAGGCTTATAGCGCTTAAGAAAGTAAAGAAAGACATCAAACAAACCAGCAATTTTCGAAACATGATTTACCCTGTAATACAAAATTTTGTAGAAAAAATGCTAGGGTCAAGCTAGAGCTTAGCTTTGACACTGGCCACCTTGTCGCTGAGGCTCTGCTCTCGATCGATACGCGTACCGATTTTCAGCGTTGAGTTAACGCGCACGCGTCCTAACTGGTGCACTTGCTGATGGCACTCTTTAACCGCAGCCATCACCTCATCCCACTCACCTTCGATATTGGTGCCGAAGGCGTGGAGCTGGTGACTCAGGCCAGCCTTTTGAAATATCTGCTGACAGACGGCTATTTCTGCCGAGACAGAAACATCACCACCCATCGGGATCAAACATAAATCGACGTGAACCTTCATTATTCGCTCTTTTACTGACACTGTTGTTATACGACCCTTTTAGAGAGTAATGATTCAAAGGGGTGCCAAATTTACCACTCTCTAATCCGCTAACTAATGCCTTAAAGGCAACTGTAGCCCCGTTAATACACGGATCAATAAGGGATTGTAGCCTAGATAGACACATAAACCACCGGAACTACCCAGCTATCGAACATTGAATTTTGTGGCCGTGTAAGCTGTGGATAATGAATAGCTGGGCCATCAGACAAGCTCCTACAAAAAGCTCATTCCGTATCCATCAGGTCGCCAGAACTAAGACTGCGCTCGGTAAAGGTTGACAACAAATGGGACGGATCAGATGCCTGTATAAGCGCCTACTTAAACATGCCGGTGTTGGCAGCGCCATCGATCGCTAAGCCGACGGACCCGCTGATAAAAGATCCCTCGTGCACACAAAATCAAACAGATGTCCCCTCATTAGCCAATCCCTGCTCATTGCGCAATACTTACTAACTCACCCGTAGGTAGGCGACATAAAAAAACCCGGAAATTTCCGGGTTTTTTCGGCGATTAAGGCTAAATCAGACTAGCTATCAAGTCTTTCGATAATCGTACAGTTAGCCGTACCACCACCCTCGCAAATTGCCAGCAGGCCATAGCGGCCTTTTCGGCGCTCGAGTTCGTTTAACAAGGTCGTCATCAGCTTGGCACCCGTGCAACCCAGCGGGTGGCCATTAGCCTGCGCACCGCCATTAACATTGAGCTTATCGAGGTCAGCGCCAACGGCTTTGGCCCAGGCTAAAGGCACGGAACCAAAAGCCTCGTTAATTTCATAAAGATCGATATCGTCAATGCTTAAACCCACTTTCTCGAGGGCTTTTTGGGCCGCGGGAATAGGACCTTCAAGCATAACCACAGGATCGGAACCAACCACAGATAGCGAATGAATGCGAGCGCGAGGTTTCAAGCCGTATTGCTTTACAGCCTCGGCATTGGCCATCATCACCGCTGCTGAACCATCGCTAATCTGACTGGCTGAACCGGCGGTAATCACACCACCTTCAGCCAGTGGCTCGAGACCGGCCAATGCTTCGAGACTAGCGTTAGCGCGAATGCCTTCGTCGGCATCGTGAGTGAAAGGGCTGCCGTCTTCTAGCGTCACTTCAATGGGCATGATTTCATCGCGGAAACGGCCTGATTCAGTAGCATCCAGCGCTTTCATATGACTTTGATAACCAAAATTATCCAGTTCTTCACGGGTCAGCTCGTACTTAGAGGCGAGTAATTCAGCACCCATAAACTGACTGAATTCAATACCGGGATAACGCTCTTCCAGTCGTTCACTTTTGGGCATGCCGCGACCTTTCTCAGCACTGTCGGAGATATTGGAGAACATGGGCACTCGGCTCATTGATTCCACACCGCCGGCAATGACGACGTCCTGAGTACCCGACATCACCGCCTGGGCGGCAAAGTGAATCGCCTGTTGAGCAGAACCACACTGACGATCAACAGAGACGCCCGGCACTGATTCACCCAATTTCGAGGCCAAAGCCACGTTGCGCGCGACGTTACCGGCCTGCTCGCTGTTTTGGGAAACACAACCAAAAATCAAATCATCAACGTTCTCGGGGTCAATGCCGACCTGGTCGATCAAACCATCAACTAACATACCACCCAGATCAACCGGATGAGTCTGGCTCAATCGCCCTCTATTTTTACCTGTCGCCGTGCGCAATGCACCGACAATATATGCTTCTGCCATGTTCGTCTCCGTAAGTGGTAGTAATAAAGATCTGCAGCCGTCCGGCCGCTGGGCCCGTATTAAAGCGCAAAGCGGCGAGCTGTTCAATTTATCCCAGTGACTGACAAAACCCGCATTTTTTAAGCACCTTCTTTATTACATCGAATTGCATCCATCGCGATGATCAACTATAAGATAGCTGTCGTCATCGTTTTCTATATCGTGTTTACCGACACTCGTATCTATCGCCGTTTATCATTATCGCCAGCAAAGGCAAGCTACAAAAAGCTGTATGACTTTACTTGAAACTATCAACACCACGTGCCCTTACTGTGCCGAGCCAATCGAGCTGGTCATTGACTGCTCTGAGGATGAACAACAGTATATTGAGGACTGCTTTGTTTGCTGTCGTCCCATTTCACTTGATATATCAGTTGATGCTAGTGGTTTTCCCGCTGTGCAGACAAGGCATGAAGATGAAGCGTAAAGACCTATGAGCGAGTCATCCAAATTCACCATTGGCCAGCTTATCCAACACCGCTTGTTTGGTTATCGTGGTGTGATCTATGAGGTCGACCCAGTATTTATGCTCAGCGAGCAGTGGTACCAGCAAATGGCCAAATCCTGCCCACCACGCGATGAGCCCTGGTATCACGTACTGGTCGACAACGCGATCCACACCACTTATGTCGCCCAGCAAAACCTGATCACCGACCCTTATGGCGAACCCATAAAACACCCAGGGGTCGATCAGCTATTCGAACGTTTTGAAAATGGCTTTTATTACTTACGCCAGCGGCACCTGCAATAAGCCCCTATTCCCTAGTGTCACAGGCTGTCAACGGTTGCCTCTCGTAAGCCGTCTCCAGCTTTCCTAACACTCCGTTTTAAGTCTTTCTGTCCTTACGCCAAAGAATCAGACCACTGATAGCCAGTAACATAAATAGTAAGGCCATGGCATCAACCAGGTAGACACCCCACTCACCGAATATGCGACCACTGTGAATATCGAGCAGCAGGCGTTCGTAAGTAATATCCTCCCTATCGATACTTTTAGCCAGCTCCCGTTTTAAAGTTTCTGGTGTCAGCGCGGATTCTGACCACTGACTAGAACGTGGCATTTCGCCCTCTTCTATAGCCGTCCAGGACAGCGTATCAAGGTCAGCGAAGAATAATCCACTACTGGTGTCGACAAGCAACACATTATCAACAAGACCGATGCGCTGTACCTCGAGCGGCAAACCAAAAGCTGCCCCGACTTTTTCTATCAATTGAAAAGTCGGGGAAAAAAGCAATAGCTCCTGACCACAGGCAACAACCATTAACGGCGCAGTTTTTGAACTAAGTGCAACCGCTCCCGCCAGAGAACCATCACAACGGCCGATGCCTTTAGTCTGATAAAAAAGCTGACCATTACTCTCGCTGATGTAGGCATCACTGAGGGGGTAGCTAACCACAGTGCCGACTTCTGCCATGCCATAGAGAGCTAATAAACTTGGTGACTGCAGCGCTTTAGTATCAAAATCCCAGCTCGACACATGGTTTAAACATAAACCGGTGATGGACAAAAGCAACACGAAAGAAGCGGCAATCACTCCCATGCGTCCGTGCCAGCGCTTGAGCAACTTAGAGAACATTATCAATCGGAGAAAAGTTAACACCAGCTTGTATCAACGCAGAGCTACCCTTTTCGAAGCTGTCACGTTCTGGCCAGACGCCGTGGCGTTGCGGGTAACAAGCTGGTGAAGAAGAAGAGCAAACCGAGCGCTTTTCTTCACGGCTTTAACCGACAGTGTGGCACCGGTGACGCCATCGATAGTTTCACTGAGCTGACTATTCGATGCCTGGAGTGTCAGGCCAACAAACTGACGGGTAAAAAAAGGCATGCGTACTTCGCCACCACGGCTTTCACGAAATTCAAGAATACGTACCCGCTCAATTTTGTAATTAGCAATCGTAATTCCAATGGTAATGGGCCGAGTTTTACCAATCTCATTTATAATCCAGGCAGTTCGCTGGGCGCTCTCTTCGCTATCGCGCCAATAGCGAATACGCAGGCCCGGGTAGGCGTGATTAAATATTTTTTTTGCCGCATCGCGAATCTCATTCGTTAGCCACAGCGATTCAATTAGCGGTTGTGTCGAAGAAAAGGATTCAGCCAGAAAATCTTCCGACGTCATATAAACACCCTTGCCCAGCACGCTAAAAGGACAGAGACAAAACATCAAAACGCTAAGGTATCTAAATAACTTCATCGTCCGCCTAATTGCCTTCTCTTCAACACGAAGAGGCTGCTCAAGAGTCGACTCCCTTAAACAGCCCTTCGGTAATTTAACAACCCTATTTGTAAGGCCAAAGCAGACTTAGAAGCTCCAGCCAACGCCGAGGTTAAAGCTGTCTTCGCCATTTTTCTGGTCGGCCCAATCCGCCTTGAAAACAACATTCTCAACCAGCCAGAAGTTAAGGCCCAGGTCCCACTCTTCAATTTCAGTCTCGACGCTGTCACCGGCATTATTATCCCACTCGCTATAGCGAACAAAAAAGCCCAATTTGGGTGAGAACTTGTAAGAAGGTTCGATATACCACCCATCTTGCTCGTCACGGCCCAGTGCCTCAGCTTCATTGCCTTCGATATCCCACATCGCGTATAGCGCCCGCAGAGAAAAACCACCTGTTTGATAAACCCCATGGGCTTCCCACAATAATGCACTGGCATCATCTGCACCCATGCCCTGGGCAATATCTTCCTGATACATAACTGTTGCTGCCAGTTCTAGACCGGGGATAGCGGTATATTTCAACCGGCCGGTATAGGCAAACTCTTCCGCCGTAGCCTTACTGCCTTTCTGACGACCCTCGCGCGGCAAATAAGCATCTTTTCCTGAAGTCGGTGTTTCCAGACCACTGGTAATGGCCAGGTCATAGCTAAAGCCGGGAGCAATTTCTCCCCCAAGCATAATGCCAGCTTCCCACCAGGTGGCAGGAATAATATTTTTCTCTACGGAGTTTCGCTCAACACCATAAAATGTGTCGGGTTCGTGGGTTTCATTGATCAAGCCGATCGGAATAAGAAACTGACCGAAGGTGGCACGATGGTTTTTAGCGTAGTCCCATTCGATGTAGGCTTGCTCCAGCTCCACCTCTCCACTTTTCCCTTCACCTGATAGAGAGTGCTCCAACTCGACTTCGGAGAAAAATCGCACGTTATCGGTAAACTCATGCTCGATAAAAAGCACAAAGCGATGGGCGTCAACTTGATCATCACTGCCGTTTTTGTCGTTGTAGTGTAGCTCACCGTAACCACCGATGTGGGTTTTGTCAGCCCAACCAGCAATTTTTTCATAGCTTTCACTAGCCGCGGCAACCGATTCTACTGTCTCCGCAGTGGCTTCAATTTTTTGCTCACTAATAACGACCTGCTTATTGGTCTCGGCCAATTGCTTTTTTAAAGCGTTAATTTCACGTTGCTGACTTTTCAACAATTCCATAATTTGTGCCATTGATACGGCTTCGCCGACTTTTTCAACTGCGAGTAGCGGGGTTGAAACGCAGAGCGCTGTGCCAAGCACTACGGCTGTCATACTATTTTTCATCGCTGTTCAATCTCCTGATCGTTATTGCCTAGTCATTATTGCCTGGTCATTGTTATAAGCGCCGGAGAAATCGACCCAGCCTTTAAAACGAAGACGATACTATACAGACAGAAACGCGAATGCAATCCATTATCAAGTGATAATGGATTGCATTGTCAGAAGGAATACAGTTTTAGCGTTTGGGGCGCCTTTTAGGGCTACTTCCTAGCGCTAGGCACGAAGGAAGCGACAACATCATAAAAATACCACTCTAGTCCCACTACGCACTAACCCAGTATCCGGAGGACGCCTAAACCTCTCGGTCGCGCCCTAGCCAATAGGGCTTACGTAGCTCGTTTTTCATAATTTTGCCGGTGCCCGATATCGGCAGAGGCTGGTCGCGTATCACCACACTACGCGGGCATTTAAATGTGGTCATCTGACTTTTACAGTGTTCGATCACCTCTGCCCCGGTAATATGACGCCCCGGCTTGGTGACCACCTCCGCATGCACAGTTTCTACCCAATCTTCATGGGGGATACCAAAAACAGCACATTCGCTCACTGCATCAAGCTGATAGATACAGTTTTCGACTTCCACCGAAGAGACGTTTTCACCGCCGGTTATCACTAAGTCTTTAATACGATCGACAATGTAGAAAAACCCCTCACTGTCACGATAACCAGCATCCCCCGTGTGCATCCAGCCATCGCGTATAGCCTCTGCAGTGGCCTCCGGGTTTTTCCAATAGCCTTGCATCACCATCGGGCCTTTGACCACAATTTCTCCTATTTCACCGTCGGCCAGGGGCCGATCGTTTTCGTCGACAATGCGAACATCGGCATTGAAAACCGCTTGCCCGCAGGAGGCCAGCCGACCAGCGTCGGGGCCTTCGAGCACATGGTAACGAGCCTCGAGAAAAGTCGCAGCCGGGGACAACTCCGTCATGCCATAAGCCTGGGTAAAAGAGACATGGGGTAATTCTTCCAACGCCTTTTTTAATACCGTCTGCGGCATAGGCGAAGCGCCATAACTAATGTTTCTCAAGCTCGACAAGTCAAATTTGTGTAAATCTTCGTGATGAACAAGGCGGTTAATCATCGTAGGGACTAACAGCAGCGCGGTCACACGGTGCTTCTCAATAGCAGCCAATAAAGCCTCCACATCGAAGGTGGGAAGAATAATATTAGTAGTACCCGCACCAATCATGCTGTAAACCCGCGATGCACCCGCCGCGTGAAATAAAGGTGTCGCGTGCAAGTAAACAGTCTCTTCATTAAGGCCTGAATTTAACGAGGCACCCATGGCGTTGGCAATCAAATTGCGATGGCTTAGCACCGCGCCTTTAGGTCGCCCGGTCGTTCCACTGGTGTATAAGATACCAGCGGCATCTTCGTAACCACGCTGTTGGTCTTGCAGCGCCTGGTGTCTCTTGATCAACACTTCGTAATCACTATTCTCATTCTCAGGATCAAAATATATCACCCCTTCGAGATTGGGTAATTGAGGTAAAAAACCGTCAATCACTGCTTTAAAATGCACGTCGGCAATTAATATGCGTGTACCCGAGTCATCGAGAATAAACCTTAGCTCCTCGCTGCCCAGGCGGTTATTGAGTGGCACGACGACACCGCCCGCCCAGGGCACGGCAAAACTAAATTCGAAATACTCCGCACAATTGTGAGACAGCATAGCTACCCTGTCCCCCGCCTCTAGTCCTGAGGCAACGAGCCCTGCCGCCAATCTAGCACAGCGGTTTTCGAAATTTCCCCAGCTCAAACTTTTTCCACCACAGACCAGTACTGTTTCAGATCGCCGCCGCAGGGCCGAGCGTCGCAACGTTTGCGTTAAATACATAAAACCCTCATTAATTAATGTCCTTTTTGCAAGCTGTAGCAGCAGGTGGACCAAGCTGATAAATGGAAATAACCACCTATTCTAGGCTAAGTACCTTATGGAAGACCACACTGTTTAAAACTGTACAGTCGCGCTTACAGGCTTCACTGATGATCCCTCGTCCATTAGACTCGCAGGCTTCAGCACACCACAAGGTCAAGTCCTCATGCGTTTACAAACACAGCCTCTCGCCACTTTTGATCTCTCGCAGAAAGTCGCTCTCATCACCGGCTCCACTGCTTATATTGGCCGTGCCAGCGCCCACAAGCTTGCCAGCCTCGGCGCCACTGTCGTCATCAATGGTCGCAACAAGGAAGCTGGCGAGGCTGTCGTTGAGGAAATTACTGCAGCAGGGGGTACTGCCATTTTTGAGCAGGCCGACCTTACCCAGGCCGACGCTATGACTCAAATGGCCGCCAGAATTGTCGAGCGGCTGGGTAAAATAGATATTCTCGTCGCCAGTGGTGCCGGTGCCAGTCAGGATTCTCTGCCCTTTCGTCTATTTCAAGAGATGAGCACCGACGATCTCGATTATTACATCAAGACCCACTGGTTAACCCGCGCCTATGCCCTGAAAGCGGTGACACCTCATATGGCCAAAGCCGGGGGCGGCAAGGTCGTACTCGTCGGCACCGATGCTGGACGCATCGCCACCGTGGGCGAATCAATGATCGGTGGCTCTACCGCAGGCATGATGCAAATGTCACGGGCATTGGCCCGAGAATTGGGCCGCGATAAAATCCGTATTAACACTGTCTCAATGAGCTTTATATCTGACGCCATCCCTCGCTGGGGGGAGAGCTCAGAGCCATTGCAGGATGAAAAAGATGCTGCAGGCAATCACAAAAAAGGCATGCTCGATAAATTGAAAAAACGCATGATTTTCGATGTGCAGTGTGAAGATATTGCCGAGACGATTGCTTTTTTTGCCAGCCCTGCTTCCGACGCTATCACCGGTCAAACCCTTAGTGTCAACGGTGGCCTATCAACACCAGGCTAGCCGCGAAAGGGTGTTCGAAAAGAGAAGCAAAAACCAAAGAAACAGACTAAACCAAGGGCATTGCGCAAATACCTGGGGGCTGGCTTCACCCGGTAGCCCCCAGGATTCTGTAAGCATCGTTCAGTGATTTACCTCAGTCCCGCTCAATGAAATCGATATTCCTCTCACTGAGGAACAAGCGCTCACGGTATCTTCGGATTTGAAGAGTTACAGATGGATAGTTGATGCGTCGCTGCTCGCGCTTAATTAACTTTAATGTCAATTACTCTAACTTAAAGAAAAGCAATTATCGCTTTTCTTTAAGGTTGAAATCGCAGTATTGATCAGCTCAAGTCAGAAATATTTAATGCAAAACCCTCGGCTCGAGATCTTCATCCTCCACAGAGGACGACTCATTGCCCAGTAACTCCACCGCATCAATCCCTGCGTCAATCATTGCTTTAGCAACGTCCATGCTGCCTTCACGCAGATAATAAAGCGCCTCTTCCGAAAAATTAATACGGATTAAAGGTGCACCTTGTTCATCAGCGCGCTGCAACACGACCTCACCGTCGGGCAACATAACAATTTCATAAAAGGAAGAAGACATAAAAAGTCCGCAATCAATGATTAGTGACAATTGTAATAAGAAGGATCAGCATAACATGAATTACGCACACGCTGAATTCAGATAACAACTGCAACGTTTGAAACCTATACAAGAATTAACTGCCGTTTAAGTTGGCAGCTCTGGCCCAACCAATTTGAGCAGTCACGAAGAAGCTATACCGACAGCTAACCCAGCTGTAAAGATACCAGATCCGGGGCGACGAAGAAGCAGAGCGTTCGAAAACCGCTAAGCAGTACCGATTGGATATCGTAATTCAACTATTAGCCGTGAACATCAACGCTGTAGGGCCAGGTGATCTTCCCACGATAAAACGGGCATGGCTGGTCAGCAGCCTCTAAAATAGACCGCCTTACATTGTAGGAGGAATCAACGACGTATTAGTCACGAGACGATCTATGCAATGGACCTACCACGCAAACAGGAAGAGGGGCATCACACCAAGGGTTATTACGGGCTTTCCGAGTATCTCTAAAGCCCCCTAGCCTATGATGGTAGGGCTTAATGCGAGACAGTTTAGCCATTTATTGATAATAACGCCCTTGATGATATTGACTTTGCAGAGCCTCATGTCTCACGACAACGGGGAGTAATGTAAAAGCTAATGAAAGTTTAGGATCAGAGCTCTCCTAGAGAAGTCATCTGTCTATGAGTGAACGCATTTACAGGTACTTCTTCGCAGCCGACGAGCGTAGATTGACGATAGATCTGCTGGCAAATCTTGATGTCAGCCCCTCCAATACTAGAGCTCCTCCAATGCCACAGCCTGTGCAGATTCGCAGCATGGTATCGAACCGACCAGCATAATGGTCGGGCTACGCGGTTGCGGTTGCGTCGACCGATCGGTCGAAACCCAGGCTAACACGCACAACAGTGCGACACGGAAATACTTAAGTTTGCTACGATTTTCAACGGATACACTAGAGCTCAAATAACGAATACTGATCCTTTAGAGGGTTTGAGCGGAATAACCCATAGTAGTTTTCGCCAATGATTTTTCATCATTGTCGGCACAATGAGCAATCACGGTCCAGCGGCCTGTCTCGCTCGCACTACGCGTTTTTTCGATCAATGGATCATGATCGGGCCGCAGAGATATAGCACCTGCCAACATCAGACCCAGAGCAGGGAAAAGGAACCCCAGCGCGATAAAAGTCATCACCGGACTTGAGCGGGTCAGCACAGGGCCAACTGTGACTAGTACAGCCGCGGTCACCAGCCCAACCACGAGCGCTCCCAGACCGAGCACGATATGTGTTTTGAGCAACGTACGCGCTACCCCTCTGGTCTCAGGCTCAACCTTGGTTTCCATATGAGTGTCATCTGGGCGCACCACTCGGATTTGTGAAGGCGGTAATCCGGCTTTATGAACCAGAGACCAGGCTGCTTCTTCTGCCGCTGAATGGTTGTCAAATCCAGCACTGACCTTGTGTGGAAAATCCTCTCCCAACAGCACACCTTGTTCAAACATACTGAGCTCTCCCATAATAGAAACGATTTCAATCCCGGGCTATCGCATCACGTCAGATGCTCCGACAAATTTCATGTTTCAAGCATGCTCGCGAACTATGTAGCGTATCGAGCATTCCCGCCCATGATGCTTCTGACTTTTGTAATTAAATAGGCAAAGCCTGTGCCACGAACATCGAGCGGCGATATCTCTCGCTCACACTGTCGTTTCTGACATGCTCTCTGTAATACTTAAAAACACCCTAAGAAAACGACGTAGTCTAGCGACTTATTGCGTCTTGATTGTCGTCTCAGAGCGTCCTGAATTCATGCTTGCAAACCAAATTTTGCTATCCGGAGAGATTGATGGCTAGCGTTGCAGGCATACTTCCAACCAACCACCGCCAGGCCAAAGCAGCATCATGGATGCCTGTGGTCAGGGTGTTGCAACACAAGGATTTTTGCGAGCTAGCCCACTATTACTCAACACTGACCTCGCCAGCGCGGGGACAAAATGTGACCGAATATCAGGCGCAGCTTGAGCAAAGTGATACGCTTGCTGAGCAAGGTGATCTCTCAAGCCAGATACCCGTTTGTAATGGAGATCACAGAACAAAGGACGTGCCAGCTACCCCCCTGCTGAATAAATCAGGATGGCCGCCCTCCACGTAAGCGTTCCTGCTCACGATTATGCGTGTACTCACGGTTCTATATAATGATCGACATTATTTGGGCTACTTCAAGCGCCTTCTTTGTACCCAAATGTGGATTGGAGTGTTAAATGCAATTGCAATTTATTTCATCTATTTCAGTTATTTCAATAGCCGCACCAATATATTATATAGCTGTCCTCGACTTGAATTTTATTATTCTTCCGTATTAAATTCGAAAACCACAGGTGTCGCATTGGGCCTTGAGACCGTGATATCGAACTGCGTCGGAAATGCCGACGTTGTGCTATAAGTCCCCAACCATGTCTGTTCAGTATGTTTCGCTCCACGCCGCATATCCAGATCTTTTTGGGCAGCCCCGATGGTTCGATAAGTGCCTGTTACGCTATCTGCAAGTGGGGCCACACAGGACAATACACCTGTGTTCAAGTCTGGCTGGATATTATGGGCGGACGTGTTTTCTTCCGGCAGCTGAGTTGAGTTAATTGCGCTACAGCGTATTTCGATGCCGTCGACGGTTTCTACATGATAAACATTCTTAAAGGCTTTCTTTTGCTCAGATTCATTGAGTGAGCCATCTTCACAGGATGCCAAGAGAGGAAATCCGATCAATAAAAACACCCATGTTCCGATTTTCGTTATGGTTTCCATTTCAGCTCCTTTATCAATATTGACTGACAGCTCTCTGCCGGTGGCTGTAGCAAGGCTCGCACGTGTGCATAATGTTGTCATAAGATCGCTGATATACACTATATTTCTCGACATAATTAGTAATTACCCGCTCGCTCTCGATTACCCTGTTTGCTGGCGGTCTGTGCTAGAAATTTCAACTATAAAATATCCAACAAAGCTCATATCAACCTTCATAGCAATAAGGGCAAGCTTTATACCAAGACACCCTCATGAATGCCTGCCGCAAGCAACTCCGCTGCCCATCAAGAGAATTCAGATAACCTGAACGGCTAACCGAATCATGGAAATCTTTATATTCATCAGCTCCACATCTCTGCACAGAGCCTTGATGGCTCACTGCAATGTCACCGAGGCCTATTTTTCTGACAGATCTCGCAACATTCCGATGAATTCCCTATTGATTTCCGTAAGGTATTTCAATGTATCTCCGAGCGTCGCGGACACGGTGGGAGGATTACTCTTCAGTGTGCATTGAACGCTGTGTGAGGGATATTCCTGAGTTTTTTTTCAGAGTTTTCTGCCAAATTGATCCCCAGCCGGTGCCCTGCTTTGCATCAACTAGCATTTCATCGTATGCAGTATTAGTTTCGTGCAGATGTTTTCTAGGCGCATTCTCAACCTCCATAAGGCGCTGAACCCTGCGGAGAAACAGCTCTCTGCACGACAGAAATGTCTCGTGATTTTCTGCATCTATAATGACGCTCCTTTAGAGCGGTACGCTTGTCGTAACCTTTCTCACTGACGATCAGAATAACGCCGCCGTCCTGTAACCTTCGATAGCTCTTGTCCAGTCACATCCTGCAATATCACCTGCCAAACTGCTTGTAATAAGCCCCTACCCCCACTGGCTTCTTCAGTCCAGATGAAATTTCGGTCGCCTCTTTTATCACAACACTATGAAACTGGGAGCCAGCCAGGTGATCTCGAATGCCCACGCGACCGGAAACGGTACTTTGCGACCGGGCTTCACTCTCATCGTAAGTGACCTTAATAGGCCCTACTACCAACGGGACTTCTTCCCCCGGTATTTCCAGAGTATGCCCATGGCCCCCAAAAACCTTTCACCGGACCCGCAATACAACTGACTAAATGCTGCATACTCGGCCTCATACTGGCGACACATAGGCTGAAATTTCCCAATTCCGGGCTATTTTCGATATCAGTTTTCGTCTAATTAATCGGGCGCCGTCCCGAGCGGGAACACCATACTTTTGCGTTCGGGCAACTGAGTGTACGTTAGCCCCAGTGCTAAATTGAGACATGGCTTGCTTTGCTTATGTTAGCCGGCGGCCAAGCTGCCGGTTCAGTTCGAGTAGAGTCTTATCATTAAAAGACCCCGACAGCCCGCTTTTCCCTTGTCATAACTTCGATAAGTACCGTCTTCGTTTATCCGCCTATAAAACAATGGAGATTTATATCTCATCGGGTTCAGTTCATCAGAGATGTCGGTGCGTCACTGTTCGGTAAGTTATTAATGTCATTCAAGAGGCCGGATTATGAAAGAATTACAAATTTGAAGGTAAGAATTTCAAAGAAATTAAGACCACAGAACCCTTATCGCTGACGACAATTTGCCGGGGGACGTAACAACACCTCTATTCCATATCGTTCTGTATTCCATGTCACTCTGTCACTGCTCCCAATCTTTTTTGATAACAGGATAAAATAATCGCGTAGATTCCACTTGGGCGTAAAGCCTTATCCGGAGGCAAGGCACCAGCCTCAGTGCTTCCGAAATGGCTAAGACGACCTCAATTTCTTGGCGATGCTTAACTTCAACCAACAGGCCAATGGCTCCCAATACGATAATTTGTTCGCGTTTCGCTGCTAAGCAGTCATTTGATAACTGTTCCGCCCAAACAGAAATAAGGATCCTTGTAAATAACGCCTTGCTTTAGGGGTTATCATATTCTCTGCAGACTGTTTATGTGTGTCGCCCTGATCGACCACGAGCAGTGCCGCTTCAAGACGAAATCCCAGGCTGAAGTTTCTTTTCCTGGTCATAACTCAAAATCAGGTGGCCAAATTCACGTGGCACTGCAGAGGTCATAGCGAGAAACAGCAATGTAATCTGAGCCCAAGAAGATGGCTCAACACACTGTCGCTGAGGGCTTTGCCTGTGGACGGGAAAGCAATGTTAATAATTGATTCCTAACATGATGGGGCGCCACTCCTAAAAAGCCTGATGACCTCGATCAGATCCTGACAAGGAATGTGGGCTTCCATCTCTTCCAGAAACTGTTCTTTGCGGGTCTTCTTACGAAACTTCTCGAATCCGGCAACGGAAAAGGAATCTTGGCGCATGACGTTCTACTCGTATATGAGCCTTGACTGTAATAAATGAACGTTGAAATAAATCAGGGACGCCTTAAATGATAAATCACTGATCGTAGTATCGTGAATTGCATTACCGGAGAAAAGACTAGCAGAAGCCTGATTATGCGTTGGGCATCTTAAAAACCAACTACAGACCAGGTTTCGTAAAGAGCCACACCCTTAGGCCCTGCATCTTATTTGTAATAGCGCTGGCACTAGTACTTAAGCCTTCAAACTTTTTTATTAAGCGAGGCAAATTTTGCATTTATGATCATAAAGAGCCTGTGATACGGAAGGCACAGTTCAAAAAATGCCTTATACAGACCAATCTTCCATTTAAATTTGCTGTTTGCTGTTTGCTGTTTGCTGTTTGCTGTTTGCTGTTTGCTGTTTGCTGCCAAATCCTATCACGGCAACACGTTTTATTTTGCACAACTCTTCCTACAAGCCAGCACAATTAAACTCCGCCGATAACTTGCAAAAGAACATCGTCATACAGTCATTTTACTCAGTGACTCTATTAAACCGATTTGTTGACACTCTATGTAGAGGAAAAAAATGACTAAAATTAGCGTAGAAGAGTCATGGATATGCGCTAGGCTTTATTAAGATATTATTATTTTTCAGATTAGGGGGAAAAGGAATAATTGGCATGCACTGAGAGAGGCTGGTTTAGGAAAAACCTTCTTCTCTGCAAAAATGCATCATTTAAGTCTAGGATTGTTAAAACATAAAATGGCGGACCGGACGGGACTCGAACCCGCGACCTCCGGCGTGACAGGCCGGCATTCTAACCAGCTGAACTACCGGTCCGTTAATGCTTAATGGTGGGTGGTACAGGGGTCGAACCTGTGACCTACGGCTTGTAAGGCCGTTGCTCTCCCAACTGAGCTAACCACCCCTTGAAGCGAGATGCGCATTTTACGCATTTCTGCAGACGAGTCAAACGTTTTAGCTATTTAAGTTATAATTAATTACATATTTTTTTCATTACCACTTTCGTTATAACCACATGAGCCCATCGACACTATGGAAATCACCAAATCTTTCTCCTTTGAAGCCGCTCACCACCTACCGAATGTACCTGAAGGGCACAAATGCGCCCGCCTTCACGGGCATTCCTTCCATGTTGTGGTGACGGTATCCGGCCCCATTGATCAGCATCAGGGCTGGGTCATGGATTTTGGCGATATAAAAGAAGCCTGTAAGCCCGTTTTCGAAGCTCTCGACCACCGCTACCTGAATGAAATCAGCGGCCTTGAAAACCCAACCAGCGAAAATATTGCGCTATGGATTTGGGCGCGGCTAAAACCCCAGCTAGCACAACTGAGCCAAGTCGAAGTGCGCGAAACTTGTACTAGTGCCTGCATCTATCGCGGCGACTAAGATCGCGATGACTAAGGCCAATAAACACTTTAGCCGCCAACGAATTCACTGTGTTTGAGCACCTCTAGCGCATCACGAACAACAGACGCCTCTTCAAATTCAAGGTTGCGTGCGTGCTCGTACATTTTTTCCTCCATTGATTTTAGTCGTCTCGCCAACTGAGCAGGACTGAGACTGTGGGCTTCATGACCCACCTCATACTGTACCTTTTGCTCCGCAACAGCCCGTTGTTGCTTACGCTTGCCTTTTGCAGAGCTCATCGCACCTTCAAGTACGTCTGGAATCGCCTTAACAATACCCTGTGGTACTAAATTATTGGCCGCGTTGTAAGCCTCTTGCTTGGCCCGACGCCGATCTGTTTCATCTATCGCACGTTGCATGGAGCCAGTAACTTTATCCGCGTAGAGAATCGCCTTGCCATTAATATGCCGAGCGGCTCGTCCAATGGTTTGAATCAACGCCTGTTCCGAACGCAGAAACCCTTCTTTGTCCGCATCAAAGATAGCCACCAAAGAGACCTCTGGCATATCCAAGCCCTCTCTTAAGAGGTTAATACCGACCAGCACATCAAACTCACCACGGCGCAAATCGCGAATAATTTCGACGCGTTCAACCGTGTCAATATCGGAGTGTACGTAGCGCACACGAACGCCATGTTCGTCGAGAAAATCCGTTAGGTCTTCTGCCATGCGCTTGGTTAAGGTTGTAATTAGCACTCGCTCATCAAGCGCCACACAACGTTTAATCTCGTTCATCACATCATCGACCTGATGACCCGCCGGGCGAATTTCAATCTCCGGGTCGACCAGACCCGTCGGCCTCACTACTTGCTCGACCACCATTCCCGCGCGCTCGGCCTCGTACTTACCCGGTGTCGCGGAGACAAAAACCGTCTGCGGAATCAACGCTTCCCACTCATCAAAACGCAAAGGGCGGTTATCCAGAGCCGAGGGCAAACGAAAGCCATAATTAACCAGCGTTTCTTTACGTGAACGGTCGCCCTTATACATGCCACCAATCTGTGGCACTGAGACATGGGACTCGTCCACAACTAACAGCGCATCATCGGGCAGATAATCAAACAGAGTTGGCGGTGCATCACCGGGCTCTCGGCCCGATAGATAACGACTATAATTCTCGATGCCCGAGCAATAACCCAGCTCCTGCATCATCTCCAGGTCATAGCGTGTACGCTCAGCTAAACGCTGGGCCTCAACCAGTTTGTCATTGCTGCGCAACTGTTCCAGGCGCTCCTGAAGCTCCACTTTAATATCCTCCACCGCATCCATAATCGTCGAGCGCGGAGTTACATAGTGAGATTTGGGATACACCGTCACCCGCGGCAAGCGTTGCAGCACTTCGCCAGTCAGGGGATCAAAGAGGGAAATGTTCTCCACCTCTTCGTCAAATAACTCGATACGCACCGCATCCTTTTCCGAATCTGCCGGAAAAATATCAATCACATCGCCACGCACCCGGTAATTAGAGCGCTCAAAAGCAATATCATTGCGCGTGTACTGTAGCTCGGCGAGGCGCCGCAAAATACTGCGCTGGTCGATGATGTCGCCGCGCACCACATGCAACAGCATCTTTAAATAGGAGTCTGGATCACCCAGCCCGTAAATTGCCGACACCGTCGCCACCACAATGACATCACGACGTTCCATCAAAGCCTTAGTGGCCGACAAACGCATTTGCTCAATGTGCTGATTGACTGAGGCATCCTTTTCTATAAAAGTATTCGAGGCTGGCACATAGGCTTCTGGCTGATAGTAGTCATAATAAGAGACGAAATATTCCACCGAGTTTTTCGGGAAGAATTCCTTCATTTCACCATAGAGCTGCGCCGCCAGCGTTTTATTATGGGCCATAACAATAGTCGGCCGTTGTACCTCCTCAATCACCTTGGCGACGGTAAAGGTCTTACCCGAGCCCGTCACTCCCAATAGCGTGAGGCCGGCAAGCCCCGCGTCCAACCCGGTAACCAGTTGTTTAATGGCCTCCGGTTGATCACCGGCGGGTTGGTAGGGACTGACAACTTCAAAGCGTTTTGAGTGAGAAGAGATAGAGCTAACTGTACTCATAGGACTAATTTACGGCCTGTTAAATAATAAACACGATAAGTCGTCAATAAAGCTCAAGGAACGCTTGACTGACCCAAGACCCGACTATATCATGGCGCCGCTTTTGCAGTTCCGCCTTAGCTCAGTTGGTAGAGCAAATGACTGTTAATCATTGGGTCGCTGGTTCGAGCCCAGCAGGCGGAGCCAAACAATGAAGAAAAGGTCTGTAGAAATACAGGCCTTTTTTTTCGCCCCACATTAAATCGCCTTAGTTTCACACCGGCTTCTTTTCTCCATGAAAGGCTGGCGGCGATTATTGACAGCATCTTTGTTCACGCCTTCACGCCCTGCCCTCTCCTCAATCCTAGTCGTTATATAAAGCACTCTCCGTTTGCATCTCGACTAAACATGGCTCTCACCTATCAGGCTATGTTATTTTATACGGTGATAAAAATTCCTATAAACTTCAAACAGGAGTGCACCATGTTGCAGGCCCTTAAATTTCTCCCAAAAGCTAGCCTCATGGCTATCTTTGTTGTTTCGGTATCCGCTTGCTCTGACGCCAAACAAGAAGACGACAAACACAAAGCTACTAACGAAAAGAGTCCGGCTGAAGCGAAAAGCTCCGCTTACCAGGCCCCACGTAACTCCAGTGGTCAACCAGACTTACAGGGTATTTGGGATTTCCGCACCCTGACACCGTTGGAGCGCCCCATAGAGCTGGGCGATAAAGCCGTTTTTACCGAGGAAGAACAAGCCGCCTTCAAATCAAAAACCATTGATTCTCTCGATGTTGATAAGGCAAGAGACGAAGATGCCGTTACCGACACCAATACCGATGTAGAAGGGGCCTACAACAATTTCTGGTTCGACTACGGTAGTTCAATGAGTGAGGACAGAAGAACCTCTCTGATTATCAAACCAGAAAACGGCCGCTTACCCGCGCTCACCGAAGAAGCTATAGCACGAATGAAACAAAATCATTTACGCAATTACCCCGTTCGCGACATTCTCTCCATTGGTGTGAAAGATTTTCGTCCAGTGGGGCCCGAGAGCCTCGGCCTGTCTGAACGCTGCCTGTTAAGCTTTAACGCCGGCCCACCGCTGACGCCTAGCGCTTACAACAACAACCTACGCATCATTCAAACACCCCAACACGTGGTGATCTTTACTGAAATGATTCACGACGCCCGCATTGTGCCCATCGACGGTAGCCCCCACTTACCCGCAGAAATGACCAAATGGACAGGTGATTCACGGGGTCACTGGGACGGCGACACGCTCGTCGTTGAAACCACTAACTTCACCGGTAAGACACCGACCTTCCAGATGCCCATCAACCTGGTCGACCCGACAATGAACGGTGTGGTTGGCACCGGTGAGAACTTTACGCTAGTCGAGCGTTTCACGCGCACGAGTGATTCTGTCATTGTTTATGAATACACCGTGACTGACCCCAGCACCTTCACTGAGCCCTTCACCGTTGCTATTCCTCTAAAAGCAAATGACAGTCAGTTATTTGAGTACGCTTGTCACGAGGGCAATCACGGTGCTGCAGGCATGTTGTCAGGTGCCCGCCAGGAAGAAAAAGAAGAAGCAAAAGAACAGAATTAATCACCTTCAGTCATCACAAGAGAACGGGGCATTCAGCCATAACACGGCGAATGCCCCGTTCCTTTTGCATAGCAACAATGAGCTTCAACCCCGGCTCTTCACACCTTAACCTTCTCAAATTAAAGAGAACCTAAGAAAATATCCGGCACCTCGTTCCATGCTTCGCGTTCGATGTCATAAGGTGCACTTTCGCGGTGACAGTTTTCTCCAAAAATTTGAGTTGTTCGGTGTTCTTTATCGTAGGCACCCCAGCCCGGTTTACCGTCACGGGCAAAAGCCACCCAAGCATCCATGGTGTGTTTTGCTAGCGCATCCGCCGCCGGCCCTTCACCATAAAATTTCGCCGCACCCTTCTTCTTATGCGTACCAAAAACATACGCTAATTCTATTGCGTGACAAGACTTCATCGCTCCTTTGGCCGCAGGCGACTGCCAGTCAAAGAGGTACGCATAAACTTCACTATTATGAGGCTGCTGAGCTTCCAGCAAGCGCAGTGCTGGCAAACGAAAAATGCGATCCGTTTGTATAGCGATAAAAACTTGTGGCGGCGTAGGCTCAATGCCACGCTGCACTAAGGCTTCTTTATAAGCTGCAACCAAACTCGGAATGTAAGCGGGGTCGACCAAATAACCCAGGCGCTTGGCCATGGTCTCGTCATTGAGTTTCGTAATCGCGGGCTGAAAAGCACCAAATAGCTGCCACTCATCGAGGGTACTACCGGCCATAATCGGCACCTGGGCGACACCACCCTTGCGCACGGTTTCAATGGGCAGGTCGGGCAAGACCTCACCATCGACGACGGGCCGAAATGGCAAACCACCCACTTTTGACAGCGGATAGCCGTCCACCTTGCCACCTTCAATGCGCCGTTGAGCACGTAAGAGATCGTCCATAGTTGCCGACATCAGGCCCTGAGCATTGAGCCCGGTACATTTCATAATCGCCTCGCCTATCAATGCGCCCGAGGCTTTTGTCGCAACAGTGTGGCAAGCACCCGACTGAGGAATGGCTTTGTGAAACAGGCCCTGCGCCGCTGGTAACCCCAGCAGTGCTCCCACACTCATTCCCCCTGCTGATTCGCCAAATAGCGTGACATTGTCAGGGTCTCCACCAAAAAATGCGATATTGTCCTGCACCCACTCAAGCGCCTTCACTTGATCGAGCAAGCCCTCATTACCTATAGCGGGAATACGTCCCTCAGTGGCTTCGTTTAAATTGGCAAAACCCAACAAGCCGAGACGGTAATTAATTGTGACCACCACTACGTCACCGTGGCGGCTCAGCTCACGCCCCTCATAAACGCCCTGACTGCTAGCCCCAACGGTGAAACCGCCGCCGTGTATCCACACCATTACGGGACGGTCTGCAGAGTCGGCAGCGGGAGTCCAGATATTCAGGCTAAGACAGGCTTCGTCCTGCTCGCCCTGATCCGCTCCCATAATAGCCGCCATGTCAGAACGATTTTGTGGTGCCCATTTACCGTATTCGCTACCGTCGATCACGCCGGCCCAGGCCCAGGGGTCCTGCGGTGGCAGCCAACGCAATTCACCCACCGGCGGAGCCCCATAAGGAATACCCTTGAAAGCCCAGATACCTTCTTGTTTCTGCCCTTTAACTTTGCCAAAACAGGTATCGACGACGGTCATTTTATGACTTCCTTAAGATAAAACGCGAAAGCTTGCCCCGTCTCTGAAAATCAAGCCGGGGTTCAAGCCAGGAAAAGCCTGCCTAAAGCAGGTATTTTTATTGTTAGTGTGTCAATTAACACGCCTATCGGGAGTATTTATTATCCAATAAGCATTAATTTTTTAGTTGGTTTTGCAGTGCATTCAAAAAACTGTCGATACGCGCCGCATTCTTGCCCAGATCAGAAACACCGACCCTGGACACCGAGCGCACATCAATAACAAGGTTTTCTACGGGCGGTGATCTTGGTTCGTCGCTACCGCCAACAGCTATGTCCTTGGACACCGCAGTACCAATACGAATGACAACATCATCGGTAAAACCCATCAATGGCGTAGTGGCTGCCGCTTCAATATGGCCCCGGTCTTTATCTTCGCCCAGTATCCGCCATTGCTTATCGGCAATAACCGCCTTGGCAGCAGCCCAGGCGTCGGCTTGACTAGCAGTGACATGTAGAGGCTTGAGTTGCGGATAGCCCAAGCGTTGCTGCTCGGCCAGGGCCGCCCCCCCATGCTCTAGGGTATTATCGCCCGGCACTCTTTCCGACTGGGCAAAAACAAAAACCGGTGGCTGCTCCAAATCCGTACTGATATCGTGAATTGGGGGCGCATGGAAACTATCCAGTCCCACTTGAGATACAACCACGGCCACTGGCAGCAGGCAAAGACATAACCACATTACCAGCTTTCCCAGCTTCTGCTTTCTTGCCAAGCGGCGAAAAATCAAGGCAGCCGCTGTCATCGACACAAGCACACAGGCAACCAGGCCCAGCGCCAGAGTAGAGAAACTGGTGCCAAGGGGCAGCAGCCCCAGACGAAAGCTCAGAGCACCAGCGAGAACAAGAGCAAGGCTTAGGAGGCTAGCAAGACGAAGCATTTAGCATGAACTCTCGTCAGCTTCAGGCTCAAACTTCAATGACAGAGAATTAACGCAATAACGCAGTCCCGTCGGCTTCGGACCATCCGGGAAGACGTGCCCCAAATGACTGCCGCAGTGAGAACACATGATTTCCGTGCGCTCCATACCGCGAGAGGTATCGGTCTCTGTATCAATACCATTTTCTTCAGCTTGCGCAAAAAAGCTCGGCCAACCGCTGCCGGAGTCATACTTAGCGTCAGACTCAAATAAAGTATTTTCGCAACAGGCGCAGACATATTTCCCGGGGGATGTCTCAGTGTAATACTCACCAGTGAACGGCCTTTCAGTGCCTTTCTCGCGACAAATTTCAAATTGCTCCGCAGAGAGTTTTTCACGCCAATAGTTTTCGTCTTTCTCTTTCCAGTTTGTCATGGCTTCTAATCCTCATTCGTTTGTTTTCTCGATTTGTTAAAGTCTGCATCCTGCTAAACGCCTACAAGTGCAGACAATACGCTACAATTCGATCTACTCAAAACCTTAACACCTTTCATTTGTTGGGAAGCAAATCCTCATGAGGCATTTTCAAAAGTCTACCAAATTAGACAACGTTTGTTACGACATTCGCGGCCCCGTACTCGATCAAGCCCACCGGCTTGAAGAGGAAGGACACCGTATTCTGAAATTGAATATTGGCAACCCTGCGCCCTTCGGTTTTGAAGCCCCTGACGAAATTATTCAAGATGTGATTCTCAACCTGGTTGAAGCCCAGGGCTACAGCCACTCGAAAGGTATTTTCAGCGCTCGCAAAGCGGTCATGCAACGCTGCCAGATTCAAGGCATCGCCAATGTCGAAATCGACGACATTATCCTCGGCAACGGCGTCAGTGAACTCATAGTGATGGCCATGCAGGCCCTGCTTAACGATGGTGATGAAGTGCTCATCCCCTCCCCCGACTACCCCCTTTGGACAGCCGCCGTTACCCTTGCCGGTGGTAAAGCCGTGCACTATCGCTGTGACGAGTCCGCCGACTGGCAACCGGACCTCGACGACATGGCCAGTAAAATCACCCCCAACACCAAGGGCATCGTCGTTATCAACCCCAACAACCCCACCGGGGCGGTGTACAGTCAAGACGTGCTTAAACACATTATCGAGCTCGCCCGAGTCAACGACCTGGTCATGTTTGCCGATGAAATCTATGACCGCATCCTCTACGATGGCGCCGTGCACCACCCTATGGCCAGCCTCGCCGATGACATCCTTTTTATCACCTTTAATGGCCTCTCGAAAAATTATCGCCTGGCTGGTTTTCGCTCTGGCTGGCTCATTGCCAGCGGAGCCAAACACCGTGCCCGCAACTATATACAAGGCATGGAAATGCTCGCCTCCATGCGCCTATGCGCTAACGTGCCATCCATGTACGCCATTCAAACAGCACTTGGCGGTCGCCAAACCATCGACGACCTGGTAACTGAAGGTGGACGCTTCTATGAACAACGCAACCTCGCCTGGGAAAAGCTCACCGCCATCCCCGGTGTTAGCTGCGTCAAACCCAAAGGCGCCCTCTACCTCTTTCCGAAACTCGACCCGCAGGTTTACCCTATCGCCAATGACGAGCAAATCGTGCTCGACCTTCTCCTCCAGGAGAAAATGTTACTGGTACAGGGCAGCGCCTTTAACTGGGGCGACACTCAGCACTTCCGCATAGTCTTCCTGCCTCGCGAGCACGAATTAAACGATGCCATCGAACGACTGGCGCGTTTTTTAGGGCGTATGCGTGAAGGAGGCTAAGACTTCCTCCTTCTGATAAATATCGACCGACACCTGTAACTTTTAGACGAATAGCATTGCGATAATTTGCTCGACCAGCCGCCCGTCGTAAAGTGGGCTACGGATAGAGGGCATTCGAAACGACACCCTCTTTTACACTAACAACTCTCCAGCTATAAACACACGATCAGAGTGGGTGCTCGCAAGACACCCCTTCTAGCACGCGAGTCAAAACCAGCTACTAAATAATGTGCTACTAACCTAGTCACTCCTTCTTATATTCTTTGCTGTTCAACAACCATCAACCCAAACTCAACATGAGAGTTTTGACAGACATCATAAAATTAAAACGGAATACCAGGACCTGAACAATCAGGGGTAATGTAGTGGTTTATGATTTTTTATTGTCATAAAGCTATGCTATGTTCAGCATCAACTATTGGAAATGTTGCAGTAAGAGGAGTCGACAATGAACAAAGAAACCCCGAGAAATAAGCGTGAAGTTGGCCCACTCGATTTTGAGGGTGCTGCGCTTATTAATCCCGATGGTAGTGAAACACCCATCACCGATGAGATGATTGAGAAGGCCTGTAATGATCTTGAAGTGAGATCACAGAAAGAAAACAAGACTCATAACATGAGTCGTCTTGGCTTAGCCGGGCTTAGCCAGCAAAGACACGCCTTACTGAATGTTAAAACCCAGTAGTTCTAACTCGCCGTGGCAAGCTGGCTCACCGGGGCCGCTCACGGTGTAGTAACTGAACTCTCGGCGCTGAGCGTAGTGTTTACGTAAGGCATCAAATACTCTGCCTAGCTCCCCATCCGTTTTATCACCTCCATCAGCGAGGGCTCTACGCATTTGCTTGTCATCACGGCTTACTGAGTAGGCGCCCAATATAGCCTGATCAAGTCCCTGTCCTTCGCCGATCATTAGAGAACCACCCACACGCTCTTCATCCCCAGCGGGCACGTCTATTCCCAGGTCATTCAATGTGTTATCAAAGGCTAAATCGAGGAAACGACACAAGGCATCGCGCACCATCTGTGTTCCACGCAGTCGTCCTTCCTGGCTATAACCGGCAATATGAGGGGTGGCTATGCTGACCTGGCGCAGCAAGGCCAGGTTGATTTGCGGTTCACCCTCCCAGACATCCAACACGACTCGCAGATCAGCCCCAGTGTTGAGATGGGCCTGCAAGGCAGCGTTGTCAATGACCCCGCCACGACTCGCATTGATCAACAATGCACCGGGGCGAAGTTGTTCCAGTATTTGCCGATTAATCAGATGATGGGTCGGATACGGTCCCCCTCGTGTCAGGGGTGTGTGCAGGCAAATGATGTCTGCACTGAGCGCCGTTTCAACGTCTGTCAGCAGAGGGCATTGGGCATCATTTAGAAAAGGGTCATACACCGCACAGCTCACGCCCAGGGCAGAGAGCCGGTGATACAGACGACCACCCACATTGCCACAACCCACAATGCCCACTGTTTTATCGCGCCACTGGGCTTCGAGTGTGCAGAAAACGGAGAGCATATATTGCACCACGGCCTCGGCATTGCAGCCGGGGGCATGGGCAAAGTGAATACCTTTTTGCTGTAAATATTGGCGGTCGATATGATCGGTGCCGATGGTGGCAGAGCCGACAAATTGCACGCTACTGCCGTCAAGTAATTGCTTATCGACTTGTGTTACCGAGCGCACTAACAACACATCAGCACTGGCCACTGTGGCGGCTGTGATGTCGCGGCCGGGCAAAGTCTCCACGTCACCATAGGGCGCGAAGATCGCCTGCACGCCACTCATGTTTTCATCGGCAATAATTTTCAGGGTTCGCTCCCGTCATAGTGTCTTTCTGCCAGGGGGTCGGCCACGCCGTAAAACCCAGCCACTGCAAGAAAAAACTGCTTAGCACGCGGTGGCAGCCCTGTCTGTCGGTAACGCTGCACCTGGGCGACAACAGCCTGATAGAAATCCCCGCCCTCTTCCTCATCATTCGCCATGCCCAACAAGTTATCGCTGCTAATACGGAAAGGCGCAGCCGCCGCAACAGACAACATCCACTCCAGCGCCTGAGGTTTGACTTCGACGGCTTCAAAGGCGCGCTGTTGGGCCGGACTACGACCATCGGGACAATACCAGTAGCCCCAGTCCTCCAGTTGCCGGCGTTGTGCACCGGCGATACACCAATGGGCAATTTCATGCAGGGCGCTGGCGAAATAGTCGGCGCGATAATAAAGACGATGGGGTTCAGCGGGTGATGTTGCAGGACTGTACAAGGGCTCATCGGCACCACCCATTAACAGAGTTTTATATTCCCTGTAAAAACAGTGTTTAAACAGCGCTTCGAGATCAGTACTACGATGCACTGGCGTGCGTTGACTAGCCGTTGTTTGTAGAGCCATCACTTATTGTCGGCCCGTGCGCGCCCAGTCGACAGGTTCAGCGCTTAAACTACGTGTAGGATTAATATCGAGCCCGCCCCGGCGCGTGTAGCGCGCACTAACCATTAAGCGGGATGGCTGACAGTGTTTTAGAATATCAAGAAATACGCTCTCTACACAGTGTTCATGAAAGCCTTGATGTTCACGATAAGACACTAAATAGCGTAGTAAACTGCTATGGCATATTGGCCGACCACTATAACGCACATAAATTGTCGCCCAGTCTGGCTGACCCGTAACGGGGCAATTGGATTTCATTAAATGGCTGTATAGCGCTTCATCGACCCGCTCATCAGTCCTATCAGAAAACGCCAATAAGCGGGCGTCGGGTTTATACACCTCACAATCCACATCGAGTTCATCCAGGCATTGACCGCCAAACACAGTTAAACCTTTGCGAGCATAGTCATCGATAGTATAGAGCCGCACGGCAACGTCAGCACCCGCCACACGACTTACATCATCGGCAATGGTTTGTCTCGCCGCCTGCAGAGAAGCAAAGCGATGCTGGTTAAGAGAGTTAAGGTAAAGTTTGAGAGACTTTGATTCGATGATAAACGGCGAATCACAGGGCACACTCAATTCACCCACCGCAACCCAGGGTTTGCCTTTCTTATCACAGCCGCTTATTTCGTAGGCCGTCCAAAGGTCTTCACCTGTGAAGGGCAAAACATTCAGGCCCACACTTCCATAGTCAAGCTCAGCGCGACCGGCATCTCGCGCAATGGCAAACAGTAATTGCGGTGCATAAACCGAAGGGTACTCAACGGTTTTACCGAGGGGTGTATCACTATCGCTTGAGGAGCTGTTTGACAAGTCAGTTGGGGTAACAGGCATAGTTAAAATCGCAGTATCAGAAACACATTCATGAGCGCAGGTTTTTGCCGTTTTTCAAAAGATGCATGGCGAAAAGGAAAAGGCCGGCAATCACGAATGACAACATTAAAAATGCGGTACCCACTTCGATATCGGAGACACCCAGCAAACCGTAACGAAAGGCATTAACCATATAGAGAACGGGATTTAACAACGATACTTTCTGCCAAAATTCTGGTAATAAACTTACTGAGTAAAATACGCCACCCAGGTAGGTCAAAGGCGTAAGCACGAAAGTAGGAATAATCGAAATATCATCAAAGTTTTTTGCAAAAACGGCGTTAATTAATCCGGCCAAGGAAAATAAAACCGAGGTTAAAATAACCACCGCAATGGTAACCCCAAAATGCTGGATGTGCAGCTTGGTAAAAAACAGCGATAAAAGCGTCACAATCAAGCCCACTGTCAAACCTCGTGTCACACCACCCAGCACATAGCCACTGAGAATAATGTAATTCGGTGTAGGTGAAACCAGTAGCTCCTCAATATTACCGGCAAACTTACTGCCAAAAAAAGACGACACCACATTGCCAAAGGAATTCGTGATAACCGCCAGCATAATTAAACCCGGCACCACAAACTCCATATAAGTAAAGCCCGACATACTGCCAATACGGGGGCCTATTAAGGTACCGAAAATTACAAAATAGAGGGCAATGGTAATGGCCGGTGGCAACAAGGTTTGTTGCCAAATACGGGTAAAGCGGCGGATTTCTTTCACCATCAAGGTCATAAAGGCAATCCACTGTTCCCTAGGGCTCATTGGGCAAGCTCCTTTAAGGTTGTCGTTTGTGATTCTGAACCGCTGCTAACCATGGATAAAAATAACTCCTCAAGGCGATTGGCTTTGTTGCGCAAGCTGGTGACTCGGATCCCCTGCTCGGTGAGCGGAAGAAACAGGTCGTTCAGTGACTGGCCCTTTTCAACCACGACTTCAAAACTGTGACTGCCGATTAATTCAACGGCATAACCATCGAGCTGCGGACAAGTCGTGAGGGCCTCCTGGGTATCAATCACAAAAACCTCTTTATCGAGCTGCGCCAGTAGCTCACGAGTTGTCGTGTTCTGGGTAATGGTCCCCTGGTCAATAATGGCAATGCGGCGACAAAGGCTCTCGGCCTCTTCCAAATAGTGGGTGGTGAGAATAATTGTCGTACCTTGCGCATTAATTTCTCGCAAGAAATCCCACAGTGAGCGACGCAGCTCGATATCCACCCCGGCAGTGGGTTCGTCGAGAATCAACAAACGTGGCTCATGGACCAACGCACGGGCGATCATCAAACGGCGCTTCATACCGCCAGAGAGCATGCGCGAGCGCTGGTCTTGTTTATCCCACAAATCGAGCCGGCGCAAATATTTTTCCGCTCGCTCTTCCGCCACTTTGCGTGGCAGGCCGTAATAACCGGCCTGGGTGACAACGATATCAAAAACTTTTTCAAACTGATTAAAATTGAATTCCTGCGGCACCACACCGACATCTTTTTTAGCGCGGGCAAAGTCTTTATCGATATCCTGACCAAAGACAGCAACAGAGCCCGTGGTTTTTCTCACCAAGGAGCTAATGATGCCAATGATGGTCGACTTACCGGCACCGTTGGGGCCGAGCAGGGCAAAAAACTCACCGGGCATCACATCGAGATCGACCCCTTTCAGAGCCTGAAATCCGTTGCCATAGGCTTTGGTCAGCCCTTTTATTCGTAAAGCGGGAAAATCATTATTCATTGCAATAACCGGCTAGCGTGATAAAACGATACCCGACGATATTGATGATCAGTCTGGGTAGGGTCTTGAATTGTAATGGCACTATTTCTAATTTTATCTTTTAACTTATCTTTTAATTTATAAGAGCAGTATCTTTTGAATTGTAAAGCTACGACAAATAAAAACTTTTCGAATTGATCAGTAAACTCCTGACTATATAGCAAGGCAATCTTATCGACTGGGCGAAGCGATTTTATTCGAGAGAGATCGGGTAACCAAAAAGTATTCAGCGAGTACTTTTACCGTGAAGAGTCATTCGAAAACCAGCAGCCAGAACGACCGAGGAATAGATGGCGGGAAACCGGACCAGAATCTTGCCACTAACTCTCTGATTAAAAGAGCTTTTCCCCAAAAAATGCAAGCTATTATTATGGACTTATTCGATGCTGCTTACAAGGGTTGCCAACGAGACAAGGATTTGTGTCAAACCTTACAATGATTAGCACGCGGTAGTAGGCGTAGACCGACGCTACGGCAACCATTGGCTCACCATTGATACGAAACCACTGGCGTCAGTAATCCTAGAGCCCTGCCTTGCGTACCTGGATAAACCTCTTTTTGCATTCATCCAGTAACGCTCAAGCTGACGTCGTTGAAAACAGCCTGGGTATTCAATCGCCAGCCAATGCACCCAGGCCTCCATTTTTCGCAACTGGCCTTGTATTTAACGGCAATGTATCCTGCGCAGTGTCAGTAGACATCCCGCAGGTAGCGCCCAGCCGCCTCCAGCTCATCCAGAACATCCCGCCCCACGATATCTGTCAGCGCTTTGTCGACATCTTGAGCCATGCCTTGTCGACTGCCACACACCATGATCGCCGCTCCGCTGGAAACCCACGCCTCTACATTGTCCTCATTCTTGTAGAGAGCGTCCTGCACATACATCGGCCGACGGGGACAACGGGAAAAAACAAGGTTCAGCCGCTCCAACGTGGCGCTCTCAAGCCAGGCATTGATTTCGTCCGCAAAAAGCCGGTCTGCTTTGGGGTCCCGCTCACCAAAGATTAACCAGTTACGCTTCGCTCCATGTTCCCGGCGACGGTACAGATGGGCACGTAGGCCCGCAATTCCAGAACCATTGCCAATTAACAATAACGGCACCTCAGGTTCAGGAGAACGAAACAAAGGGTTGGAGTGGATTTGTATTGAAACGGAATCATCGATCTCGATCTGACGAGTCAACCAGCCGGAAGCCAATCCCAACCTGCCGTTTTCATCCCGCTGTTGGCGAATAACCAGATCCAGAGTTCCACCCGTCGCTATGGAGGCAATGGAGTATTTCCGCGACTGAATTATTGGTAACTGAGTGATCCATTGATCGATTGTTTCGTCATCGAAGCGAGAAAGTGTTGGAGGCACGTCGGGTAACTCACGTGATACCAGTGCATCCTCAAAAGACATCAGGCGATTCGGATCTATTGATTGAGTCTTAGGGTTGAGCCCGAGCTGGGTCAACACTTGTCGACAGCGCGAACGATCGTTAGTGGGAGTAACATCGACAATATCGCCGGCCTGCCAATCACATGCCTGACCTTCTGCAGGGATAAACTGGACCAGGAAAAGAGGTCCGCCAGGCGATCCAGGATTCAGTAATGTACGCTGCTTCATCACCCAGAGCTGACGCAGCGATGCCGCCTCGGACTGAAGCGGTTCTATTTTTGCCGCGTCGTCCAGGGTTCGGAAAAGAGAGTGCCAGCGCTCCAGTGCACTGGCAGTTGCCTCTTGCTGAGACGCATCCAGCTCCACCGGCTGCGACAGTGGCTGCGCGCCACGTTCCAGCAAGCCCTGATGAAGACTGCGGCCGAACCTGCAATAACGAGGGTAGCTACTGTCTCCTATAGCCAACACTGCAAATTCAAGATTCGCAAGAGGTTTGCCGGTCACACAGCGCTGTGCAAAACGGGCGCCGTTATCCGGCGCCTCGCCGTCACCGTACGTACTGGCAATAATCAACGCCCGTCGCGCACTCGATAGCACCTTGTCATCCACCTGATTCAGGGGCAACAGTCTGGTGTTAGCTGGTAGTACCGCCAGCATCTGTCGGGCCAGCGCCAACGCTGTCCCCGTCTGGCTGGCATAGGCCACTAAGGTGTCTGAGGCAGCGACCAGACCTCCACGTCGAAAGTAACCCCGCGCAAACCACAGGCAGAACAGACCATAGACCAACAGCACCAGTGCGACCAGCAACAGGCGCTCATTACTCGACATACGAGACGACGACTTATTGAGGCAGAACTTCCAGCGTCGCGATGTAACCGCCTTTGCGGAGCGTCGCAGGCGCCCTGGCGCGATCGTCTTCATATTCAGCTTCGAGCCAGTACATGCCGGCCTGAGACCATTCCACGACGATCAGTCCATCCTCACCGGTGACCAGCTCCAATGCCTCAGGGCTGTTGCGGTAACGTGAGCCGTCGCGGATCAAGGTGATTTTGACACCTTCCGTCGGCTCGCCGTCCATCAGGAATCGAAAGCGAGCTTCCTCACCGTTGTACAGGTCGTTAGGATGGGTCAGGGGCTGCATCTCAAGGCCTTTTCCCGTCACTTCTAATACACTCTCGGTGGGTGCACCGGCGGTGATGAACGTCTCCATACGACGTGAACTATGACTAACTTTGAGATTCTTGGCATCCTTGGGTACAGCGGTATCGAACTCGCCCGGTGCTGGGGTTTCGCCGCGACCCGGCCAAAACCGGCGTTCGCCCTCTTCAGTCTCCCAGCGAGCCTGTAGCCCAGCACTGGCCATAGCCAGCTTATAGGTTCCGCCCTGTGTCAATTCGAGATCAAAGACAGTGCGGTGCTTCCCGACAGAAACGTTCTGAATCGCCAAGTCAGAGCCATCAGGTGCAGTCACCTTGAGACTATCCACCTTTAAAGAGTGATGATTGAAGTAAAAAATATCATTAGAGACTGCAGCATCAACAGTGACCCAGGGTTTCTCTCCGGACAACACGGTGGCAGCTGGCAACAGCCACAAACGATGCGCCTGTGCTGTCAACGGCAAGTTCATGACAACTAATCCCGCCAGTATTAACAATTTACTTTTCATCAATTTACTTTTCATCAATTTACTTTTCATAATAGCCCCTTTGATTTGATTTGATTTTAATGTCTTAAGGTTTGATTTGAAGCGCCACGGTACCCAGCTCACTCTCACCGACCGCCTTCACAGTTATCGGCTCTTTAGCAGGCAAAGTGGCGGGCAATTTGAGTATCTCCCGCCCCCCCACTTCCCGGGACGCTTCTATATATAGCGTGTACTGACCAGCGGGCAGCGCCTCTAGCGCCTCAGTCACGTCAATACTGTAGCTTCCGGGCCTGCGAGTGGCTCCGGTAAAACTGTCCACTGGCATTTCCAAACTGCGACCGCTTCGCCGCCACCACTGGCGCAGATCCTTCAGCCATTTTTCACCTTCACCTCGCTCATCTATCTGGTACCACAGGGCCAGATTGGTAATGTTGCCCGTGCTCTTGGACTGAACCCAGACAGCGACATAAGGATTGTGGTACTCGGCCACTTGCAGGCGGGGAACCTCCAAAGCGAGAGTCATCTCGCTCGCCTGAACGTTAGTCGCTGTCCCCGCGACTAATAAAATTGCAGCAACTGTTTTTCTCAACATACCTATCCCTCAGTGAACAAACAAAATAATTAGAACCAGTGGCACGACCAACCCCAGGCCGACAGTAGGCCAGGTTGCCGGGCGGTGATCGGCATGGCGTATTAACAGTAATAAGCCAGTGACGCAGAAAACGATACAAGCAATAGCGAACACATCGATAAACCAGCGCCAGATCATCCCCGTGCTGCGGGCCTTGTGAAGGTCGTTGAAATAACTAATCCAGCCCCGATCGGTGCGCTCATAAAACAGCTCGCCCGCAGCCAGATCCAGACTCAGCCACGCGTCACCCCCGGGTTCGGGCAAGGCAAGGTACACCTCCTCCTCGCTCCACTCGCCCAGCCTGTCAACGCCAACATGCAGATCGAGATCTGCGGCCAACCATTCCAGCACCGGCTCGGGCAGAGGCCCAGCCACTTCCTGCGCCTTCAAAACTGCAGCAATCTCTGCCGGCAGCTCGGCTTCAAGAGTCGTGATGCGAGGATCTGCGGGGATAATGTCGGCGTGGTTGAGCGTTATACCCGTAATGGCAAACAACACCATTCCCACCAGGCAGACAGCAGAGCTTATCCAATGCCACTGCCTGACAGTCCCCAACGACCCTCTTTGTTCTCTCATTGCGTCACAACTCCTCCAGACGGGAGAAGCCAATTCTCCTGATCATCCAATCCAGCGGCATTATAGGGGGAGAGATCCTCGACCAGAAGCTTTTCCATCACCAAAGCCCGTTGTACTTGTCTCTACAAAACTCGCGATACAAGCGCCCGCAGTTAGAACGTTATTTGTGCACTCAACCAGAAATTACGGCCTGCACTTTTAACGTTATAATCGTCGGTGAAAACGACCTCGCTCACGGCGCTTTGCCCTGTGTTATAGACACCATCTCCATTCAGATCGACAAACTCAGTACTATAAGAGGTAAAGTCTTCGTCCAGAAGGTTGTTGACACGGCCAAAAAGAGTAATGCTGTCACTAAGATCGTAGCGCAGTCCTAGATTCCACACTTCGTAATTTTCGTAGTACTGAGTCCGATTCAACACGCTGTCCCATCCCCGATAGCGATCAGAGCGCAGCTCGGCTTGCAGTGACAAGGTCAGGTTATCCAACGTCTGCCATTCCAGACTAGCGTTAGCCATGTGCTCGGCGGTATTGGTCAGTGGCTGGCCGGCTTCAGACCCGCTCTTTTGCTCACTGTCAGTCCAGGTATAGTTGGCTGCCAATGACCAGTTGTCGCTGATTTGATAGCGTCCGGCTACCTCGATCCCCTGAATATCTACTTCATCAATATTGATCTTCTGGCTATAAGTTGTGTAACCCAGTTGATCATAGGAACCAAGATTGACGCATGGCCGTACGCCTGCGGTTACCTCACAGCTCTGAATGGTGTCGCCACTGGCGATCTTGTCATCGAAGCGGGTAACGAAATAGGTGATATTAAAATTGTGTCCCTGCTGGCTGCTCCAGTACAGAGCGATCTCACTGTTGACACTGCTTTCTGGCTCCAGATCAGGGTTTCCCGCAAACGGAGAAGTGCCCTGACCTCCAAAACCGGTGATCCCGTCATACAGGTCAGTGGTTAGGGGTGTTTTGTAGCCGGTGCTGACACCCCCCTTTACCGTCCATTGGTCACTGAGCAAGTAAACGCCGTACAGCCGAGGAGAGACCTGGCTACCGAACACATCATGCTCGTCATAGCGCACGCCAAAGGTGATGGTCAGCGGTTCGATGGGCGTCCAGCTATCTTCCACAAACAGGGAAAACATTTCTTGATCCTGAGTTCCTCCGGGCTGGCCTTCCTCCATACCAAACACACCGTCTTCAAGCTCGCCATCAATCATTTGGCCACCGATCACCAGAATGTGATGACCGGAGGCCTGAAAGGGAATGTCCACCCGCGCATCCAGTGTGTACTGGCTACTTTTGAGAGGCCGATTTGGGCGAGGCAGGAAAGTACTTTCCGCTAGCGCTTTGCGTTCAGCTTCCGGCATACCGGCATAGGGACCAGCACCCGTGTACATATCCTGAAGCAGCAAACGTTCATACACCGTAAGAGGCTGTGTTCGACCCTCATTCGCTGTATCCACGTACGATAAAGCGAGATAACTGGTGCCAAATCCCCACGAGCCCTCATGAGTCACAGACCACCAATCCCGCGTAAATTCCTGGTCTGCCGCATAGCCTGCCCTGGGGTTCACCCGTCCATTACTTGCCTGCCACAAGGCCTCAATATTGTCCTTAGTACCCAGGGGGTAGCTGATGGTGCCACTGTCGGGATCAGTTATTGGCGTATTATCGTAGACTTGACTTGAGGTGTCGTAGTCAATTCGCAGGGTCTGATTACGACTCAGTGCCCAGGTCAGTGTGGCCCCATAGTCTTCAGTATCACTCTCAACGGTTTTGCCGCCACCGCCGAAACCAAGAGAGCGCACGTGAATGTCCCCATTGGGGTCTACAGCGGGTTCAAACTGGGGAGACGATGCATCCGTTTCATAGTAGCTACCGCGTAACGCAATGGATAATTTGTCGGCAATCAGTGGGCCGCTGACATAAAAATCGCCCTTCATATCATCGCCAAACTGGTTATTTTCTTGAAAGGTGCCACCGACATTGATCGCACCAAACCAAGTGTCGGAGGTTTTTTTCGTTATCACGTTAACCACGCCACCTAATGCATCAGCGCCATAGAGCGTGGACGCTGGCCCGCGTATTACCTCGACCCTTTCGATGGCTTGAGTAGGAGGCAAATGTCCGAACGCGTTGCCGCCGAAATTGTTGGGATAAATGTTCCCGTGATTATTCTGACGTTTGCCGTCAATCAATAACAAGGTGTAGTCACCAGTGAGGCCGCGCATACTGACACTACCCTGCCCCGTTTTGTCGTGGGTTGTTCCAATATCAATACCTTCCTGATACTTGAGCATATCCAACAAGTTGGTGTGGGGCCTGGACAAAATATCATCTTGAGAAATAACCGAGATACTGGCTGGGGCATCCGTAATCTTCTGTTCGAAACCCGTGGCTGAGACTACGATCTCTTCGTACGATTTTTGAGCTTGTTCGGCATCAACTGCCAGCGAGACTGATGCCAGCGCTATCGCTGAGGCCAACCTGCTACACCCCCTTCCGGTCATTAACAAATTCATAGCTTGCTCTCCTGTTTGCTTTAGCGCTATTCGAATCAATCGGCGCGAATACTAATGAAACTTATTATCAATTGCAATCCATTATCAATTGCTATTTATTATTATTTGATATTTATTATCAACATCGCCTATTTGGGGTAGACTGGATGCCCCGCGCCCTCCATGACAACGAGGGCTCCTCCCTTCACGTAGAGGGATGTTCACGCGGCGTTACGCGAAGCTTTAACAACGTAAAAATGCGTAAATTCGTTATCACGGTTGCCTAAATTGACCTAGAATCGCCCGTCACAAGACGCTTGACCGGCATAACTTTCACTCGAATATTGACGTTAACGGGACACGCCCTGATGACTCTTTCACCCCGCAATTCACTGCTTGCTCTAGGCATCGCGACTCTTCTTGTCGTTGGCGGCGTCATGTATCTATCGAGTCGTGACTCAACGTCACCCGAGCAGGCATCAAAGCGTCGGGGCTGGAACGCCCCCGCCGTGGTCCGGGTTGAACCCGCCAAACGAGGCAACCTTGATGTTCTGATCAACGCCATCGGCACCGTTACGCCGCTGAATACCGTGATAGTCCGCAGCCGAGTTGACGGCGTTTTAAACCGTATCGTCTTTGAGGAGGGAGCCGCAGTGGAACGTGGCGACCTGCTGGCAGAGATCGATCCTCTCCCCTACGAAGCGCAACTCGAACAGGCCGAAGGGAAGCTACAACAGAACAGAGCAAAACTGGAAAATGCCCACGAGGATTTGACGCTCTATGAAAATCTCTGGCAGCAAGACTCAATCGCACGCCAGCAGCTAAGTGGGCAGCGAGCTCTCGCTAACGAACTCATGGGTACGGTTCGAACCAACGAGGCAGAGGTTGAGGACGCCCGCCTACAATTGTCCTGGACTCGTATAACAGCCCCTCTATCCGGCAAGTTAGGATTGCGTCGGGTGGATCAGGGCAATCTGATAAGCAGTGGCGACAGCGACGGTCTGGTGAGTATTACTCAGATGCAGCCCATCGCTGTCAATTTTACCGTACCAGAGGTGGAGGTATCGGTTCTGCGGCGTGTGCACCAAGCATCCCCACCACTCAGAGTGGAAGTGCTCGACCGTGATAAGCAGCAGGTTCTGGCCGTGGGACAATTGACAACGCTGGACAACCAAATCGATACAGCTACCGGCACCCTGCGGGTGCGGGCGCGCTTTGACAATGAGGACCTAGCGCTTTTCCCTAACCAGTTCGTCAATGTCCGATTGCGCATCAAAACACTGAACGCCGTGCTTATCATCCCCAGCGATGCCGTACAGTACGGCACCACCCGTACCTACGTTTATGTCATGGAAGATGGTAAATCCTATGTCCGAGAAGTCACGTTGGGGGCAATCAGCGACAACCGGGTCGAAGTGGTCACGGGTATCGACGAGGGCGATCTCGTGATTCTGGAAGGACTGGATCGATTGCGAGACGGTAAGCAGGTCATCACCCCCGACAGTGACGCCCAGCGTCCGCCCCGCAACTCCTCGCGCAACCCCTCCCGCAACTCGTCACGCAGTCCATCGCGCGACCCATCCTGACCCAGGGTATGAACAGTCTTTCCCGTCCCTTTATCCTGCGCCCGGTAGCGACATCGCTGTTGATGTTGGCCTTTCTGATCACCGGTCTAATCGCCTGGCGACAGCTGCCGGTGGCGGCTTTGCCCCAGGTGGACTACCCCATTATTCAGGTGTTTACCTTTCAGCCCGGTGCCGGGCCCGAAATCACGGCCCGCACTATCACCGCTCCCCTGGAGAGGCATCTCGGCCAGATTCCGGGGCTCAAACAGATATCATCTACCAGCTCCAGAGGCGCTTCGGTAATAACGCTCCAGTTCGCCCTGGATGAAGATCTGGGCGTGGCAGAGCAGGAGGTGCAGGCGGCTATGAACACCGCGCAAAATCTCTTGCCGGCAGATCTCCCCACGCCGCCTATCTATCGCAAGGTGAACCCCGCAGACGCCCCCATCCTCACTCTGGCCATCACTTCTGACAGCCTACCCCTACCAGAAGTACACGACCTGGTGGATACTCGTATGGCACAGAAGCTCGCCCAGCTTTCAGGTGTTGGCATGGTGAGTCTAGCCGGAGGACAGCGCCCAGCCCTGCGAGTGCAGGTCAACCCCATGGCGCTGGCATCCTACGGCATCAGCCTCGACCAGGTGCGCCTGGCTATTGCCGCTACCAACGTCAACCAGCCCAAGGGCAGCTTTGATGGCCCCACCCGATCCACTATGCTCGACGCCAACGACCAGATTCGCTCAGTGGAGGATTATCGACAACTGATCATCCTGGCAGGACGGTGCGCCATTAAGACTCGGGGATGTTGCCACTATCATCAACGGTGCCGAAGACCGGTTTCTCGCTGCCTGGGCGGGGAATCAACCGGCAGTACTACTCAATATCCAGCGCCAACCCGGCGCCAATGTCATCGAAGTCACTGACCGGGTTCGTGAACTGTTGCCCAGATTGACAGCGACCCTACCCACCGCAGTGGATGTCACAGTACTCACCGACCGCACCCACAGTATCCGCGCCTCGGTGGAGGACACGCAAAAAGAACTCCTGTTTGCCATTGCTCTGGTTGTGCTGGTCACCTTCGTGTTCTTGCGCAGTTTGCCGGCCACAATTATTCCCAGCATCGCCGTACCCCTATCGCTGATAGGGACCTTTGGCATCATGTATCTGCTGGACTTTTCCATCAATAACCTGACCCTGATGGCGCTGACTATCGCCACCGGCTTTGTGGTGGACGACGCCATCGTTATGCTGGAGAACATCGTTCGCCATCGCGAGATGGGCAACTCGCCCATGAACGCGGCCCTCAAAGGGGCGAAAGAAATTGGTTTTACCCTGATCTCACTGACCTTTTCACTGGTCGCGGTGCTGATCCCTCTCCTCTTTATGCCCAATGTGGCGGGACGATTGTTCCACGAATTTGCTGTTACCCTGGCGGTGGCTATCAGCATTTCCCTGGTGGTATCGCTGACACTAACGCCCATGATGTGTGCCCGCATGCTGCCAACATTACCCCAGGAGAAGGGTGAAGGCTTTCTCGACGGCATTATTGAAAGATACGGACGCGGTCTCGATTGGGTGTTGGCACGCCAGCCAGCCGCCATGGCCGTAATGGTGGCCACCATCGCCATCACTGGCCTGCTGTATTTGATGGTGGACAAGGATTTTTTTCCCATCCAGGATAGCAGCGTTATTCAAGTGGTCACCGAGGCACCTCAGGATATTTCCTTTACTGCCATGGCGGAGCGTCAACAAAGACTCGCCAAGGCTTTGCTGGACGACCCGGGTATAGAAAGCCTGTCTTCTTTTATTGGTGTTGATGGCGTCAATACCACCCTCAATAGTGGTCGCATGCTGATTAATCTGCCACCCCACAGCCTGCGTAATGAAAGTATCTTCGATGTCATGGCTCGGTTGCAGGAACTGAGCGCCGGAGTGAATGGCATTAGCGCCTGGTTCCAGCCGGTGCAAGAGCTGACCATCAAAGATCGAATCAGCCGCACACAGTACCAGTTTACGCTCACCAGTCTGGATAGCGATGAGCTGCAAGAGTGGGTGCCGCAATTGCTTGATGTCCTCAATGCCCACCCGGCGCTGGCGGATGTGGCGGCTGATCTGCAGCAGCGCGGCCTGGAAGCCTATGTAGATATCGACCGCGACGCCGCTGCCCGCCTGGGTGTGGATGTCTCGGATATTGCCAACACCCTGTATAACGCTTTTGGCCAGCGCCAAATTAGCACCCTCTTTACCCAGTCCAATCAATACCGGGTGATCCTGGAAGTCAATCCCCTCTTCGCCGGCAGTCCTGAAAGCCTGCGCCAGATCTTTGTCACCACGGCAGGTGGGACACCGACACCACTGTCTGCCCTCGCCACTGTTCGCCCGCGCCCTGCGCCACTGCTGATAAACCACCAGGGTCAGTTCCCCGCCACCACGGTGTCGTTCAATTTGGCCGAGGGTGTATCTCTGGGCGAGGCGGTGACCGCCATTGAGGAGACCCAGGCAGCGTTGGAGATGCCCGGCACCATCGAGAGCCGTTTCCAGGGAGCGGCAGAGTCCTTTCGCACGTCTTTGGATAACACTCTGTGGTTAATTCTGGCGGCGGTACTAACGATGTATATCGTCCTTGGGGTGCTCTATGAGAGCACCATTCACCCTATTACTATTCTTTCCACCCTGCCCTCGGCGACAGTAGGTGCACTGTTGGCCCTATTAATCACCGACCGGGCATTAGACATGATCTCGGTAGTGGGCATCGTGCTGTTGATCGGACTGGTGAAAAAAAACGGCATCATGATGGTCGACGTTGCCCTCGACGCCCAACGCAACCTCGGGCTATCCCCGCGCCAAGCCATCCACCGGGCTGCCCTGCTGCGCTTTCGCCCCATCCTCATGACGACTCTCGCCGCTTTGTTTGGCGCACTGCCACTAATGCTGGCTGGTGGCTCCGGCGCTGAATTGCGCCAGCCTCTGGGCGTAGTCATGGTGGGCGGGTTGCTAATGAGCCAGGTGTTAACGCTGTTTACCACCCCGGTGGTGTATCTATTTTTTGACCGCTTTTCCAGACCTCGTGATGATACAGCTCCAGAAGCAGCCACGGAGGTAGCCCCCTGAATCCGGTGGGGTTTGTCGTTGACCGACCAGTGGGGGTCGGTCTGCTGGCGCTGGCTTTAGTGCTGTGCGGCCTGCTCTGCTATCGCTTGCTGCCGGTGGCTCCTCTGCCCCAGCTCGATATACCCATGATCAGCGTCACCGCCAACCTGCCCGGTGCCAGCCCGGAAAGCATGGCCAACACCGTGGCAACCCCACTGGAGCGCTCTTTGGGCAGCATTTCAGGGGTCACTGCCATTTCTTCCCAAAGCCGCCAAGGGTCTGTTCAGGTGGTTTTAATGTTCGAAATGGACCGTGACATTAACGAGGCAGCCCGGGAGGTGCAGGCGTCTATTAACACAGTGCGTGGCGACTTGCCGGCGGGCATGCCTGGCAATCCGCAATACCGCAAAATTGACCCCTCCCAGGCACCCATCATGGCGCTGGCGCTGAGTTCTCCCAACCTGTCAGCCAGCGAACTATACGATGCCGGCTCCACCATCCTGGCGCAGAAACTGGCGCAGATGTCCGGGGTGGGACAGGTGACAGTGGACGGCGCCTCACTCCCCGCTGTACGGGTACAACTGGAACCGGGAGCATTGCTCCACTACGGCATTGCGCTGGACGAAGTCCGTAGTGCCATCTCCCGTACCAACGCGCTTCGCCCCATGGGGGTCATCGAGGAAAGTGATCGGCGCTGGCAAGTACAGACCAGTGACCCATTACGCACTGCAGAGGCCTACCGCCAGCTGATTATCCGTCACAGTAATGGTGCTGTGGTGCGGCTTGGGAATGTCGCGGAGGTCACTGATTCGGTCGAGAATCGCTACAGCAGCGGCTTCCATAACGATCGACCAGCAGTGATCCTTAGTATCAGCCGCAAAACCGGCGCCAATATTGTCGAAACTATCGACAATATCAATGCCCAACTGCCTCAACTGCGCCAGTTACTGCCGGCGGACGCAGAGTTATCCGTCGTGATGGATCGCTCACCCGTCATTCGGGCCACCCTCGAGGAGGCCCAGATCACTCTGGTTATCGCCGCCTTACTGGTCATTGCAGTGGTATGGCTGTTTCATGGCAACCTGCGCTCGGCGTTAATTCCTGCGACAGTGATTCCAGTGTCGCTGATCGGCAGTTTTATCGTCATGTATTTTTGGGGTTTTTCCCTCAACAATCTTTCACTGATGGCCTTGATTGTGGCCGCTGGACTGGTGGTCGACGACGCCATAGTGGTACAGGAAAACATTGAGCGGCACTTAGCCGATGGCCTCCCTCTCCGCCAAGCGGTGATCAAAAGTACGGGGGAAGTCGGCTTTACTCTGGTCTGTATGACTCTCGCACTGTCGGTCGTCTTTCTCTCCATCCTATTCAGCGGCGGCATCGTCACCCAACTGTTCGAGGAGTTCGCTATCACCCTGGTGGCAGCCATGTTAATTTCCCTGGCAACCTCCCTGACCCTCACCCCGGCCCTGTGCGCCGGCTGGATCAAGCATCGTCGCGCCGCGGCCACTACGCAGAAACCCTCCTTCGATTCATTGCGTCGCAGCTATGAGAAGTCCCTGAACTGGACGCTGCGTCACCGGCCGCTAGCATTATTGGCGCTGGTTCTGGCCATAGGCGCGAGCGGTTATCTGGCCACGACCTTGCCTACCGAACCTTTACCCAAGCAGGACACTGGCCAGATTCGCGGCTTTATCCGTGGCGACGACGGTTTTTCCTTCCAGGTGATGCAACCGAAGATAGAAATCTTTCGTCAATATTTGCTCACGGACCCGGCGGTGGAAGACCTCACCGGCACCAGCGGCGGTGACCGAGGCCTGACCAACAGTCAAGTTACTATTAAATTAAAGCCCCTCACTGAGCGCAAGGTCTCTGCTCAGGAGGTAGTGGATCGTTTGATAGCGAACGCCCCCAAGGTCCCCGGCGCTATGCTGCGCCTGATGGTGGACCAGGACTTACGCTTTCGCTCTCCCTGGGGGAGCAGCGACTACGAACTGGTGCTGCGCTCCGACTCCCTGCCAGCCCTGAAAAAATGGGCACTGATTGTTTCGTTGGCGATGAAACAGAGCCCCCTGCTTCAAGAGGTGGATTCGGTGGACAGTGATGAAGCCCGCCAGGTAATGCTAGAGATCGATCGAGAAATGGCTCGCCGCCAGGGCATCGATATGCAGACGGTCGTATCAGTACTCAACAACTCCTTTTCCCAACGCCAGGTGGCCACCCTCTACGACGAACTGAACCAATATCGCGTAGTAATGGAATTGGCACCCCGTTACACCGCCCACCCCTCCACGCTCTCTCAGCTCGAGGTGCTCACCGATGATGGCGCACGGGTGCCGCTTTCCACATTTGCTACCTGGCATTACGGCATGGCGGAAGATCGTGTCCGGCACGAAGGGCAGTTTGCCTCCATGGGCATCGGTTACAATCTGGCGCCCGGCGTAACGTCGGTAGAAGCGGAAACCGAAATAGATAACATACTTAACGACGTCATGTTACCCAGCGAAGTTCACGAGGCACCGCCATCACCCAATGATCTCAGTCAGGCGCTCGAAGATCCCTGGGTTTTTATCTGGGTCATTGCCGCTGTCTACCTTCTGCTCGGTATTCTTTACGAAAGTACCTTGCACCCCTTGACGATCCTGTCCACGGTGCCACCAGCGGGCCTGGGGGCTCTGTTGGCCCTGATGCTGACCAAGCAGGAGCTCAGCCTGATGGCCTTGCTGGGGCTTTTCTTGCTGATCGGCATCGTCATGAAAAACGCCATTATGATGGTAGACTTTGCTCTGGTCAGCCAGCAGCGTGACGGCCTGACGACTCGTCAGGCTATAGAGCGCGCCGCCATATTGCGACTACGCCCTATCCTCATGACCAATATGGCGAGTATGCTGGGCGCAGTTCCCCTCATCATAGGCTTTGGTGAAGGCGCTGAAATGCGACGGCCGCTGGGCACTGCTATATTTGGCGGCCTGGCTTTGAGCCAATTTCTCACTCTCTATACCACACCCGCGATTTATCTTTATCTTGAAGAATTGCGTGAAAAATTCTCGCTGCGCCGTTCCACCGAGCCCCCCGTACCTAAAACATGACACTGATTGCTACCATGAACCGATCCTTTAATACCCTTGCCATCGCAACAGCCCTCTTAGTTATCAGCGCATGTAGCCTGGGCCCCGACTACCGCAAGCCTTTGACAGTAGAGGCTGAAAATTTTAAATATCACAAGGGATGGCAGCCCTTGCCCGAACAAGACTGGGAAAGCAGTGACCGTTGGTGGCAGCTGTTTAATGACCCCACGTTAAATAGCCTGGTGGCAACAGCCAACGAAAACAACCAAACTGTCGCGCAGGCTGAAGCCCGTTATCGAGCGGCCCAGGCTCAGCGGCAGCACAGCCGTAGCAGCTTTAGCCCGGAGCTCAATGGGTCCGTTTCGGGCTCCCGTAGCGGTGGCAGCGATATCTCTGTTGAGGAAAGCACCAGTGCCCAATTACGTCTGAGCTGGGAAGCTGACTTCTGGGGCCGCATCCGCAGTCAGGTCGAAGCAGACCATGCCGCACTGCAAGCGAGCGCAGCCGATCTGGCGGCAGCCCGGCTCGCCATACAACTGTCTGTGGTCAGCGGCTATTTCAACGTGCTCACCCTGGATCAGCAGCGCCGCATACTTGAGCAAGCATTCCAGGCTTTTACTCGCTCCGCCCAGTTGACACGAAACCAGTACCAGGCGGGGATCGTATCTAGAGCAGACGTTATTCAAGCGGAAACTCAACTTCAGTCCCTGCGTAGCGACCTGTACGACTTACAGAATCAGCGGGCGATTGAAGAAAATACTATCGCAGCTCTTCTCGGCCAAACGCCGGTAACCTTCTCATTGGCCGACACCAACAATTTGCCGGCGGTTCCCACATTGCCCGCACAACTACCGAGTGAATTGATAGCTCGCCGCCCGGACGTGGTCGCCGCCGAGCGTTATGTGGCTGCAGCTAACGCCAATATCGGCGTTGCTGTTGCGGCATGGCTGCCCAATATCAGCATTGGCGCCAGTCGCGGTGTTAACGGTATTTCCTTTAACGACCTGTGGAATGCGCCCATTCATTTCTGGTCACTGGGGCCAAACCTCGCCCAAACACTGTTCGACGGCGGAGCAAGACGCGCGGATCACGATGCAGCCATCGCCCGTTACGATGAACAAGTGGCATATTATCGCCAGGTAGTCTTTGATAGTTTTCGAGATGTGGAAAATGCCCTGGCCACAGTCAGTATTCTCGCGGAAAAAACCGTCCAACAGGAAAAATTGGTCGCGCTGGCAGAAGAAAACGAGCGCCTCATCACCAACCGTTACAAATCCGGTCTTGTTTCCTTTTTGGAGGTAGCCACTTCTCAAAACACCACTCTCAATGCCCGGCATGGACTGGCGAACGTCAATTTAAGTCGACTTACAGCAGTCACTGAGTTGGCGGGTGCGATTGGAGGAGGCTGGGAAATCGGCGACACGGTTAAGCACCGCGTAAAATAAAACTCATTGTCACCTGAAGCGCCGTGCTGACTATTCTAATATGGGTCAGCGCTGAGCTAAGCAGCACTCAAGTGATCTTGTGAGGGCTCTTGAGCACTGTTTAGAGCCACGGAGCCTGCCTTTTAGATCCAGACCATACCAAGCTTGAAATCTTTGCCCAGTCAGCCCGTCGATAGAAAGAACTCTTCAGAAGGAGCTCTTCGATTTCCCTGGGTGCGAATTAAAGTACGGTAACTCAGCGATGGATCTATTTTTCCCTACTTTTTGAAAACTGCTCGCATCAACTTGTCTGTCAATAATTCAACGTTTTGTTGGGCAGACCATGCCCGCAAGCGGGCCGATTGTGAGCATCTCCTGACGTCGGTGCTGAGGACTGCATGAGAAGAACACGCGCGGGCCGAGGCCTTTTCCTACCGGCAAACGATGTATTCACACAGATAACACCAGCGCATGGGCAGACAGCTTTTATTCTGTCTGCAACCAGGCTTGTGCTTGGGCTAAAAACTACATTTTGTTGCGAAGGATTGACAGGGTTGCGCAGCATTTCATTATTTTCTGGAGGATCGATGATCCACAGACAGGACAGAAAGAGTTGTCGCGATGAAGTGGTCGAGGCGATGAAAACACGCCCTTATCAATACGCCATACAGTCGATGTCGCAACTGCTGATACGGCATCCATCTAGTCTGTTTAAAATGGCGTTAAATGAAAATGGATTTGGGACAGAAATGGACTTGTTAAAGTCTTGTCTCGCGACAAGTTTCAGCAGATTTTGCCGTTAAAAAAGTTTTCACTTTCCTTAACGATTGACAGACCTTACTGAAACTCTATTGACGATAAATTGGAGCGGGAAACCGGGTTCGAACCGGCGACCTCAACCTTGGCAAGGTTGCGCTCTACCAACTGAGCTATTCCCGCAATTGATATAGTTAAACTATACCAAAAAAATTGGCGTCCCGTAGGGGAGTCGAACCCCTGTTACCGCCGTGAAAGGGCGGTGTCCTAGGCCTCTAGACGAACGGGACACTGTGCTCTCAAGTGCTTATCACTGAAGAGGCGCGCATTCTATGAACACAACCCTTAGGTGTCAAGCGCGATAACAAAATTAGCTAAAAAAAGTGTATTTCATCGAACAAATCAGGAGTTTGCCAAACAACAAGAGGGTTTCGTTATACCCGAGCACGTCAAGGTGCTCACATTCATTCCTGTCCTTGAGGCCAAAAAGCGACAACAAAAAAAGCGGAGCTAGCTCCGCCTCTTACCCAGAATTCCGTCAGGCAATGCCCTCAAGCACACAGCCCCGAATCAAGTTTTAAGGGATATCGATGATATCGCCAGGAGGTCCTTCGTGGTGTGGGTGAACCGCATGGGCCTTCTGTACGGGCTCACCAGCTATTGGCACGGTGCGCGACAGGAATTCAATGACGCTGGTACCAAAAACATCATTGCGATCGCCCGCCACCATGTGCCCCGCATCGGTGACATTGACGTACTCACTGTGTGTGCACAGCTTAAGGAAACCCTGAGCGCCCTCTTCACTGAGCACATCCGACAACCCTCCACGTACCAGCAGAGTTGGCAACGTTAAATTGCGAGTGCAGGCTTCGAGCCTCTCCTTCCGTTTGTTCATGTCACGACGAATGGTGCGAAACTGCGGATCCCAGTGCCAACGATATTTGCCGTCCTCACCCTCACGCACATTTTTCGCCAGGCCATCGAGGTTTTTCGGCGCTTTACGGTGTGGCTGATAACTCGCGATAGCATCGGCAACTTCCTGCAAAGAACTAAAACCTTCAGGCTTCTGGCTCATAAAGGCCATAATTTTATCGACGCCTTCAGGCTCAATCTGTGGGGCGATATCGACCATCACTAACGCCGTGGCATCGATATGATCTTCACCCGTGGCAACCAGGCTGGTGCCGCCTCCCATCGAGGCTCCAACCAGAACGGGGCGCTTACCGCCGAGCGCCTCAATCACACACTTTAAATCTTCAACCATGATATCCATTCCATAGACGCCGTCTGGCGCCCAGTCCGAATCACCATGACCACGCGCATCAAAGGCCACTGCATAATAACCTGCCGCACCCAGGGTTTCGCCTGCGCCTTTCCAGGCATGGCGAGTCTGGCCACCGCCGTGCTGTAGTAATATCAACGGCCCATCAGGGTCGCCCCATGAATCACCCGCAATGGTGACACCATTGGCACCTGGCCAACGGTGCATGGGTTCCGGCGTACCCGGTAATCTTTTTCCTGCACTCACATCACTACTCCTGTTACATGATAAACGATGGCTTAATGCCGCCCCGCTCTTGCTACTCGGTCTATATGGCCTGGTTTAAACAAGCGCTAGTCCAGGCCATCAGCTCCGTGCTGGGGTGCATCGGCTATTAATTGTTGGCGATTATAGGCGATACCGCGGCGATAAGTTGTATCTGGGTCGCCCAGCACTTCTGCAACCTTCAGATAACTGCCTCTCGGGGAGCTCCTGATTAAATCTCAGCAACGCAGGTTTAGCCTGCCAGGATTAGCCCATAACGGGTACAGAAGCTCTCTTATCCAAGAATAGGACAGCGAAACTGATGAAAAAATTTTAACGTCAGCTGAGCTGTTACTAAGATTTAACCTGGCGACGATGAATACGTCACAAGCCAATCCCGATCAGCGTATTTATGTTCGACGGACAAAACTATCACGGCTGTCGCTATCATCGCAGCGCATTCTTTTGTTTTTTGGCAGAACACCCATCTTGCTCTAGCTCGAGATAGCATGTATAACAGCCCGGGCAAAATAAGCGTCATTTTTTATTTACTCTACCAATAAATCAACAATAATTTAGGAGTTTATAATGTCCAACTCTAACCTTTATCGCGAAGTTGAAACCCTGCCCAGCGGTGAGTCACTGATTTATCTCCGAGAAAACTTTTGTCATGACGTTGACGAAGAAGACAGGGTCGCCTACATATCCGTGGCACGACAAATCGCCACCCAAATCCAGTGTGAACTGGCGGTTGCAGAAAACACCCTGACTTTTACCAAAAAAGACGAAAGCACGACATACTGACAACGCAGCGGCCTAATTAAAGAGCCTCTCGCCACGTGCTGGCTAGAACAGTACGTAGCGAGAGGCTCAATCCAAAGGGGCTCAATCCAATAGGAAGAGCTCAAGGTAAAACCAGCGGCCAGTGCAAGCCCTCGGCCTGGCGTTAAAGCACCTTACCTTGTCTATTCCAACACGCCTCTTTGTATCTTTGCATGCCTATGAAAGACGTCATCAACAAAGCAACACTTCCCATCTTCACGTCATCAGGTTAAATTAAACCCTCTCTAAACACCTCTTGCAGGCCAGGCACAAAGCGTCGAATAAAGACAGCTAATCACGCCAGAGTCAGTAAGAAAATTTTGCCTCTAAAACCACTCTATCTGGCAAAGTTGCATCACACCTCTATGCAGTACCCTGTGCAGAAGTAGAGCACACCCATCAACGCCACTTAATTTTCAAGGAAAACCAATGTCTACTATCGGCGAATACCAAGATATACAGGTCACTCTGGCAGAACATGTTGCTACCGTTACTATCCAGCGTCCTCCCTTTAATTATTTTGACTACAACTTAATTTGTGCTATCGCCGATGCCTTTAACGACCTCGACAAGTTGGATAACTGCCGCGCTATAGTGCTCGCTGCCGAGGGCAAAGCCTTCTGCGCTGGCGCCAACTTTGGTGGTGATGACGCCATTAATCGCGAAAACGAAGACGAGAAGTCTGGAGAGAGCGCCTTTCGACGCCGTTCTGGCCGTCTCTATGGTGAAGCCGTACGGCTCTTTGGCAACAAAAAACCCGTGGTTTGCGCAGTACAGGGCGCAGCTATTGGCGGCGGCCTGGGGCTCGCTTTGGTCGGCGATTTTCGTGTCACCTGCCCTGAAGCACGCTTTGCCGCTAATTTTTCGCGTCTTGGTTTCCACCCCGGCTTTGGCTTGTCTCATACTTTACCGGCGCTTATCGGCCAGCAAAAAGCCCATTTGATGTTTTACACCGGGCGCCGTATCAAAGGCGAACAGGCCCTCGAGTGGGGATTGGCCGACCAAATTGTGCCACAGGATCAGGTACTGACAGCCGCCACTGAGCTGGCCAGTGAGATTGCTGGATCTGCACCCCTGGCCGTGCAATCGATTCGCGCCACCGTGCGCTCTGGTCTCGCCGATCGCGTTCGTGCCGCCACTGACCACGAGCTTGACGAGCAGGAATGGCTCATACAAACCGCTGATTCTGCTGAGGGTATTAAAGCCACCGCCGAACGCCGTGAGCCCCGCTTTACTAATCAATAAATGACAATCAATCATCCATCCACCGAAGTTGCCTTTATTGCAACTTCGGCATTGCAACTTCAGCGCCCCTTGAAGACGTCCTGAAGGCAGTATTTCCCAAAGAGTCTCTGAATACGTCATCAACCTATATGAGACTTAATCAGAGGCTAGCTGACGAGACCTCGGTGCAGATATCACTCGAATTGTCGACCTTATTCAGCTTTTTTCTACAACGAGTACCACCCAAGGACAGCTCGATTTCGTAGCTGAAAAAACCTCATCAGAGCGTGCTCAAGGCCTGATTCCAGTATTATAAAATTCTCTAGTTGCGGATCTTTCACGTCATTGCCAAGCTCGGTGGTCAGGCCCACTCTCTACGGCAGCTTATGAGGCCTCTCGCTTTAGCATAGAATTCGGTGGTTAGACTATCGATCAGCTCGTTGAGTTAAAATGTTTAGACGTAAAGGTTTAAGGCAGGAAGATCGCCATGGCTGCAGGCTAAATCAGTACGTTTTATCCCTGTAACAATTGGCACGTCATCTCAACAAAAATAAACATAATAATTAACAATATCAAATAGATAAGATATTTTATTAAAGTCATATAAATTTAAAAAAGCTGGGCGTGTCAATGACCGCCTAATACGATGTAGCGGGACAACTTGGCCGGGCATAATGACCTCTATCAGGGCTAATAAGCCAGCTACCGCTCATTAGAACAAATCCACTATTTCCAAAGACCAACAACTAAAACAATAACTTACGGATTAGTCATGAACTATAAAAAGAGATTACAGCGCGGATTAGCCCCGCTATTTATCACGCTTGGTCTAAGCGCCTGTAGCACCGACACAGATACTGACAAGGGCTTGCTGCAGACCAGCGGCACTAAAGACCCCTATCTGGTGCAATACCTGGTGCCCGGCTCTGATTTTCTCAGCCTTCATGGAATTAGCTTTGACGATGATGACAGCCTTTACGCTGGCAGTGTGATGGGACAGAGCATCCACAAAATCGATACCCAGACCGGCGAGTCAAGCGTCTTTGTCGGCCCACCACAGGGCATGGCCGATGATCTTGAATTTGGCCCCGATGGCACTTTAGTGTGGACATCAATACTCACCGGCCAGGTACACGCCCGTCGCCCCAATGGCGATGTTTTTGTGGTCGCTGATAATTTACCGGGGATTAACGCCATCGCTTTCCACCCCTCCGGTCGCCTCTTTGTCACTCAGGTATTATGGGGCGACGCGCTGTGGGAGCTCGACCTTTCCGGGCACAATCCACCGCGCAAAGTGATTGAGAATATGGGACATCTCAACGGCTTTGACTTCGATAAAAAAGGCGACCTCTACGGCCCCCTGATCTATAAAGGCACCGTGGTACGGATCGATGTCGACAGCGGCGAAATGACGACCCTGGCCAGTGGTTTTAAAATTCCGGTGGCGGTTAACTTCGACAGCCAGGACATGCTGTATGTGGCGGATACCGCACTCGGGCGTCTGGTGCGCATCAATATTGCTACGGGTGAAAAAAACCTGATCGCCACTGTTGAGCCGGGTATCGACAATCTTGCCCTGAGCAGCCGCGATGAACTCTACATCACCAATATGAACGATAATGCGCTGCTTAAAATCCATACCCGTACTGGGGCAGTACGCACGATCGTACGTAGCGATATTGCCGTCCCCGGCGGCCTCGACCTGATCGAAGAAGAAGGTAAAGAAACGCTCCTGCTCGCCAACCTTTTTACTTATAGCACTATTGACGGTACGAGCGGCGTGGTGACGGATATTAAGCGCGGCCTTCGCGACCACTTCGAGATGCCAATGTCGGTCAACATTCGGGGTGAAAGGGTTGTCGTCACCAGCTGGTTTACCCGCGGCGTCGAAATCTTCGATCGCAACAGCCACCAGAGTCTGGCGGTACACCATGACTTCCAACAACCCGTGGATGCTCTCGAACTGAAGAGTGGCTCTCTGCTCGTTGCCGAACATGGCACCGGAGCGATTATTGCAGTCTCCGAGGACGGTGACCGCAAAGAGCTCCTCAACGAACGTCCCGGCATCGCCGCGTTGCGTCAGGGCTCCGACGAGGATACTTTTTATGCCACTGACGTACTCAATGGCCAACTGCTGGAAATCGACAGCGATGGAGACATTAACATTATCGCCTCGGGGCTCGACCGCCCCGAGGGCTTTGATGTCGCCGCCGATGGCAGCATAATACTCGCCGAAGTCGGTAGGCAGCGCATTGTCCGCCTCGACGTCAAGAACGGTGAAATCAGCGAAATCGCTCGCAACCTGGCCATCGGTCTCGCCCCGGCACAAGGCACACCGCCGAGCTATATCCAGACCGGGGTCGCGGTGTCCAGTGCTGGTAATATATACGTCACCTCTGATTTAAATACGGCCGTTTATAAAATCACACCACAGTAGGAACACATAAGCGGATTCAGTAAAACGAATCCCTTTAAACCCATCACCAGGCTCAGCCTGCTCTCACAGGACAACGAACATGAAGCTAGATTCTATCGCCCTGCACCACGGCTACGAAGCGGAAGCCACCACCAAGGCCGCCGCCGTGCCGATTTATCAAACGACCTCCTATACTTTCGATAATACCCAGCACGGTGCCGACCTCTTCGACCTAAAAGTACCCGGCAATATCTACACCCGCATTATGAATCCCACCACCGCAGTACTCGAAGAACGTCTGGCAGCAATGGAAGGCGGTATTGGCGCTTTGGCAGTGGCCTCGGGCATGGCGGCCATCACCTATGCGATTCAGTGCATTTGTGAGGTGGGTGATAATATCGTCAGCACCAGTCAAGTCTACGGCGGCACTTATAACCTGTTTGCCCACACCTTTCCCCGCCAGGGTATTGAAGCGCGGATGGTTTCGCACGATGATTACGCCAGCTTTGAAGCACAAATTGACGATAAAACACGCGCCCTGTTTTGTGAATCTATCGGCAATCCCGCAGGTAATATTGTCGACATTGAGCGATTGGCCGAGATCGCACACCGCCATGGCGTGCCATTGATTGTCGACAACACCGTGGCGACGCCTTACTTATGTCGAGCCTTCGAGCATGGCGCCGATATCATCATCCATTCCCTCACCAAATACATTGGTGGTCACGGCACCTCCGTTGGCGGCGTGATTATCGATTCCGGCAAATTCGACTGGGTGAAACATAAATCCCGATTCCGCGTACTCAGCGAGCCTGACCCCTCCTACCATGGCGTTGTCTACACCGAAGCCTTTGGTCCAGCAGCCTACATAGGGCGCTGCCGGGTGGTGCCTTTGCGCAATACCGGCGCTGCCATTTCCCCTCAAAACTCGTTCCAAATTCTTCAAGGCCTGGAAACGCTTGGGTTGCGCATGGATAGGCACTGCGAGAACAGTCTCGCGCTGGCCAACTATCTGCGCCAACATGACAAGGTCACCTGGGTGAACTACGCGGCTCTCGGCGACAGTCCCTTTAACAACACTTGTAAGAAAATTTGTGGCGGCCGCGCCTCGGGCATTCTTAGCTTTGGCATCAAAGGCGGAGCGGAGGCCGGAGCGGCGTTTATCGATGCCCTACAAATGATACTGCGCCTGGTCAATATCGGCGATGCCAAATCATTGGCCTGCCACCCCGCCTCAACCACTCATCGCCAATTAAGCAGCGATGAACTTGCCAGTGCTGGCGTCAGCGAAGACCTGGTGCGTATCTCGGTAGGCATTGAACACATCGACGATATTATTGGCGATGTTGAGCAGGCACTGAATGCAGTGGACTAAGGTATTAAGCCATTTCCCGGAGCGACTGAAGTCAACCAACGCCAGCCGCTCCGATCACCATTACAGGCAGTTGCGAAGGGTTTGAATTACTTACCCCTATGAAAATAAAGCCATAAAAAAGCAAGAATATATCGAGAAATAAGATTATAAGATGTTTTCAACTTGCTGATTAATAAAATATTTTGTTTGGCTAATGATAGTCTTACCCGCTGGTATGAAGGGTTACTGAAAATTGAAAAATAACTGTATATAAGGTACACTGAAAACCCTCACCAACAAGCGGTCAACGACAACAATGAGCAAAGCCAACAAAACGCGCTGGGGTAAAACCATCCAGAGTAAAGATGTACAGCACGATTTGAAGCGCACCGCTATTTTGAAAACCGCTGCCCGCTTGTTCAACCAGAATGGCTTTCGCGAAACTTCTCTGAACGAGCTTGCCAAGGAATTACAGGTCACCAAACCGACTCTGTATTACTACATTGAAAACAAAGAAGACATTCTCTTTCAGTGCCTGCTGACCGCTATCACGCAAATGCTCGAGCAAACGGCAACCATACAAAACGCCGATCTGACAGGTCTGGAAAAACTCAGCCGCTTTATTAATTTGTTCACCTCTATGTTTGATGATGAATTCGGCCGTTGCCTTTCTCGTCCCGGCCCCGATCCCCTGTCAAACAATTACCTCCAACAGATCGATCCCCTCTATCAACAGCTTGACGCAGCGATGCGGGATATCATTAACAGTGGCATTGCGGACAAATCCATTCGCAACTGCAATCCCAAAATAATCGCCTTTACTATCTTTGGCGCTATTAACTGGATGACCAAGTGGTATCAGGTAGATGGCGAAATGACCACTCATGAAGTGGCTGACGAAATGGCCAAACTGTTCGTCCACGGGCTCACCGGCTAGGATCACACTTTAGGGCATCAAGTATTGTGTAGTTGCAGATTGGAAGGTACTGTATGTAACGTCGGTTGCTGCTTCATCCAAGACAAGGTAAACACGGCTTCACCGCAACCGTTTTCTATAGTCGTGATTACACACCCGAGATAAGGAGTACGTTATGACGACCACCGTACCCGAGCACAACAGCGGCAATGTTGTGAATATTTTCACTGGCAAGGCTTGGTCACCTGAGTTAGAAACCCCATTTATTCGCCTTGCCCCCGAGCTTGATGGCCTCGAAATGCTCTACACCAATAGCGCCCATCCGGACACCAGCTTCAGCATCAAAATTCTTTGCTGGGGTTTACGTGAAAGCGGCGATATTGTTGGCATGGTACCCTGGCTCAACAAAATCACCCCTTGCCCCGATATTACCGATCCCCTGGGCGGTAAATGGGAAGGCTATTACGACCCCCGTACTGAGGAGCTCTTCTTCGATGCGCCCCTACACAAAGCCTTAGAGCTGGAGATGGCTGCCGAGTACTATGACTGCGACTACGCAAATCCAGACGATGTCGTACAGGAAATACCCGATACTATTGGTACCCATGCGGTGTTTTCCAACGACGGCTTTAAGACCTTGCATCTAAAAGAGGTGATTAGCTGGCATCTGCTTAACAGCGGCGAAATTCACGCTCTGGTTGCCGATGAGCAAAAAATAGAAACTACGCCCGTTCTACCCGGTGATATCAGTCTGTACGAGGTCGATTCTGATACGGAGTTTCGTTACTTCTTCCAGCACCACATCGCCAACAAAATCAAGGCCAAAGACCCCGAAGCTCTGGCCGCCATTGCCATCTTGTCGGAGACATAGCGTCACCAAAACTTGAGGAAGCGTTTTTACACAGCAACGAGCCCGTTATTTGAGCTTTAGAAGATCACTGCGTCGCCTGTTTCTGGAGCAATAATGATGGCTTGCATCCAGAAGCAGCTATCGCGATGCAAAGAGGGGCTATTAATAAAGAGGAAAAAAACAGTCCATGCTTTGGACGCCAAACACTTCCTTGCCTTCGATCTGTCGCGCCTCACTTATATCCGCTAACTGGTAATAAACACTGCGGCTGAGCAAGCCTTCCATACCGCCACGCACGGATAAATAGGGCGAGGGCTCACCACTGTCAGCATCGACAGAAACCCTGAGCGGGTGTGCTGATGCAGCAATGACCTGATCATCCGTGGTACTACTAAAGACCAAAGCCTGCCTACCATCCTTGCGCTCGACCTCCAGGCGGGTAAAGAAAAAAGGGGCATCATCAACCGCTATACGCCACTTTTCTTGCGGTGTCACCAGAAAGTAATCATCGTTTTCGCGCTTGAGGATACTGGAAAAAAGCTTCACCAGGGGCTGACGTTTTATTTCACTGCCCTCGTGAAACCAGACTCCCTGGCGAGTAATTCGAATATCTATATCACCTAAAAGTGGTGGATTCCATTTTTCCACCGGGGGTAAGCCCCGCTCTGTCGACAAGTTATCTTGTAGTATTTTATACCAGTCATCTAATGATTGGTCCGTCATTTTAGCGCTCTCGAAATTGGCCACGGTTGCCCATGGTGACACCAATATTGGCGATGAAATTGAGCAGCTTTTCCTTATCATCAAACTGATCGGCAAAACCCTGATTAAAACAGACATCAACTGCGCCCTGAGCCAATGCCCAACAAGCCAGATAATGATAATGAGGCGGCACGTCTTCCAACAGGCCACGTGCGATCAATTTGGACACCATGTTATTCAAGGTTTCGACCATCCCGTGGCGAATTTTGTGAAGACTCGCCATTTCAGTGGCGACTGACTCATCGGCCTCGAGACGAAATTCCAGCTGCTGTACCAGCCGGTCCAGTGCCGGATTAGCGAGGCGCGAATCAAAATAGGCCTTGGCCGCTGCCCCTGGATCACCATTTTCAGTGGCTTTTATACCCTCATTCACATTGCTTACCAACATCTGCTCATAGTCGGAAACAATACGCATCATAATTTCAGCTTTGCTTTGAAAATGCTTGTAGACCGTGCCCTTGCCAATACCCGCTTCTGTGGCAATGGCTGATACGGTAACCTTTTCTACACCATCGCGAATTAGCAAGCCCAACGTCGTCTCTTTAATGAGCTCTTCCCGCTCAAGGAAGCGCTGCTTCTTCTGCCGTATTCTGTCTGTACTTGTTGTTATCACAATCCCACCAAAAAAAGTTTTTAGTATTGTCGCACCGCTTGACAGAGCTAATCAAACCTTCCTTCAGCGTCTAATTATCAAGCAGCTCATGGCCATTAGCCTAGCAATGCTCGTGCTAACATTTAATCTTGCGTCGACTTCCTGTAAAGATGACTAGCACTCCCAAAGCTGAACATCGAACCAACCTGTAGAATGTTACTGACGTTAACGCAAAGGAAACCCCATCACACGACGCCTCGTTAACGTATTCGCAAGCCCAACGCCATTTTCTTCACCGTGGACTGTAATCAACGGGCTTAATCCCATCATCACTGCTATTTTCATACTACTTGTATGGCTCTCTCAGCTGAAGCCTTTGTGTCAACTGCCCACGATGATTGTCTCTGCTTTGCCTGGCTCATTTTGGCGGGGCAAGAAAACTCGCTCAGGAAACGGACAGGCCGCGCCACTGACCCTGATTGTGCAGATAATATAATGGCCTCTATTCTGTCACCCCGTACTAAAGAAAAGTTGGTGAGCCCAGCTCACCATTGTCACTGTCGCTTGCGACAATACCTCGCCCGATACCTATACCGGAAGGACCATAGCCAGTATTATTATTTTTCTCGGACTTTGCTATTAACATCATTTGCCGCAGGCTTCACCAGCTTTTCTATCTGCCAGCAAGAAGAGTAAATCATCCCTTCTGAACAAAGCGCGCCCAAACAATTAAGCGCTATAGAGCCTCAATAAGCAAGGCTTAAAGGGGAAATTAACAGCATCATTCGGGCAGGCGAAAAGAGCGAGTTGACTAGAAACATAGACACCTTCGGTGCACGAGACCTATACACTAAGAAAGCAAAGATTTGATCTGACTCACCACGGCAACAGCTTCGAAGGGTTTACTAAAAAAAGCCTTTACGCGTAAGTTCGCCGTCTCAAGTTTCTCAGTTTCACTATTGTTTTGTGTCAGCATAAATAGAGGGGCACTACAGCTAGCACCTATTGCTCGATAGAACGCAGCACCATTATCACCTGCCGCCTGAGTGTCAAGAATGATAGCGCCTGCGGCACGCTCCCCTATCCACGGCAATGCGTAAGAGCCATGGGTCAAACCATGGGGCGTCAAACCTTGGTCAAGGCAACAATCACTCAAATCACCCAGTAACTGCACATCACTGACCACAATCAATATATTCTCCACAGAGTTCTCCTCACAACACTCCCGCAGATTATACAATCACTCCTTGTAGATTGAGCCACGCCGCTTTTAATAAAATAGCGCCCTATCACATTACAGAAGCCTTCTATTCCAGTACAGTCAAGTGCCAACTCAACAACAAGGATCAGCAGTAGACGATGTGTGAACTCCTCGGTATGAGCGCCAGTGTACCAACGGATATTTGTTTTAGCTTCGCAGGCTTAATACGCAGGGGGGGCCATACCGGCCCCCACGAAGATGGCTGGGGCATTGCCTTTTACGAAGGTAAAGGTTACCGCGCCTTCCACGACCCTGGCGCCAGTGCGGATTCGGAAATTGCTCATTTTGTGCAAAGTTATTCGATAAAAAGCAACAATGTCATTTGCCATATCCGCAAAGCTAATCGCGGTAAAGTTAGCCTGGAAAACACCCATCCCTTTGCTCGAGAGCTATGGGGACAAATTTGGTCCTTCGCCCACAATGGTCAATTAAGGGGTGTCAAAAAGCTCGCTCTAAGTCACTACAAACCTGTCGGCACCACTGACAGTGAACATGCCTTTTGCTGGTTACTTGGGGAGTTGCGCGAACACTTTGTGACACCACCAACAAGTCAACGAGCCTTATGGATATTCATCCAGCAAAAAACCCAGGCCCTAAGCCAACTCGGAATTTTTAATATGCTAATGAGCGATGGGCGCTCACTCTATACCTACTGCAGTACTAAGTTGACCTGGCTAACCCGGCAGGCTCCTTTCGGAAATGCGCAATTAATCGATGCCGATATGACTGTCGATTTCGCCCAGCATACACAAGCTAACGATGTCGTGACCGTTATTGCTACCCAGCCCTTAACCTCAAATGAAAAATGGCAGACGATGGACAAAGATCAGTTTTCAGTATTTCGACAAGGCGTACGAGTGTGGCCAGCCCCTAAAAATATTCGCCAGAAGATCAAAGATGGATCATAAAAAAAGGGGGGCAAAAACCCCCAAAGGACAGAGACAAGAAAATCTAAAACTGCTAAAACTGCTAAAACTGCTAAAACTGCTAAAACTGCTAAAACTGCTAAAACTATATATCTGCTAAACGGAAAGCGGCACGAGACAAACGATGTAGTTCGTTATCTTCCAACTTGATCAAACTTTTAAAAACCTCTTTTCCCGCGTCAGAATCAACTTCATCGGCCATGCTTTGATAGCATTGAATTAAATAGTCATCAACCGCGAGAGCAACAGATATAATACTATTGACATCATTCAAGTCGACACCACGTACCTTATTGATCAAGTCATCAGGCTGAAGCTCAGGCACATCCTGCATCCAAAGCGCCGCAACGTTCTGTGTCATATCATCTGCGTATTGATCCATCGCCCGAGCGAGATTCTTTTCGTGACGATTTAAGTAATCCAACATCAGGCCTGCTCGCTCAGAGCTCGAAAGTTGCTCTAATTCTGCATACTGGTCGGACAAAGCTCTATGTAACTTCCCGGCAAAATCGACCACATCCTTAATCGTTCCAAAGCGCATCAGTTGATCCGTTTTATCTGTTTAATTGGCATTTTCCAGCTTTTCGTCATTTCACGTATTGATGCTAATCAAGTACCTACTCTATTTCATCGATCATTAATCACACAAACAATTAAATTCAAGGAATAAACCAACAGACCTCATGTCACTTGGATGAATGGCCAGTAAAGACAAAAGTACCTGTCTTTTTCTCGCGGCTTATGAAGCAGCACCTAGTGCCGCAAAAGACAATGTAGCGATGTACGACACACTATTAAGCGCTATCACCCAATTGACCGATAAACAGAGCGTGCTAAGAAAGTTACAAAAAACATCCCAGGAAAGTCACCCCCAGCTTTTAAACACTGTGTTGATAATCAAGGTGTTTTTTACGCCCTAACTTAATCGAGCTTAGTTCATCCAGTAAAGGGCTATCGCCCCCATACCCGATAGGCTGCATATGCACAGTGATGCAATGCGAATATGGCGATTAGCTATGCGCTCAACATAGCGCGTCGCCAGCCAGTAGCCCAGACACATTGCCGGAATAAGCGGCAGGGTAAGCGATAAATGGTGCCAACTCATATAACCCGTGTAAGCCTGCACCACGAGAGAAAGAACACAGCTAACAATAAAAAAGGCCGACAAGTTTGCGCGAATATGATTAGCCTGTTCGTGCTGTAATAACAGTGCCAACGGTGGCCCCCCAATTGCAGTGCTAGTACCCATAAAACCTGACAGAAACCCCGCCAGTAACATTCTCGGTGTCGTAGGCGCTATTCGCACAGGCAGCAAACTCACCGCAACGGCGATTAATACCGTCAATCCAAGCCACAGAGAAAGCGACCGGGCATCCACCCATAGCAACAAAGCTCCGCCCGCCACCGTGCCGGGGATGCGACCAACGATTGCTGCACCCAAGCCCTTTAAAGAGATATTACTGCGATAGCGATAGGCATTTGCCAGTGATAGCAGCAGTGCGATAAGCGTAATGGGCGCTGGCACGTAGTCTGGAGATAGAAGAAACAGAAAGGGTGCCGAGACAATCGCCAGACCAAAACCAATACTGCTCTGCACAAAAGAACCCACGAAAATTATCATTACCGCAAAAAAAGTATCCATAGGCTCCTAATATGTGTTTACAGAATGACCGCCTCAAGATAGTACTAAGAAAGCTCTGGCTACGTCATACGTTTGCATCTGACGGCTAAAATCTTTAGCTCGCCATCAACTTCATCAAGACTTGATCAAAGGCTTGTTAATTTTCACTATCCACATCTTCTATCGCGCGCATGCGGTTTTTCAGGCCTTGGTTAAGCATTGTCTCCACGCTTTTTGCTTGCTCTAAGTGCTCTAGTTGCTGCTGATAAGGCTTCAGCGGGATGAGGTGAGTGCTGCCGGTTCCCAGCTCCCCTTTCTCAACAGCCTCCACAGCGGTGTCGTGCGATGCCGCCACTGGTTCAGGTGGAGCCTTGCAGAATAATAAATACAGAGGGGCCATAACCAATAAAGAAAGTAGTAATACTTTCATGAGTCTCTCCTGACGACTATATTTTAACCGGTCTAATTCTACTAGACTGACAACGAAGCAACTTTCAAAAGGCACGCTTATCGAACACTCTCGTAGAGAGACCGGGGCGGTGAAATTAGCAAAGACACACAACTATACGCTCAACACTAACTAACAATCAGCTCAATTCAATGTAACTGTAAACGTTTTAAAAGACGGTAAAAATTGCTCCGGTTCATGCCAAGTTGACGTGCAGTTTGAGCCTGGTTGCCCTGATTATGTTCCAGTCGTTCGGCAATCCAGAGTCGCTGGAAGTGATCAATACCCTCTCTCAATGTCAACCCTGCCTCATTGGCTATCGCCAGCGTTTCCTTCACTGCGTCAGTGCTCTCCAAAGGCGTGCTCGTAGATTCAAGTTGATCGCGGCTGATATCCAAATGTTTAGGCGTAATAGAAACGATTGGACTCCTACCTGGCTGATGGTCACAGCGTGCCTTCAGTAATGCCCGACTAATGCAGTGCCCCAGTTCACGCACGTTGCCGGGCCAGAGATAGCCCAACAATAGGGTTTCACATTCCGGCGTGAGTCGCGCCCTGGGCAAACCCATACGACGACTATTACGCTCGAGAAAATAGCCACACAGCAACAGAATATCCCGCCCTCTGTCGCGCAGCGGTGGAACATGAATCGGGTACACGCTGAGCCGATGATAGAGGTCCGCACGGAATCGCCCATCGGAAACCTCATTTTTCAGGTTGCGGTTAGTTGCCGCGACAACGCGAACATCCACGGTCAAATTTTGATCGCTACCCACACGCTGAATTTCGCCGCTCTGGAGCACCCTTAACAATTTTGTCTGGGTAGCCAGGGGAATTTCTCCAATCTCATCCAGAAACAGCGTACTACCATTGGCCAGTTCGAATTTACCGGAACGGGCTTCCGAGGCACCCGTAAAGGCTCCTTTGACGTGGCCAAATAATTCGCTTTCAACCAGGTTTTCCGGCAGCGCAGCACAATTAACGTAGACTAAAGGGCCTTCCCTGCGGCGAGACTGGTCGTGGATTGCTCGAGCCACCAGCTCCTTGCCAACACCTGTCTCCCCACACACCAACACAGTAAGATCCGATGCGGCGACCGTTGAGATTTCCTTTTTTAAACGTTTAATCGTCGGGCTGTGACCCACCATAGACTGCTGGATGTTGGCCTGCATCTCCCGCGCAATCTGGTGCTCATGTTGAATCTGATGTTCTAGCTTGTGAATCAGGTCGGCGGCTTTCACCGTGGCTTCTGCAAGATGGATAAACGCGTTCAATTGAGGGATATCGAGAACATCAAAAGCGCCTGGATCCAGCGCATCGAGGGTAATCACCCCCCAGGGGCTATCATCAATATAGAGCACACACCCCATGCAATCGTGAACATGAAGATTGCCGCCGGCCAGAGGGATGAGCCCGTCATAGGGATCAGGTAGCGGTGTATCGGCTGGAAACCGGGTCGGTTGGCGGCTACAAAGAATACCTTCCAAGCGGGGGTGGTCAGCAACATTAAATCGCCGACCCATCGTTTCTTCCGCAAGTCCGTCGATGGCCAGCGGAATTAATACCTGACCTTCAAGCCGCAATAAAGCTGCCGCATCACAGGGAAAAGTGCTGCGAAAAGTACTCAGCAAACGTTGGTATCGATTCTCAGGGGTCAAATGCCTGGACAGGTCAGCAACGATAGTAATAAAAGGTTCAGCAAACTGATTAGTTGTCATACTTACACCATAGTTATCATAACGACATCTTAATGCAAGTTATCAAAAATACAACGCCAATATTAACCCCATGACAATCAAACACTTACAGTTTGGCCTGCCATTTGCACTGGTAATAGTGTGAGCAACACTCTCACACCACACCCATTGATGGGGCACATTCAGGAGCTAAGAAGATGGTAAGTCAGAAGTCCAAAGACATTATTGCAGCCACCTTACCCGCGGTCAGAGAGAACGCGATGAAGATCACCAGCACCTTTTATCCGCTAATGTTTGAACGCTACCCGCAGGTTAAGGCCTACTTTAACGAGAATCATCAACGTAAAGGCACACAGCGCCAGGCCCTGGCCAATGCCGTTGTCGCCTACGCTGCCAACCTCGATCAACTGGAGGTCTTAGGCGACGCGGTTTCACTGATCGTACATAAGCATACGTCGCTGACCATTCTTCCGGAACATTACCCCATTGTCGGTGAATGCCTGCTGGAGGCAATCGCCATTGTATTTGGCGACGCTGCAACGGAAGAGGTCCTGTCTGCCTGGGGAGAAGCTTATCAGCAACTGGCCGATATCTTGATCAATGCCGAGGAAGCCGTCTATCAGGCTAACGAACAGAAAGAAGGCGGCTGGCGTGGTGAGCGCGAATTTGTTCTTCTCCGCAAGGAAAAAGAGAGCGAAGTCATCACCTCTTTCTACTTCGAGCCTGCCGATGGCGGACCCGTAGCCGATTTCAAACCCGGCCAATATATCGGCATCACGCTGACCATTGATGGGCAGGAAATCCGTCGGAACTACAGCCTCTCCAACTCTCCGGGCGAAAGCTACTATCGCTTAAGTGTTAAGCGCGAAAATGACGGAAAAGTCTCCGCTTTTCTGCACGACAAATTAAACGAGGGGGATGCGATCAAACTCACTGCACCAGCCGGTGATTTTGTACTGGAGCAATCACAACGGCCCTTGTTGCTACTTACCGGTGGTGTTGGCATTACTCCCGCGATTAGCATGCTCAAGCCGGCCTTGCAGAGTGGACGCCCTGTGCAATTCTTTCACTGCGCCATGAACGGTGGTCACCATGCCTTTAAACAGCAGGTAGATGATTTAGCCGACCAACATGACAACTTGTCGGTGACTTACTGTTACAGCGACCCATCGGCGAACGATAGCGGCCACCTCACCGGCTTTATCGAGCAGGAAATGATCGCTCCGTTGGTGCGGAAACCGGCAGAGACAGACTTTTACTTTCTCGGCCCAAAACCGTTTATGGAGAGTTGCCATCGCATCGCAAAAGACCTGGGCATTCCAGACGAACGCGTCCGCTTTGAGTTTTTCGGCCCACTGCAGTCGCTTGATACCAGCAACAGCGTGGATGACAAGCTAACCGCCTAATCCCGCCTGATACTCCCCACAACCAACAACACACACTACCTCGCGTAGTGTGTGTTGTTGGTTGTGGCTTACAATTTTCACCCATTCATCATCGAGATAAAATGACCAAAATTGATCCAGTCCGCCAACGAAAACAATGCTGTAAAAGGGAACGACTGTGAAGGCATGGGTCAATACCGCCCGACTCTACCTCGGCATTGAGTCCAGTTCGACCACCCATCTGGAAAAAACCATTTCGGGTATCGGGGCCTTTATAGGTATGTATTTAGTCTATCTAAATGCTAATTGGACATTCGGACAAGAGCTAATCGGCAACATCGCACCACAACTCGTCGTCGGTTCAATGGGGGCTACTGCAGTATTGCTGTTTGCTGTGCCTCATGGGGTTTTATCACAGCCCTGGGCGGTATTGGGCGGACATTTACTGTCAGCCTTTATTGGTGTTTCCTGTTACCGCTATATGCCGGCTGGCTATTTTCTGCCCGCGCTGGCCGTAGGTTTGTCAGTCTTCGCAATGTATTACCTGCGCTGTATTCACCCTCCCGGCGGCGCTACTGCACTTGCCGCCGCTGTCGGCGACAAACAAATCACCGACCTCGGCTACAGTTACCTGCTCAATCCCATATTGTTAAATGTTGCAACTATCGTGCTGGTGGCCTTAATTTTCAATTTTGCGTTCAGCTGGCGCCGCTATCCCGCACATATCGCCAAACGACGTAGCGTTCCAGTGGTACAACAATCGGCACGAATCCATGAATTGACCCATGAAGATTTTTCGGCCGCGATCCGCTCCGTCGATTCCTTTATTGACATTAGCGCCGAGGATCTTAGCGAATTACTGGAACGTGCCAAGTTTCACGCCGAAACCACTGCCGAACACCCCGGTGAAGTTGTCGAAGGGCGGTGTTATAGCAATGGAAAAATTGGCAGCCTGTGGAGCGTCCGCCAAGTAATTGATGCGGCCAACCACCCTCACCCGGATAAAGACTCAGTGATTTTTAAAGTCCTGGCAGGTGACGGCAACTATCAAACCGGCATCTGCACTCGTGAGGAATTCAGACTCTGGACGCGCTTCGAAGTCGTGCAGAAGGAAGGACACTGGGTCAAAGTGGCGGATGAATAAGAAGCTTGCATCAATGCTGTGGGCGGTTTACGTCAGAAAATCCATACAACAGGAGCGACATAAAAATTTCGAGCGGTATGACGATTGTTGCAGCACTGCTCTAAACCTGTGGACAAAAAGACCCGAAATCCGGTATACAGGCACCGCAAAACCTCAATCATGCTTGAGTGCCCTGGCCATCAGTTCTTGATGTGCCGAGTATCCTCACTCGAAGAACTGACTTATATGCACCCATGGGTTAAAACACTGCACGATGAAACGGCACACTCTACGCCTGGCAGGTGGCCTGGAGCAGGGTATGTTTAAACCCCTGATTGTTGTCGATGACACACTGCCATTACCCTTGCAAAAGCTGTCAAATGCCATTGGTTTTGAAGAGTATCTCCATGACTACCCCAAGCTAAACGAGCCTAAACCCCGAATTATCAATCTGTGCGATACGTTTCATTACTTAAGTAAGGGTTACTACTGCTCTTTATTGGCTGAAGCGCGTCACCACCCTGTGTTACCCAGCGTAAAAACGATTAACGCCTTGCGTGCTAATGATGAGGGGGAAGACTTCTGGTTAATGGAGTCAGGCCTCACCACGCTTGTGCCTAATGATGATACCGAGAGCATACTTATCTGTTTAGGAAAAGTCGCAGACTCGAACTGGCAAAAACTGGCGACACAGGTTTTTCAACGCTACCCGGCGCCACTTTTAAAACTTACGCTAGATAGCGACAACGACCAGCTGCGGATTAGTCTGCACCGGCTATGCTACGACGATTTGACTTCGACCGAACTCCTTTTATTCGTTGAAACATTACGTGATTACACCCATGAGACCTGGCGCAAAAAAAGCGCCTCAAAACGCTATCGCTGGGATATGGCTATTCTGGTTAACCCCAATGAAGCCCTGCCTCCCAGTAATAGCGGAGCGCTATCACGCTTCATTAAAGCCGCCAAAAAACTGGGGATTAACGCCCGGACAATATCTGCAGACAAGCTGATAAATATCAATTACTACGACGCTTTGTTTATTCGCGAAACCACCGCCATTGATCATCACACCTATCGACTGGCCTGCAGAGCTGAAGCCAATGATCTTGTGGTTCTGGATGACCCCGATTCCATTTTGCGCTGTTGCAATAAGGTCTACCTACATGATGCATTTAATTACCAGAAAGTACCTAGCCTGCGTACTCAGGTAGTTAATTCGCTATCGGAGGCAACCCTCGACCAACTAGAACAACAGTTTGGTTATCCACTCGTACTAAAAATGCCTGAAGGCTCTTTTTCTAGGGGTATTTATAAAATAGAGCAGCGTGACACGCTCCGCGCCAGGCTAGAAGATTTATTCGAAGTCTCTGCACTGGTACTGGCCCAGGAGTACCTGTTCACTGATTACGATTGGCGCATCGGCGTACTCCATGGACAGGCCATTTACGCCTGCCGATATCATATGGCACGCAACCATTGGCAAATATACAACCACGACTCCAAACGTTTCAATTCAGGTGGCTTTGATACATTACCGACATTTGAAACACCAAAAATTGTTCTTGATGCGGCACTAAAGGCCGCCAAAATTGTTGGCACTGGCCTTTACGGCGTCGATATAAAAGTACGCGACAAGCGCGCTTATGTGCTTGAAGTGAATGACAACCCCAGCATTGATCATGGTGTGGAGGACGCCTATCTGGGCGAAGAACTCTATATGCAGGTAATGTCAGAATTTTTGCGCCGCTTGGAGCGGAGAGGTCTTTAATGTCAGCGACAACAACCCTGCATCGCGCCACCGTCAAAGACAAGCACAGCCTGTTGGCTATAGAAACTTGTTGCTTTAGTACTGACCGGATAAGCCCTCGGCAAATGCATTATTTGCTCACCCAGGCAAAAGCGACCACACTTATGGCACTGTTTGGCAGCCAGATTGTTGGCTATGGCATGTGTTTATTACCACGCCCACCCAGACCTGCACGGCTCTACTCTCTGGCAGTGTTGCCAGACTGGCGAGGTCAACAGCTAGCGCGTCGACTGTGCGAAAGCTTATTGCTAGAATTGCGATCACTTCATTATTCACGCTGCCGTCTAGAAGTGCGCCGCAGCCAAACTGCTGTACAAAATTTATATCTCTCACTGGGATTTCGCCCCATAGACGAACTACCCAGTTATTATCAGGATCAGGAAGATGGCTTACGTATGGAGTGTACGTTGAATGCCTAAAACCTCTTTACTAGAACTCAATCGCATTATTCAAGGTGCTGCTCTCGCCAAAAGCACCGAAGAGCACGTGCAACTCATTGTCGATGCCGTCAGCGACGTAATCGCCACTGACGTCTGCAGTCTATACCGACAAACCGCCGAGAAAGATATGGAGCTTGTCGCCAGCCATGGCCTGGCAAAGGGACACCCCATTATTATTCCCGCAAATCAGGGCCTGGTGGGTCGCGTGACGCAATCACGCCACAGTATTAACGTCATTAATCCAGCCTCGCTTCCCGACTATTATTTTGTCGCGGGTTCCAACGAAGAGCAATTCCACAGCTTTTGCGGCGTACCCCTGGTACATCGGGGCGAGGTCATCGGCGTACTCGTCGTGCAGAGCCGTCGCGCCGAATCACTGGCAACGGAACAGGAAGCATTTTTAACGACTCTCGCTACCCACCTGGCGCTGTTATTGGCGTCTTTACCCACAAAAACAGCCCAGCAAGCAAAACGTTTACTGAACGATTATCGCCTGGGTATCAGTGGCGCACCCGGTATCGCCATTGGCAAAGCCAGTGTACGGCAAGCGGCTGGGCTTAATGCTGTTAAAGAGTCGAATAGCGACAACATCAACGCCGAACTCGCCCAGTGGTTAAAGCTAAAGTCAGCGGTTATCGAGGTGCTAAAACACGAAAGACAGCTTGTCGAACAAAGCCTGGGGGACAATCTTGCAGCGGTTATCGACGCGTATCAGCTATTACTCGAAGACCCGGGCTTTGGCACGCAAATAACCGAAGTGATTAAAACAGGGAAAACGCTAACCTGGGCACTCAAGCAGGCCGTCACTTATTTTTCTGATCTGTTTAAAGCAATGGACGATCCTTATCTTCGTGCTCGCCATGAAGATATAGAACAGCTCGGCGATAAAATATACTTAACCTGGTGCGGTAATAAAAACCCTGTGCTGGAAGTGGAAGATGATAACTCTGCCATTATATTGGTTGGTCATCAATTAAGCATTTCGGATATTGTTAGCCTGCCAGCCGCGCGCTTAGCAGGGATTGTTTGTTCTGCAGGTGCGGCCCTTTCACACATTTCCGTATTCGCCAACGCATTGGGCATTCCGGCGGTCATGGGTGTTGGAACGGTAGAGCTTCAGACAGGGCAACAATTAATTGTCGATGGCGATAACGCCCAAATCATTATTGCTCCTAGTAAAGCCGTCACCGCCGAATATAAAAGTTTGATCAAGGCGCGACTAACATTTTCACAGCGTCTGGCGGCAGACAATAATCTTCCCGCAATAACAACCGATGGTACTCGAGTGAGCCTGATGGCTAACTCTGGCCTGCACGCAGATCTAATGCCAGGGCTAAAGCAGGGTGCTGAAGGTATCGGTCTCTACCGCACCGAAATCCCTTTTATGATACGCCAAAGCCTACCCTCTGAAGCTGAGCAGGTCGCAGTGTACCGAGAAGTCATTGACGCGTATCCAAACAAGGCGGTGTATATCCGCACACTGGACATTGGCGCCGACAAACCGCTGCCCTACTTGCCGATTGTTGATGAAGAAAACCCCGCGCTGGGCTGGCGTGGCATCCGTTTCACCCTCGACAACTTGCAGCTATTAGTGACGCAGTTTCGAGCCATCATGAAAGCCGCAGCAGGACGCGATAGCGTACATCTGCTATTGCCCATGATTGGCTCAACGAGCGAACTCGATCGGTGTATTGAATTGCTCGACGAATCGCTTCAGCAATTGTTGGTCGAGGGCGAATTAGTCTGCCGCCCTCGCCTGGGTATTATGGTAGAAGTGCCGAGTAGTATTTCTCTGCTCCCTTTCTGGCGTGACAAGCTGGATTTTATTTCTATTGGCAGTAACGACTTAAGCCAATACCTGCTGGCTCTCGATCGCAACAGCCCTCTGGTCGGCAAGCTCTATGACCCACTGCACCCCGCAGTGATTCACGAAATACAACGCATCGTACATATTGCCCGAGAGTGCCAATTGCCGGTGAGCCTGTGTGGAGAAATGGCCTCAGACCCCATAGCCGTACTGCTGCTTTTGGCCATGGGTATCAGACAGTTGAGTATGAGCGCGGCTAAATTGCCTTTAATCAAGTATCTGGTGAGAACCACGAGTATTAAAGACGCCGAAGCATTCTTAGCACAAGCACTGACGATGGATAGCGCCCAGGCTATTCGAGCCTCCTCTGATGCACTGATAAAAAAATCTGGAATTTACAATAATGCCGGCCTTGAGCCGACCCACAAGCAGTCATAATGCCGACAAATTGATGTCACACACCACCAAAAAAGCTGCGAAAATAGACTCAACATTTAGCGCCCTTACGTTTAACGTCCCTGCGTTTAGCGCCACTATTAGGTAGACACCCACAAATGAACGCAAGCCATTTATTCGATATAACGCCTTACCACTGGCACGCCATCGGTGCGGCTATGTTTTGCGGCGCCATCATCGGGCTGGAGCGTCAACTTCGTGGTAAACCCGTGGGGATAAGAACCTCTTGCCTCATTACCCTGGGCACCTACCTATTCCTGGCAACAGCCTCGATGATGCAGGGTGATACGGTTGACCCATCGAGAGTGGTGGGCCAGGTCATTACCGGTATAGGCTTTCTTGGCGCAGGGGTGATGCTGGCTAAAGACGGTGCGGTCGTAGGCGTCACTTCTGCGGCAACAATTTGGGTATTAGCCGCCCTGGGGGTGATGATTGCTTCCGAGCACCTTCTACCTGCTATTAAGCTGGCCATTTTAGTCGTCATCATTCTCTATGGCATCGACTTTTTGGAAGATCGCATCAGAATACTCGGGCGCGGTGTACACACCTCGACAAAATTATCACTCAAGAGAAAGCGGCAAGAAAAATTATAAAAACTGTCTTGGAAAATCACCCCGTCTCACAGTGATTATCAAAATTGCATAAAATAAAAACGCTATTTTCGAGGTTTTAAATTCGACACTCTCTGCACTATACCCATCAACTTATAACTGAGTAAAGCCGCAGAAAAATCATAGGCGTGGAAGCTTTCAAGGGGCGAAAACTCCATGATGTCAAAGCCAATAATTCGCCGCTGCCTGGCAATAGACTCAAACAAATTCAGGGTTTGATACCAACCCAGACCACCCGGTACGGGAGTGCCCGTAGAGGGAAAAACTGAAGGGTCGAGGCCATCAATATCGAGGGTAAAAAACACCTTGTCGGGAAACGCCTGAGGTAGCTCAAGCGATTGAATGGCATTAGGCACCAGTTCATCGGCATCGCTGTAATAAATGTCTGGATGCTTATCCCGAATGATTTTTTCTTCCTGACAATAAGCCCTAACCCCTAGCTGATAAATAGGAATACCCGCATCGCAGACGCGCTTCATCACCGAGGCATGGCTTAGCGGGTCGCCTTCATAGGCATCACGTAAATCTGCATGGGCATCAACTTGCACCACTCCGAAATCGCTTATCCCCGCATCAAGGTAGCCTTTAATCACACCATAGGTGACGGTGTGTTCGCCCCCCAGCACCACGGGCATACTGCCTGCGACTAGTATCTGCTTCACCGCCCCGGCAATCTCATCAATCACATTGGCCGCTTTATCGTCACAGTTGACGGGGAAACAAGTATGAATACCGAGTGCCGAAGGGTTGGAATGACCATCCCAGGTTTCCAACTGTTGAGAAGCGGCCAATATGGCCTCTGGGCCCTTTGCCGTACCCGAGCCGTATGACACGGTTTTTTCATAGGGCACTGGCAATACAGCAAACACTGATTGTTCTATGGGGCACTGGTCAATTTCCGAGGCCAGATAAATAGTCTGTTCCCCTTGTTTATCCTTCATCTGGATACTCTTTAAGAAAGCCGTGTTTTAAAATCTTCATAGTCAAATTCACGAACCAGCCGCAGCTCATCGCTGCTGGAATTCCAGATAGCAATGGCTGGCAATTGGGTACCATTAAAAGTTGTTGTTTTAACCATGGTGTAATGGGCCATATCCTGGAAGACCAAACGATCACCAACCTGCAAAGCCTGGGCAAAACTGTAATCGCCTATCACGTCACCGGCCAGGCAGGTCTGGCCACCCAGACGATAGGTATGGGACGATGCTGTTGCTGCAACCTCACCGATAATATCTGCCCGGTAAGGCATCTCCAGAGTGTCCGGCATATGGCAAGTCGCAGACGTATCAAGAATAACCTGGGGCAATTGATTAAAACTGATATCAAGCACCTCGCTTACCAACACACCGGTACCAATGGCCACCGCCTCACCGGGTTCAAGATAAATCTCTAGCTGATAGCGTTTTTGAAGTTGCTTTAGGCAATCTACCAAGGCATCGAGTTGGTAGTCAGGGTCTGTCATATGGTGCCCGCCCCCCAGGTTCAACCAGGCCATTCCATCTAACAAGTCTGAAAAATTTTCTTCTACAGCAACCAATGTGCGTTGCAACGGTGCGAAACCCTGCTCGCACAAGGTATGAAAATGCAGGCCCGATATTAAGGTAAACGCGCTTTTAAAATTGTCCTGCTTTAAATAACTATCGAGTTGTTCACGGGTCACACCCAAGCGAGAACCTTCGGCACAGGGATCATATAGGGGGACCTCACCTTCAGAGTGCTCGGGGTTAATACGCAGACCAAACTGTAATTCGGGGCGCAATTTTTTTGCCTGCTCACACTGGCAGTAAAAACGTAATAACTGTGAGCAGCTATTAAATACAATGTGGTCAGCAAAACTCAGCAGCTCCGCTAGATCTTTCTGCGAAAATGCCGCTGAAAACACATGCACCTCACCGCCGTAATATTCTTTACCCAACCTGGCTTCATGCAAGCCACTGGCACAGGTGCCCGACAAATATTTTTGTGTCAGCGGTGCCAATGACCACAGTGAAAAAGCCTTCAGCGCCTGCAAAACCTTTGCCTGACTGCGGCGCTCTACTTGCTGCAAAATTTTCAGGTTGCGCTCCACCGCCACCTCGTCAATAACGAAGCAGGGAGATGGCAGGCGGCTCAAATCGAGCTGAGTAAAATCCGTGAATTGCATTATGTGCTGGCTTGCTCATCCAGATTGACGTCATTTAGGTTGAGGTTATCCAGGCTGAAGTCATCCAGCTCAACCACTTTCCAGGGCAAACCATAGGCTGTCATTGCCGCCATAAAGGGGTCGGGGTCAAATTGCTCCATATTAAAAACCCCGGGGGCGAGCCATTGCTTTTCTAACATCAGCTTGGCGCCAATCATGGCAGGCACACCCGTGGTATAGGAGATCGCCTGAGACTGTACTTCGCTATAGCAGCTTTCATGGTCGCTGATTTGATAGCAATACATGATCTTGCGCTGCCCGTCTTTAAGACCCTGCACCACCGTACCAATACAGGTTTTGCCTTTTGTTCGGGAACCGAGCGTGGAAGGGTCCGGCAACAATTTGGCGAGCAATTGAATCGGTACAATTTTCTGCCCCTCATATTCCACCGCCTCGATACTGGTCATACCAACATTTTCCAGTACCTCCAGGTGCTTGAGATAATTATCTGAAAAACTCATCCAGAACTGCGCGCGTTTAAGGCTGGGATAATGCCGAGACAGTGACTCCAACTCCTCGTGATACATGCGATAAATATTGTAAGTACCGACACCGTCTGGGCAGGTGAAAGATGCCTTTTTACTCATGGCGGGTGTGGTGACAAATTGTTTATTTTCCCAATGCCTGCATTCTGCGCTCACTTCACGGATGTTAATTTCTGGATTGAAGTTGGTCGCAAAGGGGTAGCCATGATCTCCGCCATTAACATCGATAATATCCAGCGTCTGAATCTCATCAAAATAATGTTTGGCCAGATACGACGTAAAGACATTGGTTGCACCCGGATCAAAGCCGCTACCTAGCAAGGCAGTGAGGCCCGCTTGTTTAAATTTATCCTGATAGGCCCACTGCCACTTGTACTCAAATTTAGCAGTATCCAAAGGCTCATAATTGGCGGTATCCAGGTAGTGCACACCGGCAGCCAAACAGGCATCCATGATCGTTAAATCCTGGTACGGCAGTGCGACATTAATCACCAAAAAGGGTTTTTCTGCCTTTAACAGACGCGTCAGTTCAGGCACTTTGTCTGCATCGACCTGCGCGGTACGAATAACAACGCCGATACTTTGTTTAATCGAATCAGCGATGTCTTTGCATTTTGATTCGCGCCGACTCGCCAGAATAATGTCTGTAAATGTTCCGGCTTGTTGCGCACATTTGTGGGCAACCACGTTGCCGACGCCACCGGCGCCAATAATTATCACTTTACTCATTAGTGTTGCTCTTTTTCAAAGTAGGTATAGCCGTCAAGGCTGGCTTTAAAGGCTTTCATCATCTCTTTACGCCTTGCAGCACTAATTTTCCCGGCTTTCACCGCCCTTTCGGCACGTTGGCGAAATTCTTCAGTCATGGTTCTAACATCGTATTCCACATACGAGAGCACATCGGCAATACTGTCACCGTGAAATTCACGTACAAAGTCATAACTACCATCGGCATTGATGTGCACGCTGACAACATTGGTATCGCCAAACAAGTTATGCAGATCACCCAAGGTTTCCTGATAGGCTCCGACCAAAAACACGCCTAAATAATATTCTTCGCCCTCTTTCATTGAATGTAGGCGCGTGGTGCGCTGCAACCCTTGGGCATTAAAAAAGTGATCAATTTTTCCATCGCAGTCGCAGGTGATATCGGCAATCAGGGCATCGCGATCTGGCTCTTCATGCAAGCGATGAATCGGCATAACAGGAAACACCTGATCGATCGCCCAAATGTCGGGCAGCGATTGAAACAAACTAAAATTACCGTAGTAAGTATCCGCGAGCATTTCTGGCAAGTTATCCAGCGCCGGGTAGCTTTTGTCTGTTGTCTTTAATAGCGCGGCGATTTTTTCCAACACGGCCAGAGTGATGTTATCTGCTATCGCTCTATCACTTAAAGTGGCTTGACCGTGCCGAAAGAGTTCACGCACTTCATCGCGATAAAATAAAACGTCGTTGTAACACTCCTGAAAATTAGTCGATGTCACCACCTGATTCACCTGCCATAAGTTATGCACTAACTCGTGGCATTTTTCGGGCAAGGTCGCCGGCAAAGGTACCGGGCGATGATCGCGAACATCGAGCACGTTAAACAGCAGCATTGATGAATAGGCCACTGTAGAACGCCCCGATTCAGAAATAATCACCGGGTGGGGAATCTCCAGTGGGTCTAAACATTCACAGATTGTCTCAACAATATTCACGCAGTATTCATCGAGCTGATAATTCATGCTGTGATGGTGGTTGCTGCGCGTCCCTTCATAGTCAACGGCAAGGCCTCCACCCAAATCAAGAAAACCCATGGGTGCGCCCTCCTCAATCAGCCCGCTATAGAAACGGCAAGCTTCGAGGGTGCCACTGCGGATATTTCGAATATTAGGAATTTGCGAGCCAAGGTGGCAATGTAATAATTGTAAACAATGCAACATCCCACTTTGCTTAAGCTCTTCGACCACCTTAATAAGTGACGAGGTTGATAAGCCAAAAATAGAGCGATCACCGCTGCCTTCATTCCAGTGGCCATCGACAACTACGGTAGGTCGAATGCGAACACCCAATAAAGGCTCGATACCGCGCCTTTGACTGATCTCAAGGATGATGGGCAGCTCAGATGGGGTTTCCAGCACGAAGAAACACTTCAGGCCCATTTCTTTGGCATACAGGCCTAGCTCAATAAACTCAGGGTCTTTATAACCATTACAAATAATAAGACTCTGGTCATCTTTTAATTTACTGAGCGCGATAATCAACTCAGCTTTGCTACCCGCTTCGAATCCGTAGTGGTAGCTCGCACCAAAGTCTGAAATTTCTTCAATAACGTGACACTGCTGGTTTACCTTGATTGGAAAGACGCCACGATAATCATTCTGGTAACGATACGTTTGTATCGCGCGTTTAAACGCTTCATTCAAAGCACTTACTCGCTCATCCAGAAGGTTTTCTATACGCAAGATACTCGGCATTTCTATGCCTCGATCCTTCATACCTTGAATAATATCGAGCAGTGCGACCTGGCTGATTTTATCGCCAAACGTCAGTTGCGTGACCAGATTGCCCGCCGGGGATATATCAAAATAACCTTCGCCCCAATCGTTCACGCCATAAAATTCACTGCTTTGCTCAACTGACCAGGCAGTGTCAGTCGTTTGTATTACCTCTGGCGGTACAGATGGAGGCTTAAGCACCATCAGATAGTCCTCACGATATAGGGTTGACTATGGCCCCCTGAGACCATAAATAAAGCCACAAATAAGGTCATAGGATAGGCTTGCGAGCCTCCTCATCAGTGGGAAAAACGCCTGAGCTAAGCGCACATAACAATTCAGTGGGAGCTTAAAAAAAGCTGGCGAATTCTATGCCTAATTTGCTAAAAATCAAGAAGATTATGATCGCGACTATCGGGGCTAAGATTCGACATCCTCGCGAGCTCCCGTTAGCACAATGCACATTTCATTGCGCTAACGGGGTCCATCATCACTCACACTGGCCGATATTATAATCAGCGCTAAAAGTACTTCCGGCAGTGGCGGCGTAGCCCTGCCCTCTTCCACTGGCCGTCACCCATTTACCACCGACTGTTCAGACTTGAGCGCCTGCAGCATGCCTACGACAATAAAGATCATGACAACCGAGAACGGTAAACCCGCAGTAATCACTGCATCCTGCAAGGCCTTGACGCCACCGGCGACCAACAGAACCGCCGTGAGTGCGCCCCCACTCAGGCCCCAGAGTACGCGATGAAAACGCGGTGGCTCAGGATCACCGTTCGCCATGATGGTGGTTATCACCAACGTACCGGAGTCTGCTGACGTAATGAAATAAACAGCAATCAACAATGTCGCCACACCACCCACAAAAGCTATCCATCCCCCCGGTATCTGGAGCAAATCAATAGTTTGATACAGCGCCACAGCAACATCCTCACGCACTGCATCCAGAATCCCTCCGGGGCCCGTTAGCTCCATGTGCAGAGCAGTGCCGCCAAGCAGACCGATCCACACAAAGGTGATGAGCGACGGCACCAACAGAACACCGAAAACGAATTCTCTGAGGGTACGCCCCTTGGACACGCGGGCAATGAACATGCCCACGAAAGGAGCCCATGAAATCCACCACCCCCAATAGAACACCGTCCAGTCGAACTGCCATTGGGAGTCGGTGCTGGCGCCCGTCCACAGAGACATGGCCAACAGAGAGTCGAGATAGTCCCCAGTGGCTTGAATTAACATGGCGCAAAGTACAGCGGTTGGGCCGGCAATTAAAAAAAACAACAGTAAAACAACCGACAATGCCAGGTTGAACTCGCTCAAACGACGCACACCGCGACGTACACCCGAGACGACAGAACACGTGGCGATAAGGGTAACCACGGCAATAATTGACAACTGAGTCGTCGTGGTGACGCCAATGTCAAACAACCAGTCAAGACCCGTATTCATTTGCCGTGCCCCCAACCCCAGGGTAGTGGTGACCCCGAAGATCGTAGCGACTACCGCAAAAATATCCACAACATGGCCCACGGGACCGTGAATACGCTCACCAATCAGCGGATACAGTGCCGAGCGAATGGTCAGGGGCAGATTACGCCGGAAACTGAAATAGGCCAAGGAAAGACCGGTGACGCAAAAAATTGCCCAGCCGTTAAGCCCCCAATGGAAGAATGACAGACTCAAACCCTTGATAGCCGCCGCTGATGTACCCGGTTCCTCGCTAAAAGGATTACCACCGAAATGAGTCACTGGCTCGGCAATACTCCAGAACAACAGGCCAATCCCGGTGCCAGCGGCAAACAACATTGCGATCCACGGCAACGTGGCGAATTCTGGTGGCTCGTTATCAGGCCCCAAACGTACATGCTTATAGCGTCCCATACCCAGCCAAACAACGAATATGAGGAAAAAACCCACTAGAACGACGTAATAAGAGGCCAAGATTGGAGACAGAACCTCACGTACCTGTGCTAACCAGGCCAGACTACTGTCTGGCAGAGCCACAACTATAGTCATAATTCCCAGAATCAGACTCGCTGCCCCCACGGTGACAACCGCATTCATGCCATCAAAAAACTTCTCACGAAATCGCCCTAACAAACGCAATTATTTCTCCTCAGTTAACCCGGTTATATTGTATGTATTGCCTGGCGATTCGCACTTGAGTGCAATGATGGGAATACCAGAATTGTCAAACTGAAGCGCCCCCACGTGTATCGAAGGCCGTTTTGTTTGAGGCATACAGCCTTGTTTGACTCGGAAAGTTAACGATATATCCCCTCAAATTGAGATCTCACATCAGCGAGGGCCCATAGCAACCGGTAGAGGATTACATTGATCCATCCCTATTAATGATGCTCGGACTTTTCGCTGATGACACACCAAAGAGCATGCGGATAAATCACTCCCGCATGACATAAACCATTGATGACCCCGCCTGAAGCCTGAGGCTAAATACCCTCTGTATGGGCTGCTTTTTGATAAGCCTCGCTGTCTTCAAACAGACCGAGGCATTGGTATCGAATTGCGCTTCAACAGCTAGAAACCTCATACGATTGCCTGGAAAAAAACAATCAAAACTGGCACTTCGTTCAGCTCTGGTGCAACATATCTCTGCAAATATATTATTAAGAATAACTATCAATAAAAAAGGGACATCTTATGAAAATCAATTCAGTATTAGGCCCAATCGATGTTGAAAGCCTGGGGTCAACCTTAATACACGAGCATCTGGGTATAGGTTGGACGGGGTGGGAACTGGACAACCAGGATTTTGATCGTAAAAAAGCCTGCGCCAAAGCCGTCGATAAATTGAAAGAATTGTACGATTTGGGTATCCGTAGTTTTGTCGACCCCTGCCCTATGGAGCTGGGTCGCGATCCTGAATTTGCCGCCGAAGTCTCCGAAAAATCGGGTATACAAATCGTCATAGCCACCGGCTTATACAACGATGCACTGGGTATCCCCCCGCACTTTCGCTTAATGGATGTTGACGGCATCGCCCAACACTACGTGCATGAAATTGAAGAGGGCATCGGCAAAACAGGTATTAAGCCCGGCATCATCAAAACGGCCGTTGGTGGCATTCACGGCGTTACAGAAGCGGGACGCGGTATTCAGGAAACTGAAATAAAATGCTTACGCGCCGCAGCACGCACCAGTAACGCAACCGGCACCCCTATTCTCTGTCACAACGATGAAATGGAACCGCTAGGGCGTGAAACCCTCGATATTTTCGAAGAGGAAAAGGTCGATTTTAACAAGGTGCTCATTGGCCACGCCTGTGGGGTTGGCGACATGCGCTATTATTTTGACATTCTCGAGCGTGGGGCATGGTTGGGCTTCGACCGCTTTGGTATTGAATCCATCGCCTCAGACAAGCTACGACTGGCTTCCTTACTTGGCTTACTTGGTGTTGGTTACGACCGCATTATGCTATCGCACGACTCCATACAGTGCTGGCGTGGCCGTGATACCGGCGCATTAGATGGCATGATTGCCTCGTCTCCCAACTGGGACACCACCCATATTTCACGCAATATACTGCCCGCCATGCGTGAAGCGGGTGTCAGCGAAGAAAAAATCAATACCTTAATGGTCAAAAACCCTTGCTGCTATTTTAAAAAATAAAATTCTTTCTAGCGCGACAGGACTACTGAATAGAACTCGGTAGTCCTGCCTTCACTGCCACAAAAATAAAATCATGCAAAATTTTCAAAGAGTTGACCTATGCTCTTGATAAACCCTACATAGATCAAGCGCCGAATTCATATACTAACCGCGACACATTCAAAATATAAGAAGGTGAGCTGCAAAATATGCCTTATCCCGTTCCGGCAAGATGAAGGATAAGCCCATATCGTATAGACAGCTCAACGATGATGCTTATCGACCATCAAAAGCACAACGACGTACACGGGCACGGTGCAGCCGATCACGGAGAAACAGGCACTACACCGAAATGGATTTTTTATTGATCCGCAAGCTGCTCAGACAAGCGTGGTCACCCGAACAAATTGTCGGGCACATCAGACGCTTTGGCCTGATGGCACGAC